>Ga0187893_10000087_pt1 | contig 194631 bp, 245 predicted proteins | sample MA1701074metaG_FD_139574 | JGI IMG/M metagenome (GOLD analysis project Ga0187893, IMG submission 139574) | White microbial mat communities from a basaltic lava cave in the Kipuka Kanohina Cave System on the Island of Hawaii, USA - MA170107-4 metaG ...
GCTTCCCTTGAACTCAAGCCGCACGTAACATAAATCAGGCTTGACAGTCAGGAACGGATTCGCTTGTCTTGCCGCCATACGAGTCTCCGAAGTTAGAGCAACTTGATAGCTGCCGGTACTTTACATTTATCAAAATCTTTTCCCATAGTCAAGCGCAGTTTTCTATAATCACGCACTACATCGACGAACTTACGATGGGTAGTGACAGACCTACCCAATTCCCCGGTAGCATAGGGGCAACCGGTCAAGGTTCCATTGGGCCATACGCTAAGTAAATTGATTCCCTCGCCGCAGGGGTTCTTAACACGCCCGTTATCCCTACAGGATGTTAGACATCCATCAATAGAAACACGGTCTTGGGGCATGATACTTGTGAGCTTCTTCATGGATTCTAAGCTACTACCTTTGTACTCCCTACCTAATGGCGGCTTCTCCATAACTACATACATGTGATGAAAGAGCGGACCTCGGCCATATAACCTCTCGAGCCTCATGAACTCAGAGATCCACGAGGGATCAAAGTCTTTGTTAGCTAAGACATTCAGGTTGATGAGAGGCTTAAACCCCGAAGTCCAGACGGGCAATGATTTGAGATCGTTTATAACCTGTGGTATATAATCCAGAGTCTTATAGCTGTCAATGCTCAGAGATAGAATAGTCGGATTAGCTACAATGATGTCATCGATGTAATCACGCCAGCTACCAATGGATACCGTGACATTAAGATCAGTGTCTGTTCGTTCAAATTGATGTTCATTAAGACTGCGCAGGATACTTCTAGTCCTTAAGTCTCCCATCGATCCCAGCTCATTTGTATTAACCGAGATCGAGACTTGGTTACAAAGGACCTGGTCTTCGGTCAAGCACTGTTTTATCCAGTCGCGCATCCAAACGATAGAGGATAGCTCCGGTGTCTGGGATTTCTTTTCAAAGGAAGTAAGATAGCAGGTGGGACAACCTACGTTACACTTAAAAGTCGGATTGAATATGACATGGTTAACCGTCACATACTCGGAATTGTTTATGTTGATCAGATGTGTCATAAGGGTTTGCAAAACTTCCTTTTAACATCCCCTATGAGAGCCAGACTATTCTTCTCTTAGGAGAAAGTAAAAAGAAAGGGGACAGCTTCCGCTGTCCCCCTCTAAGGTCGTCTTTTAGCTAGCAGTAATAATACCGTCTAGTAAAAACACAAACTATCTGGTACCCCTACCTAAGCAAACCCCTATCTCAGATAGGAAAAAGCAAGATAACTTAGCTTTAGCTCCCTGCCACTTAGGACAACCACAATCGTCTTGTTAGTCGCACCAAAAATTAACATCAACAAAACCAGTACTTTAAGAAGGCACAAAATGCAATATTTAGTCGCCGTTCTCTAAGTGCTGGTAGTCAGGCAAGGGAAGACAGTTATCACCAGTGATTTTGGTATCAATTACATCGTTGCCACGCTGGAACACCTGCAACATCTTGTTGCATTGGCCATTGTCAGCGATGTTATGGGTCTCCCATTCAGTCTCGCCTGTCTTGGGATTAATAATGATTTCAATTTCTGCTACCGGCATGTTAGCCTCCTTGTTTTTCTATCAGAAATAATGGCAGTTTTTAATAGAATAGAACTGCCAAACTATTAGATTCGACTACGGGAACGTTAACAATCTGAGGTACAGCGTAGAACCTTCAAACTGAGCGTAAGCCAATTGCTTAAGGCTCAACCAGAAAGATTCATTTGCTTCACCATCGAGGACTACGTACGTACCGTCCTGTCCATTGGTCTCACACTTATCAGCGTCACCATCGAACGGACCGGAAAAGACCTTAGCTTCATCACTGAAACGCTTAGCGTAACGAACCGGTGAAGTTGAGATCTGCACGCAAGTCGTACCGGAAGTCGGTAGAGCAAACGTCGTCAGAACCACACCAGCGGGACCCTGTGGTCCAGTCGGGCCTTGCGGGCCGGTTGGGCCGGTTGGGCCTTGGGGACCAGTTGCACCAGTCTCACCCTGTTCACCCTGGGGACCCTGTTCACCAGCTGGTCCTTGTTCTCCAGCCGGACCTTGTTCGCCCGGTGCACCGTTCTCACCAGCGGGGCCTTGCTCACCAGGAGCGCCCGGTTCGCCAGCAGGACCTTGAGGTCCAGGTTCACCGTCGAGGATGTCACCGGAGGTGCCATCTTCGCATTCAATGTGAACGCTGGCCGTATAAGCCAATTCACCTTGAAGCGGGGTTACGGTACAACTAGTACCATCTTTGCCGTTTGCTCCGTCCAGACCATCCTGGGGACCAGTGGTCTGAGCGAAAAATGGAGCGCCGAAGGGCAAGTCATCGGCACAACCTTGAGCTAGCACGCACACAGCGGCTAACACCAAGCTCAGTAAAACGTTCTTTTTCATCTCTATTCTCCTGCTACGGGTTAAGGTTTGGGGACAACACTAAAACTTATTATTCTTCGGAATACAATGCACGAGCTCTCATGCGAATCAAACCATCTGCTCCAACTTCAGCTTTCTCATTCTCGTAAATGTAGAAGCTCTGTTCTTCCACCTTGGCAAAAGCTTCAGAGACCAGATAGTTCTTAGTCAATTCCGACTTGAACTTCTCAGGCTGCTTTACCACGGCGTGCTGAGAATAGTAATGATCCCCGACGATGGAGATCGTACCATCCTCTTCTTGTCTCAGGCCAACATGACCGTCGATACTGATATCAACGCGACCACCTTCTGAATCATCATAGGCGCGAGAGATTTTACCACCCTCTTTATACTCAGTAATACCCATGCGTTTCAGGGCACTCTTCATATAGTCCATGTTGTTCAGCTTGGTCTTTGTTTTTGTCCAGTGTGACATGTTATTCTCCTCTTAATGAGACGACTTTTTATTTGTCTCTTTTGGTTTCAACTCAATTGAACCTAAATCTTTTTCAATATCTTCAAGACTCATTGTAGCTCCTGAGTCTGTCTTGATAATTTGCTTACCCAAACCGGCTTCAGCTGCCGCTGAGCTAGAAGCATATACGAACCTACCTCGTGCAGAAGTTCTGAGCTCCTGAACTTTTTCACCCATAACCTTATAGAGAGGCTTTGTTTCCGCGATAGCATTCTCTAAATGCTGCTGTGTAAGTTCTTTCGCTCCTCCTGCAAAGGCTGCCACAAGCGCTGCCTTAACACACTTCTCGATCTCTGCACCGGTATAATACTGAGACCTCAGAGTTAATTTGTCAAGATCATATTTCTTAGGATCACGACCAGGGTGACCTTCTCTAGGCTTAGAGATATGGATTCTCCATATTTCATGTCGTTCCCCTTCTGTGGGAATATCCATGAAGAATGTTTCCGAGAACCTACGAATAAACTCCGGAGGTAACAACGAGAAATCATTAGCTGTTGCAATAACCGGAACTTCGGTTTGCTTTTCCTGCATCCAGGTTAAAAGGGTACCAAAGACTCTGGCCAAGGTACCTGAGTCTGATTGGTGGGAAGACTTAACGCCACCCACGGCTTTCTCGACTTCATCAATCCAGAGGATTGCAGGGCTCATGGCTTCGGCTGACTGGATGGCTCGTCTCATACCTTCTTCGGATCCACCAACGAGGCCAGTCATGACCTTACCAATGTCCAGACGCAGAAGCGGCAACTTCCAGAGGCTAGCTAGCGCCTTAGCAAAAAGCGATTTACCGACACCTGGAACACCGGTAAGCAGGAAGCCAGTTGGAGCTTCAACACCAAACTTCTTAGCTTCATCACTGAACGCCTTAGAATATCTAAGGAAATAATCCTTGGCGATATCCATACCGCCAATGTCTTCGAGTTTGACACCAGCCTGAACACACTCGAGGATCGCAGTCTTTTTAACGAGCTGTTCTTTCTCTTTACGAATGTAGTCAGGGAGCACCCGGGTATTACGTATGAATGATGTTGCCAAGGCGTTATTCAGTTCCGGTACGGTCAACCCTTGAGCTGCGCGAGTGATCTCGTAGATCTCGTCTTCAGTGTAAAGAGTGTTGATCTTAGAGAACGCTGAATCCTTGCCTTCTTCTTCAATCTTTTCTCGGATACTACAGGCAATGATCTCTGTTTGTTCCAACGTGATCTGTCTTAGGGTCGCACGATCCGGAAGATTATAATGTACGAGAACGATATCTTTTTCCAGTTCTTCCGGTAGCCCAGCGCCCTTGGCACCAATCGTTGGTGCAGTAATGATGATGGTCTTAAGTGAGTTACAAAGATCATCGATCATATCCCTAATCTGTCGGACAACGGGCGGGACAAAGAGCTGATGGAAGTCCTGCAGAATGAAGGCAACACCATTCTGATTCTTTTCTTTAGCAGCACGGACCGCCTTAATAGCGTTCAGAGCCTTGTCGGGTCTCGCGGTACCAGCCATCGGGTCATCCCCGCTATCAGGAACGCGGACTGCCTTCTTGCGGTTCTCGAAGGTCATAAGACCGAGGTTACTGGTCCAGCAAAAGACACCATAGGAAACACCTGGGTCGTCGGCTACACTAGACTTAAACTCGTTAATGAACCGGGTCTCTTCGTGGGTTACCACGTAAATGATAGGAGTACGGGCTTTAACCAGTGCTCGAATTTCTTCCATCGATTTAGACATATGCGCGGTTGGTAATACTGGAGCTGTCTGTTCTTTAACCTCGGACTTGCTGGCCATAACGCGTTCTCCTTAAAGGGTTACTTGATCTCTTTTTTAACAATCCTGGCTTCTTCAGCGCCTAACAAAACCATTGCACCTAGGACAGCCATAATTTCTTCAAACGTATATTCATTAGGATTCGTGCCGGGCTTGTCTCCGGCATATACGTGATAGGTTTCATTCCGACCTTTCAACTTCAAATACTTCCCATCACCATCCCAGGATTCCCGCAACTTAACTAGCTCATTAATTTTGAGCAGATCCTTTAACTGTTCTCTTTGAAACTGGTCTTTACATTCCTCAACATAAGCTAGAAAGGCAGCCCTGAAATCTTTGATGGCCTCAATTGCTTTGAACTTCTCTTCAATGTCCATCTTAGATGGAAGCTTAAGTTCTAGCAGGCGTTTGTTAACACCCTGGAGATTCGATTTGAAACTGTAGATCTTCTCGTTCGCAGATTCTCCTACTACAATCATGAACGGGTGGATCTCAATACGATAAGACCCTATGTCTCTAATGGAATAATCCTTACGACTAAAGCCAGACATCTCGAGAGCCTTATCTATTGCCTCGCTATCTGATTTAGATAAGTGATTACCATAAACATAAACAAACATTAGTTCAAATCTTCCTTTTTGCCAGTGGGCTTGTCACCCTTAGAGGCATCGTGTTCACTCCAAGCTTTACGGAGCGTGTCTTCGGGTATGCCAGTCAAGGTAGAGATAGCTTTGATGTCATTTTCTTTTGACTGAGCTACCGCAAGATCCACTTCTACATCAGTCATCGGAATCTCCGTAACCTCAATAGAGAGATTATGCTTACGCATAAACTGATTAAGAGTATACGCTGTTGCCATCATGAATGTCGAGTGTGTTCTTAACATTGCTTGATGTAGCAAGAAGTATGCCATGTGTGGGCCTACCAACTGAACGGAGGCGCTTGCCATAACAGAACTCATGAGCGGAACGATCTTGCGACGGATATTATTATCAGCGTTCTGCAGCTTCTCTTCCGTCATTTGATCACCGATGTACTCGGCCACCTTGGTAGCGATCTCGTCCGCTTCGATCTCTTCCTTCTCCTGAGTCTGTTCATTGACGCGGAAGAACTTAACAATGACATTCACTTTGCGCTGAACGTCGACAGTTCCAAGCTTAGCTATATTCTCTTTGGTCGGTTCCATGCGAGGTCTCCTACTCTGGGTTATAATTTAGACAATGCTTTCGCAAGAATTTGTTTAACAACTTTGCGAAGCTTTCTTTGTTCTCTATATATAGAGGGCAAAGCTACGATGTACACAGGTCGATCGTGCGTATTGAAAGAGTTCAGTGTATCCCATAACGACGCCCTCTCTCTTGAGAACTCTTTGTCATTAAGGATCATATGAAGCTTAAGATTAGCCATGAAGTCATCTATGTAAATAAAGATAGGTCTCTGATGTGCAGACAGGAAACTAGCGAAATAAGACAGGACCTTATAGAGAACATGATAGGTGATCAGACCTCGACGGGTATGGAAGGTCTCCTCCATGACAAATGGTTCATCGAACGTTGGGTCATCTATCGTTGCAACAAATGCTCCGAGTCTGCTCTTCTGATCAAGGGCGGTAGCCAGACGTACCACTATACATCCATTCTTTTTAGCTTTACTGGGAGACAGTGCTACCGGGGACCACACCGCCAGGCGTAGTCTTTGCAACAACATATTAACCATGGGCCTATTACCAACCTAGAAGTTTACTGATAGATGCTTCAAAAAGATTATTGATAACCCGAGTCTCAGCGAGATCTGTGAAGAGCGAGACATGCGTATTTTTCTCAGGCTCGGATTGGTTCTTGATTGTGAAAGACCAGAGGTACGATTTACCATCCTGGCCCAATGCAAGCTTAAGTGAAGAGTAGTGTTCCTTGGCTCTCTCCGTCCCCGCGAACTTCGCGTGAAGCAAATTGGCTTCGCCGTCTTTGAATCCCTGGAGGAGCTTCCCAATGTCGTTCACATTGAGAGCGATCGTAGCCTTCTTGCTCCAGTCATACTGACGCGCACCTGTAGCATTGGCTGCCTCGATAAAGATCTTTCCCTCTTCCATCACCGGGATCTTACCTTCGGCGACTTCACGAGGAAGCTGAGCGGGCTTAAGGTTAAACTGCATTGCACCTTTACCCTTATAGACTGCGTATGTTGCTGGACGAAACTTATTCATTATCTGGTCTCCTTATTCGTAGTGTTATCCAGATCGGCTAGTGCAATCTGGGTTTGCAAACCATTCAAAATCATGGTGTCCCCAAAGGCCACCGTTTCCTTATTGAGATAATACTTCTGAGTTAAATCGTCTATGGACGGAAGCTGTGTGTAGCCTTGAATAGACATACCGATATCGATGAAGAGCTGGGCAAGAATATACACAGACTCAAAGCGAGTCATGTGTGCTCCATTGATAGTCTCAAGCATCTGGTCTCGGACCTTGATGCATTTCTTTTTATCTATTGGCATTATAATATCTCCTACTAATCAGTTAATGCTTTGAATCTACCTCGGGGCCAGTTGAAGTCTTTAAACTTCACACCTTCCCAAATCCTAACTTCTTTAAAGGGTTCAAATCCGTACTCGTTCAATACATATAAGTGGTCGACTAAACTATTCTTAGCAGGAAGCTCGTCAGTAGTAGTGAAGACTTGCGGGCGCAACTGTTTCGGATCAGCAAAGTGTTCAGGATACCACTTCCCTTCGTCCTTGTGCCACCAGTATACAGTCTTATGTTTACGGGGACCCGCTCCAGAAGACGATCTACCGTAAGCATCATGCGTGGTATCGGCCATACTGAAAATCACATACGTCAGTACAACAAAACCTCAACCTTCTCTGTACTCACGCTCGTAAAACGCGCCCATCATCTCCATCTACTCTCCACTTATAGATGCCCGTATCTGTGATCACTACATCTACCGGTCCGTACCATATGTAATTCATTGTTGCAGATGAGATCATCTGACACGAGAAGCCGATCGCTATTTTTGTTGCCTGAGGATTAGCATTGAATAGAGCAGAGTAGAATGGACCCACCTTCCGAAAATTCTCGATGTCGGGATAAGCTATGTAACCATTCGGTGTGAACGCTGCTGCAGAGACCAAGATAACATCGAGTTTACCTTGGGGCTTAGTTGCTCTTCGATTGTTTTGTGGTACCCAGAGCTTCTCCGGCCAGAGGGCCTTAGAGAAGGCAAGAGATGGCTTGCGTATTGGTGGGTTGCATTCGTCAGTATAATAGGATACTACGTCTGCGGATTGGAACTCATGATTTCTACAAAGAAAGTCATTGATGTGGTGGCTCTGTTGTGCTACGTAACTGTCGGTTAAACGCTGGGCCGCTTCTACTTCAACGCTTATTGACTGCATGACACGATCTCCTAATGGTTAGAGTGTCAAGGTAACAAGACGATCATAACCACTAGAGTGTCATAGTGTCAAGTTTCAAATAAGACTATTAAAACGAGACTTAGGTCTACTTCTAACCTGAGCATCGTCAACCCGGAACCACCTATATATCTGCACCACCGCCGCCTCACCCAGTATCTCTACCACCTGGGCAGTGGTGAGAAAGCGGAACTTCTTTTCAGTAACCAGTTCCTGAATTTTGAGAGTTGGAGTACCAGCTACACCCCACTTACCCTTAGCCAGATTTTGACTACTGTCGGAGTGCCACTTCATATAGTCTGAGAGTATAGGATTAGCTAGAGCAAACCCATTGGTATCAACTTTCTTGTATCCATCTACAAACGCAGCTGGAATAGGGAAAGCATATAGGTAGGCTTGAATACCCTTACTTTGGGTCTTGCTTTCGTTGTATATGAATCCGAGAGTCTTAGACTCGGAGGCTTCTTGGTTTAACCTGTCCATGTAGTTCTCGAAACTGATAACGAACTCTCTAGCAGAGAGTAACTCGTCATTAGCAAAGAACTTTTCATAGGTCACAGGTCCGAAGATATTTTTACCCATGAAGTTAGAAGCGAACTTATTAAGATCAAACTTCCAGCCTTGGGGACTACCCACGTAATGACCATCACCATGGACCGGTTCGGGTCCAACAACGTAAGCGATCTGTTTGTTTGGATCTATGTAGTACTGAGCCTGCTTGGGATCAATCCATCTGGCTAGGGGGTCAATGAACATACTATTTACCTTTGATTGGGGTTTTGTTTTGGCAAATTTTGTTTGACATTATTCGGAAACACATCTTTCAGTGTGGACTTATTATGTCCGCCAAACGGTCTATTGCCTTTGTAGTTCGGAGAGGGCTTACGATCTTTCCATTTAGGCTTAGGATAATAGGTGGGCTTACGATCTTCAGGAGCTACGTATTCGTACCGTTGTCTTTGGACAACTGGTTTAACTTCTACTTGAATCTTATCGAGACCAAGCTTCTTAGCACAGAGCGGGCAGACTCGAATCTCTTTGGCAATCTCCCAACCATTAGATATCTTCTTCATCATCTTAGCATTCTTGCCTCTGTTCTTAACTTCCTTCTTAATGATCTTGGTTTTGCCACCGCCGATGAAGATCTTCTTGGTTATAATACGAGGCCGCTTGACCATATTCTCATAGGTCTTCTCCCTCTTCTCAGCGATCATAGTGATCATAGAGGTACCGGGCTTCGTAATATATTTACAACCTACATTCTGGCACTGGTACATGTTTAGAACTCGTCATCCTCCGAATCTTCTGAATCAATAGGAGGCTCAGGATGCTCCTCCTCATCTTCGTCTACGCTAACTTGCTTAGGACTTCTGACACTGACAAGATAGTCTACCAGTTCTTGTGCTGTAAATAAAGGGTCAAGTTCAATACCAGCTGCTTTTAATGCTTCGGCTGACTGGCCCTTGCTACCATCAACGATGGCCAAGATTTTGACAATCTTAAAGTTATTACGGCGTTGCTCATTGATGAAGTTATTCTCTTGGTTACCCAGGCCAGTGAAAATGGTTGTCAGCATGGCCGCTTCGGTACCCTCGGCGCTGCCCTCACTAAAGTGAGGACACTCAAGCTCGGTACCCATCGCATGAGCAACGGTCAATAGAGAAGAAGCGAGCCAAGTGGAAGTCGGATTCTCCGGCACATCTAGCACCGTGGATGGATAGCACCTGACAGATTTTTGAAGCTTCTTATGCAAGAGCAAAGAGGTGTACCACAGGACTTCCTGTTGGTCAATGGCTTGGTCCAGAAGCTCCGGGTCTAGTTCATAGGTATCTGGAGCGTCCACCTTGGCACGAAAGATCTCTCGAGCTAGGAGGGACCTAAGAAAATTAGATAAGATTACTGCTTCATCTTTAATAACTTCGGTCATTGGGAATCGCCTTTCTTCTTGCGGGGTTTCTTGGCTTTCTTTTCCTCTACACCAGTCTGTAGCTGTACGGTAGGCAACTCTACAGGTTTAGATGTGTCCAAAATTTTATTGGTTTGGAACCCTGCAGCGTTCTTATGGCCACCACCCGAGCTAGCCAGGCCAGCGGCGACTAACTGTTTAGCAATGATACCTACATGCACCGCGTTAGGGTCTGTATTAAGAGACCGTAAGGACCAGATGTACTCTCCATCTTTATTGACATAGTACGTGGCACTAAACGGGTGGTGCTTAGCGAAGTGATTACCCATCTCTGACTGATAGATCTGGGTATTAACTATAGGTATCTTGTGGGTGCCTATAAAGCCCATTACCGCACTCTTCTCCATGCGGTGGACCTGCTGCTCAACATAGCGCAATAGGATCTTCCCATCCTCTATTAGGCGCTCACAATCGATTTTATCCCACACATGGAAGTCATTAGCATATGAGTTCAGGGCATAGCCTACCTCCTCACTGAAGGGTAGTGAGAACTTCCAGAGATCTCTGTCTTGAACGTATAGGAGTAGGGGTGGAGGGGGTTCGGTAGGATGGAAATGGTTCCAGGCCAGGACGGCGCCGGACTTAGACATGTCAAAGGTGGCAAAATCTAGACCTGCCAGTTCCTTTTGAGCTGTATCATGATGATCTAATACCAGGAGGCTCTTAGCCTTCTTGTGCATAGCTATTAGATCTTTGCGTGAATAGGAAAAGTCTACGATGTAGACTTCACGACCGGTAACATCGGGGGGAGGACTGCCGAACTTGACAGGAATGTAGTCGGCCTGATCGCCTAGCTTACGCCAGGCAGCATAAGCTGCGCCGAATCCATCGGAACACCCAGCATGGTAAAGAATCATTGGCCGTAGTGCTAATTCGGACATCCATGGAATCCTTCAACAAAATTCATCTGACAATACCAGTAAGTGACACCAGTGTCATTTCGAAGCATTGTATATCAAAACGTGTTACGCTGTCAAGCTTCCGAACCGGCCACCTTTTCTATCAATGTTAACCTGTTCTTTCACTTCTTCGTGTAATCTTAAGGCCTGCTCTCTAAGCGCGATGGCCTGGGCTTTGAAATGGCTATTGATGATGACGTCTTTGCCAATCATTAGGCTGGCACTAAGTTCTTTAGCAATTTGAGTGTCAATGTCCTTGAGTAGTCTCTCTCTCGTCAAGGCATTCTCTTTCAGTTTGGCTGCTTCCAGCTGCTCAAAACTGATCTCGAGATGGCGAGCCAGTCTGTCACGGAGACCAACCACATTCTGAATGACATCGTTAACCGCAGCCGAGTTCTCGGTCACAATGTGGAAGTAGAACACTTGGACTGTAACAGAACACACCATAAGATTACGGCGACGGATCTCTTCTAGCTGACTTTCAACGAGGTCCTCGATATACTTCTTTCTGTCCCCGCTAACGACCAGACCAAAGCCTGCGTTGATACATGAGTTCTTAATAGCACGGTAGCTCCGGCTATAGAACCGCTCGATCCACTTAGTCTCATCACGGTCCCGGAAGTGTTTAGTCTCCCGCACCACCTCGCGCTCTGGCGCAAGCTCGATCGTCTCACGTTCGATACGCTTGGCTCTGTCAAGCTTGAAAACGGGTAACACAACGTAACAATCACTTGCTACTTTGTACTGCTGCTCTGTCGATATGGTAGTTGGCATAGAACCTCTTATGATTTAAAGTCAATTACTTTTATACGTTCCCTTGAAAAACCTCCGGCCATCCAAGCCTCAGACTTGGTAGAACGCAAAGCTTCCTGGAGTGAAGGGATGGTACCGAGATCTTCTATGACGTGCTGCTCGGCAACATCTCTAACTGAAATAACCTTGCCATCACTATTAGTAATGGTTGTCCCGAAGGCTTGTTCACACAGAAAGATACCGAATGAATTATGCAGTATCAATCGGTGTCTCACATCCGGCACATGAGCCTTCGTTTGATCCATCCAGTTATGGATTGGGAGATAATCTTCCGGTTTACCTCCCAACTTTCGGGCGCTATTCTCAGCGTGATTGTAGGGCTTCATTTAGTCATGCTCACAATCTTCCGTTGATACACCATCACGATCAACGGTTACTGCTTTATGGTCACCAAATTGCTCGTACACTACATCCTGAAGGACTTGTAATGTATTCTGAAGCTGGAGCAGTTCTTTACACATTTCCGGATGAGACTCGATTATCTGTTCTGGAGTGAGCTTCTTACCGAACTCCTCTTCTGAGAGATTGTCATTCTCATACTCATCAGCGTGCAGTAGGGGTTCATTATTGGGATGATCACTAACACTATAATTAATACCGTGAATTTTAACGTAGAGATATCCTACACTGAATGTGCAGGGGGATCCGTCATTAAAGTGCGGAGTATACTGGGTCCAATGGATATTTTGTATGAGAGGATAGCGTCTTATCAGCGTAAGAAGGGAGCGCTCGAAGATTTCCATTCCTTCGGTTATGAGCTGGTCTCTTTTGATGTTGAGCTCAGTTAAGCGCTCAACTAAACGTTCAAGCATTGACATTAGGCTATAGTCTCATCTGCAAGGACTTCTCTTAAAGCATTAGCCAGAGTTTGTAGGCGCCACATAGAACGCTGCTTCTCGGTAAGCTTATCGTTTTCAGCTTCGAGCTCTTGACAACGATCGACTAAGTAAACAATAAACTTCTCGTCTTCACTAAGTCTTTTGTGCTGATTTTGTTTCCCCTGTAACTCTAGGACTCTCGCTATTAACTTTGGTTTCATCTTCTATCTCCACAAATTCAATATTGTCAATTTTAATACGCGGATGCTCGTAAGTGTGCTCGCAGATGCTTCCCCCTTTGCTGGCAGGCTTCATCGCGCCACACACCTTGCACTTAGCGTAGGTTCTTTTCAGAGTATACCACGTTCCTTATAAAAGATTCCGAAAGCGATTTTTGTCAGGAAGAATCTCGGAATCAACTTCCTCTAACTCGCCGCAGAATTTTTTTCTCCATTTTGGATGCCTATAGGCTAAACCTATCGCAATACTGATCTCACCCTCATTAATATGTGTCCTAACATATTTTTGCCACTACCATCGCCATTGTCGCCCCAGTAAGAATCGTTCCTGGTGTGCTCGATTAGGAATGCGTCGCCAGTTGAAAGAAGTTGTAATTGAAGTTCTGGGTGTTGCATAAACTTAGCTAAAACAGCTCGGTACATAATACCATTCTTTACTTCTTCCCAATCCTGGCGTAAACCTCTCGTGGGGTCACGTCCCATTTGTGCCGCCATTTTCGGAGAGTTAACGGCACGAATCAATTCCTTATAACTCTCATCCTTGAACTTTTGTGCCTGAAAGTAGTGCTCGCTGGTTGGCCAAACAACACCGTCTATTGTAACTGGATAAGAAGCAAAGTTAGAAAAGCATCCGAAAGGGTCTTTAACTCGATAGAATTTTATGCTTTTCATATAATACCACACTCAAGCCGGTAAAACCAGTTCGTCAATGACGGGTGTTCCGTGCCATAGTCTTAGCTGGCCGTGCCATACTGCACCGGGTTCATCTTTTTTTCGCATCAATATATAATTCAACTGACGCCTCGTGCCAATACTCTCCGTATATAAGGATACTATACTACACCACGTACCGGAGTTAAAGTATTCACCCAGGTCCGGGATCCTCTTATAGCCAGCCTTATGGTTATGCGCCAGAACTACCAGGCCCTCGCTCTTGGCCTCTATAGCCTCACTCATCTCACGGAGAATCATTTCGGCCCTACCCTCGAGGGTGGACTGTCCTACGCTCTTTCTGAGAATGGAGTACGTCGGACGAAACTTTGACTTGACCGACATGTTCTTATTGAAGAGAGCGTTGTAGATTACAAACCATGAGATCTTTAAGCCTAGACCGGTAAGCCAGATGGGCTTAGAGAAGAGAGTTCGGAAGATCCAGGCAGGTATAGGGCGAACGACATCTAAGTAGGGACAGTCTTGTTTGACGGGATTTAATAGGTGAGTGATCCAGTAGTATCCCCATGGTGCATCTATAATCTGGGCTGCATTTTCTTCATCCACATGCCAGAGCGATTCACCCTGTTGCCCGTGTTCTATGTGAAAGTTATCTCCGATGTAGCGAAACTTGTTATACTCAGTATACCGTTCAGGATCTATCTCCAGGAGCTTGGTAAAGAAATACCTATGTGCTTCTGCGAGAGCGAGACCCATGTCATGGTTGCCCACGATGTAACGGAACTTATGCTTTGGATTCTTAAGCCACTTAGCGATAAACTTGAAAAGTCCCAAGTGGCCACGATATACTTTGTCGAGCTGGGCAATGACGAAGGCTGCCTCGAGCTTATCAGGGAAGCCACCATCGACTGGGACCTGGAGTAGATCTAGGAAGTCACCGTTAGCTACAAACTCAACCTCATCAGCACCAATCTTATCGGCATCATATGTAGTTAGGAGTTCGACGAGTTTGCCGTCTCGAGTGAAGTTCTCTAGAGAATTGAGTTGGCCATTCTCGAGATAGACACCCTCCCCGATGTGGGTGTCAGAGATAACAACCTTAAAGCTTTCTCCCATAGTCTTTATCCACCAAAGAGTTATAGCTCTTAATCAATTTAACATACTGAGCCATATTTATATGTCGAACCCAAGACAACTTCCCTAGGATATGCTCATCGAGATGCTTCCTATCTTTGGCGAAGTGAAACAGCTGGCCCTCTATGTGCTCACAATACCTCTTAGTGAGAGCGAGAGTCCCATCATTATAGACTATAAACTTATTGGAAATCAGTAAACGATTCTCATTACGGACAACAAGCTGAGACTTTTTATAATTAAGTTGCATGTAACCTAGAGTGTTCAGGATCTCTTCGACATGCTCCAGGATGTTTACAAAGAATTCTTTGGCATGGATTCTATCTCCACGACCAGAGAAAAGGATGTCATCTGCGTACCGTGTATATGAATTACTTTTGATCGAGCTTAGTGGACCGGTCCTATTCATCATTAGGGCTTGGCCTAGGTGTTGCATCGCCGTATCAAAGCTTTTTAATACAAGGTTAGACAAGAGCGGTGAACTGGGGGCGCCTTGCGGTAAGCCGCCTTCAAAGGTACACAGCTCTGCTATGTCACGCAGGAATTTATTGTGGTATCCAGGCGAACGCGGAATGCGGCGGTCGACTTCTTCTTTCAAGTTAACTCTGAGTGCCTCTGTTATCAATAGAGGATGACAGGAGGGAAAGAAGTCCTTGATATCAAGGGCTACAACAAAGTCCGCTTTAGCATGGGCTTGGAGATGAGATTTAAGACCACGCCCGGGAATATAGGCACAGGCACCAGGTGGATACTCAATATATCTACCATTTAGATTGGTAACTATGAACTCTTGAAGTTCACGTAGAGCTCCCAGCGGTTCACAGATCATGCGCTTCTTGCCATTGGGCTTGGGAATATATCGTATATGATACATCCCACGCTTGTTTGCTATGATATCGGGTATGGCAAAGCCCATCGAGTTAGAAAACTCGTAAAACTTAGAGGCATAAAGCATCCAGGAGATCCCTTATAATTACTTAGCGGGTCGAGGGGAAGGCTTCTGAGAGCGCTGAACGTTCTTGGCTTGGGGCTTTGTGTTACCATTAACGGTGGCCTCAACCAATTCGAATTCAACTTCCTCGTTCATCTTCAGAGTCTTGAACTCATTCTCTTCACTTTGAATCTCGGCGAAGTGGACAAAAATATCAGCTTCCACTCCCTCAGCTAGAATAAATCCAAAACCCTTCTTCGCATCAAACCATTTAACTTTACCCTTCATAAAAATTAAACTCTCCTTTAATTCTTCCTCCCCGATCTGAAGTTCCCCTCTAGTTAGAAGGGCTCTTTGCCAAACTCGGCTGCTGCGGAAGTAGTCTTTTTGGCCACCGGGGCCGGAGAGGATCCCTGCTCTTTCCAGGCCGCGAAGCTCTGGATCACACGATCGTTGATATTAGCGAGCAAGTCTTTGTCAGTGACGAACACCTGGTTGTACCACTTGGTATCCTTGCCCTGGCTCCGTGGGAACGAGAGGAAAGGACCGTTGGTACCGTCATTGACGGTGCAATGGACTTCTAACACATCATTAAAGGTAACAGTAACACCTGCGAGAATCTTGCCTGCGGTAACAGAACGAAACTTAAGATTAGTAACTTCGATCGACATAAAACCTCCGTGTTTAATTTGTTCCTAATAGGATATACGAATAAGCGTATAAAACCATTTTATACGATCTTGCGTATATTTTCAATCTAAATTCTCCGGTAACCAAGCGCTCCTAGGGGTCCGTTTACTCTGGAAACTCTTTCTCGCGGGCCTCTTATGCCAAATAGCTAGGATGACTCCCACGAGCGATATCACGTTCGCCAATACCTGCAACGTCCTTATGATTCTGCCCATGCTCGATTCTCATTTTTCTTTTTCGCTTAAGTGTGGTGTTATCTATTTTATACTTTCTTTTATAACTTCAATCTACAACTCTTGCGGAGCAAGGGGCGTAGACCGGGGCTACAAATCTAGGTTACTAAACCTTCCCTTGGCTTTGTTCTTTCTGGTCTTCCTAAACGGTTTGGGCTTATGTTTATTAAGCCTTACTTCGTAGCGTTCTGTGTGAGCCCTAACCGTAGCCTTGATCATCTGATCTCTCTCTTTGCCAGTAAGGTTCTTGACATCAGCTCTATTGGTAACGTGGAGGATAGCTTTCCAATCTATGCAACGATGAACCCTATTAGCAGTAGAAGGGTTATACTCATGAAACTTCCTGCACGCTAACATTTCCTGATGAACAAGTTGCTGTATCTTGGGGCAAAACCAAGCCACGTCCTCGTCACTATAGACCAAAGCTTGTGGCCTAAAGATACAGTTACCACAGAGTCTGGGGATACGTATGATCTTATTGTTCGACTCGGTTTTACTATTAGACACAGCTCACCCTATACAGGAGAAATTTTATAGCTTAGACTAAGCCCGACCAAATCCTCAAGCTCTAAAAATATAGCTCCAACTTCTTCTGGCGATTCCGTGTTAATCTCTGCTGTGCATTTCTCTGAGTTGACAACCGCATTCAACCTGTTGCCTAGGTAATAGCACAACTCACCGTGTAGTCCCTCACCTATGGCTCTGCCGCCTCTGCGCTTCCAGGACAAAACAACCTTGTAACTCATCGGTTCCTCCTAAATAACTACACGACGGTCACACATCGGTGACCACCGGTAGGAAACTTATTCAGTTGTAAAACCGATAATTTCGTCCTGGCAGGGATTCGAACCCCACTCCTCCCTCAAGCACATAGCTCAGAAGCTATGCCTCTTTGGGGACTGCACCATACAACACAGGTCGTTGTTATATTGCTCTATCCAAGGCAGTATAACCTAAAACAATTCCAAATACAAGCTTATCTAGTAGCTTTGCCACAATGCAGTACCAAGCGCTTCCTAGTAGTTCCAGGTCGGTTTCGGTTTGGGCTTCGGCTTGGTCTTCTTTTTCTTCTTGGCCATTGGATCCTCCTAGTTCTATATATATTTAATATATATTAAGAATGCTTAAGGAATTCAAGTACTTGCTTAAGATCTTTCCACACAAGCTTCTTGGCATCGGGATTCCTTAAAAGGTAAGCCGGGTGATACGTGTATGTAACAGGCCACGTAGCATAATAACTGAGGCTGCCACGTTGCTTAGAGATTTTGAAGTCGTTAGGTTCATTGAACCGGCGCCCCGCCGTGGCGCCAAGGGCGATAATAATCTTCGGGTTGACCAGCTGAATCTGTTCATCCAAATAGCGACGACAAGCTGCAATCTCTATAGGATCTGGCACCCTATTCTCAGGGGGTCGACATTTAACTACGTTGGTGATATAAACCTGATCACGTTGATAACCCATGGCTTCGATCATCTTGGTTAATAGATCACCGGCCCGACCTACGAATGGCAGACCTTGTTGATCTTCATTGTAACCGGGACCCTCACCAACAAACATGATGTCAGGATTTATAGGACCAGTTCCAAAGACAGTATTCCTGCGCGTCTCGCATAGTATACAGTTGCGACACTTGCTTACAGTGCGGGCTAGCTCGATTAGCGATTGTTCCGCGTTCATTACGGTACTAACTTATCGAAGCGACTGACCGCTTCTTCTTCCTTAGGACTAGTTGCTTTTGTAACCATATCATGAACCATATTTGCATCGAGTCTATGCCCACAGCGGGCACAGTTAAAGAGAGAGAAAATTCTGGTAAAAACTGACACTTGTTTTAAGAATTCATTCAGAGTATCTAGATGTTTACGGGCATCAGATTCATTCAGATTGTTTTGCTTAATACCTTCTGTAGTACATCGAATCATTTCGTGCACCTGTGAAATTCGTGGATTGGTATTAAGTTTCTCTTGTAAAGTATCCAGTACAATCATTAGGTTAACATAATGACTTATGCGACCTGCAGTACTAGCATTAACCTCTTTTTGGGCACGAGCCATGTGTGATCCAATGAACCTGCGAGCTTCGGCAAGCTGGTAAAGACTATTCTTTATATAACTCTCCCAATCAAAGAGAGGCATATTAGGATCTACAGCCATAATTAATTACCTCGCCTTAGGACCCCAAATATCTACTGGTGGATTAGAATCAAAAAGTTGCTCACCAACTCCCACAATCTGGATCTCGTCAGAAACACCTGGCTCAAACTCGATTTCAACTATGCCAGGCGTTAACTCCTCGATCTGCTGCAAGCTCACCGCCTTGCGAGGTGCCACAGGCGCATTAGGAGGAAGCTGAGGTCGCATGAACAGACGTAGACGGTGGATCTCTTCTAGATGTTGTCGCATCTTGAAGAGCTCTTGAGATAAGACCTTACACATCTGCAAGATCAGCTCTCTGCCTCGGATATCCCCAGCCGGGACGTGATTCTTCTTGCCTTTGAGAAGGCCGAACATCTTCCGGGGAGGTTCTTGCTGAGTATGAGCGTCCAGGATGGTAGTGACTCGTTCCATTGAATACTCGAGGAACTTCAAGTCGCTCAAGTTATTGTCGTCAATGAACGAGAGGTTAAGTTTTACTTCGGACAGGGGGTTTGTAAACATGTCTTCTTACTCCGTGAGGGTTAACGTAAAATAATCCCAATTAAGATCTGATTCTTTATATTTAACTACGTGCTTTTTGTAGAACTTTGGAATGAACGGTATGGGAACGGGGATCTCAATCCAACCAGAGAGTTCTACTCCCGGCTGCATGAACTTGCTATCAATGCTGTTACGTTTGAGACGCACTATGTATTGATTGCCATCGTTAACGGCGCGATACATAGCTATTGTATCTTCAAGCTTGCCCTCTTCCCCGCGAATATCCAGTCTACCTACTAATCTGAATCCTAGCGGTGCAGAGTTATCAAGACTCCAAGCTTGCCCGATGGCAAAGCCGAGAACAAAGATGCAGACAATAGATAAAAATTTCTTCATGATTTTATTCTGTTTTTAATTTCTGTGTCAACAATGTCTTTTTGTTTTCCCACTGAAGTCAACTCATTATACGTATCCCAGTCCATCTTTTTATCTAGTTCGTCCATCCGTCTACCTAGTGAGGCTCCTGAGTCACGGAGCTCGGAGTCATTCATGCTTTCCGCTGACGTCTTGGTTATCTCTTTCGTTATGTTCCCGCTCATAAGTCTGCCACTCCTCTATGATTGTATGGTAATGTGATGTACCTAAAACTGCTGCACCGGCCTGTAACATCTCCTGGGCAATTGCAAAAGATGATATACCTCCTGCAGCTTTGACAATTACTCGACCTTGACTTTCTTGAAAAGCTAAGTTAGCAATGAACTCAACGTCAACTGGCCTAGTCTTACCATTGACTCCCGTTGCAGTCTTGATTGTCAATATCTCCGGTATGCTAGCTAGACCAGTAACGAGCTCATGGAAATATGGATCACTATCTCTATCAAAGTGGGCAACCTCTATGATGGGAGTAACAACTCCGATCTTATTGGACCACTCAAGGCGAGACAGGATTTTAGAGAGTTCTATGACTGTACCGGTTCTAGTAAATTTATCTGCTGGATTCACAACGACATCGCAAATGTCTGCGCCCTGCTCGAGGGCGGTCTGAATTGCAATAGTCTTGGCATCAATAGAGTCCCAGCCATTTGGAAAGCTAACTACTGTTTTAATTAGAAATCGAGCTTCATACGGCAGATTATCTCTCGGAAACTTTAAGCGTAGAGTTCTCATGTCTTCTCTGTACTTAAAGGCGCGTCTTACCATGTGAGGTGGTATAACAACTGAGTTGAAGTCATGCAGATAAGCTGCATCACACAGGAACGTGACTTCTTCTAGGATCATATCGTGCTTCAAATTCGTAGCATCAATGCGCCTATTGAACGGTGCGTTCATAAAGCCACGGACATGTCCCTCGGGCCATGTGGGATCAGATTTATACGGCTCTTGTGATTCGTTTTCACGAAGATGACCAAGTAGAAAGGCTTCGGGGCTTAATCGAGCATCATTCATACTAACCTCGCAATAATCCTCTTACCCGCCCCTTGTCTAAACCACAAGGGCGATCTAAGAATTAGCGCAAACATTAGGATTTTGAATCGCAAAACGATTCCAGACAGTTTGGTATTTATCGTCCTTTTTAGCATACTCGCCTATCTCCTCAAGAGTAACACTCGCCGTCCCGTGCTTCTTACAGACGAGACCTGCGGCAATATTGGATAACATAAAAGCTTCTTTATCCTGCATTCCTCGACATAAAAAGTATGCAAAGGCAGCGGTGACTGTGTCACCGGCACCCGTAACGTCAACTACTTCATTAAAGATAGCTGATAAACCCATCTCTGCACAAATGCGTGGTCTTACTTCCGGATCAGGTTCGCCTTGCATATTTTTGCGTTCAAATATACAAAACTTCATTCCAGCTTCGGACTCAGTACGAAGTATACCACGCTCAGGTCTGAAGCCAGACTCTTCTATGGCGAGGAACTCTTTGAGGTTGGGAGTTATATAATCGATGCCCGAGAAGATCCAAGGATCTTTAACACGACGTGTGTCAGCGATGGTTAAAATACCACGCTCTCTGGCCTCTTCAATCAAGGGTTGGATGTTATCACAATTGAGAGTTTTCTTGTTGTAATCAGAGAAGATAATCGCATCTAGCACAAGGGAGCCATCGGCAAACTGTTCGAGCATATTGGCAATATCGTAGGGTTGTTTGTCTTGCAATGACAAGTGCTCATTGTCTATGCGAATCATCTGTTGCTGGTAGGTAGAATCTATATAGCGAAGCTTGATATTATTGCGTTTGGACGGAGGATCAACTATGAATTCTCTACGGACGATATCAGAATGACCAAGCACCTGTTTCATTTCGACGGTACCATAACCAGCCAAGATAACCTGAGCACCTAATGCAACAAGATTTGTTGCAACATTAGCGGCGCCGCCAGCTACATCTCTAGTGGAATGGATCTCAAAGACAGGGACCGGCGCCTCGGGAGAAATCTTGGTTACTTTCCCGTAAATATACCGATCGATCATAAGATCGCCGATGACAAGTACTACCGGTTTATTGTTTTCCATCCTAATTAAATCCCTAAAAATCTCCACATAATTCGGTCCACCAGTATGCGTATTTACCTCTGGTAATACAACCGCTCTTGTCTACACGGTGCTGATCTAGGAAAAGTTTTTCAGCTTCTTGGTAAGAGGCCGCTTCGACTATCAATCTAAGCTGCATTGAGCCCGGATTATCGGGATATTCGTATATCTTGAATATAAAAGAACTCATAAAGCCTTAGCTATACGGCTATTGGTTACGCTTGATTTGGTCTTTTAGGATTTTGATTGTATGAAGCTGAACTCGGATCTCCGTGACAGCCGAGAAGATGGCAAGTACAAACGCAGCGAGGAAGGAGCCTACTGCAGTATATGCTAGGGCGGGAATAGGAAATATGAAAAAGAGTTGTGCAGTTGCCCAGACAATCAGTGTAAGAACTACGACTAGAGATAACATATTTAGTTATCCTCCTTCTCTGGTTTTGGCTTAGAGGCGGCAACGCCCGCCTCGTATCCTTTATTATATTCAGACTGTTCTTTGGTATCGGGCTCAGTGTGCTTCCCGCGTTTAAGAAGCCACCGTTTGGCCTTCAATTCCTTAATTTCATTCTTTAACTTCTTACGATCGGTGTCGAGGCCTTGTAACTCCTGCTCAGAATAACCAATATCAGAATAAAAGTAAAGAGCCGATTCCATTCGGCTATACATATCTTGGAGGGTCTCAATGTCAGCGGCAAGACCAGAGTAATTCTGGGTCTTTACCATGGTTCTCATATGATCGAGAACACTGCAGGCTGTTTGATCTGTAGAGTTGATTGGGACCATCTTGACCCCAGAGGATTCTAGATATCGTCGGTATCGTCGGGACATTCACTATCATCTCTCTTTTTCTTTGTTTTACGTACAGGATCTTCGCCATACGTAACTTTTTTGTAATTTATGAACTCTATCATCTTCCGGAGATATTCATCCGGAGTGATAAAGCTAGATTTCATGATTTCGAGTTTTTGCAGACGCTCTACCAGGTCGAACCGCTGCTTTTGAATGGCGTCTTCACATTCTTTGAAAAGAAAAAGCTTCTTAGCAGGAGCCTTCGTCATTTCATAGGTTCATAGCCCTGAGCTACCGAATCCCTTCTCGCCACGCTCAGTTTCACTGAGTCGTGAGACTTCTTCAATTATAACACCAAAATCGTTTTTAAGCAATACGATTTGGCCTATGCGGTCGCCTTTTTTGATAACGAAATTTTTTTCTGAATTTGCCGCAGGCCGGGGGTCTAAAGCAAAGCCGATCTCACCCCTATAATCCGTGTCTATGACGCCATGATGGCCGCAGCTGATCGCATTCTTCATAGCTAACCCGCTACGTCCAAACAGGATACCAAAGTAGCCTGGGGGGAATTCTATAGCGATACCGGTGCCTATAAAGATACGGTCTCCCAGATGCAGAGAATCTATCTTTACCGCATCACGTTGACCGCCCCTAACGCCGTTGGCGTAGTGAATCTCTATGCTATGGGCATAGAGGTCAAATCCAGCAGATCCCTCGGTAGCCTTGGTTGGTAACTTGGAATCTTCGAAAAATCTAAAAACTTTCAGGTTCATCATATAATTAATGTCCCAAATCTGGTTAAGGTTTTAGGATCTTTAGCTAGGCCTCTTATAACAAAATCTTCTTGTGTGGCTACGTGCAACAAGGACAACGGACATTTCTCTGAATTTGCCAAGTTTCTAGGGAAAAAACGTATAAAACCAAAGCTAGGATCGCTGTAACTAAATTCTATCAAAATGCCGAGTTCGAAAGATGATGGGATCGTGTCACCTCTTGCGCCAGGTGGATGGTATACTACGGCCTGACCAAGCTTAAACGGTCCTGATTCTTTTATGCTAGCGTTTTCCTTCTCAATAACTTCAAGACACAAATTGCGGAAAAGAAACCAATCTTCTCGATCTGTCTTTGACCGTATATCCATTACCTTGGCCCTTACAGATTTACGCCATAATTCTTCGGTGGTTTGTGTCATTGCCCAACTTTCGGACGCCACCATCTACCCAGCTGCAACATTTGACAGAAATTAGAATGCCCTGCAGTCCAATTGTGTTTTAAGAATCCGCATTCACATTCTTTTTCAATAACCGGCGTAGGAGGTGGCGGTGGAGGAGGTAGGTAAGTCAGGATACGAGCTAAGCTATGATAGATTTCTACTTGGCCCCCATCTAAGAGTAGTAAAACTTGTCCAGGTTTTACACACCTAGCATGGCTCAAGTAGAAGGTACCGCTTGGACCTGTCAAATGTAATGGCATTGCATTAGTAGCACCACATGGGGCCTTGACTGGATTGTAATCCTTATGTCCAAGCGCCATCGTGTCCCAATCGTCTTCGGCTACAAAACAGGTCTTAATTTTCCCGGGAGAACTACGCTGAGCAACGTAGTTTTCTACAGCTGTCCAGTTCATCTGATTAGCTCCTCGCTGCGCTCGGAGCTGGTCTGGCTATCTCCCTTTTCGACTCTATAAGAGTCTTCCGGGAAATCTTGAGTGGAGAATTCTATAAACGTACACCCGTTGTCAGTGGTTCCCGTGAACCGATGAGGATTCATTGGTGGTAACACTAGGACCTGACCGATGGTCATATGAATGATTTGTTTTTCTGCATTGGTAGGATTAATGAGCTCGACATCCATCTCGCCATCAATCACGGTAAATGTTTCGTGCTTCAGGCGGTGCATGTGCATTGAACAGGATTTGCCTTTTTCGACATGGAGAATCTTACCGCAGTAAAGATCTGAATTGCAGAGCCACCTTTCCCACCCCCATCCTTTGCGTTCCATATGAACAGCATCGGAAACAATATGGGTAGGTCTAGCTGAGTCAACAAGTCTAGTCATGGCAACTTTCTCCTGTACTCCCTAAAGAACTTAACGAGCTTACCAGCGGTAGCCCTCGGGATGGGCAGACACCACATAACTTCGTGACGTTCGCCGTCCTCCTGTTTACACATGATGACGGATTTATCAGACTTACAATAGTCTATCCAAAACTCAGTCTTGATGCCCTCGTCTCGCCAAAGGACCTGTTTCAAGGTCAGACGTTTAACTCTGGGTCTCGTCTTCTTCTTTGACCGAAAAATCCGGCTAGTACTGCGATGCGTCAACCGCATCGTTCTCGAACGCCTAACTAATTTTTTCGGCATGGGAATTCCCACCGAGCTCTTTGATTCCTCTCCGAGCCTCTGCCTTGGTTAAGTTGCCTTTAGTAAACTCTAGACACGCAAGACACATACTATCTACTCTTCTTTCTTAGCTTCATCTTTAGAAGCGTGTATCCACTGGCTGAGACCAGTGCCCACAGCGGAAAAGAAAAGAACGAAAGCAAAACTGATCTGCATCTGCGGGACGAGCAGATCAAGCAAGAAATAAGACAACGCTGAAGACATCAGCGTGCTAATTGCCATATGTAAAAGTTTACCGCCCATGTTAGTCTGTCGGTGTTCCATCTGGATTGGTACTGAAAATGAAATTTTGTCTGTCAATGGTGCGAGCTTCCATGGCTTGGTAAATAGCTTCCATGGCATAGACATCGTGGCCCGGCCCCCAGGCGTCGTCGCCGTAAGTTACCATCAAGTAATCATACAACTCCTGATCACCAATTGTGCCAGCTTGATGTTCTACACACTTACTACACATTAGACTTTATCCGTCTCTTTCATACTCAAATTCCTCTGCTTTTGCAATTCTTCGTTTCTCAGCAACATCCATCTGGATAGCCTTAGAGGCAATATCGTAGATATGCCTATCAGGACGGGATAATTCTTTAATAGAGGCTAAACATTCTCTAAGATATCTGTTTTCGGCATAAACGTCAACAGTTTCCACAGTGACCAGACGCCTGACTCTTATCAGCTTAGCAAGGATCTTAGCCGTATTCCAGGCATCATCATCGCCGCGATGGTGAGTGCCTTCCATAGGAACGTCTATAATGGCACTTAGCTTCTTTAGGCCCGGGGCCTTCTTTAAGCCTAACAAAACTGTTGCCATGAGCTTAATGTCAATGTGACGGCCACCGAAGGGGGATTTAATCCCAAAGTCCAGGCAGTTTTTATCGAATTGATGTAAGTCGTAGGTGCCAAAGCTACTCCACGAGCGTTTCTTGGTTTTTAATTGATCTCTGAGTATTTGGCAGGCATCTTGGAATAAGATCCCTTCTCGGTCGAGTCTCTCTTGGGTGAGAGTGGTGAGCTCAGTGCAGTACTGGCTTACAGTTGATATTTGGGGTCTACATAGGAGACTAATTTTATCTGCGACTTCGAGGGTTTGTAAATCCACAGTACAACCGCCGATTTCGATGATTTCCATCTTCTCACCGCTGGGGAACTCGTTATTCGGATAACACGTCGCTTCAACGTCGATAACAACGATCTTGTCAAATGTTCTACCGCTTTCCTTGCCCATCGGTAAATCCTTCTTCTATCAGCTGGGATGTAGATATGTCTGGAGTCCTAGGGAATAGTAAAATCCCACCGACCTTATCAAGACCACCTATCAGTTCTATAAACTTATCTGGATCGTTAGAAAAGTCCTCGTTGCCTTTGACCATAAGGTCTGGTTTCAAACGATCAATCAACCACTTGAGATGCTCTAGATCACGTAAATAGTAGACTGCTTCTACCAAGTTCGTGGCCTTTACATTAACACAACGCTTCGTCCAGGAGTCAACCGGTCTATCGGGACCTTTAGCCGACCGGATAAGAGCATCCGAGTCTATGGCAACATGCACACGCCCATACTTGGCAGCTCGCTCAAGTAAAATCCTATGTCCGTGATGGAAGACATCAAAACAACCAGTTAAGAAAACTAATGCCCTATCTTGACGGCGTTGGATTGCTGGTTGCATTTTGCGCAGGTGTCTCTGTTCTCTCCAGCCCAGTAGCTTCTTTTCGTATAGCTTCTGATTCATAAGCAGTCAATTTTTCCTGTAAATATTTAAGATTGGGATCTTTTTTAAGTAAGCGCCACACTTCCTGCGTAGAAATAGCCCAACCCCGTGAAGGTCCTGGAGGAGTGGGCTTACCAAAGAACGACGGTTCTACGAATCCACCAACAATTAAAACGGCAACTCCTCGTATCTTCATATCATTATCAACGACGGGGCCACCCGAATTGCCGAAGTAAGTATAGGCGTCAATTACAAAGGCTCTAGCGTAGTATTTAGTACCTTCATGAATTTGTTTGATCATGGAGACGATGCCATAGTTAATTTGGAAATCGTCTGACATGGGAGCCGGGAATCCAGCTATATAAATAGGCTGTCCGGGGTAAGGCAGCTCTTTGGACATTCTTAAGAATGTCAGCTGCTGATCGAAACGAGAAATGGTCTTAAGAATTGCAAGATCCGTGTCTTTGTCTTGGGATAGGATTGTGACAGCGAAATAGGTCTTACCTATTCCATCTGGTCGCCCGAATGGGCTTCTTGTCGTAGAGGTTGCACGAGCATAGAGTTTACCGCCCTTTTCGTCACAATCATCTACAACATGTCGAGCGGTTAATATATAGGCATTATCACCGGGCTCGTGATATATGACAGCTCCGCTGCCGGACCCGAAGCCGGTCTTCATATCAGGCTTCATGCAAACAATTCTTGGAGTAGCTGAGGCTAGATATTCAAAGTCTTCACGTGAGGGTTCTTGGGCCTTTAGGGATGGGTCACTTAAGAGGAGAACCGTCATTAGTGCGGCGAGAAATAAATACCTCTTTATTTTAGGTAACGTTTCCAGATGGTATCCGTCTCCTTGGCGCCTGGCACACGCCAGGGATGTTCATTCCAAACATTGAGTAGATTACCGTTCAGGCCATCTAAGAAAAGCTACATTAAGATACTGAACAGTTTATCGGTAGGATTCAACCGCCTCTTCAGCAAGTTGAAACGACAGACTACTTGACAGGTCCGACCGTGGAGTAGAAGATTTCACTTCTGAGTCCAATCGCCGTAAACCGGCTGCCATCTTCACTGTATTAGTCTATTGCAGGACCTCGTACCTCGCGCTTTTCCAATTATTGGGTATCTACTCAATGCTTGAAATCTTTTATACAGAACTTCTTTTCTTTCAGCCAGTGTTATCTTTTCATTTCCAGGAATATCTACAAGGATCTTACTATAGAGAGCCACTCTTTCATAAAACCCTCGTCTGAGACCGGCTAAGTCTCAAAGCGACATGGACCTGGATGTTATACGTTATAAGTTAATAAAGCTAATCTTATACATCATAGGAGGTGTGTTAAGATATGCCTCCTTAGGTTTTGTAATTCTCAAGGCAACGCCTTGAGAATTACAAAACCTCGATACGTGGATACCCGTTGGTTACCAACGGGATCGACTCTACTTGGCTCTGGTTTCTTCCTCCATGTTAGTAATGCCTCGACCAAACGGTTGTATACTTTTGATAAACGGATTCGAGAGAATCCGTTGTCTTAGTGTTTCAACAAGTTCAAAGTCTTGACTGAACTTGAAGAGAAAGTTGTCGGGTGTAATACCCGTTGAATTGCTTGTTGCGTTGGGATCACCGGCAGATCTTCGATTAGCGAGGTAGGATGATAGGTCAGCTATCGCACGCATGGTAAGACCCATCTGAATAGCTTTGCCTTTCATTGGGTCCTTGACGACAGATACCGAGCATTCATGTAGAATGTTGTTGAGAGCGATACCTTCTTCAACGGTGAGCCCCTCGGGGAAATTATCGATGAGAATTTTTACCAGTTTGTCACTGACGGTGCCCTGGATAGGAAACTTATTTAACACGGTATCCTCCTAAAAATATCATAAGTTTATGACTATTATAGCAAGCTCAATATCTATGTGTCAACAAGGTTATCGATATATCGATATAAGATAGGTTAACTGCTTGTAGTTACAGCTAATTACGGTATTTAATGTTCTTCTCGAGAATTGTCGGGTAGGCCTTAGCAAAGTATTCGTTGGATACCCGAGTGAACGTGTTCTTGCGGCTGACGTAGGTGTCAAAGTCCTTAGATTGAACACCGGTTAACAAATGCTTAGGATAATGATCCTTTAACCAGGCTAAAAATTGTTCACCAGTTACTTCCGTAAGACTCAATGTTACAGTACCTTCGGGTGTAGTGACAGGAAGAAAAATGGGATTTTCAGCTTCGATCTTAGCGGGCAATAACGCGATAGCTTGATCTTCTTTTGGCTTGAGAAAGGTCTCGAGCGAAAGATCTTCCTGTTTAGTTTGCTCTGTCTTGGTTGGCAATACCGTGGGCGCTTCGGTTGAAATTGATGGCTTGTCTCCGAGAATAGGATCATTCTCGAATAGATCGTTGAAGAGTTCTTTGTCTTTCGAGTCTTTACCCATCATATCTTCTTCTCCCTTCGGCTAAACACCAATAACCTCGCAGTAGTCCTTATGGATGATAACCATGATCTCTTGATGAGCGCAAATGCCGCTCTCGTCTTCTAACAACACGGTCCACCCATCTTTTGGATCAACTTTGAGCTTATCACTGTCAGCCTTAATGAACATAGGCTCAATACATAGCACCATACCAGACTTTAATTTCTCATTTGCCCACCCGGTTGCCCATGTACACGGCACATGGGGATCCATATGAAGCTCACGGCCAATGCCGTGACCACCGTATTGGGTGGGAACCGTAAAATTATTTCTACGAGCGAAATCTCTTATGAATATCCCTATATCCATAAGAGTCCAGCTTGCATTGAGTTTTGCTGTCAGCTGCAGGAGACAGTCTCTCATAGCTGTTACCATTCTAAAACCCTCAGAATTAGTAACGATCATATCGAGAGCAGAATTCGCTCCTTCGATCAAACAAGAACTATCTACCGGCAAATACGACCTGGCTAAATCAGCGCACCACCCAGCCTTAGTTCTTAGGGCAATGTCGATGGTAAACGGTGGCAGAGGAGGCATCATCGTTGTAGCGTAAAGAGGCCTTCTACCTGGTATGTCAGCAGTGGTTAAAAAGTCTATGTTGCCAACTGGTACACCGTGGACCAAGGCAGAGTTTTGCGAGATACAGCATGTATAGTTAAAGGTCTTTTCAGGATCCTGGAAGTCAGGATAACCAAATAATACCGGATCCGCTTTATGCAATGATATGAAACTGGCAACAGCTTTATCGATATCACTTAGATCTATAGATTTGACACCATCTCGAAGAAGCTCTTTGATATACATGTAGGTAGCATCATGGACCTGGGACAGCGTCGCCGCTGCCTCTTTAATGTGCCCCAACTCTTCTTCGTTATACGTCGTACTCATGAAAGATTCTTTCCAATTCCTGTGAAAGTTCTACGAGTTCTTCATGGTCCAGTTTTTTAATAATGTTCGCAAGAGCGCTCTTTTGGACAAAAGCAAAAACACCTGTTGCATAAGACAGAAGAGAACTCTTCTTGACATCATGGAATGACAGTAGGCTAATCCCGTGATCCGTGGCGAGCTTTTGTGCCCGAAGCCAAGTCGCACACTCGAGGTTGTAGATCTCAATCACGGTCTTGTTACACAGGGGAACTCCTACGAATTCGTTCTCCCTATTCCATACCACGTGAGCGAGCTCATGAAGTAATACGACAGCGGTGTAATCTTCTTGTTCGTCTTGCCAAAAATCCTCGAACGACAGTAAAACTGCCGGATTGTTTTTGGTAACATGTGCGGCGCTTGTATCCACTCCGCCTACATAAACCGGCACTTCGTTTAATTCACATAGGGCCAAGACAGCATGGAACGACAGAGATTTCTTCATCTTCCGTTTCAGTAAAAAAGGCGATATGGCTCTGTAGATAAAATCCATAGCTTAAGTCTTTTTATACCGTCCTCGTATAAACCCTCTAAAATAATCTATTTGATTGTTCTTAGGATCTTCAAGAGCGAGCCCTAGGCAATCACTAAGAATCTTCTTAAATTTAGGACCAGGCTTAAATCCCATCTTAACAAGATCTTCGCCGGAGATAGCAAGATCCTTGACTGTCATTGGCACCGAAGTTTTCTCAAATTGAATGAGTTTACGAAGCAAGCACTTCATTGGCCATGTTATGGCAGGCTTACCTTCTTTAGCTCGGTTGCCTTTGCGATCAGCCATGCGCAGCCTTAACAAGTCTCTAGTGTGGGGTGCCACAGTTACGGCCCATCGTTTTATAGTTGAGTCTTTCGTGTCTTCGGCAAAGCGCCACATGTGGTGGCGAACTAGCAAGACAACCTGAGCAGTCCAATCACCGGGAAACTTTAACCGAGTCATAATAGCGTCGGCCTTGTTAGCTCCGACGACTTCGTGTTTGTGAAAACTCGCGTAACCCCTGACAACTCTTTTAGTGTCAGGTTTGCCTATATCGTGAAAAAGCGCAGCAAACCGGAGGATTGTTCTTTTCGGTGAAACCGCGTCAACAACTTTAAGTATGTGTGTGTAAACATCGTCTTTGTGGTACTTGTTTTGCTCAACGCCGTGACACTGCTGGAGTTCAGGGATGATGAACGGCAAAAGACCCGTGTTACGCATGGCGTTAAAAGCTTTGGACGGGAGAGGATACTTCATGGCCTTAACGAGCTCGCCCTGGATCCTCTCGGCAGAGAGCCCATCAATATCCCAGGCATTCTCTTTGATAGCTCTAAAGAGATCCTGGGAGATAATCATCCCGGTGCCATAGGCAGCAAACCTACAGGCTCTCAGCATACGGAGCCGGTCTTCTCTTAAACGCTCTTCTGGATCGCCTACAGCCCTCAGGCTGCGTTGCTTGAGATCAGCTTGACCTCCGAACGGGTCTATGAGGTTTCCGTTCAAATCTAGGGCCATAGCGTTAATAGTGAAGTCACGCCTGGCTAGGTCGGTTTCAAGATCGCTAGTGAATTCCACCTCTGCGTGACGCCCGTCACAACTAACATCCTTACGGAACGTAGTGATTTGACACGAGAATTTGGACGGCTCATGGAAAACAGAGATGGTTCCATGCTTAATGCCTAGAGGAATTACCTTATAGGTACCCTCAAACAATGTGGTGAGAAGCTCCGGTGTCGCTGGAGTAGAGAGGTCCCAATCCATGGGTACCTGCCCCGCGACCAAGTCGCGGACTGCGCCTCCTACGATGTAGGATTTCACACCACGCTTATCAAGAAAGACCATGAGGTCTTTCAATACAGTCGGAACTTTTTCGAGCATGTTAGCTCTTTCTTAATTGAACGATGGACCAGAGTCGCCCGAGGGATTATTGCGCTTCTTCATGAAGTTCATAACCCTTGGATCGACGGGCTGGAAATCGTTCTCTGTGCTTTCCACAAATTCTGTTGGAACAGTTACTAGAGTAAAGGCACCATCAGTATTGGCTATAACCCCATGCCTGATTGGCACCCTGCCCTCACTAAACATTATATTGAGAGCTTCTTCCAGCTTTTGTGCATTTGCGCACTGAGAGACTTTAAACGGACCTTTAGACATATAATAGACTCCTCATATTCGCTCCTCGCTGCCCTCGTCGCTGGGCGCGAGAAATTACTTTCTCTTTCTGTAATCTTCTAAATTGATAACCTTACCATTAGTACCAGTACCTTTGACAACGGACAGAGACGACAGTGGTGGCTTACACTCTGGTTCTCTGCGAACAACCTTCACGAGCTCGATAAACTTGATACAAAACTTGACAGTATAGAAGACTGTGAAGACCGCCAAGGCGGTAAGTAAAATAGATATTAGTCCCATGAGCACAAACGTCATGATCACTATTCTACCACCTGTATACCACAAAGATTCCCGTTGTAAGGCCATAATTCCCATCCAGCGTTATCAACTGGGGCGCTATTGGTTCATCATATAAACTGTTTGTTTCTCTCATTCCACTAAACCTCGTATAGAATCCCATGATATTAGGGGCAGATTGCCAGTACGGCTTCACGAACCCCTCTATAGTGATACTATCACAAGGTCTATATTGAAGTCCAGTGCCAATTGCAGTTCCAAGCACTGGTGCACCTGGGTATGCGAATGACTGTTCAATATCAATGAACGGATAGACCGGCATATCCCCTACCGGGATCAACCGAGTCGTAACATCTATGACAGGGAAGCGTTTGTTGAAATCTAAGGTGAATGGAACATAGTAGTCTCCTCCGGTCGACTTATCGTCTGGAGGAAGTACCTTGGGAATGTTTTGCTGTGGTGTCGTCGGATTAGGATCACGCCTAAAATTATTGGGCTGATCCAAGTGACCACCGAATGTCAAACCTTCATCGTGTTTGGTATAACGGAAGTCGTACCCAAAGAGCTGATAGTGATGGAAGTTAGGTTCACTTCGAACGGAAGAAGGTGAAATAAGCAAAAAGAAAGCTAGCAACGACAAGAATAGCCATAAACGTGTTGTCATCCATATACACCTCTAATTTAAGCCGTGCCGTTCTACTTCTTTATAAAGATACGGATAGCAGCTAATATAATACCACCTGGAAGCAAGGAAATCAAGGTCAACTTAATGACTTCTCCCCATAAGATACGGCGTTTACGGGGCGGTTTCTGTAAAGCCACTGTGATTCTCCTAGGTTACGCGTTATCCGCAAAGAAAAAGCCCCCGGCTTTCACCGGGGGCCTATCTCACGCTTGATTTAGTAGCGCTTACCGTAGCCACCACGATTCTCACGTGGCGCCATTTCGCGGGCTTCATTCACAGTAATCTCACGGCCATCAAAGTCCGTGCCATTCAACTGAGAAATCGCTGAAGCAGCTTCTTCTTCCGAAGAGTACTCCACGAAGCCGAACCCACGGCTCCGACCCGACTCTTTGTCTTTGATGACACGAGCCGAGGTGACTTCACCGAGAGCCGCAAAATGCGCACTCAGTGTTTGGTCGCTTACCGAGAACGGCAAGTTTCCAATATATAACTTCTTACCCACAGTGACCTCCTTATACCGCAAACCTGATGCACTGTAATACTCAGGCTGCTCTTACGAAGAGTGCCGATACAAGACACTCACGGTACTATACCGAAGGTCTTTTCTCTGAAAAGCTACTCTTACTTGTTTTACTTCTTATGATAGTCTCCATGCTTATACGCTTCGTATATAGCATCGGCTTCACCACTACCAATATACCCTTCATCTCTACAAAAGTCACATAAATCTTGCTCTAGAGACTCAGAATTTTCTTCATCTAGTTCAACATCGCATCGCTCACATACGGGATTCACGTTAGTATCTCCAAGACTACTTGTTGTAATAAAGATCTTCTCGTTGGTGATTGTCTAAAAGCATAATAAGCTTAGCCAATTCCACCCCACGAGTATCTTCGAGAGATTCAGCTTCTTTCATACAGACTGAGATCGTAATATCGTCTAACAATCCTTGATGCAGCACGGCATTGAGATTTCCACCCTTTTCGTTACCACGCGATTGGTAGTAAGATGCAGCCAAGTCTCCGACATGCTCGACTTGTTTTTGTCGACTTAGGTTCTTAAAAGCCGCTATCTCTTTGCTATACAGTGGCATCTTAGTATCTCCAGTGATGGAACCCGCCGCCCCAATAACCACCACCGTACTGGTAACCGTCATTGTGGTAGTGAGGACCAATAACTTGGCAGCTATTGAGATAAGGCTGCTGGACGTAGAGATCCCAGTCTCGAGGACGAGCCGAGGTCTTATAGTCCGGTCTTTGAGGATCTGAGTAATTCAGGTCTCGGGGGAGATCTGAATAACGAAGACCGACCAGGTCTCTATTCATGGCTGTAATCGTACAGCCAGACGAGCATAGTATAAACAACGCAAGCACTACGAATGCTACAATGCCAGCTATAAGCGTATCTCTTTGCATGAGCAAGTCAGGCCGTAGAACTTTTTTCTTAGACCTATTCTTTTTTCGTTTCATCTTTCTCATTGGTAACCTCCGGGGTATATGGGATCCTTACTAAATAACGGATCTCGATATATCCCTTTTCTTTGTTTCCTGCATCCAGCTTGTTATCCATCTGAACGACGCGGTGTTCAATAGTATCCCACTGAACACCATAAGCATTCAAGAATTCTTTAAGTTTTTCTAGGAATGCACCGATCATGATACTATCTAAACCTTCTAGCATCTAATTCCCGCTTGAGCCTTTGTGCTTCTCGCTTCCATTGTTCCTTGGCATCTCTTTGTTTACTTGCGTATTCAGAAAGATATGCCTTGATCTCAAAATCACATCGTGCACGTTCTTCGGCTGTAACCACCATCTTAAAATCAAAGAAGTGCTGGTACTCATGTAGAAGCGCTTCGGGATCATCTTTGAGATAACCCGCCTCGTTCTTAACTGGATTGTAATATCCTGAAGCTAGATCATCTGCAGCGCTACGATGTTCTTTCATCTGTTCCATCGTAAGTGCCGTGGTCTTAGGCCGTTCAAGCATTAGGTTGTAACCACAGCGACGCCTAAGAGTCTCAGGAACTGCTTCTTCGATTGTCTCAACGGTACTAAAGAATGCAGCCTTCTCGTCTTGGACGTCTTGCCAGGTCTGTATACGATTGATCGTTATACACCCAGAGGAGAGAACTAACATTAAACTAATTAAAACTAACTTTTTCATGACTCTATCCTTATAGGCTGAACCTGTAAAATATAATAGACTCTGTACCTGCCCAGGTGCCATAACGAGAAACAAGCTCGCTAGAGCATTGTGGGCTTAACTTATTTGCTAGCACATAGAAGTGCAGGTATTCATGTACCAGGGTTTTAAACTGTGATCTTAACACGTTCTCGTGTCCCGGACCCCAGCTCCAACCGTCTTTAACATAGATACGATTACCTACTTCGTCATAGCAACCGTTAATAGGGTCTACGTTGAGCTCATCGCTCTCTTCGACTTTACAAGCCTCAACTAGAGTTTTGGTGGGAAGATACTCCACAATGGGTGGCATAAGATTATAGTTGACGTTACAACGCGATTTCCACGGCTCTTTGCCAAGAGCACGGTGAATTACATGCTTTGCTGTTTCACGTGCCTGGAACTCTTTATCAGCCATATTGGCTAGCTGAGTTCTTACACTTACGCAACTTAAGGTTGCGCATAGAAACATTATTGCGCATAGTTTTTTCATAAGATTTTTCCCGTCAATAGATAACTTTTCAAGGCATAGACGCAAATATCATTTGCCTTGGCCTTATCAGCCTCCCAAGGAAGCTTCGTTCGAGCAACTGCCACATCAGCAGCCTCGAATAATTTCTTAGCCTCATCTTTCACTTTTTCAAGTGACCACTTGCCCTGCTTGATCTCTAAGAGTTCAGACGCATCGTTACGCCAGACGTTTAAGACACCGGTTTCTAAGAATTCGATACCCATTCTTAGCAAGCGTATGCAGTGTGCCGCGTTCTTGCAATTTCCATGTATTGATACCTTACCGTCTTGTCTGGTAATTAACGTCCCTGTCGGGACCTCGAAGCACACAACCCTCTGATTCTTGACTTTTCTTTTAATAACGTTAAAACCTTCTCTTTTTCCGCTACGATATGAGGGTTTTTTGTTGTAGCTTCTTATTTTCTTAAAGTTAATACAGCTGATTGGTTGATCGTTTTTAGATCTATATATTTGATACGTAGTGAGTTTTTTGCCGGTAAAACTAGATGGGCTACTATATGGCCCATTGGCCGCAACCGGTATTCCTGCAAGGATCATCACAGACTGTATATCGTCGATTAAATTCTTATTAGTACTATAATATACAAAATGACCTTTTTTATTTTTTGATCCATCTCCCGATAGAAGGGCTTTCCACAATATTTCTACTTGTCGCGTAGAAAGATTAAAAGCCCATTTAGGTAATCTTTTATTTTTTGATCCATGCCCACAATCCTTGTAGATTTGATGCGCAATTGGACCATGCAATATATAGACGGTTTCTTTTTTATATTGGTATTGTTTGATTGGGTAATTGAGCTTATTGATAATATCCCTAAAATCACCCATTTTTACTTGTGATAATCTAATAGCCTTGCATTTTTTAATGTTGGTTTTTCTGCTACGATAAAATTGTGCAGTGCCTTCAGAAAGAAAAAGCCCCATCAATGATAGATAATCATCCGATACGCCTTCGAGTTCTTTAGGTCGCTCATTGGGACATCTGCGTATATGATAATGCGATCTTCTTTGATTTAATATCTCATCAACAGATTTTAATTCCCATTCATTATTAGGAATATATTTATGAGAATAATTGTTCTTAGGATTTCTATGAGCAGTAGAAACTAAAAGATTATGGTTATGCGTAACGGTGCATTTAGATAAATTGCCTCTTATTGTATACAAATAACCAGAATATTTTTTATCGATTTTGTCGATATACTTGCAAAAAATTAAATCACCAGTTTTAATATCCACCGTTGCCAAAGAATCATTTGCATGAATATCGTCAAACTTCTTCCATCCGGAATCTGTTAAAAATTCTGTATCTTTCAAATAACAATCATAGCCGAACTGCTTCACCAGCTTCTTTCGCTTATCACCCATGTAGCCCTCAAAGGCTAGGTGAGTCATTTTGTGCATCTGAGCGTAAGCATAGCCAGTGAATGAGTGATAGAGGGCTTGACTCGAGAATATATCACGATTCTCGATCAGAGCCCGACCAGTAGGAGTGATCTTCTTATAAAGCTCCGGCTTTAACCAGAGCATACCAATGACGTTGGGATTGCTCTTGATCAGAAGAGACATGAACTTACGAAGCTCATGGAACTCGTAGTCCCATTGCTCATGCTGTATATGCTTAGACTTCTCAGCTTCTTTTTCGCTGTGACCGTGGATGCCAATATACTTGGACTCAGGAGCTAGGTAGACTCCCATCATATCCACATCGTCAATAGAGGTAGGATCCGTAGGCGGAACATACATACCGTGGGCATGTGAGCCACGATAAGCGTATAGGATACACCGATCCAGGTAATCCTGGATCTGGGTTTCGATATTCACTAGCAGGGCCTCATATTGCCAAAGCTTTGAATCGGGCCTTCGATATAAATACTCGATTGCTCGATTCGGGCTTCAGTCCAATTATGAATATATCTTAGGTTTTGCCGAGCAAAATCCAAGATACCATCGATATTCTCTTGAGTGTCAGCCTTATGAGCTGAGACTATGCTAAGCACTGTGGGCTTAGCATTCTGCGGATCGATAACTTTAACTCTGTAACCGTATGACTCGCTCATTTTTTTCTCCAAAATCTATCCTAAACTCCATTTACACTTTGGACAGGAGAACCCTCCACCGGGCTGGGAAAGTGGCACAGTGCCATCTTTACACATGGGACACTGACCTAGTTGTTTCCAATAGTAATCGAAGTCAGGGATCATATGCCAATTAGGATCTGACGGAGGAGTCTCAGTCGGCATAAGTAAATCCCTAGGATCTACATTATGCAAATTAAGATCGATCGTAATCTCGTTAGGATCTACCGGATCACCGGGTGGAATAATCACAGGCCCTGATGCACAGGACGCGCACAGGGACTTGGGATAAATACCAACGATTGCCTGGTGAGAGTAGCAACTAGAACAGATATCATAGATATCGTAGTATTTCATATTGACAAGAACTTTCACGTCATCAGGACAGATCTCGTGATCGTAGTCGACGGTATCATTCTCGTAGAAAGAAACACTACCTGAATCAACCAGGTCATTGGCTTCTTCGATTGCACCATCTAAATTGTCAGCCTCAACTTCTATGTCTTTAGCATAGTGTTGAGCCATTCTGACTTTTACTTTATACTTAGGCATATTACACCAATGAGGAGAATCGTGTTTTCTCTTTCCTTGGAACCGGCTGTTCGCCTAGCCTACGGCCTTTAGCGTGGCAGTCTAGACAAAAAACCGATTCATCTTGGTCTCTCTGTGCACCACAACCTCGACAACGTTGGTTACTCCAGAACGGACCATCATTTTCATCGTCGTCGTAGTGGTCTCTGAAATCTTGCGTTCCCATTAGAGAACTGCGATTACAAACAGTGCCAGTAGGATTGCGAAGGCCAAGACGGCCTTGGCCTTATCAACCCAATGTGCCACTCGTAACAAAACATTTAAGGTCTTAAGAACCGCCTGTTGTACGCTCGGTTCTACCAAGATCATTGGATATGCTGTTTCCATGTTTTATCCCCCTTATTTTTTCAATTCAGGTGGCGGTGGTACAACGTCAATGGTTAATCCATTCTGTTTGGAGAAGCCAAACTTAAGTGGGAACCAGACATCTACCTTCTTGCCGTTCAGGGTTACACCAACCCTAGAAACTAGGCACCAGGCAACCACCAATGTAACTATTAGCAAAAGCATTTTCTTCATAACCTATCTTTTAGAGTCCTAGACTTTTCTTCTTCCAGATAAAATCTCTTCTATATGTTGATAACTATCTGAAGTCTTAGTGTTAAGATTTTGACACAGGTCATAGATCTTAGTAGGACGATTGCCACCGATTTTTTCAAACTTAGACCAGCTGACATGCCCTCTGGTATAACCATCAGGGTTAATCTCTCGCCTTAGAGCTGCGGCAATGAGAGTATCAGCTACAGCAGTTGGGACGTGCTTACCTTTAGCAAGCTTGGTCCAACGGTCTAGTTCCGAGATCTTCTTCATGTAGACAACCGCTGGCTTAAGTCTGCTAGCAAGACGGTCTACTAAAGGGTTAAGGTTGGTTTTAGCTTTACCATTCATCCAAGCAAAATGCTTTGTCTCACCTTTGAGACCGGAGAGATTCTTGGCATTGTAAATGTCAAGACTACGAACGCCGATGGGACGTCCATTGGCAAGATCGTCTACATACTGAGGATGTTCTTCCAGAAGTCTACCTAGGTATTGACAGGTGCGCTGATAGGACTGTTTGCCCATCAGACTGGCAACGTCAAATCCTGAGCGTTTAAAAGCTTCATCTACAGGATTGGCAAGCTTCTTGGTGTAATCGAAGTTCTCATAGGCAGCAAGATGTTCCTTGGCCTGTCTAACGTTTGTGCCAGTGTTAGCACTGATGCGAGCCATAGCAATGCGTCTAGCATCTTTAGTTTTGCTCTGGAAAATAAAGATCTTTTCGCTGCCTTTAACCATGCCTCGCTCAATGGCCTCGATGGTAGCAACTTTGCGAGTGTGGCCACTCGTAATACGACCTAGATGATCAATCCCTAGGGGATTGCTTGCTTCGCCATTAAGGGCAAATCTCAGACCATCAGCACCGTATTCCAAGAGAGATCGAACCTTGTTCTCGTTAACCAGGGTCTCTCCGTTTTTGCCAGCCTGGATGGGGCTGTCGGGGAAACTGATAAACTCAGCGAGTGAAACCTCGAGTACTTTCACATACTCATTCTCTGCAAGAACTCTCATGGTAATTCTCCTTGCGATCAGTCTACGATCTGATCAAATATTGTTAACTTGCCTTTGTAAGAATCAAATAACACAGTACCCGGTACACCTAGGTAATTCACGATAGCCTCTTGGACATGCGGCGTCATCCTCTTACCGGCAATAACCTTTGAGAGGTCAGCCACATTGAGTGATGCGGCCTCAGCCAAGCTCTTCGCCGTCTTGTCAGCTAAGGCGAAGATAGCCTTGATACGACTAGCTTGGGGGATACCGCGATCTTTAGATTCAACCGCAATATCCAAGAGGAAATCTTCTTTTGATCTAAGATCTGAATCAAGAATGTCATCAAACATTTTTCTTTACTCCCAAATGCTTTAATTTTAAATATTTCTCGTGAATATCAAAGCCCATGGCTTCGATAAGACAGAGATCCTCGTCGCCCTCTGTAAGCTCAAATTCATCTAAGATCATGGCCTGAAACTTAGAGTAGTCTTCCTGATGAAGAGTATAGAGCTGTTTAATCGTAAACCTATCCAGAAGGCGAGTTAATAGGAATTCCACGTTGTATTCTACTTCAGTCCAGTCTACGCCCTTGTCGGCATAGTAGCTATAAGCAAACTCAGCATATAGATTTGACATCGCTCTATGGTACTGCATCTGACTACGCATGGATGGCTTAACTGAGCTCATTGATCCTCCATGATGGGAGCGATGATGTATGCTACTCTTTCACTAATTCTTAGTTGGTAAAACTGCATGGGCTCGTCCCTTTTATATGTTACAAATGGACCGAGCTCAGCATTCTCCGTCTCATCATAGAAGTCCCTACGATCTCTATCCCAGGATGAGAATAATCGAGTCTTCTTATTAACACGATAGACGGACACACTACTCGGATATTTCTCGATGTAGTATACGTATTTACTCTTTTTCATATTCCTATATCCATATCGGAGGTTTGCCTTCGGCCAGAACTACCTGGTAATACGGATTTAGTGGATCATCTACCAAGTAATGATTAGGAATGTCCACCAGGACAAAGTCTGACGCTTTCCACACGTAGTTCTTGGAGAACACAGAATCTTTGAAAGTATAGCCTACACCATTAGCGGTCTCTACTATCCACTTGAGATTCTCAAAGTGTTTCTTGGGATAATACTTCCAGAGCTTATCCCCTGGGTAGAGCGCCTCTTGGTATATGCTTTTCCAAACCTTCATGAGACTTCTTTCCAACCTCCGGTTCGAAGTAGATCTTGTGTCCGACTATCAGAGCGACGGAAACCTGGATGTCTAGGATCGCTGCTGCAAGCAGAGTCGTGGTTCCACCACCGAACAAGCCATATAGCACGAAAGATCCAATACAAAACAAGATATCAAAAGTCATTGCGAACCGCAAGATGAGTTTTTGTAACCAGGGGGGCATCTTCAAGAAAATGAAGATCAAGCCAATCAAGTTGAGCGATGCTAACAGGAATGATGTCGCTAACATGCTAGACCTTCTTCGATTACTATGATTTCTGAACCACAGGTTTCATCTTTGCACTTGCAATACTTTTTCAGTGAATATTTTATGTCTTTTAACGAGAACTCCAGATGTCCCTGTCTAGCCTCGGCATTGATACCGAGGTATTGGGGACCATAGACACCACCGCTACCGGCAGATTTCACTAGAAGCATCATCCAGCCCTTAAGCTTGAGGGCATTTAGTACAGCTATTGCTGCACAACTGAAGTGATCGGTTTGTTTTACAAACCTAACAGAAAAAGCCTGGCCCTTGACCAGTTTTCGTCTCTTGAGATTTGCAAGAGATCTTGGAAGCATAAGACTAGATCCCCAATAGGGACATCATCTTGTCCAATTGTTGATTAAGTACGGCTTGGGTCGATGACGATTTCGACATCGGCTCCTGTAGGGCGAATGATCGGATCACCGAGAGGTTCTCCTGGATTCGCTGCTGGAAACGTTCCACCTGTGTTACGTTGCCCTCGTGTGCCGAGAACGGAATCACTTCCGCTATCGACTTTACTGATTCCAGGGCTGACAGGAATTGGTCTTTTGTCGCTATTTCGTTTGGCATTGGCTTTTTTACCTCCAGCTATACGATTCTGTTTCTTCACTAATTCTTGGAAATCAACTTCAGAAACGTATTTCAGGTCTCTCTCCAGGAATCCACCCTCGAGGATCCTATCCTCTACATGAACATGGCCAAGGATATAACCTCCGGCCATGCGTCTACCAACTTTAAGTGGCAGGCCAGACCCATCGCGGGCTGTACCTGACACTGCGTATTTATTTCCGTCCACGTAAAGGATCCTTTGCAGCGTAACCCTGCATCTTCTCTAAGATACCTAGGCGTTCGTATATACGCTCAATGCGCTTAAAGTGCCAAGGCTTACGTTGTTTCTCGAAGCTTTCAGAATAGATACTGAATACTAGATCAAACGTAGCATCATAGACTTCTTGAGCTTCATTCTTACGCGTGATGCGTTCTTCTGGTTGCAAGATAAATTTGCCATTGTCCCAGTCGCCCCCGGTGTAGCCGCCCGTAATACCGCAGGTAGCTACGGGACCAACTGATGGATCACTAAGCCTCACCACAACGTCATTGTCAGAGCGACGCGATGCGCCGGGCAGTGCTGCCATCTTATCCAGTAGGGCTTTTAGTTCGGAAACTTTCATGCGTACTCGGGATCTTCAAAGTCACAGATTAAAATGGACTGAACAGTCCCGTCCTTATCAACGTAATAATCTATGTAACAGTCTTCAACTGCTAGAAGCAGTAGAAGAAGGATCAGTGTCTTCTTCACTATAGGTTCTCTTCATTACCCTCGCGTATGCTTGCTCCAGGGTTTTCTCCCAGGCCTTGAACAACTTGCCTTGGGAAAAATAACCCAACAGTCGTGCCACTGCGGTGAATAATATCAAAATGCCTAGCTCCATCGAGGAAAAATCCTTCACTCTTTAAGTATGTAACACCATTTCTCTCTTCACAGGACCACTCCATCGTGTCCCTAAGAAGTTCAGGATAAGCTTTGGCTATCCCCTCCATGATGTCCACTAACTTGCGACTACCAGTGAATGCCACTTCGAAGGCATAGTTGTCACGTATCTCATCATAAGTTTCACCATCGAGAAACCTAGGATTAGAATGTTTATCATGAGGGCTGACCGAGTTAAAACAGTTAAACTGATTTGTAAACGGTCGCCTTCTAGAGATTACAAACGTAGGCATTAGAATAACTTCCCGGTTGTTACCAATTGGTACAATGCTATAAGACCAATGGATCCATACATAATTACAAACAGTATTATGATGACAGCCATGGGGTTTTGAGGTTCGGACTTCATAACACGCCTTCTTGAATTAAATATATCACATAGTACGTCATGGCACCACCTATGACATAAAATAATATGTCTAGGAATGAGTTAACCGGGTTAATGTAGGAGGCATCAGCTCGTATGAACTGAATGACTTCCACTATGAATGGTATAATGACAAGCAATGCCCAGGTAGTCCACCGTGGTATTCCAAACCAGGCGCATATGAGCAGCCACACGGTGGTGCCCATTGACGCCCACGGTATGTGCTTCAACCAGCCAAAGGCTTCAGCTTCCATGTCAGGGCGGTTAACACCGTTGACGTAAAAGCTTGGACACAACTCGAAGAGTAGCCACTGGGCTAGACCCATGGTTTTAATGTTGTTCACCATGATCTTGAAAGCCAGGCCTGATTTAAGATTTGTTAACAGTAGACTCATATAGGTTATTTGTCCTCGCTAGTACCTATCGCGGCGATGGAACATCGGCGTATCCCGCATGTCCAAAGAAACTTCTGATATGCAGGTCCGCGCATTCCTCGCAAAAGGGTCCTATGATCGGGGTTTCACCCAGTAGTACATCTTCTGGGTAGGGTAATTTAGCATTCTTAGCTTCGGTCCTGTCAAAGACAAGACCGTTAAGTATATTGATATAAAATCTAGAAGATTTTATCACCTGTCCGCAGGGTTTTCGTTGACAGACCGGGAGGTCGATAATTGTGCCCACGAGATAATCTCCTTTAATTCATTCTTCAATGAATTTCTATAAGTTATCTCAAGGCCGAGATCTCCGGATGATTTGGCTTGCACTATCTTCTCTGCCGTATCAGCGAGCACCTTCAAGCGCTCGGTAGATACAGTAGGCAGCCAGTCGGGGAGGCTCTTAACAGAGATCTCCAGCGACTTAAGAGACGACATGAAAACTTTCCTATTCTCCTCGTTCTGTATCAGACGAGCGATTGGATCGTTTCCAAAAATTCTTTTCAAGAAGTCCAATATCATCTTCGAATACTCCTACCCAGCACATACAGCGGTAGAACCACTTGAAAAGTATCATCGCGAGTATGGACTGCAGGAACCAGGTTACAAATTTCATACCGGCTATGACATGGTCTAAGCCGAATGTGTCAACTAGGTGCCTAAGATTTATTTGTATCACACACGTCCTTCAAGAACTTCTCCACACCAGCACTGGTTAGTGGATCGTCAGCGAGCTGAACGAGTACCTTGAAGGGAGCGGTGAGTGCATCGGCACCGAGCATGACCGCTCCGAGAAAATGGTCTACAGACCTAATGCTGGAGGCCAGTATCTCGGAGTCTTTGTAAATCTTATGAGCTCGCACAGCACTTATGATCTGTGCGAGCGTATTCATGCTGTTGCGGCCAACATCATCCAGTCGGCCCATGAATGGGCTTATGTAGGATGCGCCTGATTTAGCGGCCAGGATGGCCTGGCCGGGATTGAAGCACAGCGTTAGATTTGTAAACACACGCTGAGATAATTCAGTGGATACTCTATATCCAGCAATGGTGCAGGGGAGCTTAATAACCAGACGGTTATGAGGATTGTTTACCATGCCAAGAACATTATGCGCTTCACGCATAAAGTCTGAGTAGGTAGGACCGAGTAGCTGGAATGACACAGGGCCGTAGGATACTGCCATGATGTCATGCAATCGGTTTATTCTTGAATGGAAATCACCAGTAAGACTGGTGGGATTAGTGGTGACACCATCGACGAAGCCAAGAGCGAATGCTCTCTCTACTTCCCTAGGGTCACCTGAATCTACAAATATCTTCATTTGATTTCTTCTATCTTGCCAGTTTTATCGAAGTTGAGGCCAGAGCTTGGCGTCTTCAACTTTTTCCTGGGGAGAACTATACCTACCCAGAACTTAAAACGATCAGGATAATGAAAATCAGCGGAGTCATCGATAGCTACATCTATATCCCAGATATCACATTCCTGATCTTTCTGGCCAGTCATGTGCAATTCGTCGTACTGAATACCGTATAACGCAAGCTCATCAACGGTACACTCATGGTGGTACACCGGATGTCTATATGTAATGATATGGATCTCATGCCCCGCAGCTTTAAGAGCAGAGATGATCGTAGCCATCACCTCAGGAGCTGGGGTTATCGTTTCATCTAGATCAAATGCAAACTTCATAGAGTTAAGCCCCTTAGAGTTATTTCGATTTACCTACCATAACACGCTTGATCTCTACGGAATCAGCGTGAGTTCTAATGGCATCGGCAATTTCCATTGCCCGGTCCTTACTGACGACACTAACCACGTTACTAGGATTATAGTCCAGTTCTATTGTAAGATCAATCTTGAATTGATCTTTTAGTATGGCACGGACAGCGTCCTTCGCCTTGACGTTATTAGCAATAACGTTCCAACGTTTACGTAAGCCTTTTCGGTTTACCATGTCTGCACCTTTTATTTACGATTACAATGCCAAACTTCTTGAATCATGTTCACATGGCGCTTGCCGTTGGCGCTACCAATATATCCTTCCTGCCTAATACACTTGATACTCCAGCCGTACATGCGACAGTCCATACGTAAATTGTTCAGAGCTGCAATGACGCTAACCGGAATTCTTAGTCCTGCTCTTTGGTAGTATATCTTCAATCTATTAGTATTCCTGTGTGTTATAGCAAGCAGGAACTGGTCAGCAGCCAAAGACTTAGAACTGAAAATAGATCTAATACAGTCATCTACAGATGGACATTGATTACCGCAAAAATCCATGTTAAACAGATTGTGCGGTCCGCACAAAGTTTCTATTTGGTCACAGATATCACCCTGTACCAAATTGATACCAGGGAGACCGAAGTTATTCTTGCGTTTTAGAGCAGCCACCATAGCATTGAAGACAGGTCTCTTTCTTTCGACTACAAAAGTTTTACCGGGTACAAATGGAACCCGCCTGTGTAGAACACGAAGACTCATAAACTCAGGAGTTTCTAAACTGATTGCAGAGATCGGCTGCTTAAGTATCATAGCACAATCCTTAGCTAGAAGCAGTCTTAACGCTCGCTTGTCATCACCATTGAAATGGTCCATAGTAGGGTCTCCTTAACCTTGGGTTTACAATAACGAATTAAATCTTTCGGTTATGCGTTCGGAAACCTCTTCGCCCATACCTATGGTATCCAACTTGACACACCCTAGACAGCCATTCTGTTCGAAGAAGCTCATGAGCTTAAGAGCATCCTCCTCGCTCATATTCCGCCATTCTTCTATGACAGGCCGATTTTGGGATTCCACAAAACTCTTACATTCCTTGAGTGCACTTAGGAATTGAGCTGCCAATCTAGCGTTGCTAGCCTGACGCAGGGACTTAATAACACCAATGATGTGACCATCTGTACGAATATCTTCGTACAACTTGAGCTTAAATATAAAGCGTCTAGTCTTTTGAGTTTCTTCGATCTCTTTCATGAGAGCGGTGGCAACCTGGGTGTCAACAACACACGCAGCCACGTCTTTACACAGAGTGAGTAGCCGTTCTAATTGACCAGGTGTTACGTATGCCACGATGATTCCTATTCTAGCGTAGGCGCTATATAATAGAACTCATCCCCTGTGGGGCTATCGTGGTGCCAGTTCTGTATCTTGATAACATATCCCTTCTCTGGATATGTAAGCACCCAGATCTTGAAAGTATTATCAGTCTTGGGAAGTACCTCGTTCAAGAAGTCTTGAGCGTCATTAGCATAGAATCGCTTAGTGCCATTTAACTTCCGCCAGCCAAAGTTCTCTACTCGAGCTGCCCATTCCCTACGCTTAGGGTTGACAGCATCGAGAAGACTTTGTATGTCTTCCAGTAAAAACTCCCAGGCAGTTTCAGCCCAGTCGTGGTCGTGCTCATTCTGAGCATCCCACTGAAGAAACGCTTCTTCTTTATCTACGATAGATGCTAGATCTAGCATATCAAAATCCTCCTACTATCAGCATTCCTATCAGGAATCCGATAATAATAATCCCAGCACGCTTAACATACTCTAACATAGTTTATCACTTCTGTACGAGTGAACGGAATCGTTTGGTTTCAGGTAGCAATCCGGCTGCACTTAATACATCTTCAGAGCTAATTAAGAACGCTTTACCCTTGGGGAGTTTAGAGACAAGCTTATCTTTGACCTGCTGATAAAGTTCAACGGCAAGCTTATCGCTCTCGGTGGCATCTGCTACTAAGGCTAGTGCCAGCTGCGCTGGCCCTGAGCCACCATAGCCCCATTCAAAACCATCCGGAGAATGATTTCTTAAATCTAATCTCCATGGTAATACGTCTTGAAGGCTATGCCTGAAATCTTTTACGGTAACGATCCGTGAAGATGGATCGCTCTCATAGACTTTATGTAGATTATAGATAGACATATATTAATTTATCCTGACTTATCCGGACAATTTAATTACCCCATTGTGTCCGGGTAGACACCTAGTCTAAATCCAGTTTGGGTTTATACTTCTGCTTGCGGGGGATAATCTTACTCTTGTCTTTATGACGCCGAGTTGCTTTCCCTAGCACAAATGCGAGCGGAAGTCGCGGCAATAGCACGCCTAATGAAGGCTTCTTTACGCGCTTTTTCTTGCTCATACTGAATGTTATCCAAGATAAGATCAATCTCTACAGCGAGATAGATCGGGTCCATAGGGCTATACTCTAATCTATCGACGACAGCAAGCTGCTCTTCCATCGAGACATTGAGTCTATCCATGCGGTTGATCAAGTCAACTATAAGTTCTGCTCTAGGAAAGTTCATTGCTCTTCTCCTTGTGTTTTCTTTTCTGTCTCTATTCGTGATACGGTATAGATAACTCTACCATGTCATCTACCATGTCAGCTAAAAGACTGAATCTAGTAGGTTCATAGAGAACACTTTGTAAACCCAACAGTTTCTCACGATCCTGTTGTTGAATACTACACCAATTTTTTACTATAGAACGTGAGCCATGAACACAGGCGGGCATATACCAATGCATCCACTTGATCCAATCCGTAAGACACTTACCGTTGATCCAGTCAGCCTGGTAGGCAGTGTCGATCAGGTCGTGAGAGAACAGGGCTGTCTGAAATCCTCCGCCAGGTATACCACATAAAAAATATAGGAGAATACCATGGCGCATCTCCTGGTTAGGCATCTCGGTTACATGTAGTAGATCGAGGAGTTTTTGATGAACTAGAATCTTAGCGCCTGGGGCCAGATCCTTTCTTGATACATATATGGCAGCAACCTGGCTCTGCAAAATGGATTTCTTGGATTCCACGTTCTCCACAGTAGAGACAGGTGTCTCGGGTTCCGTGTTTTTCATAATGCTTTTCCTCGGCTATTCTTGCCTGACCGGCAAGCATCTCTTCGTACGCATCAGCGTCAGCGAAGTTCTTATCTATCTTGGCTTCTTTTTCATAGTTCATAAGAATTCCTTTGGAATCTTATTTCCATATACTTAGAATATGGCGACCGCACCAGTGCGCGACTCTGGATCTTTCCCTATTCAGGGAACGATTGCTTTCTCTATACGGTCTTTAATATATATATTCACTAATCCACTAATGTATATAGATCACTGCGTTCATAAAATACGCACGATCCCTACCTCTTTTAGATCTTTTCTTCGTAAAGTTTCTCCTTCGAGTTACGGCAGTGGATCTTTGACTTGCGCAGCAGGTGATCTCTTATCATATAAGAATTCACCAGTGCCCCATCCTAGAGTTTGCCAACGTTTGATACGCTGTTCGCATGACTCACAACACTTAGCATCAGCACCTGGCAGACTATGAATACGTTTGTATTCTCTGCTAATTATTCGAAGTATGTCTTGGCTTGTTCTTGCTGCAGCCAAAGCAGCAGCCATATGAACATCTTGGTTAATATGTGAAGGCAATGGACCACTGGCCATCATAGCGCCTTCCAGGTCTGCTCCAGCTTCGAAGAGTACATTCTCTAGGAAGTTAATAAACTCTTCATGTTTCTTATCCATGATAAACTACCCCCTAAAGTTGAGTTGCATCTGCTTACTATTTATAGCAGTTCTGTACAGCACACCCTTATATGGTACCAGTAGAGCCTGAAGTTCTGTGGGGTTAGCATTAGGATCTAACCATCGCTTTGCATCTTCTAGATCTAGGACAACCGGCATCCTGTGATGCGCAGGTCTTACAATAGCACTAGGTTCGCATGTTATGACAGTACAGCCTTGTTGTGGCGTGATGAACTTATTAGTATCCCACAGTCCAGCCAGCCACATAGTGCCATGATCTGGTCTCTCGAATCTACATTCCATTTCACCATGACCTTCATATAAGGCATCAACTGGAACTATGCATCTCTTATGAGATACCAATTCTTTGAATGATGGCTTATCCAGTAAACTCTCAGCACGGGCGTTATAGAAACTCATGCTCTGAGCTCTTTGCTCGTTGGCCCATGACGGAGTCAAGCCCCATCGCATAGTAATTACTTGATAGTCTGTAGATGTAGACTGAATCACCGGGATCGTATTGCCAGGCACCTGATCGCCGGATTTGCTTTGTCCCAGTGTATAACCAATACTGGCTATGGCGCATCCAAAATCCTGTTGCATCTTTCTGATACTCCAGGACTTATAGAATGTAGACTTACCACACATGTTCTACTTCTCCCAGTTACACTTATTGCAAGTAAACTTGCCTTTAACCATTGATACGGTATTACCCAGCCTACAGCTAGGACAATCACCGTGTTGTAGCCAGTAATCCTTATCTGATAGATCAGGTGACTTACGCGGATCAACTAATTCTAGTGGTGAAGACTGGTATCTTAGCAGCGTGCGATCATAACGTTCGTTTGTGTTTTCCAGTAGCATGATAGTCTGAGAGTTTTCATAACCCATAGCTATCACTTCATAGATACCTGAAAGTTCAGGATCTTTGGCATATTTAACCAGCGAACCTTTCACAATAGGCTTAGCGTTACGGTCGAGAAACAATGATGCGAACTTTTCTTCTTCATCGGAAGGAAGATCTATTTCTTCAACGATCTGTGTGTCATCTTGTTCTGAGTCATTGGTATTATACTCGAGATCACACTCTAATTGATCAATTGCCTCGGCGAGTATATATGCATCATCTAGAGAGTCTGCAATGACATTAACACGAGCAGAGGAATACTCTCTGCGACAAAGATCTACTGTGTAAGTTTTCTTACCCATGATGCAATCTCCTAATACTTAAGGTTCTCTGAATCTTGATCTTTCTCTGGTGTACATTGTACCCAGAAGCTAGGAACATCTTCGCTATAGTTATCATATACGATAACCAGATCGGTATACCTACCGCTCTCGCTTCGAGACTCTTCGTTGATCTCAAAATTCTCGCCATACTCGGATTTGAGATGAGCGATTAATTGCTCATTGTTATGAGCTAGGAATACGTGATGTCCGACAAGATCATTCTCGTCCATTTCTGCCACTGTATAATTAACGGGTCTCATATCTAGCCTCCTGGACTTATAATATAGAATCTATCATCAAGTAATGGTTCGATTGCTGGCTTCACTATTTTTTGCCAATCAAGTCTACCATTTCCACAGCCAGGCCTAGGTATAACTATTTTTTGTAGTTCTGTGATCGAAGCAATCCTAGAGATTTGACGACATGAATCTAGAATAAGATCTAAGTCAGCGTCATCTCCCCAGTGGTATTTAACAGGAAAACTAAGGACAGCAGTTGTGAATGGCTTTTCGGAAGTTGGTCGTATTGTGTGGAATCCTAAGAAGTGAACTATGTTACCAGCCTTCTTGATACGCTGCCCAAGGGTTAAGTCAATACCAGGGAATAGCTTAGTCGCTTCCAGAGCACAGCCTCTACCCATGACACAAGCACCATCCTTACGGACGATACCATTAGTTGTTATACAGATAGCGTCAGCCATAGGCTGGTAAAATAGATTACCGGTTATCTCGATCATAAAAGATCTCCACTGGTTTACCGAGCTCTCGAGCAAACTCTAGGGCACTTAGAGTTCCACGACTCTTACCGTCCCAAAATGCTACGACTTTATCAGCCGCAGCAACAATATCTCTATTACGTGCTATGGGGGCATAGCGGCCAGGATATTTATTATAATCAGGTTTATAAATCTCGCATGTGATGCCAAGCGCACGGGCTTGCTCTTCACCAGCTGAGTCAACTCCACGTGCACTACCGGATACTAAGATATCACCATCACAAAAGTTATCGTGTACATAGGTATGAACACGACTAAGGTCACTGAAATCTCTAGAGCCAATAATCGCAATCTTCATAGTATTTCTCCTCACTATCCTTGCCCCTCACTGCGTTCGGAGCAGGGCGTTCGGAGTATTTCTCCAGAGAATAATTCTATAACGCTGTCAGCGTTCTTTTCTGTTAAACCTATACGAGATTCGGTTTTAACTAGACGGGATATAAGATCACCCATGTCACTGTCGTCATCTAGGATAACGAACTCAGTGACTTCAGGATGTTCATTGAGCCATACACATATCTCTGCACCCCTTGTACTTGAGTATTGCAAGTCTGGAGTGACATCGATCATGCTTGTAGCATAACTGAATCCCTCGTTCTCAAAGTGATCCTGTAACCAGCCCAGAGATTTACCTATTCTCCAAGTACTGGAGATAACAATCTTTAGGTCTGGCACATAACGAAAGATTCTATTGAGCTGAGTGACAGGTCCACGCGCAAATGTATTGATGTTGCCAGGGGTGATGTTCTAACCCGTCCAAAGGACGCCGTCTATATCTAGGAAGATGACTTTCATATTTCCCTGGTCTCACTTAGTGAGAGGTTTCTGATCAACCAGATCTAATTTGCTTAGATGCTTCTTCACAAGTGATTGATAGATAAGGGCCTTTTCATAGGTAAAACTATGATAACAGGTCCATGGCTCTAGTTTTGTTTTAGGATCACGCTTGACTGCTGAACATTCACGAATGTACTGAGCAGCGAGTATGGAATTAAGCTTCCAATCAACCGTGATTTCTTGAATGGTATATGGCCTATTTTTACCAGTAATCTGGTGACCAAAATTCAATTGGAATAAGCCGAGATCGTTATTGTTGACAGCATCAGTCTTAAAAGAACTTTCCTGATATGCTATTGCTATGAGGAGCTTAGAGTCAACACCGAATGTTTCGGATACGAAATGGATATGATTACCCATCTCCTCGGCATTCTTCATCTTGGGACTAAGAGCCAATATGTATTTCTCTTCTATGACAGCAGACGGGCTAGGCTGAGAGACAGCCTGATCTTGAACCTTGTTCGTATTCTGTTGTCCCAACAGAAAGCCTACCACTAATGTGAGCGTAGTAAGCCCCAGGACAAATAATCCTTTTGTCGTGGGTCGTATGGTATTAGGGATAGCGATATCCATAACGTATACTCCTTCTTACATGTCGTCGAACTTTCCTTCCAGATAGTCGTTCATCAGATTTTTAATCCTTAGAGCGCCACCTGGATTCATTGAGTGAACTAGGAACTTCTTGACAGGTATTTTGTTTTCTACAATCCACCATGCACAGTCATATCCTGTGCGTTCACGCACGCCATACACCTTGCCTTCGGCTTCGGTTGCTGCCTGCTGTAGGTCATCGAGATCATGATCAAATGATATGATCTCAGGTGTACCATTCTTCTTGATGAATTCGACGAATTCATCGTATGACCGCACGACATCCCATTCAAGGGATGGCGGCGGTCTCAAGTCATCTAAAAAGAGTTTATATGACATGTTATTTGTCTCCTTACGCTGCGCTTCAGTCGACGGGATCTTTTCTTTATCCTAGTCGTCTAACTCCACCGTTAAACTTCTTCTTATGCTACGCAGTTGTCAGGTCAATGTCTTGACAGGATTTGCCTTCGGCACGAGAGAGGAGCGGAGCTCATCAAGCGTATATTGGTTTGAATTGACGATTACGTCAATTGATACCAATAATTATATTAGGTAATCGGAGATTTTACAAGGCCTATCCATGATAACACAGTCCATCCGGCTGCGACTATCATGATAACCCCTCCAGCTACGAAGTAGTAGAGCAGTCCCCCGATCACAGCCATGCCTGCGATACGGGCGACGGGGAACCATTTCTTATCTTTGTATGGAACAATCTTCTGGTTAGTGTCAATGAACTTATTGACCTTACCAGAAGCATAGAAATAAGTCGTGAACCACGCACCGATGATTGCTGCTGTTAGGAATATGGCAAGCATACTATTTCTCCTTATCTACCGAACTCACTATCGTCTTGTATCAAGCCCGCTTCTTTTAGAACCAGGATGGTTGCAACGAGTTGACCATTGTCGAGTTCTTCATGCGGGGATCCATTATGAAGATCGTCCTGCATATAACCAATCTCGCTCTGCATGAGTTCCATGAGAGGCTTAAGATCGTTATCAAAGGCATTCTGGAATGTCTTACCGTGTAGCCAATGCAGCACGCGAATCATTCCCTTAATCGTAACAAGCAGGGCTTCTTTACGATTGGTGACTTCAATGACTTTACCATAATCCAAGGCATAGTCTTTTCTGTTTTCCATGATAAGTCTCCTAGTTAATAGGGCCTTTAAGTTCCACATTGCCTTCAGCATCTACATGCGCGAAGTCAATGGGATGTTCTTTAGAGGCCTCGGTTATATAATCGGACGTTGTTTGCATATTCATTTTTACCTCACCATCTATGGTTATCACCACAGTCAGTGGGTATTTGTCCTCGCTACCACCATCAGTAATGATGTGGTGCGCGGTATCAAACAATTTGTAGGTCTTACCATCCCTACCCAGATATGCGTGCATTCTCTCGTTAGCACGATCGTATAAGAATTTGCCTTCGCCCATGTTACGATCCTCCTATGATTATTAGTTGTCCCTAATGTTAAAACAGGGACCCGGTAGCATGGCGCTACCAGGCCCCCGACAGGAGGCCGTTACTTGGCTTGCGCCTTGACTCGGCGCCAAGCGTCCCAAACTCGGTCTTTATCCGAAGGTTTGAGAGACTGCGTGGCTTGATATAAATCCTTGCCATTAATTTTATTGGCACGAATCTTTTCAATCAAGCCATACGCAGGATCCTGGCTCTTGCGTAGCGAAGCGAAGCCTTTCCAGGTCGCCCAGATGATATTCTGTTCATCTTTGGTGAAGGGCGACACTGAGCCCTTAGGATTCACCTTGAGGTGAATCATTTTGCCAAGGAAGTGGATTTGTTTATCAGAGCGAATCTGATTGAGCAAATCCAAGCAGGCTTGCGAGTATACTCGCTTCTTGGCATTGGCTATTTTGTTATCTAGATACTTAGCCTGAGACGGTGGCTCACGCCAGTTGTCACGGTTGGTATCCACGTCGGGCAACCAGGCGTCAGAGCCACGCTCGTTGCTGTGGACTTCGGCAAAAGATTCTATTACGGGATGCTCCCCGGAATAGAACTCTTGGCCACAGAAGTCAACGATCTGGTCGTGGACCAGGCCACGAGCGACGTTGCGTACGGCTCTACGAGGACCGATAGTAACGTTGATTTTACGGGCTGTTTCCAAGGCCTCGGCTTCATCGAGTTTGCCTTGTGCCTGTAAGGCAGCCACGCCCTCAGGCGTGGCGTTCATGGTGAACTTGAACGTTCTCGCATCAGTTTCTTCAGCGAGTTCGTAGAACGACTCGAGTTCACCGAGCATGTCTTCCTGGCTAAGGCCAGGCTGCTCAAGCAGGCTATTAAACCAGCGGTTAGCAAGTTTAGTAGCACGCTCCATGGTCCACTGTTTAGGTTCTCTGCGGTTGACACGACTCATAGTCTTGTCAACGCTATCACAGGCTTCGTTATCAGCCTGTGCATCAGAGTCCGTATGGACGATGAAGCCATGTCCATCGGCAGCGAAGTTGCCGTATAGAAATGATTCTTCTTGATCAGCGTTTTGGTTTTGGATAGTTTCCATGATACTAGACCTCCTGTTAAAAGTTAAATGTTTCGATTTCATGTTTGCATACCCCTCACCGAAGTGTGGGGGTTGCAAACTGAAATCCTTTCTGAACCACTAAACACAGGAGGGCTTATGGAAACTACCATAATCCTACCTATCGTATTTAGTTGCCTCATTGCTTTCGGCAACGGGGTCTTAATTCTTCCTCTTTGCGAGCGAGCGGAAGCGAGCGAGCTTGTATAATAGACATTATGCACAGCTGAGTGACAAACTCGTTTTGGCACGAGGCGTGCTCACATAAATAATGCTGCCTCACTGCGCTCGGCAGCCTGTGATACGCTAGACAAAAAAAGGGCCGGTAGCGTGATGCTACCGGCCCCGACTATATACTCTCTTAGAGTGAACTACTCTTGAGAGGCAGCCAAGGATTTAGCCTTCAGCGTGAAACGCGCTTCCGGATCCTTAGCAAGGCTCTGAATCTCACGAGCCACGATCTCAGTCCGGTACCCTTTGGTACCTTCCTTCGTATCGAACTCACGAGTCTTCAGTTTGCCGATCACGCGGATGAACGCGCCCTTGGCGAGTTTCTCCGTGATCTGTTCGGCAAGGCCTTCCCAAGCGGTAATGCGGTGCCACTCGGGTTCGGTCTCAACTTCCTTGCCTTCGACTGTGAAACGCTCACGCGTACACAGGCTGAAGGTAGCAAGTTTCTTACCCGATTCAGGGAATTCCCTGACTTCGGGCGCACCGCCGATATTACCCACTAACTCAACATGATTGTTGGTGCGGGCATAGTGCGCTTGTTTGTCTGTCTGTTCACTCATTGTTTTTCTCCTTATTGTTAGAGTGGAACACTTTCGAAACTTTCATAAAAACTGAAGTTTTGAAAGTGTGAAGCCTGTTGCCCATGGTGTCGGGCGAACCAGCACACGCTTTCTCTTTCTTCATATCCTTACGAAGTCTCTTCAATTGAACCAGACTCTCTTCGAGCCTGGCAATCAAAGTATTAAGTTCTTCTGTATTCATGTATTACTCCTACACGTAGTGCGATTAGCACGCAGTGGGCCTCACTGCATTCATCGCATGAATTGCGTGATAGCCTTTTGTTCTAGAAGTGACATGAACATGGCACTGATAGAACTCTGCCAATTCTTCGGCTTTAAGCCAAGCATCGCCCATTTGTAGGTTTGATACCTCAAACATCCTCTCGACCGTTGGACTAAAAGGATCAACGGCTCGAGTGTAACTTACTGGGAGATAGCGTACGGCTTTCACCGAGAACGTATCTGTTTGTGCATCATGATCCATGATGATCTGCACATTGTTGTCTTTGGCATAAGCGCGAGCTTTATTGGTGAGGTCCAAGGACCGAACCAATCCAAAGCGAGCGCCGTACTCTCTCAAGAGTACGAAGGTCTTACGACCAAAGATCATAAGCAAGGCTATGATCGAGCCAACGGTAACGTTGAGTATAAGTAATTCTTCCATGATATTTCTCCTTCTTAGGTTTTAGGTATTAGATCTTGGGCATGATCAACTTGGCGAGTTTCACTCGACCGTTGAGAATGCCTGTTTGAATCTTGGTCTTACCAGTTGCCAGGGCTGGACGCGATACGTTGTATAGCGATACAGCCTTAGTCTTGGTGGCCTGCATAGCAGACACCAATGACGGGACAACACGATTCTTGATCTGATTGAATTTATCCATGATACTTCTCCTTTATGAGTTAAGTTAATAACTCGGGTTTTAGGCGAGCCGCCCGGAACGGGCGGCGAGCCTCTATTGTTACTAGAACAAATCTTCCTCATCTTCATCGAACTCTGCATCATCACCTGTCTCTGCAACAGGGGCAGGTGACTCGAGTTCAATAGTTGTGAAGAAATCGTCATCGTACTCACTATCTTCGTCTTCATCTTCAGGCTCCTGGTCAGGACCAGGAGGAAGTTCAGACAGATGTTGTTCGTACTCAGGAATCCGATATAACCCAGTTGTATCGGATTCAACGATCTCTCCTGCTTCGAGCATCATCTTGATGATGTCTTCGCGGGGATAGTTGGCCGACAGGCCACGTTCTTCAGCGAATGCCTTGATAAGTTCTTCAATCATAATAACCTCCTAGTAAAAGTTAAATAAGTATTATTGACTTTAAGCCACACCTGGAAGCACGAAGTGCTGAACCTAGTGTAGCAAGTATCCACCCGCAGGGTGGGGAGGCGGAGGAAACTCCTCCGCCTCTGACTTCTCTTATTGTACCCGACTTATCTGTTGACTCGTCGATTGTGTCTCTCAATCGACTTATGAACAGGAGTGAAGATCTTTAATCTGGTCTGTAGGACCATATCCGAGACCTTGTAGTCATTGGCTTTGGCTATGAAGATCACGAGGCGATCTTCTGACAAAGCCATCATATCCGAGATGTGTAGCCCGACGTTCCGGAGGAATGACTGGGCTTCTTGGATTTGGTCGGGGTGAATGATCTTATGAGCCACGACCGTGTACTGAGACTTCTTGTTTTGCATTAAATGAACCATGGTTAGGTCCTCCTTGTTTTGCTACTCACGAAATTGTGAGGAGCGTTGTGAATAGATAGATACTAGAAACACAAGCGGTCAAAAGGGATGACAAATATGTGGCAGAGCTTGCTGGCGAAGGGGTCTTCTTGTATAGCGTAGCGAAACAAGAAGACAGCCGTGATCCGGCGGAGACACAGTATCCGCCGGAGCGAAGGCGGTCCCGAGCCAATGCAAGTGAATGCCAAGCGGGGCTGCACCTCCTAGCGAAGCGTTGAGGTGCAGCCGAGAGCGCATATTTGGCATAGAGAGCGAGGAAATTCAAATGCGCAGCATTTAATTTCTGAGCGAATGACCTTTTGCTTAGCGCGTCACCTTGAGAACAACGCGACGAGCAGGTAGCAAAAGAAGTGAGGACTATCACATGGTCTAGGTAAACCAGCGACCACGTGAGTCTCAGCCATGGGACTTAAGAAATCCATGAGTCTTGCATTACAGGGATAATGCAAGACCGTAGGGCACGAGAGCCTGTAGGCGTCCCCGTAAGTCAGGCGCAGCCTAACTGAAGGCCCCGGAACAAAGTGCAGGGGTTGTGAGCGATGAGACAATCGCGAGCAAGGCGAGAGTAGCGCGTTAGCAGGGAGATCGACCGAGCCGTGTGTCAACCCCAGAGCAACGCAGTGGCGTTGGTTGGGGTCCAACGAATAGAAGGATCTATTCTTGCACACGGCGAATTGATCGACTTGCTAAAAGCGATACGATGCCCGGGTTTCTCAGTTAGAGCGAACGCAGTGAGCTTGTACCTAGTAGGTAGGGAGTGAGCGACAAATGGCGAGCGCCGCAAGGCCCGAGCCAGCCCGTTGCCGAAGGCAAAAGGGCCTTTAGTTTGTAGCCGAATGCACGGGTGGAGTGTTGACCAAGCAAGCGCACACCATGGCGTAAACGCAGTGGCACGCGCAGCGACTCAACGACGGAACCGGTGCAGAGGCAGTGCTCACGAATAGGCCGCTTAGGACAAGCGACCGCAGTGAGAGCGCAGCGTAACGCTGCGGGAGTAGGACAGTTTGGTATTAGTGTCTATAAGCGAGGCTGGAAGAGCAAGCGGAGCGGCTCGTTCCAGCCAGCGCAGACCCTGAATGTAAGCAAAGAGTCTTAGGGCTTGGGTGAGTAACAAAGCGCAGCTTTGTACGAACCTCAAGCCAGGTCGGCGAGGACTATTGTCCTCTCCTCCGTTGTAACTCTCTGGCTATAGCCAAACAGATAGCGATGTTATCAGTACACTCAGGTGAGTCACTATGGTCTTTGACCAAGGTACCAAGACCATCAACAAGGCGTCTAAAGAGCGCCTTGGTAGGGAACAGTGACGCAGCGAGTCCGAATACATCAAGTCCACCCACCACCCCAGCCGGGGCGGGCGTGGACTGGCCATCCATATCCGAATCTTCAAACACACTAGTAGATATAACAGTAGTATTCTCTTTCATAAGTATAGTAACTCCATAGTAAGAGAGGATACTCAAGTACCCTCAGGTTTTAGAACCCAATGTCACCCTATGTGACACTAGGTTTATAAAGAAAATACATTAATTTTGACTGAAATCGAGTCAGAAGAGTACGCATAGCGTACGTTCATAAGAAAAACCCAATGTAACCATGGTGTTACAAGGGTTTTTCTTTAGTAGTACTGGTGTCAACGAGACACATACACCTGGTCCGCCAACTTCTAAGCCCCCGGTTTAGACCCTACACCTACCTCAACGGACAATTCCATTGTCTCTATGTGGGTAGGGGTATAAGAGGGTCTAACAAACCACCCCACGCGGCGGGGCAGGGTAACGAGGTAGCACAGGGGGGTATGTTTCACATGGCAATCTGTAGATGACATGTGAAAGGTGAAACGAATCGTGGAGAGCGAAGCTCGAACGAGTCGTGAACCCCAGCGCAGCCGAAGGCAAGCGCAGCATACAGCACCCCCGCAGGGGGTGTATCCCCTAAGTGCGTACATAACCCAGTACGCCGCAGGGACTAGAAGGGCGAAGGCATGGTTTTGCCTGGCAAAACTAATGCCTGAGCCCAGGTAAGGTACTACGTGGAACGTAGTACATGGAGAGCATGAACGTAGTGAATGCATATAGTGAGCCCAGAGGGCGAACAAGGCGAAGGCATGACTTTTGCGTAAGCAAAAGGCATGACTGAGCCCATGTAGCACTCGTAGGGTGCGGAATGATGAGGCGAGCGCCGTAGGCGCGAGCCATAGAGATGAGCCCATAGGGCGAATCAATGTATATAGAGCTGCAACAGTACCACTAGAGCGAGGGAACGTAGTGACCGAGCGTATGCTACGCTATGTACTACATCCCCTCGCTTCAAGTACTATGCAGCGAGCCCCGAAGGGGCGAGCGGGGGTGGTGTTGTGTACTACATACACACCTACTCACCCTTGGATAGCAGTATACACATCTCTATCTTATCCTTCTCTTCAAGAAGGTCCATCATCATGCCTACATGAGATGGTGATAGAGGTGTAACAGCTGTACGTAACACATCTAATTGACTAATGATATCAGTATAGTGATCTTGCAATGTAAACATAACAATCTCCTAAGTAATGCACTACACCTACCTAGATACACCATGTACCTAGGCGGCGGAGTGCTTGTTAAATATCAAATAACTCAAATAAAAAGATGAATATACCTATCCATCTCGTAGTATAGACCCGGGGGCTTACACGGTAAAACCCTAGGTCTTACTACTCAATCTCACCCTCCAGGAGGTTGTACATGTTTTTCCCCCTCCCTAGGCTTTTTCCCGTATCACCAGTTTCTGCCCGGAACGCGGGGGGAGGTGATAGCTTTTATATTTTTTCCCCCATTTACAACTCCATATGGAACTTTTCTTCTTCTCCCTTATAGCTGAGTAACTCAGTGGGTTTTTAAGCTCATCAAGGCAGGGGGCGGGCGTACCCCTAATTCTTCCCTATTAACCTGCCAGAGAGGCGTATAGAAAGCCACAGAGGGTTTTAATGGGTGTGTAGAGGGGGCGCGTAAATATCTCTTCTAGGATTGTTAATAGGGAGGAAATATTTGTCTTGACAAGAAATACCATAGTTAACTAAAATCTCTCTTAGGAAGTTACACCGAGTTCTTAGGAACTGACAGTCTTTATATTGAGTCTTATAAGAGAATACCGGGATCTTATTCTTTAGCTAGAGTGTAGATCTAGGATAATAACCACTAGGGTTTTCATGTAAGTTTTTTATTCCCTCCGCCCTTTGCTAAATTGTTTCCTATGTATAAGTGTTCTTTTTTAGGGTGATTATCTCATATAAACTAATCTAAGTGCTCTTTTTAGAGCTTTTATGTGGAGGGACTTTCAACCCATCCCCCGGCCTTTGGTTCGGAAGACTCAGTGAAACTCTGTCTTGGGTGCAAAGACGTCCAGTGAGTTAAGGTACAATATACTGGACCTTAGCTAGCTTATTGTCCAATATATGATACCTTAAAGCTTCGGGGTTTAGTGTTTACAGTTCACAGTTAACTGTAAACTTTGGTGTAAACTTTTGCCGTTAAGTGGCTTATTGGAAAGAGTATTTTCCTTTACATGGCGACAAAGGGTCTTGTGTTTTTGTAGGGTGTGTTCTATAATGCGAAGAAAAGCTCTAGGAGGTTTATGAGCGACTATGTTCAAATTCTAGACATCCCGTATTTCCAGAAGAGGTACAAGCTTCTCATGTTTAGTGGGGAGTATGACCCCATGGTGGGGGAGGCTAGGATAGCCTGTGACTATGGGGAAGAAGGATCCGGAAACCCGGATGAGATGGTGTTCTCAATACAAGTCGTAAATGATCAGGAGCCCCCTTTGAAAGACAAAGAGAAGGAGCCCTACTTCATTATTGTTCCTAGGCAGTCCTATATGCCCCCGGCGGCGCAGAAGGAGCTTACGGATGTTACCTATGAGATTGAGGAGCTCTTTCGGGGATTGAATAATGATTCGAATACGAAAGACTGGATGAGTGGAAAGTATGGTGCACGTCTTAAGAATATCGGATGGGTACCAGTAGAGTTTAGTAGGATCTTTGAAGTCCATCATGAAGAGTTGGACTTTAAGTCCGTGGGACAGTTGGAACTTGGCAAGGGGAGATTCGGTAGTCTACTTTAGACACACGGAGTGATTATATGGCTGCGAAAGACTTTATGCCCTGGGATGCGCAAAATATGGACAAAGAGCTAGTCGAGTCCGATGGGTATTGGGACTTAATCAATCGTGCACGCGAGCAGCAACAAAGGCAACTCGAGAGAACCAGAAATAGTGTAGAAGCTATGGTAGCTGATTTCTTGAGTGACCGTTCAGATAGACAGAAGAATACAGAAAGTGCTGAGAATATTTGTGTTGGGGTCCACAAAATGCTACAGGACTTAAGAGATTCTGGAATGCTGCCCAAGGGTCGTTACCATGTAGAGTGTCATGACTTAGAGCCTGGTAGGCTGAATGTAAAAGTGGTTCTTAGTCCACCGATGGATGCTATCAATTTGGACGTTATTATAGACGAGGCTCGTGGTAAGTCTAAAAGCAGGGATATTATCCTGTGTAGCACGCCGGTTGAGCCCGAAGCGAAACCCAAGAACAGATTCAAGGAGCTGCTCTTTTAAGATATGATGGATTTACTTTTACCAATTATAACTAGCCCGTTCGCCCCTTGGGGGTTGTGTTTTATTACCATACTGTGGGTAGGGCATCGTGCGAACTACAAGATACATCGGATGATGTTTCATAGGCGTGAGCTTGAAAGACGTATAGACACACTAAGTAGCGAAGTTGCTACCTTGAACCAACAGGCGCGAATTATGGCTGATGCCGTGTCGGGTTACCACGAGATTGGTCGTGGCCTTAGTGAGCTTGAAAGGACTATTCCTTGGCAGGAGCTACAGGTTGCAGTAAGGACATATGTGCAGGCCGAGAGAGCAAGGATTGGGGCTGAAGCGGTGGAAAGGGACCGATCAGAAGGAAGCCCACCCTCCGGCAGGTTTGGAAATTTAGTTGACGGCTAGGTTTTTGTGTGTTATAGTTTTTAGATTATTACGAATCTTGTAACACATGGAGGTTTTATGTCGCAAGAAGATGTTGTCGCAGGGCACCGATTTACGATTACTGATGATGATCCGAATCCAACGATCTCAGCTCGAGAGTTTGTGGACTTTGGTTACCTGCAGGAGTTGAATCGAAATTTTTTAGCTCCGCTTGGTCTGGTTATGGAGATAGCGCCGCCGAACGATGAAGAGCGAAGTTTGGGTGAATTGAAAATTTTTGATTTTAGAAAATCTCCCGAGAGGGCGATTTTACCAGTGAGTCAGCTTGATTCACAAAAGGCCGAAAATGTGAGCTCCGCACTTGATCTTGCCGGATCGAGAAGGTTACAGCAATTAGGGTTTTTGTATCAACCGATGCCGAGCGATAAAGTTTAAGTTCCCACCCCGATTGCTCCTTGGGGTGACAACAGCGGCCCGCGTTATCAGTTATAGGTAACGCGGGCTTTATTTTCTCTGCAGGGGGTGTTACATGCTGCCTCTTGTGTTCGGGATTCGGAATTCTATAGCCTGAGGTCGCCGAATCCTAGTATACATGAACTCGGGCAATTACTTCTGTTCTCACGTCTGTTTGTGTTGTTGACCGAATCATGGAGCTCCGCGATGTAAGCGTGTATATCCTTCATGGTTTGCGAGACTGAATGGATTAGCGGCTACTTCTAGGCCAGGTATCTCGCGGTGAGACACTCGTATAGTAACGGGGAGATTCGTGATCACTTGCCTCGTTATTGTAAGTACCGTGCGACAGGTGCTTGCGGCGATTTAGGATCACATATATTATGATGATACGCGTTTTTGCAAAAACGGGTCTCGTTTTTAGAGGCCCAAAAGAATGACCTCCAGAGGGGGATCTATCCTATCCGGAAGGCCCGTCAGGGCGACAGGGTATGAATAAAATCATCCAATCCCGGATTCTCTCTCTGTCATAAGCCCCATATAGGCTTGTCTAGTAGTTTTTCCACTCCCACGTCCCTGGGTCGGGAGTGGTGTATTTTGTGGATTAGCTTATTTGACCCGAGATTTGATAGTAGGGTCTAGGTGGGTACCAATAGCCGAAATTAGCATAGTCTTCTTCTCTGCACTCTTCATATGACAACTGTCGTTGTTCTAGTGAACGATAGTACATAGATCGATCATCGAAATCGATTTCATTAAATTCAAATCCATAATAGCACAACAAGGCTAGCCATAACAATCTACCCGAACGTCCGTTGCCGTCGCGGAACGGGTGAAGTGTCTCAAACTTACAGTGAGCTTCGTAGATAGCTTTATACATGGCATCCTTGCTTGTCGCTCGTGCCTGAGCGTCATCAAGTGAATCGAGATACCTTGAAAACTTTTCTGATTCTGACATGATGTGTTGCCCAGGTGCTGGAGGCACGTGCTGGCCGACCCAGACCTGAACTGTGCGAAGTGCGCCGCAGTCGGCGGCGGATAATTGGCCCTTCATGAGTATGCGATGTATTTCCAGTACGTCCGTGAATTTTGGCTTCTTGTCTTGGAAGTTTTCAAGAACGAACATGATCGCTTTATAATGTTCTATGACTTCTTTATAGTGCTTTTCGTAGAGGGATTTTTCATAAGCATTAGTCTCGCTCTCCCACTCTTCGATCATATTCTTAATTGAGGCAAGGGGATGGCGAATATCCTCGATTCGGTTGGAATTGTAAATGAAGCTATATACCCAGTCTTTTTCGTAGTACATAATTACACCAGTTTCTTGAAGCGCGGAGTTTTTGATTCTTCTTCTTGCGGTCGCGCCCTGCCCGGCTTGTTGCGGTATGAGATTGCCCGATGTGCATATTGCCAAGGTTTCTCTTGAATGTGATTTCTATTAGGAGGAACAAAGGCAAAAGCTTCAGCTGACAACAGATCTGAGTTGTGGGCGTACACCCAATTAGTCTCATTAGCGAATACAGACAGTACTCGCCGAAGTCGGGAATTTTCCCTCTTGAGATTATCCAATAATCTGATAAGCTGAGGATCGGACATGAGTTAATGGTATCGCAATTTTGCGACATTGACAATATCTAGTTCGTTCCTTCGAGGTCTAGGAAGTCATCTGATTCGTCTGAAGCGTCCGGGGGTCTTTCAGAACAGTAATCACAATCTTTGTCCGAGCAGCACCCCTCGAGCCACACTTTACATTCATAGCAATAGTACGTATCATAACGCTCACTTAGCCTCTTAGATTCATGTTCGCACTTTTTCATTTGACGACTTTACCCCCTTGCATTGTCATTTGACATATGTTATAGTACCGTAAAGGTGTTTGCAACTATATGTTTAAAGCATATAAACTTAATGCGAGTAAGAGGGAACTGAAATTACCGTTCCCTGCTTTTGTGCCTATTGAGCCAGATTTGATTCTTACCCAAGTGTCAAAACCAAAGTCTCCCAAAGCTCGCTTTTCCTTGATGTCCTTTATCGGAAAAATGTTTGGGCGTCTGGTATGGCTGAGCCTAGGCTTTATAATGGGTCTGTATTTTGCCGTGACCGTCACTATCATACAAAACCTCGAGCCACCTACGGTTCGAGAGTTCTATAATAAAGAAAAGGAAAACTTCAATGATTCTAAGACATTTAGGCATGGTGACTCTACTTTCTACGGCCTTGGTTTTAGGGAGCTGCGCAAGCGCCCGTAAGCAAACGGCAGAACCCCCGGCAGCCGAGGAACAGTTCGAAGAGCCCTCAGAAGCTGAGCTCGAAAACTGTTACGCGACAGCGCTTGCTTATTGTACTGATGCTTGTGTAGCCGATGATAATCCAGCTCCATTTGAGCTGGCTTGTGGCAACGAAGGTCGCTTGACCTTGACCGGCGCATGTAAGTGTGAATTCTTCAAAGAAGAACAGCAGTAGAAAAGCGTAATAGAATTAGCTAGTTGGATGATATTTCACTTATAATGAAGTATTTTTGACTGGAATTGTGGAAAGTAGTATATTACTTAGGTAGATAAAGCTTTCTCAAGGGCGTGGTGTGCCTCCACTATGCCTTTTGTCTATTACGTACATTCGTACGTCCTCTCACAATTTCCGCTCATATTACATCCCTCCTAGCCTCACGGAAAGGGCGACCTGTTGGACTATTCTCAGTACTTAAAAGATCTTGACGATTTAGCGCAGACTATCAATAAGTCTATGTGTCATGGTTACGTTCATCTAGCTAGAACGTCGGAAAAAGGCGAGGACTGTCCATATGCCCAAAGGGCAAAGAACTATTTCCTCCGAGAAGAGGAAAGCGCCGTGCGTTCAAAATTGGTGGCCATCTTAAAGACCCACCTAGTAACCGCACTACAGGAGAATGATGATAAGTGCCAGCCGGATTCACAAAGCTAGCCTCCAATACAGCCGTTAGATATGCCGCTCAAGGTTTAGGGACAAGGGTGCGCCAACAGCTCTTGCGACAAAAAATGCTGGGTAATCTATGGCAAAACCTGGAAGCCAATTTCGGCACGATGGGCCAAAACATTGTTAAACACGGAACAGTGGGTAAGCCAGCGGCTGCAATTCGCGGTCGCATCATTCGATAAGAACTGGACGGTAATGTGAATGGAAATATTTGGACTCTTAAAACAAATTGCAGAATTGGGCATCCCAGGTTTAATGATGTCCTTGTTCGTTATTCTTTACCTACGGGAGCGTTCCGAGCATAACAAAACTCGAGACAAGTATGTACAAGCTGCTTTGTCTGTAAAGGACCTCTTCCACAAAGTTATGGAGACTCTGAGAATTATCGGGGATGAGAATAGCACTGATTTTGAAGAGTGCAAACATCGCCTTGATCAGATCGAAAAGACACTTGAAGGGAAGGAGCGGGATTAATTTATGGATTTTTGGAAACCTAAAAAGAATGTTAAGAAAAAGAAATCTGATGAATGTGACCGTCTGCACGCGGAACTAGAATGTAGACATCAAGAGTTCGATGAGTTAAACGAGAAGATTAAGAAAATACAATCGGCTAGGAATGGCCGTAAATATACAAATCCTCCGCGTCAGGAGGATCCGGATTCTAAGGATTCTGAATAACTAGAAACGAATAGGAGGTTCTACTATGGAACTATTACAAAACTTACTAGATTTAGCTGCTAGCGGTAACTGGGCTGCGCAGGGTGCGCTTTATGCTGGTTATGCTCTGGCTGCTTTGGGTCTTCTTCAGACTGGACTTTCCTTTGTTGCTCCGAAGACCAAGACTACGTTAGATGATAAAGTTCTTGCTTTCTCGTATAAGGCTCTTCCGTTTTTGAAATCGCTTCACGAGAAATTCAATCAAGCTGTTGCTAAGAAGAAAAAGTAAGGTGAAGATAAATGCCTTGGGGTAGTACATTAAAAGCTAACTATGGAAATGTAATGCGGGCAATGAAGACTTTTGCTCGCACAGAAACGTCCATAATGGCCGGAGCCTACCGAGCAGGTATGAGTGGAGCTAGTTCTGCTGGTATTACCGCTATGAATTCCGGTGCTGGCAGAATGGGCATTGCTCGTGCCTACGGATCAGCTGGAGCCAGGTCTTTTTATGCGGGACTTGGTGGTGGTCGTCGCGGTGCAGCGAGACTAGCTGGATGGACCGGTCTGGGTTATGGAGCGTATCGTGGTGTAACTTCTCCGTTCAGAGGAGATGAATAGTAGTGGCTTGGCAGAGTAAGCTAGCACAAACTGGACGGGGTATTTGGGCTCGCCGAGGCTGGTTAGGTCTCGGTATAGGTGCGGGAGCTTTTGTCGGCTCTGCTATGCAGAATCCGCATGGATTTCGATCTGGGCTCGAAGGTGGACTACAAGGTACTGGTGCAGGATTCATTGCCGGTGGTATTGGAGGGGCTGCCTTCGGACGAGCAATGGGTAGAACGAAAATGGGTGCTAGGATTGGCGCAGGCGTCGGTGCAGCCTACGGTATGTGGTATGGTGCCCGATCCTATGATCCGACCTCTTTCGGTCGCCCGGTCCAACCAACAAATTATGGATTCCGGTCTGATTTTCCGGGTGCTCAACCCTAGGCAAGGTGGTCATGATTGTATAAAGAACAAGCTCTGATTATTGACGAAGATCACGATACGGTAGTTTTGAATGTTAAAAAGTATTCTAAATCTTTGAATTATGATTTGGGAGATAAAATTCTCTCTATAGAGTCGGGAGAAATGATAGACTGTAAAGCTAGTTATATCAACCCGATTATTAAGAAGGTTTTATTTCAGCAGAACAAGTCTTATACTGTTCTGGGATTCAATGTCTGGGAGCATAATACTATGCTTATTTCTACCATGCTAATGGATTCTAACTATGTTTATCCGGTTTGTATGAATATCAGGTTTGTGATGCAACACTTTGACCTGGATCCTTTCTTCATTAAAGACGCTAAAGGTAATAATAGATTTCGTAGTTTAATTTGGGAATGAAACATGAGTGATCAAAAAGATAGATTTCGTCAGATTGGCCGAGACGCCGGTGGCGAAGATAAGATCGTCGAATACTACGGCGATGGAACCGCTTTGACTGAAAAAGGCGATATTACCAAACATAACTACTTAGAGTTTTTGAATATCAAGCTGCATAACTATAGAGACCTGCACTACACAAAAGAAGAACTTGAGTCTGTAAGAAAGCATCTTCGATTTTTATCTACTGGACATGCATCAGCTGTACCTTTGCTTTGTGCTGCTGAAAAATGTCCATTTGCATCTACGTGTCCATTACAATTGATTGGTCGCGCTCCTCTTGGGAAACAGTGTATCCCGGAGAATGAGTTTGTGAACCTTAAGCGCCGACAATACATGGAAGAGTACGAGATTGATCCTAGGCAGCCCAGTATGATGACATTGGTCAATGAACTTGCTGAGATTGATATTTACGAGATGAGGGCAACCTTGAATTTGGCAAAGAACGAAAATGCTGATTTGTTCATAGACGAGGTTGTGAATGTTACCGAGAGTGGTCATCAGATTACACAGAAGCGTATTCATCCTGCATTTGAAATTAAAGAGAAGCTAAAAAATAGACGGATGCGTATCCTTGAGGTTCTTGTCGGTACGCCGAAAGAAAAATACAAACGCCAAGCCGCCCTCAAGAAGGTTGAGGGTGATGACTATAGTATTACACTTACGGAGGTGCAACAGACTCTTCGGAATCTTAAACGACAGACGGAGGATATAGCATTCAAGAATGCTAAACAGCTACTTCCCGCTCCAGAGGAGCAGCCGCCTGAAGAAAAAATACAGTTTGAGGTTGTTGATAAACTAGCTGATCTCGAAGAGCCAAAAGAATAATGACTCCTGAGTATATACAGTATCCAGCGAATGATTGGAGATTTCAGCAGTTCCAGAAAATAAACAAGACTAAAGGCCCAGCTACTTTTAACAGGACAAGTCTTAGAGCTGCGGCTCAACGCGAGTTTGCACAACAGAATGCTATGATGATGGGGACGGATATACACCAGTCCCTTGGTCGTGCTCGTACCGCGTTTAAGGGCTCTAAGCTTATGCCGAAAGTAAAAGCTGTGGGCGGCGTCGCTATGAGAGGCCTAGGTCTTTATACTATAGGATCTGAGGCTCTTGAGGGTTACCAAGATAATGCTGGTTTAGGGGCTGCTGCTGGTGTTGGTAGTGGGTATTTAGGTGTTCATGGATTTAGCATTGCTCAAAGCATGTTTGGTGCTCGTGCCGGTGGCATGGCTGCTATGCGAACCGTTCTAGGTGCAGGCTTAGCAAAGCCCGGTGTTGCGATAGCCGCTGGTGCTATGGCTTTGAATTATGTTGCTAAGACTGGTAGGGACGCTCGTAGAAAAATGCAGTTCGGTGAAGAGCTGATTGACAGTCCGATGATTTCTCAAATGCGAGGCCAAGCTTTTAGTGGAATGAGGAATGCACGACATCGTATAAGCGCCTCTATGCAGCATACTGCGCACATGCGCGATCGTATCGTTGATGCTCTAGGTGATGAGGCGTCTTACCTTCATTTATAATTATTATGAATATGAAGCTTTGCAAAGCATGTAATAATCATAAGACTACTGAAAATTTTAGTTCTAGTCGTATTCTTAAAGATGGCCTATGTAGTATTTGCAGATCTTGTGATAGTGAACGTGGCAAGAGATATTCAGCTATGCATCCTGAGCGTGAAAGATTACGTAGAAAAAGATGGTATACTAAGAATCGTGCGCGACGCTTAAAGGTATCGGCTGCATGGACCGCTGATAATCAAGATCGTAGACGCAATGCCTGGTTGTTACGTGTTCACAGTATTACTTTGTTAGAATATAATAAGTTGCTTGTGAAGCAAGACTATAAATGTGCTATATGTGAGACTCCTGCTTGCTCTTTAGATCAAAGATTATTCGTTGATCATGATCATTCTTGTTGTCCGAATTCTAGACATCATTGTAACAAATGTATAAGGGGTTTATTGTGTTTTAAGTGTAATAGGGCGATAGGCTTATTAGATGACTCACATGGAAATGCGCAACGTGCTGCGAATTATTTAGCCAACAAGACTAAGGTTTGTGATTAATATGGAACAAAAATTTTGTGGAGAAACAAGCTGTAAAGATTGCCAACGTGATTGGCGAAATAAGTTTAAAGAAAAGAAGCGTTTTGATCTTTCGTGTAACTTAATTAAGGTTGAACAGGTTCCAGCTGCAATACTCTTGCAGTTACCTGAAGAACACAGAAAGATTGCCGAAACTAGCATTGATATTATTAAGTGGGCAAGTTATCACTTCAAGGATCCTTCGCCTTCGAATCTTTCGCTGCCCAAGGATATGCAAAAACCTTGGACCCCCAGGGTTGCTAGTAACATAGATCCTAAACGCTATCCGAAGTATGCAAAGCTTAGTGGTGCTCACTATCAAGAAACTATGCTTAGGTGTACCTCTAAACTGCGCGTTTCTAGAACTGGAAGACGAACTGGAAAGTGTCTAGCAGAAGGCACACTAGTTATGACACCGGGTGGTTCGATTCCCATAGAGAAGCTATCCCCCGGCGACGAAGTGTACGGATACAATTCAGATGGATCTGTTAGTGTCACTCAAGTGGTTGCTTTGTGGGACCAGGGTGTTAAAGACGTAGTTGACTTGATAAACCATGACAAGGTAATTGCCACCTCTACTCTTGACCATAGATGGTTATTTGAAAGTGAAAATTGGAATCCCCGGCGCAGCGAAGTGAGACCCCTGAAGGATGCCGGGCGTGGCTATTACATAGCCCGAGAGCTTGTTGATATTCCGGGTGGAAATGTAGAATTTCCGTATGCCTATACCTATGGAGCATTACTAGGAGATGGATGTTCCCGAGATTCCGGTATTGCTATTTCTTCAAGCGACAAAGTTGTAGTAGATGCGATTCAGGCTGAAATCGGCGGAGTTGTTAAACCACCTGTTTCTAAAAACTATACGTGGCATATCAATGGGATCAAGAAAAGTACATTGTCTCATTATCGTGACTGGATTGACAAGAAGTATGCCCATGAAAAGTATTTTGACCTAGGTGTTGTAAAAGGTTGGAACCGCTCTTCTCAATTGAGGTTTATTGCAGGTCTGTTAGATAGCGATGGCACTCTGAGTGCAGCTGACGGTTGCTTGCAGATTCGTTGGACTTTTCAATCTAAAAAACTGATAGAAAATCTCAAAGATCTTGTACTGAATCTGTGGCAATATGATGGGGTTTTATATAAGGACAAGCGAGATAAGTACAAAAATGGTCCTGTCTATACTCTTGCGATTAAGAATAATTTATTTGTTAAGCGTATTTTAAAAGATCTCAGTGAGTTTACTCAATGTGATCGTAAAAAGTGGAAGTCAGAATATCAGGATTATGTTGAGAATAACACCAATTCGAAATATGTGGGATTTAAGATTGGCGAGACTTACAAAAAACAATGCTGGGATATAACTGTAGCCAATGATACTAGTCTTTATGTGTTAGCAAATGGTCTTGTAACCCACAATACAACGTGTATGGCCATCGACATGTTGTTTCATTGCTATACTGCTCGAGCTCGATGTTTATTAGTTGCTCCCCGCAAGTCGCACGTTGAGGATATTTTTACACGCGTGCGACAGTTTATTGCCATGAGGCCAGAGCTTCAAAATTCTGTTGTTCGCGATGTTTCTTCTCCGTTCTTTGAGATAAAGTTTGCCAGCGGTGCTCGTATAAGAGGTTTTACATCAGGGGCATCTTCAGGTTCTGATGCCGTTACATCACGTGGTCAGGATGCTGACAAGATCTATTTGGATGAAGCTGATTACTTGAGTGAGGGTGATCTTGCTGCCATTATTCCGATTGTATTCACTCACAAAAATGTTACGTTGTGGGCTTCCTCGACTCCAAAGGGAAGCCGTGGAGCTTTTTGGAACTGGTGTACACAAAACCCTTCTTTCAAGGAATTCCACTTCCCCTCGATGGTTATTCCCGAGTGGGAGCAGGTAGAGCACGAGATATCTGATTTATATCGTGGTCGTAAGACAGATTTTGAACATGAAGTTCTAGCTGAGTTCGGTGAAGAGAAACAGGGTGTTTATGAAGCTGTGCTCGTTGAGGCAGCTAGGGATACATATCGTTATGATGAGTGTAAACCAGAACCAGGCTTCCGGTATGTCATGGGGATTGACTGGAACAGTTCGGATGTTGGTACGGAAATTTATGTTGTAGCTTTTTCTCCAAGTAACCTGACTAGTAAGGTTGTTGCTAATATATGCGTGTCTAAGTTGAATTGGACACAGACCGCCGCAATGGGTGTTATCAGAGACTTGAATCGTAAATGGAGACCAGATTGGATTTATTGTGATGAAGGCTACGGCACTACTCAGATCGAGTTTTTGAAGAAGCTTGGTCATGAGTCTACAGTCAGGGATTCTCACGATCCAGATGGGGCCATGAAACAAATTGATGCCCGGTTGAAGGACATTGTGAAGGGTATCAATTTTAGCAGCAACATTGAGATTCGAGATCCTTTTACGGGTGTTCCGATCGAAAAACCCATGAAACCATATCTCGTGAATAATTCGGTTCGCATAATGGAAGAACACAGAATTAGATTCTCTTTCGAAGACTCAGATCTTGAAAAACAAATGTTGGGTTATAGAATTGGCCGCTGGTCTCAGAATGGACGTCCCACTTATGAGCAGGCCGAAGAGTCGACCGGGGATCACAAATTAGATGCCTTTAATTTGGCACTGTTGGCATTAACTCAAGAATACACCGCTTTGGGTAGACCACTGACAGTTTCTAATATAGCATTTACTGGAGGATTTGGTCAGGCGGATCCAGCTAAGACTTCGATCGAACAGTTTAAGGACTTTGAAAAGAAGAGAGAACAGCAGCGTCCACAATCTAGGTGGCCATCTGCTCAAAGTCAATCCATCGTTGGTAAGCCGCATCATGTTGGTATGGATCGCTCTAAGTTGCCAATTTGGAGACACCAGGATTTTGGGAATGAAAGATCTGATGGTTATACTCCAAGACAATACGCTGGAAAAAATTACGGTGGGAGATCTCCTGGTTCTAGTATTCGTAGGTTTAATAGTCCCAAGCGAAATAAGTTCTAGAACTTTTTGTCAATAAGTTCTAGTATATAACTACGGTAGGAGTACCAAAATACGATGGGTTTAGGCATATACGAACAAATTGGTCCCGCTAGCTTTCAGAAGTTCTCTTCTGAGGGGGAGCAGCTTCATCCGGTCCAAACAACTCATAACGGACGCGAGGGTGAAATTGTTGAACGCCTATTGTTCCTTCGGAACGATGATTCAGATAAGTACTATACGAATATCACCATAGATCCCATTGATACTGATGGTGATGATGATACTAACTTGACTGACACGGGTTGGGCTGTTCGATTGAGTCCAGGTGCCCTTCAGCCCAGTGAGGCACAGTGGCAGACGGTTACACCGAGTGATCCGATTGAGATGGAAGATGTTGGTGTTGACAGTGCAGCTGATACTACGACTTACTTTCCATTTTACTATCGGATTGAGGTGCCGCGTAATACTCGAGTTCAGACTAAAACAGATATAACGCTGTCGATCCAGGCAGTAGAGAACGTGGTGATCTAATGAGCAAGACTCCAAGACATGTAGATGATTTTTCAACCGATCCGTTAACCAATCCGGCGTATCTTATACACAGTCCGTCTAAGTTGACTTATGATGGAACCAATGATTGGCTTGTTGTTGGTACCATTAGTGACTATGGAAGCACCGGAGTCGAGGTCCTTAATACGAACCAGCCCACTGGTGAAGTTATTATGCATATTGACTTCCCAGGTACTAAACGTGGAGCTTTAGGTATCATAGCTTTTGGCTATGTGTTTGTCTTAGATGACGAAAATAATCGCACTGAGGTTTGGCATGAAGAAGATCTGGATATCGTAGGATTGAATGATAATAATATTCCCATTCTAGATAGAAGCTTTGTTGAGATGCCGTATAACGCTGCCGGTTTTTCCCAAGGTGATTCGGCATGGCGTATCGTTGGAAATAATCTGAATGTGTCTTGGTATTTGGATGGAATTTTACAAGTATCCGTTCCTGCTCGAGCTGTCAATAGTAATGTCCGCTGGTGGGTTAAGGGTGCTAGTGGTTTTGCGGATATGACAAACTGTAAGCTTAAAGATATTGCAGTTTATTCTGATTCAGAGGTTCCATTGGCACCAGTCATGGTGCAGCCCGCACCTTCCGGTAATCTTCCGTCTGTAAGTGGACCGATTATTTTCCAAGTGCCACGCTCTCGTCTTTATATTGACTTGACTGATTACGCAGGAATTGTTTCAGGTGTTACGAGCGTTATTTACGAACCTGCCGGTGTCAATATATCGATGACCGAAGAAACCGGTGACGGCAGTGGGGATTTTTATTTTGAATCTCCCATGCTAGTAGGAAATGGATATCGCATAGTTATTGCAGAGGCGTTTCGTATTGCTAATTCTGTTAGTGTTGGTGACACGATTAGATTCACTGCACAAGGCGTAACTGGTGCAATTCCGGAAGACCGTTTACTTAAACAAGATAACGATCTGCATTTCCGCGTTGAAATTGATACCCACCCAGCTGTCAATCCAGACTACAGAACAAGTCTGAATTGGCGAGAGGTTATTGAATTGATCAATATTAATGCTGACGGAAATGCGGATGATTATGTTATCGGTGGTCCGGCAAATGTGTTTAGTAATATTGAAAACGAGGACGATCGTCCCAATGTGGCGATTGCGGATCCTGGTATTACATATCCAGTCCTTTTGGATATTGACTTGGGCTATAAGAGAACTATTAAAGCGATAGCTGCGTATGGTTTAGTGGGCGGCGAAAAGAATTTTAATACCATGGATATTTATAGCAGTGACACCCCGTTTTCTGGACCAGGTCTTGGCCAGGGTGTGCTAGAACAGGCTGCATTCCCTATTACTGTTAGTCCTAGTATTCCAAGCTATATTCGAGATTACAATCCGATGGACATAGAGATAACTGCACGTTATTTGCGCTTCGTATTTTTGGCAGCCTCACTGACGGGAGGCGGCAGTCCATATCGTATAGCGCGACACATTGCTTTATTCGGTAATGACTACATGCGGCTCGATACAGATGGAGCGGATGCTGCTCAGTTTCAATATAGTAACGGCGGTGCATTTGTAACATTTCCAGTGGGTGGTGTTCCCGCAAGCAATGACGCTGTTACCGGCGTTGTTCGTTTAACTCTACCTCCGGCAAAAGAACTTCAAGAGGGTTTAACTTATTTTATGAGGGTTCGAGCAAAGGCGGATTTAACAGACTAATATGCCTGACCGTATCTACAGATGGGAAGATGACTTTAGTGCAGATCCCGCTACTCATCCTGAGTATGTAAACCAGGGTGCGCACATGATATATAATGGCACGTTAGACCAGATAGATCTTAGTTTTCCTAATGCCAATTTTGATGAGCGCCTAATTCTTGGTGAGAGTTTTTCTCCGATCGGTATTGTAGAGGTTGATTATAATGTTCCAGATCCTGGAACTGCAGCTTCTATAAATTTTGGCCTAGCGGCATTTGGATGGCAAGTTACATTTGGTCGTGTTGGTGCTGCCGGTACTAATATTATGGTTTTTAAAGAGGGTAGACAGATTGCCGGGGATCCTAACTTCGCTGACTATCACGTAACAGCTAGTAACGATCTGTGGGGTGGCCCACATACTATGCGCTTAATATCCCTGCCCGATAAAGTTATTGTCCAAATTGATGACATTAACCTCTTAGAATTTCCAGTTAATAAGACTGCTTCTATAGATTGCCAATTTATCTGGTTAACCTATGGTGGTACTTATTCTGGTGCATACATAAATCGATTTAAGGTAAGCACAGATCCCTCTTTGCCGTTGGCTCCGATAATTCTTGAACCGTCGAATGGCACTACCTTACAAACAAGACTCGGCCCAATTATTACTCAAACGCAAGCAAACGGCTCGCCCTTGTATGTGGATTTAACGGAGTGGGCAGGTTTAATAACAGGCTTAACAAATGTTACCTGGGATCCTAATGGTTTGAAAACTGGTCCCGTGAATATGACTGAGACAGTGAACCAGGCCGTATCCAATGAAGATTTTTTCTTTGTTTATCGTGGTAACGGGGGAAATACGTACCGACTTGTTATTAGTGAGGACTTTGTAACTGCAAACAACGTGCAACCCGGAGATACCATTGAATTTGATGTTGTAGGTGTGAATGGTGCAACAGATCAAGAGCGACTCGTGGAAATTGACGATGACAATCATCTCATTGTTGAGATTGACGAATCTTCTTCGTTTATTCCTGATCCAGCAGTGATTTCTAATTATGCCACAGAAATAGTTATACACAATGTGAATGCTGATAATAACAATACCCACATCCTCAACGGTCCGCGTGGCAGATTATTCAATCAAAATACCGACGATGGTACGATAGATCTTCAGTTTGACTCTACCGTAAATTATCCAATCTTGTTCGATTTAGACCTGGGTGCCGTGCGGACAATAAAGGGCTTAGCTTGGGCGACACAACAGCCTAATTTAAGTGTTTATGTGGGCAGCATGGATATCTACGCAAAGGATACACCGTTTACTACTGCTTTGCTAACCGAAGGAACGCTAGTCGCGAATGGCTATTCTAATCTTGTCTTAAGTATCAGTGGAAGCTTTGCGACAGCCCTAGCAGCCATGAATGCTCGAGAGTTTCCACCTATAAGTGTTACAACTAGGTATCTTCGACTTGCTATCAACGCGGATGATATTGTAGGAACACCAGGGAATATTTTTCTTGGTAGGGAAATTTTCATCAAAGAGCAAACTTATCAGCGCTTTGATACGGCCAATAGTTATGGTATGTTTCAGCTCAGCCAAAATGGTAGTGCCTATATAGGGTTTCCGGGGACGGGCATTGCTTTAACAAACCAGTCGCTCATCAAGCTGGATCTTGTTGATGAGCTTAAAGTCGACCAGTCTTATTTTATAAGAAGCAGGCTTCAAACAGACCTGTCTGACTAAAAGGGGTGATGCCCAATAACGGGGTGATCTAGTGTGGCAAAATCATTTTTCGGTCAAATATTTCAGGTTGAAGGACAACCCCTTGGCCACAGGTTCTCGATTGAGTCAGGAGAAAATCTATTATTTCATAGATTCGGCGTTCACGGAGACTACTTAAGTCACAAATTTCTTGTACTTCCGAATAATAATGACGGTTTAATCGGAAGTGTATTTTCTGGAACCACTACAACACCGTTTGGCGCATTCAGTGGACAAGCTACCTCTACTCAAGCGCCCATAGGTGAACAGGTTCCACAGGCTACTTCTACGGATGATGAGTTCGGTCCGTATGATTGGGTAGAAACTGGCTTCCCGGAACCTCTTACTCATGCCTTTATGGTTTTTGGAACACCGTTCCGCCATCGTTTTGGAGTTCATGGTGATCCGTTCGGCCATAGATTCATTGTTCTTATTACAGATGCGAGCAGTGATTATGGGAGTATTGTTACTGGTATCGGCTTCCCGTTCGGTGACAACAAGTTTGTCAACTTTGGAATTGAGAGCCCCTTCGGAGATGCGGGTCTTGATTCTTGGACTTTTATACCCCCGCTAGGTTTACAGGCTATCTCGTCCAATAGTTTCGAACTGAGCAATCCGCAGGGTGATACCGTTACCTTTGATTTTATTGTGGGCGGTAGATTATTACATGAGTTTAATACCGACCACATTGACGTCCCCCCTGCAGTTGGAGTTCCGCATACTTTAGGCCAAGTATTTGACATACCGTATATAAATACACAGGATTTCTTCGGCCATAAGCTTTTGACGTCAATCAGTACTCAGGATATACTAGAGAGTACTTTTAACGTAAACCAGATCACTTCACCTCCGGCGATTGGCACTGGCAACGTTTTACCAAGCAGATTTAACATTGCTGCTATCAATGCCATAGATATTGTAAGCCACAAATTTTTCGGGGTATTGGGTGCGATTAGTCGTTTACACCATGGGTTTTCTGTACCTATAAGTACAGCTGATTTGTTAAGTCATCGTTTACGGGTTAAGCCATTTAGGTTACGAACAAGGTTTCTGTCTACGTCGGATCGTCAGCTTGTTAATACAAGCGGACAGAAGCAGGTTAAGTTTGCTCCTTTAAAGACAAAGACAACGAGGCCTAAATAATTATGGCGAGTGAAGATAAATTTAGAACCGAGAACATTTCGCTTGACGACCGTCAAGTTTTGGATGCGATTGCGGGTTTAAAGTTCGAGCCTCTTAAGACACCTCTGAGTAAACGGAGGGCTAGTACGCAGGCTTCTCCCGAAGAAGTTAATTCTCCGGCTAAGCGTGTTGAGACTATCATAGCCAAGTATGAAAATATAATTGAGTTGGCCGATGAGTTGCAGGTTCTGGTTGACGAGAGAAGTAAGAATATTATAGTTCCCTATCGTGGTGTGAGTGTTGGAAATCAATACGGTGGGGATCGCGAGAACTTGCCAATTACCAATGCCGTGCGACGCGTTTTTGGCAAGGATACCCCAGTTATTACTTACGAAATGTACAAGGAAGCTATCGAGTGTCAGGCCGAGATTGCTCGAGAGCAGAATGTTGCAGAAGTTGGTTTGGATGCGATTATTAATGGAAACGCCGGAAGTGTTTTAACCAGGCCTTCAGCGGATCATTCGGGCGATAGTTTAATCCAAAGCTTGGTGACTGCATTTACAGCGTTCCCAATTGCCATCTTTACGACTTGGGCTACGGAAAATACATACAATCTTTTGGTGCCCTTGATTTCAAAAGATTTCAGAGCTCTTAAAGATGAGAAGATGGCACATGAGCAGCTACAGGTTACTGGTGCTATTGGTGCTTTTAAGGTTACGGACCCTGGCAGTGATAAGATTACGATTGGTGCCGAGGCTCTTTCTGCAAAGTCCAAGGCTGCGCAGTTAATAGGTTCTGCTGCTATCAGTGCCGCAGCGGCGCTGGCCGGTGGTTTATTGGGTGGTGCGGCTCAACAGGCAGTACAAAGCGGTGCCTCTGGATCGAACCAGCAGATACCAGCTAAATCTGGCCAAGCAGAAGATGCTAAGCCCAGAGAGAAGAACCCACTGCACCAGGCTGACTGTAATGCGATATCGCAGACATACGAACGTGGCGTACATAGATTGACAGAAGAGAATGCAGTTTACCCAACGTTCACAAAAGATTTGACCCGTATAAAGATGTTTTCTACTTCTACGGTTGGAGCTCTTAAGCATTATCAGTTGCCACCGGGAACGGATTTGACGGATAAAACTAGCTTAAATTTTAATGGTTCACAGGTTAATATTACTGAGCCGAATTCCCTAGGTGACAAAATCAAGAATGGATTTGAGGATTGTATTCCCTGCGCCGATCGAATTAAGGCGCTACTTGATTTGAATCCGTTGGAAGATTTTTTGAATGTTCTTGAGCAGGACATTAACAATAAGCTTGCTAGTCTCTTGAGTATATTCGATTTGTTTAACAACACTGATATATTCAATGACATATGTGCGCTTGTTAATCTTTTGTCCTTCCAGTGTGTTCCTGACCTAGTTGCGATATTGGCAGCTCTAAAGGCCCTGCTGTGTAAATTTGCCGTGAATCTAGATGATATCGACGGTTTTATCACGGCCCTTCTGTCAATGTTTTTAGCGCCCATGTTCTCTGGTTTGATGGCTTTGATTGACCAGTATGTCCAGCTAATTATGGATCCTCTCGATTGTATTATTAACAACAGTATTTTGCAGATGTCCAAGCTGAATGTGAATGGTGTACTAGATAACGAAATTAGATCTCTGGAAAACTTACAGTTTACTACCAGGGAAATTGTTACAGGCAAGGCTCAGCTGGCTAAAGATGCCGTACGTAAGGTTAATACGGAGATTAACGAGGTCCAGTCGACTTTTCAGCAAGAGGTTGAACAAGGGGTTCGTAGCTCTCTAGGTTATCTCAATGAGTACATGATTAAGGCGCGGTCTCTTGCTAGGGCTAAGTTGAATGATTTGAATTCTGAGCTTGGTGCTTTTCTGGCTAGTGAAAGCAATGATTTAGACAACAAGGTTACCAACGCAGAACACTTTTTGCGTGTTACCCGTTTGATAGGTTTTGTAACAGCTCTTATCCAGGCAAACTCGCTGGGCGAGCTGTGTCGTAAGGGTGGTACTCCGGATTTGGCTCTTGATGAACTCGAGGTATTTATAAAGAATCGTATTAGTTCTATTACCCCGGTTCAGATTGATATATTACCAGATAATACAGTTGTGATTCGACCTACGGCGATTACTTCTGAGATACCTAATCTTTTGAATTTGAGATCTCAATCGGATAACCTTGCATCATTTAATCCGACACCGATAGAGAATCTACAGACGAATATTGTTGAAGAGATGAAGACCGTACTACCCCTGGGTAAGTGCTTGTTTACTGGTGGGGCTGATGACTTGAAGACAACTGAAGCTATAATCGCACGATTGGAGACGCTATAGAATGCCATTGGAATTTCAAGACGGTATGAGTGCTGTATCAACGGGTAGGTTGTTTAACCCGAGCAATCTGCCGGTAAAATACAACTCTGAGGATAAGTTCGTTATCAGGGCACAGGCCATTCTTGAACCTGAGCAAGTTAAGCAGGTTCGTGGTACGGGCTTACCAAAAACTCGCCCATTACATCAGATAGAGCGTATTAAATCTAACACTCTTGCTTATAAAAGTAATCATGTACGCGATAATTTTCAACAGCCTGAGTATGATTTTGTAGAAATCGGAAGAGCCGAAGATACCGATGGATATATCAGTCGGTCCTTCACAATTAAATCTGGCCTTATGTTTAAAGAAGGTTGGGAGTTATTTGGTCGTAACCCGAATACGGTAAAGTATATAAAGACTCGGATGCGACAGATCGAGGTTGCAACTAAACAGTCGTTTGATGAGTTGTTAAAACGTACTGGTACTGATTTAATAAAGTATTCAAACTCATTTTGGCTCAAGGTTCGCAATGAAGATGCTAGCGGTGGACAGACTAGAACAACTGCAGAAGGCAAGAAGCTTAAACCTATTGCCGGTTATTTTATTGCTGCGCCTGAGAGTATCGAAATCAAAACAGATGATTTTGGAAATGTTTTACGTTATAGGCAGCGTTTACCATATCAACAGCTATACAAGGAGTACCGCCCAGAAGATGTTGTACATTTTCATTACAACCGTAAGAATGGGTTTTTGGTTGGCACACCAGGTGTTATTCCGGTACTTGATGATGTTCGTGCCCTCAGGCGAATCGAAGAGAATGTGGAAATGTTGGTATATCAACATCTCTTCCCTTTATTCCATTATCAAGTGGGTACACCAGAAAGTCCTGCGCTCACCTTCCCGGACGGCTCATCTGAAATAGATATAGCTAGATCTCAAATTGCGTCTATGCCGAGCGAGGGTGGTATTGTTACTCCGGAGCGGCACAAGATCGAAATGATTGGTGCCGAGGGTCGTGCTCTGCGTGCTGAGTCTTACCTGAAACACTTTAAGCAAAGAGTCTTTGCTGGCCTGGGTGTCGGGTCGGTAGATTTTGGTGAAGGTGAGACTGCCAATCGATCTACCAGTGACAATATGTCTAGGTCTTTGGTAGATAGTGTAAAAGATTATCAGAGAACCCTAGAGAACCTTATTGAGACTGAGCTTCTTACGGAGCTTATGCTAGAGAGCACTTTTAATTTAGATCTTATACAAGATGATGAAAACAAAGTAGAATTTCGGTTTAAAGAAATAGATATTGAGTCTCAGATTAAGGTAGAAACTCATGCTACCGATATGTATGCCAAGAATGTTATTACCGAGTCCGAAGCGCGTCGTAAAATGGGCAGAGAACCATTATCCGAGGAAGAACGCAAGGATACGTTCTGGGAACATGTAGAGAAGCCTAAGGCTCTTATTCTTGCTAGTTCAGGTGGCGATCCTAGTAGCTTGGGTGCCATGGAAATAGCCGAGAACCCCGCTTTTACAGTAGAGGAACCAGAGCGAGCTAAGGCCACTGGAGAATTACAGAAACGACAGTTAGCTCTTAAGAAAGCTGGTTCAGCGGGTAAGACATCTTCTGGCAGCAAAGCGATAGCTTCAAGAAACCGTCCGAGTAACCAACATGGTCGGCGATCTAGCCCCCGTAGAGCGCCAAGTCGGAACTCTACAGAATCGAGCCAAATTTTTGATACTACTGAGGAAAGAGCTCTATTTTTACTTGACAATGAGGTCAAGTCTCAGTACAATGAGATCCGGTCTCATCTCGTAGCTCGTATCAAGACAGAGAAGCGCTTTGATTTTGATATGGCGCAAGCCTTAATACAGACCACCAAGGCTCGTATGATTTCTGTTCTTAAGGCCTATTCCAAGGCTGAATTCCTCAATGGGTTTAATAGTGTTTATGGAGACCCCTCGCGTTTACGCGTGAGCAAGGCCTCCCAGGATCTAGATTTTCGCGTAGAGCGCTTTGTCGGACGCCTAATGGAACAGATTATTAAACAGTTACGTCGGGATATTAAAGAAGATGGTTCAGATCTTCCGACTAAGCTTGCAGGTGTTTTTGATGCTTTGGAATTCCGAACGGATTTTATTCATCGTTCTGAATTAACAAAAGCAAAAAATTATGGCTTGGCTCTGGCTTATAAGTCACTTGGTCACAAGACGGCTTATATTATGGCAGTAGGTGGATGTAACGATTGTCGCAAGAAACATAATGCAGCAATCAGTCTAGCCGGTGTTACGTTGGACGATGTTCCTGCGTTGCACCCGAACTGTCAATGTACTTTAGCCATAGAACAAACTGAGCTAAACGAGGAGAGCGAAGAGCATGTCTAAATATAAGATTGTAGTTCGGGATACTATAGAACTCCAACCGGCACAGGTAGCTGACCAGAACAAGGTTATGTTGAAAGATTTCGACTTGAGTAATCAAAGTCTGGTTATCAAGGTCGCTGCAACCCATGCTGGTCGAGTGACAAAGAATAACGGTTTCTACTTGCCCGATAAGATGCAGAAGGGTGTAGAGACTTTTACCAAGGATTTCCAGAAGCCAGTTCTTACTCATCATGATGATCGCCAAGATCCGATTGGTCGAGTTGTAGCTGCGCGATATGTTGATACCTCGGACAAGGCCAAACAAATTCTGTTGAAGCAAGACACTAGGGGCGATCTCTTGAAGCGCTTCCTAGCTCTGAATGACAGCAAAGTTCCCTTTATTAAGAAGGTAGATATCTTACAGGATTATGGTAAGGTCTCAGCGCTATTAGACAATGAAGCTTACGAGGGTTTGGGTTATGCAGAAGTGACAGCTCGAATCTCGGATCCAGAGGCTATTAAAAAAGTTCGTGATGGCCGTTATCTCACAGTTTCCATTGGGGCTAGTTCTGATCGTGCCGTTTGCAGCGTTTGTTCTCAGGACTGGAGCGAAGAAGGACGCTGTTCTCATGCTCCTGGCGCTCACTATAAAAAGAATGACGAAGGCGAATGGATGGAAGACGAAAGCAAAACTCCATCTGTTGGTCGCGTTAAGTGTTTTTTGGTATACGGCGAATTATTCTATGATGAATTTTCGTTTATTAACCGTCCCGCCGATACTATTGCTAAGGTTATTGAGATCCAAAATGATGCCGGTGCTATTGATAGCATCGCGTTTGATAAAGAAGATTTTGAAAAAGTCGTTGCGGATTATTTTGTTTCGAACCTAAAATCGCAGACAATGATCAATTTGTCTGATTCCACGCAAACCAATTTGTTAGATACGATGAAAGAGGAGGAAACCATGACAGACAAAGTCAAGGAAGAAGAGCAACCTTCTGCCGAAGGTGCTCAGAACTCTGATAAATCTGAGAAAGGATTAATTGATCAGTTCGTTGATGGGTCTTTGAAAATTGATTCCGTTAAAGAACGTCAATTAGTTGTTTCATGGCACGATTCCTTGCACTATCAGTTTGACCCGTATAATGGTATGGAAAGCAAGTTAGCGAGTGAAGTTGCAAATCGGATGTCAACAGCCGACAAGGAGCTTCATGCCAAGTTACACAAGCTTGCCATCGATGATGGGTTCAGGGAAGATTTCCGTAATGGCCCACTTGATTCTACCCTGGAGCTGTTTGGTGTTAAAGATCCTGAGCAACCTGGTGAGTATTCTGAAGAGGATGCTACGAAGGAAAAGGATCCAAAGGAAGCTGACGTTAAGGATGAAACTGTAGAGGGTTCAGAGGCATCTGAATCTACCACGCCTGCGGTCGAACCCGAAGCTCAGCCAACGGGCGATACTCAGTTTGATTTTGAAACATTTGACCTCGACAAACTGAGTGACAAAGATTTCGCCGAGAAAAATAGAGACGTGCTCTATGATCTCATGATCGCTGAAATGGAAAGCGCTGTTAAAGATGGTGCCGTTTGGCATCGTCGCAATGGCGAACAGTTCAGTGTCGAGGATGCTAAGTTAAGCACAGCACAGAGGAAGAAGTTAGGTTCTAGCACTTTCTGCGGTCCCAATCGTTCTTTCCCTGTACCCGACTGTGCCCACGTGACTGCGGCTCGTAGACTGATTGGCCGGTTCAAAGCTGGCGAGTCAACTAAAGCCAAGGTTCTTTCTTGCGTAAATCGCAAGGCTAGAGCCTTGGGCTGTGACGCATCTACGTCGCGTGATGCTTATTCGGAGGAGAAGATCGAATCCCTATCCGATAAACAACTTGAGCAGCTTTATAGACAAATCGACACGGAGCTTGTGAAGCGAGATATTTGCCCGCTTGCCCCGGAGCTCGAAGAGAATACGAAGTTGCATAAACAGGTTGAAGAGTTGGAAGATCGAATCGATGCTCTTAAGAAAGAATTAGAGTTGGCCTGGCGCGATGCCGAAGAGGCTCAGTCAAGGTCAGCCGAGATTTTACAAGAACGTCATCGTTCTAAGGCTGTTCAGTTAGTCGACTTTAAATTGTTGGCTGGCGAGACAGTGGAGGACTACGAGCAGGCTGTTTCGGTTGAGACCGAAAAGTCCAGCGAAGTCCTAGACAGTTTGGTCAAAGAGTACCGTGATAAGACAGATCTGAGCAAGATTTCAGCTAAGCTGAATGATGGAACTGCGCGTATCCCCAAGGGTGTTGTGCAAGATCCTACTACTAGCACAGAGGACGTTGAGTCTGGTACCGAATCTTCTGAAAAGGCGAAGGCACAAAAAGAGGCTGACGCCCGAGAAGTGTATGTACGTTTTAAGCAACTGTCTCTTAAGAGTCTGAATGGCGCTAGGCGCTTTTATCAGACTATGGAATCTAGAGGATTTATCACTCAGGACTTGTTTAACAAGTTCGAGCAAGAAACTAATAAAATAAAGTAAGGAGGAGTTAATCAATGGCTATTGAACAATATACTGCCAAGCATCGTAAGTGGGATCACGTCGGTAACCTGACTCCGAACATTGAAGTGTCGGAATCAGTCCGAACTGGCAACGAGTATATTCCTGCACCGTGGCTTCCTGTTCAGCGTTTCGACAAGCATTTCGAAGATTATTATGTCGTTTCTGCCGGGAAAGCGGTTGGTTTTACTCGGGATTCTAATGGATTCGTAGTTCCTGCGGGCCTCGCGCTTGCGTGGGCTGCTGCTGGATCTGGCGGTACTACTGTGTTTTCCTATTCCGATCGAGATCTTGAAGAGCGTGTTATGGACATCAGAACCGGCCAAGCTTTGGCTGTCGGCTATACTGCCGCTGTAACTCGTGATCAGATTGAGACCGCGATTTTGGGAACCACGGCTGGTCCGTCTGCTACGAATAATCCGTTCTCTCCCCCCGCCGGTATTGCCCCTTACAATTACATCAAGCACCCCGGTGGTGATCGTCTGCAGAATCCTGCAGACCTCGAGTTTCATAATTACCGTCCCCAAGCGACTGTGGCGATTCTTCACGATCGTCATATCGAGCTTCCGTTGGTTCCGGCCCAGACTGCTACGGAGTCTTTAACGACTTCGGCGCAATGGACTTCAGCAGGTGGCGACGTTTATTACCGCCCGTTTACCAACCAGCCGATCGCTAAGCCTACGAGATTTTTGCCCTACGTGTTCTCTAACACGACCGTGTTCAAACTTGAACAAGATCTACAGGGTGATCTTCAGGCTAATGGTGATTATTTCGTGGATACGACCACTGGTCGTCTCTATCTATTTAATGACACCATCGATCCTACTGCGAGTGCCGCGACCTTGGGCACTGTGACCTATTACAACTACGCTTCAGCTCCGGCTTCTGTCGGAACTTTTGCAGCGTGTGTTGGTAATCTGCGTCCCGGTGACTATCTCAAGTGTGACGCGAATTCTAACCTCGCCAAGTGGATCAAGGGTACTGATGCTCCAGAAGAAATTCTGGCTCAGGTACTTGCCTTCCAATACTTCCCTCGCGGAGGTCTTGATAAGGTGCGAACCGCGTTCGATTTAGGCCGTCTCCATAACGCTTTCCCGTGGCCATCCTCGGGTCCAGGCGATTTTGATAAAGACGGTAAGCGCGATGCAATGCCCGGTTCTGCGTCAGAGGGTCTTCCCGCCAACGTCACGTACGCTGGTGCGGCCAACATCTCTGTTCGCATTAACTTGATGAAGTAATAAAGAATTACTTCCTATAATAAAAACAAAGTAAGGAGGACAGAGTAACAATGTCTAAGGAAATTAAAGAAGACACTAAAGTCCAGGACGATCAGACCAATGCTAAAGCGGATTATCGCCTTCGCCTTGCCGATATGGAATCGATTTGGCGCAATAACGGACGTGACCTCAATGGCAATCAGCACAAGATTCAAGATGCGTTGTCAACGAGTGATGCCCCGTTGCTGCTCCCCAAAGTTATTTCCAACATCGTCAAAGAAGAGCAAGAACCCCTTCTGGTTGGTACGTCGTTGCTGCAGAGAATTAATTACTCTGCTGGACGATCGATCACTTTCCCAGCCGTAGGCGGACTCGTCGCTGAAGACATCCCCGAAGGCGGAGAATACCCGGAACGTACGCTGAACATGGGCGGAGCTAGCGTGACTGCAACTATCGGTAAAACCGGTATCGCGGTCGCCGTCACTGACGAAATGCTTCGATATTCTCAGTTCGACGTCATCGGTATGCACTTGCGTGCCGCTGGCCGTGCATTAGCGCGACATAAAGAAGAGAAGATCTTCAACTATATCCGCTCGATGGGCGTTCCTGTTTTTGACAATCGTAACCCCACTCAGTCTTTACATGGTGTTACGCACGGTCGTAATGAGCAAGGTGCTGCAAACGGCTCCTTGATTATGGACGATCTTTTTGATGCATACGGTCATATTCTTACCCAAGGCTTCATTCCGAACACGCTTCTTATGCACCCTCTCACGTTCATTTCTTTCGTGAAGGATCCTACGATGCGTGCATTCATGCTCGCTTCAGGTGGTGGCACTTTCTTCGCCAGCTGGACGGGTAATGCAGCCACTCGGGCTCCCTGGGATAATTCGAACCAGAACAAGTTGGGCTATAGCTCGGGCCAGAAGCTCGTATCGCCTAATAGCCAAGGCGGCAACCCCTCGGGTTCCGTTCTCTCGGCTCTGGAAGAGTATTCTCAGACGATGACCAGTGCACCTCAGCTTCCGAGTTATTTCAATCTGCCCCTGCGCATCATTGTTTCCCCGTACGTGAAGTACAATCCCCGCACGAAGCTCACCGATGTTACGTTGTTTGATTCTTCGGAACTCGGCGCTTTGATCGTGGATGAAGACGTCACCACGGAAGAGTTTGATGATCCGACGGCGGATATTCGCAAGATCAAATTGCGTGAACGTTATGGTATTGGTATTTTCAATGAAGGTAATGCGATTGCTGTTCTGCGCAACATCAAGGTTGTGCCGAATGAGATCGTAACGCCTGCTCAGACCCAGATTCAAGTATCTGGCTCGATTGGACCTATCGATCCTGCGACTCCCGTAGTTTAATCTGATTTAGGCTACACGTTATTACACAGTTTTGGGGGATCTGTTAAAAATCCCCCAAAATTATAGGAGCTTATTATGACAAGTATTCTACAGCTCAATCCTCGTAAAGGTTTACCGTTTTGGTTTGTTGACTCAGAGATACATTTCCCTCTTGGGAAGGCTCGAGAAATCGATCTAGAGAGTTTGTCTGATGGTTATCGCTCTTTAGTAGAAGAGGCTATTAAGAATGAGACTCTCTTAGATTTGACTCCGAGGCCTGAGTTGTCTGCTGATGCAATAGCCGACATGGTTGAGGTATCTCCGATTGAAGAAGAATCGATAGGTCTCGATGGTATTCCGCCCATGGCTGTTGTTATTGCTAGGAAGATTCTTGATGGATCTATTGATTCGGTTCATAGAGAGCTCGCGGCAATTAATCCTTTGCAACGGATTCCATCCAAGATAGATATTATCAAGGCTTGTATCGCGGTTGAAGAACAATGGAAGAATCGTAAGTCACTTAAGGAGCAGCTAAGAGAAGAGCTGCGGACTTTGACGGCGGCTAGATTTTCTAAGATGTGTAGTGATATTCAGTCGCTAGTGGACACAATGCATACCGGTATCTCCGACGAAGTCGAAAAAGAAGTTACGATATCTCCTGTCAACCTAAGTGTTACTGAGGCAAGAGAAATTCAAGAAAAGGATAGTCAATCTTCCTAGATATGCGGGCTTGTACTAGATGTAATGTTATTAAAGATCTGGGGGATTTCTATAAGAATTCTAGGAATAAATCTGGCATAGATTGCTGGTGCAAATCTTGCCACTCTATTGCGAACAAGAAGTACTGCTTGGAGAATCGTGATCGTGTTAACACACGTAAAAGACTTTATGTTCTAAAAAATAAAACACGGATTTCGGCACAGAGAAAAGAATTTAGAAAAAATAATTCAGAATCTATTGCTGGTCAAAAATTACAATGGTCGTATGGTATATCGATATTAGAATATAACCATTTTCTTAGTTTACAGAATCATTGTTGCTGTATTTGCAATATGCACCAGTCTACTTTAAGTCAAAGGCTCGCCGTAGACCATGATCACAAAACGGGCAAGATTCGAGGTTTACTCTGTGGTAAGTGTAATAAGGGTATCGGATTATTCAAAGATTCGATCGAACTAATGAGAAAAGCTATTAATTATCTAGATAAAAAACAAGAGGGTGAATCTCGAAATGTCTCAGCCTAACATAGTTGAAGTTTCTCCTGGTGACAACGCAGATGGTGTTATCATCGGAGCTCCAATTATCATATTGTTTGACCGTGAAATCGATACGTTCTCACTGGAGGGTGGCGGTTTCGTTTTAACTGGACCAGATAATGATCGAATCCAGGGAGCCTTCCTAGGTCTTTGGGATGATCCGAGAACTAAACTTGATGATAATGTTCTAGCTTCACCAGGCTATGATGGTATTGTCAAGGGTACATGGAAATTTGAGCGTGTTGATGGTAACGGTAATTCCGGTGCCTATTATGACTATACCGGCGGTGGTAATGACTTCCGTCACAAAGCAACATTTACTCCTAACGAAGCTCTGTTTCCGACCACTATTTACACGGCATTCCTTGAGGGAGACGAGAATCTAGGAGATTCAATTCCGACAGGCGTACGATCTCGCACTGTCTTTGATACGATGAAGGGTGCTAATACTGGCACTGGTGAAGCCGAATATATCGGTGGTTATACTGGAGACGTTTCGGATACGTTCAACGTTCGTATCGTGCAGTCTGGCGAGGTGGGAGTTGCGGAGTTTGAATGGTATCGTGGCTCTGAGCCATTTACTATTCGTGGCCCGATCAAAACATCAACAAAACAGGTCTTTCTAGAAGACGGGGTTTATATTAAGTTTTTTGCGAATGGTCAGTATGCCGTAGACGATCTCTTCAACGTAGTAGTCAAGAAGGGCGATCCGGTTTCAGATAATTACAGATGGAAATTTACAACTGGCTCTGGATCCCTCCGAACGGTTCCGACTGTACAGTCGGGCAGTGTTTTACCGGGCGGATCATTGTTAGTGCCGGTTACAGCACCGTTACAAGTTGTCAAAATTACTCCGGATCTTAGAGCGACAAACTTAGATCCGTTTAAAGACTTTACAAATACAATTGTGGTAGAATTCAATAAGCCAATTGATCCTGCTAGTGTAACCGACGAGTTGATTAAGATATTCTCGGAACCAGTGAATGGCGATACCACAAACGAGAATATTCTTTATGCCGGTGAATTGAATAAAACGTTCACGGTAAATGGGAAACAGCTGATAATTCAGCTCTCCTAATCAATTATGGAGGTTGGTTGTGTATGGCAAGAAGTCAATTTCATCAAGTACAAACAGGCTCATCGTCCAAGGATGCTTCATATCTTGATGGGTTAACAGTAGCCCTAGATACAACTGCTGAAACCGCGAATGGTGTGACTCTGATTCCAGCTGAATCTGTAGCGTTCGCAGCGGCTGGTAACGTCGTTACATTCGGAACTTCTAATCCGCTAGCCCTGGGGGTAATTCCAGGTGACTTTGTTCGTATTGCTGGATCTACATCAGACGATAATGACTGGTTAATTTCAGCGGTTACTGCGACCACAGTAACGGTCGTAGGTTCTTTTGCTGCTGCAGATGGCGGTTCTGCCACTGGTCAAGTTATTACCGGTCGAGATTTATTGTCAGATTTGAATTTATTACGTAGCCAGGTTCGTAGAATTACTGGTGAACCGAATTGGTACGATGCTCCTACTATTGCAAACAATCCATTTTTTAATACTAAGAAGCTTTTATATGCTACCGAAAATAAGACAAACATATCAGTTCCAGCTGCTGGTTTTGCGGATATTTCTACTTTGGGTCTTACGCCATATGCAGACTCATCCGATCCAACGGACGAGGGTGTTTTAGCGAGTACTACCGCGCCGACCGCTGGTGGTGGATATAAATCTGAAGGTACCCATTGGGTTAGAATTACTGACGCCAGTTCAGGGGAACCAATTACCGTTAACGGTTTTGAGGTTTACGGTTATATAATTGTAGACGATTTTGACACTCCGACTACTGAAGAAGTTCACTTTGTTTATTTTGACGAGGTCGCGGATGCGGAAGTTCTGGTTACCAACCTGAGTACCCAACAAGCCGGTTCGTCTACTAATTTCGAAATTACCTATGTTTCAAGAACAAGCTTAGCAAATATTCCTGAGGATTTTGGTCTTTTTCCAACTCATCTCGAGATGCCCATCGACGTATCGGTTTCTTTACAGAGTGCATACATTGGTGGCAATACGATACAGTTATCGGATACCGAGGGCGATCTGATCGTGGAAACGGATGATACTGGTTCTGTAGCCAATATTATTTTCCGTAAAGATGGTGCCGTAGATAATTTCTTTGCTACCGATACTACTGCTAACCAGGTTGAGCTTGGTGCAGCAACGATCAGTGTCCAGTTACTTGGCAATACCGTTGTAACTACAGGCAACACTTTCAGTGTAATCAATGGTCAGTCCACCTTCGGTGGTAACGTTGATGCCAACTCCGGTCTAGATGTAAGTGGTATTACCAATCTGGGCGATGGGGGCGTAACCAACTACGCACGCTTTACTGCAGCCGGAGATCTTTCTTTTGTTGGTACGGCTGATTCGATCACGAAATCTGACGGTACCTTAGCCCTTGCAGTATCTGGTGGTACAAATGATTTAGATATTGACTCTGGACGAAACGTACTGATCGATGCAGTTTCGGCTTTTAGTATCGATGGTGCAGCTGCTTCTAATGTCAGCGTCACTGGTGCTAACTTGACTTTGTCTACTATAACATCGGGCAACGTTGCTCTTTCGGCAGCTGGCCTGTTAACCTTTAATGACTCATTCTGGGCTGGTGGTGGCGGTACTCCAGATCCATTACCTTTCGCGGATGCTGGTAATACGAACTTTATTGCTGATTTTACCACGGATCCTGTTTCGCTCATTGATGCCATTAACCAGGCTCGCTCAGCTGTATCTAACCATTTTAATCAAGCTGATTCGATACCGGGTGGTACAATAGCTAATGCGAACGTAACGATTCCTGGCGGGTTCTCATATATAGATGCTACGGATTTTGTGGAAAATTTTGTGTTTTTTGTTAATGGCCAGAAGATGCGCAATGGTGCTAATGCTGCGGCCAACTTTGATTGTTACCCAGGAACAACTTTGACAACTGTACGTTTCGAATTTAGAATTCAACCTAATGACACACTGAGTGTATTTAAGTTTACACCATAATTTTTATAGGAGTTAACCATGTTTGACAAAGATGCTGGTTCGGATGCTTATAAGGATTTAGAACAAAAAGGTCTTCGAGAATTGCTACATTCTACGCTCGACCCCATTGCCGATAAAGCTATGGATGCCAAAGAAAAGGCTAGTGGTCGAATGGAAGGCCTAATGCAGGCCATTGAGGTAATTAAGAATGCGGCTTTTCTTGCAGGGCGTGCGACAGGTCAGGCAGAAGTTCTCGAACAGATGACTAAAGATATTCGAAACCGACTTGCCGCCATTGACGATAAATACAAGAAGGCGGAACAAGGAGAAAAGTCAGATGGGGCTTTGGAACAAGTTAAAGAATCTGATCAAAAAACCAGTCGAAGTCGTCCAGGTCGCAGAAAGACCGGTTCTCCCTAGGCCGAATTTCCCTGTCTTAAAAGACAAGGATTCTATGACTGCTTCGCAGATACGTGTTTGGACACGGAAGCAATACTTAAAGGATAAGCGCCGTGGCTAGAACTCAATATAACGAAGGTCAGATACGCGACGCAGCGGTTGTTGAGGAGATCGAATTACTGTCAGATGGTACTGACAGTATGACGGGTCCTTTCAGTATTACGGCTGTGAACGGAACTTCTGAACAGATTACTGTGAGCTCGGGTTTTTTTGTTATTGATCGTGTTGCGCCTGGTGATAAAGTTATTATAGCGGGTGGTACAGTTAACGATGGTACATATACTGTTGCTACCGTGGTTGATGATGACAATATTACGACTGTAGAGAACCTAGCCAATGCCGGGGCCGGTGGTACTTGTGAAATATTTTTTCCCCCTGGTTCTGAAAAGGTTGGGGTAGAAGATCCGGGCGTGGGGTATACCCACTCTGGGACTTATCAGACCCTACAGGATCATATTTCCGATGCAGTAGCACATGCTGGTGGAGGGGCACTAACACCCTCGTCACATAGAACGCTCGACCAATTAGTTCATGATATTGCCGAAGATGCATTTACGGAAATTGCATACACAGGGAATAAAGTTATTAGAGAGACCATATGGACTGATAATACTATGGTGCTCAAAATTAGAGAGACACTTATCACCTATACGGGCAACAAGGTCGATGACGAGACTATAACTCAGTATGACGGTGTGGGTTCTCCGGTAGAGGTTTTGACAAAGAGTTATAATTATTCGGGGAATAAGATTGTAAGTATTGACGAGGTGTTAACGTAATGCCAATAGCTATACCCCCTATAGTTCCTACCATAGAAAATGAAGATAATTCTATTGCCGCTGGTGCTACGGAAGTACACACTCAAATTTCCCTTCCGTATATTTTTAATGGAACTTTGTGGGTTAGGCAACAAGGAACGGCAGATGGGAAAACAAAGGTTGCCAGTTTTTCAGAAGCTTTAACTAGGTATAGCATAGGTATTCCTATTTATCATTCGGGCGCAGTGGCAGTTAATTCGACAATTTTTGCTATGCGCAATCCGCTTGCGGCTACAAAATCGGTTTACATAGAGGAAATCTTTTTGACATTTGGATTCGACGCAGCTACGCCTTTGATTAGAACATCCGTGGGTTATTATCTTGTGAGATTCTCGGCGGCTACCCCTACCGGTGGACTTGCTTTAACGCCCGAGAAGCTTGATTCGTCGGATGCTGCTACGTCGATAACTGATGCAAGAGTCCTATCAACTGGTACTGGCCTTACAACTGCTGGGGTTACCTTTAGTACCGCCGTAATTAGTTACCTAGGTTTACCAGCTGTTAGTGGTGCTGTCGAAAGTTTTAAATTTGCCGGAGCTGCGATCAAGCTTGCACCCGGAGAGGGTTTTGCTATCCGCTTAGCGGCAGCCTCTATTGCTGGCCAATCATTGAGTGGCAATATGTATTGGAGCGAAAGATAATGAATAGCAATACTAGAGGCGTAAGTTGGTCATATTTTAAGAGTCTTATCGACGCCGGAGCCATGCAATGGCAGTGGTCAGAGGGAACCCTACCGGATAATTCCTTCGGACTTTATATTTTATATGGAAATTATGGTTCCATAGCCCTTGAAGCTCAGATAGTAAAAAATAGTAGTGCCGAACACTTAGATTTTGAAAATAATTATAAAAATTCTTATTTTCTAAGAGTTAATCCAGTTCCAGATGTTGGCGGCAGTGCTGTTTTAGATGCTCTTAACGAAGAAATAGTGCTTGCTGTTAACGGCCAATCTAGCGTGTCTTTCGAGATAGTGGGCACGTTGACTGGTACCTTGTCTTTAACTGCCTCTGTAGATCAGGGTTTAACATGGATTGCCGTACCTGCATTCCAATTGAATCCGGGGGCTACAGTAAATTCTATAGCGGGTCCGTTTCCAAATATATTAGTTTTAGGTGCCGGTGGCTTTAGTCATGTTCGATTAAGAATGACTGCTTTTACTTCTGGTTCCGTAGCTGTTTCCTGGCGCTACAGTATTGGTACCAATATGTATCATGTATTTAGTGGGGCTGCGCAAGCCTTTAAAGCTTGGGCAGAATTACATGACGGCTCCGGGAATGCTATTACTTCTACGGTCAATGGAGCTAAGCGACAACTAGATGTAACTCCGGCAATGCTAATAGATCGTTCTGGTAGTGGTACTATTACAACCCTGAATGGAACGGTTACAGCTAATACCCAGGGCTGTGCTTCTATTATATTCAATGTGCTAGGAACCTGGGTTGCAACCATCGGTGTCGAGGGAACTGTAGATGGTACTAACTGGTTTTCAGTAATTGGACTAGATCAATCTCAAGCGGTATTTGCTTCTTTTTCGGGTACTAATACGCGTGTTTATGTGAACTGTGCGGGGTTTTCACAGATCAGATTAAATGCAACTGCTTTTACTTCTGGCACAGTGAACGTTGCTTGGAATGCAAACGGATCTGCTCCTGCGGTATTCCAGGTTTGGAATACAAATGCAGCAAGCTTAAAAGTTCAAGCAAGGCTACAAGACAGTTTAGCCAATAATATTACCACGCAAGCAAATGGTTCTCAGCGAGCTATGGATGTGGGAGTCAATGTTGCTGGTGTGCAGGTTGATCCGAGATCGATTAGAGCCCTAACTGCTTCAGACGTGGTTACAGTTTCCCAACCGACCGCCTCTGCACTGAACGCCCAAGTAGTAGGAGAAATTGCTAGTGATGCTGCGGATTCTGGGAACCCAATAAAAATTGGATATAAGGCAGAAAGTGGATTTCCAGCAGCGGTAGCTGATAGTGATCGAGTAGATGGAAATGCAGACTTATTTGGACGAGCTAGGGTTGTTGTCCATCCAGATGATAAGCAACGATTAGGTGTTTATTATTATTCGACGGGAACTCTACTTGTTCAAGCAGCAGCTGATGGTGCTCTTGTCGGTAGATGTTGGTTAATTAATCCTGTAGGATCTGCTGTGACTGTACGTATTAGAAAGATTATTTTCACTTGCCAGGTTGGTTCAACAATGGTAACAGCCACAAGTCCCCGTATTATTGTTCAAAGAGTTACATTTACAGGTACCGCATCCGGGGCAACTGTAGCCCCAGCATTACGTAGATCAACAGATGCGGCCAATGTGGGTTCTTTAAGGACAGCCAGCACGGGTATGACTTTGACAGCGGGAGCTACAGTGCATGAATTCTTACCAGTAGCATCGCAAACGGCAATTGGATGTACGGCAGCTGGTAGACAAGAAATGGATGCATTTTTGGAAGACTATATTGAACTAGCTGCAGGTCAAGGGTTGGTTATTAGACAGCCTGACGCCGGAACTACCGCAGATACTCGGCGTTTTGTCATTAGTATTATTGCTGAGGAATTTTAATTATGCAAATCAATAAAACCTGGGCTGAATTTAAATCTACGATTTCTACAAAAAAGATTCAATGGATTTATGAAGAATCTGATGATGCTTATTTTTTATATGGAGTTCTAGGACCATTTAATTATTACGCCAGTGTTCCCAAGGATGCTGGTGAGGATTGTATGGATTTTGAAACAAACTATAAGAATAAAACACGTACTGCAATTCAACCTATTTCTAAGGATGGTTTTTCGATTCTTACTGAGCGTAAAAGTTTTAAAGATTCGAGCCGATCTTTTGTTACACCAGATTTCTCGGACAAGTCGACTTGGTACTATGATGCCGCACGCATAACTGATGAGGTCGGTTTTACTTCTGATAATACAGCGTATATTTTTGGTGCAGACAAAGTAGTAATTGATTTATCTAGGATTTCAGATCGTAACGATTGGCAAAGCCGTAAAATAATTGTTAAGAAAAATGATATCGTTATAACTGCTGGTTTTACAATCAGCCTAAATGAGTCTTCTCCGCAGCAATCTAGTATTATTTTTGATAACACCAATGATTCGGAAGATGTAATAAAGGTTACATATAGCTATGCTCAAACTAGCAAATTTGAGTTGACTCCAGCGGCAGGCAAAAAGATTTCCTTTGCTTACGTGGAGACTCAGTTTACCGTTGGTACAATTCTTACAGATATTCTAAGATTTGAACTTGTTTTGAATAATCCTAATACGGGGAACGCCGATTACGTGGCAGGGTTTTACGAGTATTGCAGTGCTAAAGACTACATGAATAAGGGTAATCACGGGGCGGTTGTGAGTCCGTTCGGTGAGTTGACGAAAGATGTTATAGTTCTTCCTTGGGATTATCAATCTGGATATACTTTAAAACCAGTTGGAGATGCTACGACTAATCCTGCAAGTGGTGAGTTCAATAAGATCAGAATTTATCTTAAGCAGGATCTTCCTTATACTGAATGTGAACTTGCAACTGGAACCTTTTACTGTTTTATAGAGGATCTAAATGTCTAAAGAAATCGATTTAGTTCTTTCTGGTTGCGGGGTAAGATTGGGGGCGCACATAGGTGCTATTAAAGCTCTTGAAGAGTTGGATTACAAAATTGTACGTATTTGCGGTACTTCTGGTGGTTCGATTGCTGGTGGAATGTATGCCACGGGTATGCCCATCGAAGATCTATGTAGGGAAATCAAAAAGATCGATTTCAAAAAGCTAAGAAAGTTTTCTGTGCTAGGCCTAGTCAGTAACTATGGTTTATATTCTACTGATAAAATCAAAGAGTACATAGATCGTATAACTGGCGGGATGCTTATGCAGGAATTACAAAAAGACTTTTATGCTTGTGTAACAGAAGAGTCCCGTGGTCTAGTTGTGTTGAATAAAGAGAATTCGGGCCTTCATACTCTGGGTGAAGTTGTTGCCGCCTCTAGTGCTGTTCCGTTCTATTTTCAGCGCATACAATGGGAAGGTGCCGGATTCTTGATTGACGGCGGTTTGCTAAAGAATTATCCCATCGATGTTTTAGATCAGCAGAGAGACGTAGTTGGATTACACATACACCGCTCAAGACCTAAGACTTATGTTGCTAGTAAGAACATCGTGGAGTTTGTAAAGCATCTTGCTACTACGGTCGTTGAATCAATCGAGCGTGAACACGTTGAAGATGCCCATTGGGCAAAAACAATTCCTATACTTGTGGATGGGTTTTCTCCACTAGACTTTGATATGACTAAATCACAGAAGTCGCGTCTTGTAGATATAGGATATGAAAGTGTGATGAACTGGCATGAGCGTCAGCGTTAGAGAACCCATTCTAACCGGTATCAATGGAGTTAATAAGAACTTCAATACCAGTAAACCGTATAAGGTCGGGACTCTGAATATTGCTCAAAATGGTCAGGAGCTTTTAGTGGGTTTTGATTTCCAGGAGACGGGTGGAACTGGTTTTAAAACCTTGAATCCTCCATTTTCTTCGGATTTTTTATTAGCTGAATATGAGATAGATGTTGTTTCCGGATTTGTAACTCAAGAAACAACTTGGAAGATTAATACTCCGTTCTATTTCAAGCATATGGCCGATGTTGGTTTGGCTGTAAGTATTCGTGTTTTTGATTCTTCTACCGGATCAGAAATCTTGGGTTTTAATCCGATGATAGAAGAGCAGCCAGGGGTATACAAATTTACCTATACTCCAACTGCACTGGGAGAGTTTTATGCGGTTATGCAAGATGCGGCAAATTTAACTACGACCGTACACGAACTACATGTCCAAGAGTTAGACTTGAACGACATAAAAGATCAATTGGATCAGATCCAAGCTGGCAATATCGGTAAGCCACGAATTGAACGGGTCGACTAAGGGGAGGGATAATATTGAGTGATGCAGTACTAAGAGGGCAGCCTGTAACAATCAAAGTTGTCTTTTTTGATGCTGGGAATAATCCCATTGATCCCACGGTGGGTCCGTTCGTCGATGTTTTTCCTGCGGGCAAGAATCCAAATAATCCGAGCACGGTTGATGCAGATGCTAAGATTTTAGATGCCTCTATGACTTCGCTGGGAAGTTCAGGTCAATCAGGTAATACATTTATCATACGTACCGGTGTTGGTAGATACGAATATACGTATACAGTTCCTACAGATCCGGACGATGCCCCGCTCGGAAGCTGGTACACTAGATGGAATGGTACCGTTGACTCTCAGCCACTGGGTGATGTTTTTGCCTTCGTAGTCATAGGCGGCGGTAGTATTGGCGCCTCCCAATTGTATCTTAATAACCGAGTAAATGTTTGCATCTTGGCGGGCGTTAAGGCTCTAGATGGTAGTACAATGCTCGAAGAAGATTTCTGTTCTTATTATACCACTACATACAACCCGCTTTACTGTAGTGCTCGCAAGATGAGAATTGACTATGGAACCTTTATCCGAGAGATTCCAGATGATACTCTAAATCTCTTGATCTTCGAAGCTAGTATTGAAGCAGATGCTTTCACGTTCCGAGCTCCTAATCCTGGACGCATGGCTTTTTTCCGCCACGCTCGTAGACAGTTTGCTTGTTGCTTGGCGGCAGTTAATTTGTTATCTAATCAACTCGATAGTACGGGTGGCCGCAAACAGCTAGGTGATCTATCTATCGAAGCAGGCGGTGTTGCTACCGGTCCAAACAATTCAATTACGGTTTTGCAAAAAGCCATAGACTGTATGACGCGATGGCGTCTCATACTGCAAAACGGTGGAGAAGGTTTTAATCTTAAAGCACAGGGTGTCGTTAAAGGTGAAAGTGATCCTGATCGTCCGCTGATTGGTAGGCTGTGGGGTACCGGTGGTTCTCATGCTGCAGACCAGGTGCCAGCTGCTAATGCTAAAGCTATCCATTCTGGTAGCCGACGAGGTCTTAGAACATACTCTCCAAGACATTCTATGTTCGATCCCAATTCGGATAATATCTTTATAGGCTCAGGTCGCTTAGTTAAGAAGAGGTTTTTCTAATGGGAAACGATCTTGATTTCTATCCAGATCCACCCGTTGGACAGGACGAAAACGGCTTATTCCCTACGGCTTCTATTCGAAAAGAAATTGATTTAAGGCAAGAGCTTAAGGATATTCTATACGGTTCTGCGAGTCTTTTACCTCATGGGCAACTAGGACTTTTGAGGCGCATGAGAAAGGACGATGCTGGCAAGCTCATACCTTGTCCCTGCGTTGACCCTTTGACCGGAGAAGGTGACCGTGACTATCTTTGTCCGGTCTGTCTTGGCGAGTCATATCTGTGGGACGAAGAGTACATAACGTTCTATAAGACTGAGGTCGCTGGCCGTGAAGTTGCTTTTGCGGGCAAGGAGATTAAGCATCAGGGTGGTATCCTGAATGTTAAAACAATTTTGTTCTACATGGAGTGGTTTGTTAATCCTACGGAACATGATCGTATTATCGAGCTTGAATTGGGGCTCGATGGCGCACCGCTAAATCCTATTAAGCGCAAGCAGGTCAATGTTATTACTACTGCTCAGGATTATAGGTCAGATTTTGGTAGAGTTGAATATTTTAGATGCGCTACATACGAAGACGAGGTAAAGAGTGGCTGGCAGCTCAAATCTTAGACCGGACCTTAAGATACCGGAAGAGCTTTTAAACGAAGATCCTATCCTCGTTCAGAAGCTTAATTGGGCCGGTGGTTTGTGTTCAGGCGGCATTGCACCGTCTATCCACGGAGTGAATCCTCGAGCTACAACTCCTGGTGATGCCAAGGACATTGTCCAGTTCTTTGAGTTAGTTCAGCAAGTTGTGAACGATAAGATGGATCGTGAACAGATTGATCCTGAACAGCGTGTTTTATTCGTCGAAGAGTTCCCGCCTCAGGATATGAGAACTGAGGTTATTACGTTCGGTTTGGTGAGTCGTCAGCCAGGCCAAACAAGTGCTGGCCCCATAGATCTTGATGCTAACCGGCGCGAGATGCGCCCGACATTTAGACAAATGGTAGAATCTGATGATCCGGGTTATAAAAACATTATTGCCGGGCAGTGGTTTGACAATATAGTTTCGTTCACTTGCTGGGCTAAGACTAATAAGGTCGCAAATTGTAGAGCGCTTTGGTTTGAAGATTTAATGATTCAGTATAATTGGTTCTTCCAGTACTCGGGGTTGCCGCGTGGTGCGATATTCCTGAATCGCTTGGAAGATACTAAGGATGAACAGTCAAGTAACAAATTGGTAAAGCGTGAATTAAGATATCATGTTAGAACAGAAAGATTGTATACGATCAGTCAGAAAACTTTGACTGAACTGGTTATCAAGCTTCATTCGGGTGAAGTGGGCTCGCTTAAGCAGAAGTAACCTCTTACAAACTTCCTAATCAATAGAAAAAGGAGGAATTTGGAAAATGGCATTCGAAAACTTACCTGGGATTATCTCCAACAAGTTGGATGGTAATTTGGGCCTTGCTAATCTTAGCAATGCCCCTAAAGTCTTAGTCCTTGGTACTTCGAGTAAGGGCCGTTCTGATAACGTATTTCCCGTACGACGCAGTCAAGATGCATCCGCCGAATTTGGTTCTGCGGGTACTCTCTTGCGTGGTATGTTTGAAACCAGAACTGCCGGAGCCGAGAACATCCTATTGTTCCGTCTTGGTGCTACCGCTGCTTCACTGGCGCACGTGGGCGACAGTACTGGCTTAGCTGGTATTCTCATCGAGACTCTGGAAAAGGATGACGAGGCCGGAGCCCATTTTAGTGTTATATGGGACGACTCGGATGGACGCCTTCAGGTCTTTAACGAAGCTGGAGCTCTAGTGTTCGACAATAACCCTGCTGATCCGAATAGTCGAATAGACATCGGAGAAGTGGTTGTGTCGGGCGTGCGGGCATCTGGCGGAGGTCCTGACATTGGTGGCCCATCTGCTCCTGTTGCACTAGAAGACGTTACTGCCACTGGTACGGTCTATACGGCTGGTACCGATGGTTTGAATCCGTCTCTTATGGAACAGTACGAATCGTTGTATCAGGCTTATGACTTATTGGAAAATCAAGACGCTGATATTATTATTCCAATGAACGTTTATCTCGATAGTCCTAATGTCATTGATCAAGGGAATGGTGCGACTACCATTACACTTCCTGGCGTTAATCAATATCCCCTTCCTGGCAGTCCTAGTGATGCCCTCGGTAAACTCTTCGTTGAAGAGTTCCAAGGTCAATCCTGGTTCTTTTGGGATACGGATAATGATGGCGATGCTGAAATTTGGCCCACACAGGGTTCCGCTAGTGCGACTACAAAGATTAACGGTGATCCCCTGACGGCGGCTGATTTTCATGAAGTAAACTTTGCGTATCAACTGGCTAATTTTTGTTTTGATACGTCTGAGAATAGCGTCGAGATGACAGGAGTTATTGGTGTTTTACCGCCCAAGAGCTTTGCATTAAAGGACATTTCTACCTGGATTGGTACTCAACCCACCCTCCAGCAAGCTGACAATGGCTCGACTAGCATTGCCGGTCCTGCGGATAACGGCACTGGCCTACTTGGTAACAAGTTTATGGCTGGTCGTTTCGGTTATCGTGCTAGCGCTGGTTTCGGTGGATTTATTAAAACAGACTCTGGCTTTATTGATGGAGCCGAGCTTAAAGATGAGAACGAGCATTTTGTTGACATGGGCAAGCATATTAGCGTTGTTGCTCAGTGGGCAACTGCCTTCACTCCGTTTGACCCAACTGGCTTTGGTCAGACTGTGAGCATGGCGAGTTATTATGGTGGTCTTTACTCGACACTGCCCCCTGCAAGCGCCCCGACTAACAAGTCGGTTGCCAGCGCTACATTGCCTTTTAGGGTATCGAATACGAACTTGGACAGATTGTCTAAGTTTCGTTATGTAACATTTCGTCGAAGCCCTACAGCTAACATTGTTGTAACAGATGCTCCGACCGCTGCTCGTCCTGATTCAGACTACCAGAGACTTAGTACTATGCGCATTGTGAAAGAAGTTATCGATGCGATTCGTAGATTCGGTCAGCCCTTCATTGGTGAACCCAATAATGCGGCTCAGCGAGCTGCGCTTCGCACAGTGCTTGAAAATGCACTTAACAGTCTTCTCAAGGCTGGTGACCTGCAGAGATACGCTCTTGAGATTATCTCTAATCCTGCAGATCAAGTGCTCGGTAAAGCATTCATTCAGCTGGACTTGGTGCCAGCGTTTGAATTGAGACAGTTAACAGTTATACTTTCGTTGGCTGCTCAATAAGTTAAAAATAAGACAAGGAGGAAGGAATAATGGTTAATAGAGCCCCTACAACTAGCGCGTTCTCGCGCAGTTATAATTCGTTCTCGGGACTAGACATGAGGGCGACGTTCGGGCACGCTATCATTGGCGAGCTTCAGGGTATCTCCTACTCTATCACACGTGAGAAGGCTCCTATCTATACGATGGGTAGTGCTGATCCGCGAGCTTTTTCTCGTGGTAAACGTGGTATTGCAGGAAGCCTTATCTTTATCATGTTTGATCGCCATGCGTTGCTAGAACAGATGCGAGTGGCAGGAGTTACGTTCCAGTCGGACAAGGATGACATTCGTCCCAATTTCCGCCGAGACGACTCCGACCCCTTGAATCTGAGTCTTACGTCAGCTTCAGCTAGACGAGCCGAGACACCGATCGGTGGCGCAGGCGTTGGCTTGAGTGCTGCTCAACGTGCTCAGCAGGAGAGTGCTTCACCAGCTGGTGACGCGGGTGCAGATCAGGAACAAGCTCTTCCGTGGTACTCTGACCAGATTCCTCCGTTCGATATCACTCTTTCAGCAGCTAACGAGTATGGTGCTTTAGCTGTAATGCGAATCTTTGGAGTTGAAATTCTGAACGAAGGATACGGAGTTTCCATTGACGACTTGGTCTCTGAGCAACAGATGACTTACGTTGCTCGTACGATCTTGCCGTGGCAGTATATCAACAACGAACAAGCTACTCAGACCGGATTGGCTCCAAGCGGAGCTTAATTATGGATATTCTACAGCCGTCCTAGGCAGGCTGTAGTTTCTATAAGAGAAGTGGGTGGCCCTTCGGGGCCACCCATATTCTCACTCGATTCAAGGAGTTTTAGTTTTATCTGTCGGGAAGCGCTGTTTCTATACCCATAAAACTATCCGTAACAAGCTGACTTTGTGAACGGAAACGGCATATGTAATGGGAGGAACAGAGTCCCGGCAAAAACAAAAGATCTAACGGTTTGCATAATGGGATCTTCCGGAGGAGGCGTAAATGGCTAATTCTCAGGTTATAAGTACACCTACTGTAACTTTCGATCGGGACCGTGAACAAAAAAATGGAAACATTTTCACGGGCAAGAACTCCTATAGCGGAGCCGACATGCAGGCCATTGTTACGATCCCTGGCAGTCGTAGCAGTATACCCGATTCTGAAGTTAGTAACCTTCGTGATACTATTTCAGTTGAAGAAGAGAAACTTGATCGGCTTAATAAGAGTCTTAGTAGCCTGTTCAATTTACAAGAGCAAGCCCTAGCCGGTAATAATACAGCAGAGTTTAAGCGCTTAGGTCGTCGTCTTCTAACAACTTCCGCGTTGCGAGACCGTCAAGAAGACCAGGTTCGTATACTCAGTGAGCGTCTCAATCAGATTACTCGAGAGCGCATCAAGGAGAAGCAGGTCAAGGTTCTTGGCGAGCTGACTACTGTTTCTTATTCTATTCACAGGGAAAAGTTTCCTGTTAGATCCCTGGGTGCAGTTTATCCCAAAACATTTACTCGTGGTCCTCGTACTATAGCAGGCAGCCTCATGTTTGTAGTGTTTGATAAAGCCGTTCTACACGAGCTTCTCAATCCAGATAAGAGCGAGATTGAGTACTATAATCGTAGTACGACTCTCGCAGACCAGATCCCACCCTTTGACATTATTGTCAACTTCGCCAACGAGCTAGGCAGCTTGTCCCAATTGATCATCTACGGTGTTGAAATCCAAGATGAGGGCCAGGTCATGTCCATAGATAACATGGCTCTTGAGAACACGATGCGTTTTGTTGCTAGGGATATCGATCCTATGCGTCTTACTGGTGCTAGACAATTAACTACCATGTCCGGTGGGGACGTTAAAATAGGCGCCTTCAAAAGCACTGATTTACTTAATAGCGATTTTTACAAACGGATTGATTCAAGGTATAATCCTTTTGCCTAAGGAGTCATAATGGGTGTCGATAAACAAAATCAGAACTTTCAACAGGTATATGACTTCGATCACTTTGCCGGATCGCAGGTAGGCATTTTCATTGGTGATGTTTTTATAGATGATATCTCCTCGATTGGTTGGTCCCTCACGCAAGGCAAGAAGCCAATTTACGGCTATGCCAGTTCAAATTATGATCGTGTAGCACCCGGACAGGTTTTAGTTCAGGGTTCCTTCACTCTGAATTTTAAAGAACGTGGCTATCTGTTTGTCATCCTGGAGCGGTATAATCGCCTATTGAATAGTGCTAATAACCCAGATGGCAATAGTCCACGAGTGGGTGACCTGGGCGAATTGGATCTTCGGAAAAATATCGAGCGCATGGTCGCCAGTTCGGAAGTCCATCCTAATTTTGCCTATGACACAAACGATCTGAGGTTTCTCGCTAATCTAAACGAATTACCCGACAAGGACTTTGAGACCATCGCTGGTATGTTTGAAGATGTAGCATGGGGCGAGGATCCTACAGACCTGGCTAATCGCAAAGCTGGCAAGAATATTAAACCTGGGGAAGCTCTTCCCGTTGATAGCAAAGGTACAGTTATGGTTCGTCCGGATCAGTTTCCGCCGTTTGATATTGTGATAGGCTACGGGGATGTCTTCCGTGAGAATCCGAGTGGTGGCAAAAAACAGCTACAAAATAGTACTTCTAAGCGTATCTATAATGTTGATTTAATTGGAGAATCTCAGATTATTGAGGTTACAGGTGCTCCCATCCAAGAGCGTTATGACTTCATTGCTCGTACAATTCTATAGTATTGACTTCTGTTGCTTTCCGAGTTAGAATATCGATAAGTTCTTTAACGGAGGAAAAACATGAATACACCTAAGAAATCTACGGATTTCAAAAAGCTGGGCATCAATCCGCTACCCGCAGGTAGTCTAGGTGATCCATTGAAAACTTGGAACCCTGCAGATCCTAATAGTAAACCTCCTGGTTTTGATCCTCTTGAGGATAATTCGTTCCTGTCTCAGTTAGAGGAAGAAGCAAATCCTATTACCAAGCTTCCCAATGCACCCAAAGTCAGACCTAGTGTGGGCACTCCTGTATATCCTACACAAGAACCAGTTCAGCCAGAACCTGAATCGGAACAGCAAGGTGCAACTCAGAATGCTCCAAATATGATCGAGTTTATTTCGAGCATGAAAGATGGACCGAGTCGTTCTCAAATTGATGCCTGGAAGAGTGAATTTCCTGAAGTGAGTAGTGCGTTTTTTGCTGAAGATGAAGTTTATGTTATTCGACCGTTGTTACGCCAAGAGTGGAGGCAACTTAATTCGGACGAAAAGGTTGCCCAGAACTTTGAGCGTCTCAAGGAACAGGTCGTTTTCAAGTGCGTGTTATGGCCTCGTAAAGCTCCAGAACAGCTTGCAGGTCAGAAAGCTGGAACCCTAGATACTTTATATGAACAAATTATGGCGCTTTCGAATTTCATTCCCCCAGATGTCGCCATCCAGCTTGTAGCACGTCTCTAACCTTCAGGTGAAAATTAAGTGTTGCAGATCGTCACAGACAAGCTCAAGCACGAGCACATGTACACTATTACCCTTGGTCAATGGGAACCAAGTGTTAGTGTAAGGTTTACCTTATTAAACTGGCGAGAATATAAGGCCCTATCGGAACTCTTGTCTTTTGGTTTTCCAGGTATCTCAATCGAAGAGATTATCTGGGATCGTTGTGTTTTGGATCCAGCATTAAAAGATCCCCAGACTTGGGAGAAGATGAATGCTGGTATTATAGCTACGGTATCTAGTGTTATTTTGTATCTTTCAGGATCGTCCACTCTTGACGATCTGAATGTGAAACTTACTAGGCACCGTGATAATATTCTTGTGGATCCAATACAGCAGATCACTATGTTTATTTGCCGTGCCATGCCCGCTTACAAGCCTGAAGATTTTGAGGACATGCCGTGGCCCAAGGTTTTAACGCGACTAGCTCAAGCGGAAAAAATCCTTTTGGACCGTGGAGAGATTCAGTCGCCATTCAAGTGGTTGCCGCCCGAAGAAGCGGAAGCCATGAAGCAATCTAATTTTACCGATGATAACAAGGGCATTGCTGAGATTTAATCCTATCTTATATTCCCGCCTAATCCCTAATAACTGATGCCCTTCTCAAGTATACAACAGAGGAATAGCTGGCTACAGCAATACGTCCAGCCAGAAGTTCAGCGCCTAAATCGTCAGGCGCCTGATCCGTATTGGTACGCCCCGGGTACCCAAGATTACATCCAACAAGACTCTAGCGGAATGCGCAACTTTCTTCTCGGTGCTGGTGCCGTAGTAGGTGCTGGTTTTATTCCTATCCGTGGTGGCCAAAGGGTTTGGGATGTATATCACAGGTTAGCCTTCCAACTAGAAGAACGAAGTCCTCGTGGTGTCTTACGAACCTTCGGTGGATCACAGCTGTTACAGTCCATGGCTCGGCATCCTGCCAAGGATATGTTGATCGATCTTTTACCCACACAGAACGCCAAGGCTATAACTCGCGCCGCAATGGCACAACAGGCTCAGTATTATAGTAAGCTGACTGGTCGTGACATGGGTGAATTCGGCCAGCTGATCTTTAAGCAAGGCAAGCTCTTTGGTAAAAAACTAGGACAGGAAGCTGAAGAATTGCTTCTTGGTAATGCTACCCTGTTGCGTAAACAGCGAGGCACCCTAGCCGCGTCGTACGTAAATAGCCTGGGCCTTCCAGCTGCATTTACAACCGAGCGCAACATCGTCATAGGTGCCGGATCTAGGGCTTCTTATTGGAGCCGCTTAGCGTCTGCCTATGCAACAGATACTCTACAAAAAGTAAACAATCTGGCTCGAGACCCGTTCCTGGGTATGTTGCCTGATCTTGAGGTTAAGGGCCTTGGACATGTCGATCAGATCTGGCAATCAATTCGTGGCTGGAAGCCATTAAAATCTTTAGGCTCACATTTCAGACCTTTTGATTTTGCAGTTGCACCTGGTCCTGCGCACAAGATGATGGGTGCCTTCGGTGCCAAGCTGGCTTCGAGGGTTGCCCTGGGAGCTGCTGCTTACACTGGTGCTTCTTTCGTTACCAAGACTTTGTTTGACGAGACTCCATTACAGCTGGTCGCAGACATGTACGTCGGGGCTCGTAAAGTTCGGGCTATGGTCGGTGATGCCATTGGTGCTACAGAGGCCAATAAAACTCGCGAACAAGCAGCACCTGGATCTACGAGTATAGCTGCTGTTGCGGCTATTCCTACTTCGTTCTTCTTGACTGGTTCGGCAGTAGCTTGGGCTCGTAGAGCCGTGGCTAAGGATGCAACCATTGCGACATGGGCCGCACAAACTACCCATAGCATCTTGCCTGCTTTTGCGCACAAATATGCACAATATCTCCCGGGTTCTGTTTCAAAGATATTAACTAAGGGTCGGACTATGGCTTCTGCTTATGGCTTACGTGGTGCTGCACTCGGTACATTATTGGTTGCTCCGTTTATACCCCGCGCAGTTTCTGGACTCTTATTCGGCAAAGAGAGCTTTGATGAACTATCTGATATTTACGCTGGCCGTAAAGATGTTGCAATACGTAAGGGTCGTTGGTGGGAATTTGGCCGCACTCCGTTCAGAGGAGATCGAGTGGATTATTACCGGCCTCACTGGTATGCGCTCAATAAGACCGGTGCGCGAGAGAAGTCTATTTGGGGCGATGACGATCTTAATTGGTTCCAGAAATTCTATCTTAAGAACTTCACCTACGAGCTTGAGAAGCGGCATTACTACGATCGCCCATATCCTGTAAGCTCTCCTGCTTTTGCAGATTTCCCAGTTCCATTCATTAGGGCGCCACTCATGGCTCTTGGTCGGATGATCAAGCCGTCTGTGTATATGCACACCGAGGAGTGGGCAAAGGGTGAACCTGGGGCAGCTGGAACGCAGTATCTTGGTATACCTACCAGTGCCGGAGAAGACCCTGGTGCTGGGGGCTTGGGACCACTGGCTCCGCAGTCACCACATAGCTGGCGGCAGATAGTTGCAGAGGAACAATATAAATTAACCGAAGTCATCGGTTTGCGTGGCTTTGTGTCTGAGAGTATCAGAGCTGGTGTAACTGGGAGTAAGAATCTTTTTGCTGGTCCTGTTATGGAAGATGCCGGTAGGATAGGTTCTGCACGTAGGGCTTTTTGGGATACCGATATCGGTGGCGGTATGGGTACTACAGAATTTGTTCGTCGTCTCCTCCCTGCTGAACGCATAAAACCATGGGAAAGGTATAATCCAATCCGCAATCAAATGCCGGACTGGTTACCTGGTCCTGAGTATTATATGGATTTTTTACATGGTGATCCTTACGCCAAAATAAAAATGGGAGAAGTCCGACTCCCAGGAAAAGGTTACGAAGTCCTACACCCCGAAGTTCTGGACGAAGGGTATAGTGACTTCTGGAGATTTAAGATTCTCGCCGATGTAGCGCCCTATTCTGCGCAGTATAAAGAGTATGCTCGCAAAATTAGGGCACAAGCGGAAGCACATGTTTTAAATGAAGAGCAAGAGCGCGAAGCTCGAGAGATACTACATAGAGCCAATGAGATCAAGGCTCGACGTGAGTTTGATGAAGGGCCGGAAGAGGGTTTATCTGTGCTCGATAATTATTGGCGCTCTTTAACTCGCAGGTTGGCAGACAATCCAATCGAGTATTTGATTCCATTCGCACCTATTCATAAATTTATTGGTAGGGAGAATGCACTCGAGCAATATGAGCGCGAGGTCATTGGTGGCGCTAGCAAGATAGCGTTATGGACAAGACCGATAGAACACTTTGTTAAACCCGCCGCATATTCATTGGTTCGTAATCTAGGCTTCGATTTTGTACCCAGCGAGTTGCAGCATCGTCGCGATATAGACGAATACTTTGATAGGCTTGAATATGTTAAATATAAGAAGCTTGAAAAGCTATCTATACAGGAGGGTGACTACGCTACAGCGAAGTTGTTTACAAAGAAGGCTGGAGAAACCATGTTCGGTCTTGATAAGTATAGTCGCAACATGCAAACGATTTACCGTGCAATGTCTCCTCAAGAGCGAGATTTCTACGAACAGTTTGTAAACGAAACTGACGCCGCAGAGCGGACCAAGATACTAGGTATGGTTCCTGAGGATATGGCGGATTTGTATCGTGCTCAATGGGAACTAAAGGATGCAGAACGTGAAAAGCGTGGTGTTAAATACGAGGAATTCCAGGATAGAGAAAAAGAGATATCTGAATTTTTTAGTAAACATGCCCTTCCAAATAAAGACTGGACTGGCTGGGATCCATCGGTTGATTTACAGGATGTTAAGCTTAAGTATGTTACAAATCTTGGTGAGGATATGCACGATTATAATCTGTGGGAGTCTCGACAGGTTCAATTATCTCGTAAGCCGCAGGTGCAAGTTGCCGCCCAGGAACTCGAAGATGCTGAAGGGGGACTATCTTACGGAGAAGCTCGGGAGCGCATACAGGCTATTCTTAAAACCAAGGGTAGGCTTGCACTTCCAGCTGCATACTCTGATGATAGTGATGCAAGTAACTTGACCTTCGATATTCGGAATGATCAAAGTAAAAAATTCCAACACATGTTAAGACGGGGAGAATTAAGTGGCTAACGATAATAGAAGCAGCATAAAAGATCGTAATCGTATCGTTGTAGGTGCCGGTCTAGTGGGGGCCGGTGCAGGCTTTGGCAATGCTGCATGGAGAATAACTCGTGGCACTGATGAGCGTGGTACTTTCAAGCAAGTGCGCGACTTGTATTTAGATGCCTGGAATCGTACGTTTCGTAAGAGCGACCTTGTCGGCCAGGGGGCTCGTGAGGTTTCAGCGGCCATGGTTGGCTATCGTTCTACGGGACTGAGCCAGTCTCGAGAAACAGAGCGTGCTGCGAAAGAGTTATTTTTGAGCCCCGTTGATATGGGTAACAACCTTATTAACAAGGCTGCTTTTTCTGAGGCTGTTCGTACTACTCCGGGACTGTCTAGTAGAGCTGCGGATCTAATGCAAGAGTTTCAGGCTGGATACGAAAAGGCTTCTACGGCTCTTGAAAAGTCTTCCTTTGTAGGACAGTTAGCGCAGAAACATGGTCTTACTGGACAAGTAGAGAAAAATATTAAGAAGCTTAGAAGTGTTGAGGGTAGTTTGGCTGAGCATCAGATTTGGCCAGAAGCAGTTATGGGTCATACTCTACAAAAGTATTCTGATGCTGAACTGGAGCTACAAGGTAAGAGGTACGCCCTGTTCCAGGGTCAGTTCATAGACTACGCCGCTAGTCCGATGCTTGGTTCTCAAAAGAAGATGCGTGGTATTCGCGCTAAAGTAGCTCAGGAAACTTATAATCGTTCCATTCTACAGAAGATACAACAAGTGGAAAAAACTTCTGGTCAGAGAGTTATGATCGAACCTATGCTTGTTGGTGGTTCTAAAATTCCCATGTATCAAATTAGATTTGCCGTGGGCAAGAAAGATCTTTCCAAATTTGGAGATCAGGCTGCTAAGGCACTTAAAGGCTTCCGTCTTAATATACCAGGTACATTTGATGCACCTAGAGTGGAAGGCACAATGAAGAATGTTTTGTATTCGTCTCCCCTGATACAGCCTCAGCGAGGGGGCAAGATGATTACTGGTGGCGAGTTTGCACTGGGGAGTCTTGCAGAGCAAGCCAAGCAGATTTTTGCTAAACCTCGATCGGTTGGTAGTCGTCTTACAGATTTCTTGAAAGATATTAATGCGGTTACTGATAAGGGTAAGCATTATTTGGGCGGAGTGGACACTCTCAGTTCTAGTGCTACTGGACGTTTACGCTTACAAGCTCAAAGTGTTTATATGCCGTGGATTAAAGGTTTGCCTCGAACGACTGATATCTTTGGAGCATTTGGTTCACTGATGGGATCCGGTAAGTTTTCTCCTGCTCTTTCTCCGGGAGAAGCTGCCGAGGGTATTCTCATGAAGCAGGGTTTATATGCGCATAGTGCTTTTGGTTCTCTTGGTAACGTTGCCCGTAATCGCCCAGGTCAGTTGATTCGAGACGTTATTGAGATGCATCCTGATGCGTTAACTGCCATGGGATCTTCTTATGTATTTGGTCCTGGGGGGATTTTTAAACGACAGGGATCTCTGTATGCTACTAAGGCGGGTCGCGCATTTGAGGCTCAGACGGGCCATGGCACTAGAGTGAACCTCAATGTGCTTTATGCACCCGAGGCCGCATTTAAAGAATGGGGTACAGTTGCCGAAGATCTTATTATGAAACGTGGTGGCGATGTGAACAAACTTCTAACCACACAAACCTTTCCACAGCGTGAGTATCGTATTGGTTTAGATACACCGCTAAGCAAGAAGGTCCAAGAAGCTATGGCTGCCGGAGAGGGCACTGCCTTGTCTTTGCAGTCAGGAGAATTTTTGGGTCTATCAGAAACTGGAAAGATGATTCGTGCTGCCAATCAGCCTGGAGTCTCACAGGAGCTATTGGGTGTAACTAAATATCCTGGCACCTCGAAGACCGCTGGATTCTTGCAGTTGCATATTAGACAACGCAATGAATTTCTTGAAGGTACAAAATTGTTTGGTATTAAAGGTTTGTCACAGTTTAGAAAAACCGAATGGTTTAATAAGCAAGCTGACGAGTTGCTTTACCTAGATGGTAATAAGAGTTTGCGTAAGATGGCTAGGAATCAATTTCTGCCCGAACATGTGCGACAGGAAGCAGCAGCTCTTCTGAAGTCTAGAGAGTTAGAGCGTAACGCCGTAGAAGCAATTAGTTCCATGTCGTTATTGAAAAAAGATCCTGTTCAATTAATGAACACCTTGTGGGGCGGAATGGAAACACAGGCTGGACTTTTGAAACAGAATCCAGCTATGGCAAGAATCGGTTCTCAGTTTTTTGCGGGCAAGAAACGTGTATTATCGGAGATCTCTCGCTTGGGTAGCGTAGAAGAACAGGTTGCCCGATCTATTAAATACGCCGAGAATATTGGAATGCAGCCTAAACATATCGCGGCCTTTGGTAGTGTGTTGACGGGCATGGAACTTACTGAGTTTTCTTCTCGTGGATATCTCGGGGCGCAGAAGGCGTTCTGGGAGAAATGGGCAGGACCACTTGGTCAGGCTGGGGTGAGCTCAGAGACTCTTGATGTCCTAGGTAGGGGCTATATGTTTAATACCGGAGTCCTGGCGCCAGCTGGCATTGCAGTTGCTGACTACACTCACGGCAGTAGACTTGCTAGTTTTGAGCCTCGAATATTGTCTGGTATTATGTCTCGCAACTTCGGCGCTCTTGAGGGCGAGGCGGGCAGTGATATATTGATTAGAGATATAATGAGCAACATGAATACGTTTCAACGTGAACGAGCAGCTCTTGGATTATCTGTGGGCTCTGTCGAGGGTAGCCTGAGTGCTGATATTCTTAGTCATGCCGAGAAGAATGCCGTCAAGGTTGGTGGCAAGGATTTCCCCATAGAATCTTTCATGGAAGGTTTTGATAAGGGTGGACAGTGGATGCGTACACCAGATGGGCAATTAAGGTATATACCAGGCGTAGAAGAATGGCAAGGCATGGGGAAGTATCAATCTGATGCACAGCGATTACTTTCTAAAGACATGCGGAGAACAGTTGAAGCCTATGCTAAAAGACCGACTACTAAAAGCCTAGAAGGTTTAGATGAAGTTTTGAAGTCAGCGTATGGACAAAGTATCTTCGGTGTTTCGACTGCAAATCAAATCGAAGGCAGCGTCTCTAAGCTTGAGGGTGCTTTACGAGGTAAGCATCATGCTAGTGCTTACGTGAGAGCATTTAATGCTACAAGGGATTTACCCGAAAATAGAGTTGCTCTATCTGCTATGGCCGCAGAAGATATGTTTGGTAGCGCCCTGGATTTTGCTCGACGTCAAAGTGATGAAGCTAAGATTGCAGCTATTAACGATCAGCGCCGTAGATTTTTAGCCGGAGAAGAGATAGCTATGATGGTTGGACGTCATCCCGGTGGGAGTCCAGAAGCCTTGCAGCCTATGTTTGTGAGTTTATCGACTAGGACTGGTACACATTCTCAAGGCTTTGTTGAAACATCACAGGCCAAAAAACTGTTCCGTGCTTCCGATGCAGCTGGTCAAATAGAGGACATGTGGCTACGATCTGATCGAATGCTAGGCACAGCGTTTGATACAGACGGAGATCGACTCAATATTATTATGGCCACGGATCCGAAAGCAGAGAAGATTCTGCATCGTCAGCTAGTAGACACTCAAGCTGTAGAGACGGCAGCCAACCGTTCCATCAAACAGAGCTACCTGGACGAATTAGCTTCGAGAGCCCAAAAGGCTAAGGGAGCTATATCGCATAAAGATTTGGCCTTACAGCAAACGGTACTCTTCCGATCTCAAGCTGACGTTGGTTTAGCGTCTAGTATATCGGATCAGATCTATCAGGGTGCTTCTAGGTATGGTACGGCTACTAATCGAGAGGCTGTAAATCTCATTGCTGCAGCAGTTGAGCAATCTACCATTTCTTTGAAGAAGGCTGGAGCTTCGGAGATTATGAATCCGTTCCATGCTAAAATGGTTAATGCTTTCGCTGATTTGCAATCTGCTCCTAGTGGTTCTATTGCGTCAAGCATAGAGAGCTATTTCGCTGACTACCTGGGCGTAGGAAGTCTAGCCAGTGTTAAGGGTACTACCCTTGCTGCTGTTGACCCGGTCACGGGAGTTGCGGGTGCGCCCGTCGGTATGCCTGATTTCTCTGCTGCTGCACAGGAGATAGAGGAGTCTGTTAGAAGGTTCCGTCGCGAAGGTGGTGGCTCCCAGGTTTCGAGGTTTGCTTCTGGTAAGTATAAAGGTGCTATTTCAGAACTCGCTGGCGATATGAGTAAAAATAGGGTATTATCTATGCTAGGTGAGCCTCAGCGTTTTGCGGCCATGGCTGGCGAGGCCCCAATAAGTACGGTCGGTAAAGCCAAGATGGCTTTTACCGAGGCTACTCAAAAGAGTATAGATCTTTTAAGAAGGGTGCCCTATAAGCGATCTGTCTTAATGGGTGCCGCCGCCGCTGCTCTAGCCACTCTTGCCATAAGTGCTCGTTCGGGTCAGAGTCGTCCACCTGATACTTCGGTTTTGCAGCCTGGCGACATGGATCGCCCGATGGAACCTGTGCCAGTTTCTTCCACCCCACAACGCACCCAAATAGTACATGAGGGAGCAAAGGGTGGTTTGGCAGGTCGTATCAGAATGCGTGCGAACATAGAGTCGGGCATGGATGCACACAGTTTTGCTAGGAGTACAAATAGGTCTATGGGAAGAAGTTCAACTCAGTATGTCTTGAAAGACGATAGATCTAAGATGAGTCCACATGCTCTAAGTCGAAAGATTGAGGAAACTTAATAATGGTTCTAGGTCAGAATAGTACACAGGTAGCTGGCGGTAAGAAACTAGAGACGCGTGAAGACGTTCGGCGCCGAGTTGTTTCTCGGCAATTCGAGAGTGCCATAGACGCTGGTGCGTTGGCTATTAACGACATCCTGTTTAATGTTAATTTGGATGCTGACGCTCAAGACGTGCGCACTGCTACAGTGACAGAGATCGAAGTCGCCAAGCAAGCTCTCAATAATAACATGGACGTTCTTAGAATGCAGAACGTCATCAGAACCAAGTCGGGCCGCAGTAATCTGGCAGCTCGTATAAGAATCTTGTTTGTGGGCGAAGAGGAAGTAAATCATACTCTCCGTCGGCTCATAGCCGAGATTCGTAACGTGCCATATGTCGTGGTACATAATGATTTATTGGCTAAGGTTATTTTACCTGGTCTCCAGGTTGTTGATAACACTATGGCATTTACAGTGAGCAATGCTAGGCTTAGTACGCTCGAGGGTTTGCCGAGTACTTGGGCTCTAGATTTGCAATGTGTATGGTTTAACTATTTACCATATACCAATGATTTACGTTTCCGCGAAAAGTGGGAACCACTTCAGGAGATTCTTGATACGGGGAGTCCTGTGCAATTAGGTAACTTCGGTTTGCGACCTACTGTGCCAGTCAAGTTTCTTGGCTTCTCTGAGCCGTATATTAAGTATGTAGATCAAATACTGACATCGGAAAAGTCTAACGGTACGCTTCGCAAAGATGGATTTATTTCTAATCGTACCGAATTTACCTGGCGTGAATATATCTATGTTCAGCCTCCATCTAAAAGGAGGGCTGATTTACAAGACGTGCCTAGACCCGGCACTTTGTCGCAGCCTTCTTTTGCCGATGTGAAACTGATTGGGTCAATAGACTTCCGTATTAACAGCAAGGCTCAAGAGGATTTTGAAGAGCTTGCTACGCTATTTAAGAAGCGATTTGGCAAGCCTCTACCGTTGACCTCGATGTTTCGGTCTAAAGATAAACAGAAACTGCTTTACGAGAATGACAAAGAGATTGCTAATAGACCAGGCACCAGTACGCACGAATCTGGCCAGGGTATAGATATTCTTTTGTCTGACTACCAGGACATAAAACGTAAGGTTAATAATCTCACACAAAGTCGTGACCATGGTATTAGCAACACAGAATGGTTGTGGCTTGTTGGCAAAGCTCCCAACCAGACACAGGTTGAAAAAGATGTTGTGCGCCGCTGGAAGGTGTCGAAAGAAGAATTCGGTGCTAATGAATCCTGGCACTTTACACATCAGAGATCTGGTACCCAGCAGCAGGCATATGAGTTTGTTTACAAATCAAGTGACGAGCAGGTTGTTGCTGCATTGACTGATGCTAACAGGATTGATAATAGGGATGTGGCAGTTACTCTAAGCGGCGGAGATCTTTTACTAGACGCGAAAGAGAAGCTGCGTGGCACTGCCAATGAGCGCAATGATAAAGAGATGGAAGAAGAGTTGAAGGCTTTTATTGACCTCTACGAAGTCGATGGATACAAGTACTACCGGGGTACCGACGCTTTTGTAACTAATGATATATCCGGTGTATTTTTCCGGGAGCGTTCATTGATTATAGCAGGAGATCCAAATGAGAAGTCTCAGGTGGATCTGGTGCCTAATCAGATTACATGCTTCTTCGAGAATTTTGTTTCTTCGATTCCCATTCAAGGGCAGAGCTATCCGACTCACCAATTTCTCGGATCTTCTGATACTAATACCAGTATTCTTTTATCTGCACTTTCCGATGGGGCCTTAGCGGATATAGCCAACATGGTTAACATGCTAGAGCGCCAGGCTATTGAATTCAGACGCATACCTCATTCTAGTGTAGTGAGAGTTAATAATGATGTGCTTAGGATCATGGGTATCAAGGACGTGCTTATTTCTAGCTATGAGGTTAGAACACAGCCTGATTCGCCAACTCTACGCATGGCAACATTAGGACTCGAGCAATACAGCTTTACACGCGAAGAGATCAAATCTCAAAATGTTCGATCTAATCGAGATATTCAGCAGGTTGCTGTTCGTGTATTATTGAATCAACTAGAGCCAGACATTATAGATGGTCCCGTTGCTATAAGTGGCGAACGTTCCTTCAAAGTAAAAGATGATCTTCGCAATGATCCCCGTAAGGCATTTTTGTCCGATAAGGTTTTACAACTTCTGCGAGTTCTACAGTCACGACAAAGAAGTCTTATTGATGGTTTTGCCCAGCAAAGACAGGGTTGGTTGGAGTTGCTAGGGGCACAGGAATTTTTAGTACCGGTAATCAAAGAGGATCCATTTAAAACCCTAGAGGCTGCATTTCTAGCTGGAGCTGCAGAACAGGATACGATCCTTGGTAGGACTCGTGTTACTAGTTTCTTGTCGAATCTGGGCACCTTTGTAAGTGCAGGTTTCCGCAATCTGTTATTCGATCCTACTGTATTGGTTGATCAGGGTAGGCTAACCGGTTTGCCGGTAGCAGCGGCAAACGCCGCAGGAGCTGCCGGTGGTACTCTTATTGGTAATTTGCGAGAGAATCAAACTATTAACGGCGACTCTCTTAGAGAGTCTGCCAAGGCTTTTATAGAAGAATTTGGTGAAGAGTTTACAGATGCGGTTACAGCATCACAAGATGTTCTCTTAGAGAGAACCAAACAAGATATTCTAGGCGTGGTGAACGATCTTATTTTCGAACTGTCCAATACGGATGGTGTTGATTTGGATTTTACTAGGCAGTTTCCAGAGTTGACTCCGTTGATTAACGAGATGGTCAAGCTTGAAGATCTCAATAGCAGAGAAGCCTATCCAGATTTGGCCTTGCCCGCACATCCATTCACCGGTCGTATCATTGATACAGAGCCCGATTTTTTTGTGTTTAATGATTCAGAAGAGGGTGGCCTCGGCGACATTCCCCCAGGGGTTAGCTCTGTAGCTCGCAATTCTATTAGTCGCAGCGTAGAATCCTTTCAGGATTTTATGGCACCTAACGGTTTGTTTGCTACTGATCCCAAGTATAAAGTGGGTGGTAAGAGTGCGCAGCCTGCCGCCTACGAAGCAGGTCCCGACTCACCTCCTATCTCCAATGTTGTTACGATTCCTCCAGCTAAACGGGGAGACCATCGTGGTATTTTTAAGTATAGTCATGATGGTCTATATAAACAAAACGTCAATGCTTATCCCGAGGGGACAGCTGTTAAAATGGGCCGCGACCTACAGGATGCGAGTGATCCGGTTCTTAATCCGCCCAATGCACAGCACGTTTTTGATCAGAGTAACCTTATGGATATCATTAAGGACTTTACGTCTAGATCAGATGAGACCTTGACTATGCGTAGAGCATTTCCTGCCTTTAAGTTATTCTTCATCGAAAACGATAGCGATCTGATTGTGAAAGCTTTTGATGACTGGTATAGTTACAATGCAATCCGCGAGATTCAATTAGTTAAAACACGCAAAAATCCAGTGGATTATTTAGTAGTCGAATTTTCTAATATCTCGGGCCTGCTGGATAACAGGGTTTTTAATGATAGCAGGAAGTCGAATGAGCCTTCCGAAGAAGAAATTGATAGGGGCGATACAAAAGAATTCTTTGATCCCGAGAAGGTTAATACCGAGCAAGAGAATCCCTTTGAGCGCTTAGTACTGAAGCCGGGTTTAAAGGTTGAGTTGCGACTAGGATATACTAATGATCCTAAAAAAATGCCATTGGAGTTTATTGGTCAGATTACTGAAATCGAACCAATGGACAATGGCGACTGTATTAGAGTGCTTTGTCAAAGTTATGCAACCGAGCTGATCTATAAAATTAAGGGAGATGACCCTCGTGCCGAATATGGATGGTTCCATTCGGACACGGCAGAATTACTCGGTGGCTTAATTTGTGAACCAGAAGTAGTACACTTTGGGAGGTGGAGATTCCGTGATAGGATTCGAAGACGCAATGAACGTGCAGCAACCGAAGGACGAAACTCTATTTTCGATAGATGGTTCTTTCTGGACCAGCCGCAAGACGACAATATTTTTGCTCCTAGAAGGGACTCTTATTTCAGAATTTTCCCACAACTTTTTGGATCTGACGATATCTCCAGTGTCGTTCAAGACGGAATCTTGGACTACAACGTTTATCAGACCACAATATGGGAAGTTTTCAAAGAGATGGAATTACGGCACCCGGGTTTTATAGCTTCTCCAGTACCATTTGAGAGCGGTGGCAATCAGCCAAATCGTATGACAATGTTCTTCGGAGTGCCATCTCAGCGCTATTGGGCACGCGGAGCTACACGCAATGAACAACAGTTACGGAGTCAAGTCAGGGATATAGAGAAGAAGGCGTCGCAATTACGGTCTGGTATCCTGGAGCCCCGCACCATTCTAGAGAATATATTTAACCGTATTCCATTTGTCGGGGATTCTAGAGATACGAGACGGCAGTTGGCAGCCACCCAGAAGGGCGCGATAGATAAGCTTGAACGAGATGGACAGAAGGCCCTGGAGAAAATAGACGCATTGATACATAAGCGTTACCGTAGCTTTCGAAATTACCACATGGTTACTTCTAGTCATCACATCGTGGCCAATAATATCAAGGCTTCTGCCAAGGGTGTTTTCAATTCAGTCATAGTCCAGTATGTTAGAGACACATCTCATCAAACTGGTTTTTTCATTGGTGCTCAAACTGTATCTGAAAATGGTACTGTTAACTATTACGCTGATGATATTGTTAAGATGAGAGCTGACGATGACATTCCGGATGAGTCAATCATTGAAGCCAAGTTTTCCTATCCAAATTGTGAAGGTCCCCGTATGGCTCGTCGTTACGCATTGGGACTCATGCTGCGGCATTTGCGCGATGTATACAAAGGTAGCTTGGTAATTACGGGTAGACCTGGCATTAAGCCGTATGACATTTGTTATGTTTTTGACACTTATAGTGGCATGTACGGGCCGGTCGAGGTCGAAGAAGTCACCCATGTAATTTCTCGAGATACTGGTTGGGTTACGGAAATCGTTCCCGACATGTGCGTATATGCTAATGAATTTTCTAGTTGGCCCTTACTTGAGGCTGGGGCTGTAGTTACCGGTCATTTATTTGAGGCTGTTTCAGATGGAGGATCGGCGGCTCTTAAGACGTTAGGTTTTGAGCAGGGATTTAAGGATCCTGGCGTTAAGAGTTTCACTCAGGGCGTAGGTGTAACGGCAGGTGGACTAGCTGTTGGTGGCACCATTGCTGCAGCGGCATCCGCCCCCCTATTAACACTTGGTGGCCTGGGAGCTGGTGCATTCTTCATGGCTTGGGGAGCCACGAAGTTTATAAGGTATACTCAACATCGCCAACCGCTTAAGATCTGGCCCCTCATGTATCACAAGAAGCCGTATATAGCGGCGTTGAACGGTTACAAGACCAACAAGATCTTTACGAGCTATTACGGTAAGCTTTCAACTTGGTGGAACAATACCCGCCAAGATCTTCGTCAAGGACTGAATATTTTAGATGCTAACCTTAAAGGTATACTGGATCAGTAGGAGGCACTATGGGCGGATATACTAAGACAGGACCAGATAGTACTACACAGACCGGACAGCGAGTCTCTCAAGAGGAGAGGTCATCTCAAGCTGATAAAAACCGTGCTGTTAAAATTGAATATGGCAGGATCAAACAGGTATTCTTTGACAAAGAGGGTACTCTTAATGAAGTGGTCATTGGTCCGGATAATCCTAACGTTGCCAGAGACTCAGTATTTGGTCGTAAGCAGACCCAGCGTATGCAACTGAACCATACCGCCGAGGAGATTGCCCAGCAGTTTGGTAGCGAGCTTGTAGGCCGCAGGGTCAGAATCGAATATAGCGGTGTACATATTCACAAGGGTACGGCTACTATTGTAGAAGAATTGAATCGTAAGACGCCAGATGCCATGGATCTGCCACAGGCCCCATCTGCTTTTGCGGGACCTGGCGGGAAGCCTGGCTTGGGCGATTTCTTCTAAGTGTTAGTGATTGACTAACAGAAAGGAACATGGTACTCTATGGTGAGCAAAAAAGTTTGGAAAACTAATGCCCAAGATAAAGCAGGCATGGAGGTTACTCCAGAGTCTGCTACTATAGTTGGTAACGAGAAATCCTGGCTTCGAGCTGACACTACGGGCTGGACAGCTTATGGCAAGGCTAGTTTGGTGGCGGCTGCTGATGAGATCAGGGTAGCTGGCCTCTGGACATTCCAAAATACCTACAAGGGAATGGTTCCTTCTACTCTTGCTAGTCCGGTTCCCCAATATGAAATTAGCCCTCCGGTATCTGGTATTGCCGATATTGTTAAATCAGTGTCTTTCATTAAGTCTTTGTTGGTGTAATAATTATGTCTGAGAAAATTTGTACAAAGTGTAATAAAATCAAATCGTTAAGCGAGTTCAGCAGGCGTTCTGATCGCGGAGATTTGCTGAAAAGTCATTGTAAGTTATGCATTAAAACCTATAACAAGAACTACGCTTTGTCCAATCCAGACAGAATTAAATATTTAAGAAAACAAACCCGAGTCCGTCATAGCGAAAAACGCAAGATTTATGACAAGCAACACAGGGCAGAGAACGCGGACTGGTATAAGAATTATCAGCTAGTATATAGATACGGCCTTACTCTTCAGGAGTGGCAGGACTTATTAAATAAGCAAGAGGGCCGTTGTTTAATCTGTAATATCCATTACTTAGAAACACCGGATCAGCAACTGCACGTAGACCATTGCCATGTGACTGGCAGTGTTCGAGGCCTGCTGTGCCGTAAACATAATAGTGGCCTTGGTTATTTTGGTGAAGATCCTAATCTGTTGAGGGCTGCTATAAAATACCTTGAAAGTGCAGGGGTGACCTCCTAATGGCTTCAAATCAAGATAGACTAGACCTGGCCTGGACCTATGATGGTGACATCGTTATAGGGGCTTCTGGTGATCTACAAGACACTTCGGACGATGTTCTAAGGTCTTTTATCCAAGAAGTTCAAACCCGGGTACGTTCAGCCCTGGAAGACTGGGAGCCCTGGCCAGAGATTGGCTCAAACCTAGATGAGCTGAGGGGCGAAATTAACAATCGACAGACTGCCCAGGAGGGCCAGCAGCGTATTATAACTGCCCTCACCTTCCGTGGTTTTATGAAGTCGGGCGATATCAAGGTGCGCTTTGTGCCTGTTACAAAATCAAAGCTAATGTACTTCTTGAATTTGACAGTAGAAGGAACGTCAGCGAATAATTTTGTCGAAGACGTACGGTTGAATCTTGTCTATGACAGTGCCGAAGACGGTATCATCTTTACAGACGTTATACCAAACTAAGGAAGTGTAGAGCATGGCATTCTTTGAAAGAACTATAGCAGAACTAGACAGGTTGGCCTTAGAGGACCTGGTAGAAAAAACAAATATCACTCAGTTAACTCCAGGTGCAAAAGCTCGAGCGTTGCTCAGTGCCGTTAACCGTAGGCTTAATGAAGCCTATAAAACTTTCGATAGTAATCTTGCCCAAGCTTTATTGGCTGGTGCCAGCGGTCCTTTCTTGGATCTTATTGGCGAGCTCTTCAACACGCCACGTCTGCAGCCACAGGCCGCTCTTACTACCGCCGGGGAATTAAACCTAAACTTTTTCGTGCTCACTGGTACGTTCGGCGATATTAACAACAGCAACAACATTGTTATACCAGCTGGTACTATTATTTCTAATCAAACAATCTCACCCGAGAATCCTCCGACGGCTGTACGCTATACCGTACTACAAGACGCGGTTTTGTCAGCTACAAGTAATCAAGCCTTCGTAGATGCCGAAGCTGTCGATTCTGGTTCTAGGTTTAATACTGCGATCGATACGCTTCAGTTCCATAACTTTCTTAACTATATCGATGTTGCCAATGACACTCTAAAGGTAACTAATTCTGCTGCCATTGTTACAGGCAAAGATTCGGAGTCAGATACCAACTATCGGTTCCGTCTTAGTCAACGAACCCTGTCTACTGAGCAAGCTAACCTAACGGCTGTGCGATTAGCAGCTTTGTCTGTGCCGGGTGTTGCTGATATTTTAATAGACAGGTATGCACGTGGCATTGGAACTTTTGATGTTGTTATCCGCTCCATTGCTCCTTCCGTATCCAGTTCCTTGTTGACATCTGTCCAGGCAGCTATCGAAGCTGTTGAAGCCGTTGGCGATCGTGGTATTGCACGAGCTCCAGAAGAAGTGGGACTTGAAATCCGGTATACGTTGACTTACAGGGAGAGTATTCCCGCAGATGAAAAAGCCCTGATTGAAATTTCTACTACTAACGCCGTTGAAGATTATGTTAATAATCTATCCATTGGTGAAGACTTTATCGTGAATGAGGTTGTGCAACGAGTTCTACAAGTCGATGACAGAATTAAAAACATTGGTCAAGCCAATCAGCCGCTCGATGACATCTTCGAATATAGATTCTCAGAGACTGAGGGTAATAGGGTCCGTCGCCGCTTACTAGGCGATAGACTGGCTTTGTCGAATCAGAGAATCATTATAGAGGAAAGTATTCCCAATCCGATAGTAGTGAGGTCGAGTAATTAGTGCTCAAGTCGCATCGTAGTAATTTCACCCAGCATATTGCAAACAACTATCCCGGCTGGAGCCAGGTGCGCCAGCGATGGGATAGTAACGGCCAGATATTTTTGAATCCTGCCGGAATAGCCATTGAGGACCTAAACAAACAGCTGACCACTCAGCTGGGGAATTACTTTATTGGCACAAATAATCTAGATGAATTTGTTATCTCTTATAGGTTTGCTCTTCCAAAGAATTATACGTTCGATTTTGATGTTTCAAATCCTGAACGTATAACACCCCTGGCTCCGAAGGTTACTGGGTTCCTGTCCAATGGTGCGCAGGTGGAAGTTCAAGCTACTTCTTCGAATACAATAGAAGATGTTTGGTATCTATCATTACCTCATCGTATCTCTATTGCTACTAATGTAGGTAGGGGTACAGTCTTATCTGCCACGCCGCTTAATGCGCTGAGTACAGCTGTGCTTAGTCTACCGACTAACCCCGGGCGTTTGTTGTTATCCGTTACGGGTGGCTCTGAGTTTATTCAGGCTCAGTTTGGTCAACAGGCTACGATTGAGTTACAGGGTATAACACGGAAAGGCACAGAAGAAACGGAACGGGTGTTTTTTGTAGGTAACCAATCTCTTAGTACTGCCAAGGAGTGGAAAGAGATTAAGAAGGTTATTGTTCGCAATCTAATCCCGGATACTGCTACTTTATCTATTGAGACGTTTGAATTCAATCGCTTATTTCGTGTGGATAGTTTTACAAAGTATTTTGATTCCTTTAATAAGGAACAAAAAAATATTCAATACCACCTTGAAGCCATTCCTGCGGGATCTGTTCTAGAAGAACATATTCCTGTGAGTATTGATCCTGGTTTAATCGCACAGGGCATATCCGACACTAACATTATCAAACAGCATTTGCTCTATGATGTTTCCGGATTGCCCATATTAGACATTGTAGATTTTTGCATACAACCTTTTACTCAAAAGGTTTATGCAATAAGTCCAAGTAAACTATATGTATTTGACTTGCACCAGGAGTATCCGAATGTTAAAGCTCTTCGTGGTCGTGGTGCCGGTCCCCAAACCATGATTGAAACTAATACTGACGAGGTAGTGGTGGGAGATATTTTAGGTCTTACAGCTGTAAGATTGATACCATTACGTCGTGTAGTGAAACATGAATGGTTTGTTACCAAGCCAGATGGAACCAAGTTTCGTATTGCCTCGGATGGTAGTGAGGTTCCCTTGTCGGCGAATGTGGCTATTTCGAATCCTGAATTTACTAGTTTCACTTTTGCTTTTAATAAAGTGAATTATGAGATTGATCAGAGTGGCACATATGTGTTTGAGCTCAAGGTGACGTATCATGATAATACCTTTGACTTGACTAAGAGGGCTATCACATCTAATTACCGTAGAGCCCTAAGAGAGTTCGATCTTGGTGCACTGTTCTCGAGTGCGATTGGTATTGCTTTTGATAGTGACCAGAGACTTTGGATTCTAGACATGTATGCTGACGAAGCGCTGCAGGTTCAGCTTCATAAAGATTTAATGCTGATTGATTTCCAAAGGAAGGTTATTCATTTTTACGAACAATATGAAAAAGTAGAAGTGGAGATTCCAAATGGTTAGTCGGATTGTATACAACTCGTCTTATATAGATGGTAACGGGTTTGCTGTTACGCAGTACGACAACGTATTGAATGCATTCTTTTATGATGCTACCAAGGATCCTTGGCATACTCCCACCCTTAATAGTTTCACTGGTTTTGGTCGAGACGGATTTAAGTATACCAATGGCGTACAGGATGCTGGTCCTGTTTCTGCTAGCTGGCGAACAGAAGCGTCTTCGGCGACTCGGGGTAGTGGTGTTGGAGCGACTTTTGCTAAGCCGGACTTTCCAGAGCACGCTGTTATTGTCGTGTCTTCCTCTAATGCTACTGGACAGACTGTAGGTGGAGCTTTTTCACCGACGACTTGGGACATTATCGATGCCGACACAAATAGACACTGGATGAGGTTTGTACTATTCAGTGAAGCAATAGCTTCAACTACTAAGATGATGGCAGGTGGAGTTGGCGCAAGTCACGGTGCATATGGTTTTACGGCCTTTAGTTCTACTAACGGAAGACCGTCTCCTGTTAAGATGTTCAATGGATCTTTATTTATGGGTCTAGGTCATGGTAACGGATGGGGTTGGGTTATGTGCTCCTTTGTAAAGGAGCGTGCTATTTATAGTCAAACTGCACTTCGGTATGATTGGACGGGTAACATAGCAAGTCGCAATGGTGGTGGAGGCTGGACTTTATTCGACAGCGTGACTCGTACTGCTATGGGTCAAGTTGTAGATGTTGACATGCAAAAACTTGTGGGCGATGGCAAAGAGTATTTGGCTATGGCTACCTATACAACCTCTTGGATTCTTCGTAATACATTCGAGTGCCAGTGGGCTGCCATCGAGGGTTTTAATCGATACTACGGAACTATTACGCAAACCGATTGGTTTGTCCAATTAACTCCATCTGGTAAACTCTATGTGTGGGATGCCTCTTTCGTTAGGGTTGAGGTGTATTATCAAGTTCACGAAGATGCGAATAATTCTACTAATATTTTGTTCAGTGCTTTTTATGATAACAGTAACCCAGCTGCGGCGGGGAGAATAGCAGCTAGTACTGATCAGGCTAATGCTATGTTTGTTACAGATCAAACATCTGCAATTGAGCCTAGTTCGAGCACTATATTTGTCGCCCAGGGTGGACACTTGATAACTGTCATTAGTACTTATGAAATCATTGGACAAGAAAATAATGCCAAAGTTTCTTTAATAGGGCCAAATGTTATTTATCCACCGGTACATTACGGGGATAAGGATGGTGGTGCTGGTGGCCATATAACATTTGGGCGGGGAAGTCCAACTAACGTATTTCCAGAAACTACGCAGTTCACTTGGATAAACCATCCTATGCGCAATGTTGGTAACACCGGTGCGTCAGAATTTGAGTTTTCTCAAAACGTAGGTGCATTTCCAGGTATGTTCTGGGAAATTGATAGCGGCGCTTCAACAACTGTTCCATTATCGGGCCTTATGGTCAGTAGAAAAATTTATAATAATGCCTCAGGGAATCAGACCCTTCATGATGCAGTTGGTAATACAAATGAGGTAAACATAGATGGTATTAATCGTAATACTAATCCTGTAATGTTTTTACGTATTGCCCGTGGAACTGATGGAGGAGAACGGTGGTTTACCATAGCCTTTTGTGCAGGCTGTGCTTCTGGCGGAGTGCAGAATTTCTTTCAAGGTCGCTTTTCTGGCTACATGTGGGTCGACGGCCCTGGTGGTGGAACAACTCCATCAATGTCAAGACTATATAGGTTTGACGGTGGTAGCTCTGTGGATACTGCTACGCCCGTTAGGATAGATGCCGAGAGTTCAGTAGCAACCCTTCCGTCTAGTTTTAGTTCTCCTGATTTTTATCAATACTACATTGCCCTGACGCCTACGACAATTAAAGTCTATAATGTTAGTGGTCAACCGATCGGACCCGGTGCATCTAATAACTTCACTAATGATCTTCCATTTTTGACTGCTACGGATGGTACCTATAATGGTGGTTTTATTTCTTTTGGACCTTCATTTAATAGTAATAGCAGTGGTACTTATTATTTGGTAAACGAGCTCTCGGTTGAACCACCTCAGCCTGCGTATTCTTTGCGCGGCGGTTCCTATAAAGTAATAAGTATTTCCGGGGACTCATTTGCGGGTCGCGATGTGGGCAGACTAGTTGTAGCTAGCACTCTTGAATCCTATAATTCTCCAACTATAGCGTCAGAGGCGCACTATCAGGTTGTCGACATGAGTGTCAAATATAATAACACGGGGGTAGATCCTGTTAATGGTCCTCAACTTTTTCATGTCTCATCTGAGAACAATCAGGTGCCTGATATTACCAGTGAGTGGATCTATCCGGGTTTGCCAGGCCCGACGGGATAAAAGAATGAATGAGCCAGTTCGACGAATACTCAGTCAGTACGGAGGATGGGGTTCTTGGACATCGATTTCATGCGGAAATCGGTGGCGGTAATCTACAGCAACAATTTGATGTAGATCACATCGATGTTCCTCCGGCAACAGGAACTGGTAATGAGCTAGGTTCAAAATTTGACGTAGGTACTGGTGCAAGGTTTAGACATCGGTTTAGTGTAGAAGTCGGAAACGGTAGTTTTGGCCATCGCTTCTTCATGATCACGCCAAGATCTACTATTCATTTTATAGCTGCCTCGCTAACTGGAACCTCTGAACTCGTTGCACGAACTAAGGGATTACTGAAGCTTAACGAGCAGAGTTCTAACGAAGATGTAGCTAGCCATAAGTTTCACGTTACTATTATTTCACATATTGCTCACACCAAGCATTACGTTGGTGCTTCTAATACTGAAACTGGTGGGGAAAAAGTTGCACGCACGAAGGGTTTAGATATATTTGTTTTAACAAATCAGAACGAGGATTGTGCGACACACAAGTTCCATGTTATTATACCGGAGTTTTTGCCTGCTGATTATCATTTTATAGGTGCTTCTAATACAGAGTCGGGTGGAGAAAAGGTTACTAGAATTAAGGGTGTAAATAAGTTTACTACGATCTCACCTAACGAATCCGTAGCTGCACACAAGTTCCATGTTGTTTCTCAAACACATCGCGGCCTGCTTTACCATTTTGTTGGGGCGAGTAGGACTGGTGGTACTGGCACAACTCGTATCTACGGTCTTAATAAGTTTGAAACATCACCGGATGTTTTCGGACATGAGTTTAATATTGCTGGCATAGAAGTTGATGGCACTAAGCCTCAAGATCTAGGACAGACTTTATTTCACAAGTTTATTGTACGCGGTAATTATCAAGGTTCTGAATTCGGAGTATATGCTTGGGCTATGCCACCAGAATTTGGGGTATTTACACAAGAATCCGATTGGCCCACGGGTCAATTCGATGAAACAGAGGAAGACTGTTAATGGCAATTGCTAAACAAGGACATAGGTTTGGCGTCAAACAGGACTCCCTGGGGCATAAATTTTGCTTACCCGGGGAGCTGCTCGGCTATGTCGACAATGATCTCTTCGACGCAGCGGCTGGCTGGAATGACTCCGCAAGCAATGGCACTGTAACTACCGATACTCCTACTTACACAAAGACTATTACGCGTGTCTCGGATAACGGAACTTTCAATGGGTTTACGCGGTCTACTGGCACGAGATTAAAGCGTGGCACACGTATTGCAATTGATTTTAGGTTTCAACAAAATCATAATGCGATTGCTTCTGGCGTAGCTGCGCAGTTTAGACTAGGGTTGGCGCCAAATAGTACTGGGTCTTATTCTAACACTTCAGGTTTGGCTGCTGGTATTCCCCAGATGAACAATGGTTTTATCGGCAGTGCTCCTAATGATGATGGCCCGCTGAATGATCGCTCAAACACCGGGTTGAGCTATGTTATTAAAGGTGCGGTGAGTTCGCCTGGTACTATTCAACGAAGTATTCAACCAAATACTGATTACTATTTAATCTTTGAGCTCAATGAAGATGATACCGTTTCGCTTTACATAGAGGGCGGAGACTACACTGAGCCAGCTTTGATAGCTACCTCTCATTTAGATTTATTTGGTGCCGCTAATGGCTCAGACTTAAGGCTAGCATATAATGTAGCGCATTCGGGGGTTTAACTATGAGTCAATTTGATGACTATATAGTATACAGCCCAGATGACGGCGTACTGTTTAACAAGTTCCACGCGGAAATTGGCGGCGGTAACCTTAGCCAGAAGTTCAAGGTTATGCTTCGTCTTATTACCGAAGTGGTCCTTAGTGATATTGATCACTGTTTAACTTTGACGTGCTGTGGCCTACAAGTTGGAGAAGCCTACTATACATCCCCAGTGCACGATCTTGGTGGTGGGCAGGGCATGATCGTGGTACAATGGGTGTCCGACGAAACTGCCGGTAGCAAGGTTGACAACGATACTGCGGGTGTTGTGTCGGCAAAGGTTATTGAGGTTCGGGGAAGTGGCACTCCTCCGACTTTAGATCATCTGGGTAACCCCTGGGTGAATGATAAGTTACCAGATCCAGCCGATACAGTATGGGGCACATCCGGTACACTAGAGTACATTTTCGTTCAGAATGGTGGCACATCTGGTTTTGACAAGGTTACTGGTTCACCTGTGCCTTTGCCACAGGGGCGTTATGTTCAATATAGGGTGAGGCTTGTTGGTCCAAGCTCTTACTTAAAGCACAAGTTCACGGTGATATAGGAGATACAAATGGCAGACGGACAAGAAAATTTTAGCCACCAATTCAAAGTCAAGCTTGTAAAAGTTGTTGGCGTTCCAGAAGTCCACAATGTTCTAGGCCCTCTAGATCAGCATCAGGGTTTGTTGGTAACACTTAATCGCCTCAAGGGCGAATCTAATGCTTCTTATAAGCAGCGTATATTGGACGTTTATGTCAATCAGGGTGCGGCTACATACGGAGGTTTAATCAATGGTATTACTAGAGAATTAGGTTTGACCCAGCTCGAAGCTCTTAAAATTGATGCCGTGCGTAACTTGGACGGTTCTTTTGTCAGCGAAGCGCCTCGTATAACCATTGACAGCACCGAGGTGGTTCTGTATAATAAGTGGCGAAGTAGTGAGGATTATTCGATAGATAGAGTGATTCCTATCTATAATACCACCGATACCGGTTTCACCCTAGACAATCTCGTAGCTGCTATTAACGAGAGTCCGTACTTCTTGGCAGAGATTCTGCCCGGAGTAGACGGTACGCGGCGCTCAGTGCAGTTGCTATTACAAGATAGCACGCAGACTGTGAGTTCCGAAGTTGTACCTCCTGCTTCTTCTTTCAAGGTTAAATTTCCAGACCTCTTGCAGGGATCCGTTTTCTTTTCAGAAATAGATACGTTTATCACAGAGGTCGCTCTTGATAATCAGGTTTTGGCTAGCCCCGGTAATTATTTTGTGGATTATAAAACTGGCCGGGTCCATGTTCGTGGTTTGCCTGCTGGCGGCGGTACCGTGCGTTATGCCCATATGCAGTTTCCTTTTCGTGCCAAGGCCTCAGATGTTATCCTACAAAAGCTTTTTGATGAGAAGCTGAAGAAGGAATTGTTTGAGCAGGTGCAGTTGAACACGGGAGAATTTGTAAACGGCTTACCCAAGTCGGATACAGTTGATCTCATCAATGAGCTTATTTCTGTTAAAGGGGTGTACTGGGGTAAGTAATCATGGCTGAAATTGTCAAGATAAATGTAGATACTCGCCAAGAAGTCTACGAAAAAGATCTAAAGCCACCCATCGCTGGGTTTAATACTCCAGAGGAGTTCTTGGATCAACCCCTGCCTGGCTGGCGTTTTGACGAGCGCCGTTGGCCTGCGTTTGAAGAAGAGCAGCTTATTGAGGCTTTGCCAAACATATGGGATCCTCAAACGCTTGGTTTACAAGAAGAAGAGTTCCAGTCTGGCATAGGTGACAACCGGGATCTCGAGGTTCTTCGAATTGCAAATCTTCAATCTCAAGGACAAAACCTCTGGGTTCCAGAAGTTAATCATGGTTTTTATTATATCCATGAAGAGCCACGCTATTTGTATAGTGATCAATCAACTGTGGAGTTTGTCACTGATGCAAACATTGTCGACGGTCACATGGAGGTACAGCTTAGATTTAATCCCAAGCCTGGGATACCGATATCTATTTTCCAGTTAAACAAGGATAGCGTTTCAAATATTATTCCTGAGAGCGGTCTCAGGAAGAGAGTTAATTTTACCGGCAAGATTGTGAACGGTGTCGAGCTTTCAACGCGGAACTCCAACAACACAATTAATTTTGCCAACGTAGATACTACGAAAGATGAATTCGTTATTGATTACGGAACGGTTCCTCCCACCTTGATCTTGAACAAGGTTTATACAGATTCTGTTGGAGAGGTGCCTGTTTTTTATTCGGATTTAATCAGCACAGAGAAGCTTGGCACCAGTAATGGTCATCCGAATCAAAGCTTCCAGGCTTCGAAAGTACCATTTGTAGTCGGATCTGCTAGGGTGTTTGTCGGGGATTCGTCTAACAGCACGTTTGTCGAATGGACCGAAGTTGAGAACTTTAACACATCGGGGCCGCTAGACAATCATTTCATCGTCGATCCAGACATTGGTCGTATTGCATTTGGGGACGGTACAAACGGCAAGCTTCTGTCGTTACTACTGGATGTATATGTTATTTATGATCAGGGTATTTGGATAGAGTACGAACCAGAGAATACGATTGACTCAGTACTTCCTGCTGAAGCGGACCTTAATCCTGTGCATCGAAGCTTGGAGCGAGGATTTATTTATCTTTCTGAGCGCCGCATTGACGTAGCTAATATTACCCTGGAGACTGACAAGCCTATTATTCTTGGGACCATTGATATATACGGTCCGGTCTTTGTTGGTAATGACTTCGCACGACTTGAAGCGACTGTCCGTACAAGCACGGGCGAGCCTGTTGAAAATGTCGAGGTTATTTTTGATATGAATAACCTGCCATTTACAGGTACCATCTCTGGTTCATCGGAACAAATTAGTCGATTCACAAATAGTCAGGGAGTCGCTAGGGCGTTTTTTAATCCTCCGAGAGCGACATCTGATCTTGGTTTCTTTACTACCCAAATAGAATCACAAGTATTACCAAACGATACACTGGTGTTAGCTGGGGCTGGTTCCTCGATTGACGCTAACACGTCAGATATCTATGTGTTTACCGTTCGTAATGACGATCCTTGGCTAGGCAAGGTGCACGCTAACAGTGATACCGAAAACGATCCGCTCGAAACTACTCGTCGCATTGTAAACCAGTTACCGTTTGAAACTGAGTTTAGACTAGAGACAGGCAAGAAGGTCGTTCTTTATCATTATGATCCTCTTGCTACCAATCCGAATACCGGAGATCCTGGTGCTTTTATACCGACTCAACCGGTCGAGATTGTTGGTAACAAGTTGCGGTTCAATCTTTCGCTACCTGATATCTCCAATCCCATTGCCGGGTACTGGGTAGTAGCTCCAAGAAAAGTAAGTATTTTTGCGCAAGTGACAAATAAGGATTTGAATCAAACCTTTGTTTCTAATTTGATCACATTCCAAGTTTCAGTTCCGCCGTTCCAACTGGGTGTTTTTGTTGCCAATCCTCCAGGAGTTAATATCAATAATGACGAGGATGGAACATTCCCGTTCGACAATCTTGTTAAGTATGGTTGGAGATTAAGATCTGATGGTTTAAACGATACGCGTAATCTGCCCAACCCAGGCTCGGCCTTAAACGGAATCACATTCCTGAATATCAATCCTGTGGCAGACGGACCTTTCGGGGGCCTCTATCACTTCTTTAACGTTCAAAATAATACTCAAAATACTGGCCAGTGTGGTCATGTATTCAAGGTAATCTAGGGGTGCTAAACTATGACTGATAAATTTAAGGATACATTTCCTATAGAGGTTCAGTTCACCGAGGGTGAACAGCCTGCTGCACAAAAACTGACGGGTTGGGCAAACCAAACCAATCGTGGACTTCTCTTGCTCGAGAAGGCCGTAGGTGATTTGTGGAATCAATCCCAGTCACCTGGTACACCACTTTATGGTATACCCAATCAGATTGTCAATTTGGCTAGAGCCATAGGTCAAATGCAAGCGCTTAACCCCCGGGTGCTTGGTGATCTTTCCGTGGCTGGCTTTACTGAAGCTGTGCCTGCTGATTCCCAACAGTTTACCTTGTTGCATACTCCTAGCAGTGGTTTGCTCTTTTCTCCGTCGGGTGGTGCTTTTACTACTCTGAAACTAACTAAGGCTCAGCTCTTAGTCGATGGGGATTATTTTGTAGACGCAGCCCAGAGAACGGTCTGGACAAGATCCAAGACTGGTTCTGGTATCAGCGTTACCTATACGTACGAAGATGCTAACTCGTCTTATACCAATGCCACTTTCAACGTCATACCGCACTTTAACCAGGTTATTAAATGTAATATAACTCTCAACGCTGGCGGTGCAGGCGTTCATGAGGTCGCCCTGCCTCTTATTACACACGATCAGGACGGCATTCTAACAACTGGCATTGATCCTAATTATAACCAACAGGCGACACTGCCTTTTGTTTTGTCCACATTGGCGCCTAATGACATCATAGCAAGTGGATTCTTGTCTTTGTGGGATCATCAGTCTAATCGGATCTTGGAGGGTGCAACTTATTTCTATCAAGATCAGCAACGCGTATATGTAACCGGCGTTGAACTAGACGCTGGCAATGCACGCTATTCTATTATAACTGTGGGTAATAGTCTTACCGGAGCTGTTGACTATTTGCTCGATAAGATGCTCAATCATGCCCACCGCAATGACGGTTCAAGTGCCATACAGCACGGCAATCTCCGAGGTCTTATTACCGGAGGCCTGACAGACAAAGGTGGAACCAATTCCCTATCTTTTTCCAATTCTAAAATTGCTAACAATGACCATGCTCAATATCTGCATAGGGCTGGTTATAAATACAACAAGACCCCAGACACTACAGACGAAGGCACTTATAACAATGCCATGGTCGGCGATATTCTCATGGGGTCTACTCAGAAAGCTGGCGGCACGGTTGAATATGTGAATCTGTCAGCTAACAGTTTCGAACTTATCTTCGGTAATGACACTGGAGATGCTCCCAGGTTCGGTTATGTCCAAGCAGATGACAAGTTACAAATGAAGGGCACCAAGCCCATGCGCATTAACTCTGGTTCGTTATTTCTTGGACAGGATTCTCCAGCTGGATTACGTCGCATTGTTGCCGAGATCGGATCTTCGGTTGAACCCGAAATCTTCTATGATCCTGGTTATCAAAGCTGGCGTATTGGCCGCGAGGGTGGTACTGATATTCAGAATCTGATCGGTGTTCCGATCGGTGCGGTAATTGACTGGTGGAGACATACAGGTCTAGTTCCTGTTCCATTTGGTTTCGTTGTAGCAGATGGCGCTCCAGTCTCTGATCCTCTCTCCCCCATGTTCGGTATAGTAACCCCGGATTGTCGCAATAAGTTTGTACGGGGCCATGCTACGATGCCGACCACTGGTTTTACTTCTGGCGGAGCTGACACGTTTGGTCTACCTGCTCACAATCACACTCTTTCATTGGCTGCCAATATAAAGATTAACGATCTTATTCCGTTTTTTAACGTTGATATTGAGGATCCAGACTTAGCTTTTGACGCTTTCCCACCCAGCGGTGGTGCGACTCGTACATATAACCTAAACGTTACGACCAATAGTATTTCTAACAATGGTGGAGCTACCGTTAACACGGTGCCTGCCTATGTTGGCTTGAACAAGATTATACGTATTAAGTAATACCGGGGAGAAGAAATGCCTGTACCGACTAGAGACATACAGGGACACCGAGTAGTAGTAACCGGTATTCCTATCAGTATCAATGTTGACACTAGACAGAATGTCAAGAAGCGTCACCAGTTTATTCGCTTTGGTACATCTCTGGCACCCAACGAAGTTAACCTAGCTTTTGCGGCAACTCCAGGTATTTCTTTGAGCAAGAATCTTCTTATATCAGATCGTAGTCAGTCTATATCTCAGAATTCAAATGTGTTCTTGGCTAGTTCTTCAGACGAGGAATTCTTCGGACCAACGTTCAACTCCATTTACAAAGACTTTTTGGTTACCGATCAGTTCTCAGCTAATACACCAACTCAACGGCCTACGCCGTTTTATTATAAGCATTCCTTTGAGACCCCAGCTGATGACGTGATAGTCACTAGCCTCACTGTTACGGATAAAGATTTTAGGCCAGTGAGTACGACACAATATAAGATCGATTTAGATCGGCGTAACAGCGAAGACGGTCGTATCGGTGACTTCGTCTATCATAATTTGTTGAACACGTTCGACGAGGAGACCGGCGAATCTACGGTTTATTATGTTCGCTACACTCTGTCGAATGGGGAGTTTTTTACTAAGATTCTTAAGGCAGAAAAGATCTTCCAGCCTGCTACGTTCGAAGACGTGGACACGAATGGTAACATCTTTGAGGAAGCTCAGGTGTTTTTACTAGAGCAGCAAGGTAACACTTTCCTGCTTACGTTACCCACGCAGAACAAATATGCTATTAGGTTTCTGGCAAATAATTCTCGTATCCAAGTTTTACCCCCAGCTGTTGGGACCAATGAAGTTCCGTGGTTTGTGCGTATCTCTAATGGTAGGTTTTTTGTAACAGATGGTTCGGCAACTTATCGTTATGAGGTAGCCGAATTTTCGCAACAGATTTTTAATCCCATAGAGCCATACAAAATTGCAGTAGAAGAACCCGCACTGTTTGTGTCGGGTCGTATTTTGAGTCTTGGTCGGCAGAATATATTTCATAATCCAAGCAGTGGATTTTCTGTTGACATTGTTCATCGTGATCGCGAGGGCGAGATAGATCTGGGTCTTACCACAGATCCGGCCAAGTTCGATAGGGCAATCTCGGCTCTTAGCACAGCTAGGTATAGAGAGGACGGCGGTATTCTAGGTATTGATCCATTGAGCGGAATGGTTCAAACTAGTATTGATATACCGCAGGATGGAGAGTTGACAGCGAGCTTTTTCTTTAAGGAAGAGCAGTACGAATTGACGCTTGTTAACTTTAATCCGATTCAGAATCGATCTGTATTGAATGGCCGCAAGGTTATCTATGTGGTCCCTGAGGCGGGACCAAATGGAAACTTGGGTCAAACGACTTCTGTACACATTCTGGATGTTGACAATCAGGGTATTATCCAGTCTACCACTCAAAATGGTAGTGGAGGGAATGAGAACCTAGCTAAGATAACGGGATTTGATTCTTTTGGAGACCCAATTGATAATCCCAATTCGATCGTAGTTAACAGTCTAGTTACAAGACCAATGTATTATGATGCTATACCAGCCGTAAAACGTAATGTTGGCGTAGATTCTAATGTGGTCGGGCATCGTTTTACTACTACGATCCTAGATAACGATGGCAATGTGATCGACAGTATTCTGTTCACGGATCGTTTCACGGTTGAAACTAAATTTGCAAACGAGAAACGGTATTTGATCCTAGCAGATATATTTGTTGCCGATCCTGACTCACCAGATTCAGTTACTCTACTTGATACCAGAATACGCGGTGGTGGTATTCGCGAGGATAGAGAAGCTGAACTCATTAAGAGGTTTCCAGAAATTGCTTGGTTTTGGGATATCGGTTCATTGGATGGACCGCCCTTCCCGGCGGCGGCGACGTTTATTGTTAAGCTGCCCTTCAAGATCCTTGAGGAGTTTGGTGGTATATTTACCAAAGAACAAGTGCGAGATATTGTATCTAGACACGTAGCCGCAGGAGAATATCCAGTCATTCGATATTACGGAGCTATTCCGGAGATCGTTAGTCTTACGGCATCTGAGGAGACCCTTAGAGTTTGTTGGACTGGACTTGGTCCTGGTTTTAGTTATAATGTTTACTACCGTACCACGCGAACTAGCCCATTAGTCTTGGCTAACTCTTCTCCAATTACAGACGCTGGATATGGCGAGCTTTGTTTAACGCTAGATGACTTAATGGATTTTGTTCCGTACTATGTAAGTGTGACGGCGATAGATTCTGATGGTATAGAGGGTCCGCACTCTGTGGCCTGGATCGGAATGCCTCGCCTAGTGGATCACAAAATAAAAGTTACTATAGGACACGTATTCACGGTCCTTTAAGATACACAAGAAAGAAGGTGATATAGATGGTTGTATCAATTACTTGGTCTTCGACAGAGGGTGGAACCGCGATCCCGGAACCACTCGATCATGGCAATATCGCCAACGGTACACAGGGAACTACTAAGGATCTTTTTGTACGCCACAACGGCACGAACCCGATTACTAGCGTAGGTTACTACATGCAGGCTTTTTCTGGTGACTATGCTGGCAACGGTGGTAATGCTTCGGCGGCTGCTGATTTCACAGAATTGATCGGATGGGGTGACAACTCCGTTTCGACAGATCTGGGAGGCTTCTTCATTAACCAGAACCGCGTTGGTTCGTATCCGGCTACGGACTTCAAAGTCCATAAGACGGGCACGGGTAACTCGGCTTCTAATGCCTTCACATTGGCATCTACCAGCTTTACTCCGTCTTCGACGGGAACCACGAACGGACAATTAGATGCGGGTGACGACTCACACATTCAGGTGTATGTCGCAGTGCCCAGCACTGAGAACACCGCTGGTGTTCGCTTGTTCGATCAGGTCCTTAAGTTTACGTTTACCTCTTAGTACCGGTCAAGCTCCCTCAGTTGGCTTGCAAGACAAGATATTGTCACGCACAAGTGGGAGCGCAAATATTGCCTTCTAGCTAGGTTTATGCTAGACTGGTTTTTATTATTGGAGGATTCATGCAAGGTTATACCAAACATTTTACAGATGGTTCAACGGAAGTTATCAGTGATGAACTAGTAAAAGCCTCACGGGCCTCCTGGTCTCGTGGCAAACTCTCAGACATGAGTGCTGCCGATTTGCACATGGGATCTATCATGTTAACCATATCGGGTCCCGGTGATTACTGGGTTGCCGATGATATGATTAACATTGCAAAAGTACCCACTGCGAAACGACCTAGTATTACAGTTCCATCTCAGTTTGTTGCTAGGAGGGTGCAACGCCTTATTATACCTTCGGATGTTGGACGCTTTGTCGTGTTGCAAGTTAGAGATAATAAAACTTTCCACATGTACCTATCGGCCAAGGAAGGCCCAGATGTTCAGTATCAATTGAAAGAAGATCACGTGGGCAAGTGGCTCACTTTAGAATATGATTTAAAGGCTGACGAGGTAGTTTACAAACTTCAAGACGCAAGAGGTTAAAGTGTATTATAAGCTCTTATGGCAGCGACAGCCGTTAGATTTTACCGGTCACTATCTGGGTGTAGACTTTAAAGATGGGATCGGTGAAACCAAGTGTCATCTCTATTATAACGCGCTGAGATTTAGATATTGCAAAGATATCTCTCCGCCAGAAATGGTTGAGGCGAGATCTAAAAGAGATCTCAAAAAGATTTTAGTAGTACGTACGGGAGCCTATGGTGACCTTATGATGGTCACCCCGGCAATACGGGGTCTTCGAGAGAAGTATCCCGATGCTGAGATTGATTTCGTTGGTCGATATCCCAACATTGAGATTCTTTATCAGAACCCAGATTTGAACAGGGTTCTTAACGATGTAAGAGTTACGGACATTGGTTTACTGTGCCCTAACTATGATGAAGTGTTTGATCTTTCTCATAGCATAGAGCTCAATCCGGAATCCGACTGGGTCAATGCGCAAGAGTTAAGTTGTAAGTGGCTTCAGGTTGAGCCCAAGAGCTATGAGCCTGTGATCGGAGTTACGGAGCAGGAAATGGCTTTGGCTCGAGACATGTTGCATCGCAATGGTGTTGATTTGGCTAAGTATCGCGGTTCTATCATAATGATGCACATCGAGAGCACGGCTCCATTGCGCAGGATGCCAGATGTAGTTGCTCTGACTACCGCCCAGCATTATGCGGAGCTTGGCTACAAGGTTATATTTAACGGAGTAAACACAGAGCTGTCACGCGTTAAGCTTGCTAAGTTACCATGTTGTGGTAGGACTAACACGGTGATCATGGATTCGAATTTTCAAAACATTCAGTATCCATGTAAGTTTTGCAACAAGACAGTAGTGCCGCAAATTACCAAGCTCCATTCTAATATTCATTTTCTGCAACATGAGGGTCATGAAACTCTCGTTAGACCTAAGTTTTTTACAGTGGCCTATGCCGACGTCTTTGTTGGTGTTGACAGTTCCTTTTCTCATATTGCTGCAGCCTTTGGTCGTCCAAGTGTTTTATTGTATGGACCATTTGATGCATCTCTGAGAGCTAAGCATTGGCCCCATGCTTTGTGTATTCAGCCACAGCCAGCATGTGGACCTTGTCATCAATTAGCACCGTGGTGTGTGAGATACCAGAACGGGATTCCTCCCTGTACAAACGAGATCACGCCCCAGCAGCTTGTTGATGCTATAGACGCACACCTCGGTTTGAATGGTAAGAAATTTACAGGTAATAATAGTATGCAGTTTGCTTTACCTGAAGGCGAGCTAGATGTTACCAGGGATTGCCCGGCGTGTGGCCACACACATTCCGAACCTGTTGTTCGCAAAAAGAATGTGATCTATCGCAAGTGTGACCAGTGCCGTTCGCTGTTTACCAACAGAGAAGTTCTTAGTCCTTCGACTGGTTCTGTTTATCAAGCAGACTTTTTATCTTTGAGTGCTAGCTTTGTTCACGGGGTTTGGGCTTCCAAGGTTCTTGATATGTTAAAGAAAAATAACATTGATCAGCCACGGGTGGCAGAATATCGCCCACTTAACTCTGCTTTCAAAGATGAATTTGGCAAGCTTAATACCGGGGAATATGTTTCACTTGAAGATGTTGCACCGGACTCTTTAGATATTGTAGTAGGAATACGTTCACTAGAGAGAGCACCGAATCCCCGAGAGGCCTTGGCCGACATAAAAAATAAATTGAAGCCAGGCGGATTCTTGATGCTTTACGGACCGGCAGCCGATGCTTGGAATCGCAATAATGCCTGGGCGCACTTGAATACGCCAGTTGCCGGAGACAACAAGACTATTTTTAGTTCAGAAGGAATTCAAAAAATAACGAAGGAGGCGGGCTTTCAGGGTATAGAGTACAAACCGTTTACTAATGTTGAGGAACAAATGGTACTCGTACGCAAGCCAAGCAATGAGCCGATATCTTGATAAATTCGTAAGCGTTATTCCTGCCGTACAGGGCAAGCAGATTACTGAAATTCTTAGTAACAATAAAAACCTGGGCAGTATACGCACAGTCGAAGAGTATTCTCAGAAAGCTGACGAGCTATTCCAGGTTCTCGCACAAACAGATCCTAAGCCTACCCTTAAGCTGTTCTTGGGAGAAGTAGATAAAACTCTTTCTTCTGAGACCTTCAACTTCATGATGGAACGGATCATAGATGATCTAACGTCTGTTTTCAAGGAAGCTAAAAATATTGCTGATGTTGCGATCCTGCATCGCAAGCTCATTGTGGAAACAATATTGCGCAGCCTAAGGTTTGCTATCAATAACCTCAACGACAATATCAGCGTGCACGAGTTCTTATCCAAGAACAAAGATGGTTTTACTGCTGCTCAGTTCAATTCATTCAAGCAAGATAACGTGCTTAAGACTGCCCGCACCGACGCCTTGGCAACAGCCTTGTACGTTGATCCTAGTACCGGTCTCCTTGTCCCCGCTACCGAAGACGCCGTTGTAGACCCTGTCGGTGAACAGTTGCTTCTATCCGCTTCTCTGACAAAAGAGATTCTGATGAAGAATGTACGTTTAATCCTAGATGCTGATACTCGTGCCACAGAGGTTGACGTCACCTTCCCCGGGTCAGACATTAAACACATCATCGATGGACAAGAAGATACTTATTGGATTAACGATGTCCTACTGAGCTCACCAGAGCCAGAGGGTGTTATTATGAAACTGGAATTACAATTGGCCGGTATGCAAGAAGTAAACTTTATTGAACTAGAGCCTGCCACCCTGTTTCAGTTTTCTTTATTCGAGATGGACTATATAGACGCTTCGGGAAGTCTACGACACATACCGCTAGATGAGGTTGTTTTAGATCGTCCCCGTCGCTTAAATTTTTCTAAGATAACTACGAATACGATCATCTTGTCATTTCGACAGAGGACTTATATTCGTGCTAGATATTCCTTTAATGCAGATACTCAATCATACGAACGTATCGTAGCCCAGGATCCCATTACACTAGAGGATGTTGATTTCACTTCGGTTGAACAAGAGCTTAGTGATCTCATAGATTCAGCTAATTTGAAAGCAGCTATCGGTGTAACCCAGGCGGGCTTCCAGTTCGATGACGTCGATATGTTTGAGTACATCGCAGGCTTTGATAATATACGGGTGGGCTTGAATCAATACAATGAGCGTGGAATATATGTTGGATCTAAATTAGAATCCCCGCGTCCCGGCGTTCTCGGACTTCAGGTGAATGCTCAGCGTAATCTACACGAAGTACTTGGCTACCCCATAGACAGCTTAGAATTTACAGTCTACAAACAAAACTTTGATTCCAGTGGCAACTTTGTTGACACTGAAGTGTTTAATGTTCCACCGGTTAGTGAAACCTCTATGAGTCATGAGAGAATGCTTCTTAGCGATCGGACGGCCCTACCTAATGATACTGGAGTGCTACGCTTTTATCCGGATGTTACTAAGCCATTTAAGATATTCAGAGATGGCACAGAGCTTACCATCGGTTCAGATTATCAGGTATCTGGAGACAGCGGAGTTAGTTATCAGTCAGTGCTTAATCCGATTCTTCATAATCCCGGTGGCCAGTTTCATGACTTCAAGGTTCAGATCATAGGTCCCGCTAGTACTTCCATCTATACTGCTTCCTATACACCATTGTATAACGTATATGTGAACAGTGGTCGGACGGCCACACTGGTTAATGGCAATCTTATTAACTTCGTACTCGAGCGTACGACCAACAGTGTTGATAGATCCGAGATGTATTTGATTATCACTTTGCGCCGCAACTTTACAGATGTAACTCGCACACCGGAGCTGCGGGATTATAGTTTTCTGGTTGGCTCTGTAGACAAAGAAAAGTTCACGGGAGACGAATTGACCTAACATGGTAAACAAACACGTAAGACCAATTCAATCTACGGTGGTGCGGAATAAGCTTGACGCTCTATTGAAAAACCTCAATCAGAGTTTTCAGAATAAGTCCGTCAATACCCAGGAAGATTTAATTGCTGAACTTATTCAGGTGGTCAATTCATTGTACCTTACTTTGCGTGACCCGTTGTTTGTACCCCGCAAGTTTCTTCCAGGTGAGCTTCCAGATAGAACAGAATACAATGATATTTTTTCTATTCTGGCAGATGATATAGATGTATTGTTCAAAGAGCTCGCCCAGGTCGAAGGCATTGTTCTTGGTAACTTTAATTACATTGTGACTGAGCGAGATCGTTTGAATAAAAAGATTAAGAGTGTTGCCTCGAGTCTTGGCGACCTGACTCTCTTCTCTCAGGATCCGCTTAACCGTCTTTTGTTTTTCAAGGATAGTTTTAACGATGTTTCTAAGATCGATGTGAACAGTAGGCTCTTGAATAACCCGCAGGCCCAAATTAATCAGGACGAAGGTGTTATTACACTATCTGTAGATCGTAGTGGTTCACCGCAAACAGCTAAGCGTAACTTGAGTGCTACCATTAACAGCGGCTCTAACGGCCAGTCTGGTAATAACTTTCAGGTTGGTGCTCAGCGTCGTGCTGAGATTCGAGACATTCTAGACGGCAATGCTGATACGTGGTTCGAATATGAGAGAGTACAGAGAACTCGAGAAGAGAATACTAATCCCCTTCTTTTAGATCTAACTCTTACCTTCAACGTAGAAACGATTATCAACTTTATTCTAATCAATCCTAACAATTTTGGTACACAAAATTTTGTTAAGATTAAAACTATAGACACGTCGCTCGATGGCAATGTTTTTATCTCTATTAAAGATGACATTCCGATAGCAGGGTTTTTGACTGAAGACGAAGAGAACGTATTCACGTTGGCGCCCTCTGTCTCTAAGTTTGCTGGACAGGGCCTATATACTTTTACGCCGCGCAAGGTTAAGCATATACATCTAGTGTTTGAACAGAACACGCCGCTGCTTATTAGTACGCCAACTGGTGAACAATTTCGTTATGCTATTGGTATCCGAGACATCGAGGCTCATGCTATACCATTTGAAACTGTGGCCGAAGTCATCTCGACTCCGTTCGATGTTGGCACTGAGATTGCTAAGGTTTCACTGTTGGCCGCTGAGAATCCTTCTGAGGTTTCTGAGCTGGCCGATATAACACATCAGATTTCCCCCGATGATGGAGCTTCTTGGTATGATATCCAGCCGCTTGATAGGGACGGTATTGAGATACCAGAAGTGTTGAATTTCAATACGGGTGACGAGGATTCAGTTGTTACCGCGCACCCAGTTACAGCTATACGGCACAAGGCTATTTTAACCCGCAGACCAGAAGCCTTCGAAGATGGGTCTTCTACCTTGAGACAGACTATAAGTAAGACTCAAGAGATAGTGAATTTGGGAACGGTTGCACCATTTGAAGTAGCGGTTACTAAGCCACCGGTAGCTGGAACAATCACTTTACTTAATCCGTTGTTCGGCAGTAAGGGTAAGGATATTCCGAAGCGCTTCTTGGCCTTTAGTGCGTTTGAGTCTAGCCAGCGATATATTATACCGTTTGATGGTATTACGCTAGGGTCAGAGAGAATATTTGTCGAGAACGTACAGTGGACTCGAGTGGGTAGTTTCGCTAACTCGCAGGCCGAAGATAAGCATTATACCCTGAATGTTGACACTAAATTTTTAGCCTTCGGTGATGGTATCAACGGTAAGATCCCTGATCAGGGCGCTAGAATAGAAATGGGTTTTGATGCTGAAAGGGTATCGCCTAATCCCGCTGTGCCACACAGATTCGATCTTCAGTTTCACAGTGATGGCGATGAGAAGAGCACAGAGATACGATTATTGCAACCTGCGCAAGCAGTACTGAATGAAGTATTGCCGCGTGGAGCACAGGTGATTCGTCTAAAAAACAAAAGAATTGTTGACAATGCTTCCTTGAAGTTCTTTGAGAAGGATGCGAGCGGTGTTGCTATTTCGCAGGCATTTGTTACCCAGGTAGATTTCATAGACGGACAAGAAGAATTCAGTGGTACTCCAGCTGGCCGCTGGTCGATTAATCTCGACCAGGGCATTGTTTATACAGAGGCCCCGACCCACAAAAGTGGTACTGCCACTATAACTTACGATTATATTCCTGTGAGGATCTTAAAGCCTAGCACCGATTGGAAGTATTCTAACATTGACAATGCAGAGTATAGATCAATAGAGCTTACCCCTGGCACCTTTGCTTCTGCCCAGGGTACTGCGGATCTAGCGGGCGATGTTGGGAACAAAGTTGCTAGCCTGGATCAAATAGCACTCGTAGATAAAACTGTAGTCTTTACGGAACCGGATAGTTCTGGGATCCTAGATCCTTTGGCGTTCCAACAAGAGGTTAAGTTTATAGATGGTATCACTGAACTAAGTAATGTCGTGCAAGTATTGAGCGAGATCGTTCCGGCCAATTCTGGCGGCAATGGTGTAACACCAGCTCTAGCATTTACTCTTGCCCATATTCCTAACCTTAACTTCGAACCTGCATTTACGAATACCTCTGTGTTTCTTACTCGCAAAACATTTATCAATGGTACGACAGAGAATACAACGTCAGGTGACTATTCGATTAACCCATCTACTGGGGCGGTGTGGACTAGGAATAGCACCGGTTCGGTGCCTGGCACAGTCTCTTATTATTTCAATGATAACACAGTGGACCTTACTGGTTACTACTCTATCGATTATTATAACGGTATCGTATATACAGTGGTAGCCATACGTACCGGCACTACTGCTGCTTTCAACTTTTCGAATTATGAGGTCTCTTATAATATTGCGCGGATCGTACCTACTGATCGCTATACCGTTGATACTCAAAAGAAATTAATTAGCCTCGCTTCCACTGAGATCCAAGAGTTGTTTGGGCGTGTCGTAGATCAGCGTACCGGACCTGAGTTGCTTAAGGTCATCTATCAGTTCGTAGATGAAACTCGCGATAGCATTAAAGATCTTGAGCCATTCTTTACTCCTATCCTGAAGGACTATGTTATCAAGGTTCTCACGAAGGCGAATGTATAATGGCAAATACTGACTGGTCCAAGCTGGAAGAAGAAGCTCGAAGTAGAGATACTTATCGAGCAGCAATCGAGGGTATTATTAGATGTCTTACAGCTATTGAGATGGATAAAGCTGATAAGATCCTAGAACACAGCTCTAGTGTTTACAGGGATACCGTCAAGAGACTCGAACGACCGAACCTAGACATGAGAGAGGAACATGAGAGATTAAAGAAAGCTTATGAGGATTTTTATGAGCGCTATCGGGCCTATGAAAGAGCCAAGAACGAAAGGTTCAAAAAGTTAGTTTAATATGGTAAAGCCAATTGATGAAATAGTCAGAGAACAGATCACCGAAGATATACTTCGGGACGAGTTCTTTGAGCATAACCAGATTCCTACGGCTAATGAATTGGAAGCTAGGGTGGATGCTTTTCTTGAAGAGCATCCTGATCTTACGATCCCACTTACCTCGAAGGAAGATATCAGGGTGGAAGAGCTAGAAGAGTCTTCGGCTTCCAAGTTTAGCAATACGCTCGTCTCTCTGCACAAAGACTTGCGTTCCGCCTATACTGCCCTTTTTAGTCTTACGCAATCTTCGATGGAGGACTTTGATCGGTACTCTGCCGAAATCAAGTTGCTCAATAATAGACTTACAGATCTGGAATCCAGAGTGAACGGTTTACTTCTGGTGGCGCGTGATACTGAAGGGTTTATTGCGTTTGTGGAAGACAACTTCGTAGACTTTGAAAAGGTTGACCAGGGTAATACTACGGCAGAAATTGATGCAGATAATCATATTGTAAAACTTCCGGATTCTGCTTCGACGTCTTTTCTTACTAAGATTAATTTGAACACCGTTAGAGAGCAGGACGTAAGGTTCTCCGTTTTGACAAAGAAGTTCCTTAGCTCGACTCTATTAGCCCCCGGCACACAGCTTCGCTATGCCTTCTGGGATCAGCAATCTTTCTGGCAACATAGACTGACACTGACTTCTCAGGCAGAACCGGTTACAACTGAGCTCGTAGTCAAACTGGGCGATGTTGCTATTGAGGTTTCTAAGATTAACTTTTCCCTGTTCGCCTCTGGTGCGTCTTCTCCTGTTTTGTTTAATGTCCAGTATTCACTGGATGATTATAATTATTATCCTTTACCAATAGAATCTTTTATACAGAGTGCAGACGAGGTTGCCTTCTGGTCGTTCCCGTCTACCGAAATGAAGTTCGTAAAATTCATTATGACCAAGTCTGGTCCCGATGACGACGTAGATGGCTTGTTCGTCTACGAGTTTGGTGCCAAAAATATTTCGTTCTTTAAGCAAACCTATGATCCTGCCATGGAAGCTATATTCCAATCGAGACCATTGGTAGCGACTGATAGCGCTGGAGACGTCGTATTCTTTAATAAAGTAGCTCTTGAAACATGTGAAAAAGTTCCCGAGAATACCAGTCTAGATTTCCAGATTTCTATTGACGGTGGTACTGGATTTTTCGACATTGCTCCCATCAATCGAGAACAGCCCTTGGCGGCTACCTCAATCGATTTGGGGGGTATCACGGAGTCCAATAATAGCGGAGTGTTTTTAGATATCGGCAATACTGTTGTGCCCCAGTTATCGTTCGTCAATGCTGAAGATCGTGCCATCAGAACCAAGAGTGACGGTGTAACCCCCATTATTGCGGCTGGCGATCCAGTGGTTGAATCTACCCTCCAGGTTTACCGCAACATTGGTAACAATGCACAGGATGTACAGGTTCGGGAAATTGCCAGTGGATGGCGCTTCGAGGATCCTTACTATATTACAACCATCGTGGTTATGAACCCAGATGGCATTACAGTAGACCTAGGTGACTTCGAAGCCGAGGTTGACGGAGCTTTGACCAAGGGTAATACCTTAATAGGAGAGGGCGTACATCACTTTGTGACGCACAAGAGTAACTGGCAACCGATTGATTTAACAGCTGTATCGAGTATGCTCAATGTGGACGATCTGAAAGCTCTGGATTCGCTATATCCATTTAACCACAAGCTGATAGTCGAAGGTGTTAATTATCCTGCCAACTATTCGGGCGACAGGATTTATACAGGTATGGATATCTATGCGGAATTTCTCATGGACAGGGTAAGTCCATTTGACTTAAGGAACAATGTAGGCGATAATGACTATTCTAAATTCGCCATAGACTCTGACAGTACAGGTGACAAGTTCTTGCTTATGAAAATTAATAACGAAATTGGGGATAGTACTAACGAGAGATTTCTGGTAAACTATAACATCAGCGATGCTGAGTTCGCTGAGATCATTTTGCGGGCTAGACTGAGAACGACGAACCCGGGATTAACCCCCATGTTCAGCAAGTATAGATTAAGACTAAGTATCTAGGAGGTTCGGTAATATGCCGATAGACAGACTGCGCGTATCGCTGGTTTCCCGAAACGAACCTTTCCGGGGGCCATCGTCATCTGCGCGTTTAAATGATGAGATGCAAGAGATCCTAAGGGATCTCGCTGCTTTAACAGCTGAGTGGAATGGTAATCTATTTCCTTTGCTTGATGCCTTGCCCAAGGGAGATGGTACTCCAGATCCCCGCTATCCTAATGCGACGGGTATGCCAAATCCATGGACTAATGGATTTGATGGTTCAAATTTCTTTATAGACAATAATGCCGAACCGAACTCTGACAGTGGTCGCTTCTGGAATGAACTTCAGAACCGTCCTGTTACTCCGAAAGAATTGCATCTCAAAATTGTAGACGAACTTCGCATTCTCGAAGAGAGTCTCCTAGAACAAATAAATCAATTTTCTGATGTTCTCACTGACGAACAAAAGGCTCGCATCGGTGAGAATATTTTTGATCCTACTAAGATTTCAAATTCAACATCGCTTGACGGTGTTTCAAAATTAAACAGCTTTAACATTGCCCAGCTAGCCCGAGATCTCTACGGGCCTAGTCCGCTCCTAGATGGAGATGGCCAAGGTAACTTAAAGCAAGCTGTTACTAATGCTACCCTGTCGGTGCGCCAGATTGTTAATGCAGTCCTAGCTCTACACAATGGATCGTGGACCAGTGATAACAATATTGACAATACCGTTTCTCATAATCTATTCAATGCTGACATTGATCCCAACGCGGCTATCGCTCAAACTAAGATAGCCCAATCGAATACTATCAACGATACCTTTGTCGGTTCTCCTGTCAACCTGTTGGAGGATCTGAATAAGCTTAGAACAGTTATTCGTAATCATACCGGTAGTACAGCGTGGGACGCTCTAGTAGCTGTCCCGTACTCTGGTGGTCCACAAACTTTACGCGGACACATGATTGATTTCGGTACGGGTACACCAGATGCAACCAATCCTCATGGTCTTGATCTTCGAGATCTGGACGATGGAGATGGGCTGCTCTTGGCCTCAAACGAGGCCAGTGAAATTTCTTATGTACCCAACGGTACCCAGGTTATTCAGCCCACTGATACGAACGTACAACTAGCTCTGGATACATTGGATGTAGAGTTGTTTAATCATCTGGGGGATTTTACTAATCCACATAACGTTACTGCAGTTCAGATTGGTGGAACCAATATTATTACTGAACTTAACCAGGGTTCTACGGTCGGTGTGATACAAGGAACTCATCTCGGCGTAGATACCAATGCTACCTTCTTGGTAGAGCACAATTCGGATGGCACACATTCCGGCAAGATCGGCCTTGCCGATTCCGACATCCCGCCCACGATTACCCGTGACACGGAAGTGCCCGGATTAGCTGAGCCCCTCATTGACCAAAAGATTACAGATGCATTGGGTGAAGGTCGCAGGCTAGAGATCCCATTCTTCAATAACACCAATCCAGCTACGCCCATTGTTGTTACACATAACAAGAACTTTTATCCGATTGTTCAGGTCCTAGATACGGCTATAGACATTAGTTATCCCTACGAGGATGCTGGTCTAGTCGATGAAGGCACTGGTCAAGTCGGTGCTTACGGCGGAGAGTCCGTCGAATTTGTTTCAGTACAGCATATCAACAGAAACGTATTCCACGTATATACCTCAGTTGTTCGAGGTTACATTGTGGCACTTTTCTAAAACGGAGGAAGAAAGAAAATGGCTCTTCAAACATTACCCAAGATTGTCGGCAAACAAATCGATGGCAAGTTGCGCTATCAGACATGGACGATCTCTGTAACGGTGTCAAATGACTATTTGATTCCGTTGAAGGAATCTCTTTGGAACTTTTCCAGTAAAGGATATCTTCGAACAACCGCGAATTTGTTAATTCGGTTGAACGTAGATCCTGCTAGTCCAACTACCTCACCCATGGATGAGATTGCTATTCTTGCGAATGATACCTTTGTTTGGGAAGACGGTATATCAATTGATAATATCTATATCCCAGCAGGACAATCAGCAACCGTTAATATCTACGCAGAGTAGTAACACGGAGTAAAATAATATGCCCCGAGTGGTTTCCGGAAATAAAACGATAGTCAGAGAAACTATCGTTAAGGAAGTAACCCAGGGGTTCCAGCAAAAAGAAATTGAGAAACTAGCGGAGATTTTAGCTAAGAGTATGGCTCAAGAAATGTTGCAAGAACTTCTGACCAAGCTTCCTCAGGGTATGTATGCCCCTGGCGTAGCTCCATCAGTTAAGCCGGGCGTGGCCCTGGACGAATCCGTGGCAGATGTTACCAAGGAAAGCAACTTCACTAAGTCAGCTGAGCTCGGTGCGACAAGCACTTCCACTGAGCAAGCTATAGGTAAAAGCGATAAACTCAAGGAACTTCTTAGGAAGAAATAGGAGGATTTATGGCAGTAGGTTTAGACATTGGCACTTCGTTTATTGTAGCCTCTCGTTTTGACGAGGGTGGCAAGGTGCAATACCGTGAGATTAGAGATGCCTTCCTTGCAATGAAACCCAAGACGGCTATCAATCGTAAGATGATTGAGGGCGGTTTACAACGTCGCAAGGCGGTCTATCTTGAACAAGATGGAACTTTGTTTGTTGTTGGCCAGGATGCTATCGAGATGGCGAACGAGCGCAATGAGGTGGCTCGGCGTCCGATGAGTCGTGGTGTTGTTAATCCCAATGAGCAAGAAGCTCTGCCTATTCTCAAGTTTATTCTTAAAGAAATTGTCGGTTCGCCCACCGGTGAAACCGAGAACCTTTGTTACTGTGTCCCTGCAAATCCGGTAGATGCAAATTTCGATATGGGCTATCATCAGGATGTTTTGAATAACTATCTGAATAGTCTAGGCTATAAGGTTTCGGTAATCAACGAAGCCGAAGCCATTGGCTATTCACAGTTACTTGACGACGGTTTAACTGGTATCACTTTGAGCTTTGGAGCGGGCATGGTTAATACAGCCGTTCTTTCAGCAGGTGATCCTGTAGTGAAGTTTAGTACTGCCCGATCGGGAGACTGGATCGACGAAATGGCCGGACAGGCTTCGGGTAATACTCCCACAATAGTTCAATCCGAGAAAGAGGGCGATGGCGGAGTGGATCTCCTGAATCCGAAAAATCCCATTCAGGAAGCTATTACCATCTACTATAAACGCCTCATTGCATATGTTCTTGAGAACATCGCTTTGAGTTTGCGAGACTCGGATAAGCTGCCCTCTTTTAAGGAACCTATCCCCATCGTTATCGCTGGTGGCACCAGTCAGGCTAAAAACTTCCTGAAAGTGTTCGAAGAGGAGTTGTCTAAGATTGACTTCCCTGTTAAAGTGAAAGAAGTTCGGCACGCCAAGGATCCTTTACATGCCGTATCTGAGGGTTGTCTTCTAGCGGCCCAGGCAGCTGAATAAGAAAATGAACTATGACCAAGGTGGTTTTGGATAACGGAGTTATGAAGCAGTGGATTCCTTCGCACAATGCTGCGGCGAAGGTGGTTAGTACCACTACCACAAAAACACAATCCGTTCTTAATAACCTACATAAGCTCGAGCGGATTAAGACTACCAGTAGCTACAAGATCTGTATTATGCGCAAGCTCGGAGGTTTTGGTGACATTCTAATGATCACCCCTTCCCTGCGCGGTATCAAAGCTCGGTACCCTGACTGTCATCTGACGTTCGCGCTTCCAATTGACCTAGATGGTCAGTACCTCGATTCAGTTAAATACAATCCATACATTGATGCTATTGTCCCTTGGCCTAGCGTACAGCAGCAGGACTATGATGTTTTTATTGATGTTACGATGTCCTGCCTTAAATACGAGAAGCCGCTAACACGCCCCCCGTCTCGCATCGATTTGTTTGCCGAGGCGATAGGGGTCGAGCTACAAGATTATATTCCCATTTATATTATTACAGAAGAAGAGCGGCGTTGGGCTTCGTCTCTCAAAGAGAGATGGAATCTTCCCATAGGAACTGGCCCCCTTCCGAATACTACCTATGTCGGTGTTCAATACAAGTCTCAGGGAGATAAGAGAAACTGGGAAGCAAAAAAGGTGAAGGCATTGATCGGCCTTCTTACTTATCATATTCCCAACTGTGTTGTAGTTTTATTCATGGGTCATGATCCTCTTCCCAATTGGAAAATCCGTAACTGCATTGAACTAAGGGGATTTCGCTGGCGCGAGGTGGCAGCAATTGCAGACGGCATGGATGTCATGGTAACACATGACTCTGGCATGTTACACCTGGCTGCTGCACTTAATAAGAAAACGGTAGCTATATTTGGCTCCACCCCATCCGCTTCTAGATCTGACAGATATCCCACAGTGGTTCCCGTGGAAGATAATACACTGGTTTGTAGGCCTTGCTGGTATGGCAAGTGTGACTTTAATACCATGTGTCTAAAAAATATTTCTGAGCAGCAGGTATATAATACAGTACGGGATTTGCTCAATCCCAGCATAATTAGCAAACCAAAAGTTACAGCGGTTGATGTTGACGCATGTCTCTTTCAGCGTGACGTTGGTGGCTATGGTGACATGATTACTCTCACTCCGGTCATTAGAGAATTCAAAAGACTTAACCCTAAACGTAAACTCTTCTTGGCCGTACCTGAGCAATACAAATGTATATTCGAGAACAATCCAAGCATTGATGCTTTGTATTCTGTTAAGGATAAATTGCCCAGGGTGGGTGCCCAATATAATTTTTCTACCCCCTGTGCATCCTATGAGACACAGAGAATTCATCGTAAACTTCCGGTGGATAAGAGTCGCATAGAAATTTTTGCTGACCATTGTGGTTTACCCAGGAGTATTAATCATAAACCCGAAATGTTTTTAACGCCCGAAGAGCAAGAGTGGGCTTACAGCCAAGTGGATCCTGACCGTATCAAGATAGGTATCGCTTTGCGGACGTCTGATGGATATCGGGATTGGCCTAGGGAATATTTTGAGAAACTTTTCAATGAACTTAGTGGTCTAAAGAAGTCCGTACAGCTAGTTCTCTTCGATCAAGAGAGATCATGGGATTGCGATAGATCCTATATGTTAGATGCCATGGGGTATCCTTTCCGCAAGATGGCGGCTTTGGCGCAACAATGCCAGTTGTTGGTGACTGCAGACACCGCTCTGCTGCATTTAGCTGGTTGGCTCGGCACTCCTACTATTGCCCTGTTTGGTCCTATATATTCAGACTGTAGAACGAAGCACTATCCAAACGTAGAAGTGCTATATGATAAAACATTAGACTGTCTTCCTTGCTGGAGAAATGCTAATATAGCTTGTAGGATTGCTCCCCCAGGGAGCCCGCTGCCCTTTTCGCAGTGCATGTATAATATTAAGCCCACTGAGGTTTTTATAAAGATACAGGAGAAGCTCAATGTCGCGCCCACCCTGTAAGACTCTAGAAGAAGTCAAAGAATATGTGGGTCGTCAATACTGGGAGGACGGCCTTAATAGTGGCTGTTCTGGATATCAAAATGAAACAATTAACTGGTGGTGGTTCCTGCGGTGGCACCAATGTTTTAACCAGGTAGTTCCTCTGAGAGACAGGTCTTTTTTGGATCTTGGCTGCGCACTTGGTTCCATGGTGTCGGTTGCCCTAGCTGCGGGCGGCTGTGATGCCCATGGAGTTGACCTATCAGAATACGCAATAGAGAAGGGTCACAAGCTGTTTGAGCAGATAACCAATAGAACCCATGCTGGATCTATTCATGATCTTTCCCGCTTTCCAGATAAGAGATTCGATGTGATTTACAGTATGCAAGTCTTCGAGCATCTGCCGGAAGAATTGACTAGTGCAATGGTTAATGAGATTACTAGGGTAGCGCGAGATGGTGCACTTCTCTGGGCTGGCCTTGTTCTGGGCATGGGCCGATCAGAAGACGACAAGGACCTATCTCATATTAACATTCACCCTAAGGAATGGTGGGATGCTAAGTTTCTTGCACACGGATGGATTGTGGATGATGAGACTGATCGACAGCTTAGACAGTCTACCTGTGGTCCCGATAACCCTGGCTTTTCTTATTTCAAAGAATACGGCTGGCATACTATATGTTACAGAAAAAACACCTAGTCTATTCCAAGGAGAATTATGAAACATTCTAAAATGAATCTGATAGTTAATACACGAGACGATGATCGCTGGTCGAAGGATCTCGTGGTTGTACGAGACGTCCTAGAGAGGGATGCGTATAAGTTAAATAAACTATCCTCCCTGATAACCCCACGAGTGATATTAGACATTGGTGGACACATAGGTTCTTTTAGTCTTAAGGCCAAAACTGTATGGCCGAATGCCCAGATTTTTGCTTTTGAGCCCAATGTAAAAAATGCACATCTCTATCAAAGAAATGTTCTTGATAATAAGTTTACTGGCGTAAAGGTTTTCAACGAAGCTATCTCGTATGAAAAAGACAAGGTCGTTCTTACGGACCATCTTGATGCTACCGGGGGCGGATTTTTGTGTGCCCAAGATAAAGTCGATAAGCTGGGTAGCTACTTTGTTAGTCGTACGGATGTAGCCCTCTCTACCCTAGAGGAGATTATGGTCCGAGAAAATATTGAGTATATTGATTTGTTGAAGCTTGATTGCGAAGGTAGTGAACGTGAAATTATTCGCCAGATGTTAGATGAGACAGTAAACAAAATAGGCATGATTGTTGGAGAATACCACATAGAGGGCGGCTATCCAAAATTTAGTGAGTTGTTCTATTCTAGATTTAAGCACCTAGAGCTTATCAGAACAGATCCGTCCAATACTCGAAATATAGGAGAGTTTTTAGCGGTTCCAAAGGTTTTACGGAACAAGTTCTAATTAGAAGGAAGTTTAATTTTGTTACCTAAAACCATCCCCATAATTACAACCTCCGTGCGTTGTGATCACAATCCCGGTGATACGTTTATTTGTGTAGGTCTACAATGGCTTTGGGAGCACACACTCCAGAGAGTATTGCCCTGGTTATTAATAAATAAATTCAATCAAGACATTATTAAAAGTCGCATACCATCCATCCAGGAGGCCGGGTTCTTAGTATTCGGTGGCACTCCCCAGTATAACAACTATAAAGACTGGAAGTTTTGGTACGACGATGGGTTGTGGACTGAAGTTATCATACCCAACAAGATACCGGTGGCTGTTCTTGCAGGAGGTTCTGGATTTCCCGATGCCAACATGACACCGGAACAGTTTGCGGACTATTGCACATCGGACCCAGAGACAGTAGAGATTATTAAGCGGCGTGCGATCCATGCACTTTGTTTTACAACTCGAGATTTGCATTCGCATTATTTACTTAACAAGATCGGGATAGAAAATAAATACCTACCATGTACTGCTACGTTTGCAGCACGATATCTTCCCGTACCAACAGAGCGGCCCTTCATTGCACTAGTACCGCCTTCGCCGAATTCTTTACCGGACCCCTATGTAACACCCGGTATGACAAAAGAGGAAACCGTTAAGACTGGTTGGCTGGAATTATTTCGTGCTCTTCAAGAGCAAGGCAAAAATCCAGTAATGGTGTGCCATTGGTACCGAGAGTATGAACTATTTAAGACCGAGCTAAACGACTCGGAGTTGTTTTATTCTAATGACTACGCAGCTTTCTTACGCTTCTATACACAGTGTAATACGGTTATAAGTGCTAGGCTCCATGGCGTTCTACCTGCGTACGGCATACTCGGCACGCGTGCGATAGGAGTATCTATAGATACGAGAGGCCATGCTGTAAATATCTTCCCTAAGATTCCAGAAATTACCTACGATAAATTCAAGAAGGAATCGATTTTGGAGCTTTTACCTAACCTGCAGCCTTCATCTGAAGATGACTTTACTGCTCATATACAATCTTATGGAGAAGTTATTCGCGGGATTTTGTCCAAGGTAGATGATTTGAACTTGCCTAAACAGGAAGAACCTGTTACAGTAGAAGAAACTAAAGTCGAATCCTAAGAGGTTTTAATGATTAACAAAGAAGATTTTTATGCCACAGATCCCATCCTGATAGACTCTGTGGGTAATACGCGCACTCAGGACGAGCTTAGAAATGATAGGTTCTGGTCTTCTGACACCATGGGTGGCAATCATTTAGTTCGACGTCGTCTGGCCTTCCATCACGTTCTCCCGTATTGCAAGGGAAACGGTATTGATATCGGATGCATGGCTAATCGCCTACAGTATCGATCTATTGGCATAGAAAAAGATAATTGTGCAAATTATAATTCCAATGCTCACGGTCCCCAGCTTATAGGGGATGGTGGTAATCTATATTGGTTCAAGGATAAGGTTCTTGATTATGTCTTTGCTTCGCATTCGCTAGAAGATTTTGAGGACACCGTTGGTATTCTCCGTGAATGGTGGAGAGTTATTAAGCCAGGTGGCCATCTTATTGTCATTATGCCTCACGCTAAGTACTATCCAAGACATGGAACTCCTGGGGCTAATCCAGATCATAAGCACGATTTTCTCCCCGAGATGCTACTTAAACAGATAGACGAAACCTTCCCGGGAGAGTATAATCTACTGCAATCCGAAAGCTTCGATAACAACTTCGAGTTCGATATAGTCATACAGAAAAAAGAGGAGAGATAACAATGCCTTTAACCGAGCAACAGATTGATGCCTTGTATCAAAGGCTCAACGTAATTGAGGCGGCGATTGATGATCTCAAAGTGGCTGTAACTAATCTTGCTTCAGTGAAGCAATTGAAACAGCTAAACATTATTAAACAGAACGAGGTCATTGATCTTAAGGAGCGGGTAACCGCTCTAGAGTCACAGGTGCAAATTCTTCAGGGGCAAGTAGCTCCGTAATATTTGAAAGGTATTTCCATGGCTAATTCTAAGTATTTCGACCTGGTAGATGCCGTCAATAAACATCTTACCCGAGACCGCTTAATCAAGGGCCACCGTAGCTCTAACTTCTATCCCACAGAAGCTAGTGCCGAGTATCGAGATATTTCTCAAGAGAGCGAGCGCACTGTCATCGTTGGCAAATGTATTCGCGCTGCCTACTACCGATGCAGTGGCATGTTCGAAGATGCCAAGACTGAAACAACCCCACGGCGAGAAATCATATTCTCGATGGGCAAGCTTCTAGAAATGGGCATTGTGGAATACTTCAAACAGATGGGTCTTTGGGTTGATAACAACATTAAGATCTTCGATACCGCCCGGAAGATTAGCGGAGAAATCGATGTATTCATTCGTGATCCTAGAACCAATGGTCTTATCGGTGTGGAAATCAAAACATACTATGGCTACAGTGCCGAAAAACAAATAGAAGGTAACACATACGTTAAGGGTGCTCCGAAGATTGAGCACGTACTACAAGCAGCCCTGTACCTAGATCATGTTCAGAATAATCTGAAGCTGCCCATCAGGCAGTTCAAGATCCTTTATATTAACCGTGGTACAGGTCATATGTCAGAGTTCAATTTAACTCTCGAGGTGCGCGATGGTCAGGTGTATGTCGCGATCAACGACGAGATCATGGGCGACTTCCCCATGGCTTCTGTGTATCAGAGATACAGCTTATTGGAGCAGTATCTTAATTCTAAGGAAGTTCCGCCCCCGGACTATATGTTGCATTATCCGCCGAACATTGTAGAAGAGAAGCGGATGCAGGGCGATATCTCTGACTCTGCCTATAAAAACTATAAACGTAATCCCAACAAGTATCCAATTGGAGATTGGCAATGTAGCTATTGTGATTTCAAAAAGGTTTGCTGGGGAGTTATTTAACTCGGGAGGCTACTCATGTTTAATGATAGAGTATTAAATTCGGATGAGGTTATTGCAAAACTGTTCCCGTATCTTCCTCAGTATCTCGAGGAACATGGCATTGATCCCAGTAAGCCGTTCAAGTGTATAAGCGCAAAACACGATGATAAGACTCCCAGCTGCTCCATAGTACCGGAGAGCAAAGTTTCTGGTGTCTGGGTATATAAGTGTTTTGGTGGTGGCTGTGGGCACACTGGCAACATCTTCACTGCCGCTTCGGATCTCGAGAACAAGCCCCGTTCAGGCCCTAACTGGGTAGAAGAAACCCTAATTTATCTCGCCGATAAGTACAAGGTGCCTGTTGAATTTCGAGAGCTCACCGAGTCCGAGAAGTTTGAATACAACACCTACCGTTGTTACAGAGATGCTGCTGAGCTGATCGCTGATCGCAAGCTCGGTGACTATAAGCATTTTGATATCGAAGCTAGACGTCGCAACTGGGATAGGGATATCTTGGAGAAGCTCGGCGTTGGCACCATCGATTACTCTACGTTCCGCGAGTCGCTGAAGAACATGGGCTGGAACACAAAATTCTTGCAAGAGATTGACTTGGACAGGAAGGATCTTTTCAGCGAGTTTTCCATGATCTTTACTGTCAAGGATGAGCACGGTCGCCCCGTAGGTTTTGCTGCTCGCAACTTAAATTTTGAGAAGATGAAGACTGCCGAGAAGCGAGCCCCCAAATATATCAACACCGCCTGTAATAGTATGCGCTTCAATATTTACGACAAGGAAGCCAGACTGTACAATATTCATTTAGCTAAGGGTAGCACACCACCACTATACCTCTTCGAGGGATACGGAGATGTTATATCTGCATACCATAACGGTATCCAGAACGCGGTAGCGATCTGTAGTTCGACCCTTACAGATTCTCAGTTAGCCCTTATCAAGAGTATCGGTTGCAACGAGATCATCCTCGGATTGGACGGGGATGCCCCGGGGCAAGCTGCAGTGGAAAAATTACTAGACGAGAAATTATCAGGTAGGCGTGACCTGAATATAAAAATCATGCACCTTCCCGGTGGCCAGGATCCTGACGAATTCCTGCGCAATAACACCGTAGAAGAGTTTAGAGCCCTTAGCCGCATGAGTGCTTTCGAGTGGCGCCTGCGCCGCTTTGAAGAGGGCACACCCTCAGATGAAATTTGCAAGCGCATGATCCCGCTGATTGTTAACGAAGAGTCATACATTAACCAAGAGACTATGTGTGAGCAGTTGTCCAGAGAGACCAACCGTTCACTTAAGTTCATTGTAGCTGAGTTAGAACGCTTGCAGAATCTCAAGTCTAAAGAGCTCTATGAACATCGGGAAGCGATTGTAGAGAAGACTTTCTACGACATTAAGCGCAATCCTGATGATGTTCGCTCCATTCTGCTTCAGGCTGCCGACCAGGTTTCCGAGATAGAGAATCGATTTGACGAGAACAGTCTTTCGATCAATACGACCCTTTCTGTTCTGGAAGCTCAAAAGGCGGACGAGGAAAAGAAGTCCGACGAGTTCGCGGGCTATTATCTTGGTGATGCCCTAAGAGGATTACAGGATAAGCTGAACGGCGACTGGCGCAAAGACTGCGTTGTCTTCTTGGGTGGCAAAGAGAACTGTGGAAAGACAAGTTTAATGTGTCAGATTGCCTATGAGATTGCTAGAGATCCACGTAATAATGCTACAGTCATTTACCACAGCACGGATGATACCATTGCTCAAATCTGGCCAAGATTTATTTGTACTTCCCAGGATACTCTCTTGGATTTGGGTCAGGTTACCCATCCTAGATACTGGCGAAAGAAGGTAGGTCCGAGCGTAGAGGGGCGACGGAAAAACGGTTATCAAGAAATTACCGACCTCGTTCGTGAGGGTCGATTAGTATTGCGCGATGTAACTTATGGCGATACTGTGTCGTACGGCGAATCTCTCGTGAAGTATTACAAGTCCAACTTCCCGGATCGTAATATAGTTTACATCATGGATAACTTCCATAAGTTTAGTGACTTTCCAAATCTAGATACTAGGGAGAGGTTTACAAATCTTTCTAATAAAGTGAAGCGTCTTGCTACCGTGCACCATGTCACTGTTCTTGCTACGGCAGAATATACGAAGCTTGGGCCAGGCATGAAGCCAAGCAATAACAACATCGCCGAGGCTAGAGCTATGCAGTATGACGGGAACGTTCTCTTGCACTTGTATAACGATCTGCATGATATGGGGTCACAGAGTACGGTTTATCATTTGGACGAAGATGGCGAAACGCATCTGCCGATTATCGAGATCATCTTTGGTAAGAATAAAGTCAGTAGCTTCAAGTCGAACATGATGCTTAAGTTTTTTCCCAAAAGTGCCCGCTTCCATTTCATTGAAAAGGAAGAGGTACATAACAAAGTTCTACAAAGTAAAGCACAGCACATCCTAGAGAAAGAGCAAGCTAAAGAGCGAGTGCAACACATGCTGGAGGCTGTAAGACCCAATGGCCAAACAAGAACCGCCGGATCTTAACGATCATCGGATCGATAAGGTTCGACAATACATTCTTAGAGTTGTTAAAGAGGAGTATGATCGACTCCTAGAGGTGGCACCAAGTGATAGCGCCACCCAGGAAATGTTTCAGTTGATGGCGCAGCGGCTCGAGCGCGAAGTTAATCGCGTCATCAAGACCTACAATGAAACCAACAATGACAATCTTTATATACGAGATTACAAGCTAGACATAATGCCGGTGGTTGCTTCGCCCGGACTGAAGCAAGTTACAAGCGGCCAGTACATTGACATCGAACTGTTTTGGTATGAAACAGAGTTTGATCTCAAGGGTATGGTCAAGATGAAATATGTATGTTCTGTTAATCGGTGTCGTGCCGATATGAGAAAGATTGATCCATTGACCGTTGTTATCGACGGGGTGGAATACGACTTCTGTCCTGATTGTTTTAGGCACTTCAAGGCTTTTACAACTCAGCGTCTTAAGCCTGGCCGTAAAACTAAACTAGCTGCCCAAGAGTGGGCCAAGTTCAAAAAGAACCATGATGCTCGTATTAGGAGAGGCCCCTCGATGCTTATCAATTTAGCTACCGAGGCTGTTCGAGCCATTGATGCACTTGAACAACCGACCCAGGATGAGATTGAAGATTTCTTTAGAACGCCCAGCGAGGCAGATATGGAGGAAGAAGAGTAGTGGCCTACGTTAAAATATGCGACATGAGGTCCTGCAGGAAAGAACTAGGCGATGATCTCTTCCAGCAACCAGTTGTTATAATGGGTAAAGGATATGATCTATGCCAAGATTGTGTTCGGCATCTCGAAAAGTTTGTTCAGTCCAAGTTAGCTGGTGGTTATCCTGTCATGGAACAGATACCTATCATACCGGATCCAGCTCCGGACCTTTCTCCACTATACCCCTTTCCTCCGATTACCAGTCCCTCGTTCCCATTGCCCAATATGCCGCCCATACCGGAGATATCGCCTTTACAAGACGATATATCTAGTGGTAGAGTTATATGGACAGATAATCGAACTGTAACAGAAATGCCCCCACTTTCTAGACCGCGAGGAAGCCGTGGTTCATAAAGTTATATGTGACATGAAGAGCTGCGGTGCCGATATAACCAAGGCACCAGATGCACGGTTTCGTCTCCTAGATAAGGAATATAATTTCTGCGGTACCTGCGCTAGTCACTTGAAATCTTTCATTAAGAATTCCTTACACGATGGTAACGCTCCGTCAAGAATGCGCAGACTCCTTGAAGAAGGTCCACCTCCTTTGTATATGACTTCTGGATCTTCAACGCCTATTGAAGCTGAAATACAAGCGTTACGTGGTGTCTTGTCTCACGATCTTGGACATGAGGCGCATCAAATGATGAGAGAAGCTCGCCAGGCCATTGAGCAAGATATGCAAGCCATGGAGAGCGATCTTCGTGCCCTAGAGAGAGAGACAACCGAGCCATAGAGACTGATTATAGACGCATGGATGACTTCCTCTTCGGTAACAATAAAAAGGAAAAATAATTATGAAATTTAGCTTTACGGAAGTTATGGGGTTTATCCGAAAGATTCCCAACTGGCCCAAATATGTTGTAATCGTATTTTTAATCTTCGCCCTGGTCGGTATCTTTAACGAATGGTACCAGAACAGAGAGAGACTTTTGTCCCTCAAGAGAGACTACCAGCAACTATCCAGTAACCTAGCTGCCAGTGAATCAAAGTTTTCCACCTTGTCTGATGTCAAGAAATCCCTAGAGGAGAACATCCAAGAAAAAGACAAGGTAATCTCTTTGCTTAAGCAACAGAATTTAGACCTACGTTCCGTAGGAACTACCAAGGGTAATATACCCGGTAGCTCTAAGGACACTGGGGTTGAACCAGGCAAAGAAGTTTATACGGACCTGCTGGCATTTGGTAACGGTCTGCCGGTAGCTCGGGCAGAGTTTAATACGAAAGAACCCGCCTGGCACAACAAGGTTTTTGGTATAGATTTTGAAGTCAATACGGTTATTGCCACAGACAAGAATGGTCTAGACCAGGTTATAACCCAGGTCAATGCCTACAATAACGAGCTCGAGGAAACAAAGGGTAAGCCCTTCCCGGTAGCTGTTACGAGTTCAAGCTTTAAGCAGGTTTTGCCCGATACAAAAACTTGGCACTTTATTAACCCCAAGCTAGACTTAGCGGCCAGCGGTGGGGTGTCCTGGAAGGATCTCTCTGTAGCGCCCTCTATTACCCCTGAATTGGGTTTTTCTATGATGGGATATGGGCTGACGTCAGAGGAAGAGACCTGGCGCTTCCTGCGCGTTTCAGCGGGGTATGATGCGTACAACCGAACTGCCCGGGGTGGCGTAGGCCTAGCTGGCTACAACCTTGGGACCGTTTTGCCACTGGTAGATGACTTATGGCTATGGCCAGTCTACACAGTAGATCACGAAGGTCGATCAGGATTCAGCCTTTCAATAGGCACGAACCTATAGGAGTGTGACTTGAATGTCTTCTACAGTACAAATGATTCATAGCCAGCACTTTCCTGGCTTGGTTAAGCTTAAAGAAGAGTACGATCAATACTGTGTATTGCCTTATGAAAAAGAAATCATTTTTAACCCCCTAGTAGACAAGGCTACGCATGATGCAAAATACAAAGAGTCCCGTGCGCGTATTGCGAAATTATCTAAGGAAGAGTATGCTATCTTAGTAAGTAAACTCAAGGATCTTGATGCGCGTATTTCGGCGTTCTTAGCTAGTGCAGCAGCAGGAACCATTAAACACTAGGAGGATTTATGTTTCTTTTAGGAATGCTCTTCGGTATAGCGTTAGTGTTCCTTCTGGCCCTGACGGCATCCGCCGGTCTTACCCAGGACCAGTTGAATGACATTCGTCGTATCATGATCCAGGGACCCAAGAAGCCCTGGAAGGTGCAGTATCCCGACGAACCCAAGGAAGATACCAAAGAGGAGAAATAGTCATGCCTCAATACGAATATCATTGCGAAGCTAACGGTCGCAACGTTGAAGTTATGCAGAGTATCAAGGACCAATCCTTTAAGACTTGGGGAGAGTTATGTGCGGGCGCAAAGATTGATCCGGGTGATACACCGGTTGATTCTCCCGTCACAAAGGTTCTTCATGCCCATCACAAACACGGATCCTGGTCTCAGTGGAGAGCCCTGTGAAGTTTGTAAAGAACAAATCTGGTAAAACTATTCTCAAGGTAGAGCCTCTTATAGAGGTTACATCTCCGGGTCTATCTATTATTCATTCTGATAATATTAAAACTAAAAAAGATCTTAAGAAGGTTTTTGAGACTGGCAAAAAAATCTGGGAAGCTCGAGCTAAATCTCGCGGAGACTTGGCTGATCCTCCACCTGAAAAGGCCAATCGTTTACCTGGTCTTTTGTGCACAAATTGCGAAGCATTTATTTATAGTAGCTACCGGCATGACTTTAAGGTTTGTAAGTGTTTTGAACTAACCCAGGGCACACAGATGATTGCCATTGACGGTGGCTTTGATTACTGTAAGATTACTGGCAACGGCAATGACATGGTGCACGCCGAGCTAGATGTCAATACTTGGAAGGTCTATGCTGAACCCTACAAGAAGGGGGTAATCAAAGTTAAGGCACGGTTCAAAAATCTTATTCCGGAGGTTTAAGTATGGGTTTTGACCAGATCCAAGTCGAGGTACAAGATGCGTGGGGCGACGATCGCGTTGCTGCCTTTGATGCGTGGGGATCCACCACTCTCGAAGAGAAGTTAAGTAAGAAGACACCGGAAGAGATCGAGGATCTTATTACTAATAAGCTAGTACCACCTTGGCACGGTACCCCATTCGAGGGTATTTGGTTTCGTATCTATATTAAGCTTCCCATTTTTATCGAACGCCAGTACGACAAGTATCGTATGTCTATTCAGGATCAAGACGTTGAAGTAGAATGGATGCGCGGGAATCTCGGGCGAGACTTCATAAGTCAAAACGAATTGTCTGGACGCTACCGCTCTATTCCTACCGAATTCTATGATTTACCCAAGGACGTAGTAGACATTGCCGAGAAAGCATCTCCTAAAAGTGTACTTGACTGGCATGGCTACAGCGAATTTTATAGTGGCCTTATGAGTGACCAGGCTTATTTCTATGATAAATACTTGGAGCTTTTCAAAGAGGCCCGCGACGCAGGTCGTATTACTGCGGAGGAATATAAACGTTGGCGTGAAGTTCACCGGGGCGTTTTAGGTACAGGTTTCTTTACCTATATGCGTTTGCGAGCAAACCTAGTAGCCCTTTTACACATGTGGAACCAGCGTCTTAAACCAGACGCTCAACCCGAGGCACAAGAGATTGCCAAAAGAACTTTACAGGGAGTATACCGATACGGCAATATCCCTATTACTATGAAGGCCATTGTTAAGAAGTTCGGATGGGAGAGATTCCTAGAACAAGATGAACTTTAATGTACAGGATCTTCAAAAATTTCTTCAATGCCCCAGAAGAGTTGCTTTAGACGCCATTGCTGCGTCCCCACCCCCCGAAGTGACCAATCTGTTTCCTTACCTCAAGCAGTGTATCCTCCGTATGTATTCGGAGGAGCTGGCCAATAAAACCAAGCTTCATTTCCGTAGGGTTATAACGCATTGGGACAAAGTGTTTTGGGCACAGAGAGAAAACTCTAAGGAAACTAGCGCTTTATCTCTTAAGGGGCTCGAGTTCCTTAAGCATTTCTACGACCGTATATACCTCCAGGATGCCAACAACGTAGCTATGGTTGACATGGGGGTCATATTTTGTATGCACAAACCACCCTGTAATGGGGTTGATTTACATGTGAATTATGATATAATCTCGGTAGATAAACAGGAAAGAATCCATCTTTCTTGCTTAACAGATAGTACCCAGGGTGATAAACATCCGGCACACGATCTAGCTACCCGGGTTCTTTGCTACACTCTCTCTGCCAATCTGGGACGTCCGGTGTATGCTGTGCACAAATATAAAATTGATTGCCTCGCTCCCAACGAGCACGTTCGGAGCGTGTACTTTAATACCGAAGATCTTGCTAGTATTCCAGATATTTTGAAACATGTAAGTTCTGGATTAGCTAACAAGATTACAGTCCCCGTGTACAGTGACCAGTGTAGTACATGTCCGCATTTTCTGTGTGACTATTAGAAAGGTGACTTATGGCTCGTATAAAAATACTAGACAAAGACGGCAAGGTTAAGTTCATCCAAGACGATGATGACTCTCAGCCGGTTGAAGTTGAAGATGAGAAAAAGCTTGAAACAGAAGAAGATCTTCCGGAGGAAGAGAAGGAGTAATTTATGGCAGACGAAGAAGTACCTGGCCGCTACCTCGATAAACGTCCGGATGCGGGACGGAAAAAACTTGATGGTGTTCCCCTTATGACCTGTGAGAAGTGTGATAGTACCTTCTTTGAGGCTGTAACCCTGCATCAGTATCGTGAAGATAACATGGTAGCACCGGACAGACAGGCCATTGTTCTTAGTACAGTTGTTCGATATAAATGTGGCAAGTGCGGTACGGCACAGGACCACCCACAGCTTAACATTTCCGAGGATAGATTGCGCAAGGCCTATGATGCCTTCCAGCGTGAACTCGCGGGCGAATCGTCCGAAGATGCACCGTTTATTGACAAGTTCAAATCTGGACAGCGCAACTTCCAAACCCAAGAAGAAATTGTTAAGGCGCGAATGGAGCAAGAAAAGAACTCTAGGGATTACTAATCGCCATGAGGTTAGTTAACCAAGAGCGCTATCCCTTCCCGTCTAATCCTTTCTTTGTGCACATAGCTACAATTAAGGATGGCCTTTCAGACTTGTATGTTTACTTCCAGGACACTAGGACAAGTCAAACCTATATCGAGCGAGTCGTAGGTGCGATCAGTCCGACCGGAGAAGTCGAGGGATTCCTCGAGCAGATAGGTGACGATGTTTTATGGGCACATCTTGCACAGTTCATTCAGAAGCTCGGCCTGGACAAAATGCTTGATAAGAACTCTAGACCATTTTAGAATAACTCTATGACCCAAGAGCTTTCTTTGACTGAAGATCAAAAAGAAATACTTACCAATCTGGCTAAGTCTTCCAGGTTTACATATGCAGACCTCTCCTGTTTTTTCGATGTACCAATAAGCAAGATTAAAAACTATTGTCGATATCACAAACTTAACGGGTACATCAAAAAGGAAACCTCCAGCGGAGAACGTATTCTATTAGAATACTTGCGTGATATCTATAAGAGTAATCGGTTTAAGACTCAACATCATGTAGGTGAAGGTCTTCGTCTGGACATCTTCGATCCCAAATTAAACATTGGGTGGGAGTATCATGGCATTCAGCACTCCCAGTTAACAGAGTTCTTCCACTCTGAGGAAGAATACAATAAGGCTCTCGGTCGAGATCGCAGGAAGCAAGAGCTGTGTAGACATCGTGGAATTAGGCTGGTTGTTATATATCCTTCGGATCTTACACTAGCCAATTTGCGTGATATGATTCACAAGCTAGAGCCTGGAACGGGTGAAATTAGTGAAAAAGCTGTTAGAACTTATAATGAACTTTCTAAAGAGCGCAACGCCGAGCGCCGAGAAGCCCATAGCAAATCCGAGTACCGGCGCCTCCTCATCCAGCGAGGCCGCGACTACCGGAAGCAACAGTACCAGCGTGCCAAGCAGTGGAAGCGAAAACTTCAAAGTGACAAACGTGACGAGCAAGCTAGTACGTCACCCGACCAAGAAGTACCAAACAAGAAATCTCAATCAGATTAAGAGAACAATCCTTCACTGCTCTGATCATGCCAAGGCGGATGCCTACGAGATAGCTCGCTGGGACATCACACCGACATATACCAAGAATGGCAAAGTTTATGCCAATCCTCTTTCTGACACGGGCGCCCCGGGCATGACTTATCATGCTTTCGTAGATTCTGAGGGTGATCTATTCCAGACGCAAGACTTTAAGACAGTAAGTTGGCACGCCTCTGGGCACAACACAGACTCTGTTGGCGTGTGCATTCAGTATAGGGCTACCGGCAATGACCAGCCACCCCCCGAGGATCAGCTTGAAGCCGCGATAGATTATATCGCACATGTCAATGTTCACTTCGGGATCCCTTCGGATCAGACCTTCGGCCACAGGGAGCTATTAGGCACCGGTTACAATCTGGTTGATGGTAAGAGGGTGCTGAGAAAAGAATGTCCCGGCATGAAAGTTGATATGGACAAGTTCCGTAAAGACCTTGATACTAAAATGAAGACGCTATTAAAAGAAAAAGGTTTTGATGACCTCGCAGCCTATTCCAAACAGGCTCAACTCAAGTCCCCATTACCTTTCTAGAGGAGTTATGTCTGACCAAAATGTTATCCAGCTCTTTCCTAAGCTAAGGGCGGTCCAGCCACCTAAAAGCAATGTGACATCTGACACTGCTGCGGTTAATAAAAGCATACTGGAAGCAGAACAGTGTCGTTATCAAGAAGCTATGAAGAAAGCTTCAGTTAAGCTCATAGCCGAAGACACGCAAGATGAAGAAAATCTTGAAGTTGTCCACGCTCAGAGGTCCGTCCATAATCTCATCATACAAAGTATCGATCTTTGGTTCCCCCGGTTATTTAACCTAGATGACAACGCGCAGGATGCACGGCGTGTGCGGAACCTTCTTCAATACATTTACCCGTCTGCCAAAGAAACCACCAAGGTGGCTGCATCCTTACACTGGCTAGATAATCTAGGTAAAGTTCTTAGGACCTGGCAGAAGCTGGCCTACAATATAGACCAGGCTGCCAAGGTAGCTGAGTCATTTACCAAGGCGGGGTATGAGAACCTGTTTGATACCCACGTGCGAATCTATGCTGCCCTACTGACCTTCCCCTCCGAGAATGAACTAAATAGGTTTCTCCTGGTAAACCACGAGTGCTATGGGAAGCTTGGTCCTACGGTCCTACTAGACCCCTCTAAACAGCTCAAGGAGAGGTTTAATAACCAGGGTGGCCCCCTCGGTATTGCCCAGGACGCTACAGACCTTCTCAACGAAACCTCAGAGATCTATGCTCATTTACTAGCTCAATACCTGTCTTCTCTAGTGGATGGTTACCGGATGTCGGGACTTAAAAGCCAATATATTGAGGCCTTTGAGTCTGGGAGACTTTGGAGTCTTGACAAATAGATAAATATATGTCATTTTAAGTATGAGATCCCATACCATATGGGATACCATATAAGGTCAAATATGGTTTTTCATATTTAACTTTAGAGCTGGAAAGTGAAATTAACCCCACATGCCTCGACACGTCTTTCACATCGAGTTTGATTATACTCAGTACATAGCTTTCACCGTACAAGGTAATGCAGTTACCAAGAGCAACGCCCATGGAATGACCGGCAAGTCAGGGCGCATGGTAATGTTTGTACCCAAAAAATATAAGGACTACGAAAAAGCTATCAAAGCTGAGGCTGCACAAGCGATGCAAAATGCAAATATGAAACCTTTTACAGGTGACTGCATCATGCTTTTGCGGTACTATTATGACACAAGGAGATTACGAGACGTGCAAAATCTACCCAAGTCCACCTGTGATGCACTCAATGAAATCGTCTACGAAGACGACAACCAGGTAAAGAGAATGATTGATATGGGTAAGTTCTTCGACAAAGAGAACCCCCGGGTAGAGATTGAAGTTTTCGAAACTAAACGACGATGGTACGAGTCAACCCAAGGCGAACCTTAAAACAGATAGACGGCACTGCAGCTGCCTATATTAAGGCATATTCGTCCCAAAATTACGATGAAGCTGCTCGAATCATGGAAGAGCTCATAGAAGATTTCACTCCATATATCAACAAGTATGTGGCTTTATCCAAATCTAAAAATAATCAAGACATCAATAACAAAGACACCCAGCAATTCTTGGCCCTATTCCTGTCTCCCGATAAGAGACGACAGGTCGATATGGTTAGCGCCAAGAACTTTTTCCAGGCAGTCCTAGAAGGGTTAGAGTCGGAAGAGATCTTCAACGAGCTGGTCATTGTCTTCATAGATCTGGCCAACCAATACGATCCCAGTAACCGAGTCGGGTTTACGCGGTACATTACTCAGTATATGAAGTGGGAAATCTCGCGCTGGGTTAAGCGCTTCAAGACAGAGCCACTTGTTGGCATGAGGCCGGTGTTCGAGTTCACAGAAGAGATAGGACCTGATGACGAGTTTGCTTTGATGCCGGATCTAGATATGCCGGAGATCACATTGGGTTGGGTTTTTGATTGCAATCGTGGCCCATTCGCTGTACTATCTCACTATGAAAGATGTCTGCTTTATCTCAAGTTCAAAGAGGGTAAAACCACAGATCAAATAGCCGAGAAAACTCAGAGGAGTCACGGCACAATAGTTAAAGATATCAACGAAGCAATCAGTAAGGTTGCTATTGTCTTCAAGAAAGGAGAATAGATATGAGAACAGAATCGTCCCAAGAAGACCGCGTCTTCAACAAGAATCTCGAGTACGATGAAGTCCCACCGGAGTCAGTGACGGAAACTCTCTCCATCCCCGGCCTCAAGGAGCTTCATAAGTTAGATCGAGATAGCATGGCCGAGACACTCAAGACTGTATTCTTGAATACTCTCAAGTCTCGTCCGGATCTTATTGCTTTCACCTATACGGTGGGCAAAGATGTCAAAGTTACGTACCGTCCTAAAGCTTAAGTTCTAAATCTAGATTCAGAAACGACAAAACCCGCGTAAGCGGGTTTTTTCGTTTGGGGTATATTGTCCTAAACTACAGGAGCTTCTTGAATCTATTTCTTCCTGAGAGTTCCTTCTGTTGTTCTTTCTCTTCTATCCTATTCAATTCTTTAATCACTCCCACTTCCATACCGAGGTGTCCTCCGCAGTGTGGACAAGCTATATTCTCGATACGTGTACGAGCTGCTTCTTCTTTCGCGACGGTACCGACCAGAGCCTCTAGCTGCTTGTCCGTTAATACGCCACGCTGTATGAACTGGGTGAATAAGCTCCGAATGAACCTATTATAGGGAGCAACTTGATGTGCATGTATCAAGTTGTTGATAGTGGTACGCTTTCGTTCATCCTCTCCGCCGCCCGGGAACAGTTCTAATTGTAAGGGGGTCTCATTGCGAAGGAATTCATCGATCGATGATTTTGCCATGAGGCCTAGATTAGTAAGCTCACGCTCTCGATCGTAGTCATATTGATCTTTGGCGAGCTGGAGTTTTTCAGGGGTCGGAGCTTTAGCTCTGTGGACCCTCTTCTTCGGAGCGGCTCGGGTTACGGGTCTGATTATCGACGCGAATGCCATCTCGATTCTCCTCAAATCTTAAGTTTAAGTTCTGAAATCTTGATTGTACCTCTTCGGTAGACGAGGGTGGTTCTACTATTGACTTTAACTTAAAATACCACCGTTGTCTAAGGTAATTTGGAAGCTCATCGAATTCAGGAGTGAGGTCTCGAGGGTTGACGGAGATGATTAGGTTGGGCCTACCGAGCCAGCTGTACCGGATAAACTTATAGCTGCGGCTTTCATACTCGTCAGTGCGCATAGAGTAGTGCCCATTGAGGATGTCGTAGTTAAATCCTACGAACATAATGGCTCCAATGACACTGGCAATGCCTAAGCCTGTCACAAGGATCCAGGTTGCACCCCAGATTAGGTAACAAATGATAGTGGGGAAGCCAAGAATGCCCATTGGTATGGCCATCATAAAGAAAAAGGCTCCTACGTATTCTAAAATACGCTCTAGGAACCTTAGTGGGGATATAGCAATCTCAAAACGCTCTCTTAGAGAGGTACGGAGGTCATGTAAGAGATTTTTTAGATAGGACCACAATGCAATCTCTATCCTTGTTCAGGTGGCTTATCGTCAAAAGTGCCATCCACGCCGAAACTGGCGTCGTTAAATGGATCTCCTGACTTCTCTAGCTGATCAATCTGCTTCTGGATACTCTGAAAAGGCTTAATAACCTTCTCTTCAAAGACCTCTTGGTACTTGACGGGATCGAGTTTGTTCTCGGGACCTAGGCCAACATCCTTGAGGTAGTGCATCAGGGTCGTAAGAGAGGCAAATGAATGGGCACTCTTATTAAAGAGCTCTGTCAAGCCACCGGCGAGGGCTTCAATCTCGTATTCAATACGATCTGAATGAGCTGCATTGACTAGTTCGATACGAATCATGTCTTTGATTGCCCCGATCACCTGCTCGGCGTTGGGTTTATCAAACCCAAGAAAGCTCTCTAGGCGCTTGCGGGCTGATTCATATTCTTCTCTGCTTTTAATCTCTTCAGCTTTGGTGCTCATATTTGTTCCTTCCCTTTTTCAAATTCATGTTTGAAGTCTGAACGGTAGTAGTACTTGCCAGCCACTACCCCGAAGTCGCCAGGGATGTGGAACAACTCTTGGGTTACCTTCTTGCTGTAGGTATCAATATGTGCAAGACCGAAAGCGTTAATGTACTTGGTAACGCCCTCTTCGTATTCTACGCGAGGCTTAGAGCAGCAGCCCGTGATCATCCACGATGTGTCGATGAAGTCGGTATCAATGAGTGACTTACTGAATGAGATGCCGGGCTTATGGGAATGTCCGTGTGTACCTGACAACCGAGAGAACTTATTATCGTATTCGTGACAGGCTACATAGGCACCGTGATAGACTTCGAAGTTCTCTTTGACAGCAGCTTCTGGATTATCGTTCGAGAAGGCGTGGAGATCAAGCTTAGAGATCAGATTGATCTCGTACTTGTCTAGCCCCATGATGTCTTTGAGGGACAGGTTTAACCAGGGGAGATCTCCTAATAGAGTGCGAAGCTGAGGAGCGTCCGCTAGGAGCTTAATCAGGCGTGCTTCGTGATTGCCTACAATGAAGTCGATCTGTGCATCAGGACAAGCTTTACGAAGACCCCCGAAAATAGTTTCTCGTACGAAAGTGCAACGTTCGACCGGTTGATAGAGGCGAGGATCGTGCTTGTATTTCATAGACAGTTCGTAGTAATCAAAGGCATCCCCGTTCACGATGATAATGTCCGGTTGAATAATCTTAGCTACATCAAAGATGATAGCTAAAACAAACCGATCAATCTCTAGGTCATGCAGATCAGAGATAACCAGGGCGGTTTTAATACGACCCAGACGATCTGCTTTCTTGTACTTGCCATGTTGAGGAATAACTTGATCGATGTAGTATTTCTTATAGATCTCTACTTCACCGATTCTTGCAATGAGACGATTGAGCTTCTCTTCTCCGGGAGAAGACTGCAGCACTCCAGATCGGCGAATGAATTCTTTCCAGCTACCGAAGTGTCGTGCCCAGGTGGTATCATGAAACTTACCATGGGCTCGGTAGAAATCACGAACAATGACTTCGTTGGGGGATAACTGCTGCACTCTCTGCAGGTCAGCTATGACCTCTTCTGCAGTTACCGTAAGCTCATACTTCTCTTTTTGATTCTCGGCCAGTATGGCAAGTTGAGCTTGTGATAACCGGCCCCTCTTCCGCTTGAGTGAATTCTCTTTCGCAATTTGGATCTGTTTTTTTGTTACCATAGTTTAATTAAATCCTTCCAGTAAAGTCGTTAGAAACTGAGAATTTAGTTGGTATGCTCCAGCCATTAAAATCGACTGTTAGTCGATGATCGCCGGGAGTCTCTTGTGCTATTCTAGCAACTTTAGAAACTTCTTGCAAGCTAGAAACTTTCAGTCTAACGCCCGTGAGTTTAGCAACCAGGTCTTTTAGAGCCTCAGCTGAGTTGACAAAGAACTCAGACTTTGTTTCAGAATTTTTAACTGAGCCGTGTAACACCACGCACTCGCCTTCCATGAGAAGATGCTGGATGTTTTCATAATTACCGGGAAACACTGTTGCTGTCATGTTACCAGTTAGATCTTCCACTGTCAACTTCGCCATCATCTTACCAGAGTATTTACTGTCTTTTTTCTTAACGGGCCACACTTCTTTTGCGGTGATGACGCCCACTATCTTGGCATGTTTTGCATCGCTGATCGCCAAAACCTGGGAGATGGTTGAATAATGCTTCTGTACTTGCTCTAGGCGCCCCTTGTATTGCTCTAATGGATGGGCACTAACGTATATACCCATAGTGAGCTTCTCAAAAGCAGCCATCGTAGCCTTGGACCATTCGTCTAGCGGTATGAGTTCGGGCTTGTCTGGTAATGATAACAGTTTCTTTTTGGTTTTACCACCCTGTTTTGTGATCTGAATCAATTCCTGTTTACGGTCATCACACACTTCCTTGCGATCTAACCAATCAACGATCTTGCCGTAGAAATCCAGTAGAGCTCGGCGTGAGTAACCGAATTCATCAAACGCTCCGCAGTAAATAAGGTGTGTCACCGATGTCTTATTGACCTTCGAACGGTTCACCTTAGACAAGAAGTGTTCAAAATCCTTAAAGCTCCCGACCTGTTTCCTAACAGACAGAATGTTTTTGTATACAGTATGCCCTATGTTCTTAATACCATTCAATCCGAACCTTACTCCCCCTTCTTCAGCGGTGAATTTGTCCCCGCTAATATTGATTGAGGGAGGAAGTATTTTGAGGTTTACTTCCTTCATAGCGTTAATAAAAGCTGCCGTCTTCTCTAGGGGATCAGACTCCGTCTGCACAGAGTTTAGACACGCACAGTAGAAATCCGAGGGATAGTAGTGTTTGAGGTAGGCAGTGTAATAAGAGAGGAAAGAGTAGGCTAGTGCGTGACTCTTATTAAACGCATATGAGACAAACTCAGATATGTTGTCGAAGAGCTCGGTGATCTTCTCTAGATCATGTCCGTTCTTAATGCCACCTTGAACGAACTTTTCTCGCTCTTTGTCCATGACCTCTTGGATCTTTTTACCCATAGCCTTACGGAGATCATCGGCTTCCGCCAATGTATAACCACAGAGGTCCTGTGCAATCCGCATAACCTGCTCCTGGTACACGATGGTACCATGCGTGGGAGACAGGATGGGCCGAAGAGCTTCTATCTCATAAGAAACTACTTCTTCACCATTGCGTCTTTTGACGTAGGCTTCCGTATAGCCAGCTTCAAGAGGACCAGGTCGGAAAAGTGCAGTAGCAGCGGCCAGGTCTTCCATGCTTCGCGGCTGCAACTTAAGAACAAGTTCCCGGAAACCAGAAGAACCCTGAAACTGGAACACACCCGCAGTATCGCCAGAGCAAAGATCATTGTATACCTTTTCATCTTCGAGGTCGATCGTATCGAGATCGATCTTTTTGGGTAGTCTAGGATTGATGTTTTGCAATATTTCCTTGACAACCGTGAGGGTGCGAAGGCCCAAAAAGTCGAACTTCACTAGCCCGACCGCCTCGCAGCTGTCCATATCATACTGAGTTAAGATCTTATCTTTTTCTTTGCCGTAGCAAAGAGGGACTATGTCGATGAGTGGGGTGTTAGAGATGATTAAACCAGCTGGGTGGATAGAGATATTCTGAGAGACGCCCTCCAGGCGCTCAAGGGAGCGGAGGATCTCAGAACCTATTTGTCCTTGGAAGATCTGAGGAGCTTCTTGCTTTGTTCTCTCCAGATCGGGCTGCTTACCATGGATAGCAGCAGGAACTTGGCCGACTAGGTTGCCACATTCTGCAACAGAATAACCTAGAACTCGTCCAATATCACGAAGCCCGCCTTTGATACCCAGTGTATCAAACGTACAGATCTGGGCTACGTTCTCTTGGCCGTATCTCTCTCTAATATATTCAATGACCCGAGGTCTAGACTCCTGGCATATGTCCGTATCAATGTCAGGTAGACCTTTACGGCCAGGATTAAGGAACCGTTCAAATAGAAGTCCGTACTTAATGGAGTCTATCTTACTAATACCCAGAGCCCATGCAGCTAATGAACCAGCAACACTCCCGCGTCCAGGTCCGATGGGGATATCCTGACTGGTACACCAATCAATGACGTCTGCAACTATTAGGAAGTAACCCGCATAACCCATGTTCTTGATTACTTCGATCTCATAGTTGAGACGATCAAGATATTGTTGTGGAGGTGTTTCGCCCTGGAACTTCTTAGCCAACCCCGCTCGAGCTTTTTCTTCGAACACAACGTTCTCATCGCCCTCGACCGGGGCCTTGGGCATGAAGAACTTCTTTGATAAGGGATTCCAGTCTACTTTATCGACGATCTCCTGAGTTCTATCACAATCTGCTTCGTCATGTTCCTTGAGCATTTCGTCACGAGACTTAAGATACAGATTGTCATAGATCTCGTCTTTGTAGTTGTTGAACTTCTCGTCTGTCACCTTCAGATGATACTGAATTGCTAGGAGAATACTCTGATGAATGTCATCTGAGGGTAAAAGAAAGTGACAGTCGTTCGTAGCTACAAGCGGTAGATTCCACTGAGCTGCTAATTGTTTGAGGTGGGGTCTTATATGTTCCCGTTCTAAATCAGTACCAACTTGGGTCTCAAGATAGTAACGGCCCGGGAAGGTCTCAGAGTAGAATGTTAGGATCCTACTAATCTCTTCATGGTCTTTAGCTAGATTAGCACGGGAAAGTTCTGAGGAGAGGCAACCGGATAAGATCACAATACCTTCGCTGTGCTCTCTTAGCACTTCCCAGTCCACACGGGGGACATAGTAGAACCCTTCTTTGTAGGCTCTAGAGGAAAGCTTGCACAGATTATGATATCCAGTTTGGTTTATGGCGAGAGCTGTCAGATGGTAATTAAATTTCTTCGGGGTCTTCGATATACCGCAGCCAGGTATGATTATCGAATCTTCTTTTTCAAGCTTAGGATACTTGAAGGCATCGTCTTTATCTGTCTTGTCCTTGCGTCCCATAAAACGATTGCCGAAGGCCACATATAATTCACAGCCCAGGACGGGCTTAACGCCTTCTTTAGTACAAGACTTATAGAACTCTACGGCACCAAATATATTACCATGGTCGGTAATAGCGATAGAGTTCTGGCCGATTTCTCTGACTCGGCGAGCAAGGTCTTTGATGCGAGTGGCACCATCTAATAGAGAGTACTGGCTATGATTATGGAGGTGGGTAAATAGTTTTTCAGCCATGCATTATACTAGCATACCGAATCTGCCACGGTCAATCTTTTCTTTAGGAGGAGGTTCGTGGTTAACACGGAAGTAATGATGTTTTCTCCATATATCCCCCTTAGGGTTAGGCATGAACGGGAGTAGATCTGATAGGGTCACCGCTAATACGTGAGGCATTTCCTCGGTGCTCGAATGACCGCGTTGATGCATTGATGGATCAAAGGAATAGCCGTCGTCGTCCTCCTGGTTTGGATCTTTACCAGCTTCCATCCAGAACCAGTGTTTCTTTGATTTGTCATATCCAGTTAATACACAGGTGTTATGGGTAGATGACCTAAAGACATAAACGATTTGCTCTGGTCCGGCAAGTACACGGTACAGGTGGTGTCCCCATTTGGTTTTAGGTTTTTTAGGTACAGTCATAGCAAATCAATCTTCCTTGTTCTATGTTGCAAGTGTCACATCCACAAAGCACATGATTTTCTTTGTCTTCTTCCGTCCATTCGTCCCAGAATGGATTTGTTACAGTAATGAACTTATCTTTTTTGCGTGCATTATTCTCGGCCTCTTCATAAAACAGAGCTGCAATAATCATGGGACCCTCGAAGTCAGGCCAGCAGCATTCCCCTCCATCATACCCTAGCGCAAAATAAACCTCTTGTCCTATTGCGAAGGGCTCCTTGCAGTACTCGCAATGCCAAGAAGATTTACGATGACCACGTGGATAGCGTCCGTTCGAAATATTATACCCTAATTCTCGAGCATTACATTCTTTTATGGCATGTTGCTCTAATATATTAATCTCTTCGTGGGTATTGGCACGAGCAAAAATGGTCCAGGGAGCCTTGGAATAAATTCTAAGTGCCCGATAAAATGGTGTATCTTTGTGTTTTTCTAGAGCTTGATACAGATGTGCCGCTAAGCGAACAGGAAAGTTCTCGGTAGCACCAATATAAAACTTTCCGTTAGGGAAATCTACCCGGTATAAGAGGAACGTTCCCAGGCGTGGATCGGTTTTATCCGTTACCGGAGGCCTGGGGAATGTTTCTATCCATCTACCTATTTCATTTCTTAACTTCATTACCTGAAACAGATACCACACTTCTTACAGTTCATTTCCTTCCCTGCTTTGATACCATTCTCTACAGGGCACACCACTACACCCTCCATACGTGGCATCCTAGCTTCACGTACGGCCCTAAAAACGAGGTCTACAGGGTAGGGAGGGGTGTCGGTATCCGTCAATGCTAACCAGGCCCGCTTAAAGCCTACTGGAGGCTCTCCGGTGCCTCTATCACATGATGCCCAGACGGTTACGTTAGGTAAACTGCTGAGTTCTATTAGCTCAGGAAGGATGATAGGGATCCGCCAGCTCCTGGTGTATGTCCAGAAGTGAGTGTCCGGTCTTAGAATTGCTACTTTCGTCCACGCTTCCACGTACTCGGGGCTAAAGAAGTCCCCTCCTACATGAATACGGAACATGGGGCCTCGTATGATTGGCACGAGGTCCAATATCTTGGCAGGATTCTCTCTTACCAGAGAAGAATTATGAGCCCAATAGGGGCCACCGAAGTATAAACTGGTTCCTTTTGCAGCGTAACAGATCGCCGCACACTCGGCAGTCTCACCTGGACAGTCCATGTGAGGAGTTATAGAGAAACTCTGTACATGACCGAGCTTACCGTTCTCTTGAGAGAGATGAAGTTGTCCTGGAATTGTTTTTATCGGCATCTAAATATTCATTATAGTGAAAATTATATGGAGCCTTAGCAACAAATCTACAAACCTTCCACGTATTATTCATCATAATGAATATTTTATGGAATCTTTGCACCGCTTAGAGTAACGAACCAAACCTGCTAGTATCTGAAGGTACCACTTCTTGAGGAGTTGTAGTCTGCGTAGGTGTCAGACGGCCAATCTCTTTCTTGAGCTTTTGACATATCAAATGTAAAGCTGGCACCTGAAAGGTGATAGGCTGTCTTGGTACTACAGACTCATATACCCAGTCAGTATGCCTATTCTTAATGCGCAAAGTCTGTTTATCTTCGTCATAATGGACATCATAGTTCATGTCAATGGAAGAAGCAGAGGAAAGCTGAAGACGATCAACTGCCGCTAGAATAAGGGGAGTTGTGTCATCAATCCTGGCTATCCAGTTATGAAGTCTAGCCAGTTCCATTAGCTCACTAAGGTGTGTCGTCATAAAGAATTAATACCTCCGCTTGTTCGTTGGTTGATTTTAATTTAATTGTCACCGCTCCTAAGAAGCGGTCAGCTGAGATGTTAGCTAGAATCAACGCAGCGTCGAGTGCGGCTTGTGGATCCACACTCTCAATCGTTATAATCTTAGCTACTACTTTGTTTGCCACTATTATTCACCTGTCCTTATTGCGTCCATCGCTATCTTTTCGAATCGAGCTTTCTGAGCATACTCAGGTCCATAGATCAAACTGCTGAGACCTTTAATAAAGTTCTCGAGTTCTAGAACTTTATTAGCTAGGGCTTCTACTTTATTGTTTGCCTGTTCGGCTTTTTCCTTAGTCATCCGAAAGGTCCAATTCTCATCCATGTGCCAGCCGTTAAACTGATTTGTGAGCACCTTATTGTGGTACTCGGTCAGTATGCAATAGACGATATCTGATATCCATTCTATCCACCGGTCTTGGTCAGGCATGGGAACATTAGAACCTATACCAGAGATCTTATTCTTTACCTCATAGGCAATGCGCTGTTCCAGGTCGTCTGGTCGATAAAAAGTTTCGATCATAATAGCTCCCCAAATCTTGATTTTGATTTATCATCCGCTAACACATCTTGAACATTGCCCTGTTCTATACGATCCAGTCTTTTTAGGATCTCTTCTTGCTTGCGAAGATACCAGTGCGCCAACCTAACCCAGTCGGCAATAAATTCATTGTGAGCACGAGCTTCTAGGCTATCAATTAGTCTTTGAGAATGCTCATCTTCGAGTGGCACAAAATTCTCCCGTCTTATGGCTGATCGAGCCCATGCGTCTACATCAGTGGGTCCGGTAATACGTCCTAATAAGTCTACGGGTATACTAGAAGGTTCATATATAGGTACCGTACGTGGAGCTACCAGTGGTTGTTCCGGAAGATTAGCTTGGTACCGCCACCTCTTCATCAACCAGACCTCGAATGGATCACCCGGCGTGTCGATGGAATACATCTCAGAAAAACCACGGAACTGAACTACGTTCCTCCATGAAGAGTAATAAGCACTTGCAGTGTAGGCTGTATGGGCACCACCGGGTATATCATATGATATAATCCCAAAGCCCCTATATGTCGTCATCCACCAAAGCAATCTTAGCGATAGCATTCGGACCTGTATACCGGACAGTGACACGAGAATTCCGCGAAAGATTCTGGTCAGCAGTGAGATTTGCATCCGAGACTTTTTGCTCGATTGTATTTTTGTTTGCTCTGATGACTGTACCGCCAAGGTCCGCTCCCAAGAGGTCTAGTAACTTGTCCCCTCTTACTTGAATGATAGTTCCACTTATAGCATTCCCTGAAACTTCCTTCAATAATAAGATTTCTCCCACTTTATTGGGAGCCTCTAACTGCAATTGTAATAGAGCTGGTAACCGTAGAATGAACTTGACTGTTATTGTGTCAGAGATTCTACAAATGCGTGGAGTGGCAAAGTATGGAGCTACAACTAGAGCGACGGATTCAAGGCCATCCGGGTCGAATGCACCTGGTGCATAAAATAAAGGAGATCCGTTAGACAGTTTGCCATCTCTGCCTGCACCGGGACGCAATTGGATCTCAACAATAGCCTCCGCCAGTTCTCCACCTAAGAGAGGGCCACCGAGATTGAAGGTACTCTCGAGCATGGCCGGATCGAACGGCGGGAAGATGGGGCCATTGATAATGTTCTGACCAATAACTATGTTGTTAATCTTTAGAGTGATGGTCAGTTTATCGATGGGCCACACTTGACTGATAGCTTGACCGGGGAGATCTGAGTCTTCGAAGATGTTAAAGCCGGTCGCCTGGACTTTGATCTGGGTGTCATTCAATATCGTATCGCTACCATCCGGATTAGATATGGTGATGTCAGTAAGATTACACTGGGGGTCCTCATTAAACCGATAGAGGTTCACGTCATAGTTATCGAACGGTATGGGGAAGATACCTTGGCCTCGCACCAACGCCGATGGCAGCGCTCCAAACAGACCGGTGCGTGTGAAGGTATGATCGGGCGTATTAAGATCCAAGCCTTCACCAGAAGCCTTTGTACTCGTAGGTGTAGCTGGTACAAAGACTGGGATCTTAATTAAACCTAGATAAGGCCTACCCCCTAGATCGATATCAAACTCCAGAGGACTTGGGTATTCCTCACTACCGATAGGTCTGTGATCGAATGGAGTGTGATCATCGGGGGTACCTTGGCCATGTTCCACCAGGAGACCAGGGAACGGGTCATTGGTATTTGCAACACGAGGATCTGGGTGGGCAAGGATTGGGAGAAGAGGCTTTGTGAGCCGCCAGACATCTACGTCGAAAGCAGCGCTACCATCTACATCATTAAAGGTAAACGGGTAGACGTCATTCTCAATCGGATGGCGTTTGAATCCATCGCCACCGTCAAAGACAGTGGTTCCAAATGTCTGGTTCTTATTGATCTCGTATGCAACTGCGGGTACGCCACCAACTCCCAGCGTTCCCGTCTCCGGTGGTTTGTTCCCTAGAATTGAGTGCTCGAAAATGCCACGGATAAACCGGTCTATTCCGATACCGTCATCTAGGGGTACAGGGAGATCAGAGGTGTGTCTGATCATTGAGTTCGGATCGTGGTGAATATTGTGGGGAACTCCACTATCCAAAATATCTGTATTATGAACGTCGCTACCGACATGGGTCTTAGCGTCCAGGTCGATATCTGAGTAACCAAATCTTATTGCGACAACATTAAAATTGTCTCCGTCTAGGTCAATGATACCCGTCGGCATAACCTGGAACCTGTGCCCTTGGAAGCCGGGCAGCTTCGGTATATTAACCTCGAACTTGTGTTGTAGAGAGTCTCGGCGGGATCCTACGCCGTTGGCAGAGAAGATGTGACCTAAGGCATCTGATCCTATATTGAAGGGCTGGAAGAACTTATGGCCCAAACTCTCGATAGTAGAGACCTGGGTAATAGCAAGGCGGTGGAAGAGGAAGTCAAAGGCTCTGAGAGCACCTTGGAACTTATGACCGAATTGATCTTCTGCATCCTGCTCGACCGCGAAACGATGGTTGAGGACCTGACCGATGGCACTGAAGTGATGTCCTAGAGCATCTATGGTGCCAACCTCAACGGCAAGTCTATGGCCGAGGGGTTCGTTCGCATTGATGCCAGCGATGTTAAACTCATGGCCTAGCTCATCTGTATCATCCTGAGTAACACCGAAGCGACAACCTAGGGCATCCGTAGCATTTTGGGCAACGGCAAACTTATGACCGAATGGATCTCCGAAGACACCGAAGCGATGCTCCATTTCATCTTGTGTGCTTATAGATACGGAGAACTTGTGGCCGAAGTTATCTGTTACGAATGGTAATGCAAACTTATGACCTAGCGCATCCGTAGCATCTATGTGATCAATGTTGAACTTGTGTGAGAAGTTATCTTTAGCTTGGACAGTACCGGTGAATTTGTGACCAAGGGCATCTGCCTGGTCTACAAATCCTACAGTAAACTTGTGGCCAAGTTCGTCTGTATCCCGAATCTCATTACAATTAAACCGATGACCAATGTGATTCTGAATTTCAGCACGGAACTTATGGCCTAGGGAGTCTGAAGCATTAATCTCATTGACATTAAACCTATGCCCAAACCTTTGACCTTCGTCAAAGGGATAGGGGGGAACGTCAATGCCGGGAATGGTAAATTTATGACCGAGTTGGTCGGCTGGAGTGGCGTTGAACTTATGACCTAGTTCATCTTGATCGTCGATATGATCGACGTTGAACCGGTGTCCTAGAGCATCAGTAGCACTGATGGGACTTGCGTTGAACTTATGACCGAGTGCGTCAGTAGCTTGAACAGCTACGGTAAACTTGTGCCCTAGTTCATCGGTCGCAGTAAATACCGCTGTGAACTTATGTCCGAGTGCATCAGTCGCATCAATATGATCGACGTTAACCCTATGCCCTAGGGCATCGGTTCCGAATTCGCCGAACTGAATAACGACGGCACATAAAAGAGGTATGTTAATGGGGGTACAGGACAATTAGGTACACGCTTCCCAGTAGATGGGCCTAGCTAAAATCGAGGACGTGAGCAGCGCACGGGGGAATTTAAAACTGCGAAGCAGAAAGCAGTGGTTTTGAATTCCCAAGGAGCAGGTCGACGCCCGGAGATTTTAGAAAGAGCCGTGGGGAAGATGCGTAAGGGGGTGGGGAAAGGGAACTATTCTTGTAAAAAGGTTATGTTACCGTATCCAGCAAAGCCGCCGTTGGGTTTGAATAATCGATAGACGTCGGCGCCGTCGGTAAGAGTATCACGGGATACCCAAAATCCATCTGTTGCCAGAGCAAAGATGTCTAGTAATCTACCGCGATAATGCCTATTGAGAGCTCCGTGACTCGTCGGAGAGACCAGAAAGAAGCTATACAGATACCATCTGTTATCCCAAACACTGGGATTAGCTAGGTTATGGTCAATGACAGAGATACTTGCCAAGAACGGATCGTTCTCAGCAAATGGATCTGGTGCACTTGCAACTGCACCTGTACCTGCCGTATTGAAGGTCTGCAGGCTACCGCCGCTTCCAGTTGTACCGTTACCGTTTACTGCCACTACCGGTACTGGATCTTGCGCTGGGGTATGAAGACGTGCGTATGTCCCAAAGTAGAACAACGAAATGATCCCTGTATGAGAGATGTCTCCCTCTAGGGCAATAATGATCCTGTCTTTAGAGACAGAGATCCAGAAGGCAACCAGATCGTTTTCTGATACGAAGTTACCATCTGTAAATACTTCCTGATTGAATTGCTCGGTCACCACCGTCATGCCAGCATTCAAACCGCCACGCCATCTCTGGTTTCGCTGAGGAGTTCCCTCTCCTAGCCACTGCCAGTACATGTCGATTTGGTTAATGTTCGTAGGAATGCCGCCACTAGTTGGACAACGAGCGATTCTTAATGACACATTGGTTCTTTCCCATGCGTCTCCTGGAGCTGCCGTCACGCTGTTCCCGTTAGCTGCGACAAATCCAGTAACAAGATCATAGATCTGTTGATCTACGTCTTGCCATGTGAGTGTTCCTGTTAAAAAGGATGTCACCCTATACCACCTCTTGCTTCTCTTCTCCCTTGACTTGAGCCTGCTGCTCTAAGATTGCAGCCTGCTTAGCCTTAAACTCTTCTATGTCTTTTTCGATGAGCTCGCGTCGCTTAAGGGCGACACATACTCGTCTGGTCTTGGGGTTGAAATACTGGTACGGTTCTAACGGACACGCAGGTCCGCATTTGTAAGGACGGATCTCTTTCTTGAGAGCATGTTCCGCAGTCCAGCCCTGCTTGAACGTAAGCTTAAGAGCGTCGTACGCTTCCCGGGTAGCAACAGTTTCAGATAAACCACACTTCTTGCAACTGTAAGTATAGCTCTTAGGCATTGCGCTTAACCCTTTCAAGTACAAGGTTACGTAGCTTAGTAAACAAAGCTCCGTTGGTACGGAGTAATTCTTTGACGGAATCGGCACCCTGACCTAAGCGCTCGCCTTCAAATGAATACCAGGATCCTGCCTTTTCTATGATGTTGAGATCAGTGGCGAGTGATAAAACCTCCCCGGCTTTATCCACACCCTGGCCAAATATAAGATCGAACTCGCACTGCTTAAAGGGTGGAGCTACTTTATTTTTGACAACCTTAACCTTGGTAGAGTTACCAACGGTATTAGGATCATCGCCTTCAACCTGAGATTTTTCTTTCACTGCTCCGGTCCTACGAACATCTAGTCGAATCGTAGCATAGAACTTGAGAGCGTTACCGCCGGTCGTCGTTTCAGGACTGCCAAACACAACACCGATCTTAGATCGAAGCTGGTTAATAAAGATGATTACCGGGCCGGTTTCATGATCTCCGAGAAAGCCTACCATCTTCCTCATAGCTTGGCTCATGAGGCGGGCCTGAAGGCCCATGTGACTGTCGCCTATCTCGCCTTCGATTTCGGCTTGAGGAACTAGGGCCGCGACAGAATCTATAAGAATAACATCGACAGCCTTAGACTCGATAAGCTCTTGAACGATCTGAAGAGCTTGCTCGCCGGAATCTGGCTGGGACAGTAAAAGTTCATCAGCATCTACACCCAAATTAACGGCATAGTTCATATCCAGGGCGTGCTCTGCGTCTACGATAGCAGCTATGCCCCCAGACTTCTGTGCGTTAGCTACCACCTGAAGACCGAGAGTTGTTTTGCCTGTACTCTCAGGCCCAAAGATCTCAGTAATAGCACCACGGGGCAAACCACCTACGCCCAGGGCTATATCTAAACCCAAGGAACCAGTGGAGATGGATCGTGGACTTGTTACGGCATCAAGACCGTATTTGGCAATAGCACCTTTACCAAAATTCTTGGTGATTGTAGCGAGAGCTACTTGTAGGCGCTTCTCTTTATCGGGATCGGAAACCTTAATAGTTTCAGGGACTTCGTCATCTTTTTTCTTAGACATTGTAAATCCTCGTTAAAGTTACAGTTCAGTATACAGTATGAACTATGAACTGTCAACTATCTCTTGGGCTTCTTCTCGTGCTGGTCGTACCAAAGAATCATTAGAAGGTTCCAGGCAGCATGGCCCAGATGGGCAAGACCACTTTCAGGATCATTAGTTTCACCCTGTTGCCAGGCAGCAATGTGGCGGCGGGCACTCGAGAGACGGTCTTGTACTACCTTAGAATGGTCTGTGGTATTAAGAGACTTCTTCCAGTTGTGCGGTGCATATTTCTTAGCTCCGAAGGTGAAGATCTCAGCTAGCACAGATTCCCATTGCCAGGGAATCAAGTCATACATCGTTTTGTTCTGGTTATATCGAAGCGTATGTTCCGAGGTCTGCTGTTTACGAATCTCAGCTTCAGGCGCAGAAGCCTCAGATTCTGAGGCTGTCTTAACATCAGCCAGTCGCTCAGCTTCTTCTGGAGACACGATCGTAGCTTTGATTTCTTTACTATTGGCCTGGTAGCCACCGAATGACGTATAATGTCCCATTCTAAGTCCTCCTCTTTTCTATTTCTATTTTAATTTGCTCGAGTAAGTATAGCCAATTGTGGTTAGGCAGTCTATGAATATTCTCATAATTCTTTTCACAATCACCATAGACAGTTTGATTATATGAATGCGGGGGAACAAAGACTTTGATCCCTGCAGCTGCACATTTATGCGCCACCGTTGGGTGGTCGTCAACTAGGATTGGTATGTGGTTTGCTAGACAGATGTCTTGCTTCTCATTAGTGAACGCAATCCAGTCGTAATGTATCTTGTACTGCGACAGCCACCAATGAGTGTCTTGGACGATCTCAGGATACTGCCAGCGGTGGGTGATGATAGCAATTTCACAACCCCAAGTCTCGTGAAGCTCTTTAATGACTGACGGAATATTAGGATCAATAATGGGAGCATTTCTAAATACAAATGGAGTGAAGGCTATCTTCTCCATCCTCTTATCTGAGACACCTGGTATCCGGGCACGAGTGCCTTGCATCTGGTTTGGATCAAAAGTCTTACCTAGCTTGAGACTACATACCTCAGAGAAAAATTGATTAAACGCAACGATGGTATTATCGAGGTCAAAGGCTATTTTCATAGCTAACCTCCAAGTATTGAACTGCTAATCTAATGCGTTCCGGGCTATCATTGAAGCACCCGATTCCTTGGTTACACTTCTCGCACAACAGGCCCCTGATTCGGCCAGTTGTATGACAATGGTCTACGGCAAACGCCTTACTGAACTCATCTCTATGCTGGGAACACACTGCACAAAGGAAGTTTTGTTGACCTAAAATACGATCATATTCTGATGCAGTAATACCAAACTTGTTCTTCAAGCGAGCGTTTCGCCTCTGTTCATATGTTAACTCGATGCGAGCTCGTTGTGATATCTTTTCAAAGTTCTTTTCGTACCAGGCCTTATTGCGAGCGTTAGAGTATTCTTTATTTCTTAGATACCAGCTAGCTGCGAACGCTTTCACACAAACCTTGCAACACCAGGCAAGCCCGCCCTTCCTCTTCCTTGACTTATGGAACTCTGATTCTTGCTTGTTGTATTTGCAACGGGGGCATTTCTTCATGGATGTTCGATTGTCCCTTTAGGATAAACCTTTAATGACTCGAACTCGTCACAGCTTTCACTTGTCCAGGAATCGCTAGGATCATCTAACTTGGCAAGCATCTTCTCAATGATCACGCGCCACATCTCGCTCGTGTATCCACGTGGCTCCATGGACCGATTGGCAACGTTTAACTCGAAGTTAGGTTTCCAATACGTGAACTTAACTTTATAGTATCTGGGGATCTGTTGAAGGACTAGAGCCCTGTCATACATAGAGAGGTTGACGTCGTCCACGATAATATTATCACCGTGAAGACAAGCCGTGCGGATAAGACTCAAGAACATCTTGTCATAGAGAATCGCCATGTCCTCACGGAAGTCATATGAACCTCCATGGCACATATAGATCAGCTGGTCTTTATTGATTACGGTATATCCGTCAAGCATCCGCCTGCGGGTGTACGTGGACTTGCCGGATCCCGGCAAGCCTATTAAGATATCTGCTGTAGGCATGATTAAACCTCGGTATCAAGATTCCGTTTCATTAAGTTACGGAGCTTCTTAGTCATGTGTCGCGGTCGTTTGTAAATAGGTGAAGTCTGATTATTAATTTCAAACAAGGCTGCCCACTTCATATGATAAATGAAGCCTTCGAGTGTTGTGAAGACATGAGTTGCCTTAGAGATAACAGATAGGGATACTTTCTCGAGCGGGATATCCTTACCAATGATTAGGAATACGGGGATCCCACGTGCATTGGCCCAGCCTACTTCCATCGCGCTACCGCCACCACCGAATATCGATTCGTCCCAATAGATAGCTAGGGAGTCATTGCGCGTATCAATGACCTTCTTGTCTGCATCGAGAAGACTAGAGACAATGGCCGCAGCCCTGGGGAGAGTCGACCACTTCTTGAGAGCTTTAAGCTCATTGGCATTGATGCCAAAAGCCTCTAGGACACCACGCTCTTCTGCTGGAGGATTGAAGAATTTATACCAGGGATCTAGTTCTAGAACAATACGATCGCGCCAGCCCAGACCGTAGTCTTTGGCATATTCCATGCCACCAGAAAGATAGATGTCTTCTACCGCTTCTGGTAAGCGCTTACTACCGCGTTTTGGTAACACTAGACAGGAATACTTGTTCAGCTTTGATTGATCAATTTTGTCATCGGGAGATAGCCACACGGGCAATTGATACTGCTTTGCCTTGTTCATAGTGTTTTACCTTCCTATGTTTGGTTGAACATAGTGATAGGATATCGACAAAGACTATGCGTGTCAAGGCTCAATTCTTATGAACATGTCCATGCTATTAGGATCACCCAAAATAGCACTACAAGAAACCAAGGTCTTACTGTCATAAAGTTGGCTTTCTTTCTTCTATCTCTTGGACGCTGCGGGTACTTATGTCACCGCCACCGGTGGGGTACCAATCTATTTTTCCACGCTCATCCAATTGATGAGCGAGATTATCAGCCTCAGCTGAGTTGGCAGCCTCCACTTCAATTTCCGCACGCATAAAATCCGTACGTCCAAGCTTAACAATAAATCTAGGCATACTTAGCTTGCTCCAACAAATCTTGTTCGAACTCTCGTTCGTATTCTTCAACGAGATCCTTGTGATAAAGTCCACGCAAAACGTAATCGGGTGAGGGATGGTCTACTTCCGCCATGAATCTCTGATAGTTGTTACCACGAACCCCGTCACTCTCGATACAAGTACGATGAATCCTTATAGCATCATCTCTAAGGCTATTGTTACCTTGGGCAAAATGGTAGATGATCTTCTTTTGTAAGTCATTCATTAATAACTATTCTCCTCTACCCAGGCGTCATAGCAATAGGGGCAAAGCATTCGCCCCTCATCATTCTCGATGCACTCACCTTCGGCTTCGCCGCATTCTTCGCATTCATCTTCGATCATAACAGTTTCTTAAACCTAGTCTCTTGATTGATTTCTTTAAGTACCGGATACTCTGCCTCTAGATCTATACCAGACCGTTCGTTCGGTGGAACCTTAATCTGGTCGAGTAGAACATTCATCATCTCTATATACTGATCTACGACCTTGGGGGCATCCTCTCCAGCCAGCATGTTCTTTATACGCTTCACCATGATCTTTAATGAGGCAAGCTCCTGATGGGTAATAACATAACCCACCTCCCGAATTCTAGCCTGGGTGGCAGGCAAGACATGTTGTCTACCGAGGCTCATCTGATTTTTTAATCTCCGGAATTAGTTCCATGAAACGTTGGGTATCAATTTTAGGAATGATATCTTGAATCCTAGGCTTGTGAACACGACCTGAAACAGTTTCCAGAGCTTGTCTAATTTGTTCGTTGTAGCGATAAACTTGTACGAGTATTTCATTGCAATCACCACGAGAAAGTTGTGTACTATCTTGTAGTAGTTCGAGCGTACTACGAATACCTTCAGCACATCCATAAATCTTATCAAAGGCGTAGTCGGTTATCTCATACACAGAATATGTATCGGTGTTACTCACAGTATCTCACAGCTTCCGCCCATGCAAGCGTACTCTTGGTCACCGGTTGTCTCGTCTTCCTTCTCGAAATCAACCAGTTGCTCGTAATTTATCTTAGGGAATGCAGCCTTGCGTTCCTTATATTCGTCCTCGCTAATCGCTTCTTCCGGTAAAAGACTGTACCTACCTCCATCTTCGGGTAGGAAGGACACGGCAACTAACTCATGTCGGGCCTCCCAGACCTCCGCCTGCATCTTAGACCACTGTCCATCAGGTATGGTGATAGTACAATTGTGGGTTAAAATATTATCCTCGATTGTAAACAAATGATTCTGTGGTTCATCCACGCAATAAACTGGCTCTATTAAACCAGTCGGTTCTATGCTTTCAACCCTCCAGGACTTAGGCGATTGTTCATTCTGAATCTTGGCCAATCTAGACCGATGTTTTTCTCTAATGAAAAAGGTTCTATGCACATGTCCCTTAATAAGGGACAGCTTGAAGCACGGATTATCACTTGCAAATGTTGCCTTAGAATTATCAACAGCACCAATATGATTGGAGACAGGAATGCCTATAGAGGGACCTATTTTTTGTATCCACTCCAAATTATCATGGTGGATGGAAGAGATTAGACTGTTACGACCATCTGCACTTATGTGACCATCGGCTGCAAACCAGCCAGCTATAAACCAATAGAGATAATCCGGTGACATGTCTAGTCCGGGAAGCTCCTTCCAGTTTACCGGAAGAGAATATATACGAGTCTGATTAATGTCATCACGCTCTGTGATCTTGTAGCCTCCACGCTGGAATAGCCACTTTAATTCCCTAGACTCATGACAGAGATAGATGTGAGTATTTTTCCCAGAGCTCACAACGGTACCATCCCCAAAAACAATACCATGCATAACGGCTTCTAAATTAAAAGGCATTTCCTTGCTCGCGTCCCCGAAGTTACTCACAAGCTGCATGGTGTGATTCAACTCAGTAGTTTTTCTGAGGATATCACCGGAATTGAAGCGCTGATAATGGGTATAAGAAGGCCAAAGATGATTAGCGGTTGTTCTTATGGTCTTTGTTCTCGGGCCTTTTTTAAGTCTTAGATTGAAAATTTCCTGTTGTCCCAGATAGCGAACTATCGCAGGAACGAACTGTCCATCTATACCTAGTACGTTCACGGTGGATCCTGGAATAATTGAATCAAATCTAACCACCCCGGCGTCTGTTATAAACTTAGTGTCCCCAGAAAAACAGGACTGATTGTGCTCGCACCAGTTCTTCTGAACTTTCCTATACCATTCAAGCTGAGCTTGAGCCGAGAAGTCCTTCTTGAAGATGGCGTTCTTGGGTCTCTTCACCGGAAACTCTACGACCCAAGTGCGAACGTCATCGATACTAAACTCGCCAGCGTTCAGTTTAGCCTGATCGTCATTGTCAGGCACCATGGTGGCACCTTGAGCTCTCATGAGTTTACAGAGAGGATCGATTGCATTCACACGAACGCGGCGCACCATATATTCGCCCTCGTCCGGCTTCATGCCCGCATTACATCCTACTAACAAGGATCCGGTACCCTCGGGCTTACCACAAGTAACGGCGGCGGACATGTTAATGTCAAAGGCTTTACAGGCTTTGTCGGTTTCACGTAACACATAGTTCTTTAAGATCTCGAGCTTCTCATCACTCATGATCCTAGGATTACCCAATTGCCCGTTGAGGGATACACCTAATAGACGTTCCTCCTCACAGTTCTTAGCCCATTCCTTGCGGATATAGGGGAACTTTGTGAGGGTGGCTTGCACAGCACCGAGCCAGGTGGCTACCTTGGCCTTACCAATAATATCTTGGAAGGAATCCGAAGGCCTTACAATGATACTCGAGAGATTACAAAATTCGAAGGGCCGCAGGATGATCTCACCACACGGGTTTGTGCGGAACTCTGGAGTAAACTCTCGACGCTCCAGGTATTGCTCTATGTTGTGGACAAATAGAAGACCGGGTTCACCGGAGCCCCCTTCTTTGAGTGCCGTCCAGAGCTTCATAAACTGCAGCTCCGTTGGCTCAGAGGTAAGCGCAACACTATTGTTAGCTCGAGCTCTGTAGGGATTTATGCCATTAACTGGATCATATTGGTCCGGATATCTCTTACAATGAAGCATCGCTTCATCATCGAAGTCAAAGAAAGCAATCATGGCAGCTCGTCTAACACCACCGACCTGAACGATGTCAGCAATGTTGCAGCAGATGTCATGAGCTTCGATGGAAGAGAGCTTGCGACCTTGAGCCTTTAGAAAGACTTGCCTTACAAAGGCAAGTAGCTCCCTCAATGGATCAGGACCACTCGCACGGCCACCACCAGTCTTAAGGCGTGCACCCTTCGGTCTTATTAAAGAATAGTCGAAGTTGATATCTTTACCACGCGACCAGGTTTCTAGTCCCATACGTAGTGCTTCCGCCCAGCCCTCTTTGCTGTCGGCAACACGATGGGAAATTGGGTCAGTTTTAAGCTGCTGTTGGATCACGGGGAGCTGAGAGACATATTGCCTCTCAACACTATAACCTACCCCGGTAGCACACATCAGGATATAGAAGAGCTCAGAGAAACAGAAGAGATCCTTGATGGGAAGGTAGGAGCAGTTATAGGACTGGATTGCATTGACCTTAACCGGTTCACCGGCAGACCAAAGCAATCTCATAGAAGGAAGGTTGGCAAGGCTAAAGAGATTAGCCTCGATATGATTTCGGGTTTTTGTTGGGAGTCGTCCACGGCAATGGCCATCGAGCCACTCGAGATAACGAAGGATTGCTTCGGTTGCAGACTCTCGGCGGCTTTCGAGATTTAACCAACGTGCGTAGGTTCTGTAGTGAATGAACTTTGACAGCTCATCGGGATGAGAGAAGGAAAATTGAGGGGAACTCACGATCTTCTTATCTCCTTGGTTTAGCTGATACGGGCTTTACTGGGGGCTTCTGGGTTAGCTTTTTAACGTAGTCCCCAGTGTGCCATTCTGGTACTGAATTTTCAAGAACTTTATCAGCCAATCCAAGCTTGACAACCTCATTTGCATAAAAATATTTGTCAATAATGAGAAGATCTTCGACGTACTTTGCGTCACGTTGCATTGCTCGAGCAAAAACATCTACCATCATTTTTCTTTCACGCTTGATCTGTTCGGCTGCGGCTTCTGCGTTACGATTGTGACCGTGATCCATACCCCAGCTACCTTCGTGTAGCATTAGATAAGCATGTTGAGAGATGTAACGCTTGTCACATGCTTGAAGTATCACGGAACCTGCGGAACTGGCTTCGCCCCACACTCGCCCGATAACAGAACACTTAGACTGGCAAATGCGATCGAAGATCGCCCACATGTCTACTACGTATCCACCTGGTGTACAGATATCTAAGTAGATATCTTCGCCCTTCTTACCACCAGGGCCTTCATCGAGAAGGTTCATTGCGCTAATGAATTTTTGGGCTGTGCCGTGGGTGTAACCCTCACCATCGGTCACTTCGCCAAATAGGGTGATGAGTCGCTTCTGGATGTGACATCCAAACTCGTGATACCTGTCTGCGTCGTCACGAAAAGTTTGACTCATGGGACACCTTAAGTTAAAGGATTACTTCTTCTTGGGCTTCTTTTTGGTAGCTACAGCATCTGCCTCTTGTTTACTTTGTATCAGGCTGTTGATGAAGTTTTGTAACGTCTGCTGCTGAGTCTGTAAAGCCAGAGTTGTCTCAGCTAGTCTTGTTGCCGTTACCTTATTGTATTGTTCCTGAACCTTAACAAGATACTCGATGCCTTCGGCAAAAAGCCCGATGTCCATCTTTTGGTGAACTGCGATATCAGATTCTACTTTCATCTTTAACCACGCCAGTAAACCCAGCAGGTCGTTAACCGTACTATTCTTTTTGATCTGATAAATGTAATTATTTTCCTTGGTGATTCCTGCTACGATCCAGTGGGTCATATCATCCAGTTGTAATTCTTTGGTCTTCGGAGCTTCAACGGGTTTCTCACCAGCAGGATTTACAGCCTTCTTGATTGCATCGTCCCCGATCGGAGTGACAGTACCCATGTGTATTTTCCCTTCCGTTTCTCCGGTCTTAAGCGGAGTGCGTTTGTCTTCTTGTACGACCTTAGGAATTATTTTCTGAACGTCCATTGTAAGACCCTCTGTTAGGAGTTGTTGGTACGGTATCAGGACCTCCATCAAACCTACGTTCAACACTAAGACTTATGGAGATCTGCTCAACAAGCCTCCTCTGGTTGTTGAGCCCCTCGACAATTTCCTTCCAAAAATTCTTTGTAATCCCGGCCTGAGATTCTGCATCTTTAATGTCACCGATATCATACTCAGCTTCACGCTTCAAAGTGTCTGCGGCGGGGAGCTTAGCTCCGGCATTCTTGTAGGCAGAATAATGTTTATGATGAGCTTCTCGGAAGAGCTTCTCTCCACCTGTTTGAATGGCGGAGAGCTGGGCTTGTGCCTCGGCGTAAAAGAACGAAGCCTCTTGGTACACGTTGTACAACTTAGTGGCTACTTGTCTAAGCTCAGCTAGGTTGCAACTTTGTGGGATCTGGATCTTGAAGTGCTGGCGCCAGGCGCTGAGCGTCTTGCCATTAAGCAAGAACTCATTTTCAAAATGACGAGTGAAGACGGTATAGACGTCTTTACCGTCCTGGAGTTGAGCTAGAATGCTCTGTGCCAGTTCGCTGTTCTGACTCATTAGAATCCTCGGGTTTCTTCTCTTCGTTACCAAAGAGCAGCTTATTAAATCTACCTTCCTTCTTGGGAGCCTTATAAAAGGGATCCATCTCCAAGAAAGGATTGTCCGGGTCTAGTGGTTTTTCAAGTGCCATACCTAAATTTACCACCTTTTTATAGAATCGTCAATCTATACTAAATGAAAAAATCTGTTACCGACTTTTCTTTCCTCGAGCTGAGCAGCTAGGGCCTCCGCATCTTTCGCATTGTCCACACCAAACTTGGCAGCAACAATCTTATATCCCTTGCCAACCTTTTTGCTAAAGATTATCTCAGCCTCTTTCCAAAGGGCTGAGAGCAGAGGTATACTTTGAGTGTACGTTTTGGACTGAGGTTTCTTGCCTCCTATCGGTCCCCACTGTGTTGTGAGTACATAGTCTGGCTGACGTCCGGTGTTACCAACGGACTTACTGATTATAATTTCATAGAATTTATTGGATCCGCTTCCCTTGAACTCAAGCCGCACGTAACATAAATCAGGCTTGACAGTCAGGAACGGATTCGCTTGTCTTGCCGCCATACGAGTCTCCGAAGTTAGAGCAACTTGATAGCTGCCGGTACTTTA
>Ga0187893_10000088_pt1 | contig 193801 bp, 177 predicted proteins | sample MA1701074metaG_FD_139574 | JGI IMG/M metagenome (GOLD analysis project Ga0187893, IMG submission 139574) | White microbial mat communities from a basaltic lava cave in the Kipuka Kanohina Cave System on the Island of Hawaii, USA - MA170107-4 metaG ...
CCTCTACGATCCGTCCCGTGTCACGCCGTCACCGCCGCCAGCCGGAGCGTCCGGATGATGCGACCATCTCGTCGCAAACGACCATTGACTACGGGTGGGGAGTCCCCCCCCCAAACCACCAATCTCATCAAGATGCCGACGTAGCTCATACAGCCCTCCCTCTGGCCGATGCCTGACAAACCGCGAATACCACCGTTGATCGACCCGACGTCTCTCCCCTCGGTGACGTCCAAGCTGCCAGTGCGGGGCGGAGGTGTCAACCATTGCAACGACCGAATCCCCAACGATCCAACGCGCGACGTTGCCCAGGTCCAGGGCGGCACCGTCAGGGGCACCCGCCCAAGAGCCAAGTTCCGAGACAAACCTGTAGGCCGACAGGTCTCGCCGCCCCAGTGCGATAGCGCTGTCGAGCATCGATTCGGGCCAGGTAGACCCTCGCCATCCCGCCTCGACCGACCGGACGGAGCAGCTCCCACCGATCGGCCAGGAGGGGCGCGAGGACGGCGAACTCGTCAGCGGACAGGAACAGACTCCTTCGAGACTGGGCCCAGTATCGGACTGGCGACCAAGACCAAGCTAGTGCAAGTGCCTCGAAGCGGTACCTTTCGGGGATCCGACCTCATCGGGGCTGACCATGCTGACGCTACTCCGGGTCTTGGCGGCCGTCACCGTCTGGCAGACGGCTGCGGCCCAGACACCCACCCGCCGGTTCGAGCTCAACGACCTGGGCCGCGAGGTGTCGCTCGCCAACCCCCGGCTGTCCCCGGACGGGCGCCAGGTCGCGGTCGTGGTCTCCAGGACCAACTACCCGGAGAACCGGTTCGAGCGATCGTTGGTACTGGTCGACGTCGGCACCGGGACGTCGCGGGATCTCACCCCCGGTCGCCGGAACATCGGCTCGGCCGAGTGGTCCCCCGCCGGCGACCGGCTGGCCTTCGCCGATCGGGAGACCGACAAACCGGCGCAATTGTATGTCCTTCCGCTCGCCGGCGGCGAAGCCCGCCGACTCACCGACACCAAGCGCGGCGTCACCGGCTTCGCCTGGCGACCGGACGGTAAGGCGATCGCGTTCCTCACTGAAGACGAGCCGGTCGAACGAGCGGGCGAGGAGCGCCACAACAAGTCGTTCGAGGTCGGCGCCAACATGTACCTCGATCAGGCCGCCAGCCTCTCGAGTCATCTCTGGACCGTGTCGGCCGAGGGCGGCGAGGCCACCCGGGTCACCTCGGGGGTCCGGAGCGTGACGGCGGTGACCTGGACGCCCGACGGAGGACGGGTGGTGCTGTCGGTACGGCCTCGTCCTCATTCCGGCGAGCTGATCAACGCGACCCTGGTGATTCGGGACCTCGCCACCGGCGCCGAGCGGACCTTGACGGAGCGACGGGGCTTCGGGGCTGGCGCGGTGGTGTCGCCCGATGGCAAGCTAGCGGCCTCGATCGCCAGTCGGGGCGCCGAGCTCGGTTTCCACCCCGGGGGCGTGGTGGTGACGCCGCTGGACGGCGGCCCGGATCGCGACGCGACTCCGACCATCGACCGGAGTATCAACGGAGCGCGGTGGCTTCCCGATTCCCGGGCGTTGATCGTCACCGCGGCCGACCTGACCAGATACCGAGCCTGGATCCAACCGCTGGCGGGCTCGCCACGTCGACTCGAGTGGGGAGCGGTCGACGCCGGCAACGTCCACGTCGCGCCGACGGGGGCGCTGGTGTTCATCGGCCGGGAACCAAACCGGCCCGAGGAGATCTACCTCGCCAACTCGGTCGACGCAGCGCCGCGACGACTGACGGAGTTCAACCGGGAGCTCGCCCTGGTCGAGACCGGCCGGGTCGAGACGATCAGCTGGCAGGGTCCCGACGGCTTCCTCCAAAATGGGGTCATCAACTACCCGCCCGGCTACCTCCCGGGCCGGCAATACCCGCTGGTGCTCAACATTCACGGCGGCCCGATGGGCACCTCCGCCGAGGGCTGGTCGGCGGTGAACCATCTGTTCGCGGCCCAAGGCTGGATCGTCTTCAGCCCGAACTATCGGGGCAGCGACAACATGGGCGACAAGTTCCAGAGCGCCGTCATCAACGATGCCGGTGACGGACCCGGTCGCGACGTGATGTCGGGAATTGCGGCGCTCAAGCAGCGGGGCCTGGTTGACGAGAACCGAATGGCGGTGTCGGGCTGGTCCTATGGCGGGTACATGACCGCCTGGCTCACGGCCCACTACCAGGGGTGGAAGGCGGCGGTGGCCGGCGCGGCCGTGACCGACTGGTTCGACTGGTACAACCTCGCCGACATGAACACCTGGGCCGGGTTCGGGCTCGGGGGCTCACCGTGGCGCAACGACAACGCGATGAACTACTGGAAGCAGTCGCCGATGGCCTACGCCCATCAGATCAAAACCCCGACCCTGATCCTCTCCACCACCGGCGATCCCCGAGTGACGGTGACCCAGTCGTACAAGCTCTACCACGCGCTCAAGGACAACGGCACGCCGGTCCAGTTCATCGCCTACCCGACCGGCGGCCATTTTCCACCCGATCCGATCCACCAGCGCGACGTGAGGCGGCGATGGATCGAGTGGATCGCCCAGCACTTCGGGCCGACCTCATGAGCCGGTTGCTGCACCGGTGGACCCTCGCGGCCGCGGCCGCGGCGTCCGCCTGCCGGCCTGCTGCGCCGCCGCCCGATCTCGTCCTGCTCAACGGCAAGATCATCACCGTCGACTCGACCGACCGAATCGTCGAGGCGGTCGCGGTTCGCGGCGATCGGCTCGTCGCGGTCGGCTCGACCGCCGAGATCGAACCGCTCGCTGGGTCGGGCACCCGCCGAATCGATCTCGCTGGGAAGACGGTGACCCCGGGCCTCATCGACGCGCACGCCCACTTCCTCTGGGGTGCAACCAACCGGATCACTCTGCTCGACGTTGGTTACCCCACTGTCAAGAACGTCGCCGAGGTTCAGGCCAAGGTCGCCGAACGAGCGACCACGATCGCGAAAGGCAACTGGATCGAAGGCCGCGGATGGGACGAGGGCACCCTCGCCGAGCGCCGGTTGCTCACCGCCGCCGACCTCGACCGGGTTGCCCCCGATCATCCCGTCTGGCTCGGTCATACCACCGGCCACTACGGCGTCGCCAACTCCGCCGCCCTCCGCCTCGCCAAGGTCGGCCAAGCCACCAAAGATCCGCCGGGGGGCACCATCGATCGCGGCCCCGGCGGCGCCCCAACGGGCGTGCTCAAGGAAGCGGCTCAGGAACTGGTGACCTCCCTGATCCCCGCGGCGCCGGAGAGCGTCGTGGTGCGGGGACTCGGAGAGCTCGCGCGCGGGTTCAACGCCGAAGGGATGACCGCCCTGAAGGATCCGGGAATCGCGAGTCAGGCCTGGGACGCCTACCGGAAGGCCTTGGCCGACAGCACCCTCACCGTTCGGGTGTTCGCGCTCTGGCAAGGCGGTCAGAGCATGGCGACCGCCGAGCGCCTCATCGCCGAGCGTGCCGCCACGAGCCGCCCCTACGAGTCGACCGGGGATGACCGGCTGATTTCGGGAGGCATCAAGCTCTTCATCGACGGGAGCGGTGGGGCCCGAACCGCCTGGCTTTACGATGACTGGAACAAGAACTCGACCCAGATCGATCGCGGCAACAAGGGCTATCCCGCGACGAGCCCCGACACCATCCGCGCCCTGATCAAGCGCTATCACGACGCCGGCTTCCACGTCAGTGTCCACTCGATCGGCGACCGGGCGATCGACTGGACCGTGGATAGCTACCTCGAGGCTCTGACCGCCAATCCGGTCAAGGGTCGGCGCCATGGGATCATTCACGCCAACATCCCCACCGACCGGGCGATCGACCAGATCGCTCGGCTCCAGCGCGAGTACGACGCCGCTTACCCGGAGCCATCGCCGGCGTTCACCTGGTGGATCGGCGACACCTATGCCGGGAATTTCGGACCGACTCGGGCGGCTCGGCTCAATCCGTTTCGCACGTTCGAGAACAAGGGGATTCGGTGGGCGGGCTCGTCCGATTTCAACGTCACGCCCTTCCCGGCCCGCTACGGGATCTGGGCCGCGGTGGCTCGGGAGCCACTCCTGGGCACTTACGGCAAGGAGGCGTTCGGTCGAGGCGAGGCGGTGGATGTCAAGATCGCCCTCCGCGCCTTCACGATCGATGCAGCGAGGCAAATGTTCATGGAGCGGAAGATCGGGTCGATCGAGGTCGGAAAGTACGCCGATCTCGCGGTTTGGGATCGAGACCCCTACTCGGTACCGGTGGCCGACTTGAAGGAGATGCGGAGTCTCCTCACGATCTTCAATGGTCGGGTAGTCCACGATTCCCTGAAATGACGGGGGCCGGCGGTCGCCGGCCCCTCGCGGCACTTCGGGTCTTTGAGGTTGGGCCGGAGCCCACCCTTCTACAGTCGGCACCCCAGCTCGGTCTTGATCAGGAAGCAGGGTCGCCCGGGAGCGCGAATCTCGTCGCCACCGTCACCCCCACTACCCACCTCGTCGATCGGCTCGCCCACGGTGGACGGACCCCCCACCGATTCGGCGCTACAGGCCGATAGGCCGACTCCCGCGGCCAGCATCACCAGCAAGGCGAGGATCCTGCGACGGCTGTCCTTCACATGTGTACCGCGGATCGAGGCGAGCATCGGCCGCTCCAGTGTCGGGGTTCACTGAAGAAGTGCCGGCCGGCACTGGATTCTTACCGAGAGCCCCGAAGCCGTCCCGCCAGGAAGTCTTTCGCCCGACTGATCCGAACCGCGGCCGCCCCGGGCGTGATCCCGAGCCGGGCCCCGATCTGCCGCGGCTCGAAGCCGGCAGCATAGAGATCCCATGCCTGCTTCAGCGTCTCCGGCAATTCGTTGGTGGCGGCCCGGAGCGCCCGTTTTTCGCTGGTGAAGATCTCGACGGTCTGGTCGACCAGCGCCAGGTCGTAGTCGGTGGCCAGGGGCTCTTCGCGCCGCCGTCGGATCGACCGATGCTTGGTGCGGAACCGATTGTAGGCGACGCTTCGGAGCCAGGCCAGAAAATGCCCCGATTCCTGGTACCCTCGCAGCTTGGGCTCGAGACCGGCGAACACCTCCTGGGCGAGATCCTCGGCCTCGCCGGGGCTCAGCTGCTCGAGAAAATGGAGGACGTGGACGTAGCACCGCTGATACAGCGACTCGAGGGCGGCGGCGTCGCCGGATCGGGCTGCGGCTACCAGCTCCGCCAAACCCGCCTCGCCGATGATCGCCGCCGGCCGAGATTTCGGGTCGCCAGCCATGTTCCGCCCCGCGATCGACTCCGTTAGAAGGCCAACATTTGGGTGACCTTTACAATGACGCTTCTCCCCGGCAGGATGTCCGGTTGGTCAGGCATCGAGAGCCGTTGCTCGTTGAACACCACATACACGTCGCTCAGCGGGTGGTGTATCAGGTTGAACCGCACGTTCGCGTTGAACAAATGTCTCACCGGATCGTACTGGGTGAGGGCATCGAGAAACATGTGGGTGTTGAAGCTGTAGTTGGCGCGGGCGGTCACCACGGTCGCCTTGAAGCTGGCGGCCGGCACGTCGAGGTCGGCGGCGGTATGCTGGAGCGAGGTCGTCAGGCGAAACCGGTAGCTCGGTCGGAACGCGAGTGTGGCGTTGATGGTCTTCTGACGGCCGCTCCAGAGCCCACCGATGATCGCGCGGCCGGAAACCGACACCGGCCGGCTCGCGTCGGTCGAGGCGAACAGGGCCCAATCGGACCAGGCATACCGCCCCGCCGGAATCGCGGCGATCGACGGGCTGATCCGGAACGGGACGGTGATCTCCTGCAACGCCGGATTCCAGGACAGCTCGGCGAAACCGCCGTTCTGGAGGAAGAAGGTGTAGCCGGTGTGGAGCCGCTTGGCGATGAGCCGGCCGCCTTCGTCGGGCTGATAGAGGTCCCAGACGATGTGCGGGTGCATCTCCCGAACGCCCATTCGCTGAAGCGACCGAGGCCTCGGTCGGATCCCGATGTCGGTGAACCATTTCCGCACGCCAGTTCGCCGAAAGTATCCCAAGTCATCCTGAAACCCGTCGCCGATCTGGAGCACCCCACCCTTGGCGTGGAGGTAGTTCCCCTCGTAGTTGAGCGAGGTCCGGACCGCGTACTGGCCTCCGCTCTTGCCCGGCGTCGCCGACCCGACCAAGTAGCTGTTCCAGTCGACCTTCCGGAGAAAGCGAATGTTGGCGTCGGCCCCGACGACCCGATTGTGATCGTCGCTGGTGTCGGTGGCCTGACGATTCATGGCGATCAGGCCGAGGTCGGAACCGGTCCCGACCGACTTCCGGAGCCGGAACACGGCGTAATTGGTGGCTCTGGCGGTGGGAGTTGCCCCGGTCTGCATCGACAGGGCGCCGACCGCGAAACCGCCCGCCTTTCCGGTGAGCCGCACTCCGGCAGGGATCCGAACGGTTTGGTTCGTCGGATCGAGCCCGATGCGCCGGCTGAAGAAAAGGAGCAAGTCTTCATCCGGCGTCGGTACCAGAACCACCCGATTGTTGCGAGCGGCATCCCCGACGTAGAAGATCCCCGAGTTCTCGAGGAAGAACTCCCGCTTTTCCGGAAAGAATTGACTGAACTGGGTGAGGTTGACCTGTTGCTCGTCGGCCTCGACCTGGGCAAAATCCGGATTGATGGTGGCATCGAAGGTAAGCCCGCCGCCGATGCCGGCTTTGAGGTCGAGGCCACCATCGGCCTGACGATCGAAGCCGAGCCCGCCTGTCTCTCGAACGGTCCGGCCCGCGACGAACGGCTTGACCCGAAGATTGCGCCCCGAGCCGGGGAGCTGGAGCCCGGTCAATTCTCCGGCGAGCGAGACCCGCGCGAAGTTGTAGGACCGGGGGATCGGGGCCCAGAAGGTCACTTCGTTCTTCCGGCGAATTCGGCGGCTGAAGTTGACGCCCCAGCGATCGCGGCTCGGATCGAACCGGAGCGAACGGAGAGGAATTGCGAACTCGGCGATCCACCCGTCGTCGACGACCCGGGTCCGAACGGTCCAAACCGCGTCCCAGCTGGTGTTGATCTCGCGACCCTCGTTCGCGACTTGGCGATCGGCCTTGGCGCCCTCCGGATTGGTGATGAAAACGTACCCGTTGGTGCGGTCGCCGAAGGTATCGAGCAGAATCTCGAAGTCGTCCTGGTCTTCCTCCCGGAAGTCTTTCTTGATGTCGTTGACGATCAGCTGAGCGGGCTCCCGGTCCTTGAGGTAGGCCCCGACGTACAGGGTCCGATCGTCGTAGAGGACTCGAACCTCGGTCAACTCGGTCGCTGGCTCTCCCTCGCGCGGCTCGCTCTGGATGAAGCCGCTCGCCACTTTGGCCCCACGCCAGGCGGGATCGTCGAGAATACCATCGATTCGGATCGGCTCCGAGGCGCGTTGCGCCTCCAGAATGGGCCGGTCGCCGTTTCGTTTGGTGGTGTCGGGAAGTGATCCGAAGAGGGTGATGAGGTAGATACTCAGGAACATTCGGCCTCGCCCGCGGGCAATGGAGCGGGCCTCGACCGTCGGGACCCGGCTGACATCGATGACGACGGGACCGAAGATAATCTCCGGCGGCCCGGATGCGGGGTCTAGTTGCCCCGCCGGTTCGCTACTGGCCCCTCTCGGCGACCCATCGTCGGTGCCGTTCCCAGACCCGTTCCCAAAGTCCCTCGACGCCATCGATTCGAAGGTCGAACTCGGTCTCGAGAACGACCCGGTAGTCGTCGACCGCGTCGATCACCCGCTCCTCCACGCCCACTGCCGTTACCCGGCGGAAGACGGCGCCCCGTAACGTGCGGATCCCCTCCGGCCCGAATCGCTGACACACGGTTCTCCGGACGAAGCCCGACTCGGGCGAAGTCTGCAACTCGTGACACTTCGCGGCGAAGTCCGTCAGTTGACGCCCCCGAAGGGTGAGGTCGAAGCTCGGGGCGCTTCCCCAGGGATGGTTCCGGACCCGCCACCGATCCTCGACCTGCTCGACCGCGAAGTCCAGAAATCCGTGCCGATATTGGCCCGGCTCGAGCGGCAGCGGTTCGGGAAACCCGTCGCCAAACCCGACATCGGCGAGGTAGGGGCGATCGAGCCGTACCAAGAGGACGAGGTGGTTGCCCTCCACCGAGGGACCCGCCGTTTCCCAGCCGACTCCGCCCGCGAGCATCGTCACGTCGAACCCGATCTCGCGGAGGGCCCAGGCCAGCAATCCATTCATCTCGTAACACCAGCCGCCTCGCCCCCCGACGACGATCTTGCGATAGGCGGCCTCGGCGCCAAGCGCCAACGGCCGCCCGAGATGAATGTCGAGGTTCTCGTAGCTGATCGCCTCGAGGTGCGACCGGTGAATGGCGGAAAGGGTGGTCAGGGTCGGCGTTACCGGGCCTCGGTAGCGAATTCGGTCGAGATATCCTGGGAGGCGCACGCCCGGCGTCAGGGATCGCGAACCAGGGGAGCGTCCGCCCGCCCCTCGAGTACCGCCCGGACGTTTTCGAGCAACACGAAGGGCGTAAACGGCTTTCGGAGCAGCCGATCGGCTGGCCGCAGCTCTTTCACCAGATCGTCGCTCGGATACCCCGACATGTAGAGGACCCGGGGGACGTCTCGTCGCTTCCGCATTTCGGCGATCATTCGCGGCCCCGACAATCCCGGCATGATGACGTCGGCGATGACCAGATCGATCGGGTAGGGCGCCCCCGCAGCCAGCATCAGCGCTTCGTCGCTCTCAGCGGCGACCATCACCCGGTGCCCCTCGCGCTCGAGGACCCGGACGGCGATGTCGCGGAGCGCTTCCTCGTCCTCGACGAGGAGAATGGTCGCTCCCCGGCCCGGCTTGCCCGGCCGCTGCCGCGACCCTGCGTCGTCCGGCTCAGCATCGACCCGGGGCAGGTAAACCGAAAACGTGGTCCCCTTCCCTGGCGCGCTATCGAGAATCAACCCGCCTTCATTTTGCCGGACGATTCCGTATACGCTCGCGAGCCCGAGTCCCGTCCCCCGACCCACCGGCTTGGTGGTGAAGAACGGCTCGAAGATCTTCCCTTGGGTCGCCCGATCCATCCCGGTCCCGGTATCCGACACTTCCACGACCAGGTACTCGCCTGGCGCCACCGGGAGGACGGCGTCGAGGATCCCGGTCGCCACCGTTTGACGGCGGGCGCGAATCGTCAGTCGGCCACCCTCCGGCATCGCGTCGCGGGCGTTGACCGCGAGGTTCAAGACGACCTGTTCGAGCTGCGAGGGGTCCATCCGAACGCTGCCCACGTCCGGCGCCACTTCGAGGATGGTGGCCACGTCCTCCTTGATCAGCCGGCGGAGCAGCTTGACCACCTGGGCCAACGAATCGGTTACGTCGATGACCTTGGGCTCGACCGCTTGCTTGCGGCTGAACGCCAGGAGCTGGTTGGTGAGACCGGCGGCCAGCTGCGTCGCTTTCCGAATCTCGGCGAAATCCTCCCGGGCCGGATGATCGGCGTCGAGGATCTCGTAGCCAAGATCGCTGTGGCCCATCATGGTCGTCAGCAGGTTGTTGAAGTCGTGAGCGACACCTCCAGCCAGCTGCCCGATCGCCTCCATTTTCTGCGCCTGGTTGAGCTGCTCTTCGAGCAAGGCCCGCTCGGTCTGATCGCGGAGGGTGAGGACGATCCCGTTGACCGACGGCTGATGGAAGAGATTGGTGACGACTGCCTCGATTCGCCGCCAGTTGCCGTTAGGCCCCTTGACCCGCCATCGGGTCACGTCGCTTTGCCCCGGCTGGGCCGTTCGCTCCAGGACCATCCGCTCGACGTCCGGCCTCTGAAGCGGATCGACCAGATCGGTGACGACCTTGCCGACCAGATCCGCGGGATCGCCGGTCCAGAGCGCTTCGGCCGATGGCGAGGCGAACCGGATCTTGAGATCCGAATCGGTGATCAGGATCACGTCGGAGGTGTGGCGGACCAGCGCGGCGATTCGGGCGTCGGCCTCGAGCGCCGCACGCTCGGCTTGGAGGCGGGCGTTCTGGCGCATCGTCACGGCCTGGCGGGCCACCAGGAGGATCATGGTGCCCATCGCCCCCACCACGATCGGGCCGACCCCAACGGTGCGCTCGGTGAACACCAGGTTCAAGACGAAAAACCCGATGGCCATGACGGCCACCCAGGGAACCGGGCTCGATCCGGACCCGACTCGGGCCCATGGCCACGGCCACTCGACGCGGAGCGCCTCGGCCGCCGCGATGGCCAGGAGGAACATGACCGGCAGAATGACCGCCGTCAGTTGTTCGATCACCTCGCGAGGCGGGTCGATGATCGCCAACCCGGTGTTCGCCACGAACGCCAGGATCGCGAACCAGACGACCAGCATGAATGCCGCGAGGTGCTTTTCCGCCGGGCGGCGGACGACCGCGGTGTTGACACCGATCAGCAGGACCAGGGGCGAGGCCGTAGCAATCACGGTGTCCAGGATGAGGCTCTCGGACCCCGCCTGGAACCAGTGGTACCAAACCAACAGTCCCGCAGCCATCGCAACGATCCCGAAATCGAGGACGAGGTATTGCCAATCGACCCTCGGACGGCGCTCGGTTGGCCAGGCGAGCAGGCAAGCCACCCAAAGGGGAAACTGAAGAAGGGTCCCGAGTCCCACCCAACCCGGGAGGTCGGCTTCGGCGGGAAGAGCCGCGTAGGCCACCGCCACCGCCACGCCGTAAATGGAAGCGATCAGCGGGAAAGCGGCGGCCTGTCGGACCGATCGGCTATGTCGGTGCCGCCAAACCGACTGGCCCCAGCAAGCCGCCACCGCTGCCCAACCAGCGGCCATCGACCACCCCGGGACCGCGAGAAAGTTGGGGACGACGAGCGAGGTGCCCAGGACGGCGCCTCCACAAAGCAAGGCGAACCATCCGCCACCACGGATCCAAGGTAAGAACCAAACGAGCGTGGTCCAGCGCCGCTGTCTCACGAAGCCCCGAGGAAGCGAGAGCTGAAGTTGGTACCCGAATCTAGGGCATCGGCAGAGGCGAGGGAATTATTAGCCGGAAAGAAAAAGCGGGGAGGCTTTCGCCCCCCCGCTCCGAAAGGCAACTCTGGGTCAGTTGCCGCCGCTGTTGGCGCGATAGCTCATGATCTCGAGCGTCTCCCGCTTCAACCCACCTTTGGTCAACTCGGTAACCGAACCCAGCTTGGTCACCGTCGGCTTACTGTACGACATGATCTGCTCCCTGTTTCAGTGAATGGTTGACCGCAGCGTCCGCTGCGATTCCCGCGGACAGATATCGGCTCCACCGCCCCGATCGGGCGGCAAGCCACGTCTCCAATGCCAACGTGATGAACAACGGACTCACCCCCCACACATCCCCCGACCGAGCGGCGGTCAAACCCGCCGCCAGCCGTTCCGGATCGACGCAGCCCAACTCGGCGAGACGGGATTCGGCTACGAGCCGGTCCAACAGCCCGCGCTCCTTCGACAGCGACCAAGCGACCCGCCCGTCGATCCCACCCTTGCCCGGCCGATCCCGAACCTTGGGTGGAAGGAGGTCCTTCAGCGCCTCCCGGAGCACCCACTTCTGGCGGCCCGGACGGACTTTCAGCGACACCGGCAGCGACAGCGCGAACTCCACCAATGGCCGATGGAGGAACGGGTACCGGACCTCGAGCCCCTCGTCGAACACCCCTCGCTCGAGCGAGAGATCGATGGTGCCCATTTCCCCAACCAACCAGTCGCCGTAGACCCCTCGACCGAGGGCCGGTCGATCGAGCCCCGCCGCTCGGTCCCTGAGCCCGAACTCCCGGACGAACCCCGGCGCCAACCAGGGCGCCGGCCGGGCGGCCGGATGCTGCCACCGGCGTCCCAACCACCGAGGCGCCAGCGGCGTCACCACGTTCTCGAAGCCGAGGGCGTAGACCGATCGTCGCTGGACCACGGCCACGTCGGTGAGCTGCCGGAGCGCCTCGCCCAGACGCCCGGAGATCACCAGATCGGCGAGGTAATAGTGTGGACCCGATAAGTAGCTGTCCGCACCGAATCCGCTCAGCAGGACTCGGGCGCCGCCGTCGATCACCGCTCGGCACATCGCACGATCGCGAGCGAAGAACGGAAGGAAAGCCCGGGGCTCGGCGAAGGGCGGCGGTCCCGCGTCGTCGGCTTGCCACGCCCCGAAGTCGACCAGCCTGGTATTGGCGTGGGGGTAACGGGTGAGGAGCGCGTCGGAATAGCGGGTCTCGTCGCCTTCGCTCAACGAATCGACCACCGTGACCGTCCCGCCCAGTGGCGGGATCCGACCGGTCCCGGAGAGGTCCGCGGCCATCGCGACGACCGAGGACGAGTCGAGTCCACCCGACAACTGAGACCACGCCGGTACCCCGTCGTCGAGCTGGGCGGCGACCGCCTCGGAGAGGAGACGGCGGAGCTCGACAGCCGCCTCACCGGGCTCGATCCTGCGACGAACCGAGACGAACTCCGCCGGGCTCCAGTACGACCGGGTCGCGACCCGATCGCCATCGGCCGTGAGCACGGTTCCCGCCCCCAGGCGATTGACATCGGAATACGCGGTTCTGGTCGTGGCGCTGGGGAGGCCAACCAGGAAGTGGCCAAGAAAATCCCGGTCATACCTCGAGGGCTCGAAGCAGTCGAGGTGGGAAGCGAGATAGAGGCGCCCCGCTTTCCGTTGCCAGTACAACGCTTTGACACCCAATGCGTCGCGCGCGGCCAGGAGCTGACCCCGCCGGCTGTCCCACAACACCAGGGCGAAATCGCCGATCAGCTCGCGCACCGCCAACGGCCCGAGCCGACGATACTCCGCGACCACGAACGCCAGGTCGTCGGCCGCGGGATCGAGGTCCGCTCGTCGGTTGGTCCGCCCGGACAGCCGGACGTTGCCGACCGCGTAGATCCCATGTTGGTGGATGAAGGCGGGCCGGCCGAAGTGGCGCGACGGAACCCAGGCGCCGGCCCACGGCCCGTTCCACAGAACGTCGACCCGGCCATCGCTCTGCGAGAGCGCCGGAAGCGCCGGCGAGAGGGCGTCGAGACCGAGCGAGGCGCCGTCGAGATCCACCACCACGAAGAACGGATTCACGCGAGAACCGCCTCCCTATCCGGGAAGGGCACGAACTTGACGAGATCGTCGGCGTTCTCGAAAACCGGCTGGCCGTCGACTTCGACCCAAGCGTGGGCCTTGAACGGATAGGGCTGGACCCCGATTCGCAGCATTGCCGCCACCGCGCGACGGCGGAGCAGGACGTACAGCGCGATCGACTGCTCGAGGCAGATTGCCCGCCCCGGAAAGAAGGCCGCCGCCACCGCGACCGACCGGGCCGCCCGCTCCGCCGTCTCCGAATGGCCGGCCAACGCTCGCCGCCCCTCTTTCCCTGGACCGCCCACCGCGGCCATTCGGCGGGCCCACTGGGTCGTGCGGCCGAATCCGGCCAGCTTGAGCGACCCCCGCGTCAGGCCCAGGGCGATGAACGAAGCGAGCACCGAAGGCGGTTTCATGACGCCGCCTCGATCAGCCGCTCACGCACCATTACAGCCAGAAAGGCGGCCACGTCCTCGCCGACTTGGGCTTCTGGAACGTCGAAGTGCTGCCGGAGCGAGGCGACGATCTCCGGGGCGGTTCGGGGCGCCGCCAGCAGGGCCCAAATCACCTTCCCGGTCTCGTCGAGGGAGAAGAACTGCTCCGAGCGAGCATCGAGGAGCACGGTCTTGTCTCCGTGATCGACGCTGGTCACGTGATCGGAACGACGAAACCGACCCAGATCGCGGGCCGGCGATGACGCTCGTCGGGCAAACAGTTGTGGCAGCATAACGCGAAGCGGCACACGCTCCTGGCGCGAATTCTGCCCAGGAGGAGGCCCCTGGACGCTCGCCGGGAACGTTGCCGCCCGTCGACCAGGTCAACAATGCACCTGGCGGCAATATCTTGCCGAATCGCCGCCAGGTCCGTTAGGCCCTAAATCAGGCCGACCTGCTATCTTGAGCCCCTCCAACTCCCAGAGGCATCCGTGGTCCTGACCAAGTCCGAGCTGATCGCCGCGCTGCAGAACGAAGTCCGCATTCTCCTCCACTTGGCAGGAAAGATCGACCCGGCCAAACTCGACTACCGCCCGACTCCGAAACAACGGAGCACGATCGAGCTCCTCAGATATCTCTCCATGATGGGACCGGGACTCGTCGAGGCCGCCAAGGCGGGCCAGTTCGATGAGGCTGGTTGGATGGCAGCGGAGCAGGCGGCGAACGCCCAATCGCTGCCACAAGCCATGGCGGCGATTGCCGCGCAGGCCAACAAGTACTCGGCTTTGCTCGCCGACGTCTCGGAGGCCGACTTCCGCGCGGAGATCAGCTTGTTCGGGCCCCCGATGAGCCGGGGAGCATGGGTGATCAACTGGGTGCTCAACGGCTCCGCGGCGTACCGCACCCAGCTGTTCTTGTACCTCAAAGCCACCGGTCGCGAGGAGCTGGGGACGATGAACCTCTGGGCGGGCGCCGACGCCCCTCCCGCGGCCTAGGCTGGCTCAGACCGCCGCTGTCGTCGTCGCTGCTGGGCGGCGGGAGCGCCGGTCAGCCGGGGCGCCTCACCTGCCCTGCCAGGCAGGTGATCGCTTCCCGAAGAACGCATCGATCCCCTCGGTCGCATCGGGATAGGACATGTTGCAGGTCATCGCGTCGCCGGCCACTTGGTAGGCGGGCTCGAGGCCCCGTTCGATTTGCCGGTAGAAGGTTTGCTTGCCGAGCGCGATCGTGGCGGGGCTTCGGGCGGCGATCACCTCGGTGAACTTGGCGATCTCGGCGTCGAGGTCGGCAGCCGCCACCACCCGGTTGACGAGGCCCCAGGCCAACGCCGTTCGCGCGTCGACCGGCTGCCCGGTCAGCAGCATCTCCATGACCTGCTTGCGCCCCACGTTACGCCCCACCCCGACCGCTGGGGTCGAGCAAAACACCCCGATGTTGACCCCGGGGAGCGCGAAGCTCGCCGTATCGGCCGCGACCGCCAAGTCGCACATCGCGACGAGTTGGCATCCTGCCGCGGTTGCGATCCCGTGAACCCGGGCGATCACCGGCTGCGGGAGCTGGGTAATGGCCACCATCATTCGGCTGCAGTCATCGAAGAGGCGGCCCTGCCAGGCGGGGTCCCCGGCGTTGGCCCGCATCTCCTTCAGATCGTGGCCTGCCGAGAACCCCCGACCCTCCGCGCGAAGCACCACCACCCGGGCCGTCGAGTTGACCGCGGCCCGGTCGAACTCAGTGTGGAGCGCGGCGATCATCCCGCTGGAGAGCGGATTGAACCGGTCGCCTCGGTTGAGGGTCAGGGAGAGCACCGCTCCCTCTTGGCTCGTCAATACATATGGGGTGTCGGACATCGGCTCACTCGATTGCGGAAGAGGACTTCGCTTGCTGGCGGAGAATGAATTTCTGGATCTTGCCAGTCGAGGTTTTTGGAAGCGGTCCAAGGACGACGGCTTTGGGCGCCTTGAAATGCGCCAACCGACCTCGACAGTGTTCGATCAACTCGTCGGCGGTGGCGACGGACCCGGGCTTCAGCTCGACGAAAGCGCACGGGGTTTCGCCCCATTTCGGGTCCGGCTGAGCCACCACCGCCGCGGCGAAGACGGCCGGGTGATGATAGAGAGCGTCCTCCACTTCGATCGACGAGATGTTCTCGCCGCCCGAGATGATGATGTCCTTGCCGCGGTCCCGGATCTTGAAATAGCGGTCCAGGTCGACAACCGCGAGGTCGCCGGAATGGAACCACCCCCCGGCGAACGCCGCCTGGGTGGCGGTCGGGTTCTTGAGATACCCCTTCATGGCGATGTTGCCGCGAAACATGATCTCGCCCATCGTGGTGCCATCATGGGGGACCGGGGTCATCGTCTCGGGATCGAGGACCTCGACCGCGTCCTCGAGGAGGTAGCGGACGCCCTGGCGACCATGTTTGACCGCTCGCTCGACCGGCGGCAGTTGGGCCCAATCCGGCTGGGGAGCGCAGAACGTCGCCGGCCCATAAACCTCGGTGAGCCCGTAGACGTGGGTCAACTCGACGCCGCGCTGCTCGAGCGCGGCGAGGGTCGCCAGCGGCGGCGCCGCCCCGGCGATGAAGGCGCGAAGAGGGCGCTTGACCATTGCCCAGAGGTCATCGGACGCACCCAACATCGTGTTGTGAACGATCGGGGCGCCACAGTAGTGGGTCACCCGATGCTCGGCGATTAGCCGGAAGATTGGGCCGACCTCGACCTTCCGAAGGCAGACATTGGTCCCGGCGATGGCCGCGATGCTCCACGGGAAGCACCAGCCGTTACAGTGGAACATCGGCAGGGTCCAGAGGTAGACGGCGTGGCGCGGCATCCCCCAGGTGAGCACCTCGTTGAGGGCGTTGAGAAAGGCGCCTCGGTGGGCATAGACGACCCCTTTGGGATTCCCAGTCGTGCCCGAGGTGTAGTTGAGCGCGATCGCGTCCCACTCGTCGCGGATCGGCTCGGGCCGCGCCGTCGGATCGCCTGCTCGGAGAAGCGCTTCGTAGTCGATCGTGCCGAGCCGCGCGCCCGCGCCCGAGTATTCGGGATCATCGACGTCGATCACCAGCGGCTTGACCGTGCACGATGCCAGCGCCGCCCGCACCGTGTCGCTGAATTCCCGATCGGTGATCACCACCTTGGCTTCGCCATGGTCGAGCATGAAGGCAACCGTTGCGGCATCGAGCCGAACGTTCATCGTGTTGAGCACCGCCCCGGTCATCGGGACCCCAAAATGGCACTCGTACATCTCGGGAGTGTTGGTCAACATCACGGCCACAGTATCGCCGCGGCCGACGCCGCGCTGCCGGAGCGCAGACGCCAGACGCCGGCACCGATCGGCGGTTTCGCGCCAGGTGAACCGACGAGCCCCGTGAACGACGGCCAGCCGATCGGGATAGACCTGAGCACTCCACTCGAGGAAGCCGATCGGCGAGAGTGGCGCGAAGTTCGCCTCACATCGATCGAGCCCGATGTCATAGATGCCGGTCACGGAGCGCCTCGGCTCAGTGGACGACCAGCCATCACGCCAGTCGGGCGGCTTTGATCGACGACCGCCCGTCCGTTGACGAAGAAGAATTTCATGCCCACGGCCAACAGCTCCGGTTGCTCGTAGGTGGATCGATCGGCGACCTGGGTCGAGTCGAACACGATGAGATCGGCGTACATCCCGGCGGCCACCTTGCCCCGTTCCCGAATCCCGACGAGAGCACCCCGCGATCGAAGACATAGTGGCGCAGTTTCCTCGGGAACGTGCCGTACTTCCTCGGATGCCCGGCCGAGCCGTCCGACCCGGTCACCACCCACGCTTGAGCCATCAGCCGCTCGATATCGTTCTCGCTCATGTTGAAGGACGCGACCCCGGCGTCGCCGCCTTTGATGATCGCGATCGCGGCGTCGATCGCGTCCACCTTCAGGTCGGTCGCGACCGCGGCGAGCCGGCGGCCTTTCCACTGGCCGGCCGTGATCAGCAGCGACTCCGGTCCGCCCCGCTGCCGGAGGTTGTCCGTCATTTCCTTCTTGAGCTTGTCTTTGACCGCGGGGTCGTCGAGCCGGCGAAGGAGCGAGTCGCGGCCGCCAGCCTCGGCCCACCGGGGCAGCAGTGACGCCCCGACGCTCGACCCCGATGCCGCGTAGGGATACTGATCGGCGGTGACCCGTTGGCCCGCCGCCCGGGCCGCCAACACTCGGCTCACGACGACATCGCTCTGACCCCAGACGTCGACACCTAACGCCTTGATGTGGGCGAAATGCACCGGGATCTCCGCCTCCCGGCCGATCCGGATGGTCTCGTCCACCGCGCCCAGCAGACCGATGGTATAGCTCGACTCGTCCCGAATGTGGGAGTCGTAGTAGCCGCCGAAGGAGCCCGCCACCTTGGCGAGCTCGATGACCTCCTCGGTCGTCGCGTAGCTTCCCGGAGCATAGTAGAGACCGGTCGACAGCCCGAACGCCCCTTGGCGCATCGCCGCCGCCACCAACAGGCGCATGCTATCGAGCTCGACCGCGGTCGGTGCCCGCGCGGACATCCCGAGGACCTGCCGCCGGATGGTGCCGTGACCGGTCAGAAACGCGGCGTTGAGTCCGATCCCGCTGGTGCCGAGCCTCTGGAGCGTGGCTCCTACATCGACGGGGCCGCCGCCATCGTTCCCAACCACCACCGTGGTGACCCCCTGCATCGCGAACGGCGTCAGACCCCGAGTCGGCAAGCCGCGAAGATCGCCGTCGGTGTGGGTGTGCGGGTCGATGAATCCTGGCGCCACGATCAGCCCCCGCGCTTCGACGACCCTCGACGGCCGAAGGTCGGCCGGCGCGGTCCCGACGAAAACGATCCGGTCTCCCCGCAGCCCGACGTCGGCGATCCGCGGCGGGCCGCCACCCCCGTCGTACAGGCTTCCGCCCCGGATCAGCACGTCGACTGGGGCGGGCTGGCGGGCAGCCGGAAAGGCGGGCTGGACAAGCACCGTGGCCATGCAGGCCGAGAGTCCAACCCTCCAGGCGATCAATCGTCCGCCGGTCCGCCCACCCGCCTGCCCGCTCACGGCACCAGCTCGGGCCTCTTCGGCTCGACGCCTAACACATGCTTGGCGAAGAAGTCGTACTCCCGCTTGATCTTGTCGAACGCGTGGCGCGGCTCCTGCAACCCGTGCGGCTCTCTGGGATAAAACACCAATTCGACCGGGACGTCGTTCTTCTTGAGCCCCATGTAGAGCTCTTGCGCCTGCCCGATCGGAACCCGGGTGTCCTGCTGACCGTGGAGGATCAGGGTCGGCGTCTTGGCCTGTTTGATGAAAACCATCGCCGAGGCGCGCCGATACGCCGCCTCGTCGTCCCACGGCTCGGCACCGTAGTAGTCCTCCAAGACCATCTGGAGGTCGTTGGTCGAGTACATGGAATACATGTTGGTGAGCCCGGCCCCGACCATCACCGCCTTGAAGCGATTGGTCTGGGTCAGGGTCCAGGCGGTCATGTAGCCACCGTAGCTCCAGCCGCCTTGCGCCATCTTGGTGGAATCCGCGATGCCGCGCTTCACCAGATAGTCGAGACCCGTCTGGATGTCCTGGTAGTCGCCGTTCCCCCAGTCGCGGTAGTTGGCCGCCATGAATTTCTCGCCGTACCCGCTCGACCCGCGCGGGTTGGGCAGAAACGCCACCCACCCCTGAGCGGCGTACACCTGCGCCGGGTTGTACCAGCTGGCGGGGAAGGACTCGTCCCAAACGCCCGAGGGGCCCCCATGGATGATGGCGACCGTCGGGTAACGCTTCCCCGGCTGATAGCCTACCGGGTAGACGACCACCCCTTCGACCTCCAGGCCATCCTTGCTTTTCCAGCGTACTACTTCGCCCTTGCCCATCGCCACCGAGGCGAGTCCCGGATGGAGCCGGGTGAGGGCGGTCTGGGTCCATGGTGTTTCCACTCGGGCGACATACACCTCGTCGGGCGTGTCGATCGTCGATCGGCCGAACGCGATCGTCCGGCCGTCGCTCGAGATCGACGGCGCCCCGGGTCCGAACAGGCCGACCGAGCCCTTGACGTCCGAGATCTGACGGACGGCTCCCCGCTCGGTCGGCACTTGGAACAGCTCGGCGCGGGTCCGTGTTTGGGCCCAGAAATAGAGAGACGTGCCGTCGGCCGACCAGACCGCCGGGCCCGGTTGGTAGAGGAAATCCGCCCCGAGGACTCGAACGGCGCCACCACCCGCCGGCACCAGCGCGAGGCGCGATTGGCTCAGCGAAGGGCTCTTCGGTCCGTCGGTGCTGATCGCGATCCACGCCCCATCCGGCGACCACTTGGGATCGCCGTCGGGCCCGAGGTTGTCGAGCAGCTTGCGCGTCGTCCCCGACGCCACCTCGACGACCATCACGTCGGTGAACCGGAAGTCGTCCGCCTTGGGAGTCGGCGCCATGACATAGGCGATCTGCCGACCGTCGGGAGACCAATCGGGGCTCGAGATCTGGTAATCGCCCTTTACCACCTCGGTAGACTTCATGGCGGCCAGGTCGAACACGTGGAGCCGGGAGGGGACGAACTCCTTGTCGACGACCAGGGCGTCGTCTTTCTCCTTCTCGCGACGCTCCTCCTCGGGTGTCGGGTCGCGTGGCGCGACGTAGGCGATCCGCCTGCCATCGGGGGCCCAGGCGAACGCCTGGACTCCGCTCTTGGCGTCGGTGAGCTTCTCGGCTTCGCCGCCAAACGGGGAGATTCGGAACAGTTGCGGTTTTCCCTCCCGCGCGGACACGAATCCGATCCACTTCCCGTCGGGCGACCACCGCGGCTGATCGTCCATGGCCGAGCTGGTGGTGAGCCGAATCGATTCGCCCCCGGCGGCCGCCACCAGCCAGAGATCGGCGTTGGTGCTGCTCGCCTTGAGGTCCTGAGTCGTCACGGAATAGACCACCCATTTCCCGTCGGGCGAAATCCGCACGTTGCCCAGCTGCCGCATGCCAGCGGCCTGCTCGGCGGTGATGCCTGGTTGGGCCGAAAGGCGAACCGGCGGACCGGCGGTTAGGCCGACCGCCCCCGCACCCAGGAACCACGCTGACCACCGAATCGACCGCCTGCTCGCCAGTTCGCCCGTCATGGCACCAGCTCCGGTTTCTCTTTGACGTCGACGCCTAACACCGTTTTCGCGAAGAACGCGTACTCGCGTTTCATCTTGTCCAGCTGGTGCCGGGGCTCGCCGAGCCCGTGACCTTCTCGGGGATAGAACACCAGGGTCACCGGCACGTCGTTCTTCTTGAGCCCCATGTACAACTCCTGGGCCTGGCCGATCGGGACCCGCTGATCCTGTTGCCCGTGGAGAATCAGGGTCGGGGTCTTCGCCTGCTTGATGAACATCATCGCCGAGGCCCGCCGGTACGCCGGCTCATCGTCCCACGGCTCGGCCCCGAAATAGTTCTCGAGAGTGGTTTGGAGATCGTTGGTCGAGTACATCGAGTACATGTTGGTGAGACCAGCCCCCACCATCACGCCCTTGAAGCGGTTGGTTTGGGTCAGCGTCCAGGCCGTCATGTAGCCGCCGTAGCTCCAGCCGGCCTGGGCCATTCGGGACGAATCGGCGAGGCCTCGCTTCACCAGCTGGTCGAGCCCGGTCTGGATGTCCTGATAGTCTCCCCCGCCCCAATCCCGCACGTTGGCCTTGAGAAACTTCTCGCCATACCCGCTCGACCCGCGGACGTTGGGATAGAAGGAGAGCCAGCCCTGGCCGGCGTACACGTGGCCGTAGTTGCCCCAGGAGCCCGGGAAGGTCTCGGTCCAGACCCCCGACGGCCCGCCGTGGATGAACGCGATCGTGGGCCACCGCTTCGTCACGGCCGGATCGAAGCCCACCGGGTACAGCAAGACCCCTTCGATCTCAACGCCGTCCTTGCTCTTCCAGCGAACCACCTCGCTCTTGCCTAACGCAACGTCCTTGAGCTCGGGATTGTGATCGGTCAGCTTTTCGGCCTGCCACGGAACCAGGCTCCTGGCCACGTACACGTCGTTGGGGTGCTGGACGTCCGCCTGGGTGAAGGCCGCGACTCGCCCGTCGGACGAGAAGGTCGGTGGGCTCATCACACCCGAGATGGCCGACAGCTGCTTCGGCTCCCCGCCCGCCACCCCGACCGCGAACAGCTGGGTCGTCGTCCGCACCCCGGCCGAGAAATAGAGGGTCTGGCCGTCGGGGGCCCAAGTGACCGGCCCCGGCTGATACAGAAAGTTCCGAGCGACCGGCCGCGGCGCCCCGCCCTCGGCGGCCACGATCATCACCTGCTGCTGGCCAAACGACCGGAGACTGTCTCCCCGGCTCGAAAAGGCGATCCACCGCCCGTCCGGCGACCACCGAGGCGCGTTGTCGGGGCCGAGGTTCTCGATCAGCTTCCGTTTGGCCCCGGTCCCGATGTTCACCACGTAGATATCGGACAACGAGCCATCGTCGGCCTTCGGAGTGGGCGTGACGGTGAAGGCGATCTGCGTGCCGTCGGGAGACCACCTGGCATCGTTGACCTGATAGTCCCCGGAGACCAGTTCAGCCGCCTTCTTGGTCGCCACGTCGATCGTCCACAGACGAGTCATCCGAAAGTCCCGATCGACCACCTGAGCGTCGTCCTTCTCTTTTTCCTTCTTTTCTTCATCCGCCGTCAACTCTCGCTGGGCGATGTAGCCGATTCGCCGGCCATCGGGGGACCATTGAAACGACTGAACCCCGGTCTTCCCGTCGGTGAGCTTTTCCGCTTCCCCCCCGTTCGGTCGGATCAGCCAGATCTGGGGACGGTCTTCCCGGCTGGAGACGAAGGCGAGCCACTTGCCGTCCGGGGACCAGCGCGGCTGGCCGTCCGCCTTGGGGCTCGCGGTGAGCCGAATCGGGGTTCCGCCCCCGGCGGCCACCAGCCAGACGTCGGAGTTGCTCGCGTTCTGCGCCAGATCCGCGCCGGTCACGACGTAGGCGATCCACCGTCCGTCGGGGGAGATCTGGGGGTCGCCCACCTGCTTGAGTTTGAGAACGTCGTCAGCCGTCATCGGTCGCTGCGCCGGGAGCGGGGCCGCCCCCACCAGCGCCGCCAGGATCAAGATGGTTCGTCGCATCTACCTCGCCTCTCGGAGAATGGTTTTCCGCCTCCCCGGCGGTCCGCGCTAACGGACCCGACCGAGTCGACGCCCAGCGTATCGGAGACCTTCGACCGAGCCGTCGGCGCCGATCGCGAAGGTGACCAGGTCGGTCCCCTGCCACTCGTTTTCCCAAACGGCCTGGAACGTGTCGAACTGCCAATGGTCGAGCTTCGCCTTCAGGAAGGGGCCTCGGCTGAGCGTTAGGCGACCCTCGGCCTCTCCGATCTCCACCGAGCCAACCAGCGAGTCGGCGTACCGTCCGGCATACCGTCCCAGCGGGAGCGTCGGCGCGGCGTTCGGCTGCCGGTCCCGGGCGCGCCTGGCGAGGGCGCTGTCCCCGTCCGCTTCGAGCCCCCGATAGAGCGCCAACAACTCCCCGCTCCAATCGCGCGCCCCGGTGCCAAGCCAGGTGTCGAACGCCCGGAGCATCAGGGGATGCCGGACCTCGACGTGATCGAGGTTCCCCAACACGTAGACACCGAGCCGAGCCGACGGAATCAAGCCGATGATGGCGACCATCCCATCGATGCTGCCGGTGTGAAACTGGACCGTTCGCCCCTGATAGTCCTGTTGGAACCACCCCATCCCATAGCTCATCCAACTCGGCTTGGTCAGCCGCTGACTCGGATAGAACGCGCCCGGAGGCAAGAGCGCCTGAGGCTTGAGCAGCTCGGCCCAGGTTTCCGGCTTGAGCAGTGGCTTTCCGTCGACCCGGCCGCTGTCGAGCATGAAGGCGGCCCACCGCGCCATGTCGGCCACGCCCGACCAGATCGACCCCGCGGCGGCCACCGGATCGACCGAGGCGTTGGTAATCACCCGCGGCTCCCCTCGGATTCGATAGTGCGGGACCGCCAGGTTCGGGAGCCCCGCCGTCTCCGCCAGGGTGGCCACCGTGCCGGTCATTCCGAGCGGTCGGAATATCCGGGTTTCCAGGAACCGGGCCCAGGACATCCCGCTGGCCGCCTCGACGGCCCCGGCGGCCGCGTACATGACGTTCTGGTAGACGAAGCTCGAACGGATCGAGTAGGCGCTCGGAATGAACCGGGCTCGCCGGAGGATTTCAGCCGGTGAGTTGTCGGTGCGGTACCAGAGAATATCGCCATTGGCCAGTCCGGCCCGGTGGGTCAGGAGATCGCGGACGGTAATCTCGCGCGTCACATAGGGGTCGCCCAACTGGAATCCGGGCAGGTGGTTGATGACGGGATCATCCCACCCGAGCTTACCATCGTCGACCAGCATCCCGACCGCGGCGGCGGTGATCGCCTTGGTCGTCGAGCCGATCGCGAAGAGGGTCGCGCTGTCGACGACGCCCGGCTTGCCGAGCTCGCGAACCCCGTAGCCTTTCGCGAAGATCGTCCGGCCGTCCTTGACGACCGCGACGGCGAGGCCGACGGCTCCCCAGTCCTTGGCGGCTTGGGTGGCGTAGCGGTCGAAGGCCGCCACTTTTTGGTCGGCGGCCTGGGCCGGCAGGCGGTCGAAAGGAAGCACCAAGAGGGCAAGGAGCAGCAATCGCATCGGCGGCGGTCCGATCGGGAAAAGCGGTTGCCATAATGTAGGCCCAAGGCGACCGAGCCGCCTGGGGGACGGCCGGTCGTCATCGGTCGCCAGTAGTCCCGGTCCGATCGGGGCGATAGAATGCCATCATGCCCATTCTCCCTCCCCAACGCCATCTCTTCGATATTCCCGACGGCGCGACCTACCTCAACTGCGCCTACATGGCGCCGCTCTCCCATGCGGTGGTGGCGGCGGGTCGTCGGGGCCTGGAGGCCAAGGCTCGCCCCTGGGAAATCCACCCGCGAGACTTTTTCTCCCTCGCCGACCAGGCCCGGGCGCGGTTTGCCGCGCTCCTCGGTGGGAGCGCCACCGGCAACGACATCGCGATCGTCCCCGCCGCGAGCTACGGGATGGCCGTCGCCTGCGCCAATCTCCCGATCGCGCCGGGCCAACGAGTCGTGGCCCTGGCGGACGAGTTCCCCTCGACCATTCTGTCGTGGCGTGAACGAGCTCGGCAAGCTGGGGCCGATTTCGTGCTGGTCGCCCGTCCCGAGGACGACAACTGGACGACGGCTGTTTGCGCCGCGATCGACGAGCGGACCGCGGTCGCGGCTCTCCCCTACCTTCACTGGTTCACCGGAGCCAAGCTCGACCTGCCCACGATTCGGAACCGACTCCGGGCGGTAGGCGCGGCGTTGGTGCTTGATTTGACCCAGTCGTTAGGCGCTGCCCCGTTCGACCTCGACGCCGTCGACCCCGACTTCCTGGTCGCCGCCTGCTACAAATGGCTGATGGGGCCGTACAGCATCGGGTTCCTCTATGTGGCGCCCCGGTGGCACCACGGCCGGCCCCTGGAACACCACTGGTTCGGGCGAGAAGCATCGGAAAACTTCAGCGCGCTGACCGATTACCCCGAGGGCTTTCAGCCCGGTGCCCGGCGCTTCGACGTCGGGGAGCCATCCAACTTCGCGCTCCTGCCGGCCGCGGTGGCGGCGATCGATCAGATCTTGGCGTGGGGGATTGAGAATATCGCCGAGACGAGCGGCACGTTGGTCGACGAGATTGTCAGGCGAGCTGCCCGACTGGGCCTAACGGGGCCTCCGGCGGACCGGCGGGCGCGGCACTACGTTGGGCTTCGCGGCGAGCGCGGGCTGCCGGCCGGTCTGGCCGAGCGGCTCGCAGATGCCCAGGTGTACGTGAGCGTTCGGGGTGGGCAGTCGCTCCGGATCACCCCCCACGTCTACAACGACCGCGCCGACGTCGATCGGCTCTTCGAGGTGCTCGGAAGCGCCCTGGCCCCTTGACGGATTTCAGCGCCCGTCCGCGGCGGGTGGCTTCGCAACCGGAAATACGGTTATGACCAACGTCGACGTGAGCGCGGCCGCGCCGGCGGGGCCGCGGCGGGCGATGAGCCCGCGCACCAGGGAGCCGTGTTCGCGCTCGAGCGCCTTCATTCGCGACCTGGCGGGCAACCGTCCCGGCCGCCCCTTCGACGCGGATATCTCGTTAGGCGAGCCCCGCTCGCCGGCCCCCGGAGCGATCGTTCGCTGGGTCGCCGTTGCGGCGTCACCAGCGCGTCCGGGGTGATTGCTCACGACCCGCCACGAGGTCGGCCGCGCCGGTCGCCTACGTTGCTCGCTGGGTCTGATCCTATTCCCGCCACTTCACCAGCTCGGGCCCTGTTCGGCTCCGCCTCCGCCCGGTCTGGCACCTCGGATCACCGTGTTCCGGCACCGTGGCCCACCAAAGGCATTACCTGGTTGGCGAATCGTTCCATCTCCTCGAGTTGCGGGCTCATCTGCAACAGTAACAGACCAACCCCGGCCTCCTCGAATGCGACAATCCGCTCGGCTACTTGCTCGGGCGTCCCGACGAGCCCGGCGCGGAGGCCTCGATTCGACACCGAATAATCCTGGAGCGAGACCTGAGTCTCGAGCCTGGTATGAGCGATCCACTCCCGGTAGTTGCCATAACCCGGCGACCCCGGCTCGACGTTCGTGATCCGCTCGAGCTCTCGTTGTGCTTCGCCCTCGCTCGGTCGGACGACCGCGAAGGCCGCCATCCCAAACTCGAGGGCAGGGAGCCCGGCCTGCTCGCGCCGCCGCCTCAGATCCTCGACCCGCCCGCGAATCACCTCGGGCGGATCGCCGTGCATAACGTAGGCATCGCAGGATTGACTGATGAGCTGCTTGGCCGCCTCCGACTCCCCGCCGGCGTAGATCGGTGGCCGAGGACGGCGGAGCGGCTTGGGCTCGAGGACGGCGCTCCCAACTTGGTAGTAGCTGCCGGAGTAGTTGAATTCCGACTCCCGCCAAGCGCCGTCGACGACGGCGAGCCATTCGGCGGTCCGGGCGTAGCGATCGTCGTGCTCATCGAACTGGACGCCGTACCGGCGCGCTTCGTCCGCCCACCAGGATGAGACCACGTTGAGCGCGAGCCGCCCGTCGCTGATCCGGTCGATGGTGGCCGCCTGCTTGGCAAAGATCACCGGGCTGTGGAAAGTCGGCCTAACGGCGACCATCAACTCGAGCCGCCGGGTGACCGCCGCCAGCGCCGCCGCCGTCGCCCAAGCATCGAGCGACGGGGCAGCAATGCCCTTGATGTCGTTGAGAAACAGCTCGGCGATCAACGTCAGATCGAAGCCGATTTCCTCACTTCGTTGGGCCAGCCGGCTGACGTACTCCCACGAGGCCTCCATCCCCTCGTCGGGCACATTGCGAAGCCACCCGCCGAACACCGGTAACCAGTAGCCGTAGCGCATCAGCAGGTCGCTCCCGAGGGAATCCGCAACCCGGCCCGCTCCTCGAGGTAGTCGACCAACCGGTGGAACGGGTCGAAGCCGATCACGGTGGGCGCGTCGGCGACGAAGTTCGAGAGCGCGTTGATATCGTAGAAATAGGGTCGGCCGTCCCGGTCGTCCACCAGATACTCGATCCCGCCGACATCCAGCCCGATTCGACGGGCAATCTGTTCGACTTGGCCGACGATCTGGGCCGGGACGTCTGCCTGCTCGACTCGCATCCCAGTCGCCGGTGCGTCCACCGCGCAAAAGGTCCGCTCGAGCGGCCTGCCATCGACCGTCTGGCAGACGTCGGCTGGACAGAGGTTGAACGAATCGGCGGTGGGGTAGACGTTGATGGCGTAAAGGAACTTCCGGTCGAGGATCTCGACTCGGGTGATCCGATCGCCGCGGAGGGGCGCCAGCTCCTGGATCAGCCCGGTGTCATCGACACCGAGATCGACCGCTCCCGATGCTACGGCATCCCTGAGTTGCGACTCGGCGTCGAACCTAACGATGCCGGCGCCGCTCCCACCGATGTTCGCTTTGACGATGACGGGATAGCGGAGGTCGGCGGCGGCCGATACGGCCTGGGACGGGTGATTGATGACGCGCGCCTTGGGATAGCCGAGACCCAGTTCGGCCAAGATCTCGAGCTGGTAGGCCTTGGAGAGCTCGACCGAATAGACCGATGCGCCGTTCACGATTGGGGTGCTGAGCCGCTCGAGATGCCGAAGCCAGTGGAGGGTATAGAAGGTCGACTGACGATGGCCCCGGAGATGGGCGGAGGGGCTGGCGCGGTTGACGACGAGCGAGTACTGGTGCCTCGTCTCGGCCGGGTCGTAACGATACGACGCAGCGTCCAACTTGACCCACGGGAGGCCGCGGCGATCGAGCTCGACGAAGAGCGGCTTGAACCAGTCCGGATGCTCGTGATACACGGCAATGGGGAGACCGAACGGCGAATCGGGCACAGGTTGTCCTCGTTTCGTTGGCAAAGCAAAGCGGGTGGTGATCTCTAGGCGCGTGTTCTGCCGCTAGCCTCGTTCACACCGACCCATGCAGCGGCCGTCCCCCGGACACGCCGGGCGCCAACAACAGCAGCAAGACATGGGGGACAGCGATGATGCCGTGGTCATAGTTCGATGATCGAAGCTAAGATGGCGGACCGACAAGGCGCAAGAGCTAGGTAGCTTGGCGGTGTCCAACCGCTGCCAGGCTCTGGCCAGAACCGGCGGCTTTCGAGCAGGTCGTGTTTGTGGCGGACCGCGGGAGGGGGCTCAACGAATCGTGCAGGTACTCGGCAACCTTCTCGGGCTAACGACCCCAAACATCGGCCGACACCTTGAGCCCGGGATAACTGCGCGAACGTTCTCACGGTCCCTCGCCGCGGTCGAGCAGTCGGACGGCCTCGAATAGCTCGCCGAACGAGTCGATCACATAGAGGACATCCTGTAAGCGGTCGATCGCGAACGGCTGGCCAACCACCCCTTCGAGCGTGAACGGCCGCCGTTCGCAACCGATTCCTAGCGCGTGGGCCGCGTCGGCGTGCGAGGAAATGAGGCCGCTGCCGTAGATCTTCACCTCACCGCCCTCCCGAATCAGGCCGAATTCCACCGTAAACCAAAACAGCCGCGCCAACCGCTCGATCGCCACCTCGTCGGTTGCTCGGGCTGCCAAGACGCCAAAACGCCAGAGGAAGGCGGCGAATACCGGGTCGGCGTGGAGCGGTACGTGCCCGAAGACGTCGTGGAAGATGTCCGGCTCAGGCACGTAGTCGAGCTGGTCAGCTGACCGCAGGGTAACCGTCGTGGGGAACCGGCGCTCGGCCAGACAGCCGAAGAACTCCCGTGCGGGCAGGAAGCCGGTAACGGGCACGGCCGACCAACCGGTCCGGTTCGTCAACCGCTCGTTCACGTCGCAGAGGTCCGGCACGCTGTCCGGGTGGAGTCCGATCGCATCGACACCGTCGAGAAAGATCCGGCTCGCGCTCGCGCGCAGCGTCTTCATCCGCCGGGCGTAAAGAGTAGACCAGACACCATGCTGGCGGTCCGTGTAGGACTCCCAGTCCTGGGTGGTGAACTGCGACTCGGTCTCCGTCGAGCTATCCATCGTTCGCGCTCCGATCAGGTGAAAGACAAAGCGGCCCGTGGATCTCCACGGGCCGCGGCGGGTTGGCGGGCAGGCTGGTTCGAATGCTAGCGCTGCGGACGCCTCCGGCTTCGGCCCGTGGCCCGGGTCGGATAGCGGTAGACGTAGGTGCGGCGCATCATGATGGCCAATGATCGCCGGGTCGAGGATCTAACGTCAAGGCCTTCCTCACGCCCGATTCCTACCCTCGATTCGGATCTCGGCGAACAGCCTGCGTTCCCCGGTGGAAGGGCCGAACCGCCTCGCGGAGCCCGCAGCACTGCAACGCCCATGCTGTGGACGAAGAGACGACGGAGGTAGTAGCCCGAGGGTTCCACGCGCCTCGCGCCCGTGGCGATCTCGGCCGGCGGCGTTCGGCTCGTGACGCTCTCCGGGACCACGGGAGGCGGCTGGGCGACGTCCGGGCTTCAGGAGACTGCCCGTCAAGATCGCGGCCCAAAACATTGGGCCGCAACGGCCGCGCCCCCCGGTACGACCCAAGTCCCGTGGAAACACCCCAAGACCACCCGAATAAGCCCACCAACCACGGACAGAACCACATTGCCCCCGAGTATCGCCTCCACAACTGCACCGCCAAACGACGTGCTCCGCTGACCCGGGGCTTGTCCTCGCCCCCTATTGGCCCGATCCTCCACGGGTATGACACCCGACCCAGCCGATCCGTACACCTCGCTTCGACTGGCGCAAATCGTCGTCCCGGTCCGGATCGGCTGGAACAGCGCCGAGCGCCAACGCTCCCAACCCGTCGCGATCGATCTCGACATTCGTTTCCAGGAGCCGCCCGGCGCCTGCGAATCCGATGAGGTGTCGGGAACGATCGACTACGCGGAACTCGTCGAACGAGTCACTCAACTGTGCGAAGAAGCCGAGTTCCGGCTCATCGAGCGCCTGGCCAGCACGCTCTACCACGCGATCCGTGCCCGCTTGCCGAAGACCACCGGCCTCGCCGTCACCGTCACCAAGCGGCCGCCACTCGCTATGGTCGAGGGCGGGGCGTCTTTCCGGATCGGAGACTGGCCGTCGAAGGACGCCTATGCCTGAGGTGATCATCGGCGTGGGCACCAACCTGGGTGACCGCCTGGCGCATCTGCGTCGCGGGGTGCGGGGTCTTCGGGGCCGGGCGCCGGAGTTCAGGGTCCGATCGATCTCACCGGTCTACGAATCGGATGCCCTGGTCCCGGAGGGCGCCCCGGAGGCTTGGCGCCGTCCTTATCTCAACCTGGCGGTCAGGGCCGAATGGGACGACGGACCCGAGGTCCTGCTCCGGTCTCTCAAGTCGCTCGAGACCATGCTGGGCCGAGGCCCTCGGGCCCGGTGGGAACCGCGGGAAGTCGATCTCGACCTCCTCGCCTTCGGCGACCTGGTCGTGGTGACATCCGAGCTGACGTTGCCGCACCCCGGGCTCGCCAACCGTCCCTTTGCCCTCCTCCCATTCGCCGATGTGGCGCCGACCTGGCGATTCCCACCCGGCGCCAGCGATCTCGCGGGTCAGACGGCTCAGGAGGCGGCCAGCCGTTGGCGTGGCCCCCCCGATCGGGTGCCGTTCAACGCGCGGCGAACGCCGCTCTCCCTGACCGAGATCGTGGCCGTGCTGAACCTCACCCCGGACTCCTTTTCTGACGCCGGCCGGTATCTCGACCCGGTTCGCGCCGCGGAGCATGCCTTGGCGATGGTCGACGCTGGCGCCACGGTCGTGGACCTCGGGGCGGAGTCGACCCGACCGGGAGCGGCAACCGTGCCGCTCGACCCGGAGGAGGAGTGGCGTCGTCTGGAACCGGTGCTGTCCAGGCTCGTCGCCGGGCCCAGGGCCGGTGGCGGGAGCAGGGCCCTGCTTAGCGTGGACACCCGCCATCCTGAGACCGCCGAGCGGGCCATTGCAGCCGGTGCCAATTGGATCAACGACGTGACCAGCTTGAGGGACCCGGCCATGCTGGACGTGGTCGTACCCCGCGCGGTGGATCTCGTCCTGATGCACAGCGTCACGGTGCCACCCGCGCCCGATCAAACGATTCCGACCGACGGGGATCCCGTGAAATTCCTCCTTGGCTGGGGAGCTGGGCGGCTGGCCGAGCTGGCAGCACATGGCGTCGAGCGCGCGCGGCTGATCCTGGACCCCGGGATCGGCTTCGGAAAGACGCCGGATCAGAGCGTGGAGATCCTTCGTCGGGCCGACGCCCTGGCGACCCTCAGCGCTCGAGTGCTGGTCGGCCACTCCCGGAAGTCCTTCCTCGCCGGTTGGTTCCCCCCGGACCATCCGGCGGCGCAGAATCCCGCGGCACGCGACTTCGAGAGCGCGCTCATCGCCGGACACCTCGCGGGCCTGGCGGTGGACTACGTCCGGGTCCACGACGTGGAGCACGCGAGTCGGGCCCTCCGGGCCGTCTCCAGCCTGGCGGGTCCCCGACATTGTACCGGACCATGACCGCCACCAACCGGTCCTACTTGCGCCGCCCGGCTGGTCGAAATTGGCCTACGCGGATCAAGTAAAGCCCTTCAATTTCGCTAGGGGTCCGCCGCCCCTTGGCCAGAGCGAAAGTGGTCCTTGCCCTGAGGCCGAGGCCCTGCTACGTTCGCCACTATGAGCCGCAAGCTGCTGTCGTGCGCGTGTCGTTGCCCGTCCGAGTTCCCTCGGGGAGACTCGCGACGGAGTGCCGCCATGCAGAGTCACCGGGTGACCGCCTAGCGGTCCCCGGCCCACGACGCAGATCGGCGCGACGGCCGCGACCGCCTCGACGAGGTCGCGGCCGTTCCGTTTCGCGCCCGCGCGAGCTGGGCCCTGGCATGAAGAGACCTTAGGAAAGTGTAGCGAGAAGATCGCCGTCCCTGGATTCACGGCAGTGGGTGTGTCTACTGGAATCGTTTCCTCCCTCGACCGATCGATCGGCAATACGCCGCTTGTCGGCCTCCAGCGAATCGTTCCCCGCCAAGCGGGGCACGTCTTCGTCAAGCTGGAGTACCTGAACCCCGGCGGCAGTGTGAAGGACCGCCCGGCCCTGGCGATCATCCGCGCCGCGGTGCGGGACGGGCGGCTCCGCTCGGGGACGACGCTGCTCGACGCCAGCTCGGGCAACACGGCCATCGGGTACGCGATGCTGTGCGCCGAGCGTGGGTACGGGTGCGAGATCTGCCTGCCGGGCAACGCCAGCCCGGGCCGCCAGGCCGTGCTCCGGCGCTCCGGCGCAACGCTGGTGATCACCGACTCGCTCGAGGGCTCGGACGGCGCGATCCGCGAAGCCCGGCGGCGGGCCGCGGCGTGGCCCGACCGCTACTTCTACGCCGACCAATACAACAACCCCGAGAACGTCAGGGCGCACTACGTGACCACGGGCGTCGAGCTATGGCAGCAGACACTCGGGCGGGTGACGCACCTGGTCGTGGCGCTGGGCACCAGCGGCACGTTCGTCGGCGCCGGGCACCGGCTCCGGGAGTACAACCCGGCGATCCGGCTCGTCGCCGTGCAGCCTGACTCCCCGCTCCACGGGGTCGAGGGCGTCAAGCACATGGCCAGTGCGATCGTGCCTGGCATCTACGATCCGGCGCTGGCCGAGGCGACGCTCACCGTGACGACCGAGGAGGCGCAGGCCACCGCCGATCGGCTGGTGCGGGAAGAGGGGCTCTTGTCGGGCACTTCCGGCGGCGCCAACGTCGCGGCCGCCCTGCGCGTGGCTGCGAATGCGGGGCCCGACGCGGTGGTGGTGACGCTGATCCCGGACGGGGGCGAGCCTCACCTCTCCGAGCGCCTGCGGGAGACCGCACGATGATCTACCTGCTGCCGGCCGCCCGCGAGGCGATGCGCGCCCAGGCGCGCGCCGCCTACCCGCGCGAATGCTGTGGCGCGCTGCTCGGCCGGACGCGCGAGGGCGACGGCGCCGCGGCCCGAGAGGTGGTTCGCTCAGTGCCGCTCGCCAACGCGTGGATGGGCGCGCAGGAGCGCCGCTACCTCATCGGCAGCGGCACGGTGCTGGAGCTGGAGCGGCAGGTCGAACGCGAGGGGCTCGAGCTCATCGGCTTCTATCACTCCCACCCCGACCATGCCCCGATCCCGTCGGCCTTCGATCGGGAGCATGCGTGGCCGTGGTACACCTACGTCATCGTCGCCGTGCGCCCGGAGCTGGTCGGGCCGGTGCGCGCGTGGCGGCTGGCCGACGACCGCTCCGCCTTCCGCGAGGAGGCGGTGGCAACGCTGGAGGACCCATGAGAACGACGATTCGCCTGCCCGCGCCACTGCGCGCCTACGCGGACGGCCAAACCGACCTCCCGGTTGACGCCGCCACCGTGAGCGACGCGCTGGCCCAGCTCACGGCGCGATACCCCAAGCTTCGGCCGCACCTCTTCGGCGAGGACGGCACACTGCGGAACTTCGTAAACGTGTTCCTGAACCAGGAGGTCGTGCGGCACCTGGAAGGCGACCACACGGCGCTGAAGGAGGGCGACACCATCACCCTCGTGCCGAGCGTGGCGGGAGGGAGCTCCACCGCGGCCGAGTTGACACCCGAGGAGATCCTCCGCTACTCGCGCCACCTCATCATGCCCGAGGTCGGCATGCAGGGGCAACGGAAGCTCAAGGCGGCCCGGGTGCTCCTGGTCGGCGCTGGCGGCCTCGGCTCCCCGCTCGGCCTTTATCTCGCTGCCGCCGGGGTCGGGACGCTGGGCGTGGTGGACTTCGACGTGGTGGACGTGACCAACCTCCAGCGCCAGGTGCTGTACGGCGAGCGGAACATCGGTCAGCCCAAACTCGAGGCCGCCGCGGAGCGGCTGCAAGACGTCAACCCGTACCTCCGGATCGAGCCGCACGAGGTGCGGCTCACGAGCGAGAATGCCCTCCCGATCCTGGAGCCGTACGACGTGGTGGTGGACGGGACGGACAACTTCCCGACCCGCTACCTGGTGAACGACGCGTGCGTCCTCCTGGGAAAGCCCAACGTCTACGGCTCGATCTTCCGCTTCGACGGACAGGTATCGGTGTTCGACGCCCGGCGCGGCCCCTGCTACCGCTGCCTGTTCCGAGAGCCGCCGCCGCCCGGCCTGGTCCCGAGCTGCGCCGAGGGTGGGGTGCTCGGCGTGCTGCCGGGGATCATCGGCTCGCTCCAGGCGCTCGAGACGATCAAGCTGATCCTCGGCGAAGGCGAGCCGCTGATCGGTCGGCTGCTGCTGTTCGACGCGCTCCTGGTCCGATGGACCGAGCTCATCGTGCACAAGGACCCGGAGTGCATCCTCTGCGGCGAGCATCCGACGCTCAAAGGGCTGATCGACTACGAGGAGTTCTGCGGGGTGCCCCAGGCGGCGTCCGCGGAGGCCGCCGAGCGCGAAGGGATCGCGGAGATGATGGCCACGGAGCTCAAGGCGCGTCGCGACCGAGGCGATCCCATCCGCATCGTGGACGTCCGGGAGCCCCACGAGTGGGAGATCGTGAACCTGGAGCGCTACGGTGCGCGGCTCATCCCCCTCGGCCAGCTCCCCGAGCGGATGCACGAGTTCGACAGCGCCGACGAGATCGTCCTGCACTGCCGGACCGGCGCGCGCAGCGCCAAGGCGTATCGGCAACTCCACGCCGCCGGCTTCCGCCGGATCTGGAATCTCAAGAACGGGGTCATCGGCTGGATCGACGAGGTGGAGCCGACCCTGCCGCGCTACTGACCCTGGCCCGCGCTGGTCTCGGCTCGCACCGAGCGAGATCAGCCACGTTGCTGAAAGGAGCGTTGGGCTGATGGGCACACGGATCAAAGTCGCAACACTGGGCGAAATGGTGCCCGGGACGTGCCGCCAGGTGGCCGCGGCCGGGCGGGTATTCGCTATCTTCAACGTGGCTGGAACGATTCACGCTATCGGTGGGGCCTGCACCCATCGGGGTGGCCCGCTGCGGGAGGGCAAGCTGGACGGGACTGTGGTCACGTGCCCATGGCATGGCGCTCGGTTCGATGTGAGGACCGGCCAGGTCCTGGGTCCGCCAGCGGGACAGGACGTTCCGGCGTACAAGGTCGTTCTCGAAGGCCAAGACATCGAAGTTGACGTCTCGGAGGGAGCTACCTAGTGCGAACCCGCCGGATCGAACCGTAAGAGCGGATTAGGCTACGCACCATGGAGCGACTATGACGTATATCATTGCCGAGGCCTGTATCGGCGTGCTGGATAGAGGATGCGTGGATGTGTGTCCGGTGGACTGTATCTACGAAGGGCCGGACCAGCTCTACATTCACCCGGACGAGTGCATCGACTGCGGTGCGTGTGAACCAGAGTGCCCGGTGACCGCCATTTTCCCCGAAGAGGATGTCCCTGAAAAGTGGGCGAGCTACACCAAGAAGAACTACGCCTACTTTGAAGGCGGTGAAGCCCGGAAAGTGGCGCACGGGCACGGAGCGTAAAGGCCGCCTGGCTGGAACAGTTCCAGGTGGTGATTGCCTAAGTAGCAGCGACGGGAGGGCGCCGGCCAGAGCCGCTATCTGAGACGGGCTCGCACCGGCGGTACTGTCGCAAGTTGGCGTGAGGGCACGAAGCCGGACGAGGAACTCGGGCAGCGCGCGATTCTCGTTCGGAATCTGCCACGTCTCACCCGGCTCGCGACGAGCGATGACGGGTGACGCCCTGGCTAACGCGCGCGGTGATGGACCCCGAGACCAACACTACCTGTCAGAGTAAGTCTTAGCTATCCCACAAAAGAAGTACACCTGGACGCCGGTCGCCACCGTGAAGGACACGTGTTCCGCCACCTCTTTGCCTTGGTCCCATGTGAGGGATCGACGCAATGCCGGGGCTAGATCGCCTTCCCAGTGCCCGGGGACCGCGTGATCCACGACCTCGGCGGGCCGGTCCGTGATCAAGACCATGTGTTGCAACCGACCCCGCGGCCCCGCCCAAAGAGCGACTGGTAAATCGTTTCACGGGACACGCGCATCTCCGGGTCCCGCGGATACATCAGCGGTAGCCAGGGGCAAATTTGCTGGGGGGGACCAGCGCTGCGCGAGCCCCTGCTCAATCACGTGGCGGAGTCGCGGGGATCGCGCGAGTTTCGCCCGCTTCGGTCGACCGGCTCGGCGTCGGGCTCGCTCCTCAGCCTGCCAGGCGGGATAGCCAGTCACCCGGCCATTGGCGGCCACCTCCCGCGTCACCGTCGAGGGCGCCCGCCCCAGATGCCGAGCAATCTGGCGACCGGACTGACCCGCCCCAAGCCGCCGCGCAATCTCTTCGCCCTTCCGGAGCGGAGGACGCTCGCCCACGCCACCACGCTCCTCGGTTTCCCTCGCGTGATCGAGTCTCGGCGCCCATCCATCCCAACGTGGATACTCGACATGGGCTAAGCCCCGCTCTTGTCGCGACGCGTTTCCCCCCGGCGCAGGTCGCTCTGGCAACCTCGGAGACTCGAAGGAGCCAACCCACGTTGGCGAGTCGCGACGGACCAGACGGCCGGAGTCCTCGGACCGGCAGGGACCTCACCTCCGGTCCACGCGATCGATCGCGGTTTCCCGCGGATGGCATCCGAACCGTGGATAGGTCCCGGCGAGGGTACCTGCGGTCCCGATCAGCCAACCCGCAGCGTTGGAACCGACCAGGGCCCCGTTCGTGGCCGCGTCCGCGAACGCGATCGCGCGAAGGCCGAATCCGGTAATGAACAGCCCAGGCAACGCGCCGACCGCGCGTTCAATGCGCACCACCCGATCCAAGTGCCCCATCTCGTACTGCGGAATGGCGCGAGGCACTCGCACGGTCTCTTGGAACACGGGCGGGGTCGTGATCCCGTAAAGCCGGGCCATCTCGGCCCGGGCGAGCGCCACTAGTCGCTCCTCGGTCAAATCGGCCACGTCCGGATCGACCTGCCCGCCGTACATCGCGCGGATGAGCAGATGGCCTTCCGGGCTCCGTCGTTGGTAGAGGTGGCTCTCCCAGAGGTTGCCGAGCATTCGCAAGCCCTCGCCCCGCGGGATGAGCACGCCGAACCCGCTCGGCACTCGCGCACGTTCGGCCGGGCCATAGCCAAGGGCCACGACGACGACGGGCGGACACTGAATGGCATCAAGGTCGGCGGCGGCCTCAGCGTTCAGAGGGCGAAGGAGCGGGGCAATCCCCCACGGCTCGCCCGCGAGCACCACCGCGTCCGCTGGAATCGGCTCGGCGTCGCCACCGACTGCGACGTGCCAGCCGGTGTCGGTACGGGTCAGCCCCCGCACTTCGGCCCGACACCGGACGCTGAAGCCGCCCCGCAGAGCGAGCGCGCGAGGGAGGCTCTGCATCCCGCCGCGGAACGACGTGAGCGCGGCCGCGCCGGCGCGGCCGCGGCGGGGGATGAGCCCGCGAACCAAAGAGCCGTGGTTGCGCTCGAGCGCGGTCATTCGCGGGAAGGCGGCCTGCACCGAGAGTCGCCGCGCATCGCCCGCGTAGATTCCCAGCGTCATCGGCAGGACCAACCGGTCGGCCACTTCGGCTCCGCAACGGCGCGCTGCGAAGGCCCACACGGACTCGTCGGCTCCATCACGCCGCGCCGGCACCAACGGTTCGCCGAGCAGCCGCAGCAAGCCTCGGGGGCTGAGGATTCCCGAACGGGCGAAGGTGACGGGATTGGCCGCCACCGGTCGCATCCGGCCGCCGCGCCAAAGGAATCGCCGGGCCGCGGCGGGCTCCGCCGGCAGCCGTTCGTCGCCGAGTCCGCAGGACTCGATCATCCGCTCCATCTCGGGACGTCCGCCGAGGAACCCGCTCGGCCCGCCCTCCACCAGCCACTCATCGCGCGAAAGGCTGCGTGCCTTGCCGCCGACCACGCCGTCCCGTTCGAGGACGAGCACCTCGAGCCCTCCCGGCACCTCTGCTGCGTGCCGTTGCGCGGCCCACGCGGCCGCGAGGCCGGAGATCCCACCGCCGACGACGACGATCCGGCGCACGCTCAGACCGTGCGACTGAACACCGGGCGTGCCTCGCCGGCGTGCTTTTCGCGCTGATAACGGTCAAAACACATTGCGAGGTTGCGCACGAACAGTTCGCCGGTCGGCGTCGCCTCGATCCACCCCGGCGACACGCGGACGAGGTTCTCCCTCGCGTGCTCGGCGAGCAACGCGAGGTCGGCCGCGAAGTAGTTCTCAAAGCCGACGCCGTACTCGCGGGAGATGGCGGTGGTGTCCACTCGGAAATTGCACATCAGCTCGTGGATCACCGCGCGCCGCACCTCGTCGTCGGCCGTGCGGGCGATGCCGCGCGCCACCGGAAGGCGGCCCGCCAGGATCGTCTCTTCGTAGGTCGAGAGCTTCTTCTCGTTCTGGACGTACGCGCCCCGCACGTCGCCGATGGCGGAGATGCCGATTCCGAGCACGTCGTCGCCGGGAATGACGGCGTAGCCTTGGAAGTTGCGTCGCAAACGTCCTTCGCGCCTGGCGCGCGCGAGCTCGTCGTCGGGACGCGAGAAGTGATCCATCCCAATCGCCTCGTAGCCCGCGCTCAGAAACCGCTCCCGCGCGATCGCGAACAACTCGACCTTGGTGGCCGCGTCGGGCAGGGTCACCTCGTCGAGCTGCTTCTGGTGCCCACGCACCCAGGGAACGAAGGCGAACGAGTACACCGCCGCCCGGTCGGCTCCGAGCGTGACGATGGCCTCGACCGTCCTCTCGAAGCTCTCCGGCGTCTGGAGGGGCAGCCCGTAGATGAGGTCGACGTTGATGCCGCGGAAGCCCCGCGCGCGGGCGTGGTCGATGAGGCGGGCGGTTTCCTCGAGCGACTGCACCCGGTTGACGGCTTCCTGCACCACCGGCGTGAGGTCCTGTACCCCGAGGGAAATTCGGTTGAAGCCGAGGTCGGCAAGTGCGTCGACGTGCTCCGCCGTGGTGACGCGAGGGTCTGCCTCGAAGGCGAGCTCCGCGCCGGGCAGCGGCTCGAAATGTCGGAACAGGTGGTTCAGCAAGTCGGTAAGCTGCGCTGGGGTGAAGTACGTCGGCGTGCCGCCGCCCAGGTGGAGCTGCGCGAACCGTCGTCGGTTGGGCAGGCGCAGAGCGAGCATCTCGGTTTCTCGCTTCACGAGCTCGAGGTACGGTGCGGCCACCTCGCGGTGCTTCGTGACGATCACGTGGCAGCCGCAGAAGAGACAGCGCTCCCCACAGAACGGGAGATGGAGGTAGAGCGAGAGGGGCGCGTCGCCCAGACGATCAGCCTCCGCGAGCCTGGCGTCATAGTCGGCGGCGGTGAACCCCTCGTGGAATTCGATGGCGGTCGGGTAACTCGTGTAGCGCGGGCCAGGCCGGTCGTAACGGGCGAGCAAATCGGCCGTGACCGCGCGACCAACCGGCCGTGAGGAATTGGCAACGTGCGGCGTGCTCATGGACGAACCTCCGCGTGCACCACCTCGATCAAGGCATGGACGCTGTCGATCGATGCCTCAGGCATGATCCCGTGCCCCAGGTTGACTACGTGCCCCCGCGCCGGCATCGCCCGGAGAAGGTCCCGCGCGGCGTTCCGCGTGGCGTTGGAACCGGCGACGAGAAGAGTGGGATCCAGATTGCCCTGGAGCGCCTTGGCCGGGCCGACGCGGTCGCGTAGCGCGGGAAGATCCTCGCGCCAGTCCACCGCGAGCGCCTCGGCGTCGAGGTCGGCGTAGCCATCGACCAGGTGGGAGCCATCCTGCAAAAACAGAATACGGGGAACGCCAAGGGACTTCGTTGCCTCGAGGAACCGAACCAGGTGCGGACGGACGAGGCGGCTCCAGTTGGCACGCGAGAGCAGGCCGGCCCAGGTATCGAACAGTTGGAAAGCGTCGGCACCGGCCCCAACCTGCGCTGTCACGTAGCGGATTGTCAGGTCGGTGAGCCTGCCGAGGAGCGCGTCGACGAGGCCAGGGTCTCGGGCCGCCAGAGCCCGGAGCGCGGGGAAGCCGGGGCTGCCGCGTCCCTGCACCAGATAGGCGGCGATCGACCACGGCGCGCCGGCAAACCCGAGCAGGGCCGCCCGGCCGCCCAGCTCGCGCTTCACGCGTCCCAGCGCGTCGATCACTTCCGGCGCGATCTCCTCGGTAGCCGGCACCCGGAGCGCATCAACATCGGCCGCGGTCCGCACCGGCTTTGTGAGCACGGGCCCGGGATCGAACCGCACCGAGAGGCCGAGCGCGCCGACCGGGCTCATGAGGTCGGCGAAGATGATGGCCGCGTCGAGCGGGAAACGCGCCAGCGGCTGCAAGGTGACTTCCGCCGCCAGGGCGGGACTTCCGGACAGCTCCTCGAAGCTGTGCTTAGCGCGGAGGGCTCGGTACTCGGGCAGGTAGCGGCCGGCCTGCCGCATGATCCAGAGCGGCCGGCGTTCGGTAGCCTCACCCCGCAGCGCTCTCAGCAAGAGGGCACTCATGACTCGTCCTCGCCCTCGGCGGTGAAGCGGTATCCGATACCACGGACGGTATGGAAAAACCGCGGCCGTTCCGGATCGGGCTCGAAGCGCTTGCGGAGCCGTAGGATGAAGTTGTCGATCGTGCGGGAGGAGGGGAGCACGTCGTCGCCCCAGACCCGCTCCAGGAGCTCGTCGCGCCAGACCACGCTCCCTTGGCGCTGGGCTAGTTCCCTGAGAATCATCGCTTCCTTTTGAGTCAGGATCTGGTCTCTGCCATCCCAGGAGCGACCGCGAAAGCTCCCGAAATCGAATTCGTTGCGGCCGAACCGGAGGACTGGCTCGAGGGCGGCGATCACATCGTAGCGAGTGCGGCGACGGAGGATCGCGGCCACCCGAAGCAGCAGCTCGCGCAGATGGAACGGCTTGGGCAGGTAGTCGTCGCCACCCACCTCGAGGCCGCGAATGCGATCGGTCGCACCCCCTTTCGCGGTGAGGAACAACACCGGCGTGTCTCGTCCCTCTCGGCGTGCCGTTTCGCACACGGTGAAGCCGTCTATCCCGGGCAGCATCACGTCGAGCACGATGAGTCCGTACTCCTCATGGCGAATCTTCGCGAGCGCCGCGCGCCCGTCGCCGACGACATCCACGGCGTAGCCCTCCGCCGCGAGGTTCTCCCGAATGCCCCGGGCCAGGTTGGGCTCGTCCTCGACCAGCAGGATGCGCGGCGGGTGGTTCGTCATGCGGTGGCGTCGCCGGCGTCTGGCCAGGTAACTGTGAAGACGGCGCCGTGTCCGAGGCCTTCGCTCGCGGCCGAGGCAGTGCCGCCGTCGAGTTCAGAATTGCGCCGCACCAGATAGAGACCGAGGCCGGTGCCCTGCATCCTGCCGCGCCCCTCGCCCTCCACCCGATAGAACTTCTCGAACAGGCGCGGCGCCTCGGCGCTCGGAAACCCGATGCCGTGGTCGCGGACCTCGAGCCGGACGCGGCCGGATGAGGCCGCCGCTTGGACCCGCACCGTACCCCCGTTGGCCGAGGCTTTGATCGCGTTGTGGACCAAGTTCCGGAGTACGGTCCTCATCCGCTCGCGGTCCGCGCGAACCGCTACCGTAGCTGGTACGTCGACCAGGACGGTGACCTCGCTCTCCTGCGCCACGCCCCGCAGGTCCTCGACGGCTGCCGCCACTTCGTCAGCGAGCGCGAGCCGTTCGGACGACCGGCGGATTTCGGCGGCGGACAGGCGGGACACATCGAGCGTGTTACCGATCATTCGCTCCAGCCGGCCCAGCTCCACCAGCAGTCGCCGGACCAGCTCGGCGCGTTGGGCTGACGGTGGATCCCGCATCGCCAGCGTCTCCACGGAGAGCCGCAGGCTCGAGAGCGGGCTCTTGAACTCGTGCGACACGGCGGCGAGGAACTGCTCCTGCCGCCGACGCAGCTCGGCTTCCTCCCGCAACGCACGGTACACGACGGCCATCGCCGCCACGAGCACCGCGAAAAAGAACGCCCCCTCCCACCCATAGCGGTTCAGCCGGTGGAAGCGATGGTCGTCCAGCTCGCTGAGCACGGCCGGTGACACGGTGATCGTGCCCGAGTCCGGGGAGATGACGAGCGCTGGATAGAGTCGCGCGATGTCGGTCCAGCGCCTGCCTGAGCGCAGCAGCTCGCGGGCCGGCGCGGTGTCGGCCAGATGCGCGTTGCGGAGCTGGTCGCGCACGTCGCGCGTGTACCGCACCTCGTCCACGATCCACCATGCGAGTTGGGCGCTGGTGACGGCGAGCAGCACGAGGAAGCCGACTTGCAGCGACCTGGTGAAGAGGATGCGGCGCGCGAGCCTCACAGGAGGGCCGCCACGGCGGGTTCGAGCACCGCGGCGGCGAGGGCATCGCGGAGTCTCGCGATGTGGACACCCTGGTGCGCGAGCGAGAGAAACCCCACCTCGTAGGCCGAAGGGGCGAGGGCCACGCCGCGGTCGAGCAGGGCGTGGAAGATCGGCTTGTACCTGGCCCCCACCGCGGAATCGATCGCTTCGGCCGACCGAGGCGGCGGGCCCGCCTGCAGCGACAGCCAAAACAGTGACCCACTGCGAACCAGTTGCGCTGGGAACGGGGCCGCAGCGAGCACCGGGAACAGCGCCACCTCGAGCGCGCGACCGGTCTCCTCGAGCCGGGTCCACGCATTCACACGCTCGAGTAACCGGAGCGTGGTCAGCCCCGCGGCCATCGCCACTGCGTTCCCGGAGAGCGTTCCCGCCTGGTATACGGGGCCCTCCGGCGCGAACTGGCGCATCAGCTCCCGGCGCCCGCCGAACGCGCCCACGGGAAGTCCGCCACCGATCACCTTGCCAAAGGTCGCCAGGTCGGGCGTGATGCCGAGCACTTCCGCCGCGCCCCCCTTCGCCAGCCGGAATCCGGTGATCACCTCGTCGAAAATCAGCAGGGTGCCGGTGCGTTCCGTCTCGCGCCGCAGCGCGGCGAGGAACTCGGGACGTTGGAGGAGCAGGCCGTTGTTCGCCGGCACCGGCTCGATGATGACTGCGGCGATCCGGTCGCCGTCGCGCCGCAGCAAGGCGGTCAGCTGCTCGACGTCGTCGAGCGGGAGCACCAGTGTCTCCCGGGTGTACGACGCCGGAACCCCGGCCGACGACGGCTGCGCGAACGTGACGAGCCCGGACCCGGCCGACACCAGCAGATGGTCGGCGTGCCCATGGTAACAGCCGGAAAACTTGAGGATCAGGTCACGCCCAGTGGCCCCGCGGGCGACCCGGATGGCACTCATCGTGGCCTCGGTGCCCGACGACACGAATCGCACCTGCTCTAGCCCCGGGTAGGATTTCACCACCAGTTCCGCCAGCTCGATCTCGGTCTCGCCCGGCGCCCCGAACGTGGTACCGCGCGCCGAGGCCTCCGCGATCGCCCGCTGAATCTCCGGATGCCCGTGGCCGAGAATCAGCGGGCCCCACGAGTTCACGAAGTCCACGTAGCGGCGGCCGTCCACGTCCTCGATCTCCGCGCCTTCCCCGCGCCGAATCACCAGAGGCGTGCCGCCCACCGCGCGGTAGGCGCGCACTGGTGAGCTCACGCCGCCGGGAAGCACTCGCTCGGCGCGCGCCATCCACGCCTTGGAACCCGGGCCGGCGCTCACAGCCACCTCCCGGCGAGTGCCTCGCGGGCGTGGTAGGTGATGATGGCATCGGCGCCGGCCCGCGCCATCGCCTGCAGGTTCTCCCGCACGATCCCCGCCTCGTCGAGCCAGCCGGCCGCGGCGGCCGCCTTCACCGCCGAATACTCGCCCGACACGTTGTAGGCGACCAGCGGCAACTCGGTGGCCTCGCGCACGGCGCGGATCACGTCGAGGTAGGCGAGCGCCGGCTTCACCATCAGCATGTCCGCCCCCTCCGCGACGTCGAGCCGCGCCTCGCGCACCGCCTCCCGCACGTTGCGCGGGTCCATCTGGTAGCCGCGCCGGTCGCCGTGTCGGGGCGCCGAATCGGCCGCATCGCGGAACGGGCCATAGTAGGCCGACGCGTACTTCACCGCGTACGACAGAATCCCCACAACCGGAAACCCACCGCCGTCGAGCGCGTCGCGGAGCACTGCCACCCGGCCGTCCATCATGTCCGACGGCCCCACCAGATCGGCGCCCGCCTCGGCGTGCGCCACCGCCATCCGGGCCAGCAACGGCAGCGAGCGGTCGTTGTCCACTTCGCCGTCGGTGAGCACCCCGCAGTGGCCGTGGTCGGTATAGGCGCAGAGGCACACGTCGGTGACGACCACGATGTCGGATCCCAGCGAGCGCTTGAGCGCGCGCACGGCGCGCGGCACCGCGCTCTCGGGATTCCACCCATCGCTTCCTTCGCCATCCTTGCGGCCTCCGGCCGGCGTGCCGAAGAGCAGCACCGCGCGAATTCCGAGCTTCCGGTCTGCCTCCACGGTTCGGATGAGCGAATCGATCCCGAGGCGCGAGATCCCCGGCATCGATGGAATCGGCTCCTCGCCGTGGTCGGAAGGCAGGACGAAGTGCGGCATGATCAGCTGTTCGCTGCGGACCCGCGTCTCGGCGACGAGGTCCCGCAAGGCGGCGCTCCGTCTGAGTCGGCGTGGGCGCACCCGGCCCGGCGTGACGAGCGTGTCGGTGCTCATTTCAGTGCCTCCAGCATTCCTTCGAGATCCGGGCGGTGCGCCTCGGCGGCGACCGTGAGCCCGGCCGCCACCGCCGCCGCCGTTGTCGTGGGCCCGATCGTAATGATTTGCGCCGTGCCGGAGAGCACCGCGCGATTGACGAGGCCCACGACAGCGGAGGGGCTCGCAAGCAAAACGACGTCCACTCCCTCCGTCGCCAAGTCGCGCTTGTCGGCGGTGGGCGGCGCCGGAACGGTGCGGTAGACGTCGACCCGCGTGACGACGGCCGCAACCGCCGCCAGCGCGGCCTCGACGTCGCGGCGCCCACCAGCCGCGCCAGCGATCACGACCCGGGCCGGCACTGTCTCCGCCAGCCGCTCGCACAGCGCCCGCCCGAGCCCGGCCGCCGTCGAGTCGGCGGCAACGAGATCGACCCGGCCGAGTTCGTCCGCAGCCGCGCGGGCCGTGGTCGGCCCCACCACGGCCACTTGCACACCGGGCGGCAGCGCACCGTCGAGCAGCCCCGCGACGGACTCCGCGCCGCGCCGCGAGGAAAGCACGAGCCACGTCGCATCCACCAGCGATAGGCGAAGGGCCTTCGCCGCGTCGACGATGGGCTCGCAGACGAGACAGGGGAGCACCACCGGCTCCGCCCCGAGGCTCGCCAGGCGCGTCGCCCAGCGCTCGGCGTCCTCAGCAGCGCGGGTCACGAGGATCCGACGCCCAGCGATCGTGGAAGCGGTCACGCCCGCACCCCGCTCGCGAGCTGGTGCCACACCGAGGCAGCCAACGCTTCGGGGTCGTCGCCGGTAGCCGCCGCGCGGGTGATCCCGCCGGCCCCCTGTCCGAGCACCGCGAACAGCGTCAGCGCGCCGCCGCTCGCCTCGTCGCACCACGCTCCGAACGGACGATCGCAGCCAGCTTCGACGAGGCCCAGCAAGCGGCGCTCGGCACGAAGGGCGCGGGCCGGGCGCGGGTCGTCGAGCGCCGAGACCGCTTCCCGCACGGCGTGCGCGTCGACCCGCACCTGCACCGCGATTGCGCCCTGGGCCGGCGCCGGCACGAAGCTGCGCGGGTCGAGCCGGGTACCCACGATCTCGGCGGGCATGAGCGGCGTTCCCCCCGCTGCCGTCGTCCGCTCCAGCCGCTCGAGCCCGGCCGCCGCGAGCACAATCGCACCGAAGCGGCCCTCGGCGAGAGCCCGCAGGCGCGTCGGCACGTTGCCGCGCAGCAGGCCAATCGAGAGGTCGGGCCGCGCGGCGTGGAGGAGCGCCTGCCGGCGCGCCGCGGCCGTGCCCACGCTCCCGCCGTGGCGGAGGGGAATCTCGCCGTCCGCCGCGTCCGCGACCTCCGGCCGGGCGAGAAGCACGTCCGCCGCGTCCACCCGCTCGGGCACGGCCGCCACCACGAGTCCATCCGGGCCGCGGGACGGCAGATCCTTGTACGAGTGCACCGCCACGTCCACCCGGCCCTCGAGCAGGGCGTTCTCGATCTCGCGCACGAACACCCCGAAGCTCCCAACCTCGGCGAAGGCGCGGTCGGCAGCCCGGTCGCCGACGGTCGAGATGACGACCGTCTCGGTCGTATGGCCCAGGACTTCCAGGCGCCGCGCCACGTCCGACGCTTGCGCGCGGGCGAGGGCCGAGCCGCGGGTGCCGATCAGGAGCCTCACGATTCGTCGAACTCCTGGTCCACGAACAGCCCCACGCCGGAGCGCTCGGCCGCCTCGTGCAGTTCGCGCGCCAGCTCTGGCTCGGCGGTGGCGAAAAACGTCTCCACGGCCGCCGGCCCGGCTTCGAACACCAGATCACGGAGTCCCGTGGACGGCAAGTGTGCGAAGCGTCGGGCCAACGACTCCGCCCACCGTCGGATGGCGTCGCGCTCGGCTTCGCCGAGCGACGGCAACTCCTTCCGGAACAGCCGCTCTACCCCCTCGATCGCGGTGTGGCGATAGCGCCGTTGGAGATGCGCGATCATCGGCCCGATAAGCCGCTCGGCCATCTGGCGGCGCAGTTCGGTCAGCGACTCGTCCACGATCGCGCGGGCCTCGGCGAACTCGCCGAGCACCCGGTTCCGGTCCTCGGCGGCCTCGATGGTGATCTCGTCCATGCCGAGGCGCGGCACCGCCGCTGCGGCAGCGTCTTCCGGCGCCACGTTAGGCGGCACGGCCAGGTCCACCACCAGCGGCGACTCGCCGGAAATCGTCCGCGCCGCGAGGCGCTCGAGGTCCGCGCGAGTGAAGATCGGTTCCTTGGCGCCGGTCGCGACGATCATCGCCTCCACCGCGTCCGGAGTCTCCCGAAAGGCCGCGAGCGATCGGGCCTCGCCGCCCACTTCGGCCGCGAGTTCCTCGGCTCGCTCGATGGTCCGGTTGACGATCACGACGCTGATTCCGCCGGTGACCAGTTCACGGGCGCACTGCTCGGTCATTGGCGAGACCCCGACCAACGCTACCCTCCCCGGCGTGCGTTCGATCCGTTCTCGGACGTGGCATTGCGCAATCTGGGCTAGCGAGACCTTGCCGATCCGCCCCTCGGTCACCGGACGCACTCGTTTGGCAGCCTTCAACGCCTCACCGAGCACCCCCTCGAGACGGGGACCCATCAGCCCCAACCGCCGCGACTCCTCGATCGCCTCGCGCAATTGCCCGGTGACTTCGCTCTCCCCAACCCGCGCCGAGTCGAGCCCGGCCGCAACCAGAAACAGATGCTCCGCTGCCCCTTCACCCTGCCAGGCCCGCAGCGCCTGCTCCGCCTCGCCCGCCCGCGGCTCCCGCCCCGCGAGCGCCGTGAAGATGCGGCGTCGGCAGCGGCTGAGCGGAGTGATGCCGTCAGAGGCGAACGCCACCTCCACCCGGTTGCAAGTGGCTAGATAGACCAGTTCCTTCACCTCCACGAACGCTGCCAACCGAGGGAGGCGATCGTCACGCGCCTCACGGGGTATCGTGAAAGTCGCCAGCGCGTCGGCGTGGCCGTGGCGCCAGGAGACTCCCACTACGCCGATCCGATCCATCCGTCCCTCCCCGAGGCGGTCCCACGTCCCAGGGATACTAGCATCTTCGCCGAATGCTATGTCACAGTTGTGTCATTGCGGGCATGGTCGCGGGTCAGGCCGGGCGCGACTACGCAATGAGGGGCGTCAATTCAGGCACTCACGAGGCTGGCGAGCGAGCGAAGAAATGCGGGGTGGTCCTCGACGGCGCCGATCCGGAGTAGGTACTCGCCACCAGCCTTGAGGAAAGACTCTCGGCCCCGGATCCCGATCTCCTCGATCGTCTCCAGCCCTTCCGTCAGGAATCCGGGCGTGATCACAGCCACCCGCTTGACGCCCCGGCGGGGCAGTTCCACGAGGACACGCGCGGTTGCCGGGGTGAGCCAGGGCTCCGGACCAAATTTCGACTGGTAGGCAAGCGTGCTGCACTCCACCGGCCAGTCGATGGCCGCGAGGAAAGCCCGCGTCGTCGTCTCGCAATCGGAGGTGTACTCGCGACCCTCCCGACGGTCGTAGCGGACGGGGATGCCGTGGAACGACAGGACGAGATGCTCGGGCGGCACTGGCTCGCCGGCGATCGCCTCGCGCCAGCGGGCAGCCAGCGCGTCAACGTAGCCGACGTTGTCGGGGGCAACGAGGCAGTCCACCACCCGGTGCGAGATGCCGGCCCGCTCGGCCGCCTCGCGCGATCGCCGAAAGGCGGTGCCGGTGGTGGCGTCGGTGCGCTGAGGAAAGAGCGGCACCACGATCACCGGGCCAGCGCTGTCGCGAACCAGCCGGTGGATCTCGCCGGCCAGCGATGGCTCACCGTACCGATAGGCCGAACTGACCGTGAACCGGCCGGCCGCCTGGTGGCGCAACTCGGTGACGATTCGTTCCGTCGCCACCCGCAACGGCGAGCCCGCCGGCGTCCAGATCGCTTGGTACTGCCGGGCCACCCGTTGCGGCCGGTTCCGGAGCACCATGCCCCGCAGGATCGGCCGCCAGAGCCAGCCCGGCAGGTCGACCACCGCCGGATCACTGAGGAACTCGTCGAGGAACGCCCGCACCGATTCGGGCGTCGGAGCCCTTGGCGTTCCGAGATTGACGAGAACGAGGTGGGGAATCGGAGCCGGTCGCATGGGCGAAAGATACCGGGGCCGGACGCTTCCGCCCGCGCTTCGAAGCCAACTCACGGGCGGAAGGTTGCGGGGAGCTCGGGGGCGCGATACAATTCGCCTCGTTATGCGCCGCGTCCGGCACAGCCGCCTTTACCGCTACTACCCCATGCGTCCCCCCGGCGGGGGTAGGGGCTCCATGCGCCATTGGTAGCTAGTCGCGCGTCCCGAGCTGCTCCGGCCTCCGCTCCCCGCGGGGGCCGTTTTCGTTTCCAGAGTATTTGGGCTCCATGTAGGAGGCGCCATGACCATCGAAGAGTTGCGCGCGAGCCTGGCGGAAGTGGACCGGAAGATCATCTCCCTGGTTGGCACTCGGCAGCGGCTGGCCGGCGCCGTCGGCGAGCTCAAGGATCGCGAAGCGCGATCGTTACGCGATTTCGCTCAGGAGAAGGACGTGATGCAACGGGCTCGGCGGGCGGCCGCGGAATCCGGGGTGGCGCCCAGCGTCGCCGACGAGCTTATGAACGTTCTGATTCGCTGCTCGCTGACACTGCAGGAGCGTCGCCGGGTTGAGACCTTAGGCCAGGGAGGCGGCCGCCGAGCGTTGGTGATCGGCGGGTCGGGGCGGATGGGGACCTGGTTTGCACAATTCCTCGCGTCACAGGGCTTTGGCGTCGAGGTGGCCGATCCGGTCGTGCCGAACGGCGACTTCCCCCACGTACCGGATTGGCGCGACTCGTCGCTCGACCACGATCTGATCGTGGTGGCCGCGCCGCTCCGGGCCACCGCGACGATCCTCACCGCGCTGGTGGAGCGCCGGCCGTCCGGCGTGGTGTTCGACATTGGGTCGCTCAAGTCGCCGCTCCGGGAGTCGCTCCGCGCCCTCGCGGCCGCGGGGGTCAAGGTCACCTCCATCCACCCGATGTTCGGTCCCGACACCGCGCTGCTCTCCGGGTGCCACGTGATCCGGGTCGATCTGGGGGTGCCGGAAGCGAATCAGGCGGCCGATGCGCTCTTCGCCTCGACGATGGCGACCGTGGTGCCGATGGATCTCGAGCAACATGACCGGGTGGTCGCTTACGTGCTCGGACTCTCCCACGCACTCAACATCGCGTTCTTCACCGCGCTGTCCGAGAGCGGCGCGCCGGCGAACGACCTGACCCGCATCTCGAGCACCACTTTCGATCACCAGCTGACGGTGGCCGGCCGGGTCGCCAATGAGAACCCCCACCTCTATTTCGAGATTCAACACCTGAACGACTACGGGACCGAGTCGCTGGCCGCGCTGCTGGCCGCGGTGGAACGGCTGCGAACAGCGGTGCGGGCGGGCGACGAAGCAGGATTCACGGAGCTGATGGAGCGCGGCCGGCGATACCTGGCCGGACGAGGGGAGTCGGGCTTTTCAACGACCGGTCCGACATCGATCGGACGCCCTGGCCCCTTGACGGATCCGGGAAGTTAGGCGAGCTTGACTCCATGCTCGAACGCACTCAGCAGAATCGTTGGTGGTGGCCCTGGCGCGGCAACATCGCGGTAGGCCGACTAGCGTCTTGAGTTGAATTCTTTTCGCTAACCAAGAGCCCACCGCGTCGCGGTGGGCTCTTTTCGTTCCAGACCCGTCCGCGGCGAGTGGCTCCGCAACCGGAAAACGGGTCATGATCATCGTCCTCAAACCACAGGCCACCCCGGCACACGCCAGCGAGCTGATCGATCGGATCGCGGCGCTCGGCCTCCGGCCGCTCCACATGCCTGGCACCGAACGAGTCGTCCTCGGCGCCCTGGGCGACGAGCGGGTCCTCGAGAGTCTTCACCTTGACAGTCATCCGATGGTCGAAAGCGTCAAGCCGATTTTGGCGCCCTACAAACTGGTGGGCCGCGATCTCCATCCGGCCGACACGATCGTCTCACTCGGGGGGGTCGACTTCGGGGGAGAACGGATCGTGGTCATCGCCGGACCGTGCGCGGTCGAGAGCCGCGATCAACTCACTCGGAGCGCGGCCGCGGTGGCGGAACACGGCGGGCGGGTTCTCCGCGGTGGGGCGTTCAAGCCGCGGACCAGCCCTTACTCGTTTCAAGGCCTCGGGGCCGAGGGGTTGGCGATCCTCCGGGAGGTGGCGGGGGAACTTGGGATCCCGACCCTGACGGAGGTCGTCGACATCGCCGACCTCGAGTTGGTCGACCGGTTCGCCGACGGGTTCCAGCTCGGCGCCCGCAACATGCAGAACTTTCGCATGCTCAAAGCGGTGGGCCAAAGCCGGAAGCCGATCTTGCTCAAGCGGGGGCCCGCCGCCCGGATCGACGACCTCCTCCTAGCCGCGGAATACGTCCTCGCCGAGGGCAACCCCAACGTGATCCTCTGCGAGCGGGGGATCCAGAGCTTCGACACTGCCACCCGCAATACCCTCGACCTCGCCGCCGTTCCCGCCATCAAAGCGCGGAGCCATCTCCCCGTGGTGGTCGACCCGTCGCACGGAACCGGCGTTCGCGATTACGTCGCGCCAATGGCGAAGGCTGCCGTCGCCTGCGGGGCGGACGGACTCCTGATCGAAGTCCACCACGACCCAACTGCGGCCCTCTCCGACGGGCCCCAGTCGCTCTATCCCGACCAGTTCGGCCAGCTGATGCGCGAGTTGGAGCCGATCGCCCGAGCGACCGGGAGGTCGCTATGACTGTGGACGCCCCTGGGTCGGTTCGCCCGCTGGTTCGCCGGCTCTCGGTCGCACCGGATCCGCTGGCGCTCTACCGCGCCGTCGCGGGCAACCCGCACACGTTCCTGCTCGAATCCGCCGACCGAGCCACCGGCACCGGCGAGCGGAGCCTGATCGGGGTTGCCTCCGCGCTCCATCTCAGCGCCGATCGGACCGCGACAACAATCACTGCCCTGACCCCTAACGGACGTGCCGCACTCGGGTGGTTGGCGACTCGGATCCCCGCCGCGGCGGTCACCCCCGACGCGCTGACGGTTCCCGCCCCCGACCACGGCCCGGAGCCAACCGACGAGCGAACCCGATTCCGTCGCGCGTCGCCGCTCGATCTGGTCCGCCTGGTCGCCTTCGGCCCCACCCTCACCAGCCGCCCGAACCCGTGGTGTCACCTGCTCGTCGGGTCGATCGGTTACGACGCCATTGACTACTTCGAGACGTTGCCGAACGGCACCTCCGACCCGCTCGCCCAGCCATGGGTCGAGTTCTGGGTCCCCGACGCTCTTGTGGTCGTCGATCATCGGCTCCGGACCACCTCGGTCATCGCGACCGCCTGGGGCGGCCCGGGGGCCGAGGCTCGGCTCCATGACGCCACTCGAACGCTGGAACAATTGATCAAGGCGGTCGCCGACGCCCCGAACGAGCGGCCTCGACCAACCCCTTTCGGACCGGTCGACTTGAGCGGCGTCGCCGTCGATCAAGACGACCCAACCTATGCGGCGTCGGTTGCTAGCCTCATCGAGCAACTCCGCCAGGGCGAGATCTACCAGGTCGTGCCCTCCCGCACGTTTACACTCCCTTGCGAAGATCCGCTCAGCGGGTATGAGCAGCTTCGTTGGAGAAACCCCAGCCCCTATCTCTTCTTTCTCCGGGGTCCCGACCGGACCCTACTCGGCGCTTCCCCCGAAACCTGCCTCCGAATCGACGGGCCAACGCGCTTGGTGACCGTGGTGCCGATTGCCGGTACCGCTCCTCGAGGGACCGACCGACTCGGACGGCCCGACCCCGACGCCGATCGCCGCAACGAAGTGGCGTTGCGTCACGATCCCAAGGAGCAGGCCGAGCATCTGATGCTCGTTGACCTGGCCCGCAACGATATCGCCCGGATCAGCGTTCCAGGGACTCGGCAAGTCTCTCGTCTGTTGGAGGTGGAGCGGTACGCCCACGTGATGCACTTGGTTTCCGAGGTGAACGGGACGCTCCGACCCGAGGTCGATGCCCTCGAGGCATATGCCGCGACCATGAACATGGGGACGCTCGTCGGCGCTCCCAAGGTGCGGGCCGCCGAACTACTCCGACTGATCGAGCCGAACCGACGGGGATTCTACGGCGGCGGCGTCGGCTACCTCCGGGAGGACGGGACTCTCGAGACCGCAATCGTGATCCGCTCGGCGCTGGTGCAGGACGGGATCGCCCGGGTGCGCGCTGGGGCCGGGGTGGTGCTCGACTCCGACCCCCAAGCCGAGGCCGACGAGACCCGGCGGAAAGCCCGAGCCGTTCTCGAAGCGATCCTGGCCGGGGAGCCAGCGGCGGTGGCGAATGCCTAACGGCATGTCGGTGGTATTCCTCGACAACATCGACTCGTTCACCTACAACCTGGTCGACGAGTTCGCCAAGCGGGGGGCTCGGGTCGAGGTCTTTCGTAATCACCTGCCGGCCGACCTGGTCGTCGCCCGGGCCAAGTCCGCGGATCTGCTGGTGATCTCCCCCGGCCCAGGGACACCCGAGCGAGCCGGGTCGTGTCTCGAGATCGCCCACCTCGCCCTCGGCCGAGTCCCGCTGTTCGGGGTCTGCCTCGGGCATCAAGCGATCGTCGCGGCGTCGGGAGGCACGGTCGACCGGGCCCCGACGCCAATCCACGGCAAAGCGGTGGCGATCCTCCATCAGGGCGCCGCGCCGTTCGGGGGGCTCCCCAGCCCGATGGCCGGCGCTCGGTACCACTCCCTCTCGGCCACCCGGGTGCCTCCGTCTCTCGAGGTGACCGCCGAATCCAACCAAGTGGTCATGGCGGTGTCGCACCGAACCGCGCCCGCCCTCGGAGTCCAGTTCCATCCCGAATCGGTGCTGACCCCGTTGGGTGGGCAACTAATCGAGAACGTCCTGGAGTGGGCCCGCGATGCCGGTCGCTGAGATCCTCGATACCCTCGCCCGCCGGAGCCTCGACCATGACGAGAGCTACGCCACCTTCACCCGGCTCGTTCGAGGCGGGCTCACCGAGCTCGAGATCGCGGCGCTCTTGGCGGCCCTCAAGACCCGAGGCGAGACCCCCGAGGAGATCGCCGGCGCGGCGCGGGCCCTTCGGGAAGCCGCGGTGCCCTTCCCCAAGCCCGGGTACCCCGTAGTCGACACCTGTGGGACAGGGGGCGACGGCGCGGGAACCCTCAACATCTCGACCGCGGCCGCCTTTGTGGTGGCCGAGTCGGGGCTGGCGGTCGCCAAGCACGGTAACCGGGCGGCCTCATCTCGGTGTGGCTCCGCCGACCTCCTCGAAGCGTTAGGCGTGAAGCTCGATCCTTCTCCGGGAGTAGCCCGCCGGTGTCTCGACCGGGTCGGTCTCTGTTTCCTCTTCGCGCCGGCCTACCACTCGGGGGTTCGGCGGGCGACCGGAGTCCGAGCCGCCCTCAAAACCCGAACCTTGTTCAATCTCCTCGGCCCGCTCGCCAATCCGGCCCGACCCGAGTTTCAGGTGATGGGCGTCTACGACCCGGCCCTTTGCCGGCCGATGGCCGAGACGCTCCGCTTGCTCGGCTGCCAGGGCGCCTTGGTCGTTCACGGCGGCGGCCTCGACGAGATCGCCCTCCACGGGCCGACCACGGCCAGCCTGCTTCGGCGGGGGGTCCTGACCGATCTGGTGATCACGCCGGAGGAGGCGGGGCTCGCGCGGGCGCCCCTCGACGCGCTCGCGGGCGGCTCCCCGGCAACCAATGCCGAGTGGCTGTCGCGGGTGCTGGGCGGCCGGGCGGCTCCCGAGCACCTGGACGCCGTGGCGATCAACGCGGGCGCGATGCTCTGGGTCGCCGAGCGGGCGTCTTCGTTGCGGGACGGAGTCGATCTCGCGCTCGATATCCTCCGGTCCGGGAAGGCCTCGGGACGGATCGCAGCGCTGGTGGAGGCTTCGCACAGTGCTTGAGGCGATCGTTTCGGCGAAGCGGGTCGAGCTCGCTGCCCGCCAGGCCGCTCGCCCGATCGCCTCCCTCTTCGCGGCCGCCACCGCCACCGACCGAAATTTCGTCGCGGCGCTGTCGGACCCGTCCCCTGCGTTCATCTTCGAGGTCAAGCCCCGATCACCTTCCGGAGGCCCGCTTCGCGACGCGGCCGACATTGGGCCCGTCGTGGCCGCGTATCGTCGACACGCCAACGCCATCAGCGTCCTCACGGACGAGCCGTTCTTCGGCGGATCCTGGGCATTGCTGTCCGCCGTTCGGCGATCCGTCCCTCAGCCGGTCCTCTGCAAAGACTTCATCCTCGATCCCTACCAGGTGGTCGAGGCGCGGGTCCACGGGGCCGACGCGGTCCTCCTGATGCTCTCGATCCTCGATGACGACCGGTACCGCGCCTGCGCCGCGGCGGCCACCGACTTGCAGATGGGGATCCTTACCGAGGTCCATACCGCCGTCGAGATGGCTCGCGCGCGGGCCTTGGGCGCCCAGGTCATCGGCATCAACAACCGCCGGCTCACCGATCTCTCGATCGACCTCGCCACCACCGACGCGCTCGCCCCCCAGGCGCCCGATGATGCGATTCTGCTCGCCGAATCCGGAATCGGCCATCACCGCGACGTTGCTCGCTTTCGATCGAAGGTCGATGGTTTCTTGGTCGGGGCCGCGCTGATGACCGCACCCGACCCGAGCCGCGCCGCCCGAGAACTGATCTTCGGTCCCACCAAGGTCTGCGGGTTGACCCGCGGCGAGGACGCCGAGATCGCGGCCGACCTGGGCGCCACCCATGGAGGAATAATCTTCGCGCCCCAGTCGCCGCGTCGGGTCTCCCCAACGGTGGCTGCCTCGGTTCGATCGACCAACGCGCTGGCATGGACCGGCGTCTTCGTCGATCAGCCGGCTCGAACGGTGGCTGAGCGAGCTCGGACCCTCGATCTCAGCGCGGTCCAGCTGCATGGCGACGAAGATGACGAATATCTGGCGACGCTCCGTGATTGCCTCCCCGCCGGAACCGAGATCTGGAAGGCGGCCCGGATTCGTGATCGGATTCCCGCCGTGCCGGCGACCCGAGCCGACCGAGTGGTCCTCGACGGCTACCTCGCCGGGGTCCCGGGCGGCACCGGCCGGCGGTTCGACTGGTCGCTGCTCGATTCGTTGCCGGACCCCGATCGCTATCTGTTAGGCGGCGGGCTCGACCCCACCACGGCCGCTGCTGCCCAAGAAACCGGCGTCCGCTTTCTCGACGTCAACAGCGGGGTCGAGCAGGCGCCAGGCCACAAGGATCCTACCCGGCTCGCGGCCTTCTTCACGGCCCGCCGAGCGGCTCGCCGGACAATTCCATGCGAATGACGACTCGGTTTGGCCGGTACGGCGGCACTTTCGTACCCGAGATCCTGATGCCGGCTCTCGAAGAGTTGGAAAACGCGTTCGTCCAGGCGTCGAGCGACCCTGCCTTCCGGGTCGAGCTCAACGAGTTGCTGAGGACCTTCGCAGGCCGCCCGACTCCGCTGTACCGGTGCCGCCGTTTCGGTGGCCCCCACTCGACCGTCTGGCTCAAGCGGGAAGACCTCCTCCACGGCGGGGCTCACAAGATCAATCAGGCCCTCGGACAAGGACTCCTCGCCAAACGGCTCGGGAAAACCCGTCTGCTGGCGGAAACCGGGGCCGGTCAACACGGAGTGGCCACCGCGATGACGGGGGCGGTGTTGGGGCTCGAGACGACGGTGTACATGGGCTCCAAGGATATCGAGCGGCAACGCATCAACGTCGATCGCATGCGGCTATTCGGGGCGACCGTCGTGCCGGTCGCGATCGGCGGAGCCACTCTCAAGGACGCCATCAACGAGGCCCTCCGCGACTGGTCGGCGTCCTACCCGACCACCCACTACCTGTTAGGCACCGTTGCCGGACCGCATCCGTTCCCCCGGATGGTGCGCGACTTTCAGCGGGTCATCGGCGACGAAGCTCGCCACCAAATCCTCGCCGCCACCGGCGCGCTTCCCGACGTTGTCGTGGCGGCCGTCGGGGGCGGCTCGAACGCGATCGGAATGTTCACCGCCTTTCTCGACGACCCGGTCCGGTTGGTCGGGGTCGAGCCGGCCGGTCGGGGCCTCGACAGCGGGTTTCATGGAGCGACGATCGGCCGCGGCGCGGATGGGATCCTCCATGGCGCATTCACGCGGGTCCTCCAGGACGACGACGGCCAGATCACCGAGTCTCATTCGATCTCGGCCGGCCTCGACTACCCAGCGGTTGGTCCCGAGCACGCCCATTTGGCCGAGACCGGGCGGGTCGAGTACCAGGCCTGCGACGATGCCGGCGCGGTGGGCGCGTACCTAACGCTCGCCCGGGAAGAGGGCATTCTCCCCGCCCTCGAAAGCGCCCACGCCCTGGCGGCGGCGCGGGAGCTGGCGACGGCCGAGCACCCCCGCAACATCCTCGTCAACCTCTCCGGCCGGGGCGACAAGGATCTCGCCACGGTCACCGAGTGGGGGGAGACCCGACCATGAGCCGCTACGCCGCCCTCTTCGAGCGAATGTCGGAATTGCGATCCGGCGCCCTGGTCCCTTTCGCCGTCCTCGGCGACCCCGATCGGGATCGGTCGGTCCGTTGGATCGAGCGGCTGATCGACGCCGGCGCCGACGCCATCGAGCTGGGTTTTCCCTTCTCCGACCCAATTGCCGACGGTCCCGTCATCCAGCAAGCGTCGCAGCGAGCCCTCAGAGCCGGGAGTACGGTGGCCGGCTGTTTCGCGTCGATCGAGCGGATTCGTTCCCGGCACCCCGACCTGCCGATCGGGCTCCTCGTGTACGCCAATCTGGTGGTCCACCGGGGCCTGGCTCGCTTCTACGCCGAGGCCCGCAAGTCGGGGGTCGACTCGGTCTTGGTCGCCGACGTGCCGCTCGAGGAGTCCGAGGCCTTTTCGGCAGCCGCGGAGGCGGCTGACGTGGCCCCGATCATGATCGTGCCGCCCAACGCCTCGGTCGAAAGGATCGCGAGGATCGTCGGCCAGACCCGAGGCTACACCTACGTGACCACGCGGGCTGGCGTCACCGGAGAAGGTGCCCCAAGCGATCGCGACCTCGCTACTCGAATCGCGGCGATCCGCGCCCACGGTGCGCCGCCGCCGCTGGTTGGGTTCGGAATCTCAAGCCCCGCCGATGTCCGCTATGCGTTGGATGCCGGCGCGGCCGGCATCATCGTCGGGTCGGCTCTCATCAGGCGGGCCGCCGAGAGCCTCGACGAGGCAGCACGGTACTTCGCCCTCCTCAAAGCCGCGACCCAATCAAGGACACACCTCCCCACCCGACCACGCTCTGATGCAAAGGCGGGTCGGTGACGTCCGAACCTCTACGTGGCGGTCAGGATACAGGGTGAGCTCTCGACTGGTCTTGGCAGTAGCGCCAAAGCTGGGTTCCACCAGAATCCGAGCCGGTCGGCCCACGAACTCCGCAGGAATGGCGACCAGGGCGGTGGACCCCCCAGCAACGCGGGCCACGAGGACTCGACTTCCGTTGAGAACTAGATAGACCTCGGCGAAACCGGGATGATCGTTGACCAAGTACAAGTGGGGGCCCGGGCTCAAGATGTCGGCAGCGGTCAGAACCGACGGGACCGCGGCGACCCCGAGGGGAGCCGATCCGCACCCCGTCGCCTGAGCGGCTGTCAACAAACCGAGCCATATTCTTGCCTCGCGGTTGCCGCCGGTGACAGTGCGGCTGGCTACGCGATGATGGAAAAGTTCGCGGACCAGCACCGCCAGTTCGAGTTCTTGAACGCCGTCTTGCTCGCACCGGAGCTACTCCACGATGCGGTGCTCCAACGATTTGGCGTCGATCCCTCCGGCAATAATGGCCTCAACGACGGCTGGGTGGTGCGGACGTTCGACCGCGGCGCGGCCACCGCCAACCGCAGAGGCTTCGAACTTCGTCCTCTGCCCAACGACAAGGCGCCGTCGTCCAGTCCCATTGCCAGCGTCGGGTGAATCGCCGAGTATTACGGCCCGCTCACGAGTCACCGACTTCAGCATCACAGGACGAGGGTCATGCCAGCCATCACTTCAATCCATACCCCCGGCACCAAGCAACCGGTGGGCCACTACTCGCAGGCCGTGGTCGCCAACGGCCTCGTCTTCGTCTCCGGCCAGGTCTCCTCTGACTTGGAAACTGGGACCCCGCGGTTGGGAACGATCGAGGAGCAAACCGCCCTGGCGCTCGGCAACATCGGCCGGATCCTGATCGCCGCGGGCAGCGGCCTCGAGCACGCCGTCCAGATGACGATCTTCATCTCTCGGATGGACGACTGGGGAGCGGTGAACGCGACCTACGCCCGGATGATGGGAGATCACCGCCCCTCCCGCGCAATCGTTCCGGTCCTGCCGCTCCATCACGGCACCGGGATCGAGATCCAATGCGTCGCGGTTCTCCCCGGCAGGCGCTCGCCCCGACGACGCTCGCGCCGAGCGCCGACCCGTCGCCGACGGCCCACGAGACGGCCGCGATGAAGGCCGCCCTCGCGGCCCTCGGACTTGCGCTCGGCGCGGCCGGAGGACTCGGGGCCCAGGCCACCACCGATCCCCGAGTCGCCGAGGCGCTTCGGATCCTGGAGCGAGACAACCGGTGGACCCTCGAGCAGCAGCGCTCGATCTGCGAAATCCCGGCGCCGCCCTTCAAGGAGGCGGCCCGGGCTGCCGAGTACGCCCGTCGGTTCGAGGCGTTAGGCTATCGGGCCACAATCGACCAGATCGGCAACGTCATCGCCGTCCGGAAGGGCACCGGCGGGGGCCGACGGCTGGTGCTGGCGGCCCACCTCGACACGGTTTTCCCCGAGGGAACCGATGTGCGGGTCCGCCGAGAAGGGACCCGGATGGCGGGCCCAGGGATCGGCGATGACTGCCGCGGCCTGGCGGTGGTGCTGGCGGTGGCTCGGGCGATGCAGGTGGCCCGGGTCGAGACGGCCGGCGACGTCGTCTTCGTCGGCAACGTCGGCGAGGAAGGGCCGGGGAATCTCCGCGGCATCCGTCATCTCTTCGAAACTCAGCCGGCTGGGAAGATCGAGGCCTTCATCTCGGTCGATGGGATCGGCCTCGGCGTGGTGAGCCGGGGTGTCGGAAGCAACCGGTACCGGGTGACCTTCAAGGGGCCCGGCGGCCACAGCTACGGCGATTTCGGAATCCCCAACCCGATGCACGCGATGGGACGCGCCATCGCCATGATCGCCGATCTTCAGGTACCTGCCCAGCCCCGCACGATCTTCAATGTCGGCGTCGTCGAGGGCGGCACCTCGGTCAACTCGATCGCCGGGACGGCCACGATGCAGGTCGATCTCCGATCCGAGTCCGCCCCCGCGTTGGCCGCCGTGGACAGCGCCTTCCATCGCCTGGTCAGCGCCGCGGTGGATCGGGAACGAGCCCGCTGGCCGACGTCCCAGGCCCCGCTGGCGGCCGAAATTCAAGTCATTGGCCGGCGCGCCGCCGGGAGCCAGCCCGATTCCGCCTGGATCGTCCGGGCCGCGCTCGAAACCGCGACTGGACTCGGAATCCCGACGCCTACGCCGGGATCGGCCAGCACCGACGCCAACGTCCCCCTCGGCCTCGGCATCCCCAGCCTCGCGCTCGACGGCGGCGGCCGGGGCAACGGAGCGCACTCGTTAGGTGAGTGGTACGATGACGGCGATCAAGGCTATTTGGGGCCGCAATGGGCGTTGCTGCTGGCGGTGCGAGTGACGGCGGGTAAGTAGGGCCCTTTATCTTGGCCACCCGTCGGGGCGGCACTCCGTCATCAGGATCACCGGAGCCTTGAGGTCGCCGGCGAAGACCGTCGACTCCAGCGGCATCGTTCGATCGAGATCGTCGGTGGTCGAACCGATGCAGCAGGTGAGCATGATGTGTAAAACCGGTTGATCCATGAGGGCCGGCGGCGGGGACGATCGACGGGGCCCGAAGGCCATCCCATCCCGGATCGTCGCGGGGACCCGGCCGCTGACGTACACCGGTAGCTCCATGAGAGACTGCAGCAATCGGTAGGTCAACGTTGTGGACTCTCCACCACAGGTGACGACGCCGAACACCGGCGCATCGAACCGGCCAGTCCTCGGAAAAACCGCCACCCCCCAGGAAAACCTGCCGCTGGGTTCGTTCGCCAGGGTCATCGTCTCCGTGAGGAGATCATGAACGGCGATCAAGTTTTGAGGAATCGGGTCGACGTTCACAAGGCCACCTTCGCAGATCGAGGGCATCCCGACGACGACCGTCCAAAACGCATAACGCGGGCCGATTCGCCGCCTTGGCTCGGCAACCGGCGATCCAGCTCCTTTCCCGGCCGCCCCGCGGTGCGGAAACGGCCCTGAAGCAAGGATCTGCACCTACCGCCCCGGATCGTCGCAAACGACGACGGTGGGGATCCGGAATCAGACCAAGAGACGCCGACTGAGAAGCCGCTGCTGGTCGAGGATCACCCCAAACGGAACCCCCCGCACCAGCGAAAGCGCCACGTATCGGGCGTCGCGGCGGACCACCGTGCCTTCGATTTCGATCGGCGATGTCTCGGGTAGGGTGAGCCGAGCGACGACCACGGCCCCGACCGGCGGACCGAGCCCCTCGGCAATGAACCGGACGCCCAGCTCCGAGACGTCGGCCACCATGAATCGATCGGCGCCGATCAGGAGCGATGGCCGGAGGGATCGGGGATACCAGATCCGATAGAACGCGCGCTCGAAACGGTCTTCCACCTATTCGAGCATCGGCTGGGTCCCGGGGTAGCTCAAGTCGCCCTCCGGATGTCCGATACCCTGGGGCACGAGGTGCTCATGGGCAAGCTGGTCAGTCTGGACCAATTGAGGCCCGAGTTGGTGCTTTCCGCCGACATCGTCGATAGCGGCGGCCGTCTCCTGCTGCCCTCCGGGACGACGTTGTCGGAGAAGCACTTGCGCTTCTGCCAGATGTGGGGAGTGACGGAGGCCGAGATCCGAACCGACGGTGCCGAGGCGAAAGAGACCGAGCTCAGCGCCGACCCGGTTCGGTTGGAGGCGGCGAGCCGGGCGGTGCTGCCCCGGTTCCGCCACGTCGACCCGACCCACCCCGTCATCGAGGCCCTGGTCCACCACGCGGTCGACGTCGAGCTCGCCAGGCCCGCCTAACGATGACTCGTCGCCCCGAAGACCTGATCCGAGGCGCCGTCGAACTGGGGACGGTGCAAACCATGTACCAGCACCTGGTCCAAGTGATGGACCATCCGCTCAGCTCCGCGGCCGATGTCGGGAAGATTATTTCCGAGGATCCCGGCCTCACCGCCCGGCTGCTTCGGTTGGTCAATAGCCCGATCTACGGTTTTCCCTCGCGGATCGACACGGTGACGCAGGCGATCAGCATCGTCGGCATGACCCAGTTGCGCGACCTCGCCGTGGGGACCGCCTTCATCAAGTTGTTCGGCAACGTGCCGTCGCATCTGGCCGACATGGATTCCTTCTGGCGCCACAGCATCGCCTGTGGCCTCGCGGCCCGTCAGCTGGCCGGTCAACGGCGTGAGGCCAACGTCGAGCGGTTTTTCGTCGCCGGGCTGCTTCATGACATTGGCCGCCCGATCATCTATACCAAGGCGCCGGCGGAAGCGGCCAAAGCGCTCACCGAATCCCGGCGGACCGGCCAGCTCCTGTTTACGGTGGAGCAGCAGGTGCTCGGATTCCACCACGGCGCGGTGGGGGCCCTGCTGTTGGAGCAGTGGCGGCTCCCCGGCATGCTCGTCGACGCCGCGGCCTGGCACCACAACCCCCGACTCGCCCGAAAGTTCCCGCTGGAGGCGGCGGTGGTCCACGTGGCGGACTTGATCGCCAACGGGCTCCGGCTCGGTACCAGCGGCGAGGTCAACGTTCCCGCGTTCGAGGCCTCCGCCTGGGACTCCCTTGGCCTACCGGCCACGGTGCTGCCAACCCTGTTCCGCCAAGTCGAGATCCAGTTCGGCCATGCCGTGACCGCGATCATGGGTACGGAGCACTAGCCGATGACGGCCACTGGATATCTCGCCCACCCGACTGTTCCCGAAAGCGATCCGGCTCGCAGCATGAACCGGTGGCTGCTCGACGCGCTCGAGCACGTCGCCTCCGTGGGGATCGTCCAGCTGGGCCACGAAAACGACTCGCAGGCCGACCTGCTCGCCCAGGCCGGTTCGGCCATCGCTCGAATCTTCCCGATCGAGGCCGGGGCTTTCTTCCTGGTAAACCACGACCAAGTCGATTTCCCGCTCGGGTGGTCCGACCCGCCAGCCCGGGGTCTCGAGCTGGCCGCCGAGCTCGAGACCCACGTGGCCACCGGAGTGTTCGCCTGGGCACTGCACAACAATCGGCCGGTGCTGGTGCCCTCAGCGACGTTGGGTGGGACCACGCTCCTGCACGTGTTGGCGACCCGGAGCGGCCCGGTCGGCATGTTCCTCGGCACGATCGCCGACCGAGCGCCGTTCGTTCCCGAGGGATGTCAAAAGCTGGTGTCGATCGTGCTGACGAGCTGCGCGATCAACCTTCGGTCGGAGCAGCTGCGCGCCGAGTTGCGCCAGATCAATCGAGGTCTCGAGGCGTCGATCGAGCAGCGAACCACCGAACTCCGACAAGCCCGGGATGCGGCCTTCCGGGCGGCGCAAGTCAAGTCCGAGTTCCTCGCCAACATGAGCCACGAGATCCGGACCCCGATGAACGCCGTTCTCGGGACGACCGCGATGCTACTCGACACCGGCCTCGGGGCGGATCAGCGAGTCCTCGCCGAAACGATCGAACGGTCCGGCCGGGACCTGCTCACCATCATCAACGACATCCTCGACTTCTCGAAGCTCGAGGCCGGGAAACTCCGGGTCGAAACGATTCCATTCGACCTCCCCAGCACGATCGAGGGGATCATCGCCTTGCTGACGGCCAAAGCGGACCAGAAACAAATCCGACTTCGCGCCAAGATCGATCCCGGAGTTCCGACCCGGGTGCTCGGCGACCCGGGACGGGTTCGCCAGGTTCTCACCAACCTGATCGACAACGCCATCAAGTTCACCGACCAAGGCTTCGTGATGGTGCAGGTGCTCCCTGGCCCGACCCTCGGCGACGTGCCGTCGGTAAGCTTCATGATTCGCGACTCCGGGATCGGGATCCCCGCGGAGAAACGGGCGACGATCTTCGAGAAGTTCACCCAGGCCGATACCTCCACCACTCGGAAATACGGTGGCACCGGCCTGGGATTGTCGATCTGCCGGCAGTTGACCGAGCTGATGGGTGGGACGATCGCGGTCGAGAGTGAACCCGGGCAAGGGAGCGCCTTCACGGTTCGGATCCCCTTCGGCCAGCCGGCCCCCGAGATCGCCAACGTGACGAACGACCAGCCCATCCCCAGCCGCCTCCGGGGCCGGGTGCTGCTCGCCGAGGACTACCCGGCCAATCAACGAATCGCCCGATGGATGCTGGAGCGACTCGGCCTCGACGTGACGTTGGCGGTCGACGGGACGGAGGTCCTCGCTTCCCTGGAGCAGGACCGGTACGACCTGATACTGATGGACTGTCAGATGCCCGAAATGGATGGGTACGACGCAACGAAGGCGATCCGGGCGTCGAGCGGTGGATATCGGGGCATGCCAATCGTCGCAATGACGGCGGCGGCCCTCGCGACCGACCGGGAACGCTGCTTCGCGGTCGGGATGAACGACTACATCGCCAAGCCGGTTCAACCGGAAGAACTCGCCCGGGTCTTGGGGCGCTGGCTCCCCGCCGCCGGCTGAGGCCTGCCCCGTGGGGCCGCGCGCCCCGGCCGCTAGGCGTCGATTTCCGCCGGGACGAACCGGATCGTCACCCGAGCTCCCTGCCCTTCCTCGCTCGCCACCGCGATCGTCGCGCCCCACCCCTCCACCAATCGTTTCACGATGGCGAGTCCGAGTCCCGAGCCGCTGGTGGTGGTCGAGAAGCGCGGCTCGAAGATTCGCGCCAACCGGTCCGCCGGGATTCCCGGTCCATCGTCGAGCACCTCGAGCACCGGGCCGTCAACCCGAACCCGGACCAGCGCCGCGCCGGCGTTTCGGGCGTTCTCCACCAGATTGATCAGCGCTTCTTTGACCTCATCGCGATGGGCCAGGACCGGCCTCGCCGCCCCGATCTCGAGCGCGACGCCGCCGGCGTCCGGGGCGAGTCCATAGAGCGCCACCACCTCTCGGCAGACATCGCCCAACGCCGTCGGTTCGGGGGCCGGGCGGCCTTCCGCCGGGGCCGCGAATCGACTGAATCCCCGTGCGATGGTGTCGAGCCGGTCAATCTCACCGAGAATCCGGTGGGCCGTCTCGTCCAGCGTTCGTCCGAGCGGGCGTCCGTCGCGATGAACCCGCTGGAGGTGTTGAATCCCCAGTCGCATCGGCGTGAGGGGGTTCTTGATCTCGTGGGCGATCTGATTGGCCATCTCGCCCCAGGCCAGCACCCGCGCAGCCCGCTCCTGCGCCTCCTGAGTGGCCCGAACATCAGCGGCCATTTTGGTGAGGGCGGCGAACACCGGCTCGAACTCGGCCGGTGGGCTGGCCTGTGGGGCGGGCAACGGCTCCCCCCGCCCAAAGGCAAGGGCGGCATCCCGAAGGTCCGCGGCCGGCCGGGAGAGCGCCCGGGCCGAGTACTGAGCGCCGACCAACGCGGCGGCGAGCCCGAGCACGACCGCGAGCGCCAGGCCGTAGGCCAAATCGAACTGTTGGGTGGTGATGGCCGGATCGCCGACGGTCTGTGGTGACGCCAGCATCGCGGGGTCGGCCGTCCACAGCCGAACCGATCGGATGCCTACTCGGGTCGGGATTGCCGCCGATGGCCCGGTGGCCACCGCCGTCTGCTCGTTGTCGATCTGGATCCGCTTGAACGTGGCCGGGTCCACCAACGGGCTCACGACCCCGAAGTCCTCGAAGACGCCACCCCCGTTGGAGGCGATGACCAAACCGTTCAGATAAAGGACCAGGTTGGCGTCGACCCGGTCACTCAACGCCTCGAGCGAGCGATCGAGCTCCGAGCCGGCGATCAGGGGAATCGTGGCGCCCGGAGCGGCATCGCGGAGGGTCTGGGCAATCATCAAGTCGCGGCGGCTCAAGCCATCGCTCGATAGCTCGATGATGTTGATCGCGGCGAAGCCGGCTGCCGGCACCAGGAAGAACAGGCCCAACGCGACCGCGATTCGGGTCCGAAAGGCCCGGATCTCCGGCCACCATCGCGGCCGTTCCACCCGCCCGGTCGCCATCCAGCTCGCCAGCGCGGCGAGCGCGAACAGCAGGATGCCGTCGAGCACCACCAGGAGAGTGCCGCGAATCAGGAGTTGGATTGGCTGCCCCAACTCGACCCGGCCGGCGACGTCCCGGGTTCCCTCGCCCATCGCCACCGTTCGCGACCCCCGCGCCGACCACCCGTCTCGGCGCCAGAGGGCCACCCCGTCGTGGGGCTGCTCCAACGAGCCGGTGGGGGCGATGGTGAGCCGGTACAGCGGTGGGTTCGCCGCCACCGGTTGAAGAAGCCGCCCGAGGCGAGCCGGCGGGACCAGCGCCGTGCGAGGCCCGATGCCAACGGTCAGGATCGTCGCGGGATCGAGTCGAACCAAGCCGAGGTGATGGACCGCCGGAATTCTCTGGAGCGCCACGATCGCCCGGTCGACGCTATCGGGAAGTTCCCGGACGATGCCCGCGACCACGCTGTCGGGCAAGTCGACCTCGTCGAGCCGGAGCGCCGAGCGGGGCTCACCAGCGGCCGTCCAAGTCCCTAGCGAAACGGGAAAGCCGTGCCGCGAAAGCGGCGAGGAGCGCCACAGCGCGAACAGCTCGGAGGCGGTCCGCGGGGTCGCGCCCTCGCGACTCCGCTCGATGAAGGTCTCCAGCAGCGGCACCGTCACCGGATCGGCCCGGGCGCCGAGGGCGCCGAGATCGGCCCGCCCAGCGTTCACCCGGGCCTCGATCTCGGCGCCCCACACCATCAGCGCCGCCGCGCTCCCCGCCGCGATCCCAACGCCGGCTACCGTGCCGGCTCGCCGACCCGGCCAGATCACCAAACCCAACCCCACCGCCCAGAGGAGCGGATACCAGTCGGCCCACCCGAATCGGGCGTTCCAGATGTACAGGCCAATCACCGCAGCGGCGACCCCGATCAAGGCCCCCGGCCCGGCCGTCCACCACGACCCCCGACCCGACCTCGGCAACAGTCCCGCGGCGATCAAGATCAGCGCCGCCGCCACCAGAAACACGGTGAGCTGCCAGGTGAGCCAGAGCCAGGCCGGGACCCCGGTCGAGGGAACCTGAATGCCGCGACCGAGTTCGCTCACGGCGAACGGAGCCGCCACCAACAACACCGCCGCGACCGGGGCTCCCCACCAGCGCCGCACCGGCGAACGGCGCAGCCAGGTGAGGGCCAGAATCACCACCACCACGCTGGCGGCGAGCAGCGGCCCGGCCGATGCCGAGATCGGACCCAGCGAGGGATGGAAGAAGGTCGCTGGCGAAAACAGCTCGGCCACGTCGATGGCGTCGCCTAACGGCGCTCGCGCCGCCACCACGGCCGGAACGGCGAAGATCGCGAACCGGGCCGGGCCGGCTGGTGCCACGATCAAGGCCAGGATCAACGTGATCAGCCCCAACCCCATCACCCACGCCACCGTGCGGCGGTAGCTCCGCTCGAAACTCCCCGTCTGGGATGGCGGAATCAGCTGAACGCTGAACAGGATCCGGAGGCCCGAGGGAGTCGGCTCCATGTAGTCGTAGACATCCGAGGTATCGGGCGCCAAGTCACGGGGGAGAATCTCGAGCCCCACCCCGGTCCGCGCCTCGAACTGGCTCGCCAAGCTCATCGCTCGGTCGGGCACCGCCGAGTCGGCGGCCAACAACAACGAGGCCACCGCGATTCGGCCGGAGGCCAGGTGGCGCCGCGACTCCATCACCGCATAGTATGAAGACGCCTGAAAATCGACCGAGTCGCCCTGGGCCTCCGGCCGTAACCGAGTCCGCCCACCCCAGACATAGGGAGTCCCGTCCGGATCGACCACCACGACCCCGACCTCGAGCCGACTCCGCCCCGCCAAGCGGCTAAGGCGCCGGAAGGCCTCTTCCCGGGTCAGCGAATCGACTCGCGCCGCCTCGGAGGCCAAATCGGCCACCAGGGTCCGACCCCGAAGGAGGTCATCGAGCCACTGGGCCGCCGCCGCCTCGACCTTCGATTCCCGAACCGTCGACCAACTGCCGCTCGTTCGAAGCAGGTCGCGTTCGCCAACGCCCAGGACCACTGCCCGCAGGACCAACAGCAGCGCCAAGATGCCGCCCACTGGGCCCCGACGGACCACCCCGGCGGCCGCGACCACCAGCAAGCCAACCGCCAGCGCCGCGGCGCCGCGAGTCGGGCCGCGCGACCATTCGGCCGAGACCAGCTCGGCCAAGACTAAGGGGATCAGCCACCAATGCCGGAAGCTCACGAACCGCGACGCCCTCTCCGTCTCAGCGATCTGGATCCGACGGCCGCCCGCGAGCACCTGACCCGAGTACCCCGCCTCCTGCTCCCAGTCGGGACGATGGTGTCGCGGGGGCCCACTGTTCCGCTCGGCGCCGATACCGTCATCGTCGATCGGCTTGCCGACGACCTCTCGGCCGACCTCGGTGTCGCCCGCGCCCCCATCATTCCCTTCGGCGTCCACTCCCGCTCCGATCCGGATACGCCGGGCAGTGCGTCACTCACTCGGAAGACCCTCCACCGATTGATGAACGAACTTATTGCCGCTTGGGAGACCGAAGCAAAGGTGCGGGAGTTCGTGATTCTCACGACCCACTCCGCCGACGCCCATCTGGAAGCCCTCAGCACCATTCGGTCGACCAATTCGGTCCGCCTCATCGACGTCTTTCAAGCCCCGCTCGACCCGGCCGATCTCGACACCCGGCCGATCGAGATCCCCTTGCTGGCCTGGTTGAACCCCGCATTGGTTCCGAACGCGACCGACGCCGATCGAATCCGCGGACAGCGGCTCTTTGACCAGATCGCCCGCTGGCTCAAGGCCCAGCTTCGGGAAGGCGCCAAATGGTAGCCTCCGTCCGAGTTCGGGACTATCAGTCCCGGTTCCGACCACCGCGGCCCTACCATCGAGCCCGTGATCAGCGCCTAAGCAATTCCCCTTCAATGGGTTACCTTTCGGCTCGGCGCCGGCATGAACTTCTCTGGGGTTGGCCGTGCCGGGGACAGCGCCAGCGGGATTCAACAAATGAGACCACCAATGTCTAACAATTTGTTACTTCTCATTTTAGATCCTCTTTGTCCCAATATGAAACCACCGGGACGGGGGCCCCGTACTAGCCGTTGGCTCGCCAGTAAAATCTCGAAAGGATTTGGATCGATGAAGCAATGGGCGTTCGTCGTCTTGGCCACCGCCATGCCCGCCATCGCGCTCGCTCAACCCGCGGCTCAGCCGGCCTCGACTACTTCGTTGTCGTTGTCGCAGGCGCTCGAACGAGCGCAGCGGAACAGCCCCAGCTACCGACAAGTGCTCAATGACGCCGGTGCCGCGCGCTGGGCGGTCCGCAACGCCTACGCCGATCTCCTGGTCCCGTCGGTCAACGTCGGCGGCAGTTTCGGTTACACCGGGTCCGGATCGAACACCTTCGGCGGCTCGCTCTTCAGTCAGTCGTCGCCGTCATTGTCCTCCGGCTATGGACTCCAGCTCGATTGGCGATTCTCGGGTGCAACCTTGTCCGGCCCCGGGCAACAGAAGGCCACCCAGGGCGCCATCGGCGAGGACATCAACAACGCCTTGGTCGGGCTCCGCTACGAGGTCGTCTTCCAGTACTTGACGAACCTCCAAACGGCGGCTCAGAGCGAGGTGGCGCGCCAGCAGGTGACCCGCAACGCCGACTTCCTGGCGCTGGCCCAAGCGCGCTATCAGGTCGGTCAAGCCACCATCCTCGACGTCAAGCAGGCTCAAGTTCAGAAGGGCCAGGCCGACGTCGCGCTGCTTCGGGCGATCCAAGCCGAGAACGAGGCCAAGCTCGAGTTGTTTCGGCGAATGGGGGTCGACGCTCCCGCCGATCTCGGCGCCACCGTCCTCAGCGATTCCTTCCCGGTCACCGAACCGGCGTGGCGCCTCGACCAACTGCTGTCGGTCGCCTCCGAGCAAAATCCGACGATTCGCTCCGCCCGGGCCCGGGAAACCTCGGCGGGCTGGGCCCTCAAATCGCAGAAGTCGCGCTACCTGCCATCGCTGAGCTTTTCGGCCGGCTGGAACGGCTTCACGCAGGAATTTACCAACTCCTCGCTCTTGTTGGGTCAGTCGCTCGATCGGGCCAAAGGAACGTTGGAGAACTGTTCCTTCCAGAACAGTCTGATCCGAAGCCTGCCGGGAGGCGGCATAGGCGGACAGGCCGGGAACGGCACCATCGCGGACTGCAAGTTCTTTTCGGGGCTCGATCCCACCGGCGAAGCCCTGCTGCCCGACCTCCAGAATCAGATACTCAACGCGAACAACGTCTTCCCGTTCAACTTCACGGCTCAGCCGTTCAGCGCCCGGATCCAGGTGTCGGTGCCGATCTTCGACGCTTTCCAGCGCGACCTATCGGTGGCCCAGGCGCGAGCCCAGCGGGATGACTTCCGAGAGACGGTGCGGGCGCGCCAACTCCAGGTCCGCACCGATGTCCAGGGCCGGTTCCTCGCGCTCGAAACGTCCTACCGCGCCATCGCCGTTCAGGTCGCCAACCGCGACGCCGCCCGCGACCAGCTCCGCCTGGCGCAGGATCGCTATCGGTTGGGCAGCGGGAGCGCGCTCGAAGTCTCCGACGCCCAGAACAACGTCCAACGGGCCGAGGGCGACTATGTGAGCGCGATCTACGAGTATCACAAGGCCATTGCCGCGCTGGAGCTGGCGGTGGGCCGCCCACTCCGCTGACGCGGGGGACTACAGGCAATGTCGAAACGAACGAAATTCGGACTCGCGGCCCTCATCATCGTCGGCCTGGGCGCCGTCGCGGCGATCACCGCCGCCAAGCGCGATCGCAAGGCCGTCGAGGTCCGGCTCGAGGCCGTCGAGCAACGCGATCTGGTGGCCGCCGTGACGGCGAGCGGGAAGATCGAGGCGGAAGCCCAGGTCGATATCAGCGCCGACATCACCGGCCGCATCGTCCACCTCGGGGTCAAAGAGGGCGACGTCGTCAAGACCGGCCAATTCCTGGTCCAGATCGACCCGGCCCAGTATCAATCGGCGGTGAAACGCCTCGAGGGGCTCCTCGCATCGAGTCAAGCATCGATGGTGCAAGCCCAGACCAACCGCGATCAGCTCAAACGGCAACTCGACCGGTGGACGGAGATGCGAAAGATCAACACGGCGTTGGTCTCGCTGGAGCAGGTCGAGCAGGCGCAGCAGCAGTACGACGTGGCCGTGGCGTCGTACAACGCCGCTCAGGCCAACGTCGACCAGGCCCGCGGCTCGTTGTCCGAAGCCCGCGATCAGCTCGCCAAGACCCGAATCGCCTCGCCGATCAACGGCCGGGTCGTGCGGCTGCCGGTCGAGGTCGGCGAGGTGGCCGTGCCGGGGACGTTCTCCCGAGAGACCGGCCGGCTGATGACGATCGCCGATCTCCGCCGGATCATCGCCAAGGTCAAAGTCGACGAGACCGATGTGATCCGGGTGCACCTCGGCGATTCGGTGGAAGTCACCATCGACGCCTTTCAGGACAGCGCGTTTGTCGGTCGGGTGACCAAGATCGCCAACAGCGCCACCGTGGCCGCCTCGGCGGCCGGCGGCTCGACCGACCGGGCCGTCGATTTCGACGTCGAGGTCACCCTCGACAATCCGCCGGCCGGTGTCCGCCCGGACTTGTCGGCCACCGCGCGAGTAGTCACCGATACTCGCGGCAAGGCCCTCTCGATCCCGATCATCGCGCTGACCGTCCGGCAGCACGAGGTCGTGCCGAACGAGCTCAAGCCCGAGCGGGTGGCTGGCCAACCGAAAGAGAAGGACCGGGAGGGAGTCTTCGTCGTTCGCAACGGGATCGCCACGTTCCAGGCTGTCCGCGTCGGGATCGCCGGCGACGAGTACTTCGAGGTGCTCGACGGCCTCAAGCGCGGCGACTCGATCGTGGCGGGGCCCTACCAGTCCGTTCGGGACATGAAGGATTCGACCAAAGTGAAGCCGGCCCGGGACGAAAAGGGCGGCATCCGACCGTGAGCGATCTGGTCATCCAGGTGATCGACCTGGGCCGCGAATACCAGATGGGGACCGAGCTGGTTCAGGCCCTTCGAGCCGTTTCGCTCGAGATCCGCCGGAACGAGTACGTTGCGATCATGGGCCCGTCCGGCTCCGGCAAGTCGACGATGATGAACCTCCTGGGCTGCCTCGACACTCCGACCAGCGGCGAGTACTGGCTCAACGGGCAGGAGGTGTCCCGGATGCCCGACGACTCCCTGGCCCGGGTCCGCAACCGGGAAATCGGGTTCGTGTTCCAAACCTTCAACCTCCTCCCGCGGGCGACCGCGCTCCAGAACGTCGAGCTGCCGCTGGTCTACGCTGGGGTCACCGCTCGGGAGCGGCGCGATCGGGCCCGTAAAGCGCTCGACCGCGTCGGGCTCGGGAACCGCATCGATCACCGCCCCAACGAGTTGTCGGGGGGGCAGCGGCAACGGGTGGCGATCGCCCGAGCGTTGGTCAACGAGCCGTCGCTGCTCTTGGCGGACGAGCCAACCGGGAACCTCGACAGCGCCACCAGTGCCGACGTCATGCGCGTCTTCGACCTCCTTCAGGCTCAGGGCCAGACCATCGTCGTCGTCACCCACGAGGCCGAAATCGCCGCCCAGGCCGGTCGAGTGGTGACCCTCCGCGACGGGCGAATCGCCACCGATCTCCTCCAAGAGCGGGTCCGGGCCGCCTGACCGATGCCGTTTCTCGAGGCCGTTCGGATGGCGTTTACCACTCTCTGGACCCAGAAACTGAAGAGTTTCTTCAGCCTGATTGGGGTGCTGATCGGAGTCACCTTTCTGATCGCCGTGGTCTCGATCGTCCAGGGCATGAACGTCTACATGGAGGACCAGTTCGCCAATCGGTTGATCGGGTTGAACACCTTCCAGCTCCGCCGGACGCCCGGGATCAACATGGGGAACATCAGCGAGGAAACCTGGCGCGAGTGGATGCGGCGCCCCCGGATCAGCTACGGCGATGCCGGCTGGGTCCGAGCCAAGCTGGCCACCCCGGCTCGATTCGCCCGTTCCTGTGATGATCGCGCTCGGGTCATCGCCAACGGCAAGGCCGCCAGCGACATCGAGATCGTCGCCGCGGATCCGGATTACTTCCTGATCAAGAACTACGACCTCGGCTCGGGTCGACCGTTTACCGAACAGGAGAACCGCGCCGGGGTGCCGGTGGCCGTGCTGGGATTCGACGTCGCCGACCGGATGTTCCCCGGCATCGATCCGGTGGGCAAGAAAGTCACGGTCGGCGGGATCCCCTATCGGGTCGTGGGCGTCATCGCCAAACAGGGCACCCTGTTCGGAATTTCGCTCGACAAGTTCCTGATCGCGCCCTTCACCTCGCCGCTGCAGCGACTCGCCTGCCGGCTGGGCTACGTCGACGAGCTCAACGTCCAGGCCAGCTCCGTCGACGCGATGACCGAGGCGGCGACCCAGACCGAGGGCTTGATGCGGATTCGCCGCCAGCTTCGCCCCAATCAGGTGAGCAACTTCGCGATCCAAACTCCCCAAGGCGCTCTGAGCGGCTGGAAGAAGATTTCGTCGGTCTTGTTCGCCGCCCTGCCCGGGTTGGTTGCCATCTCGCTGGTAGTTGGCGGGATCGTCATCATGAACATCATGTTGATGGCGGTCAGTGAGCGCACCCGCGAAATCGGGATTCGCAAGGCGCTCGGCGCCAAACGACGGGACATCATGGCCCAGTTCGTCGTCGAGTCGGCCACCATTTCCACCGTTGGCGCCTGCCTCGGGATCGGCATCGGGATTTCCCTGGCCTACCTCATCAAGGCGACCACCCCGCTCCCCGCCGCGGTCGCTCCCTGGTCGGTCGGAGCCGCGGTGGTCCTCGGCGTCGTCGTCGGGATGGCGGCGGGCATCTACCCCGCCAGCCGCGCCTCGAAGCTCGACCCAATCGACGCACTGAGGGCCGAATGACCGGCGCCGCCGCTCCGTTGCCCTGGGATTCGCCGAGGCCCCGCACGCTGGCCCGGGTCAGCCTCCTGGATCCGGCCCGGATCGCGGAAGGGATCGGCATCGCCTTGGAGTCGATTCGGGTGGCCAAAGCTCGAGCGGCCCTCACCATCCTCGGAGTCGCGATCGGGGTCATGGTGGTCATCGCCATGGCATCGATGATCACCGGCATCAATCGGTCGGTGAGCGGGATGCTGGAGCAGGCCGGGCCGAAAACCTTCATGGTCATGCGGTTCTTTCGGGGCGGCGTCAACATCGACGACGGGTCCGAAGAACCCTGGGACCGGAACCCGTACGTCACCGTCGCCGAAGCGCAGCGAATCCGGCGTCTCCCCGGCATCGCCCAGGTGGCGTGGCGAGAGGAGACCAGCGGACCGGTCTCGGCGGGGTCGGTGACCATGAACTCCGTGTACCTGATCGGCGCCACCCCCAACATGCTCGCGGCCGGTGGCGGCACTCTGGCCGCCGGTCGGAACATCACCGAGATCGAAGCCGCCTCCGCCGCCTACGTCGCGATCATCAACGAGCCGACCGCCGAGCGGCTGTTTCCCAGCCTCGATCCGATCGGCCGGATCGTCAAGATCTTCGGGGTGCCCTTTACGGTCATTGGCCTCTACACCGAACCGGCCAGCCTTTTCAGCGGGGCCGACTCGAACCCGATCGCGGTGGTCCCCCACGCCACCTTCGTGAAAGTCGCCGAGTACGACCGCGGCTGGCTGATGTTGATGGTCAAGCCGGACGACTCGACCAGCGTTGCCGTCGCCCAGGACCGGGTCATCACCACCCTGCGAGTGATGCGGGGCCTGAGACCGCGCGAGGAAAACAATTTCGGCGTGGTGACCCAAGACAAGATGCTCGAAGTCTACAATCAAGTCACCAGCGGATTCTTCCTGGTGATGCTGGCGCTTTCGAGCGTGGGACTCCTGGTTGGCGGCGTTGGCGTCGTGGCCATCATGATGATCTCGGTCACCGAGCGGACCAGAGAGATCGGCGTTCGAAAGGCGCTCGGCGCCACCAAGCGGGAGATCATGCTCCAGTTCCTGGTCGAGGCCGCCACCTTGACGCTGCTCGGCGGCGCCATCGGCATGGCCCTGGGCGGGGGCATTGCCTGGGCCGTGGACGAGTTCACCCCGATCCCAGCTTCCGTTCCGCTCTGGTCGGTAGTGGCCGCCCTCGTGGCCAGCGCGGTGACCGGAGTGTTCTTCGGGCTCTACCCCGCGAGCAAAGCCGCGAGGCTCGATCCGGTCGAAGCGTTGAGGTACGAATAGGACGGATAGGACGGATAGGACGGATAGGACGGATAGGACGGGTAAGACGGGTAGGACGGATAGGACGGATAGGACGGGTAAGACGGGTAGGACGGGTAGGACGGGTAGGACGGTGGCAGGCCCTATTCCGCCGCTGCTTGCCTGATCCGCCGGAGGAAGCACCAAGTAAGCCGCGCAGCATCGCTTTGAAGCTCCCTCAGCCGAGCCGTGTCGTCCTTCGCGCCGTAGTTCAGGTCGTCAGCGAGCCGGAGGAGATACCCAACCTCGGCCAATGACCCAGCGGCAATCTGGAGAAAACGACCGAGTTCTCGGGAACCGCGCCTGGTGTTGCCTTCGACGATATTGGCCGCCGCCGACACAGCCGCTCGACGAACCTGCGTAATTAGGCCGAAACGCTCGTCGGCGGGCCAGGATCGAGTCTCGAGGTAGATGCTCAGCACCAGCTCGTGACACCGTTGCCAGGCCAGAAGGCCTTCGTGCGGTGGCATGACGCAAGATCGACAGACCGGAGTTGAGGTGCTAACCCAATCGCCGCGAGAATGATCGAATAATCGCCATCCTACCCGTCCTATCCGTCCTACCCGTCCTACCCGTCTTACCCGTCCTACCCGTCCTACCCGTCCTACCCGTCCTACCCGTCCTATCCGTCCTATCCGTCCTATCCGCCCTATCTATCTTCCACCATGCCTGTAACCGAAGCGATCCGGCTCGCCCTCGAGTCGATTCGGACCGCGAAGCTTCGCTCGTTCTTCACCCTCCTCGGCATCATCGTGTCGGTTGGGTTCTTGGTGACCGTCGTCGCGATCATCCAGGGCATGAACTCATACGTGAGCGACAACCTGACCGGAGCGATGATCGGCACCAACTCCTTCCAGGTTCGCCGCACGCCGATTGGCATCCAACTGCTCTCGGACGATGTCGTCCGCAGCTTGGCCCGCCGCCCCCTGATCTCGGCCGAGGATGCCGAAGTGGTCCGGGCCGCGTTGCCTGATGCCCAGGCGGTGTCCCTCCAATCGGGCTGGCCGACTCCCTCGGTCGACGTCACCAGCCGCAACCGCGAGCTCAACGGGGTTCCCGTTTTCGGGGTCACCCCAGACTACCAGGTGGTGCAAGACTACCGGTTTGCCGCGGGTGAGCCGCTCGCCGACCCGGACATTCGGGAGCGTCGGTACGTTGCGGTGGTCGGCTACGACATCGCCGATGAGCTGTTCGACGGGGCCGAGCAGGCGATTGGCAAGATCATCAGGGTCGGCGGCCGGCCATTGAAGATCAAGGGTGTCATGGAGGCCAAAGGGCGGATGCTGGGGCAATCGTTCGACGCTTTCATCCTGACCCCGATCTCCACTTTCGAGTCGATGTTCGGTCGGCGGCTCACCACCACGGTCTCGATCAAAATGCGAACCGCCTCCGAGTTGCCCGGGGCAATGGCCCGAGCCGAGGAGGCGATGCGCCTCGCCCATCAGCTTCGTCCCCGGGAGGAGAACGACTTTACGGTCGACAAGGCCGACGCCTTGGTGGCCTTCTGGACGACGCTGACGGGCGTCCTGTTCGCGGTGGTACCGGCCGTCGTGGGAATCGGGATTCTGGTCGGGGGCATCGTCATCATGAACGTCATGCTGATGTCGGTGAACGAGCGGACCTACGAGATCGGGATTCGGAAGTCGCTCGGGGCCCGTTCGCGAGATATCCGGCGCCAGTTCCTGGTCGAGTCGATAATCCTGGCCACCCTTGGCGGGATACTCGGAGTGCTCGCCGGCGGGACCCTGGCCCTGATGGTCTCCCTCGCAACCCCACTCCCAGCCAAAGTCACGGCCTGGTCGGTGGCGGTCGCGCTCACGTTAGGCGCCGGAACCGGGATCCTTTTCGGCGTTTACCCCGCCAGCCGCGCCGCCCGGCTCGACCCGATCGCTGCCCTCCGGGCCGAGGTCTGAGGTGGCGTTTCGATTGCCAAACGTGGGCGAGGGTGTCAAGATGGCCCTCGACGCCCTTCGGGCCAACAAGCTTCGCTCCTTCCTGACGATCCTCGGCGTGGTGATCGGGGTCGCGACCGTGATGACCATGGCGTCGATCGTTCAGGGAATCCGGACCCAGATCTTCGCGGCGCTCGACGCGGCCGTGCCCAACACTTTCTACGTATTCCGCTTCCAGTTCGGGAGCTTCCCCAACCCCGAGAATCTCCCGCCCGAGGTTCGGATCCGGCCGGTGGTCTCGGCGGAGGACGCCGAAGCGATCAACCGGTCACCGGTAGTGCGCCACGCGGCGCTTTGGTGCCGGTTTTTCACTCGAATCGAGTTCGCCGAGGCCCGGACCCAGACGACCGAGGTCTTCGGCGCCGACGAACGGTTCATGGACCTCCAGGGGGGTACCCTCCTCCATGGCCGGTTCTTCGCCCCGTCGGAGGTGCGGGGCGGCGCGCTGGTAACGGTCCTGGCCTCCGATGTCGCCCTCACCCTCTTCGGTACCCGCGATCCGGTGGGAGAATGGGTGCGGATGGGAACTCGCGCCTTCCTGGTGATCGGGGTCTGGCAGCCGCCCGAGAATGTCTTCCGGCCCCAAGGCGCGGCCACCGGAGCGGCGATTCCCTTTCGCGCGGCCAAGGGGGCTTTTCGTTTCAGCGAGACCACCGACCAGTTCGTCGTCGTCTTGGGCCAGCTCGGATTGCCGGTCGACGACGTCAAGGATGGCGCCGCCATCGCGCTCCGCCGCCACCGTGGGCTCCGCCCCGGGATGCCCGACAACTTCGACATGCTGACCCAGGAGCAGCTCCTCGACATCATCCAGAATCTGACCGGGGCATTCTTTCTGGTCATGGTGGCGCTGTCGGGCGTGGCGTTGCTGGTCGGCGGCATTGGCGTGATGGCCATCATGATGGTCTCGGTCACTAGCCGGACCCGGGAGATCGGCACCAGAAAAGCGCTCGGCGCGACTCGGCGCGAGATTCTCTGGCAGTTCCTGGTCGAGGCGGCGAGCTTGACGCTCTTGGGAGGGCTGATCGGGATCGCCGCCGGCCTTGGCACCGGCGAACTCCTCAAATTCGCGCTCAAGATCGAAGCGACGCCGCCGCTGTGGAGCGCCGTCGTCGCCACGATGGTGTCCGTCGCCATCGGGTTGGGGTTCGGTCTCTATCCCGCCAATCGGGCCGCCCGGATGGACCCGGTCGAGGCGCTCCGATACGAGTAGCCGGGATCGGCGGGTTGACCTCAGAACTTTTTCGAATCCACGTCCCTGAGGAACTGAACCAACCCCGCGAAGTAGGCCTGCTGGTCGTCATACATCGACATGTGACTCCCGTTGGGCAGGTGGAGGTGACGACCCTTGGCCATCGCTCCGGCCATCCACTTCATGTGCTCGGGATCCATGGTGTCGTGCTGCGCCCCGATCACCAGAGTCGGGACTGCGATGTTCTTCAAGTCGCCGGTCCGATCCCAACGGACCAGTTTACCGCTCGCCCCCAGTTCGCTCGGACCCTGCATCGGAATGTAGATCGCCGGGTTAAGGTGTTTCATCGCGCGATTGACCGGGTCGGGCCATTGCGCCGCGGGCATCCGCAGCAAATGATGCTCGTAATGGTGTGGGATCAACAGCTCCATGTATCGGGGGTTGGCGTAGTCTTGCTTGGCCTCGATCGCCTTGACCTCGGCGAGAACGGCCTGGTCCATCGTGGGCATCAATACCTTGGTCGCGTACTCGTTGTAGGCAGGGATGCTCGCCATCATGTTCGACACGATCAGGCCCTTGAGATGCTCCTGATACTTGAGGGCGTACTCGATCCCGAGAATCCCGCCCCACGAGTGCCCGAGCAGGAAGAAATTGTCCTTGGTCAGGCCTAACGCCTGGCGAACCTGCTCCACTTCCTCGACGAACCGAGGAAGCTCCCAGAGCGTCGAATCATTGGGTTGGTCGCTGTAATAGGACCCGAGCTGGTCGTAGTAGTAATACTCGATCCCCGCGGCTGGCAGATAGCTGTCGGCCGACTCGAAGTACTCATGCGTCATCCCAGGCCCGCCGTGCAGCAACAGGAGTTTGATGCTGGGGTTGCTCCCTACTCGTTTGGTCCAGACGTTGAATGTCCCCTTCGGGGTCTGGATCGGGATCAGCCGTACCCCACCGGAGAGCACGTCGCCGCGCCCGGTGGTGTCGAAGTACCCAGGCGGCCCCGCGGCGGCTCCGCCCGGGGCACCCGGGCTGCAACCGACAATCAGGATCGCGGCGAGAGCGGCGGTCGAGCGAATCATTCGTCAGCTCCAGGTGACCGAAAATGGTGGCGCCGAACGTACCAGCCGGCCGCGGTTCCTGCCAGATGGTTCCGTCGGAACCGCGCCGCCGCTAGTCTATCTCGACCGCCCCCCCATCCGAAAGTGCAACCTTTTTCGGACTCGCGGCGTCAGTAGCTTGTGCGGCCGCGCTCCCGGCGCCGAACCCAGGAGTCACTCATGAGGTACCTCGTCCTCCTCTTGGCCGCCGCCGCGGTCGCCCCGGAGCTGCCCGCCCAGCGTCGCCTCGCCAGCTACGTGCGCCGGGCATTCGACTACCGGGCTGTCGAGATCGGATTGGTCGGCGGCCCCAATCGGAACAGCGTGACCGGAGCGGGGCCCATCGAACCCCGGTTCCGCGGGATGCTCGGAGGGTTCGCCAGCGTCCGCCTGGGCGATGGTCTTCGCCTCCGGCCCGAGCTACTAGTCAGCGGCAAACAAGTTGCCATCGACACCGATATCGTGGACCCCTGCCAGCCGGGCCCCTGCCCGCTGCCGTTCGTCGAGACCGAAACCACTGCCATCACCTGGGTCGAAGCGCCTCTCCTTCTGGAGTACCGGTTCGACCCGATCGGGCGCGGCCGGTTGGCTCCCAAGATCTACGGCGGCCCTTTCATGGCCATCCGAATTAGCTGTTCGCTGTCGGTCACCCAAGTTCCCCGCTCCAGCGGAGACCGGCTGGTCCGTTCGTGCGCGACGGACAATACCGGGGGCACTCGGTTCAACAATGGCGATGCCGGGTTCGTGATCGGGGGCGGCATCGGCACCGGCTCGGTCGGCATCGGCCTGCGGTGGACCCGCAGCCTGGTCGAAATGGCCCCGTTTCAGCTGAACGGAACGAGCCGCCTCATCGGGGCAAAGCAGTCGACGTTGGCCGCGACCCTGGAATTCGCGACCCGGCTCTGGTAGGGAGGAGGCATCGGGACCGCAATCGGCGGGGGAGTGGGCAATGGGCGCAACTGACCCTACTATTGCCTATGCCGTTTGCCTGCCCATTCCCCATTGCCTAATCCATATTCCTGCTTCTCACCATGCCTATCCACGTTCTCGCCGTCGCGGCTCACCGCGATGATGTCGAGCTGACCTGCGCCGGAACCTTGATTCTCGCCCGCGACCAGGGCTATCGAACCGCCATTCTCGACCTGACAGCCGGGGAAACGGGAACCCACGGCAGCGCCGACCTTCGGGGTCGGGAGTCCGCTCGCGCCGCCGAGATCCTCGGGGTTGAGGAGCGCAGAAACGCGGGCCTCCCCGACGCCCAACTTCAGAACACCGACGCCGCCCGCCGCGTGGTCGTCGAGGCCATCCGGCACTTTGCGCCCCAGGTGGTGATCCTTCCCTACCCCGTCGGCCGCCATCCCGACCACCGAATCGCCTCGGAGCTGGCCCGCGACGCCTGCTTTCTGGCTGGCCTGGCCAAGTACCCGGCCGCCGGCACCCCGTTTCGCCCCTTCAAGATTCTCTACGCGCTCGCCTACCGCGAGGACCCGATCAAGCCCACTTTCGTCGTCGATATCAGCGATCAGTTCGAACGCAAGATGGCGGCGATCCGGTGCTACGCCAGTCAGTTCGACGGGGCAACCAGCGCCGGGGAGATCTTCCCGACCGGCCAGGACCTCTACGGCCTGATCGCCACCCAGAACGCCCATTACGGGTCCCTAATCCGGTCTCGGTTCGGCGAGCCGTTCTTTACCGACGAAACGGTCCTCGTCGAGGACGTAGTCAAGCTCGGCGTCCAGAGCATGTAGCAACTCCAAGGGCGCCTTCGACGGGCCGTTGCCCGATCGCTGGTGGGGACCCCTAAAACTGTCCCCCGTAACGATTTCCAGCTATTATCTGAGCCATGCCCACCGCGGTTTACCTCGACCACGCCGCCACCACCCCGGTCCGTCCCGAGGTGCTCGATGCCATGCTCCCCTACCTCGGTCGGGCCGCGTTTGGGAACCCCTCGAGCGCTCACCGGTTCGGTCGGACCGCCAGGGCCGGCCTGGAGCAAGCCCGCCGGGAGGTGGCCCAAAGCGTCGGGGCCGAACCCTCCCAGGTGATTTTCACCTCCGGTGGGACTGAGGCCGACAATCAGGCCATCATCGGGGGGGCAATCGCCGCCCAGCGAGCCGGCCGCCCGATGCGGATCGTGACGACCGCGATCGAGCACAAGGCGGTCTTGGCGGCCGCCCATCGGGTCGTCCAGCTCGGCGGCATCGAGGACATCGTGCCCGTCGGCCGCAGCGGTCTCATCGATGAAGCCGCCCTCGACGAAGCGTTGACCCGAGAGCCAGCCGTCGTGTCGGTGATGTGGGTCAACAACGAAACCGGGGTCCGCCAGCCGATCGAGCGGCTGGCGGAGCGCTGCTGTTCCGCCGGGGCGCTGTTTCACTCCGACGCGGTCCAGGCCTTCGGCAAGTTCCCGATCTCCCTCAAGAACACCCCCTGCACGTTGTTGACGCTCTCGGGCCACAAGATCGGGGCGCCCAAAGGCATCGGGGCCCTGGTAGTTCGCGACCGGAAAGCCGTCGAAGCCCTGATCCACGGTGGCGGTCAACAATTCGGGATCCGCCCGGGCACCGAGAACGTTGCCGGCGCCGTGGCGCTCGGCAAGGCGGCCACGCTGGCGGTCCAGGAAACCGACGGCGAGACCGTTCGACTCGAGTCACTTCGAGACCAGTTGGTCGCCGGCTTGCGTGCCGCGGTCCCCGATCTGGTGGTCAACGGGGAGGGCGCCCCCCGGGCTCCCCACGTCCTCAACGTCTCGGTCCCCGGTACCGACAGCGAAGCGTTGCTGATGCATCTCGACTTGGCCGGGATTGCGGCCTCTGGCGGGTCGGCGTGTGCCACCGGGGCGGTCGAGCCGTCTCATGTACTCATGGCGATGGGCCTCGATCGATCGCTCGCACTCGCCGCCATCCGGTTCAGCCTCGGACACGAGACCTCCGGCGACGACATTCTCCGGACGATCGCGGCCTTCCCCGGCGTGGTCGAGAAGGTTCGGCAACTTGCGGCGGTGCTCGGACGTGTCTGAGAAAGTGTTGGTGGCGATGTCGGGTGGGGTCGACAGTTCGGTGGCCGCCGCCAAGCTGGTGGCCGACGGCCATCACGTGGTCGGCGCCACGATGAAGTTGTTCTGCTACACCGACTCGGTGCCCGACCGACCGTGTTGTTCCCTCGATTCGATCAACGATGCCCGCGATGTGGCGGCCAAGCTCGGCATCCCCCACTACGTCCTCAACCTCGAGGACCGATTCGGCCGCCTGGTCATCGACAATTTCGTTGCCGAGTACGCCCGCGGGCGAACCCCGATTCCCTGCGTTCGCTGTAATTCGTTCACCAAATTCCGCGACCTGCTCGCCCACGCCGATGCCCTGGATTGCGACGCGATCGCCACCGGCCACTACGCCATCGCTCGAGACGGCCGGTTGTTTCGAGGCGCCGACCCCGCCAAGGACCAGAGTTATTTCCTCTGGGGTATCCCCCGAGAGGTGGTCGCTCGGATGCGAACCCCGGTCGGCGCCATGACCAAGGCCGAGACCCGAGCCCACGCCCGGGCGTTGGGACTGGGAACCGCCGACAAGGCGGAGTCGGTGGAGATTTGCTTCGTGCCGAACGACGATTATGTCGGGGTTCTCGAGCAACGTCTTGGCCCCGACGCCCCGGCCCTCACGCCCGGTCCGCTGGTGACGGCGGCTGGCGACGTGGTGGGCGAACACCGCGGATTCGCCCGGTACACCATTGGACAACGGCGGGGATTGCCGGGCGGATCGGCGCTGCCGCTCTACGTCGTCGCGATTCGGCCCGAAGACCGGACCGTCGTCGTGGGCTCGGCAGACGACCTCCTGGGCGACTTCGTCCGCCTCGAAGAGGTCAACTGGCTCGACTCCTCACTCGCGCCAGGCGACCGCTGCGAGGTCCAGATCCGCTATCGGAGTCCGGCCGTCCCGGCCCGGGTCCGGCGGGCCGCCGAGGGGGCCATCGACCTCGACCTCGAACGGTCGGCTCGCGCCATCACGCCGGGCCAATCCGGCGTGATGTTCTCCGCCGAAGGACAACTGCTCGGCGGCGGAGTCATCGCATGAGGTGGCGATCGTTGATCGTCGCCACCGTCGTCGCCGGTGGGCTGGCTGGAACGACCATGGCGCAGCAACGCCGGGCCCTCACGGTCGATGATTTTCTCCGCCTCAAGATCGCCAGCGATCCGCAGGTGTCCCCCGATGGCTCGCTGGTCGCCTTCACGGTCACCACGCCGTCCCTCCCCGACAACCGGAACAATTCTCGGATCTGGCTCCTCAACATCCTCGACGGCACGACCCGCGAGCTGACCAGCGGACCGGGCACCAGCACCTCGCCCCGGTGGGGGCGCGATAGCAAGACCGTGGCGTTTCTCTCGAGCCGATCCGGAACATCGCAAGTCTGGCGGATCCGGATCGATGGCGGCGAGCCGAGCCCAATGACCTCGCTCGTCAATGGCGTCGATGAGTTCACCTGGTCGCCGGATACCACGGCGCTGTTCGCCGTCGGCGACGTAAAGTGGCCCGCCGAGGGCGAGATCGACCGCCGGCACAAGGACTACCCAACGAGCGCCAAGCTGTGGACCGGCCTCCTCTATCGCCATTGGGATCAGTGGCGGGTGGGGACCCGACGGCATCTGTTCCACGTCAGCCAGCCCGACGGGATGGCGACCGACCTGACCCCCTACGACCGTGACGTCCCGCCGCTCGCTCTCGGCGGCCGCGACATCGGAGTGTCGCCGCTCGGCACCGAGCTGGCCATCGTCTTCAACCCCGACACCTCGGTCGCCACCAGCACCAACAACGACATCTTTTTGGTTGGCCCGGACGGCACTGGCCTGGTGCCGATGACCACCGATCCGGGAAACGACCACAGCCCGCTGTATTCGCCTAACGCCCGCTGGATCGCCTATCTGTCGATGGCGACCCCCGGGTTCGAGGCCGATCGCCAGCAGGTCGTCCTCTACGACCGAGCGAGCGGCCAACGCTACCCGCTCACCGCCGACTGGGATGTCAGCGTTCAGAGTATCACCTGGGCCCGGGATTCCCGCGCGCTGGTGGTGCAGGTCGAAGAACGCGGTCACCACAATCTCTATCGCGTCCCGGTGCCCGCGGGGCCGCGTGTCCGGCTGGTTGCCGGGGGCCACAATAGCGCCGCCCAGCTGATGCCGACGGGCGACGCGATGATCTATCTGAATCAGACCGCCACCCAGCCCCCCGAACTCTTCCTGACCCGGTTCGACGGCAAGCCACCGACCCAGTTGACTCAACTCAACCGACCGGCGCTCGCCAACGCCGATCTCCGGCCGCTCGAGCCGTTCTCCTTCCTCGGCGCCAAGGGCGACTCGGTCCACGGCTGGCTGATGAAGCCCCCGCGCTTCGATTCGACCGTCAAGTACCCCGTGGCTTATCTCATCCACGGCGGTCCCCAAAGCGCCTGGCTCGACACCTGGCACCTCCGCTGGAACTACGCCCTGTTTGCCGCCCGCGGGTACCTCGTCGCCGCGGTCAACTTTCACGGCTCGACCGGGTACGGCCAGGCGTTCACCAACAGCATCTCCAAGAATTGGGGAGGGCTCCCGTTCGACGACTTGATGAAGGGTATCGACTACCTCGGTCGACTTCCGTTCGTCGATTCGACCCGCATCGGCGCGGCCGGCGCGTCGTACGGCGGGTACATGGTATTCTGGATGGCCGGCCGTACCGACCGGTTCAAGACGCTGATCGCCCACGACGGCATTTTCAACACCGCCAGCATGGCGGGCACCACCGAAGAGCTTTGGTTCCCGCAGTGGGAGTTCGGCGGCCCGCTCACCTCGCCCGACGCCCGGTCACTCTTGGAGCAGTGGTCGCCGGCCGCCGCCGCCGCTCTGTGGAAGACTCCGATGCTGGTGGTCCACGGTCAGCAGGATTTCCGAGTGGATGTCTCGGAAGGATTCCAGGCCTTCACGGCCCTCCAAGCCAACAAGGTCCCCAGCAAGTTCCTCTACTTCCCGGACGAAGGCCACTTCGTGTTGAAGCCGCGGAATCGGCGGCTCTGGTGGGGCGTGGTGCTCGACTGGCTCGACCAGTTCCTCAAACCGGGCGCCCCCAAGAATATCGGTTCGTGATCGGCGTCCCGTCATGACCAGTTCTCCTCCGGCCGGCCCGACCCGGAACCCTCCGTCGTTGTTCGCGGAGGACGCTGCCACTGCATCCCTCCTGGACGTTCGCCATCCGTCCCTGTACCTGAACCGGGAACTCTCCTGGCTCGAATTCAACCGACGGGTCCTTCACGAAGCCCAGGACCCGCGAACCCCACTCCTCGAACGCCTCAAGTTCCTGGGAATCTTCGCCTCCAACCTCGACGAGTTCTTTCAAGTCAGGGTGGCCGGCCTCCGAAAACAAGTCGCCGCCCGCTACCATGAAGCCACGTCCGACGGCCTGACGCCGGAGGAGCAGTTGGCGGCCATCTCGGTCTTGGTCGGCGAGCTGCAGCGCCAACACGATCGCTGCCTCATGACCGAGGTACTGCCGGCACTGGCCCGGGCCGGGGTCGAACTCGTGACCACATGGGCGGCGCTCACTCCGGCGGATCGGGAATATCTCGCCGAGTACTTCACGGCCCAGGTGTTCCCGGTGCTGACCCCGCTCGCCGTCGACCCGGCCCATCCGTTTCCCTACATCTCCAACCTCAGCCTGTCGCTCGCGGTCGTCCTCCGGGGGAGCGACGGTGAGGAGCACTTTGCGCGGGTCAAGGTGCCGAAGATCATCCCCCGCTGGGTCCCCCTCCCCGGCGTTCACCGCTTCACACCAACCGAGCTCGTGATCGCGAATTTTCTCGAGGCCCTCTTTCCGGGCGTCGAGATCCTCGGCTCCTACGCTTTTCGGATCAGCCGGAATACCGATCTCGAAATCGACCCGGAACAGGCCGAGGACCTTCTCTCCTTGATCCAGGAGGAAGTGCGCAATCGCCGTTTCGCCGAGGTCGTTCGCCTCGAACTCGAGCCGACCACGCCGGATTCCCTCCGCCAGCTGCTGCTGGCCGAGCTCAATGCCGACCAAGAAAGCCTGGGATCGGGTCTCGCCGCCGTCGACCTCTATGAGGTCGCCGGTCTCCTCGATGCCGGTGACCTCCTCAGTCTCGCGGCGCTGGAGGTTCCTGAGCTGCGTGACCCGCCATTCACCCCGATCACCCAGCCGCGCCTCAGCGGCGGACCGAATCTGTTCGACGTGATCAGAGCGGGCGACGTGTTCCTCCATCACCCCTACGAGAGCTTTACTACCTCGGTGGAGCGGTTCCTTCAGACCGCCACCGAGGATCCCGACGTCTTGGCGATCAAGATGACCCTGTATCGGACCGGCGGCGATTCGCACATCGCCCGAATGCTCGCAGCCGCCGCCGAGCGTGGCAAGCAGGTCGCCGTCTTGATCGAGCTCCAGGCCCGCTTCGACGAGGAGAACAACATTCGGTGGGCCCAGCGGTTCGAGGACGTCGGCGTCCACGTCAGCTACGGCGTCAGCGGGCTCAAGACCCACGCCAAAGTCATCCTGGTGGTTCGGCGGGAGGGCGACACGATTCGCCGCTATGTCCACCTCGGCACCGGCAACTACCAACCGAAAACCGCCCGCGTCTATACCGACTTCGGCCTCTTTACCGCCGATCCCGATCTCGGTGCCGACCTCTCCGATCTCTTCAACGTCCTGACCGGTTTCGCCGCTCCAGCCCACTACCGCCAACTGATCGTCGCGCCCGGGGGAATGCGGGTCAAGCTGCTCGATCTCATCGATCGGGAAAGCGGCCACGCCCGCGCCGGCCGGCCAGCCCGCATCCTGGCGAAGATGAATGCGCTGGTCGATCCCGACCTGATGGCAGCCCTTTATCAAGCCAGTCGCGATGGCGTGTCGATCGATCTCATTGTCCGCGGCATTTGCTGCCTCCGGCCGGGCGTCCCCGGCATCAGCGACAATATTCGGGTCATCAGCATCGTGGGTCGGTTTCTCGAACACTCGCGCGCCTGGTATTTCGAGAATGCCGGCGACCCGGACGTCTTCATCAGCTCGGCTGACTGGATGCCTCGAAACCTCGACCGCCGGATCGAGGCGGCTGCCCCGATCCGCGATCCGGCCCACCGAGACCTGATGCGGGATCTCCTGGAGCTGATGTGGCGGGACAACCGGCAGGCTTGGGAACTCGGCGCCGACGGCAACTGGCGCCAGCGGCAACCCGGAGGCGAACCGGAGCTCGCGACCCACCGGGCGTTGATCGAACACTACCCGCAACGACGGGCGGACTGACCGCCGCGTGCCTAGTGGCCGAGCCCGGCCGAGTCGGCGAACTGCCGAAAGAGTTCTTCCTGATCGGGCGACAGTTGGGTCGGCAGCGTCACGGAAATCTCAACCAGCTGATCCCCCCGGCGCTCGCCCTTCGCGATGCCCATCCCTTTGACCCGAAACCGCTTTCCCGAGGAGGTCCCGGGCGGAATGGTCAGCACTACCCGTTTCCCATCGAGGGTCCGGACCTTGACCTTGGTCCCCAATACGGCCTGGGCCAAATTGATCGGCACCTGACAGGTGACGTCGAGGCCGTCGCGCATGAAGAATCGATCGGGCTGAACGTCGAAGGTGACCAGTAGGTCGCCGGCTGGCCGGCCGCTGGCACCGCTCTCCCCCTGTCCCTTGAGCCGGATCTTGGTGCCGGTGTCGGTTCCCGGTGGCACCGTGATGATCACGGTCTTGTCGGTCCGGACTTCGCCCGCTCCGCCGCACGCCCCACACTTCTGGGACGGGAGTTTCCCCCGACCTCGACACTGCGGACACGGTCGATTGACGGCGAAGCCACCCTGTCCGAAAGAGATCGTCCCCCGACCCTTGCACTCGGGGCATGGCGACACCGTCGCCCCCGGCGCTCCGCCCGAGCCGCCGCAGGTGGCGCAGGGCCCCACCACTGGCAGGGTCACCGGCACCTTCCCGCCTAACGCCGCCGTTCGGAATGGGATCGCCACCGTCGCCTCGATCGTGTCGCCCCGAGGCTGATCGCCCTTCCCACCCCGCCCAAAGATCGACGAAAAGATGTCGCCCAGCCCCATCGACCCGAAGTCCCCGAAGTCGAATACCTCTGAGAACCCGCCTTGCCCGCCTGACCCCGCCCCTCGACCGGCGCCTCGCCCGCCGGCGCGGCCCCCCAAGTCGAAGGCGCCGAGCTTCCGCATCTGGTCGTACTTCTTTCGCTTTTCGGGGTCCGAGAGGACCCCGTGCGCCTCGGCGATCCGCTTGAACTGCTCCCCCGCCTGGGGATTGTTCGGGTTGGCATCGGGATGGTACTGCTTGGCGAGCTTGCGATACGCCTTCTTGATCTCTTCGGAGCTGGCGCCCTCCGAGACGCCGAGCCGCTGATAGAAATCCGTGGCGGCCACGTTAGGCTTGCCCCTCGGACGAGTAGACCTGGACTCGGGCCGGTCGCACCAGCGTCCCCTTGAAGCGGTACCCCACCTGGAAGGTGGCCGCCACCGTATGGTCGAGTTCCTCCGCCGGCGACGGGACCACCGAGACCGCCTCCGCGACCCCCGGATCGAACCGGGTTCCCATCGGGTCGACCCGCTCCAACCCCGCCGCCTCGAGTTCCTTTCGGAGCTTCTTGTCGACGAGGTCTACCCCCTGGCGAAGGGCGGCCGTGGGGCCGTTGGGGTCGACCGCCGCCAACCGGTCGAGATCGTCGAGGACATCGAGCAGCCGGACCAAGAACGCCGCCTGAGCCCTATCGGTCAGCTCCAGGCGCTCCCGGGCCACCCGCTTCCGAAAATTGTCGAAGTCGGCCGCCAACCGGAGGTGGCGATCATTCGCGTCCGCCAACTGGTCCGCCAGGCGACGGGCCGCTCCCTCCGCAGGTTCGGCAGGAAGGTTTTCGGAGCCGTCGACCACCAGATCGATCAGCGGGGCGTCCTCTTCGAACGGCTTTTCTGGATTCACGTAGGTTCCTGATTTAGAGCCACTTACGGCGGTGACATCGGATCCGTTTCGCCGCCACGACGGGTCCTGTGATCGCCGCGTCGACCACCGAGAGGCAACCGCAATACCGCGCCCGGGCGTCAATTTGGCACGGGAGCGACCCCCGGTAAAGCGACCACGCTAGCCGGCCCCAACCACCCGGCGGAGAACGCCGTGCAGAGCGAACTGGGCAGCACGGCCCCGGATGTCGGCTCGGGTACCCGGGAGTCCAAGCCGGTGGGTGTCGACCACCCCCCGAACCGAGAAGCCGAACCACACCGTTCCGACCGGCTTCTCGGCGCTGCCCCCGTCGGGACCGGCAATCCCGGTCACCGCTACCGCCACATCGGCCTCCGTCCGGGCCACCACCCCGGCCACCATCGCCCGAACCACCGCCTCGCTCACCGACCCCTCGCGCTCGATGGTCCCTCGATCGACCGCCAACTGGCCCACTTTGAGGTCGTTGTGGTACGCGATCGTGCCGCCGAGAAAAACGTCGGATGCCCCGGCGACGTCGGTGATTCTCGCCCCGACCAGACCTCCGGTACACGATTCGGCCACCGCCAGCGTCAGCCCCCGGGCCCGCAGCTCATCGATCACCACGGCGGCGAGGTCTCGATCGCCCTCGCCGTAACAATGGTTCTTCGTCAATGCCCGGATCCGATCGGCGGCGGCCGCCAACAAGGGGCGGGCGTCCGCGGGGGTCATGTCCCAGGCCGTTAGGCGGAGATCGACCCCTGCCAAGCTCGGAAGGAACGCCAAGGTCAGGGGTGCCAGACCGTCCTCGGCCTCCGCGAGCCGCTCGGCGAGAGTCGACTCGGGAATCCCGGTCGTTCGGAGCACCAGGGAGGAAATCAGCCGACCCCCGGCGCGGGCCGCGAGCCGGGGGACCACCTCCTCGACGAGGAGGCCCTTCATTTCGGTGGGCACCCCCGGCAGCAGGACCACTTCGCCGATCGAGCCGGAAAGCCACAGTCCCGGCGCCGTCCCCCGCTTGTTCGGAAGCACCACGGCCCCTCGGGGCACCTCGGCCTGACAACGGTTGGAGTCCGGGATGGTTCGACCGATCCGAGCCCATTTCGTCTTGAGGTCGTCCCAGATCGACTCCTGAAACTCGAGGGGGGCGCCGAACAACTCGGCCACCACCTTCTTCGTCATGTCATCGCGGGTCGGGCCGAGACCGCCGGTGGTGATGACGAACGGAACTCGGCCGAGCGCCTCGCGGACGGCGACCCGAATTGCCTCAGGCTCGTCCCCGACCGCGGTCCGCCGAGCAACCCTCACGCCGGCCTCCGCCAACACCCGACCCATGAAGGCGCTGTTGGTGTCGACGGTGAAGCCGAGCAGTAGCTCGGTTCCGATGGTGACGAGTTCGATAACCACAGGGAAATGGGGGAATCGGGATGGGCGAGAGGCTGGCTACCAGGAAGGGGATTGAGACCGATGCCAGCCGGTTGGAGGTACCCAACGCCTCCCTCCCCGGGTCCCGATCCGATGCCTATCGCCCATGCCTACTCCCCATTGCCGGCCGTTACCCACAACCTCCGATACCGGTACAGATAGACCCCGAACGAGTACACCGTCAGCACCGCCGCGATCGCCAGGCTCACCGACACGAAGGCCCCGTGAAAGCCCTTCCAGGATTGCCAAAAGGCGCTCTGGTAGAGGGCCAGCGGGTGCCACGCGTCCCGGAACGCGAACCAGAGGATCGTCCCACCCACGAAAATGTTCTGGGTCACCGTTTTCAGCTTGCCGGGGCCTTGCGCGGCGATCACCACCCCGCGGCGCTGGGCCCACCACCGAAACGCGGTCATCGCGAACTCGCGGCCCACCAAAGTCGCACACACCCACATCGGGATGCTTCGCCACACTGGGATGTCGTACAGATCGTGGCGGGTTTGGGCGATGACGTAGATCGGCACCACGGTGGCGAGCAACAGGAGCTTGTCGGCGAGGGGATCGAGGGTCTTGCCGAGATCGCTGACCTGGTTGCGCCGCCGGGCCAGCCGGCCATCGATGACGTCGCTCACCGCCGCGAGGATGAAGACCACGAAGGTCAGCAGCTTGGGCCAATACCCGGCGATGAACGGCAGAAAGGCGACCACCGGGGTGATGGCGATCCGGCCGAGGGTGAGGATGTTCGGCAGGGTCCACTCGAGCCGGATCTTCACGGTCTTAGCCCAGTGTCTTGAGGACGAGCTTGCTGATCGAGCGCAGCGTGTCGAACACCCCGTCACCCCGAACCGCCATCGCCTCGAAATAGGGCGCCCGCTCGACCCAGGAGCCATCGACTTGCTCCACCAGAAATTCGCCCGGCCGATCGGGGTTGGTGGACGCCCGTTGCTTCGACGGATCATCGACCGGCCAGCCCGGATTGAGGTTCTCCTGGAGCTCGTCGAGCGGGGCGGCGTTGGGAAGATCGCGCTTGTTGTACTGGACCGCGAACGGGATCTTGGTCAGGTCGTACCCGTGTTGCAGCAGATTGTCGTAGAGGTTCTGCATCGACTCGACGTTGGCTTCCATCCGCTCGATCTGGCTGTCGGCGACGAACACCACTCCATCGACACCCTTCAAGATCAGTTTGCGCGAGGCGTTGTAGTACACCTGCCCGGGAACCGTGTAGAGGTGAAACCGGGTCTTGAATCCCCGGATCGTCCCGAGATCGACCGGCAGGAAATCGAAAAACAAGGTCCGCTCGGTCTCGGTCGCGAGCGAGATCATTTTCCCTTTCGACGACGGCGACACCTTCTCGTAGATGTACTCGAGGTTGGTGGTCTTCCCGCCCAGACCAGGCCCATAGTACACCAACTTGCAGTTGATTTCCCGCGACGCGTAGTTGATGAGCGACATGCTAGCTGGGCCTCATCCCCCGAACAGTTTGTCGATTTCGTCTTCGGCTTCACCCAAGAACGCCGCCTCGACCTTCGGCGCGTGGGTGTCCCGCCTCTCGAAGAGCTCCGTAAACAGGATGCCCAGGCTCCCGACCGCCGAGCGGACCCGGAGTTTGACCAGACCGAGGGTAGTTCGGTTGTCGAACAGCACGACCAGAATCACCCGCCGGGCGATGTCCGCCAAATAGAGCGACTCCCGCTCGCCCTGGTGGAACAGCGCCCCGAACTCCGACTCGCCCAGCATCCTCGCCAGTTGGTCGTTGGCGCTGAAGTCGGCCGCGGTCAGCGAGGCGAACGCCACCGGGTCGAAGGTTGGGGGCTCTCCCGCGGTCGCCAGCATTTGCCCGGTGCGATCCACCAACAGCGCCGTCCGGGCATTGGCCTCCCGCAGGAGATGGCCGAGCATCCCTTGAATCCGCTGGGCGTCCTCCTCGCGGAAGGACCAGCTCGCCGCTCGACTCACCCTTCCCCCCGACCGCTCACGCCAGGTGTTCCTCCAGCCGGCGAACCATCCGGGTGGCTCGCCTCCGAAGCGCCGCCATCGGTTCCCACGCCAGATAGTCGCGCAGCAAATGGAGCGTCTCGACTCGCTCTTGGCCCGCCAAATAGGACAATGCCGCCAGCCGGCGGTAACGGCTGGCGCTGAACAGATCGGCCTTGCAGCGCTCCACGTGCCACCCCGCGAGGTACCACCCCGCGACGAATCCCGTGGCCGCGGCCACGGAGAACGCAATGGTTCTGGTCGCTTTCAAGAGACCTCCCGCCGAGCCTCTAAGGCGTGGCTCAGCGTCACCCCATCGATGTACTCGAGATCGCCACCGACCGGCAAACCACGGGCCAACCGGCTCACCCGTATCCCCGTGCCGACCAGCAGCTGGTGGATGAATGTAGCCGTGGCCTCGCCCTCGAGCGATGGGTTGGTCGCGAGGATCACCTCGCGGACCTCCCCATCGGCGAGCCGTTGCCGGAGGAGCCCGATCCGCAGTTGGTCGGGCCCAACCCCCTCGAGCGGTGACAGCCGGCCACCCAACACCAGGTAGCGCCCTCGGTAGCTCGTCGACCGCTCGACTTGCGCCACCGCCGACGGCTCTTCGACCACGCAGACAATCGAGCCATCCCGCCGCGGATCGGCGCAAATCTCACAGCGAGCGGCCTCACAATAGTCCCCGCATTGCGGACAGGTCGCCACTCGAGCGCGGACCCCTTCCAACGCGGCGGCGAGCCGGGTGAGGCGCTCCTTCGGCTGGTGGAGGAGGTGGTAGGTGAGCCGTTGCGCGGTTTTCCGGCCGATCCCGGGGAGCTTGGCAAATTCCGCGACGAGATCGTCGATGGCGCCCAAGGCCTCAGATCCCCGGAAACGAGGGGAGTCCCTGGACCTTTCTCATTTCCGCCTGGGCCGTCTCCGCGGCGCGACGTTGCACCTCGGCGATCGCCGAGAGCACGAGATCCGATAACAGATCGGCATCGCGACCCTCGAACGCCGCCGGGTCGATGACGATTTCCCGAACGAGCCCGCGCCCGTCGGCCCTCGCCCGGACCAGCCCACCGCCCGAGGTCGCTTCCACCATCCGGTCGGCGAGGTCGGATTGGAGCTGCTGCAGGCGACCCTGCATCTGTTGACTGAGTTGGAACAACTGCTGAAAATCCGCCATCGGCCCTCCGGCTTACTCGACGATCTCCAAATCTAACGCGTCGGCCGCCGCATCCAACGCGGAGTCTTTGGCCCGGATCTCGCGTAATTTGATTGACCGTAAGTCGCTATTCGACAACCGCTTAGGTTGAGCTGTTTGGGCAGCTTGCGAGGCCGAAGCCACGATCTGCACGACCGGAGCCTCGCCCCCGGCGGTCCGAAGAAGGTCCCCGATGACGGCCTGCTGCCGTTGGGCCCCCTCCAACATGTGCCCCGCGTCAGAGCCCACCGCGAGAGTTACAGTCCGGCCCTGAACCGCCACCGGCTGAAGCTGCTCGACCACGGTGCCGAGCAGCGGGCTCCGCTCTTTTGCGCTCGCTACCAGGGCCCCCCACCCCGCAGTCAACGAGGCCAAAGTGAGCGGACCGCTCCACGCCGCGGCGGGAGCCGCGACCGGGCCGGGTCGTCCGGGCGTCGGAACTCGGCCCGCTCCGCGCCCGGCGGGCTCGCCCTCCGGCGCCGGCCGTCCCCCACTCCGGCCCCGGAGCACCTCTTCGAGGTTCACCGTGCGATCCATCAATGTCCACCGGAGGAGGACCGTTTCGACCACCAGCCGGCTGTTGGCGCTCCGCCGGATGGCGCCCTCGGCCTCGGTCAACAAAGTGAGCATTCGGAGCACGTCGCCCACCGAGAGCCGCTCCCGTGAGGCCGCGAGCACTTCTCGCTGCACCGTCGTCAGTCCTTCCGGCTCGATCCCGGTCAGCGTTTGCAGGAGCGACCGGAGGAGGTCGGCCATCCCGCCGATGAATTCGACCAGATCCGCCCCGGCGGCCAGCAGCCGATCGACGATCGGGAAGATCGCGCCGGTATCTTTTCGCGCCACGGCGGCGAGGACCTCTCCGTAGACCTCGTCCTCGATCAAGCCTAACGCCCGGCGAACCCGGTCGGCCGTCAGGGTGCCTTCAGCCAAGCTGAGTGCCTGATCGAGCACCGAAAGAGCATCCCGCATGCCCCCGTCCGCGTACCGCGCGATCACCGCGATGGCGTCGTCATCGGCACTCAGCCCCTCGGCCGCGAGCACTTCTTTCAGTCGCGTGCGAATCGCGGGCGCGCCGATCCGTCGGAAGTCGAACCGCTGCAAGCGGGACAGAACCGGGGCCGCGGAGTTGGCGATTTTCTGGGGCTCGGTGGTGGCGAACACGAACACGACTTTCGGCGGCGGCTCCTCGAGAATCTTGAGCAACGCGTTCCAGGCTTCCCGGGTCAACATGTGGGCTTCGTCGACGATGTAGACCTTGTGCCCATCTTCTCGCGAGGCGGCGTACATCGCTCGCTCCCGGAGGTCACGAGCATCGTCCACCGACCGGTTGCTGGCCGCGTCGATCTCCACCACGTCGAGATTGGCTCCGCCCGTGGAGATCCGATCGCAGGTCGGGCACTCACCGCAAGGCTCGCCAGCGGCCGGCGCCGCATCCCGGCGCTCGCAATTGAGCGCCATCGCGAGGATCCGGGCGGCGGTGGTCTTGCCGACCCCCCTCGGCCCAGTGAGCAAATAGCCATGGCCAACCCGGCCCCGCGCCACCGCTCCTCGTAACGCGGCCGCCACGTGATCCTGGACCAACAGATCAGCGAATCGACGGGGCCGGTACTTTCGAGCGAGGGCGATCATGGAGCCGGTGGCGAAAGGAGATGAGGAATCTAGCAGCCTCTCCGACAGCGGGCTGAGTCGCCCCTTCTTGGTGCCGGTGTCGCCCAGACGTGTCGCATCAAGTCCACACCTCCGGACCGGTGTAAGTTGAACGCGGCCCGCTGGCCCAAACCCGTAACCGGCAGTCCACCGGGCTCAGCGGCCCTGGAATTCCCTCAATCGGGAGCCGAACCCGTCGCTGGCTCAAACCTTGCGCCCCCGTGCCCCGTCAACACTTACCTCTGACAACAGGGCGGCAGATGACCGGCGGAGCAGCCGCGACCCCAGTCCACATTCTCGGCATCTCCGCGTTCTATCACGACAGCGCCGCTTGCCTCCTCCGGGACGGTCAGCCGGTGGCGGCCGTCAGCGAGGAGCGGCTGACCCGGATCAAAGGAGACCCGGCGTTCCCCTCCCGGGCCGTTGAATACTGCCTCGCCGAAGCCGGAATCACCGTTGATCAGGTCGATCACGTCGTCTTTTACGACAAGCCCCTGCTCAAGTTCGACCGGATCCTCGAGACATATCTGGCGGTGGCACCGCGAGGCTTCCGGTCGTTCCTGATGGCGGGGCCGCTGTGGATCAAGGACAAGCTCTACCAAGACCGCCAGATCCGGGAAGCCCTCGGGTATTCAGGGTCCCTCTTGTACGCCGAGCACCACGAATCTCACGCCGCGAGCGCGTTTTTTCCTTCGCCCTTCCGCGAGGCGGCAATCCTGACGATGGACGGCGTTGGTGAATGGGCCACGGCTTCGATCGGGGTCGGGCGGGATCACGAGATCTCGCTGGCGCGAGAGCTCCACTGGCCGGACTCGATCGGATTGCTGTATTCGGCTTTCACGTACTACACTGGCTTCAAGGTCAACTCGGGGGAGTACAAGGTGATGGGGCTGGCCCCGTACGGCGAGCCCAAGTACGTCGATCTCATCCTCGAGCATCTGATCGATCTCAAAGACGACGGATCGTTCCGCCTCAATCAACGGTATTTCGATTACCTGGGTGGGCTCACCATGACGAGCCCGGCGTTCGACCAGCTCTTTGGCGGTCCCCCGCGGACTCCCGAAACCAAGCTCACCCAGCGGGAGATGGATCTGGCGCGATCGGTTCAGGTCGTCTGCGAGGAAGTGATGCTCCGGATGGCCCGGACCGCCCACCGAGAAACCGGCTTGCCCAACCTCTGCCTCGCCGGCGGCGTGGCCCTCAACTGCGTCGGCAACGGACGACTCCTCCGCGAAGGGCCCTTCGAGCGGATCTGGATCCAGCCGGCGGCCGGCGACGCCGGTGGGGCGTTGGGAGCCGCCCAGTTGGCCTGGCACCGGTTCCTCGGCAACGGACGGACCGTCACCGAGGGCCGCGACGCGATGCGCGGCTCGTATCTCGGGCCCTCCTACACCCCCGATCAGATCGAGCGCTATCTCGAGAGCATCGGGGCCAAGTATGCCCGGCTGCCAAGCGAGACGCTCCTCGACGCGACCGCCGACCTCCTCGCCAACGAGAAGGTGGTTGGATGGTTCGACGGCCGAATGGAGTGGGGTCCCCGCGCGCTCGGCGCCCGCAGCATTCTCGGGGATCCGCGAAGTCCGCGGATGCAGGCCGCGATGAATATCAAGATCAAGTTCCGAGAGGGGTTCCGCCCCTTCGCCCCGAGCGTGTTGCGAGAGCGGGTTTCCGACTACTTCGAGCTGGACCGCGAATCGCCGTACATGCTGCTGGTTGCCCCCGTGAAGGCCGAGCGACAGATCCCGATGACGGCCGACCAACGGAACCTGTGGGGCATCGAGCAGCTGAACCAAGTCCGGTCCGACATTCCGGCCGTGACCCACGTCGACTACTCGGCCCGAATCCAGACGGTGGAGCGGGAAACCAACCCCAACTACTACGACCTCATCGCGGCCTTCGAGCGAAAGACCGGCTGTGGCGTGGTCGTGAACACCTCGTTCAACGTCCGCGGGGAGCCGATCGTCTGTTCCCCGGCCGATGCCTATCGTTGCTTCATGCGAACTCACATCGACGCGCTGGTGCTGTATCCGTTCTTGGTGCTCAAGGCCGACCAGCCGGAATGGAAGGAGGACGCCGATTGGAAACAGGAATTCCAGCTCGATTGACCCCGAGCGACGGACGCCGCTTCGGCCTGACCCTCGGCCTGGTTTTTCTGGTCTTTGGAACGGTGTCGTGGTGGCGTGGTCACACCGTGGCACCAACCGTTCTCTGGAGCCTCGGTGGCGCCCTGGTCGGCCTGGGACTGCTGATCCCCGGCCGGCTCGGTCCGCTGTTTCGGGCCTGGATGGGGCTCGCCCACCTGCTCTCCAAAGTGACGACCCCGATTTTCATGGGGCTCCTATACTTTCTGGTCTTGACACCGGTGGGGCTCCTGAGGAGAACCTTTGGCCGCAGTCCCCTCCACGCCCGAGCGGATGGCGGGAGCTATTGGGTGAAGCACGAGATTCGACCCGACCCCCAAGGGGCGATGAAACGGCAGTTCTGACTTTTGAGGAGGTAACGCGTGACGAACTCGAGCCTGCTTGGCGAACTCTGGGCCTTCATGAAGGTCCGCAAGAAATGGTGGCTGCTACCGGTGATCCTCCTGATGCTCTTGATCGGTACCCTGTTGGTGTTCGCCAAGGGCTCGGTCCTGGCGCCCTTCATCTACACGATCTTCTAGGGGGAACCGCCGAAAAGAAGAATGCCCCAGGCACCCCGAAGCGATACCGGACATCGCTTAGCGCTGCTACCGGCAAGGTCCTGACGCGGTTCGCGCGCCAGTACCCTTCGGACCTGGGGCGGAAGGAATATAGTGGGGCGGCTGGGCGGAGGGGGCCACCCCTTCGCCTACCCCGCCCGCTGCCTCCGCTGCATGTCCCGCAGTTCCCAGGTCTCGGCGACCACCGCCCCGATCAGGAACACCAGGGCGGAGTAATACATCCACAGCAGGAACAAGAACGCCGCCCCCACGTTCACGTCCACGGTGATCTGTTGGAGGGACAACACGTTCCGAAGGTAAACCCCGAAGAGCCGTTTGGCCGCCTCGAACAAGACCGCCGAAAAGAGCGACGCCACCAGCGTCGCGCGCCACGGCGGGCGGCGAACCGAAGCGAAGTGGTAAACCGCAAAGAACAAGCTGACGAGGAACAGGAAGGCCAGCACCTCGCCAGCGATCCGCCCGGCCGTCGTCACGAAGAAATCGAAGTCCGGTCCGACGGCGCGTCCCCGGGCCTGCAGCAGCGCCAGACCCGTTGTCACCACCGTGTTGGCGAGGAACAGCAAGAGGGTGATCCCGACCATCCCCAGGTCGCGGAGCTTGCCGAACAGGTACCCGACCACGAAGTGCTGCCGCACCGGGCGAACCCGCATGTCGTAGATCTCGTTCAGGGCCGTCCGGGCCGAAGCGAACAGCCGGGTGCTGAACCAGAGGAAAGCGGGAATGGCGTAGAGCGATAGCTGATGGGCGACTTCGGTGAGCCGCACCAGAAAGGCCTCGACCGCTTCGAATGGGTCCCCTCCCCCGGCTGCCTCGTGGGGCGGAAAGAACCGTTCGACGAACGCCGCCGGAGTCACCTCGTCGCCACCGGTCGTCCTGACCAGGACGGACAGGCCAGCCAGGATGAGCAGGAACAGCGGCACCGCGGCCAGCATCGCGTCGAACGTGAGGGCGCTGGCCAGAAAGGGAATCCGATTCTCGTCTGCGGCTTGGATCGTTCGTCGGACGAACCCACCGAGCGAACGATACCACCCGGTGACCCGGTCGCCGTTCAGGCGACCGGCTCCTCGTCGTCGGGAACCGGCTGGCGGCGGCGGGCCCGAGCGGCGGCAAGCCGCCGCTCGAGCTCTTCCCTCGCGCCCACCAAGCTGGGGCGCTCCGGCTTCGGACGATCCGGTTCGGCGTCGCGACCAAATTCCTCGAGCGTCTCGTCGGCGAGTTCCCGGAGGCCTTTGATCCCCTTCCCCAAGTCGCGCCGGATCTCGCGACCGGACTTGGGCGCGAACAACAACGCCAACCCGGCGCCGACCGCGGCGCCAAGCAGGAGCCACTTGAGAGCGCCTCCGCCCTCCCGTTCCACGTAAACCACGTCCCGATCGTCAGGCATCTCTACTCCAGTCTGCCGGATGTTAGGAATCGGCAATAGCCGGGCCCTACTCGCCGGCTTCCAGATCGTCGACAGCGCGCACCTTCGGCTTCGCCAGGTCCCCATGTCGAAGCACCGGCGCCTTCACGTGCCGCTTCACCAGCTCGGCCGTCCCGGTCACCTTGAGCTGCTCGAACAGGAAGCGAAAGGTCTTCTCCAGATCGGCGGCGATCGCTGAGCGGGTCGCCTGGGGCAGCGACCACAATTCCCGTTTGAACGGCCCGATCGCCCGCTTCCGGGCCCGATAGTAGAACTGCTCGGGAGTGTCGTTCGCCTTCTTCTCGCTCTGCGCGTTCTGGTCCAACCAGCCGTACGCCCGGGCTCGCAGATCGCTCGGTAGCGAGGGGTGATCCATCACGATGTTCTGGAAGTTGGTCGCCAGATGGATCTCGACCGTCTCGATCCTCGGAAAGTGCCCGAACGCGTCCGGCGGCAGGGTGCTGGCGCCGTGCTGCACCGCGCCCCCCATCCCGTAGCGACGCTGGGCGGCCGCCGAGAGGGCTTCGAGCGCCACCAGGTCCAGGTTCACCTCGGCGATCGACCCATCGGGCAGCACCACGCCGCCGTGGGAGGTTCCCGTCTGGACCGAGATCTTGCTGATGCCGACCAGGTCCTTGCCTAACGTTGGGAGCGTCCGCCGGTAGCCATCCATGAACGCGTGGAGTTCCTCTACCGTGCTGTTCTTGTGGCCCACCTCACCGATCTCGGCGCCGACCGACACGGTCACGCCTTTGGGCTCGAGACCCCGAATGAAAGCGGTGATCTCGGCTGCCCGAACGTAGTTGTCACGCTGCTGGAGGTCGAGCGTCGGCTGGGCCAAGTCGACCAGGGTCGAGGTGTCGACGTCGATGTTGAAGAACCCCGCCCCCACCTCTTCGGCTATCAGCTTTTTCACCTCGCCGACCTCGCCCTCCGGATCGGTGGCGTATTTCTTGGGGTTCACCTGGCAGTGGTCGCCTTGAACGAAGATCGGCAGCGGATACCCTTCCCGAATCGCCGCCCCGATCACCACCGCCACGTACTCGGCCTGTCGCTGGTCGGTGTAGGCGATCTCCGATCGAGCGATCTCGAAAATGATCGCCCCGCCGTTGACCGCCCGCGCGGCCCGAAAGACCGCCCGGGCCGTGTCGTACGACATCATCCGGACGTTGATTGCCGGCACCGTGAACCCACCACACTCGCCGCGCCCGCGGGCCAGATAGAGATCGTGAATCGAGGCCGGGCGGACCCCGATCGCTTGTCCGATCTCCCACAGTAACCAGCGAGCGGCGTCCTGGTCGGCGCCCGTTCCGAACACAGCGGACCACACGACTTTGTCGGTGGCCGGACCGCTCAGCGCGGACCGATCCGTCACGAGGACTTCGGTGCCTCGGAGGGTGACCGCGCCGCCGTACGGCAACGCGGCGTGGGCCCTGGCTTCGGCTGTCATCGGGGTCCTCTCAGTGGCGCAAGTGATTGGCCTGGGGCCAATTTAGACACCCCCATCGGAGCCGTCAAAGGAGACTGCGGGACCGGCGGGCGCCCCTTATCCACATAACGACGTTATGTGCACGGCGTGTGGAACGTGGCCTCGGAAACGGCACTAATTGTTGAGAGCCGCCTTCGCCACCAGGTCCATGGGAGGAAACGGCTTATCCTGTCTCCGGCGACCCCTTCGGACTTTTCCTCTGTGGAGAAACGGCGGATTCCACATAACTGTGCACCTCAAATTGCCCCCTGAAATCGCCCCGATTTCAGGCCCGGCGCCATGTGGATATCGGAGAACTCCTGAGATCTTAAGTCATTATAAGTCAAAGAGATACATTCAACACGGGGCGCTGGGCCCGATTGTCAACATCGACCCGCGGACCGTGGTCGGCCGCGGGCGCCACCCCTTCCAGATCCCGGAGAGTCCGCCGATAGTGCAAAATTGGTCGTTCCGGCCCTAACATTCGCCGCCGGGATTCCGGTTTTCAAACGAGGCCGCTTTGCCGAGACAGAATCGTCGCACCAAGGTCGTCGCGACCTTGGGACCCGCCTGGGAGCAGCCCGACCAGATGCGCGCCATGCTCGACGCCGGTGTCGACGTCGTTAGGGTGAACGCGTCGCATGGGACCGCGGAGGTTCGTTCTCGCTGGATTCGCAATCTCAAGAGCGTCCAACAGCAACGGGAGAAGGCCTCGGCGATCCTGGTCGATCTTCAGGGACCTCGAATTCGGGTGGGCGACTTGGCGGAGCCGATGGGCCTCACGACCGGACAGCCGGTCGTCTTCGCCCCGGAGGATCAGGCCGGCCCCGGGGAGATTCCCACCACCTATCGAGAGCTGGCGGAGGACGTCCGCGCCGGCACCCGGATCCTCCTCGACGACGGGCTGATCGCGATCGACGTCACCAGCGTCGTGGGCGATCGGGTCCACGGCGCGGTTCGCTACGGCGGCCAGCTCAAGGCCCACAAAGGGATGAACCTTCCCGGAGTGGAGGTGTCGAGTCCTGCCCTCACCGACAAAGACCGCGAGGAGGCGATTCGCGCGGTCGAGCTCGGTGCCGATTACCTCGGGCTGAGCTTCGTCCGCCGTCCCCAAGATATCGAGGGGCTCCGCCGGCTGGTACCAAAACACGTCCGGCTGATCGCCAAAATCGAAAAGGACACCGCCCTGCAGCATCTCGATGGAATCCTCGCGGTGGCCGATGCCGTGATGGTGGCTCGCGGGGATCTCGGGGTCGAGCTTCCCTTCGAGCAGGTGCCGCTGGTGCAGAAGAAGTTGATCCGCGAGGCGAACCGCCACGGGAAGCCCGTCATCACCGCCACCCAGATGCTCGAGTCGATGATCAAGGCCCCTCGGCCGACCCGGGCGGAAGCCTCCGACGTCGCCAACGCGATCCTCGATGGGACCGATGCGGTGATGCTGTCGGCGGAAACGGCGGTCGGCGCCTATCCCCTCGAGGCGGTGTTGGCGATGGATCAGATCGCCCGCGAGGTGGAGAGCCATCGGGGGGAGGGTGAGGACCACGCCTCGGTGTGGCAGGCATCGGCGGCCCGACTCAAACAGCCCCACGTCACCGCCCGAACCGAAGACGCCATCGCGGTGGCCGTCTGCGCGGCCGCGGAGCTCCTCAAAGTTCCCCTCATCGTCTGCCTGACGAGCAGCGGGTTCACCGCCCGGACGGTTGCCTCCTATCGGCCGGCGGTCCCGATCCTGGCGGTGACGCCCGAAGAGAACACCTTCCGCCGGCTGGCGCTGATTTGGGGGGTCGTCCCGATCCTGGCCGAAAGGCGGCCCGACTACGACGCGATGATGGCCCTCTCGCGCGAGCTGATCGTCAAGAAAGGACTGGCGTGGCCCGGCGATCGGCTGGTGGTCACGGCCGGGGTGCCCTTCGACGAGGCCGGGACCACCAATCTCCTCCGGATCGAAACCGTGTAGGGCGACCGACGTGCGCCTAACGTTACTCGGGACCGGGACCTCCTTCGGGGTGCCCCAATTGGGCTGCGAATGCCCGGTCTGTCGCTCAACGGACCCGCGCGACAAGCGCGGTCGCACCTCGGCGTTGATCGTCACCGCCGACCACGCCATCCTGATCGATACTCCGCCCGAGCTGCGCTTGAGCCTCCTCGCCGCGCGCGCCACCCGGATCGACACCGTGCTCTACACCCACGAACACGCCGACCACCTCGGCGGGATCGACGACCTCCGGAACTTTTCCCTCCGCCAGCGCGCCCCGGTCCCGGCCTTCGCCTCGCCCCGCACCCTCGCCTTTCTGCGGTCGTCCTATCGCTACATCTTCGACGACGACGCCGTCCCGGTGCCGGGGACCTCCAAGCCGCGGCTCTCGCTCCACCCGATCGAACCGGGCGTCCCGTTCACCCGCGGGTCGATCGAGATCCTCCCGCTCGAGTTCGAACATGGCGCGACCCCGGTGCTCGGCTTTCGAATTGGCCGGCTCGCCTACCTCACCGACGTCAAGGCGGTCGGGCCCGCAGAACGGGAGGCCCTGGCGGGGCTCGACCTGCTGGTCCTCAACGCCCTCTGGTGGCGCCCCCACCCCACCCACCTGAGCATTCCCGAAGCGATCGCCACCGCCCAAGCCATCGGCGCCCGGCGAACTATCTTGACTCATCTGACCCACGAGACCGGACACGCCGAGCTGGCGGCCGCCCTCCCGCCGGGCATCGAACCCGGGTCCGACGGCCTCACCGTGGAGGTTTCCGAATGAAGCTGCACTACGGTCGGATGTTCACCGACAAGCTCGACGGACAACATGGAATCGCCCGCTCGCAGATCCTCGAGCTGGTGCAACGGTTCCCGACCGTCGTCGCCGAGGTGGAAGCCCGCCGAAGGCAGGGAGAGTATGGCTTCTACGACCTCGGGAGCCAGGCCGAGGTCATCCGTGGGATCCGCCGTTTTGCCGACGGAGTGGGCCAAGCCTACGACCATGTCTTGGTGCTCGGGATCGGTGGCTCGGCGCTCGGCATGAAGGCGTTGCTCACCGCGCTGAAGCCACCGGCTTGGAACGAACTCGACGACGAGGCCCGGGAGTATTACCCCCGGATCACCATCCTCGAGAACGTCGACCCGACCTCGATCGCGGCCGCGCTCCGGCGAATCGACCCCCGGCGGGTGATCGTCAACGTCATCAGCAAGTCGGGTGGCACGGCTGAGACGCTGGCACAATACCTCGTCGTGCGCGCCTGGCTCGACCAAGCCCTCGGCCCCGACGCCGCCGCCCGTCACGTCACTTTCACCACCGATCCCGCGAAAGGCCCGCTCCGGGAATTGGCCAGCCGCGAAGGCATCGCGGCGCTCGAGATCCCCCCTGAGGTGGGGGGTCGGTTCAGCGTTCTGACGCCGGTTGGCCTGCTGCCGGCGGCGATGATCGGGATCGACATCGAGAAGCTGGTCCTGGGCGCCAGAAACGCCCTCGATGAGGCGACCCGGCCCGACCTCACCAAGAACCCGGCCGGGCTGTACTCGGCCCTCCTGTGGGCGGCTGACGCGTGGGTCGGGGCGAAGATCCACGTTCTGATGCCGTACAGCGATCGGCTCCGAGACTTTGCCGCCTGGTTCGTGCAGCTCTGGGCCGAAAGTCTCGGAAAGCGGATCGATCGCCGGGGCCAGCCGATTTTTGCCGGCCCGACACCCCTGGCGGCGGTCGGGGCCACCGACCAGCACAGCCAGGTCCAACTCTTCATGGAAGGTCCCTTCGACAAGGTCGTGACCTTCATCCGGGTCGAGGCCCCTGGCGAGGACGTCCGAATCCCCCATCGATCCGATCTGCCGGAGGAGTTGGCCTACCTCCAGGGGCACACCCTCGGCGGGTTGCTGGAGGCCGAACTCGAGGCGACCGCGGCCGCCCTGGCGCGAATGGGTCGAATGAACGCCACGCTCGAGGTCCCACGCCTTGACGCCGAGGTGATGGGCGAGCTGATCATGTTCATGCAGCTCGCCACCGGATTTGCGGGAGTGTGGTATGGGGTGAATCCGTTCGATCAACCGGGAGTCGAACTAGGCAAGCGACTGACGTTCGCGGCGATGGGCCGCCCCGGGTTCAACCGCGAAGGCAGCGTAACGTTGGACCCGAGCCTCCCTCCCGACGTGGTCGGCGCGACGCGAGGATGAGCGGCCGCGGGTCGAGGGACTCGCAGCCCCCAACCTCCACGCCCCGGCCCGCGCTCGCCCTCTGGCGGCGCCGAATCGCGGCGGGCGCTTTGGTTGTCTCCGCCATCCTCCTCGGACGGCTTGCCTTTTTCAGGCTGGGCGACGCCGTTCCGAAGCTGCTTCGGGGCGGCCCCGCGGTGGCGGACGGTCCCGACGACCTCCTCCATCGGCACATCGAGATTCACGCCTGGTTCGCTGGACAGCCCGTTTATGGCCAGGTGGGGAGGGCCACCTATCCACCGGCCGCCTATCCGGTTCTCTGGCCCTTCGCCGGCTGGCTCGATCTCAAGGACTCGAGGATTCTCTGGGCGGCAACGAGCATCGCCGCCTTGGCCGTGCTGGGATGGATCGGGGTCCGTCAGGGTCACGCCCGCGGGCCTCCCCAAGCGGCAGTCATTGCCCTGTTCCTGGCAGCCACATCGCCTGTCGCCGTGACGATCGCGGTTGGACAACTCTCGATCCATTTGCTGCTGGCCGCCGTCGGCGGCGTGCTCCTGCTGGGGCGAGGGGCCGGACCGTCGAACGGCACCAGCGACGTCCCGCCGCGACTATCGACGGATCTGGCCGCCGCCATCCTGATCGCCGTTGCCTTGATCAAACCCAACTCGGCCGTTCCGTTCCTGCTGGTGGCCGGCGCGGTCGCTCGCCGGCTCCGCCCGGTCGTCTTGATCGGAGCGATCTACCTCTTCTTTACGCTGGTGGCGGATGCCTTTCAGTCGGCGGATATCGGCACCCTGATGAGCCAATGGCTCGAGATGATCCGGCGGCGAGTGCACTACGGCTGGGGCCGAGCGAACCTCCACCTGTGGCTCGATGCCGTTCCCCTGCGTCAGTGGCGGATGCCGGCTTCCCTGCTGGCGCTGGTCGCCCTGGGAGTCTGGACCTGGCGAAACCGGCGCGCCGACCTCTGGGTGCTGATGGGCGTGGCGGCAATCGTGACGCGACTCTGGGCCCACCACCGGTTTTACGATGACGTGTTGTTGTGGATCCCCGCGGTCGCGCTGCTTCGCTTCGTCAACCGCCCACCCGACGGCCTGCTGGGCGCCACCTTCCGGCTCCTCCTCCTGGGACTTCTCGCAGGACCGCTTCTGTTGCCCTACGAGTTCTATGGCAAACGCGGCACGGAAGCCCCGGTGCTAGAGTGGGCGCAGGTGGTCACCTGGATCGTGGTCATGGGGTATCTCGCCTGGCAGGGTCCCAAATGGGTGGGTGGCGAAACGGCTGCCGCCAAAGGGAACCCGCCGGCTACGCCGCATCCGAGCCGGCGGTAATCGCGGACCCTGCGGGCGACCGAACGCCGACCCGGTGACGAAAGGGGATCGAGCGGCCTGGCTAGGTGTCCGCCTGACTCCCGTCGTACCGACGGCCGCTCCACGGGTCGAGGATCGGGACCCCTAGCCCAGCGGTATCCCGGACGTTCCGGGTCACCAGCGTCAAGCGGTGAGCGAACGCGGTGGCAAGGAGAAGGCCATCGACGACCGGCAACCCGGACCGGCGCCCCGAGAGGCGACCCCATTCGAGGGCCACTCGTTGGTCGATCCAAACCACCCGATCGCGGAATAACTCGGGGAGTTCGGTGGTGAGCCACGCCGCCAATTCTCGTTTCCGACGGCCTTCGGTCATCAGCTCCACGCCTTTGGCAACCTCGCCAAGAGTGCACACGCTGATGGCCATGTCGACCGCCGGATGACTGCCGAGCCAGGCGAGAACCCGGGGCTCGGGCCGAGGCCGACCGGGTTCCGAGATTACCATCGTGTCGAGCAAGAACTTCACAACGGGACGTCCCGGCCCGGGTCTCGGCTCCGCTCGATGGTGATCTCGCCGGCCGCGAGGGCCGCTCCGAGCGGGGAGCGGCGAAGGGCTTCGACCAAGTTCACGTTGCCTCCAGTCAGTCGTTCGTAATCGTCGACTGCAATGACCACGACCGCATCGGTGCCGTGGAGGGTAATGCGTTGCGGGCCATGGGCTCGGGCCTCCCGAACGAGGGCACTGAGCCGATTCTTGGCGTCCTGAAGAGTCCATCGAGTCAACGCGACCACCGCCGAATTGTGGCTAGCCAAGCTAGCTGGATTCTGGAGTGGCTGTCAACGCCACATGGTGGAGGGCAAGGTCCGTCATGGGGTCCAATCTGCTTCGGTCCAAGCCAAGCTAGGTCTTTCTCGCGAAGGAAGCGTCACCCTCGACCCCGGCCTCCCTCCCGACGTCATCGGGCGTTAGCAAACAACCGTTGGTCCCCCAGTTGCCCTAACTCCCGGGGAACCCGACCTCGAGCCAGGGCGATCAGCCCCGGCGTCAGGCCGCTAACTCTCTGAGGAGAAAAGAGATGGACCTACTCCGCCGACTCCAGTCGATCCTCGCTCCGCCACCCATTCCGGCAAACGATTCCTATCAGAGACGGTCCGATCCGGCAGGAAGGACACCGAGCTTCAGCATCGCCCTGGCGGACGCGACGGGCGAGCAACCCGCGATCGAGGTCACCGGCGTCCGGCCGGCTCGCTCGGCGGCGATCGGCCCCTCGAAGACTGCCGGCCCGACGGTGCTCCCGGATCCGGAACCCCGGGAGGTCGCGGTCGGGCCGAGTCAGGCGGGGCTCGAGGAAGCGCCTCTGAGCCTTGGAGAGGCCCTCACGCAGCTCAGGGGTGCCCCAACTATCAAGGGGAGCGACGACGGCGCAGGCAAGCCACCGGCGTCGGCCAGCGCCGCCTCAGGCCCCGAGGCGGCGGCCCCGACCACCCCCGCAGCCGCCCTTCCCCCGCTCGGAGTTCTCTGGTCCTCCCTGGCCCTTCGGGGGAGTGGCGCCAGCGGTCCGGGGATCGGCGGGACGGACGCCGAGGCACTGACGAGCCTCATCGTCAAACACGGTTACTACAGCAACCCGAGCCATCACGGCGTGAAGGAAAACCAGGAAGCGCGGCTCTTTCGAGACGCGGTGGCCAAGGGGTATGTCGATGACTCCGCCGAGGGACTCGGGACGCTGCTGAGCTACCTGAGCAAGGGTAGTTTCGGTCCGGATTCCCGTCCCCCGACGATGACCGCGTATTTCAATCAGTTTTACGCCGCTGAGCGGGCCGCGGGCCACTAAGTCGGTGATTCGGTTGCCCGAAAACAAGAAGCCCCGCCTTTCGGCGGGGCTTCTTGTTTCCGTCCTGCGGCTACTACCAGATCATGGAAGCTGGGTGAGCAGACCAGCCGCACCCTTGACCCCGATGGCACCCCAGTCACCGGTGGCAAGGCCACAAGGACTGGTCGCCGCCGGCTTCGCAATCGAATACGTCCAGAACCGGTTGAGACCGTTATCGGTCAGCGTTGGAGCCGGGAACGCGCCACAAACGATCACCGTGGCGGGACCGGGTGTTACATCACCTCGAACCAGCAAGGCGGTGGAGAAGAACGGCGCCACGATCGAGGTGCTGGCCATGTGTTCGGCCATGAGCGTGCTCGTGGGGATACTCGCCGGGAGAATCTTCCACGCGATGAGGTCGGCGCCACTCCACTGCTCCGCGACATCTGACGTCTGGGCGGTCAGCAGGGCAGTACCGACTGAACCCGAGACCTCGCTGGCGACGTCATAGGCGATGGCGCTCACGTTGCCCGGATTCATCTCGTCGTTGGTAAACGTGCCGATAGTGTTGTATTGCGCCGCTACGGCCGTCTTGCCATCCACCACGGCGCAACCAGCGTACGGCGCACCGGCGCCGGAGCAGGTCACGTCGATCCGGCCGAAGAAGAACGGATCGGTCACCGTGGTGGCGGTGAGAATGTTGGTGAGCACCGCGTCCCACCGGGCCGCGCCGGCAATCGCGCTGAGCGGCTTGGTGATGGTGTGCGGCAGGTTCGGGTACGTCACGGCCAGGTCGGCCTCGATGATCTCGAGATCGTCCGAGCCGAACAGGAAGAAGTTTGCCGGCTGCCCCGCGGTGTACAGCGGAGTCGACGCCCCGATTGCCGCCAAAGTCGGCGGAGCCAGGTGGTCGCGGGCGAAGTTACGGGTGATCGTGGTCGCCGCATTACCCGCTCGGTCGATCACGTTGCCGTTGTAGGTGTAGTAGCCGATCCCGAGGCCGCAATCGAGGGCCACCAGCACCGGCGACCGGACGTAGTTATCCGACAACACCGTCGACAGAGGATTGGTGAACGTGGGGCACGAAGTAGCACCCGACGGAGCAAGACGCGCCAGCGTCTGCGAGGCCGGGAACCCAGCTACCGCGTTCTGGTTGAAGCCAGACCGGGTGTCGAGCGCCTCGAGGCCCCACACATCCGTCGCCGGCATCACCGGCTTGGGAGCGCCGTCACCGTAGATCGTGGTGTTGGCCGTGGCGCTGACCGACGCGACGGTGTTGGGCGCGATGCTCGGCGTGGTCGGCGGCGCGATCACCGTTCCAGCCAACCGGGACAACGCCGCCACCTTGTCGACGCCGAAGTAGTTGGAACCGCCGGTGCTGCCGGCGTTGCCCAGCTGGTCTTGAGCGTAGGTGCAGATCCGCTTGCCCCAATCAGAGGAGCTCGCGGCGCTGTTCGAGCTGGTCGTTGTTTCCGGGAAGTCGTTACCCGTGGTCACGACCGTGCTGCCGCAGCCGGCCGAGGCCGGAATGAAGCTGCCGTCGGCATACTGACGGGCCTGCGGGTAACCGGCCGCGAGACCAACGCCGCCATCCGACGCGCCAAGGTCCTGCGAGAACGCGTAGCTAGCGTTGACCCAGCGCTGATCGAACAGGTCGTTGAACGCCACGTTGCCGATCGACACACTGGTCAAAATGTTGTCGATGTACGCCGGACCGGGCGCGTTGCCCACCGGCGGGCAGAACATGTTCCACCGGTTCTCACCGTTCACCAGGAAGGCCGACCCGACGGTGTTGATGTCGGTGTAGCCGCCGCAGGAGGAATTCTCCGGCTTGACGAGCGGAGTGCCGTCCGGACCGGTGGCCCCGGTGGCATAGGTGGTAGTGACGTCCTCGAGGACTGAGTTGCCGCCCTCGGTGGCGGCGCAGGTGTAGGTGCCGGCGAGCCCGATCCCACCGGTCGCCGAAGCGGAACCGCCGACCAGGTTGTTCGAGCCACCGCAGAGATCGGAATCGAGCGCCACGTTGGTCGGGACTGCCCGCCCGAAGGCGAGGTAGTCGTACCCGGAGACCTCCTGGGTGCCTTTGAAGTAGGTGTTCCCGTCGTTGGTCGACACCGCCGAAGGCGTGCTGGTGGTCTCCTTCAGCTTGGCGGTCCGGGTCCCAACCCGACGGCGGACGACCGCGTCCGGGTTGTTCATGACGACCGGGATCGCGTTGGAGGCGATCGGGGTGGTCGAGCCGGAGACGAACAGATTGGCCGTGATGGCCGAGTTGCCGTTGAAGACGACCGGGACGAAGATCCCGCCGTTCTCACGCAGCTGGGCCGTGTTGGTGCTCAGGATGACCACGGTCGGAGCGGTTTCCGGGGTGTCCGGAGCGCGGGCCGGCGCGGCCGAGGAGAACGCCTGGCTGGCGACCACCTGGCCACCGATCAGGGCATCGACTCGGGTGATGTTCCGGGAGCCTGGCTCGACGTTCAAGGCGATTTCGATCTGCCCGAAGACGTTGACCAGGTTGACCGGGACGTTGTTGGTGCCGTTGTTGAAGGTCACGGCCTGGATCTGGACCGTGGCCGGGCTCGGCACGATGACCGTCAACGCCAAGAAACCGCACTTGGTGTTGTCGGCGTTGGAGCAAGCCCGGATGTTGACCGGCCCACCCAACCCGTTCGAGTTCGCGGTCACCAGACCGGTCGCGTTGACCGTGGCGATCGTGACGTCGAGCGACGTCCAGGTGACGGCCTGGGACGGGTTGTTGGTGCCCTGGACCGAGGCCGAAGCCTGGAGGGTCTGGGCGGGGGAGTTGGTCGTGCCGGCGTTGATCGTGGCGCTCGACGGGGTCACAGTAACGCCCGTGACTGTCGTGCCGACCACGTTGAGGGTCGCCACCCCGTTGGCGGTGGCACCACCCGTGGCGCAGGTCGCAGTCGCGCGAACGGCCACCGGGCCGGTGGCGGCGGCGGCGGCGATGCTGACCAGACCGGTCGCGCTGACCGAGGCCCGAGTCGCGTCGCTGACGCTCCACGTGACGGCGGCCGCGCATCCGGCGCTCTGGGTCACTGCGGCGGTCATCTGGATGTTCTGCCCAGGACTGACCTGGACTCCGTCGGGCCCGACCGTGACCGACACAGTCGGCGGCGGCGGCGGCGGCGGCGGCGGCGGCTCGGTAATCGTGACATCGTCACCGCAGCCAGCGAGGCTCGCGGCCACGATACCGGTCACCAACATGGAACGATAAAGCTTGTTCATGCAACTCCCCCTATGAACGTTAGACTGCACGAGTGAAAGCCACCACTTCCACCAAAAAACGAACATTACGAACAACGGCTGTTGCGCCTATTCCGACGAAGTGTAGCGAAGACGACGACCCGGCGCTGTGAGCCAGCGCACAGTTGCGCCTGCCCACACCCGATCGAGCTTGCATCTCCGCGCTTCGATTTTTTTCCGCAATCGCACTCGCCGCGCAGTCGAGAAAGCCCCCTCGTCGCCTGGCTCGACTGCTCCCCGCCCGAGTGCAATTTCGTGGAAATCGGATAGATAACGACGCGCCAAGTTAACGCGACCCCTCCCCCAGGTCAAGCACGCAACCCCGCTCCGCCAAATACCTTGGACGCCCAATCCCCACTCAACCCTCGCGAGACGCCAACCGAAACCCAAAACTGCAGACCGTAGCTCGGCGGCGTCCAAGAGTCGATCGGCTCCAGGGCAAGCCTCATGCCGCAACTGCAAGATGTGACGCACGTTACCGCCAGCGGACCGATTAGCCGCCAAGTGACTGATTGTCGGTCAAATGGGCCAGGACCTGGCCCCGGCGGTTCGCAACACCGGCTGTCAACGATTTTCAGGGTTTGTTCGGGGCAGATCCGGCTACCGGGCCTCTTTCCGCTTCTTCCCCTTCAGGGGTTTGACCTCGAACTCGAGCTCGAGCCCGATGACGTGAAACGCCCGGTTGTAGCTCTTGGCGTAATCGGGCCGGTAGATGTAGAAAACGTCGACTTTCTGGTTCTTCGCGTACTCGAGTTTGACGCCCAGGGTGTTGCGCCAGTTGTCGACCAGGTAACCGCCCTCAAACTTGAAAAAGGGCTCGCTCGATCCGTGGAGGACCACCCCCTTCGCCACCGGGAGCTTGGCCTCGAAGCGGGTTCGCAACAACGCATCGTCGTCGCTCGACTGCTCGTCGTTGCCCGCGAAGTTCTGGCGCTGGTACTGCAGCATCGATCGGAACCCCGCCCCGACCTTGCCGACCTTACCGTCGACCTCGGCGCCGACCGCCAATCGATGGAACCTCCCCTCGTCGACCAACGCCAACCGATAGCCGGCCATGACTTTGAAGTGACTCCCGAACCCCCGGGCCACCTCCGGAGTGAAATACGACCCGCGATAAGTGCCGATGTCGTCGACCATCCGAAGTCGATATTGAAGCGACGCCGCCCACCTCTTGGGTAAGTCGAGCCGGAGCGACGCGCCGATCCAACCCTGAAGGTCGGTGGGATCCGCCCGACTGGTCTGGGCCCCCGCTTCAGGAGTCGCGACGACGATCACCGCGGTGAGCGCGGCGACATACCTGCCGATCACGGAACGAAAGTCGCCAGCAGGGCGCGTCGGCTTCGCACGTGGGCCTTGAGATTGGCGTGGGCGTTGACGAATTGCGCCGAGCTCGAGAGGAACGTGCATCCCGGTTGCTCGCCGTTCGGACCGGTGACATGGGGCGCGATCAGATCGCGGTATCGATCCAACAGGGCCACCATTCGGTCCTCGGTGAAGACCTCTCGATAGAACGCCCGCAGGTGATTCAGATAGACCTGGAAGTACACCGAGTCGGCCACCAGATAGTGGATCAGCGGCCAGCTCTGGTCGACCTCGTTCATGGTGAGCGAGCGACCGTTCCGGAGGCTCGCTGGACCGGTGATCGCCCCAGTGAGCCCCGGGTTGCCGCTCAACGACAGGTTGTGGTCCCACGGAATCCACAGTAGCCGCCTCGCGGAGTGGTGGTAGAGGTAATAGTTGTGGGCCAGGCCACCGTAGCTATCCCAGTTGACGATCGCGTTGCTGACCGCCAGCCACTTGAGGAAATGGTCGACGTTGAAGGCCCGCTCCAGATCGGCTCGCCATCCGGACGGGTCGCTCGAACGAAGCGCACTGTTGAGGGCGGCGATCATCGCCCGAACGTCCGAGTGGTCGGCGGCGGCGTTGACCTTCTTCTCGAACTCCGCCGCCACGAAGGTTTGGAACCGGGATTCCGGCTTGTAGATGTTTCCGGCGTCCTCCCCGAACTGGTCTTTCACCATGGTATCGTCAATCACCTCGACCATGGTATAGACTCCGCAATATTTCAGGCCCTCGCCAAAGTCGATGAAGACTCGGGTGAAGGCGGTGCGGGCCGCGGGGACACCGGCGATTCGGAAAATGTCGGCGGCGGTCTTTTCCCGAATCAGGGAATTGTCCGACCATCCCGGCGACATCGACAGCTCGCGGAAACCGTAAAATCGCTGATTGGCTATCGCCGGAATCGAATCCTCGAACTCATCGAATTGGAGCCGGAACGGGAGTTTGTAGATGGCACCCCGCCAGGCGAACGAAAGGCTGGAGTTTCCTTTCAGGCGAAACCCCACGTCTCTCCACTGCTTCTGGTTGAACCGGAGGGCGACGGCCACGTACGCGGGGTCGGTGGTCGGGAACTGCCCGCCCCCGCCGGGACCGGCAGCTTCGAAATCGCCGAAATCGAACCCCCACAGGCTCGTCATGTTGGCGCGAATGGCCGTCCATTGCGCCGCAGTCATCGCAATTTCGATCGTGTTGACGGCGTCTTGGGGGAAGACCACCTGGTAGTTGGGGGGTCCTCGTCCATGGGTCGCCGGGGTCCAATCGGGGTTGTAGACAACTGGATCGGCGGGTTCGGGACCAGCGGGGTTTTCCCGACAGCCAGCCGCGACGATCGCCAGCGCGGCCGTCAGCCACCGTCTCATCAGGGCCGTCCGTCGGGTCGCACCGCGGTCGCGATTCGTGCCACCGTGGTTGCGGCGTTCGGATCGAACCGCTCGGAAACGAACCCGACCCTGCCATCGTCGCCCACGACGAAGGCCGCTCGGCCGTTGGCGCCCACGCCAAACGCGCGGCCGGCGTGACCGGTCGAGTCGGCGAGGAGCTTGGCCCGATCGTTAGGGAGTCCGCCAGCCACGAGGGCCACCTCGCCGGGAGTACCCCGCACCACCCCGACGAGGACCGCTGCCGGCCAGGCCGAATCGGCCGCCGCCGCGACCGCGCTCCACCATTGGCTCTCGTTCCGCGGCCCGAAGACGATCACCAGCACTCGTCCCAGTTCGGCGGACCGGCGAAAGGGCTGATCGGCGGGCCCCGGCCCCGCCGAGGTGAAGTACGGAAGCACGATCTCGGGGGCCCGCTGTCCAGGTTTCGGCCTCCCCACGACGCCCGCCCGGATCGGCTCCTGCGAGTAGCCTGATTCCGTCCCGACGGCGGCCGCCAGCGCGACGGCGAGCCCGATCGTCCTCACCGACCGATCAGCTTTCCGATCTCGCCGACGAGATCCTGATCGGTCCCCGATCCGGTGTAGGCAACGATGCCCTTGGCGTCGACGATGACGATGAACCCAGTGGTGGGCACGTCGTAGGCCCGGGAGCTGACACCGGTGTCATCATACAGAGGAATGAAGGGCGGACGGTGTCGATTCAAGTAGCGACGGACCCGTTCCCGGGACTCGTTCACGGTGACGTTGACCCCGATGATCGTGACTTGATCTCCATACTTGGCATGCACCGCCTCGAGCTTGGGAAGGAGGCCACTGCACACCGGGCACCAGGTTGCCCAGAACTCCAGGATCACCGGTTTCTTCCCGAAGTAGCCCGCAAGGTCGACAGGCTTGCCATCCAGGTCGTTGATGGCGATCGCGGGGGCCTTGGTACCGACCGGGATCCCGGAATCGAATTGGGCGTGGAGGGGGGCGGATAGGACGGATAGGACGGATACGACGGATAGGATAAGACGGATAGGACGGATAGGACGGATAGGACGGATAGGACGGATAGGACGGATAGGACGGATAAGACGGATAGGACGGATAGGACGCTTACTGGGAGCCGGGATCACGGCCAGGCAGCGCATATCCGTCTTATCCGTCCTATCCGTCCTATCCGCCTTATCCGTCTTATCCGTCTTACCCGTCTTAGTCAGATCCATACTGTCCCCATTCGAATGAAATAATACTCCGCCATCGCCAGCATCAGGATGCCCGCCGCTCGCTTGATCCAAACGGTCCAGCGACCGGGTTTCGGGAGTGCCGCGAGGAAGCCCGAGAACACCCCGACCCCGATCAGCAGCGCGGTCATCCCGAGGCTGAAGACGAAAAGATAAATGAAGCCCCAAGCCGCGCTCTGGGTGGCCCCAACGAAGGTCAGCACGGCGGCGAACGCGGGGGCACCGCACGGCGCCGCCACCAGGCCGGAGGTGGCACCCATCAGGAAAACCGCCCCCAGCGACCGCCCCCCGAATCGACTGGCCCACGCCAGGATCCGCTCGGGCACCAGTACTGGTATCGCGTCGATCATCGCGAGTCCCGAGAGCAGGAGCAGATTGCCCATCAGGAAATAGGCCCACGGGTTGGAGCTGATGGTGCCGAAAAGACTCCCGGTCAGCCCGGCGATCAGCCCGAGGGTCGCATACACCGCCGCGAGCCCCACCGCATAGGTCAGGCTCATCGCGACGGTGCGCCACCGCGACCGACCGACCGCCCCCGCGCCGCCCAACACACCCGCGGTGATCGGGATCATCGGGTAGACGCATGGAGTGAGGCTGGTGACGAGGCCGGCACCGAAGAGGACGGGAAGGGCCGCCACCGGGCGGTCGAACAGGGAGCCGTCGATCACGGCGGGGCGGACGGGCGGGCCGTGCCCTCCACCGGATACCTCGCGGCGACGTAGTCGTCGAGGATCGCCAGGAACTCGGACACGATCCCCTCCCCCTTGAGGGTCTTCAGGAGCCGCCCGTCGACAAAGACCGGCGCCTTCGGCTCTTCGAACGTCCCCGGCAACGAGATCCCGATATTGGCGTGCTTCGACTCGCCGGGGCCGTTGACGACGCATCCCATCACCGCGACTTGCATGGCTTCGACCCCGGGTCTGGTGGTCCGCCACTCGGGCATCTTGGCTCGGAGGTAGCCTTGAATGTCTTCGGCCATCGCCTGGAAAAAGCTGCTGGTGGTTCGGCCGCAGCCCGGACAGGCGGTGACTTGCGGAACGAAGTGCCGCAGCCCGAGACTCTGGAGGACCTGTTGCGCGACCCGGACCTCTTCGGTCCGATCGCCACCGGGCGACGGCGTTAGGCTGACCCGGATGGTGTCGCCGATCCCCTCCTGGAGCAGGATCGCCAGCCCGGCCGTGCTCCCGACGACGCCCTTGATCCCGAGGCCCGCCTCGGTCAGTCCAAGGTGGAGCGGGTAGTCGCACCGACCGGCCAACTGGCGAGAGACGTCGACCAGGTCCTGGACCCCGGAGACTTTGGCAGACAGGATGATCCGATCGCGGGGCAGGCCAAACGATGCGGCCAGCGCGGCCGACCGGACGGCGCTCTCGACCATCGCCTCCATGGTGACTTCGCGGGCCGGCCGCGGATCGGCCCGACCGGCGTTCTCGTCCATCAGCGTCGTCAGCAATTGCTGATCGAGCGACCCCCAGTTGACTCCAATCCGGACCGGCTTCTCGTTGGCGATGGCGACGTCGATGATGGCCTTGAAGTGCTCGTCGTGCCGCTTCCCACCGACATTGCCCGGGTTGATTCGGTACTTGGCGAGCGCCCGGGCGCACTCCGGGTGCTTGCTGAGCAGGAGGTGGCCGTTGTAGTGGAAATCGCCGACGATCGGCACCGGGGTGCCCTGGCGGCTAGCCTCAGCGACGATCGCGGGGACCGCTCGGGCTGCGGCGTCGGTGTTGACGGTGATCCGGACGATCTCGCTGCCCGCCCGCGCCAGCGCCACGATCTGTTCGGCAGTCGCGGCGACATCGGCCGTCTCGGTGTTGGTCATCGACTGGACCACCACCGGGTGGCCGCCGCCGACCGGTACGCCGCCGACCCAGACCGTGGGCGTGCTTCGGCGGGAGGCGGTGGTCATGGGGGAAATATAAGACGGGTAGGACGGGTAGGACGGGTAGGACGGGTAGGACGGGTAAGACGGGTAGGACGGGTAGGACGGGTAAGACGGGTGGGACGGGTAAGACGGGTAGGACGGGTAGGACGGGTAGGACGTCTTATCCGTCTTATCCGTCTTATCCGTCTTGTCCGTCCTACCCGTCTTATCCGTCTTGCTTCACGCCAATCCCAACTGCTTCACCAATCTCTTCCAGTCGCCGTCGGATATCGTCCCCTCCGCCTTGAGCGGAGAAAGCGCCGCCATGATCTCCGCCCGGGTGCCACCGATTTGGCGGTCACGGAGTTCGGAAATCATCCGAGAAAAGCGATGCTCGTACTCGTTTGCGTTGAACTTGCCCGATTGACGCCCGTCGTGCAGGGTCTTGAGCTCTTGGGCAACCCGGGTGGGAGTGATCGGGGTCAGTTTTTCGTCGGCCATCGGTCTTGGCTCCAGCGGTCGAGAGGATCGGGGTGACCCGGGAGCCCACTCTGGCTATCCCGGGGAGGGTTGAACGCTCGCCCGTTCCGGCGGGTTGCACAAGTGGTTGGCACTGGGCAGCTCCGCCGCGCTCGCTGCCGGGTCCGCCTCGGCGGGGGGGGCCTCGGCCATTGGCAGCCGCTGGACGGGCGCGTCGGCGACCATTTCAGAAAACGCCCGGACGACTTCCGGATCGAGTTCTCGGCCGGCTTGCTCCTGCAGATAGGTAAGGGCCTGTTCGGGCTCCCAAGCCTGGCGGTAGGGACGGTCGGTACAGAGAGCGTCGTAGATGTCGCAAACGTGAACGATTCGACTGGCGAGGTGACAGGCCCGCGGGAATCGCATCGCGGGGTACCCCTCGCCGTTGAGGAAGATGTGATGCTCGTAGGCGACGACCGCCGCCAAACCGAGGCCGCGTTCGCGTTCGAGGATCATTCGGGCACCGGCGACCGGATGCCCCTGAATCACCTTCCGCTCTTCGTCAGTGTAGCGGCCCGGCTTCACCAGCAGGTCGTGGGGGATGGCCACCTTGCCGATGTCGTGGAGAAGCCCGGCCACTCCGATCGCCCGCACCTCGCCGGGCGAGAGGCCCATTCGGCCGCTCAAACCCATCGCCAGGACCGACACGTTGCAGGCGTGGGTCGTGGTGTACTGATCGTACTGTCGGAGAGTCAGGAGGGGGACCAACATCTGCTCGTCGCGGTGCATCGCGGCGGCCAAGGAATGGACGACCGCCTCCGCTTCGGTCATCGGAATCTCGTGGGTCCGGGCCACCTCGTCGTGGATCCACTGGACGGCGGCGATTTCTTCGTTCAACGAAATCGCGATCTCATCGGGCCCGCCTCGAAAGTCTTCACCCCCGAGGCCCACCCCGCCGCCGCCGGCCTCGTCCCCCCGTCCAGCTCCCCGTCCGGAGCCGGGGTCCTTGATTTTCAGGAGCCCGAACCGAATCGCCGGCCGGACCAGCTGGCGGCTCTCGGCGGTATCGACGCAGCGACCCACCAGCTGCCGGAATAGCTCGTCGAGAAACCCGTCATAGGCCTCCTTGGTGACGTCGGCGTCAATCTCGATCCGCTCGATCCGGGCCGCCGAGAGCTTGGAGGCCCAGTCCCAGGTGCCCATTTCCGACATGACCCGGGTGCCGGCAACCGCTTCGCCGCCGAGGAACGAGTACTCGACGCAGGACGATGCCGCCACCAGCTTCAGGAGTTGCTCGTACGAGGCGTCAAAGGCTCGGCTCCGGGCCGGGTGCCCGTGATCGTAGAGCGACATCGTGGCGAGGGCCTGACCGAGCGAGACGAGAAACGCCGATTCGGGCGTCATTGCTGACCTCCGCGGCGAGCAGCCGCTTCCAGTTCGGGGTCGCCGGAGCGCGCCGCCAGCTCGAGGGGCCGGGAGGCCGACGGATGGTCACCCCACCGGGCGGCGAGCACCGCCAGCTTCGCCAAGACCAGCGGGGACTTCGGAGCAAGCCGCTTCCGGCGAAACCAACCCCGCTGAACAATGAGATTGCCCACGAGCCAATCGCGGATGCTGGGGACGTCGAACTGCGCCAGGATCCCGATCGCCCTCGCTTTGAGCGCCGCGCTCCGGCGGGGGCTGTTGAGCAACAACATCAACCGGGTCAAGGACTGTCTCGGCATCTCCTCCAGCCCGGCCGTGACGGCGACTTCAACGACCCGCTCGTCGTCGTCCGCCAGCGCGAGATGGATGGCTTCGTCGCGGTCGGTGGGATGGCGCATCATCAGTCGGAGCGCTTCTACTCGGACCAGCGGCTCGGGCGCGGTCGCGTACGAGCGAGCGCTGAACCCATCGGGAAGGTCCGCTACGCTGGAGAGCACCTGGAGCAAGTCACGCCGGTTGCCGCCATCCGCCAGCTCGATCCGCTTGAGGAGGGCAAACGCCGGCCCTTGTCCCAACGACAGGATCCGTTCAGCGATTTCGCGCCGGGATTCGGCCGGAAGATGGAGCATTCGGTCGAGGAGGATGTCGACACCTTCCTCGCTAACGAAGGGGATCAATCGCCTCACGACCGCTGGGTCGACGCGACCGTGCAGGACTCGGCGGAGCTGCCCGGGGGCCACCAGCGCCCGCCAGATCGCGGTCGCGGCCCGATTCGGCATCGGTACTTCCGCCAGCAGCTGGACGAGTTCGTCGACGTCATCCCCGGCCACGACCATCTCGACCGCTTCGAGGACCAGTTCGCCCGCGGCTTCGGTCTCGATGGCGATCTGGAGGAGGCGAAGGCCCTCGGGTGCCGGGGCTGCCCCCTCACCGCTCACCATGTCGTGGCGGGCCAGGCTGTCGAGAATCCAGGCGTGCTTCTTGGTGTTGGGGTCCAGCGTCCAGTCCTCGACGAGAGCCTTTACCATCTGGCGCAAATCGCGCTCGCCCGTCGGACGGCGCGATCCCGCCGAGCGGCCTTGGCCGGCAAGTTTCCGGAGGAGCCGAAGGAACACGGTCGAGAAACCCTGTTTCTGAGCTCGGGCGGCCGATTCGACGAGCTCGACCAGGGCGAGGGTGGGTAGCCATTCCACGGCGGGGAGGAGATTGGCGAGGCCATCTCGCTTTCCGAGGTCGATGTCGAGGAGCATGGTGATGGCGTCGCGCGGCAGGGTGGCCAACAGGTCGCCCAACCGGGCCTCGGCCGCTTCGCGCTCGGCACCGCCGAGGGTCTGGGTCACCCTCCCGAGCCGCTCCAGGACCGAGGCCAGAGCGGCCCGTGCCTCCGGGGCCCGAAGTCGCTCGACCAGGGCCTGGGCGTAGCCATCGCTTCCGGGGCCGTGTCCCTCGCCGAAACCTCCGCCGGTGCCCGAGCCGCCCCGGCCCCCGTCGCCCCAACTGACCACGCTGGCCAACTCCTGCCAGAGCCGATCGGTTTCGGCGCCGGCGCCCTCCTCACGAAGAGTGAGGGCATCGAACGCGATCGGGTTGATCTCGACGTTGGGCGTCGGCGATACCACCGGTTCTTCGGGGCCCCGGCGGCCCCGAAGGGGTTCGGCGGCGAGCACCTCGAGGGCGGCCGTAAACTCGGTCCGAGTCACCGCCGAGTGGAACGAGATCGCTCCGACCTGCCGGCGGTGGAGTCGAGCGGCCAGATCGTTGATGATGAAATGGGCGGGATCGGTGACGGCGTCGCCAACCACCAGCTGGTTGCGGGCCACCCCGACCCGGATGGTCGGCTCCCCTTCGAACAGCTTGCCTAACGCCCGAAATGCGACGTCGACCGCGGCCTGTCGCATCGGATGTCCGGACGGATAGGCCCGGAGCTTGTGGAGCCCGACCCCCAACTGCGCCAAAAAGCCGGCGATCTCCGGGGACACCGGGGTGGTCGTCGGGGCGAGGGCGGTCTCGGTCACAGCCCGCTCTCCAACCGGCGTAAGTGGTTCTGGCGCCTACCCATAGCGGGGAGCTGAGAGGCAGGAACCGCGCCAATTCCCGCCCCTCCGCCACCTAACGTCAAGTGGAGCAAATGCAAGGAGTTACCGAAAGGGAGACCGGGCCAACCGGCCCTGGCGAATCGAGCTTCCCGCGTCGGGGTCGGTACTCCGCGAAGGCGTTCGGGGCTCCGCCGCGGTCACCGTCGGGAACCGGACCAGGCGGTCCGGGACCGTGAAGGCACGGCCCGGGAGATTCACTCGAGGGCGCCTAACGACGGCCCGGGGAGCGAGCGTCGGCTTCGGTCGGTGCCGGCCAGGCCGAGACCCACCAACGCCAAACCGCCCGCGGATGTCGGGTCCGCGGGCGGTTGGCGTTGCGACGATCAGCGGGCGGCGATCAGCCGCACTCGCTGAAGCCGCACACGTGACACTTCGCGCAACCTTCCGCGAATTCCAGCTGGGAGCCGCAGTCAGGGCACGACCCGGTCAGGGTCTCTTGCATTCCGCCAAGCGCCATTTGCTCGTTTCCGCGGACCACCAACTGGGTGGTCGGCTCGGCGACGAGACTGGCGGTCCCGGCGCTTGGCAGCAGCTCTTGTTGGATTCCCTGCTTCTCCTGCATCCACCGCTCCAACGCGATCCCGACGGCGTCCGGCACCGACATCACCTTGTGGGGTCCCAGGCCCATGGTCCGGTCCGAACTGATGCCGCGGAGCTGGCGGTGGATCTCCTTGATCGGAATCCCGGAGCGGAGGGCCAACGAGATCAATCGGCCGAGGGCTTCGACGTCGGCCATCAAGGCGCCGCCCGCCTTGCCCAAGCTCATGAACACCTCGAACGGTTGGGCTTTGTCGTCCTCGGTGATGGTGACGTAGAGGGTGCCGAGCGGGGTTTCCAGCCGGCGAACCGATCCCCGGAGGAGTTCCGGCCGCGACCGTTTCTGGCGGCGTTGGAGGCTCTCCGACTCGAGCTCGTGGACGATCTTTCGGAGTCGGTCGTTCTCGGTTCGTAGCTCGGCCAACTCGCCGTGAAGATCGGCGCTTCCCTCGCGAGGGGCCGGCGCACCGAGGTTGACGATCGCGGTGGCTGCCGGCTGTTCGGCCGTCACCATGATGTCGAGATCTTCGCGGGCCTCGGCGTGGCCGGACCGGGTGGCGTCCTCCTGGACCTTCTTCGCGGTCGCCCCCGCGGAAAGCACTTGGAGGTCGCGGCTGCCGTCCCGGTACACCGTGACCCCCTTGCAGCCAAGCTGGTAGGCGAGGCGATAGATCTCCGCCACGTCCTGCTCGGTGGCGGTATTGGCGAAGTTCACGGTTTTCGAAATGGCGCTGTCGTTGGCTTCCTGGAAGGCCGCTTGCATCCGAGTATGCCATTCCGGAGCGATCTCGTTGGCGGTGACGAACACCCGCCGCCACTTCTCGGGGACTTCTGGTTGGCGGGCGTGTCCGGTCCCGGCCACCCGTTGCATCAGGTCCTCGGAATACCAGCCCTCTCGTTTGGCGATCGCGACGAAATCTTCGTTGACGTCCGGCATCAGGACGCCAGCCTGATTCCGCATGAAGGCGACGGCGAACAGCGGCTCGATCCCGGAACTGCAGCCGGCGATGATCGAGATGGTGCCGGTGGGCGCGACGGTGGTGACGTTGCAGTTCCGGAGTCGGCGCATCGGGCGAATTCGCTTGCCGTCCTTGTCGCGAGCGCAGCTGGCATCCGGACCCCAGATGCTCCGTTCCCACTCCGGGAAGGCGCCTCGCATCCCGGCCAACCGCTCCGACTCGACTTTGGCCTCCTCGTCGATGAACCGCTGGATCTTGCGGCCCAGCTCGACCGCATCGGTCGAGTCGTAGGCGATCCCGACTCGGACGAAGACATCCGCGAGGCCCATGACGCCCAGACCGATGCGGCGAATCTTCTGCGCCAGGGCGGTGATCTCGGCTAACGGATAATGGTTGGCGTCGATGACGTTTTCGAGGAAATGGGTGCAGAGATGGATGACCCGGCGCAACGACGCCCAATCGAGATCTCCGTCCACCACGAATTCCGCCAAATTGATCGAACCCAGGTTGCAGACATCGTACGGGAGCAACGGCTGCTCGCCGCACGGGTTGGTCGCCTCGTACGAGCCTAGATGGGGGACCGGGTTGTAGTAATTGGCCCGATCGATGAAGAACACCCCGGGCTCGCCGGTCTTCCAGGCGCCGTGGATGATCCGATTCCAGACCGCCCGGGCGTTCTGCTTGCCAATCGGCTTGCGGGTGTTGGGGTGGAGGAGGTCGTAGTCGGCGTCCTTCGCGACGGCGTCCATGAACGCGTCGGTGACCGCTACCGAAATGTTGAAGTTGGTGACCTTGGTCGTGTCGTCCTTACAGGTCACGAAGTCCATGATGTCGGGATGGTCGACCCGGAGGATCCCCATGTTGGCCCCCCGGCGGGTGCCGCCCTGCTTGACGACGTCCGTCGAGGCGTCGAACAACGTCATGAACGACACCGGGCCCGAGGCCACCCCCATGGTGGACCGGACGATGTCGTTCTTGGGACGGAGTTTCGAAAAGCTGAACCCGGTCCCGCCACCAGACTGATGGACCAAGGCCATGGCGGTGAGGGTGTCGTAGATGCCGCTCTTGCCGTTCGACAAGGCATCGTCGACCGGCAACACGAAACACGCCGATAGCTGGCCCAGGGGGCGGCCGGCGTTCATCAAGGTCGGCGAGTTGGGCATGAACAGGCGCTGGGCCATCAACCCGAAGAACGCGTCGGCCAACGCCTCGACGGCGCCCTCGGAGGCTCCGTACCCACGATCCGCCGCCGCAATCGTCTTGGCGACTCGCCAGAATAGGTCTTCGCCGTGTTCCGTCGGCTTCCCCGAGTCGTCACGAACCAGATAGCGTTTTTCGAGGACGGTGAGCGCGTTGGACGACAGGGCGAGCGGAACCCGTGGCGTGGCAGAACCCATGGGTGCGGTACCTCAACTCTCGAGTTGTCGGAGGTTGCTGGCGATTGTCGCGGGCTTCCGGCGCCAACACCGGAAACGGGAGGAGCAAGCTAGGGGGTTTTCCGATCCGACACAATACGCGGCAAACTCAATGAGAATCCCCACGAAAGACTTCCCACATCACAAATCTGCTCTCGTCACCTCGAAGACTCCGTCACCTCGATCCGGGTCCGCTTCCGAACCTCTACGCCGCGCCGATCGACCACGATTGCCTCCAACTCGTGCGGTCCCGGCTTGACACCCCGCAACGGAAGCGACAGCCCGATCACCGCGTTCCCGTCGGCTTCGGTGGTCATCCATCCCGACCGGCCGGGGAACCCCTTCCACTTCGCCTCGGTGCCGGTACCGGACACCGGCCGCAGCAAAAAGCGAACCCGGAGCGGACCCGGCTCGCCGGCGAAAAGGACCGCGCTGACGATGACCGTATCCGATCGGCGAAACACCGCGGCCGGATCGATTGGGCGGCCCAGCCCGAGAACCGCGCCCGCACCGGTTACCCCGACAGCGAGATCCGATAGCCTCGGCTCCCCGGGAGCGCTCCCCACCGCGACGCCATCGCGGCTCGCCGCGGTGCCCCGGGCTGCGGCTTCGAGCACCGCGCGCACCGAGTAGGTCCCCGATGGGAGCGCTACCGACGCCACGCCGGTGACCGCGCTGCCGGCCTCGACGGGTTTGTCGAGGACCGTGGTCAGGACCGTGTCGACGCCGACCGCCGTTTGGGTGCTATCCCAGATGGTCAGCCGGACTCGGGTTTCGTAGCGCGCCGGGATGGCCGCCCTGCTGGAGTCGAACACGAATCCCGGGATGGCGAAGGCGAGTTCGAGGGCCGGGGCCGACCCCACGCCGCCGCTCAGAATCCGGATCCGAGCCGCCAGGTCCCGTTCGAAGCGGAGCGGAAACCGATCGGTCGTGAGCGCGAGGTTCCGGCTCGCCCGACCGATCTCCCGTTCGCGGGCCCGGAAGTTGGCCAGTTGGTCGCGACGGCCGGCGGCCGCGGACTGATAGAACGGAGAGAGCTGGGCGCGCGACCGAAGCAGGATATCGACCAGATCGGGCGCCCCCGCGGGTCGCTCGTCGGCGGCGGTCCGCCCGTCGGGGTCGGGGAGCAGGTCGAACAGGCTCTCGACGACCCGGTAGTTGGTGGTATCGGCCCCGGCGACGAAATGGACGATGACTTCACCTTCTGGCCACCGATAGCGCCACGATTCGTTAGGCGGCGCCTCGGGCGGCCGAGCGGCGGCCCGGCTGTCCGGCTCGCCGTGGCGGACCAGCACGGCGACCCGCTGGTCATCGGGATTGGGGTAGAGCGCCCGTGCCGCGGCCAGCCGTCGGGCATGTTCTCGGAGACGCTCGCCGTCCTGGCGAAGGTCGGCTCGGTCCCGGCCGGTCCAGAGCCGGCGCAGCAACCCGGCCCTGCCATCTCCCCGGGAAACATCGAACCGGTTCAGCTCATCGGCGGTGGCAATCCACCGGAGCTCCGAGCGCAGCAACCCCACTGCCGCCGTGTCGTCAACGGCGGCGGCGGCGAAGTAATCGTCGACTCCGCGGGGATCGCCCCTGGCGAGCCGAGTCCGAGCGGCCTCCAGAAGACCGAGCCCTCGACCACCGGGCAAGCCGCCGGCACGATCGAATGCGACCAGTGCCGCGCCGCTATCGCCGAGCATCCGCTCGACCCGGCCGAGCGCCAACATCGCCACCGCGTTCCGGGGCGGTCCGCTCGCGGCCCGGCGGAGTCCTTCGCGCACCACCGAGGCCGAGGCGGATCCGGCCCGATTGACGACCAGGGTTTCGGCTTTGAGCGCCCAACTGGAGTCGATCGTCACCGCTCGCGCGAACGCGGCCGTGGCCCGATTCCAGGCGTCTCGGGCCAGCAGGGCCCGGCGGCCGAGCTTGGTAGTGTCGGCGAGCTCGCCTAACGCTAGCTCTGCTCGCCCCAGGCCGAACCACGCGGCGGCCCACCGAGGGTCCAGCTGGGTCGCCCATTTGAACTCGGCGCTGGCGTCGTTGACCTCTCCCAGCTTGAGCGCCAGAGCCCCGAGGCGGAGGTGGAGCCCCGGATTCGACCGGTCGCGCTTGGCGCGGAGCATCAGACCGCGCTCGAGGACCCGGAGCGCCTCCCGATCGGTGAGGTCGGCGATCGAATCGACGAATCCTTCCGCGGCTGCCCGGTCCCGCGGGGGCTGGGCCATGGCCTCGGTCCCGGCCAGCAACCCAAGTCCAAGAGCGACGGCGAGTTGGGCCGTCCACGGGTGTCGCATTCTGGGAGATCCGATCACGCCAAGGAGACGCCACTGGGGGTCGGGGTCCACACGCCTAGGCTCGAATCCCGACACTCGACTGCTGCCAGGTCGGCGCGACAAAAGGGGGTGGCAGCCTCAGCATCGACGCCAGTGGCCCTCCGGCACCTGGGAGGTAACAGCCTGAGGTCATCGCTGCAAGGTACATGCTGGCTACGACTTACATCGATTCCGCGGTTGACGGTCAAGGCTCCTGGAGCCAGATTGCCACTGGCCAAGGAACCGGATGACCACCTCGATCGTCGCGACTCTCAATGGCAGCCGGTGCCGACGCCCGGCCTTCGTCGGAGCGCCCGGAACCGTGCCCGACTTCTCCCGAATTGCCAACCGATGCCCACGTTAGGCAGCGCCGACGGTTCCGCCGGCTCCCGACCCCGGGGCACCGCCTCCTCGTGAAATCCCGCGCGTCAGTCCGCTTCGAGTTGGCCGCTCGAACCGATCTCGGCCGGACTCGCGATCACAACGAAGACACGTTTCTGTGCGCCGACCTGACCAAGGGCACGACCGAATTCCTGACGGAAGGGCGAGCCGAAGTCGGGCCGAAGGGATCGCTGTTCCTGGTGGCCGACGGCATGGGCGGCGCGGCCGCGGGCGAGGTCGCGAGCGCAATGGCGGCCGATGTCATCTTCCAGCATCTCCGAGAAACCTGGACCAACAACTCGGGCGGCTCCGGCGAGGATTTCGTTCTCCGGATCAAGGAGGCGGTCGAGGTCGCGAACCAGCGGATCCACAGCTATGCCGCCGAGCACCGCGAATCCCGGGGAATGGGGACCACCGCGACCGTCGTCGGGGTCCTCGACAACCGGCTCCACCTCGCGCAGGTGGGCGACAGCCGGGCCTACATGATTCGAGGCGACCACATCGCCCAGTTGACCAAGGACCAGTCGCTGATGCAGCGGCTGATCGACGCGGGCGAGCTGACCGAGGAACAGGCCGCCCAAAGCGAGCGCCGCAACATCATTCTCCAGGCCCTGGGCCCCGACGCCCAGATCCGGGTCGACGTCACCTACCAAGACCTGGCGCGCGGCGACTACCTGGTCTTGTGCTCCGACGGCTTGTCCGGTCAGCTCAAACGGGATGAAATCGGATTGGTGATCGCCGAATCGACGACCGTCGGCGAAGCCTGTGAACGGCTGATTACCACGGCCAACGAACGGGGCGGGCCCGACAACATCACCGCCGTGGTCGTCCGGTTCGACGGCGACCTCCTGCCCGAGCCCAACGCCGAAGACCTGGGATACCACGCCTACCTCTTCCTCGAGCCGGACGCCGGTGGCACGCCGGCCTCGCCGCCGGCCCCGGCCCCGGCCCCGGCCCCGGCCCTCCCCGAGCCGACGCCGGCGCCGCCATCCCCGCCCACACCCCGAACCGGATCACCGATCGTCATGGCCGCCGTCGGCATCGGCGTGCTCCTCGTCCTCCTGGTGTTGTTCCTACTCTTCACCGGCCGCTAGCACCGGCGGTCGATGTTCGCCCAATTCCGGTATCTCGACGGCGCCCGCGCGGGCGAGACGAGCGTGGTCGGCAACGACTTCGCCACCATTGGACGGCACCCGACCTCCGACGTCGGTTTCGACGCCGAAGCGATCGGGGTCTCCATGCGGCACGCCGCCGTCTTCAAGCAAGGCGGCGGATTCATGATCCGGGACCTCGGGAGCACCAACGGCACCTTCGTCAACGACCGGCGCGTCCGCGGAGATCGACCCCTCGAGCCGAACGACGTGATTCGGCTCGGCCCGACTGGGCCCAAAGTCGAGTTCGCCACCACCCCGACGATGCCGGTGGCGCCGAAGCCGCGACCGGCGCCGCCGACCGCACCACCGTTGGCCTCGACCGAGATCTACCGGCCGCGGGCCCGAACCACCGAGCCGGTCCTCGTCGCTCGGGCCCCGACGAAGCCGGCCCGCAGGCCGTGGAGATGGGCCATCGGCGCCCTCCTGGTCGCGGGCGCCGGTACCGCCGGGCTGCTGACGGTCCGCGCGCGGGAAGCCCGCGCCGAAGTGGAACGCCGGCGGGCCTTGCTGCTGACTCGGATCGACGAGCACTTGAATCGCATCGGCAGCCCGACGACTCCGGTGGCCGTTGTGGCCACGGCCATCGGGAGCGCGCGAGCTGCCACCGACCAGTTCCGCGCGACCGTCGAGCGCGGCGCCGTCAGCGCCGCGACCCTCGACACCCTCGACCGGACGCTGACCGAACTGATCCGAACCCATGAACCGGTGCTGCGAGCGGCCCGGTTCGACCCCGCTGCGGCGGCCCAGCGGGGACGCATCTCGACTGCCGTCGTGATCGGCGAAGTCCGCGGCGCCGCCGCTCAGTCGGGGACCGGTTTCGTGGTCAAGCGGGCGGGCGACACGGTGTGGCTGGCGACCGTTCGCTCGGTGGTGGTCGACTCGATTGGCCGGCCATCGCCCCGGATCGCCGTGATCTTCAACGGCGCGGTGGTGGCTCATTTGGCCACGTTGGTCCGGGCCGATGACTCCACCGCCGTTGCCCTGTTGGTAGCGACCGGCCGGATCGCAGCCCCTGAGGCAGTCACCCTGCGCGACTCGGCCGCGCTCGGCGACCCGGTGGCGGCGGTCGGATTCCCGACCGTAGTCGACTCGCTTGGTGACTGGCGGCGGTCGGGCGTGGCGGCCACCGTGGTGGCCGGGACGGTGATTTCCACGACGTCGGCGGCGATGGCGGTCGCCGGGTTTGGAGCGCCCGGTCCCCGAGGAGCCCCACTGTTCGCTGAGTCCGGCGAGGTAATCGGGATGGTGACCGGGACGGTGGAAGGCCGGTGGCTAGTGACCCCGACCCGAGCGATTCGCAGGCTCCTCGACGCCGGTCGGTAGGTCAGCGAAACAAGAGCCAGCCCGGCAGCAACGTCGCGCCCAACACCGCCCCCGTCCAGCCCAACCAGCGCCCGAGATCCCGGCGCAACGAGTCGATCGGTGCGAGGCCCACCCGATCTCGCACCGGCCCCCAGGCGCCCCCCGGTCGGATTCGCCGATAGAATCGGTCGAGCACCTCGGCCGGCTCGGGCGCCGTCATCATCATCGCCGGAACCCACACGGCCATCGACCCGAACGCCGTCAGCATCAGCCGTTGCCCGAAGCTCAGCGCCGAAAGCTCGGGGATGAACGTCACCAAGGCAATCACCAAGCCGGCGACCATCGCTGCCAGCTCCGCCCAGGCGTTGATTCGCCACCAGAACCAACGGAGCAGGAGCACCAGACCTGGACCATTCCCAATCAGGATGAGGAAGCGGAACACCTGGCCGACGTCGTCCATGAAAAACGAGAGCGCGGCGGCGAGGATGGTGAGCCCGATCGATGCCCAGCGAGCGGCCCGCAGGAGGACTCGATCATCCTTGACGCCGCTGAACCGGGCGTAGATGTCGTTCACGAGGTAACTGGCGCCCCAGTTGACTTGGGTCGACACGGTCGACATGAACCCGGCGATCAGCGAGGCGAACACCAGCCCGAGCAACCCGGACGGCAAGTAGCGTTTCATCAGCAGAGGGTAGGCCGTTTCCGGATCGGCGAGTCCCGGGAGGGCCACCAGCGCGACCAAGCCGACGAGGACCCAGGGCCAGGTCCGGACCACGTAATTCAGGACGTTGAAGAGGTGACTCGCCCGTTCCGCCTCTCGTTCGGAACTGGTGGCGGCCAGCCGTTGGACGAACATTCCGCCACCGTCGGAGTTACGAAAGGCCCACCACTGGACCATGACGTAGCCCAGGAACGTGGAGATGGGCACCAGCGGATCGTCGCCGACGGGGATCAGGTCGAGGCGATCGGCGTTCCCCGACGCCCTCAGGGCGGAGCCGAGCGCTCCGAGGCCGCCAACATCGCCGATCGCGAAGGCCATCACGGTGACCGCGCCGACCAGCGCCAGGATGTATTGGAAGAAGTCGGTCGCCACGACGCCCCAGAGTCCCGAAACGGCGGTGTATACCAGTACGATCAGGACGATGGGGAGGATGGCCCACAGCCGCGGGTCGCCGGGGAGGGCCGGTAGCTGGTCGAGGAGGCCCAGCGACACCACCACCTTCCGCATCGCCAGCATCCCGTAGCCAATGCTGATGCAATTGAGGGGGACTGCGAAGAGGAACGCCCGGCTTCCTCGGAGGAAGGCGGCGGGCCGTCCTCCGTAGCGCAGCTCGGTCAGCTCCATGTCGGTGACGACGTTCGATCGGCGCCACAGCTTAGCCAGCACCACCGCCAGAAAGACGTGGGAGATCGCAAAACACCACCATTCCCAATTGCCGGCGATTCCGGCCCGAGCGACCCGACCGGCGATGTACAACGGCGTGTCGACATTGAAGGTGGTTGCGGCCATCGAGACGGCGGCGAGCCACCAGGGAATCGCCCGGCCGCCCACGAAGAATTCGGCGAGGTTCTTGGCGCCCCGCCGGGCGGCGATCAGACCGAGCCCCAGACTGGCGGCCAGATATCCGACCACCACCGTCCAATCGAGCGGCGTCATCGGATGGCTCCGGCGATCCACCGGGCCGCGGCCGCCTGCATCAGCGGTTGCCGGTGCCAGGCGAGGAGCACGGGAATCCCCGAAGGCAGCTCGGTCGTGAGTCGCCGGTGGGCGAACAGGACGATCACCGCGGCCCGATCGCGCGCGGCCGCCAGTTGCTCTCGACCGCGGGGCCCGAATCCGCCCCGCCCTTTCGAGGCCCTCGGCTCGGCAAAGGCGAGAACGATTCGGCTTCCGCCTCCGCCCAACGGCACGCCCAGTTCGGTCAATGCCGTCCGGACGCCATCGCTGGAAGAGGCTGGAAACGCGCCGTCGAGATCGTCATCGACGATTTCGAGGTCGATCGGCGCGCGGAGCTTCGTCGGCGGAGCGCCTTGACCGACGATTCGATCGGCGAGCGCCGCCGTTCCAGCCGGGGCGGCTTCCGTCGGGCGGATCTCCGCTGCGGTGGCGAGGGCCGCCTGGTACTTATCGAGCGCCGCATCGACGCAGCGGCGGAAGGTCGGGTCGCGGCCGGCCCGAAGCGTTAGGGCGGCGATCGTCGCCTCGGGATCGGGCGGATAGAGCAACAGGTCGACCCCGGCCGCCACGACCGCCAGCGAGACATCGACGACGGTGCCCCGATCTCGGAGCGCGTCCATGATCAGGGCGTCGCTCACCACCAGACCTCGGAAGCCGAGCGCCTCGCGAAGCATTCCGAGAATCGGGGCCGAGAGGGTCGCGGGGAGGCCGGCGGGATCGAGGGCCGGAAACGCGACGTGGCACGTCATCACCGCGTCGACGCCGGCCCGAATCGCGGCTCGAAACGGGATCAGGTCGTTGGCTTCCAGCTCGGCTCGCGAGGCGGCGACGATCGGGAGCTGATCGTGGGAGTCGCGCACCGTCCGTCCGTGGCCGGGAAAATGTTTGGCGCAGGTGAGGACCCCCGCGGCTCGGGCCCCGTCGATCCAGGCGCCGACGGCAGCGGCCACCCGCGCGGGGTCGGGACCGAAGGACCTGGTTTGAACGATCGGGTTCTTGGGTTCGAGGTCGAGGTCGGCGACCGGACCGTAGAGCCAGTTGACCCCGACGGCCCGGGCGTCGGCGCCGGTGACCAGGCCGGCCTCGCGAACGACATCGAGGTCGCCTAACGACGAAAGAGCGGCGGGGGGCGGCACTTCGCGGAGCCCCTCGAATTGCTGGCCCGCCCCCCGCTCGAGGTCGGCGCCGATCAGCAACGGTCGGCCGGCGGCCGCTCGGAGGCGGGCCGTGAGCGTCGCCACCTCGGCCGCCGGCCCGCCAAAAACGATGAAACCCCCAGCGCCCGACCGGAGCGCGGCGTCGACCACCCCCTCTTCGTGGCGAAAGCCGGTATCGGCGCGCCAACGAAGGGCGGGAATCACCAACCGACCGACGGTCACGCGGGGGTGATCGCTCCGAGCACCCGGGGGCCCTTGGCGCCGGTGGCCGCGGGGATGTTGCCGGGCTGACCGTGGAGCGTCAGATAACCCAACAGGGCGAAGGCGACCGCTTCCTTGGCATCGCCCGAGAAGAAGAGGTCGTCGAACACCCGGAGGGCGCACCCCGAGCCGAGGTGACCGCGGAGCGAACTCATCAGGCCGGGGTGCAGGCGACCACCCCCGGAAATCACCACCTCCGAGACCGGCGGAAGCCAGCGTGACACGGCGGCCGCAATGCTTCTGGCGGTGAGCTCGACCGCGGTGGCGACCCCATCGGGACCGGGCACCCGACGGCCAAGGGCCGCGGCGAACGGCCGGCCGAACCGCTCCCGTCCGGTGCTCTTGGGCGGCGCCGCGGCGAAGAACGGGTCGCCCAACAGCTCGGCGAGAGCCGCTTCGTTCGGTCGGCCGGACGCGGCGAGTCGCCCGTCGACATCGTAGGGGAGCGACGGGTCGACCTGGCGGGCGAGCTCGTCGATCACCGCCACCCCCGGACCGGTGTCGAACGCCAAGGCTCCCTCCTCGACGGCCTTCCGCTTGACGTACGTGAGGTTGGCCATGCCCCCGACGTTGAGCAACACTCGGGGATGATCGATTCCGAACAAGAGGACGTCGGCGATCGGGACCAGGGGCGCTCCCTGCCCGCCCGCGGCAACGTCCCGCGGCCGGAAGTCGCTGACGACCCGAACCCCGAAGGTCTCAGCCAGGAGCGCCGGCTCCCCCAACTGCCAGGTGACCGCCGGGGGTTCGTGCCAAATCGTCTGCCCGTGGAACGCGATGAAGTCGAGGGCCGTGGCTTTGCAATGGGTCGTCGCCAGCAACTCGCTCACGGCTTCGACGGCCCAGGAGGCGATCGCCACGTTGAGCATCGCCAAATCGCGAGCCTTCCCGTGCTGGATCGCCTCGGCGATCCGGCCCCGAAAGTCGCGAGTATAAGGCAGGTGCGTGAACCCCAGCAGGTCGGCGTGGGTCGGACCGGCGAACCGAACCAGGGCGGCATCCATCCCGTCGAGCGAGGTGCCCGACATCAGTCCCACCGCCAGCGTCGGCCGCGCGGTCATCAATCGATCACCGGGGGCGGATCGCCTAACACCGACCGGACCCGGTTGTCATTCGCGCCGAGCAGATCGAGCGCCTCGCCCCGGCTGCGCCCGGTCTTGACCATCACGATGGCGGTGCGAACGCTGCCCTCCGCGGCGGCGATCGCGGCCCGGGCGTCATCCCGCGACGCGCCCACCACCTCCATCACGATGCGCTCGCCCCGGTCGACCAGCTTGTCGCTGCGGGCCTGCAAGTCGACCATCAGGTTACCGTAGGTCTTGCCAAGTCGGATCATCGCGGCGGTGGTGAGGGTGTTGAGCACCAGCTTGGTCGCGGTTCCGGCCTTCATCCGAGTCGATCCGGTCACCACCTCCGGTCCAGTCGGCACGATGATCGCGACGTCGCAATGGGCTCGGAGGCCCGAGGGCGGTTCGGCGCAGGCGACCAGGACGGTCTTCGCTCCGGCCGCGCGGGCACGACCGAGCGCGGCGCGAACGAACGGCGTCGCTCCGCTTGCCGCGATCCCAACCACGGTGTCGGCCGAGTTCACGTTCCGGGTGTCGATCGCCGCGATCCCAGCGTCGACATCGTCCTCGGCGCCCTCCGCCGACCTGACGAGGGCCGGGTGCCCGCCGGCCATGATCCCAACCACCATTTCGGGAGGGGTGCCAAAGGTTGGTGGACATTCGGAGGCGTCGAGGACGCCGAGGCGTCCGCTGGTGCCGGCGCCGACGTACAGGAGCCGACCGCCCGCTCGGAAGGAGGCCTCGATGAGTCGAACGGCGGCGGCGATCTCGACCCTCGCGGCTCCCACCATCGCCGGAACCGTGGCATCCTCGGCGTTGATGAGGTCGACCAACGCCTGCGGATCGGCGACATCGATGTCGGCCGAGCGCGGATTCCGGCGCTCGGTGAGCCGGAGAGGCATCCCGTCGGGAGGGGCAGGCATCGATTCGCGTTTCGAAGGCTCCCGTTAATTTTGACTGATGAGACCTCCCAAGCAACTGCGACCGAAACTCCCCGTGGTCCGCGTTTGCGGGCTCGCCTGGCTCGCCCTCATCCTCACAGCGAGCCTCGAGGCCCAATCGGGCGTCGACCCCGCCTGGCCCCTCGCCGACAGCGCGATCGTCACCGAGGGCCAGCGGGGGATGGTGGTCTCGGGCCATCCGATCGCCAGTCGGGTGGGCCGCGACATCATGGACCGCGGGGGCAACGCGATCGACGCCGCGGTCGCGACCGGCTTCGCGCTGGCCGTGGTCCACCCGGAGGCGGGGAACATCGGCGGTGGCGGGTTCACGCTGATCCGGCTGGCCGATGGCCAGATGTTCGCGCTGGATTATCGGGAGACCGCCCCGGCCCGGGCTCGGCGAAACATGTACATCGGTCGCGACGGGCACCCGACGGACCAGAGTTGGACGGGCCATCTCTCGGTGGGGGTCCCGGGCTCGGTGGCCGGCCTGGCGGAGGCCCATCGGCGCTTCGGGAAGCTGCCCTGGCGGGAAGTCGTCGAGCCCGCGGTGCAGCTGGCCCGGGACGGATTCGTGATCGACCCGTATCGGCATCGGTCGATCCTCAGCGACTCGGCCCGTCTGGCCCGGTTCCCGGGGTCGGCGGCCCAATTCCTTCCGCACGGCGCTCCCCCGCCAGTGGGGACGACCTGGCGGCAGCCCGACCTGGCCAGGACTCTCGAAGCGATTCGCGATCGGGGGGTGGCGGGGTTCTACCGGGGCCCAGTGGCCGAGCTGATCGTGGCCGAGATGCGGCGAGGCAATGGGATCGTCACCAAATCCGACCTGGCGCGCTACCGGGCAATCTGGCGGGCGCCGCTCGGGTTCAGTTATCGGGGCCACCCCATCTACTCGATGCCGCCGGCCTCCTCGGGTGGGGTCACGCTCGCGCTGATCATGAACATCATGGAAGGGTTCGAGCCGCTGCCGTCGTTTGGGACGCCGGCGCTGCTCCACCTCGAGGCCGAGGCGATGCGGCGGGCTTTCATCGATCGGAACCGTTCGTTAGGCGATCCGGCCTTCGTCCGCAACCCGATCGCCCGGCTGACCAGCAAGAGCTACGCGGCCAAGCGGCGCGGGGAGATCGACGAAGCCCGGGCGACGCCCACCGCGGCAAACCCGGTCGGGCTCCGGGAAGGACCCTCGACCACCCACTACTCCGTGGTCGACGAAGACGGCACCGCCGTCAGCACGACGACCACGCTCAACAACAGCTACGGGAGCGCCGTCACCGTGACCGGGGCGGGCTTCCTCCTGAACGACGAGATGGACGATTTCACCACCGCCCCCGGCAAGCCGAACAACTACGGGCTGGTCCAAGGCGCGGCCAACGCGATCGCTCCCGGGAAGCGGATGTTGTCGGCCATGACTCCGACCATCGTCCTGGACTCGGCCGGGCAACTGCTGATGGTGTTGGGAACCCCCGGCGGGCCGACCATCATCACCCAGGTCTACCACGTGATCAGCAACGTCATCGACCACGGGATGCCGTTACCCAGGGCGATCGCGATGCCCCGACTCCATCACCAGTCGCTCCCGGATCGGATCTTCCTCGAGCAGGGCGGCTTCGCTCCCGAAACGATGGCCGCGCTGGAAGGCATGGGTCACGCCGTCGTGACGCGCGGGTACATGGGCGACGTCGAGGCCATCGTGCGAACCCCCCGCGGCTGGCTCGGGGCGAGCGACCCGCGACGGGGAGGGGGTGGCGCCGGACGATGACCGTCGTCGTGACGGCTGATCTTCCCGGCCGGCGCCCGGAAAAGGCCGTTAGGCCTTGATCGAAAACAGGCTCTTCAAGGCGATCACGATCTTGGCGCCGGTCGAGACCACCACGTCTCGATCGGCCGAGTTGACGGCGGCGGCGGTTCCCGCGGCCGCCCCGACCACCCCACCGACGACCGCTCCCTTCTTCTTGCCGGAAATGACCCGGCCCAACACTGCGCCCGCGACCGCGCCGGCCCCGACCTTGGCGGCATCCCCGGCCTGAACGCCCCGGCCCTTGAGTTCGTGCTCGACTTGGGTGGACGCGCCGTCGAGATCATAGCTCCGGCCGCCAAACGACACTTGGGTGGCGCGGAGCGCGACTTTCCCGGGGTCACTCTTATTCTCGGAGACCGTCAGCTCGACGATCGCGAGGGTCACGGTCGCTCCCGCCGGAATGACGACCTTGCCCTGGTCATCTTCGATGTCCGACGCCACCGTCGCCGTCACCGTCTGCCCAACTTTGTGGGTCTTGGTGGAGAATTCGGTCGCCGCCGTGAGGGCGATCGAGGTCCCCGCATCGACCGACCGGGTGGTCGGCCCCGCTGGTGCCGGCGCTGGAGCTGGCGCGGGGGCCGGGGCGGGAGCGGGAGCGGGAGCCGACGCCGGAGGGGGGGCCGGCGGGGTGGCTGACGGCCGGGTCGGGCGAGTCGCTGGTGGGGGTGGGGTCGGCGTCGCGGCCGGGACGGCGGCCGGCGACTCGGCAGGAAGATCGTTGAGCGGGGCCGAAGAATCGACCGGCGCCAACGATAGATCCCGACCGGTCGAGTCTTGCACCGGGGCCCCCGAACCGTCTTTCTTGTCACATCCTGCAGCGAGCACCACGGCCAAGAGTACCAGTGGCTTGAGCGATTTCATGGATCAGTCCTCCTGAATGCAAGACCTTCGTAGTCTCGTTCCTTACCTCAAAAGATATACCAGGACCTACCTGATTGGCCTGGCTTGCGTCGTGGGCTCGAATGGCCTCACCACCCTGGCCCCCAAGTTCCTGGAGCAGGGCATCGACGCGCTGTCGGGTCCGGCACCGTTCGCGGGGGTCCGCCGAGCGGCGATGTTGTTGGTGGGCGCCGGCCTCCTCGGAGGCATTCTGCGGTATGCCATGCGCCAGCTCCTCAATGGGGTGAGCCGGCGGGTCGAGTTCGACCTCCGCAACGACCTGTTTTCCAAACTGTTTTCGTTACCGACGGCCTACTTCGCCCGGACCGCGACCGGCGACCTGATGGCCCGGGCCACCAACGACCTGCTGGCGGCCCGGATGGTCGCTGGTCCCGCTTTGATGTACCTGGTCGACACGATAACCCGGACCCTGATCCTGATCCCGGCGATGTTCGCCGTGAACGCCACCCTCGCCGGCCTGGCCTTGCTCCCGCTCTTGGCCCTTCCGCTCGTGGAGGGGGTCCTCGGCCGATTGATTCACGTCCGGTCGCTCGCGATTCAGGATCACTTCGGGCTCCTCACCGATTTCGTCAGGCAGAACATCGGCGGGGCCCGGATCGTCCGCGCCTACAATCAGGAGACGCCGGAGATTCGGGCGTTCGCACGGCTCAACGAGGAGTGCGTCGCCAAGAACCTCCATTTGGCCCGAGCGCAGGCGGCCCTCGACCCGCTCCTGATGTTTCTTGGCGGCTCCAGCAGCGCGATCGTCCTGTTGGTCGGTGGCCAGCTGGTGCTCGAGGGGACCGTCACGGTCGGCGCCTTCGTCGCCTTCTTCGTCTACCTGGCGCTGTTGGTCTGGCCGCTGGTGTTCTTCGGCTGGGCGATCAACCTAACGTTCCGCGGATCGGCGGCAATGTCGCGGATCAACGCGGTGTTTCGGGAGCCCCGCACGATCGACGACCCTCGAGAGCCGGCCGCCCTGCCCTCCCACCGACCGGCCCGGACAATCCGGTTCGACCAGGTGTGGTTTCGGTACCCAGGCCCCGCGGACCGCGGTTGGGTGCTGGCCGACGTCTCGTTCGAGGTCCCCGCCGGCCAGTCACTCGGGGTGGTCGGCGCCACCGGCTCGGGGAAGTCGGCCCTCGTCGAGCTCCTGGTCCGGCTCTACGATCCCGACCGCGGTCGGGTGACGATCGACGGGATCGACGTGCGGGACCTTCCGCTCGACGAGCTCCGGCGGGCGGTCGGGTTCGTGCCGCAAGAGACGTTTCTCTTCAGTGACACCCTCCGCGCCAATCTCCTCTTGGGCCTCCCGGACGACGGCCGGGTCGAGCGCGTCGCCGAGATCTCCGAGCTGGCCGCCGCGGTAGTCGACTTGCCGAACGGCTATGAAACCATCCTGGGAGAGCGCGGGATCAATCTGTCCGGTGGCCAGAAACAGCGGGCCGCGATCGCTCGAGCGCTGGCCAAAGAGCCGCCGATCGTGGTGCTCGACGACGCGCTTTCGGCGGTCGACGGGGAGACGGAAGCCCGGATCCTCCAGCACCTCCGGGGGGCCTTGGTCGGGAAGACGAGCATCGTGGTGTCCCACCGGGCCGCCGCCGTTCGCCAAGCCGATCAGATCATCGTGCTTGGCGACGGGCGGATCGTCGAGCGGGGACGGTACGAGGATCTCCTGGGCCGGGGAGGTCGCTTCGCCGATTTGGTCAGAACTCAACTGTTGGAAGCCGAGCTGGAACGCTACGATGGCGGAGTCGCCGGTTGAGCCTCGGGTCGTTCCTAGAGCATCCGCAACAGGAAATCCGGGGTGAGTTTCTGGAGATACCCGGCGAGTCGGGTGAACTGACCGGTCGCGATCAGGAGCCCGACGATCACCAGGAGGACCCCGCTGATCCGCTGTACCAAGTTGAGATGGCGGCGAAACCGCTGGAACCAGTCGAGGAACTTCTCGACCGCGACGGCGGCGACCAGAAACGGCACCGCGAGCCCGGCCGAGTAGGCGATCAGGAGCCCCATTCCGCGAGTCAGGTCGGCCTCGGTCGCCGCGAGGCTCAGGATCCCGCCGAGAATCGGGCCGATGCAGGGACTCCACCCGGCCCCAAACGCCATCCCGACCAGGACCGAGCCGAGGTAGCCGAGGGGCTTCTCCTCGAGATGGAATCGTTTCTCCTGCGACAAGAAGCCGAGCTTGAGGATCCCGAGACAATAGAGGCCAAAGGCGATGATCAGGATCCCGCCCCCACGCTGAATCACATCTTTGTAGGCCCGAAAGGCCGATCCAACGGCGGTCGCGCTGGCGCCCAGAACGACGAAGACGATCGAGAAGCCGATCACGAAGAGGGTCGCGTGAATCATCGCGAGACGGCGCCGGTTGCCCATCTCCTCGAGGGTGAACCCGGTAATGAAACCGAGATACGAGGGGACCAGCGGGAGGACGCAGGGCGAGAGAAAGCTGAGGATTCCGCCGAGGAAGGCGACCAATGGCCCCAGGCCGGCACCGGTTTCGCTCATCGGGCGACCCGAGGGCCGGTGACCGCGAGATCGCGGGCTCGGCACTCGGCGCAGATGCCGTGGATCTCGACTCGGTGGCGCTCGTAGTGGAAATGGTGCTCGTCGGCGGTCATCCGGAGCATTCGCTCGAGCCGCTCGTGACTGAACTCGACCACGCCTTGGCACCGATGGCAGACCAGATGGGCATGCTCCGACGGCTGGCGCGACGGCTCGTAGCGCTTGAACCCCTCGCCGAAGTCGTGCTCCAAGACGAGGCCACTCTTGACCAGAGCGTCGACGGTGCGATAGAGGGTGGCCATTCCGACGTGATCGCCCCGGGCAGCCATCCGCCGGCGGAGACTCTCCACCGAGGGGTGGTCGTCGCTCGCGAGGAGGACTTCGGCCACGGCAATCCGTTGTCGGGTCACCGGCAGGCGCCGATCGCGGAGATATCTCCGAAATCGATCGACGAGGGGTCCGGCCTCATCTCGGGTCAGCAACGGCCTCGACCTCACTGGGGAACCAGATCCCGACCGGGATCTCGATCGGCGGTTCCTCCTCGTCCGATCGTTTCGGGACCAAGGCGAGCAGCTCGTCGAGCGTTTCGATCGGCCCGCTCCCGACCTCTTCGAGACTGAACTCGAACCGGCCCCGGGTCTTGCCCTTGACGGTCAGCACGAACCGGGCGGTGTAGATCCGCCGCCGATCGCCCTCGAGGCGTGAGAGGATCGCGGTCCCGAAGTCGCGGGAGAGGTGGCGGATCGTCCGGAACACCCAGACCCGGTCGATCTCGGCCGCGGGGAGCTGGAGTCGAACGGCCTCGACCAGGCGGCTCCAGCCGTCGCCGGCGCCGGGCCCGTTAGGCGTCATTGTTGGCGACATCGGTCCACGTAGTGACGAAAGACATGCATGAAGTCCTGAGCGTTGGTGACCACCCCGTAGGCCTGGTGGGTGCCCCGGTCTTTCAGTTTGGTGACCACGAACTCCGTTTGATCGACGCAGATCGTCATCAGCGGCTCCGGCGGGCCTCGGTGGGTGTGAAACGCCGGGAGCATGTTGCCGACGGCGATCGCGTGAAGGGCGGTGGCGACAAAGATCGCTCCGGTCGCCTTGACGGTGTAGGCCCGCATCGCATCCTGGGCCTCCGTCGTGTCGGCGATGACCCCGGGAAGGGGGCCGTCGTCGCGAATCGAGCCCGCCATGACGTAGGGTATTCGCCGAGTCACGAGCGCGTGCATGATGCCGTTGGTCACCAGCCCACTCGACACCGCCGCCTCGATCGATCCAGCGGCCCGGACCCGGTTGATCGCCCGCATGTGGAGGCCGTGGCCGCTCTCCGCCGGCTTCCCCGTGAGAGTGACCCCGAGCGCGGTGCCGAATACGGCCGTCTCGATGTCGTGAACCGCCACGGCGTTGCCGATCAAGACCGCCTGGACGTATCCATTGGCGGCGAACCACTCGAAGTCGGCTCGGGCCCGGGCGTGCACCAGGGCCGGCCCCACCACCCAGATCAGGAACCCACCTCGGCGGCGCTCGTCCTCGACCCGGCGGGCGAGGTCCTGGTAATCGACCGGACGCTCGCGGCTCACCTCGGCGGACATGAAGCGGAACTCGTTGGCGCTGAGGGCGCCGCCCAGGAACCCGGTGGCGTGGACCACGATGCCACCGGTGCCGTCCTCGGCCAGTCCCATCGCAACCAGCTCGCCCCGTCGCACCCGGCGCGGCTCGACCGTCTCCAGACCGCCGTCCCGATTCACGATGACGCCGTCCATTCGGGGACGAGCCGGCAGGATCCAGTCTCCTCGCCATCGCACGTAGGTCGGCAGGTTCGAGGTCGTGAAAAAGTCCTCCGGCATCACGCCGTCGGCCGGGGCGGGCTCGAAGCGGGCATCGGGGGCGCCGAGAAATGGCGGTCGGGAGAAATCGGGCGACGGACTAGTCATTGTGGAGGCCGAAAGGTAGGCTCTTACCCAAGGGGGATTCAAGCAGAGTATCCTTTATATATGTCAACCGTCCATCGAGTCGGCGTGATCCTCCTGGGGCTCGCCGGCGCTGCCGCCCTCCCCCTGTATCCGCAGGCCCCGCGCGACTCGATGCCACCCGACTCGACTCGGGCCCCACGGCTCGGCACCCTCGAGGTCCGCGTCACCCGGGGAACCGAGTCGGCCTTGCGGGTTCCCGTGCGGGTGGCCCGAGTCGACAGTCTCGGGTTCCGGGGCGCTCAGCTCCAAAATGGACTCGATGAGAGCCTGGGTCGAATACCCGGCATCTATGCCGCCAACCGGTTCAACCCCTCGCTCGATCAAAGGCTGGTGATCCGAGGCGCGGGCGCTCGGGCCAATTTCGGGGTTCGAGGGCTCAAGATCCTGATCGACGGCATCCCCCAGACGCTCCCGGACGGCCAAAGCCAGCTCACCAACTTGGACTTGGGGTTCATCGATCGAGCCGAGGTGCTGTTAGGCTCGGCCTCGGCTCTGTACGGCAACGCGGCCGGCGGGGTCATCGCGTTCGGCTCGGCGATCCCCACCGAGCCGTGGTCCGCCCGGGTTCGGGTTACCGCCGGCCGGTTCGGAACCACCCGGTTGAGCGGACAGACGAGTCTGGCGCAAGGGCCCTGGAGCGCCAGGGTGACGCTAACTCGCTATCAGTCCGACGGATCGCGGCAGCAGAGCGCCACCGAGAATCGGCAACTCAGCCTTGGAATCAATCGGGTGGTCGGGGGGGAATGGCTGGTCCGGGGCCGGTACTTCTACGCCAATAGTCCCCAGGCGGAGAATCCCGGCGCCCTCACGCTGGCGGAGCTCAATCGCAATCCCGACTCGGCGGCGGCGGCCAACATCCTCCGAGGCGCCGACAAGGCGGTTCGGCAGCACCAGTTGGGCCTGACGCTCAGCCGGGCGACGGTCGGCGGGGCCACGCTCGAGGCCACCGTGTTCGGCCTCCTGCGCGACCTCGAGAACCCCCTCGCCACCGCCCCACCCGGCCCCGCCGGGGCGACCGTCGGGACGTTCAGCGCGATCGACCGAGCCGTGGCCGGGGCGCGGATCGTGGCGGGCTGGCCCCTCGGCGGGGGAGCCGGTCGGCTGACGGTGGGGACCGACGCCCAGCTGATGCGTGATGATCGGGAGAATTGGCGGGCCCGGGCCGGGGTCCCGGTGGACACCGTAACCGCCGATCAGCGGGAGACGGTCAGCGAGCTGGGGCCGTTCGCAAATCTCCGGTGGTCGCTGACCGATCGTTTGCTGGTGACCGGGGCCGGGCGATACGATCGGGTTCGGTTTCGGGTCCGGGATCGGTTCTTGGGCGACGGGATCGACCAGAGCGGGATTCGGACGATGAATGCCGCCAGCGGGAGCCTGGCCGCGAGCCTAACGCTCGGCCGAGAGGCGGCCTGGTTTGCCTCCCTGGCAAGCGCTTTCGAGACCCCGACCACGACCGAATTGGTCAACCAGGCCAACGGGACCATCGGGTTCAATACCGGCTTGGGGCCCCAACGATCGGTCACGGTGGAAACCGGACTTCGGACCACCGGCCCGGTCGCCGCCACCGTCACGGTCTTTCGGACCGGGGTCCGCGATGCCCTGGTCCAGGCCCGCGAGCAGGACGGCAGGGCCTACTTCGAGAACGCGGCTCGGCTGACCGTCCGGGGGGCCGAGGCCGGGGTCGAGTGGCGGGCGTCGGGATGGGCCTCGCTCCAGGCGAGCTACACCCACTCCGATGCCCGGTTCACGACCTATCGCTCGAAGAACGGCGCAGTGACCGACACGCTCGACGGCAACCAGGTGCCGGGAGTCCCCCGCCACACGTTTCGGGGCGTGGCCGAGTTCCTGATCGGGCCGGTGACGCTCGAGTGGGACCAGCAAATCGTGTCCCGTTTCGTTACCGACGATCGCAACACCCTCGCGGTCCCTGGATGGGAGGCGGGCGTCACCGCGGTGCGGGCCCAACTGCAGGTCAGCTCAGGTCGGACCGCGATCCGGCCGTTCGTGGCGGTGAACAACCTCTGGGATCGTCGCTACGTGGCCGCGGCCAACGTCAACGGGTTCGGAGGTCGGGTGTTCGAGCCGGCGCCGGGACGATGGGCCTTCGCGGGGGTGGAGGTCGGCATTCGTTAGGCTCGGTCGCCGCGCACTCGTTGCAAGGTAATCTGCACCGTCTCCCGACTTCCCTCCGACTGCCTGGCGTTGAGGATGCCTCGCCACCATCCGGTAATTGGGGACCGGGCCGGGACAGGGGGTGACAACGTGGTTGTTCGTGAGGACCAGATTCGGCCCCGTGATGACCGGCGCGAGCGACTGCCGCGGCCACGGCTGGCGACGACCCCGGATCCGGGCGATGTTCAGAGAGCGTCATCCTGGGCGGCGCGATGCTCCATTTCGGTCGGGACATTCGGCACGCGTGGCGAGCGCTCCGACGAGCGCCGGGCGTCGCCGTGGCCGCCATCATCACCCTCGCCCTCGGCGTCGGTGCCAACACCGCAATCTTCACGGTCGTCAACGCGATCCTGATCGAGCCACTTCCCTTCCGGGATCCCGAGAGACTGGTATTCGTTTGGTCCGACATGACCACCGCGGGGTATCCCCGCGGCCCCCTCTCGGGACCGGAGTTGGGCGACCTCCGGGCCCGAACCACCCGCTTCGACGGCTTCGGTGCCATCTGGGCGACGACCACGACACTCACCGGTGACGGCGAACCCGAGATGCTTCGGATTGGCCTGGTGACCTCCGATTTCTTGCCGCTCCTGGGCGTCACCGCCCAGCTCGGTCAACCCATCGCGACCGAGGACCAGGGCACCATACTGCTCAGCGCGAGGCTGTGGCAGCGCCGGTTTGGTGGCGACCCCGCCATCGTCGGCCGCCGGATCGTCATCAATGGTGCGCCCACCACGGTGGTCGGCGTCATGCCAGCCGACTTCAAGGTCCTGCTGCCGCCCGACGCCGGGGTGCCCGACGACCTCGATGCCTGGCAACTCCTCGACGGCAACGTAGTATCTGGACAGCGCGGCCGAATGTTTCTGAGGGTCGTGGGCCGGATGCGGCAAGGCGCAACGCTCGAAGGAGCGCAACAGGACGTCGCCTCGCTGGCGAGAAAGATCAGCGCGGAGTTCACCGACTACGGCAGCGCCGGCCGGAGGTTCGCCGTGGTCGGACTGCACGCCGACGGCGTCCGGCCGCTCGAGGGCACCCTGTTGGCCCTGTTCGGGGGGGTCGCCATCCTGTTGCTGACCGCCGTCATCAACGTCGCCGGGCTGCTGGTGGCCCGGGCGGCGGCCCGAACCAAGGAGACTGCGCTCCAACTCGCGCTCGGCGTGAGCCGGGGGCGACTGTTCTCGCAATGTTTCGCCGAGGGAGTCTTGCTATCCGGGCTCGGGGCTGCGGCCGGCCTGATCACGGCGGTGCTCGGCGTTCGGCTCTTGGTGGCGGTCCGACCCGCCGGTCTCGCTCGGATCGACGGCGCCACCGTGGATAGCCGGGTCCTGGCGGCCACCGCGGCCACGGCGATCGCGGTGGCACTCCTGTTTTCCATGGCCCCCATGGCCGAGTTGCTTCGCTCGCAGATCGCCACGGCGCTCCAGCAGGGATCTCGCGGATCGAGCGCGGGAGTGCCTCATCGGATCCGCTCCCTCCTCGTGGTGGCGCAAATCGCCCTGGCTGTGGTGTTGGTGGTGGCGGCAGCGCTTTTCGTGCGGACATTCCAGTCAGTCCTGGCCGTCGACCCCGGCTTCCGGCCCGAGGGAGTGCTGACCTTCCGGGTTGGCCTCCCGCCGAGTCGCTACGGCAACCAAGAACGCTTCAACACGTTCTCGAGGCAGCTCGAGGCCAGGCTCGCGAGCCTGCCCGGGGTCAGCCATGCGGGCGCCGTGAGCCATCTTCCCTTTGACAACGTGCCGAACTGGAGCACCACCTGGCTGCTGGAACGCGGGGCGGACGATTCTCAGGCCCGACGCGCCGATGCCCGCGCGGTGACGCCGGGGTTCTTCGAAGCCGCGGGAGGCCAATTGATGAGTGGTCGATACTTCACCGAGGCCGATGACCAGAACGGGCCCCCGGTCGCGATCGTCGATGAACGGTTTGCCGAACGGGCGTGGCCCGCCGGCGAGGCCGTAGGGCAATCCGTGGCCGTCGATCCGTTCGTCAACGGCCGCGCCACCGTCTGGGTCACGGTGGTCGGGGTCGTCCGTCACATCCGGCATCTCAACCTGCTCGAGGAGGTTCGCGAGCAGGTGTATTTCTCCGCGCGGCAGGTGCCCCGGAACCCGATGGCGTATCTGGTTCGCACCGCAGCCGACCCGGCCGTCTTCGCGACCGTGGCGAGGAGGACCCTCGACGAGTTCGATCCGGAGTTGCCGATTTTCGACTTGCGGCCGCTCGAGGATTCCGTGATCGGCGCTCGGGCGACTCAGCGGTTTACCATGGGGCTGGCGGCGCTCTTGGCGGCGGTGGCCCTGTCGATGGCCTGCGTCGGAGTGTACGGCGTGATCGCCTACTCGGTGGCCAAGCGCCGGCTCGAATTCGGGATTCGCCTCGCCCTCGGCGCCCGACCGGCCGCGGTGGTCGCGCTGGTGGTTCGCGAAGGCGGTGCCCTGGCGGGGTTCGGATTGGCGCTCGGAGCCGCGGTCGCCCTCAACGTGACGACGCTGGTGGCAAGCCAGCTGTATGGGGTGTCGTCGAGGGATCTCATCAGCTACCTAGTGGCGGTGCCGGTTCTCGGCGGCGCGGCGATCCTCGCGTGCTGGCTCCCAGCGAGGCGGGCGACCCGGGTGAGCCCACTGGCGGCCTTGGGGGCGGAATGAAACCCGGTCGGGCCATCGAACTTCCCGACTTGGCCAGCCCGCGGTTCAAGGCGAATCCCTATCGGTTTTACGCCCGCCTCCGAGAGGAAGCCCCGGTGTTCCGGTGCCGGGTGCCCCTCGTCGGCGTGACCCACCTCGTTGCCCGTTACGACGACGTGCTCACCGTGCTCACGGACGAGCGCTTCGGGAACGACTGGTCTCCCAGGATGCCGTGGCTGCTACGACAATTCGCCCGGCCCATTACCCGGAGCATGCTCAACCGAGACCCTCCGGATCACGGTCGACTCCGGACCCTCGTGCACCAGGCGTTTACGCCGCGGCGGATCGAACGAATGGGCGACCGGATTCAGACAGTCTGTCATGAGTCACTGGACACGGTCGCGGCCTCCGGGCGATTCGATCTCGTCCGCGACTACGCTCTTCCGCTGCCAATCACGATCATCGCGGAGCTGCTGGGAGTCCCCGTGCGCGACCAACCCCGCTTCTACCGTTGGTCGAAGAGTCTCTTGGCGGTCTCCTCCAACCTCGCCGTCGTGCGAGCCGTTCCCCAGGTCTGGAGCCTGGTTCGCTATCTCGGCTCGTTGTTCGCGTTGCGGCGGGCCACGCCCGGCGATGATGTGGTCACTGGCCTGTTGGAGGCGGAGGAAGCCGGCGACAAACTGACGGAGGATGAGCTGCTCGCGATGGTGTTCCTGCTACTCATCGCGGGCTATGAGACGACCACCAATCTGATCGCCATTGGGGCGCTGACGCTGACACTGAATCGGCCCGAGCTCGGCCGTTTTCAACGAGATCCGGTCCTGCGAGAGTCGGCGATCGAGGAACTGCTCCGGTTCACCAGTCCCCTCGACATCGGCTCGGTCCGGATGGCGCGTGAAGACATCGCTCTCGGATCGGTGGTCATCCCCCGGGGCGCATTGGTGGCGCCGGTGCTCGGGTCCGCCAATCGGGATGCCAACCAGTTCCCGAATCCGGAGACTCTCGACCTCACCCGCGAGCCAAACCGGCACTTGGCATTCGGCCGGGGAGCCCATTTTTGCCTCGGAGCGCCGCTCGCCCGGCTCGAAGCCCGAATCGCCCTGACGACGTTATTCGGCCGCTTTCCCGACCTCGGCCTGGAGCAACCTCCGGAATCGCTGCGATGGCGCCGGAGTTTTCTCCTCCGGGGGTTGGAGGAACTACCAGTAGCTGTCGCGGCTCGCCCCCGGTAGCAGGCCTTGCCGCCGCTCGCGACCCGGGCGCTACGGCTTTTTCTCGCTCAGTTTCCTGAGGAGGTCCTTGGCCTGCTGATTGCCGGGGCTGAGCGCGAGCGCTCGCTCGAATGCCGCGGTGGCTTGCTTGCCGTCGCCCTTGGCCATCCATCCTTCACCCAACCCGACGTGAGCCTTCGGGCTGTTCGGGTAGAGCTCCAAGTTCAGCCGAAACAACTCGATGGCTTTGGTGGTGTCCTGATTGAGGGCGATGTGGCCGAGGAGGTCGACCATCCGCTCCGGAGGTGAGACGGAATACCCGAGGCTCGCCGAGACCCGGGCGAACTGCTCCTTGAGAAACCCCGGCCGTTCCAAGGCCTGGAAGAGGTTCGCGTCGTAGGCTTTGAAGATGAACCGAAGCGCGTCGTACTCGGCGATCAGCGGCACCGATCCATGGCTGTCTTGATCGTAGTAGCGGAAGGCGTACCGGAGCCCGGATTGGTTGTAGGCCTCGAGCACTCCGTTGAACTGGGCAATCGCGCCGAAGTGGACGTTGATGCTGGTGTCGTTGGGACTGATGGTATTGGCCTGGGCCAGGAACAGGGACTTCCCGGCTAAGCCAGGCTTGCTGAAGTAGTCCTTGGCCTTCTTGAGGAGGAGCCGATCGTCGTACCAGAGGCTGGGGTCGATGGCAACGTAGGCGTTGAAGGTCTCGGGGATGGTGTAGAGCGCGTTGATCGTGGCGATCCCGCCCAACGAGTGCCCGACGAACACGCGATAATTTGCCGTCCGATAGTCGGCATCGATCCGGGGGATCAGCTCTGCTTTGAGAAACTGCAAGAAGTTCCCCATCCCGCCGCTGGTCTTGAGGAAGGGTTGCGGCTTGCCCTGAGGGTCCTTCTCGACATGGGTCGGCGTGAGGTCGCGAGTCCGGTCGGTGTTGGGAATGGCGACCACGATCATCTCGGGGACCAGGAAGACCCCGTTGATGCCGGTACCGAGGAACTGGAGCAACCCGGTCACCGAATGGAAATGGGCGTCGCCATCGAGGAGATAGAGGACGGGATATCGCTGCGGAAGGTAGACGGTGTCGCTATACGAGGCCGGAGTGTAGACCAGGTATCGGCGTTGCTCCTTGAGGGTGCCCGACCAGATCGAGTCGACCTTGCCGATCGTCGTGGCGCGAGCCAGCGGGGATTGGGCGGAAGCCGTCGGGGCGATGGTGAGGACCAGGGCGAGCAACGGAAACGGTCGCATGGAGAACCGGCGCGGGTGGGAGAGATTGGCCGATAGGATAGCCGGCCAGCCGGCCCGGGGGGAAGGCCTGCTTCGCGGCGAGGTCTTCCCCCGGCCAAACACGACCGGTAAGATGACGGAGCGATCTTATCGATACCGAGGCCGTCCATGTCCCGACCCCGATTCGTTGCGCTTCTCGTCTTCCTCACGTCTGTCGCCCCGGCCCTCGCCGCTCAACGGCCAAGCCCGGCCGACGACCCCGAGGTCCAGGGCGCCAAGCGGCTCTTCTCGGCGTGGCTCGAGGGTCAGATCGCTTACCGCGGGTTGCCGGGAATCGCCGTCGGGGTGGTCGCCGATCAAGACCTCGTCTGGGCCGCCGGGTTCGGCTTCGCCGACACCCAGGCCAAGCGGCCGATGTCGCCGGCGACCAAGTTTCGGATGGCGTCCCACAGCAAACTGTTCACCGCCACGGCCATCATGCAGTTGCGGGAGCAGGGCAAGCTCCAGCTCGACGATCCGGTATCGAAGTACCTCCCGTGGTTCAAGGTCAAGACCGCCGAGCCCGACGATCCGCCGATCACCATCGAGGAGCTGCTGACCCACGGGTCCGGGCTTCCCCGCGAGGCCGGACCGCACTGGACCACCTACGAGTTCCCCACCCAAGATGAGCTCCAAACGTTGACGGCCGACCGGCAGGCGGCCTTTCCCCCCGAGGTCCGCTGGAAATACTCCAACCTGGCGTATTCCCTGGCCGGGATGGTGATCGAAACCGTCAGCGGTGAGAAGTGGGCGGATTACGTCCAGCGCCACATCTACCAGCCATTGGGGATGAGCGCGTCGAGCGTCGATCAGAACGTGACCGGTCTGGCGGTCGGGTACAATCGCCGAATGCCGGACGGATCGCAGCTGGTGATGCCGTTCGTCGATGCTCGCGGCATGGGTGCGGCGACCGGGATCACCTCGACGGTTGAGGACATGGCGAAGTTCGTGTCCGCGCAATTCCGGAAGGGGCCAAGTGGCGGCCGCCAGATTCTCAGCACGGCTTCACTTCGCGAGATGCATCGGGTCCGAATGCTCGAGAACAACTGGACCCAAGGCCAGGGGATCGGTTTCGCCGTCAACCGAATCCGAGACAAGATCTACGTGGGGCATGGCGGTGGCTACCCGGGCTACACCACCCAGACGTTGATCCAGCTCGACAGCAAAGTCGGAGTCATCGTTCTCACCAACACCAACGACTCGAATCCCTTCGATATCGCGATGCAGCTGATGAGCACGGTTGGCGAGGCGGTCGCCAAGGCCTCGGCCGTCGAACCGACGGTGATCGCCTGGGATCCGTCGTGGGCCCGTTTCGCGGGACTCTACCGCGGCCGGGGGGGTGACTCGGAAGTCGTGTTGTTGCATCAACGGCTGGTCATCATCACGCCGAACGGCCCGAACGTGGATAATCCGATCCGTCTCGAGCCGATCGGCAACGGCCAGTTTCGCTACCTTGCCCCGGGGGGCGGCGGACCGGTTGGCGAGGTGGTCCGCTTCGTCGAGGAGGGCGGCCGGGTGGTGCGGATGATCACCGGCGACTCGTACGTCGATCGGCTCCGCGACTAAGGCGACAGACCGATGGCTGAGCCTACCCCCCGCATCGTCACGGTCCCGCTCGCGCTCTGGGCCGCGACCGCCGTGGTGGCCGGTGGGCTCGGGTGGCTCGCCGGACTCCGGCCCCCGGCACCTCAACTCGTCCTGGTCACCCTCACCGTGGGGCTTCTGCTGCTCGGGCGGTTCGTCCCCGTCTACCGCGATTGGCTCGGCCGGGTCGACCCCCGGGTCCTCGTCGCCCTCCACGTGACCCGTTTCATCGGCATCTATTTCCTGGTGCTCGCGGGCCGGGGCGAGTTGCCCCGGGCCTTCGCGGTCCCCGGGGGGTGGGGGGATATCGTGGTCGCGGCCGGAGCCGCGACCCTGCTGGTGGTCGGGGCGCCTTCGACGGCGGGGCTGACGCGCTGGTACCGGTGGTGGAACGTCGTCGGCTTGGTGGACATCCTCTTTGTCGTCGCGACGGCCGCCCGGCTGGCCCTGGCCGACCCGGCGTCGATGGCGGCGTTGCTGCGGCTTCCGCTGAGCATCCTGGTGACCTTCTTGGTGCCGCTGATCATCGCGAGCCACCTGTGGCTCTTCGGCCGGTTACGAGGAGCGCCACCACCGGCCGGATCGGGCGTGCCCTGAAAGCGGCGGCAGTTACAGCAGCGACACCGGGTCCCGATCGATGACCACCCGGATCGCGGCGGGCGGGCTACCGCCCGCCCCTACGAGACGCGGCGCGGCATAGCGAACCACCCGACCCAACGCCTGGTCCGGGCCTTTCAAGACGACATGCCATCGAAAACGATCTTTCACTTTGGCGATCGGGCAGGGCGCCGGCCCCAAGACCTCGACATCGAGTCGATGGCGCATCACCAACGCTCCGAGCCACTCCGCCGCCTCGGCACATCGGGTCGAGACCGCCGGTTCGGCGGTTCCCGACACCAGGACGTTGACCAGGGCATTGGTCGGCGGATACGGGGGGTCCACCCGGGCCGCCTGTTCCGCCGCCCAGAACCCCTCGGTATCGTGCCTAACGGCGAACCGTAGCGACGGGTGGTCGGGACTCCTGGTCTGTACCAACACTCGACCGCCTTTCGGGCCCCGCCCCGCCCGCCCCGCCACCTGGGTGATCAGCTGAAACGCCCGCTCGCCTGCCCGGAAGTCGGGGAGGTGGAGCCCGGTGTCGGCGTCGACGACGCCGACCAGGGTGACGTTTGGGAAATCGATGCCCTTGGCGACCATCTGAGTCCCGACCAAGACGTCGACCTCGCCCTTGGCGACCCGATCGAGGATCCGATGATGGGACCACTTGGTGCCGGTGGTGTCGAGGTCCATACGGGCGATCCGAGCCGAGGCCACCCGCTCGGCCACCACCTGCTCCACCTGTTGCGTGCCGACGCCACGGGCTCGGGAGGTCGGGTGGCCACACTGGTCGCAGGTCGGGTCGGCGGGCGCCGTGAGGCCGCAATAGTGACACTTGAGCGCGGCGGGATGGCGATGCGGAGTGAGGGAGATGCTGCAATGCGGACACATCTTGACGGCGCCGCAAGTCGGGCATTGCAGGAAGGCCGAGTAGCCCCGCCGATTGAGGAGGAGGAGGGCCTGATCGCCGCGGGCCACGGTCTGACGGAGCGCTTCATCGAGCGATTCGCTCCACGGCACTCCGCGGACTTCCTTGATGGTGGGGGCGGTCCGCAGGTCGATCAGCTCGACCGGCGGCAACGGGCGGGCCCCGATCCGCTCCGGCAGCCGAATCATGGTCAACCGATCGGGCACCGCCGCGGCCGTCTCGAGGCTCGGGGTGGCGCTCCCGAGAACCAGCCGAGCGCCCTCGAGGCGGCACCTGACGTGGGCAACGTCACGAGCGTGGTACCGGGGTGCCTCGCCGTTCTTGTAGGTCGCCTCGTGCTCTTCGTCGACCACGATGAAACCTAACGACTGGACTGGGGCGAATACCGCCGAGCGCGGCCCCACCGCCACCAGCCGGCGACCAGCCCGAAGCGACCACCAGGCGTCGGCGCGCTCGCCGTCGGAGAGGGCGCTGTGGAGCACCGCGACCTGGTCGCCGAACATCCCGCGCACCCGACTCACCGTCTGGGGCGTGAGGCCGATCTCGGGGACCAGGATGATGGCACCGCGCCCCGATTCCACCGCCCGCCGAATCGACTCCAGGTAGACCAGCGTCTTGCCACTCCCCGTCACCCCGAACACCAACGCGCCCGATCCCGGCGTGAGCCCGCCGATCTCGGCGACCGCGGTTTGTTGCGGCTTCGTGAGCGTGGCGGGTGGCGAGCTGGTTTCGAAGTCGGCGAAGGGGTCGCGGAACCGTTCCAGCTCGACCACCCGGGCCAACCCAGACTCCACCAAAGCCCGGACCACACCCGGGCCGACGCCGATTCGCGTCCGGATCGCCTCGAGCGACATCGGCTCGGCCGCCTGCTCGAGCGCCTGGTAGAGGGCCAGCTGCTTGGGTTTCTTGTCAAAGCGCTGATCGCGATCGAGGAGGCCGAGTGGGGTGCCGGCCAACTCGATCGCCCGCGACACCGAGCGACCGCCGCGAGTCGGTGGCGGCTCGACGTCGAAGGTCAACGCCCCCACCCGCGCCAGCCGGTCGGCGACGCTCCAAACCGGTTTCTTGAGCGCGCGGGCCGCGGCCCGGGCCGGGGCTCGGCCGCCCCGCCGCTCGAGCCAGCGACACAACTCGCCGGCGGTCCCCCCGGTCACTCCGGCCGAGGATACCAAGGTCAGGATGACCTCCGATTCTCCCCACAGCGGCCCGGGCACCATCGCCTTGAGGACGACGCCTAACGGCGACCCGTAGTACCCGGCGATCCAATCGGCGATCTTGAGCAGATTGGCGGGAAGCGCCGGTTCGGGATCGGGCGCCGCCAGGACCGCCTTGGCCGTCGCTTCGGGCGCGCGGTCGTCGACGGCGACGACGATCCCGACCAGCTCCCTCCGCCGGAGCGGCACCACCACCCGGGCACCCGGCACCACCCGATCGCCGAGGATCTCGGGGACCGAATAGGAATAGGGGGTGGGGACGGGCAAGGGCAGCGCCACGTGAGCGAATCGGCCGGACATGGGCGGGAATGTAGTCGGGCAACCGCGGGAACTTTTCCGGAAGCGCTGCTCGGCCTCTACTCGGCGTTCGGGGTCACCGGGGTCCGCGACAGGGATGACTCCTTCCCGCAGGTGCTCGACTGGCGGCGCCGAATGGCGGGGGCCGCCCGCGTCGGTCCGCGGATCGTCGCGGCGGGTCCGTACCTGGTGGTGGCCGCGCCCCCGCTACCCCACATCCAGGTCCGAACCGCCGAACAGGGCCGGCCGCTCGCGCCCGTCGTCGCCGGCTTCAAGGCCAACGGCACCTGGGTGACGCCGACCCTGACGGTCTTCGGCTCGATCGCGCCGGGCCGGTTGGCCGATCTCCGACGAGCGGCGCCGGATCTTGGCAGCGGCGGGGGCGGCGGCCAAGGAGCCTCGTTAGGCTCTCGGGGCCACGCCCAGGCCCGGGCCGTCGGGGAGCCGAATCTGCCCATTCTCGATCGTCGCCCCGACGTAGGGATCGAGGGCCAGGAGCGCCGCGCCGTCGAGGTCGGCGATGTCGACCAAAGGGGTGAAGTGGGCGGCGGCGGTGATGGCGATCGAACTCTCGATCATGCAGCCGACCATCACCATCAGGTGATTGGCCCGAGCGATCGCGATCATTCGGATTGCTTCCCGAAGGCTCCCGGTTTTGGCCAGCTTGATGTTGATGCCGTCAACCAGGCCAACCAACCGGGGAATGTCGCTGGCGACGAGACAACTCTCGTCGACGATGACCGGGATCCGGGAAGCGCGGGCCACCGCGGCCAACCCGTCGAGATCGTCGGCGACCAAGGGCTGCTCGAGCACGGTCACGCCATACTCCTCGAGCACCGGCAGCATCCGGATCGCCTGTTTGCGGGTCCACCCGCAGTTGGCGTCGACCCGGAGCTCGCGGTCGGTGACCTCCCGAATGGCCTTCAGGATCTCGATGTCGTTGTCGAGCCCCAGCTTGATCTTGAGGACGGGATACTGCCCCGCCTCACGGACCTTCTTCTGGATCATCTCGGCGGTATCGATCCCGATCGTGAACGTCGAGATCGGCGCCTTGGCGGCATCGAGACCCCAGAGCTTCCACAAGGGGACGCCGAGTCGCTTGCCGACCAAGTCGTGGAGCGCGGTCGAGAGCGCGGCCCGGGCCGAATTGTTCCCGACCATCGCCCGTTCGAGCGCGACCTCGGCGTCCTCGAGGTGAAAGGCGTTGGCCGGCATCACCGTGGCGTAGACCTCCAGGGCCGCGAGGACCGTTTCGCAGGTCTCGCCATAGAACTTCTGGGGAGTCGCCTCCCCCCAGCCCTCGAGACCATCCTGGTCGATCACCTTGATCAGGACCGTGCGGTAACTGTCCTGGTTGCCGCGAGCGATCTTGAACGGGTATTTGGTTCTGAGGGTGAGGATCTCGGCGTGAATGCGGAGGCGGGACAAGGAGGGCTCGGCAGTTGAGGTGATTGGATCGCGAATTGTATCAAGAACCGGTGAACTACGCTAACGCGCGGGCGACCGCCAAGACGCCGTCGGCCAGCCGATGTGGCACGTACCCTCCCTCCAGCACCATCGCCAGCGGCGCGGCGGGAAACCGCTCCCGCAACCGCAACGTCAGCTCGGCGTAATGCTCCGGCTCCAACGTGAAACCGCCGAGGAGGTCCCCCCGCATCGAGTCGAACCCCGCCGAGACCAAGACCGCGCCCGGTCGCCAATCGTCGGTAACGGTCGCGATCGCCTCCCAGAGCGCCTCGACGTAACGCTCCGGGGGCAGCCCGGCGCGCATCGGCAGGTTGGTCACGTTGCCAACGCCCCGCTCCTCGGTGCTGCCGCTGAACGGCCAGTGGGGCCACTGGTGCATCGAGATGAACCGAATCGACGGATCCCGCTCGACGAGCGCCTGGGTCCCATTGCCGTGATGAACATCCCAGTCGACGATCAGCACCCGGGCCGCGCCGCGGGCTTGGGCCTCTCGGGCCGCGATGACGACGTTCCCCAAGAGACAGAACCCCATCGGTGTCGAGGCGAGGGCGTGATGCCCAGGCGGCCTGATCGCGGCAAAGGCGGGCGCCTCGCCGAAGGCACTCGCCACGGCATCGAGGGCGGCGCCCACACCGTGAAGAGCCGCGTCCCAGCTCCGCCGGTTCATCACGGTATCGGGATCGAGTCGAGCGCCGCCGGTCGCGGCGGCCTGGGCGAGCTGCTCGAGATAGGCAGCCGGATGGACTCGGAGAATCGGCTCGAGCGGTGCGGCCGCACTCTCCCGAAGCGCCGCCGGGGCCACGGCCTGGACCCGATCCCGAATCGCCTGGAGGCGAGCCGGCGCCTCAGGATGGCGCGACCCCGGATCGTGCTCGAGGCAGACCGGGTGGGAGAAGATCGGGCAGAGACCCACGGCGGCCGAGGGCGTTATTTCGCCGGATTCCGGCGCTTGGGAAGGACGATCAAGCCGGCATTCGGCACGATTCCCGCCTCCCCGACGGTGGTGTCGCCTTCGGCGATCTCGGCGCCCCGGAACTTCACCAGGTAATCCGAGGCGGGGCGGACGACCTTGGCCGCCTCGAGCGCTCGGGCTTTCACGTCGGCCACGGGGGTCTCGGCGCGGACGGTCAGCTCGATCTGGTCCCAGCAGTCCAACACCATGACCCGGAGCGGAATCGCGGTCATTCAGACGCGGCCTGGCAAGGTCGATAGGAACCGCTGCACCCCTTGGTCGAACAAATACGTCGAGGCCCGGACCCGCTGGGCACCGGCGGTGGGTACGATGGCGAGAGCGATTTCCTCACCGCCTTGCCCCCGAAGGGTCAGGAACCCGGGCCCTTCCGTTTCGGGATAGGCCGCGTTGTGGGGAACCCGTTCCGAGAAGAACGCTTTGGCGCGGGCGATGACATCGGCGGCAGACAGCGAAGTCGTAGTCTCGTGGACCATGGTTCAGCGCTTGTGAATCGTGAGGCCGGTTGGCTGGGCCGGCACGGCGACCGAACCGGTGACCTTCCGCGTCGTGAGGTCGACGATGTCGATCGCCCCGGGATCGGAACCGATCGACTCTTGGGACACGTAAGCGTAGCGGCCATCCGGGGAATACGCGACCCCGTGGACGATCTTCTTGGTGGTCTTGATCCGGGCCAACTCGGCGAACGTCTTGGTGTCGACGATACTGAAACTCTGATCCTTCTTGTTGGTCACGATCACGATCGCGCCGTCCGGCGAAGGCTCGACGTTGTAGGCCCCCGTGCCCACCGGAATCTCCTTGATCAACGCGAGAGACGCCGCGTCCCACACCTGGAGGGTGTTCCCGTAGTTGCAGGCCACATAGAGCGTCTTGTCGTCGGGCGACACCGACACGAAGGTGCCGGCGCATTCCTTCCCGAGAAGCCCGTGCGGATCGGCCGGCGGCATGGCGGCGGTCGCCGGCGTCGAGGGTTGGGCGTGGTCCATCTTGGCGTGGTCGGTGCCCGCCATGTCGTGACCCTTCCCGATCTTGACCCGCCGACTGATCCCGAAGGTGTTGGTGTCGATTTCGAGGATTTCGTCGCTGTTCATGCAGGAGACGTAGGCGAAGGTCCCCGCGTGGTTCACCTTGACGCCGTGGGGCATGTCGCAAGCCAAGAGGTCGGTGATCTTGGCCATCGTCGGGACATGGACGATCGAGACGACGTTGACCCGAGGCCGGTCGCCGTGAAAATCGGAGTTGGCGACGAACGCAAACTCGCCGTCCGGGGTGATCGCGATGGTGGTCGGGAAGAGTTCGACCGTGGCTCGTCCGATGAGCGTGTCGTTCTGGGCATCGAAACGCCAGAGTGTCCCGAAGGGGACTCCGTGGGCAATCGTCACGAAGTACGACTTCATGTCGGGCGCCATCGCGATGTTGTGGGGCCCGTCGATGTCGGCCGGCATGATCCCCACCGGCACCACCCGGTCGACCACGAGAGTCCCGCCGCTCGGCTTCAGCCAGGTCACGATGTCGCCCGACTCGCTCACGATCCCGACTCGGTAGCCGGGGTCCTGAGCCCGGACCGCCGAGCCGGCAGCCATCAGGATCGTCATCGCCAATGCGGTTCGCTTCATGACCCCTCCTCGACGGACGCTCCCGCCCGGTCCGGACTACGATTCGATCTCTACCCACACTTCACGCTGGTCCACGGTCGGCATTTGCAGCACCGCCCACCACTTCGGCGCTCGAGTGAGCACCAAGACCAACTCGCCGGCCGGCGGTTCCTCGACGCCCTGAACCGAGAGAAACGCAGGCAGGATGAGGTCGTCGGGCAGGTCGACGCGGTATCGTCGGCCGGCCCAGGGGAACCGAACCGACGCCGCGGCACCCCGCTCCAACTCGATAAAGTAATCGTCTTCGACCCGAAAGATCCCACCCGGCAGGGTTTCGCCGGCCCGGTAGAAGAGCGGGTCGAAGGGCTCCCCCGCCAGACGGGCGAAGTTCTGCTCCTGGGCTTCGTCGAGGTTCTCGAGAGCCGGATCCCGCGCCCGCCATTCGACATGATGGCGAAGCTCATGGGTCAGCGTCTCCCACGCCTCGCGATGCCAGTCGAAGTCCGATTGGTCCCGGGCCATGGCGGCGAACGAGCCGAAATAGAGCACCACCCGGCTCTGGATCGCCTCGGGATCGTCCGACGCGGCCGGCAGTGGAATGCACTCGCCGAGGGTGTAGATCTCGGCGCGCTCCGGATGGCCCACGGTCCGAGGGGACACGACGATCTCCGCGATCCCATCGAGGAACTCTTCGGGGATCTCCGCGGCGAGACGCCGAACGGTGGCTTCGAAATCAGCGAGGAGCATGAGTAAGGCCGATAAGGCAGATAGGGCGCCCTATCCGCCCTATCCGCCTTGCCCTATCCCTCCAATTCGGCCGCGCAAATACTCCAATACCGAGCCCAGCGCGATCCGGTCCTGGCTCATCGTATCCCGGTGGCGAATCGTTGCCTGCCCATCTTCGGCCGACTGACCGTCGACGGTGACACAGTACGGTGTCCCGACTTCGTCCATCCGTCGGTACCGACGACCGATGGCCCCGCTGTCGTCGTAAAAGCACACGAGGTGCTTGCGAAGGTCATTGTAGAGGGCCGTGGCCATTTCCGGCATCCGGTCCTTGTTGACGAGGGGCAGGACAGCCGCCTTGATCGGGGCCACGGCGGGATGGAACCGGAGCACCACCCGGGTCTCGCCCTCGACCTCCTCCTCCCGATAGGCATCGACCAGCGCCGTCAGGGCGACCCGATCGGCGCCAGCGGAGGTCTCGACGATGAATGGCAAGAACCGCTCGCCGGATGCCTGCTCGAAATACTCGAGCTTCTTCCCGGAAGCCTCCTGGTGGCGCTTGAGATCGAAGTCAGTTCGGTTGTGAATCCCCTCGATCTCGTTCCAACCGAAGGGGAACTCGTACTCGATGTCGTAGGCGGCCCGAGCATAGTGGGCGAGTTCCTGGGGACCGTGTTGATGCCATCGCAGCCGGGCGGGGTTCAATCCCAACTCGTGATGCCAGGCCATCCGGAGCCCCCGCCAGCGCTCGAACCATTCGTCGTCCGACCCCGGCTTGACGAAAAACTGCATCTCCATCTGCTCGAACTCTCGGGTTCGAAAAATGAAGTTGCCCGGGGTGATCTCGTTGCGGAACGCCTTGCCGATCTGGGCGATCCCGAACGGGACCTTTTGGCGCGAGCTGTTGAGGACGTTGAGATAGTTGACGTAGATCCCTTGGGCCGTCTCGGGGCGGAGATACACCACCGCCGCCTGCTCTTCGACCGGTCCCATGAAGGTCTTGAACATCAAGTTGAAGAGTCGCGGTTCGGTGAGATCGCAGGTGGAGTGCTCGCCCGGATGCTTGGAGGGCTTCTGGGGACAAGGCACCTCCCCGAGCTTGTCGGCCCGGAAGCGAGCCTTGCAGGTCCGGCAATCGACTAGGGGATCGGTGAAACCGGCCACGTGACCCGAGGCTTCCCAGACCTTCGGATGCATCAAGATCGCGGCGTCGAGGCCCTCGATATCGTCGCGGGCCTGAACCATCGACCACCACCACCGCTCCTTGATGTTCCTCTTGAGCGCGACGCCGAGGGGCCCGAAATCCCAGACGGAGCCGAGGCCGCCATAAATTTCGGACGACTGGAAGACGAATCCCCGCCGCTTGGCGAGGGAGACGAGCTTGTCCATCACGGTGGGCGCGGGCATCGTTGGTCGGCCGGTTTGAGCAGTGGATCGAAACGGGACGCCCGGGCGCCCCGCCGGAAAATTAGACCAGGCGTAACCTGTGAGCAAGCAATGATTTGCGTCGTGGCAAGATGCCCGTCATTTCGCCTCTCGGCCGACCGGGGCTGATGCAGCGGCGCCACAGACCCCGGCCGGGTAAGGAGTTACCCGGCCCTTGCCAGTGGCTTGGACTTTGCCAATGAGCACTGCGGTCGTCAATCCACGCAGGAGGAAGCCGGTCGCCCGCAGGGTGCGACTGGCCAGGAGGGCCAGGGACATGCAAATCCGTTCACTCGGGCGCGATCGGAGGGGCTACTCGATCGGCGAGCTATTGTGGGTCATCGTGATCCTGAGCATCGTCGCGGCCTTGGCCATTCCCCGGCTCGACTGGATGAAATACCGGATCAACGCCGAATCGAGGAACATCTCGCTGCAGATGACCTACGCCCAGCGGATGGCGGTGAGCTTGCAGCACGACGTGCAGGTCACGGTCAACCACGCCAACCGACGGCTGGTCGTCGACGAAGACGCCAACAACGACGGTGTCTTCGCATCCAACGAACGCCGCCGGGTGGTGCAGCTCGACGACGGCGTCAACTTCGAGCGGAACGGGGCCCCGGACCTCCCAGCGCCGTCGCCGACGACCGAGTTGTTCTCGATCGTCTATCGGCGCGACGGCAGCGCCAGTCAGGCGGGCGTGATTTTTCTCAACACTATTCGGGGCGTCAACATGGGGACCAACCGCGACGCGCGCGCACTCGAAATCACCCGGGCCACCGGGCGCGCCACCGCTTTCTCGTACGTTTCCGGCGCCTGGGTGAAGGGCAGCTAACATGGATCGCAAGGGGTTTACTCTGATCGAAGTGCTGATTGCCATCGTGCTGCTCAGCATCGCGGTCGTCAGCCTGGGTCAGTTCATGGGCAAGTACCAGCGGGCCACCGCCAACGCCACGTTGCTCTCGACGATGACGTCGATCGCGAAGGAACGGCTGGAGCTGATTCGCGGTGACGTCCGCTACACGACGATGGTGTCCCGGTACGGCTCGGGTGCCGGCGCCGATACGACGGGATTCCCCGGATACGCGACCATTCGGCGGCGGACGTTCGTCACCCGGGACCAAACCGGCACCCCCGCCCGCGACCGCACCACCGTGACGGTGCGGGTGTTCACGACCAACAACCTGATCAAGGACTCGGTCAATCTGACCGCGGTGATCGCGCGACCATGACAACTCCTCTGCCTGGCACCAACCGGCGTGACCCGCGAGCCGGCTTCTCGCTGGTCGAATTGTTGATCACCCTGATCGTGCTATCGATGATCATGGGGACGACGGTGATGTTCTTCCGTAACCAGAACACCAGCTTCCTCAAGGGCAGCGAGAAGATGGACCTGCTCCAGAACGCTCGCTACACCATCAGCCAGGTCGAGCGGATTCTGCGGACCATGGGGGCGGGGGTCACCGGCCAGCAGCCGATGCTCGTCTACGGCCACAACAGCGTGGTGGCGTTCAACACCGACTACGACGAGACCGACACCACCAATTATCGGTGGGCGGTCAACTTCAATCCCAGCATCTCGTCCTTGGACGGGCTCGCCTGGCAAGTCGGCAACGCGGCCACGATTCCGACCTCTTCCCCCAGTTACACCTATCCGGCCCAGACCTACACCCAAGCCAACGGGGCCCTCAGCCTGGCCGAGACCAAGATCTTCTGGCTCGCGGCGGACACGGCCACCAGCCGAACCGACGACTACGTGCTCTGGGAGCGGACCAACGGTGGCACGCCGGAGTACATCGCCCGAAACGTTCTCGCCTACCCCGGTCGACCGTTCTTCGAGTACCTCCTCGCGCGCCGGCTCACCACCGGGACCGACACCATGGTCATCACGCCCTCGAGCCTCCTGCCGCTGAAGCGGCTGTGGCCCCAGACGGGCTGGACCCCGACCGACACCGCCAACGCGGTCCGTCCGGACAGCGTCCGCGCCATTCGGATCAACATTCGGGTCACCAACGGGAAGTCTGGCGCGGACGAACGGACTCGGGATTTCTCCCAGATGATCCAAGTGCCCAACAATGGGCTGCCCTCACCCAACGTCTGCGGACGCTCACCGTTGAACCCAGTCTCGTTCACCGCCATCCCGTCCCTGGCGGTCGGGAGCGGCCTCTTCCAACTGAGCTGGACCCGCTCGCCCGACGACGGGGCCGGTGAGTTCGACGTGCGCCAATACGTCGTCTACAGTCGAGACGACACGGCCACCGTTTGGCGAGATCCGTTGCTGATGATCGCCGCGGACACCACGACCGTATTCAACATCGCCGTCGGTGGGTACACCCCGGGGGCGCTCTACGACTTCGGCCTCGCCGCGCAAGACTGTACCCCGAGCTTATCCACGATGATGACAGTGAACTCGGTGGTCGCCCCATGACGACCTGGAGGAATTCTGGCATGAAACCCGACATTCGGAACGAGCGCGGCATCGCGCTGGTCCTCGCGCTCTTGATCACGATGGCGGTCGCCGCGATGGCAATCGGCGGCGTGATGATCGCAGGGAGCGGAACCTTGACGTCGAAGTTCAACGCCAAAGAAGCCGCGTTGCATTCCCTCGCCGACGCCGGACTCGAGCTGGCACGGGACTCCATCAACCGCGCGCTGACACTGCTGCCCGATTCGGGTTACATCCAGATCGTGCCCGCCAGCACCATCATCGACGCCCAGGGCAACACCATCGCGGGGTTCACCCGGAGCGTGTACGCCGGGAAGACCGGCGGCCGCACCGGCGGGCCGGCGACCTCGGGGCAGTACGGCAGCAATTTCATGAGCATCGTGTCGGTGATCACCGACCCCCGCGGCGCGGTGGCCGCCCGCCGGGGCCTCTTCACTCAAGAGTCGTGGTCGCGCTTCGCCGTCGCAATCAACGACTGGACCAATCCGGGAATCGTGTACGGGTGCAGCTCGTCGATCAGCGGCCCCCTCCACTCCAACGACGACCTGATGATTCAGAGCGGTTGTACTACTCCGAAGACGCTCTTCGCCGGGGCGGTTACGGTCGTTGGCTCGGTCAGCAACCCCAGCTCGGCCAACTTCACCCAGGGGTATACCACCGGCGCGCCCGCCCTTGCTTGGCCGACCCCAGCCCAGCTGGGCTTGATGCAGCAGTACGCCCGGGACGCCGATGTCCCTGGCGGCGACTACGACATCACGGGCGGCAACAACGGCACCAATCGCCCCTGTACCCGGCTCGACTTCCAGGTCCTCGACTCGAACCGCGACGGCACCATCCAGTGGGACGAGGGCTATTTCCGGGTCTTCAAGTGCCTCAATACCAACGACTCGTCCCTGGCCTACGTCAACGGACGCCGATGGGTGAACGTCGCCGGTGGTACCGGCGTCACGGTCACGACCGATCCCAACATCGTGTCGCCCACCTGCGGTAACCGGCCGGGCGCGGTGTTCCAGACGGCCCGCGCCGTTTGGAACGCGACGGTGGGGACCGCCAACGTCAAGCGCGACGCGGTGCGCGCGGTTCTCACCAGCGCCAGCCGCCGCTGTTATCTCGGCGGCGACCCCCGGTTGTTCACCGCCCTCTCGGGCGATACCTTGCTGCTCGACTCGACCGCGGTCAACACCGGGTTGCCCGTGAACATCGGTGGGAAATGGATTCAGCGGCGGACCGGCGCCCACGCCTCGGTCACTCCGGTCCGGAACACCATCGGCGCGGGCGGTGACGCCGAGTATTGGATTCCGATGGGCAAGAACCCCAATTTCAAGGGCGTGATTTACGTCACCGGCGACGTGTCGCTCAGCGGCCGCATCCGCGGCCGCGCCACGGTCGTCGCCACCGGCAACATCAACTTGCAGGACGACCTTCTCTACTGGACCACGCCGGGAACCAACTGCACCGAAACAGGCGACATTTTCGGCGCCCTGTCGGTCTCCAACGTGGTCACTCAGGACAACAACCTCCAGACGCCCTTCCGGGTCAACAACGTCTACTGGGGCCTCTACGACGATACCCCCGCGTCGGAGAGCTATCACATGTTCATGCTGACCCTCAACAACTTCGGGAGCGATATCCCCGGGAACCCGATCTACACCGGGCCCCCGAGCCCCAGCATTCCGGCCATCGCCGGCGAGAACTGCGGCGCGGCTCCGGCCGGCTGCATCCGAATCTCCGGCGGCATCGCCTACGCGATGATCGGGTGGGGCGGCTACTATAGCATCGGCAGCACGAACTCGTCTGGTTGGGCTTCCGGACACACCTACGACCCGTGCGGCTCCTCCAACCCGCCACCGTATTTCCCGACGACGGGCCGGTACGTGACGAGCCGATATTACGAACTCGACCCTGTTTGGCTCAATCAGACCGGTATCGCGAGCTATTACCGCGAGCTCCAGTCTCGGTAAGACGCGGACGCCGTGGGACGGGATCGACGGGTAGCGGCGCTACCCGTCGATCTTTCTTTCAGGCATCGACCTCGATGATCTGGTCGCGCCGGGTCCCCACGCTGACGTACTTGATCGGCGTCTCGGCCAGGCTCTCGAGCCGATCGAGGTAAAGCCGAGCGGCCTTGGGAAGGTCGGACATCGAACGAACTGCCGTCGTCGAACTCCTCCATCCCTCCATGGTCTCGAGGACCGGGGTAACCCGCTCGAGCGTCGTCACCCCGGCTGGCATGTCGTCGAGCCGGTTGCCATCCAATTGATAGCCAACCCCGATCGGAATCCGATCGAAGCCATCCAGGACATCCAGTTTGGTGACCGCCAGTGCCGTCAGACCATTGACACGAGCCGCGTAGCGCGCCACCACGGCATCGAACCACCCGCACCGACGGGGCCGCCCGGTCACGGCGCCGAACTCGTGGCCGACCCGACGCAGCTCCTCCTCGAGCGGATCGGGGGCCAGTGTCGGGAGGGGGCCGTTGCCGACTCTGGTGGTGTAGGCCTTGACGACACCCAGGACGCCGTCGATCCGAGTGGGGCCGAGACCAGCACCGACGGCGGCGCCGCCCGCCGTGGTGTTCGATGAGGTGACGAACGGGTAGGTCCCGTGATCGACGTCCAGCAGGGCCCCCTGGGCACCTTCCAACAACACCCGCTTTCCCGCCTTGAGCGCCTCGTGGAGATGCCGACCGCTGTCGATCGTCATCGCCACCATCCGCGGCGCCAGGCCCCGAACCAGGGCCACGTGCTCATCGAGAGAGGCCCGTTCGGTCATCCCGGCGAGCGCGAGGAGATCGTTGGCATGGGCAATTCGGTCGGCGAGGAGCGACTCGACCCCGGCCAGGTCGCGCAGGTCCCCGACCCGAATGCCTCGCCGGCCATACTTGTCCTCGTACGCCGGTCCGATACCCCGTTTGGTCGTGCCGATGTTCTGGCGTCGCTCCCCGGCCAGGTCGAGCAGCTTGTGATAAGGAAGCACCAAATGCGCCCGGTCGGACACCAGAATCCGACTGCGAACAGCGATGCCCCTCCCCTCCAGCCCATCGAGCTCCCCGAAAAAACTCTCGGGATCGATCACCACCCCGTTCCCCAACACGCACGTCGTCGAGGAGTGGAGGATCCCGCTCGGGATCAGCCGGAGAATGAATTGGCTCTCGCCGATGACCACCGTATGGCCGGCGTTGGCGCCGCCCTGGTATCGGGCCACGATGTCGGCCCGTTCGGCGAGCACGTCGACCAACTTGCCCTTGCCCTCGTCGCCCCATTGCGCGCCGACCACGACCAGACAGCGAAGATCGGGCCCGAACATCTCAGCGCTTTCCGCCGGCGCGGGCAGTCGAGACTTCCTCGCCGAGGATCGCCCGCGCGGTTTGGGGCGCTACCGTGCCCGCCTTCACCAGCTCGGCAACGTGCTGGCCATAGGTCTGCATCCCGTTCCGGCTCCCCCGACTCATCAAGTCCTTCAGGTCGGCGATCCGGGCAGGGTCCTTGAGGGCGTCGCGCACCGGCGGCGTGGCGATCAGGATCTCGACAGCCGCCACCCGGCCACCACCCTCTTTCTTGGGCAACAACTGCTGGGACACGACCGCCGACAACGCTTCCGAAAGCCGCACCCGGCCGATTTCCCGTTCCTCTCGGGGCAACATCGCCAGCACCTGACCCACCGTGGTGGCGACATCGGGCGTCGGCATCGCGCCGATAACCAGCCGCCCGGTCTCGGCTGCCTTCACTGCGGTATCGAAGGTGTCGGGGTCGTGGACATCGCCCACCATGATGACGTCCGGATCCTGGCGGAGGGCCGCCCGAATCCCGACCCGGACCGAGGGAGTGTCGATCCCGACCTCCCGTTGGGTCATCGAGCAACTGAGATCGCGATGGAGAAACTCGATCGGGTCCTCGATGGTCACGATGTGGCGCTGCTGATTCTGGTTCATGTGGTGGAGCATCGCGGCAATCGTCGAACTCTTGCCACTGCCGCTCACCCCGGTCACCAGCACCAGGCCGTGCTTGCTGTCCGCCAGCCCGCGGATCGCGTCGGGAAGGCCGAGATCCTCGAGAGTCGGGATCCCGAACGGAATGACCCGCATCACGATCATGAACGACGACCGCTGTCGGAGAACGTTGACGCGGAACCGACCCACCCCGGGGAGCCCCCAGGAGCAATCGTAGTCGGTGACCTCGTCGATCTTGGCCCGCTGGGCTTCGTTCGGGATCAGCTTGAGGGCGACGGCGCGGGTCTGGTCCGGGGTGAGCCGCTGCTTCGTGAGCGGCACCAGCCGCCCGTCGATCCGGGCCCGGAACAAGTCGCCCGCCTTGATGAGGAGGTCCGAGGCACCGCGGTCGACGGCCGCCTTGATGATCTTTTCGATCGGGACGCCCGTCACGGCGCTCTCGGGGACAACGGGAGAAAGCCCATCCGATCCTCCGCGACTCTCATGGTCTCATCGGCAATGGCCCGGGCCCGCTCGGCGCCCGCCGCGATGGCCCGGTCGACCAAACCCGGGTCGGCCCGCAGCTCGGCCCCGCGCCGCTGAATCGGGGCCAGCTCGGCGATCATCCCGTCGGCGAGGACCCGCTTGCAATCGAGGCACCCCCAGCCGGCGGTCCGGCATTTGTCGGCGACTTCCGCCACGGTGGCCGCGCTCGAGAACCCCTGGTGCAAGGTGTAGAGGTTGCAGAGCTCGGGCGTCCCCGGATCTTTCCGAGTCTTCCGAGCCGGGTCGGTCTTGGCCGGCTTGAGCTTCTCCCAGATCTGGTCGGGGGTCTCGAAGATCCCGATCGTGTTCCCGAGACTCTTGGACATCTTGGCCTGGCCGTCGAGACCCATGATCCGCTTGGCCGGGGTCAACAGCGCCTGGGGCTCCGGAAACAACGGGTCGTTAGGCGCGAACTGGGCGTTCCACGACCGAGCGATCTCGCGCGAGAGCTCGAGGTGCTGGACCTGATCCTCGCCGACGGGCACTTTGTTGGCCCGATAGAGCAGGATGTCGGCGGCCTGGAGGACCGGATACATCAACAGACCCGCCGGGACCCGCTCCATCCGCTGGGACTTATCTTTGAACTGGGTCATCCGCTCCAGCTCACCGATCCCGGTCACATTGGTGAAGAACCACATCAACCGCGGGTGGGCCGGCACGTGCGACTGGGCGAAGAGGATCGAGCGCTCGGGCGACAAGCCAGCGGCCATCAGGCTGAGAAGCATCTCCCGGGTCCGCTCGGCGAGACTGGCTGGCTCGTAGGGCGCCGTCAGCACGTGGAGATCGACGGCGCAGTAGAGACATTCGAACCGGTCCTGGAGCGCAACCCAGTTTTTCACCGCGCCGAGCCAATTGCCGATGTGCAGCTCACCGGTGGGCTGGATGCCGGAAAACACTCGATCCATGGAATCCGCTGAACGCGTGAAGGGCGGGCCCAACCTGGGACCCGCCCGTACCAGGGCAAGCTAGCGACCCAGGATGGCACTCGCAAGATGAATCGCTCCTTGGACTTATGCCGCTTGGCCTCGGCGGCGGCGATCCGCGCCGGGGAATACCTCCGCCAGGTCCCGAGGCCCCGCGACCCGAACGGGTGGGCCACCAAAGGCGCTGCCAACGACTTCGTCACCCGATGCGACGCCGAAGCCGAAGCGATCATCGCCGAGAGCCTCTTGGCGGCCGAGCCCGGCTCCCAGGTGTTGGGCGAGGAACTCTCACCTAACGTCGAGCGACGAGGTCTCGTCTGGATCGTCGACCCGATCGACGGCACCACCAACTTCGTCCATGGATTTCCCCACTACGCCGTGTCGATCGCGGCTGAGGTCGAGGGAGTCCTCGAAGCCGGCGTGGTGCTCGCGGTCGAGACCACCCAGTTGTACCGCGGGTGGCGAGGCGGCGGGGCCTGGCTCAACGAACGGCGACTAACGGTGTCGACCATCGCCGAGCCGGCCCACGCGCTCATCGGCACCGGTTTTCCGTTCAAGCATTCCGAGCCGCTGGCCCAGTACCAAGCCCAATTCGCCCGAGTGGCGATGGCGACGAGCGGGATCCGGCGAGCCGGGTCGGCCGCGCTCGACCTGACGTGGGTGGCGGGCGGCGTGTTCGATGGCTTCTGGGAGTCCACCCTGGCCCCGTGGGACATGGCGGCGGGACTGCTGTTGATCCGGGAGGCCGGCGGGGTGGTCACCGATTTCGACGGTCGCGAAATCGGAGCGACCGCGGGGCCGGTGGTGGCCGGCAACCCGGCGATTCACCGGTGGTTGTTGACGGCGCTCAACGACCGATCGCCTGACTAGCGCTGATGACCCGTTGATCTCCGTCGCGCCCATGGCACCTGCCGTAAGGTCCGGGCATGCCGGGGCTGCGACGCCGTCTCCCGAACGGTACATTCTCCGGCCGATGATCCCCCGCCAAGGTCGCGGCTTCCTCGGTCGCGCTAGGGTGAAACGGTTTTCTTCGACGGAGACAACCCATGTCTGAAAACGATCGACCCGATCTGTCCCGGCGCGAGCTGCTGGCCATCGCCGGCGGCCTCGCCCTCGCGACCGCAGTGCCCGGGTGTCAACCCGCCAGCGCGCCCAGTATCGGCGGTGAGCTGGCCGATCCACTCTTCTTCGCCTCGGCCACGGCCCTGGCGGACGCTATCGCGAGGAAGCGAGTTTCCTCGGAGGAAGTCGTTCGAGCCTGCCTCGATCGCATCGCGGCGGTAAACCCCAAGCTGAACGCGGTCGTCCAGCTCGACGGCGAGAAGGCACTCGGCCAGGCTCGGGAGATGGACGCGGCGCTCGCCAAAGGCAACCGGGCCGGGCCGCTCCACGGCGTCCCGATGACGATCAAGGATTCGCTCGACACCGCGGGGATGATCTCGACCGGCGGCACCCTCGGCCGCAAGAGCTTCGTTCCCGGCGCCGACGCCACGGTGGTCGATCGGCTCAAGAAGGCCGGCGCGATTCTGATGGGGAAGACCAACACCCCCGAGCTGACCCTCTCGTTCGAGACGACCAACCTGATCTACGGCAGGACCAGCAACCCCTACGATCTCACCCGGACGCCGGGTGGCTCGAGTGGCGGCGCGGCCGCGATCGTCGCGGCCGGCGGATCGCCGTTCGACATCGGGAGCGACTACGGCGGGAGCATTCGTCAGCCGTCGCATTTCTGCGGCGTGGCCGGGATCAAGCCGACCGCGGGCCGAGTCCCGCGGACCGGGCACATCTATCCGTACGGGAGCATTCAGGATTCCTTCCAACAGATCGGTCCGATCGCCCGCCATGTCGACGATCTGACGTTGCTGCTTCCGATCATCATGGGGCCGGACTTCGCCGACCCCGGCATCGTCCCGATGCCCTGGGACGATCCCGCCGAGACTCGGATCGCGGGCCTCAAGGTCGCCTACCACACCGACAACGGGATCGCGACCCCGACCGAGGAGATCATCAAGACCGTCAAGGCCGTGGCGGATTCGCTGGCCGGAGCCAAGGCGGTGGTGACCGAGGCCCGGCCCACCGGCGTCGAACAGGCGATGACGGTTGGGTTGCCGCTGTACTTCTGGGACGGGGGTGCCTCCGTTCGTCGGCTGCTCCAGGCCGCTGGCACCACCGAGACCAGCCTCGGCGGGTTCACCGCCGGCACCAAGGCCACGGCCGTGGACGTCGAGGCCCAGGTCCACGCGCTCGATGTCTGGCGGATCGGGATGTTGGGCTTCTTCAAGAGCTACGACGTGATTCTCTGCCCAGTGGCGGCGGTGACGGCGTTGCCCCATGGCGAAGCCGGCGCCAACACCGCATTCCCCGGTTTCAGCTACACCTTTTCCTACAACCTGACAGGCTGGCCCGGGGCGGTGGTCCGCGCCGGGACGACGGCGGGTGGGTTGCCAATTGGAGTTCAGATCCTGGCCCACCCGGGGCGCGAGGACGTGGCGCTCGCGGTGGCGAAGTTCGTCGAGACGACCCACGGGGGTTATCGCCGGCCGACGAATGACTGACTTGACCGCCCGGCTCAACGCCGTACACCTCTGCGCCCCTGACCCAGGGGGTCGAGTTGACCGGCGCCATCGAGGTGGTGCTCTCCGTGTCCTCGTCGGCCAAGGACACCGATTTCGCGGTCACGTTGGTCGATGTCTAGGTGCCCTGGGCGTTGGCAGGGATCGACACCAGCAACCTCGACGCCACCGGCGCCGACCATCGAAGGACTGCCAGCAGCATCTCGATTGACTCCCGACTTTGGTCTACGCCTCGGCCCAGACCTCCGAGAAGTATTCGGGGAGATCGATCTCCAACGGTGGCGCCGCCGGGTCCGGCTGCCAGACGAGGCTCTCCGTGAGAATCTCCGGTCGGTCGTCGTCGGGCCGCCACCGCTCGATCAGCCGAGCGTCCACATCTGCGATCCAGTATTCGTCGACCCGCGACCGTTGAAATTTTCGGCGCTTTCGAATGCGGTCGTTGAACGCGGTCGAGGGCGACAAGACCTCGGCGATGAGGCGAGGGACTCCGAGCTCCGGCCAGGCGAGCGGTTCCCGGCCGCTGCGCAGGTGAATGACGAACAGATCTGGCTGAACCACTTGACCGTCGTGGAGGTCAAGGTCGCAGGGGGCGATGCCAACCGTGCCCAGCCGATGTAGGCGGACGTAGGGGTCCACTCGCCGGATCAACGCCAGCACGGCCTGTTGGTGAAGCCAGTTGGGGCTCGGGCTCACCAGCAGCTCGCCGTCGATGAGCTCGTAGCGATTCCCGTCGTCCGGGAGGGCCAGGACCTCTTCGCGGGTCCAGTGGCGCGCGGCGTTGGGCATGCCCATAGGGTATCCTCCTCGGCGAATCGGGGGCAAGGGGTCATCGCCCGAATCTGGGGTCCGGCCCGACGGATCCACTAACCAAATCTCCAGCCGATGGGTGCAAAGAAACGTGGAATGAAAGGGGCGAGCTCCGCGCGGGGGGCGACCGGCACGTTCCGGTTGTTCGCTCCGACGGCTAGCTTGCGTCCTCTCCCAATCATCGGCCGCCTCGCATGCCTTGTCGTCTTGCCCTCTTCGCGCTCGTCCTGCTCGCCGCCCGGGCCGAGGCGCAGGCTCCTCCCGCCGGCTCGTTTCCGGCGGCGTGCGGACGATTCGCGCCCAAGGGTCTTCCCTTTCGTGCCGAGGTGCTGACCACCTCGTTCGTGGCCGACACCGCCGGGATTCCGGCCCGCTGCGTGGTTCGCGGTCGGATCGTGTCGTCGCCCAGCTCGACGATCAACTTCCGGATCGATCTCCCCGTGCCCGCGGCCTGGAATGGGAAGACCCTCACGATCGGGGGCGGCGGGTTCGACGGCATCGTCTCGATGGAGCAGCAGTGGTGGCGAGGACTCCTTGGCCAGATGGGCGGCGCCCCGGCCGACGTCACCGCGTTCGTCACCGGCGGAAGCGACTCAGGGCATCAGGGGCGAGGGGCCGCGCCGTCGATCGACTACAGTTGGTCGGCTCACAATCCTACCGCACTCGAGAATCACGCCTCCGAGGCCAATCACCGTCTTCTGGGCACCATGGTCGCCGTCGCCAAGGCCTTCTATGGCAAAGTCCCGACCCGGCGCTACATGTTCGGCCTCTCGAACGGCGGCCGCCAGGGCCTGATGGCGGCGCAGCGCCATCCCGAGGATTACGATGGAATCCTGGCACTCGCCCCGGCGATCAGCCAGACCGCCTTTGCGGCCAACCTGACGCCGATCATGCAGCACATCTATTCGCATCCGGATAACTGGCTCGACCAGTCGAAGCTCCGGGTCTTCCAGGCGGCCGAGCTCGCCGCCTGCGACCGGCTCGACGGGATCGAGGACGGGGTCATCTCGAACTATCATGGTTGCCGGTTCGATCCAGCGACGATCGCCTGCAAGAGCGCCGTCGACGCCAACTGTCTGACCCCTGGCCAAGTCGAGTCGATGCGGCTGTGGATGGGCCCGAAACGGGTCGAAGCCGAGATGGCCGATGGGCTCATCGGCTACGCCCGCTACGGCCCGGGCGGCCCGCTCAGCGACTTCGCGTTTCCGTTCGGCACCTCGTTCGCCGCGCGCGACGCCTTCAACTACATCGCGGCCGACAACATCGTGAAGACGGTGACCGACGACCCGGTCACCGGCATCATGCGTCATGACCCCGCCAAATGGTCGAAGGCCTATCTCCGTTACTCCGAGCTGATCGACGCGACGAGCCCGGACCTCTCGAAGTTCGCCGCCCGGGGTGGCAAGCTCCTCATCATTCACGGGACTGGTGACTACTGCGTGACCCACGAGCGAACTGCGCAGTGGTTCCAGACCGTGGAAGCCAAGATGGGAGCGGAGCCGGTCCGGGGCTTCGCCCGCTACTATGTGGCGCCCGGGCTGGGCCACTTGTTCACCGGATCGGGCGCCGATGCCTTCCCGCTCTTCCCGGCCCTCGAAGCCTGGGTCGAGCGCGGCGTGGCACCGGAGCGCCCGATCGCCACCAAGCTCGATCAGTCCGGTGGGGCTCGCTACACCCGGCCGGTGTGTGAGTACGGGACGTTCCCGAAGTACTCGGGCGCCGGCGACGCCAACAGCGCGGCGAGCTATTCCTGTAGCCCGACCGGTTGACCGCCCCGCCTCGCGACACTGGCCGCTCTCGCCCTGGTCGCGATCCTCAACCAGAGGCCATCACCAGGCCCGTCCGGTCGCCGCGATCGGTGGGATGAACCGCGAATCCGTCCCCGTCCGACGCGACCACCAGGCTACGGCACCGCCGGCTGGCCGTACACGTGCAGCAGCCCGTGCATCAGGGCCCGCGGAAAGATGCTGGTGTGCGACTCGCCGCTCATGAGCTCGCTCCGCACGGCAAAGTGCGGGTACCCCCGCTTCACGAATAATTCCGTGAACCGCGCCATCCCGCTCCCGACCTCCGCGAGGGCCATGATCGGTCGAGTCAACTCCTCGGTCCCGGCCGAGAGAAACAGCCGGGCCGGCAAGTCGGCGTGGGTCCGGGCGTACTCCGCTTCCATTCGGAACAGAGCGTGGCCCGCAGCCCCGGCGGGCGGGCTGGTGCAGACGTACTTGTCGAAGGGCGACCGGTCCGAGAACAAGGCGTAGAGGACGAACATCGCGCCAGTCGACTCGCCGATCAGGGTCGGCTTGCTCTCGTCGCAGCGGTAGGCCGTCCGGATGGCCGGGGCCAACTCGTCGCGAAGGAACCCGAGAAACCGCTCGGCGCCCCCCGCCTTCACCTCGAGAGGCGGCCGACCCTCGGCGACCCGGCCGGCGGCGATCGCCCCCGCGACGATGGTGCCCAACTCGTCGGTCATGTCCCACGGCGGCGTGAACTCATGGTGACGGCGGGCCCCCCAACCGCTCATCCCCTCGTCCGCGGGCCAGCCGATCCCGACGATGATCGCGGGCGGGACCACCCCCATGCCGAGAAAGCGCATGATCCCGAACAAGGTCCAGAAGAACTGCGGCGCGTCGGTCAGGTAGATGACCGGGTACCGGGCGGTCGAGGTGGCGTAGTCCGCTGGGAGGCCAACGAGGACGTCGAACCGCCCGAGGCCCTGAGCAAAGGTCTCGAAGCGATTGATTTCCGGGATGGTGACCGGTTGCGGATCGATCGATAGGTCGGACATTACGAAGCCCCATTGAAGTTCCGCCGGACGGCCCCGGCGGGTATATTACATACCAACTAGTATATACATACCACTCGGTATCCACAAGATCAGGCCCATACCATGCCTCGGACCCGACTCACCCAGCAACAACGAAAGGCCAAGACCCGAGAGGCCATCCTCACCGCGGCCACCCGGCTGGTTGCCCAGCGAGGCTTCGAGGGCACCTCCCTCGACGACATCGCCGGCTCGGTCGGACTCACCAAAGGCGCCATCTACGCCAACTTCGCCAACAAGGGGGCGCTGGTCGACGCGTTGGTCGCGCGGCACGCCGTCCCGGTCGACCTGGCCCCCTTGTTCCGGGCCGATCTCGCCCTGCCCGACCGGCTCGGCCTGCTGGGCCGGGGAGTGGCTCAACTCGGCCGGACGCTGTCGCGGGAGACGGCCATGCTCGACCTCGAATACCGGCTCTTCGGTCTTCGCAATCCGCGGCGCCGCGAGGAGGAACGAGGGCGGTATCAGGCCGAGCGGGACGATTTCTTCCGCCGATTCGAAGCGGTCAACGACGCCCGAGGGGAATCCCTTGCCCTTGGGACGAAGGAATTGCTCACCTCGGTCGGGGTATTGGTGCGAACCGTGCTCTTGGTGGGGGTGGAGGAGCCGGGCAGTCTGCCGGCGGACGCGATCGAACGGTTGTTCCGGCTTCTCGGCCTTTCGGCGATTCAGCCCGCTCGGCCCCGGAGTTCGGCGAGCCCAGGCGATTCGAGTCCGCAGCGCTCGAAGCCCTCGAAGACACGGTAGGGATACCCAACTCCGATCGCCCGGCGGGAGGAGGCTGGCGGGGAATGTCGACCGCTATCGCTCGAGCTTGAAATTGAGGTCTGTCGCCGGCCTCCGCGGCGCGTTGGCGACGTACCATCCGGTGAGATACATCCACCGCGCCATCCGGGTGAGCTTGGCGTAGTCGATTCGCTCGGGAATGTCTCCCGCGGTGTGGTAGTCGTCGTGCAGGTTGGTCGAGTACATCAATGCCGGGACGCCAAGCCGGGCGTATGGCAGGTGATCGCTGCGGAAGAACCAGCCCTCGGGGTGGCTTGGTCGGTCCCAGAGAGTGTCGATCACGAACCGTCCCGTCGCGTCGTTGGCCAGCAACGCCATCTCGACCAACTCCAGCGAGCTACGGTGCGGCGGCTGGGCGCCGAGCAACGCGGCGGTGTCGGGATGGTTGCGGCCGATCATGTCGCCGTTGAGCACGGCCACGATCTGGGCGAGCGGCACCACCGGATGGGCCGAGTGGTAGCGCGAGCCCAGAAGGCCGCGTTCCTCGGCGCCGTGATGGACGAAGAGGAGCGAGCGCTTGGGGCGCTGGGCGACGAACGCCCGCGCCGCCGCGAATTCGGCGACGCTCACCGAGGCGTTGTCGTCGGCGCCGGCGAGCACCGAGTCGCCGGGCACCAGCAGCCGCACCCCGTTGGCGTCTTGGTGCGAGCTGTAGAGGACGTATTCCTCCCGGAGCGTCGGGTCGGTGCCGCGGAGCGCACCGATGACGTTCACCGAGGGCGCCTCGAACCGTTCGAGCCGAATGAAGAGCGCGGCCTCGGGCCCCTGTTGGAGCGCCGCGGCCATCGAGGCTCGCACCAGGAGGCCGGGCGTCGGGCCCGCGCCGAGGACTGGGGGCGGCGGCACCCGAGCAGCCTGCCCCGTTCCTCCCGCCCAAGCGACATCGCCGAGCGGCGTCCCGCGGTCCACATCGTATGACCCCCGCTCCCGCATCGCCGCCACGGCCTCGAACACGCTGTCGACCGGAGCGCTGGCCACCAGCAGCACCGCGGCGGCACCGCGCCGCGCGAGGAGCGCCATGGTGCCGGTAATGGCGGCGTTCGCGTAGCGGACGCCGGCCGGATAGCTCGTCGGACGGATCGACCCCGGCACGGGGGAGCGGAGCAGGGTCGCGACGATCCGCCCCCGCACGTCGGTCGTGGTGTCCTCCGGGTTGGCGAGCCACATCACCGGTCCCGTGGCCTCGATCGGCGCGGCCGCGAGTGGGATGATATCGCCGAAGGGCGCCATTGACCGGTCCGCGATCGTCGCCCGGCTCGAGGGCACCGACACCCGAGTGCGGGTGATGTTGAACCACTGGAACCAGGTGCCGCCATCCCCCGCCGGCGCGAGGCCGATTCGCCGGTACTGGTCGGCGACCCAGATCGACGCCCGTAACTCATCGAGGGTTCCCCCTTCGCGGCCCCGCATCGCCGCGGAGGCCATGGCGAAGAGATCGCGCCGAAGGTCGGCTTCCCGAATCAACCGAATGGCGGCCGGTATCGGCCGCGGGGCCGACGGGGTGGCGCGCTGGGCCCCAAGGGCCGCCGGCAACGCCAACAGGACGATCAGAAGCCTCCCCATTGACGCCATTATTGCATCGCCGCCGTCTGTGCCTTGCGCGCCTCGGACAGGACATACGCTCGAACTGCCTCGACTTGACCGACGGTCAGGTACCTGGAGAAACTGACCATCCCCTTGCTGGCGCGGGCACCGTCGAGGACCACCGCCTTGAACGTGCCCGGCGACAGGATCGTCGGCGAGGTCTTGAGATCGGGCAGGTAGTGGCTGCTGGCATTGGGACCGTGGCACGCCATGCAATTGGCGTTGTAGAGGGGCAAACCGGCTTTCGGATCGCCGGCCGACTTCACTCCCGCCAGGTCGATCGTCACCGGAGCGGGCTTCGGGTAGGGCGCAACGGTCGCGGTCCCGCCGAGCTTGAACACCAACAGCCGACCCGGAAGCCGCGGACGATCCGGCAGAGACCAGGCGGACAACATCGACGCGGCGCCACCGTAGCCCACCATCACCGCCAGAAACTGCTCGCCACGGATCGAATAGCTGGCCGGCGCGGCGATGACGCCGTTGCCGGCATCGTAGCTCCAGACCGGCTTGCCGTCCTTGGCGGAATAGGCGGAGAATTTGCCATCCGCGTCCCCTTGGAAGACCAAGCCACCCGCGGTCGCCAGCACGCCGGCGTTCCAGAAATAAGGATGATCGACGGACCAGCGCGCCTCCTGCTTCACGGGATCCCAGGCAATCAGCCTCCCCTTGGACCCGGCTTTGATCGCGGCCCGTTGGGCCGCGGCGTCCGGCAGCGTCAGGAGGTTGAGGTCGATGCCGAGGTTCATGTGACCATCGCGGTAGGACGTGGTGCCGTCAGAGCCGTACGGGAACCCGCCCTCCATGGCGGGGATGTAGACCAGCCCTTCGGCCGGGTCGAACGCCATGGGGTGCCAGCCGTGGCCACCAAAGGGAGTTGGGGCGATCAAAGCCACGGCCTTCTCATACCGCACGCCCGGATTCTCGATCGGGCGCCCGTCCGGGCCGATTCCGGTGGCCCAGTTCACCCCGACGTAGTTCTTGGCCGAAATCAGGGATCCATTGGCTCGGTCGAGGACGTAGAAAAATCCGTTCTTCGGCGCCTGCATCAGCACCTTCCGCGGTGCGCCACCGATAGTCAGGTCGGCCAGGATGATGTGCTGGGTGGCGGTATAGTCCCAACTCTCCCCGGGAGTCGTCTGGTAGTGCCAGACGTACTCGCCGTTGTCCGGCTTCACCGCGACGATCGAGGCGAGGAACAGGTTGTCGCCCTTGCCTCCCGAGCGTTTCAGGTGGTTCCAAGGCGAGCCGTTGCCAACCCCGAAATAGAGTAAGTCCAAATCCGGATCGTACGCCATCGCATCCCACACTGTGCCACCGCCACCGGAGTGTTTCCAAACGCCGTCAAACCAGGTGGCACCCGCCTTGGAGGCCATGATCGCGTCGGAGGCCGCGCCGTCGGCCTTCCCGTCCGGATTGGGCGTGGTGTAGAAACGCCAGACGAGGGCGCCGGTCTCCGCATCGTAGGCCGACAGGTAGCCGCGGACCCCGTATTCGGCCCCGCCATTGCCGATCAGCACCTTGCCTTTGACGACGCGCGGGGCCCCGGTAATGGTGTAGGGTTTCGACTGATCGACCGTGACCGCCGTCCACCGTTCGGTCCCGGTCTTGGCGTCGAGCGCGATCAGCCGACCATCGAGGGCGCCCACGAACACCGAGCCACCCCACATCGCAACCCCGCGGTTGACCACGTCGCAGCAGGCCGAGAACGCCCGAGCGCCGTCGACTTTGGGATCGTACGACCAGAGGGGTTGGCCGCTCTTGGCGTCGAAGGCGAAGACCTTTGACCAGGCGGTGGTGGTATAGAGCACGCCATCGACGATCAGCGGAGTGGCCTCCTGACCCCGATCGGTGTCGAACTCGGCGCTCCAAGCGAGGCCCAGTTTGTCGATGGTTGCGGCGTTAATGGCGGCGAGCGGGCTGAAGCGCTGCTCGGAATAGGTCCGGCCCGTGGTCATCCAGCCGGCCGTGTCGGCGGCGGCAGCTGTGAGCCGAGCCGCATCCACACCCTTGGGCGGGGCGGCCGGGTTGCATGCCGCTGCGCTCAGGGAGTTCAAGGCCGCCAGGCGAACGAGCTTCATGTCTCACGCTCCGGGGGAAGTCGGGGCACTGGAAGTCCTGCAACGACCAAAGTACCGCCCCAATCGGGCTCCCGGAGGTACGCCCGCATCATCCGGGACCGACTGGCTGACACGATCACGGAATGATGGGCAGGATGATCCGCGACGGACGGGTCGGGTCATGATATACCGCGTTCTCGGCGACCCGCCACCGCCGTCCCTGATTCAGGGCCTCCCCGGTGTTGGGATTGACGTCGAAACGCGGAAAGTTGCTGCTGGAGACGTCGACCCGGATTCGGTGGCCGCGCCCGAAGACGAGCGAAGTGGGATACATCTCGATGGTGTACTCCCGGGCATCGTCGCCGGTCAGCAGGGTGGCCACTTCGAGCGACTCGCGATAGCGGGCCCGGATGATACCGTCGGCCACGTTGAGGTCGACCCCGGCGGGATAGTCGGCGCTGGGCGGGTAGACGTCGACGAGCTTGACGGTGAAATCGGTGTCCTTCGCGTTGGAGCTGACCCAGAGCTTGACGACCAGCCGCCCGGTAACCTCGAGAGCGCGCTCGAGCGGCTCGGTCTGGAAGACGACGACGTCCGAGCGGGCCGAGAGGGGGAGAGCGTCCTTGCACAGCCAATGGGCCGGCGAGCACCGCTGATCCTAAGCCCCGCGGGGCATCAAGACTCCTTCGGAGGAGACGTTACCGCCGATGGTCGGAACGGGGTTGCGAGGGTCGAACGAGTACCGCGTCGGCTGGGAGGCCCGCGGCGGCTCGGGGGAGAGAGCGCCCTCGGCGGTCAGGTAATAGGGGGTGTACTTGGTGCGGGCGAGGGGCCATTCGTGCTCGTCCCGCCAGGTCCCGCCCACGGCCAGGCGCCCCTCGGCGGTCTTCCGGGCGTCACCCCCTCCCATCACGAACAGCCGCACCGGCGGCTCCCGGTCAACGCCGTTGTCGATCCCCAGCAACCAGCGGTCGAACCACCGCTTCCGCAACTCGTTCATCTTGATGGCGGCGGCCTCCCCGAATTCGGCGATACCGGAGTAGGTCACCTCCTGACCGCCGTGGGTCCACGGTCCGATGATGAGGCGTTGCGGACTCCGCTTGGTTCTCGACAGCTGGAGGTAGTTCATGTTGGCCACCTGGGTGCCCCACGAGTCGTACCAGCCGGTGACGTGATAGGCCGGAACGTCCTGGTATTCCGACAGGTGGTCCACGACGCTGGCTCCCATGTCGGCCCAGTAGCCGTCGTTGTCACCATGACTCATGGCCTCGACGAGCCAGGATTCGTAGTCTGGCGCGAACTTGAGGAGGGTCGTCCCGGCCCGAAGCGGGAGGGCGCGGGCCGATTCCTGGATCTTGGCGCCGAGCTCGAGCAGGGCCGGCACGGCGGCGGGGGTGGCGGTAGCGCGGGTCGCGGCCGCGAGGGCGTTGGGGGAGGCCGAGAGGCCGGTCGCCCCGGCCCGAGTGCCGGTGGCATTGCCTAACGTCATGATCCAATTCAGCCATCGCAACTCGAAGGCGCCCTGGTGACGAATACCGTAGTACCCGGTGTTGCTCATCGCATCCACCGGGACCATCGCCGCCAGGCTCGGCGCGTTGGTGATGGCGATCGCGTGTTGGGTGGCGCCGGCATAGGAGGTGCCAATGGTCCCGACCTTGCCGTTGGACCAGGGCTGCGCGGCGATCCACCGCAACAGATCGGCGCCGTCCGGACCGTCGTCGCGGAGGGGCCGCCACCTCCCCTCGGAGCGGTAACGTCCCCGGACGTCCTGGCGCACGACCACGTAACCGAGCGGCACGAAGTACTGAACCGCCGATTCGGCGCCCGACTCCTTGTTGTACGGAGTCCGCTCGACGATGGCCGGGAACCGCCCCGACACGAGGCCCCCCCGTCCGGGCGCGTAGACGTCCGTCGCGAGACGGGTTCCATCTCTCGCCGTCACCATCACGTCGCGGGTGACGACCACCTCGAACCCCGGAGCCCGTTCCTGGGCCAGCGCCGGCCCCGGAGATCGAGCCGCCGCCAGGGTCGCGAGCGCGACGGCCACCACCAACCGGCCCTCGAGCTTATGGGATCGAAGCATTTGGACACCGGCGTTGAGGTCGAGACGGGGAGCGAGGACCAACTCGCTTGAACCTGCACGTCGATTCCGGGCCCGTCAACAACCGGTCGCCCCGCCAGACAGCGTGGTGGTCGACGGAACCTCGGCTGCTTTCTTGGCGCGGCCTACGGGACGATGGTTCCTCCTATCTCGAACGTTCCGGGACGAGGTCGGTCAGCGGACAGCGACCGCCAGGGCGAGTCGGCGACCGTCGAGAAAGAGGCCCGCCAACCGATCGACGGCGTCCTCGACGGCGGCCCTCACCTCGCTCCGCTCCGCCACCCCGGCGACCAGCTTGCTCCAGCCGTAGCCGAGGACCTTGAGCCCGCTCCGCTCGAGGCGAACCGGCTCCAGCAGCTCGAGGGTCACGGTGTAGATGAACGCCGAGTCGACCGAAAACCCACCGACTTGCACGACCAGCCGGGCGACGTCCGGGGTGGCAAGCAACTGGTCGGCCTCGAGAATGGCGATGCCTTCCTCCTGGAGCCTGGTCTCGAGGGCGACCCGAAGCGGGCCGCTGTCGACCCCGACGGAGTCGATCGCCGGGTTGAGCCCGACGACATGGACCGCCACCGCAGGCAGCTGGTCGAAAATCGTCCGCGCGACGGGCTGGCCAATGGCCACGGAGATTCCGGAACCCATCGATAGGAACGCGAACGGGATGATCGCCTGAAAGCGCATTCGGGTACTCCTCTCCCCCGAGAGATCGGGCGGTCGACCCTCAGTGGCCGATTCCCGGTCCCGGGTGGCGCAATCACTGGGCCGTCGCTGGACCGATCCCGGCCCGGCCCCGCCTCGGCCGGGCAAGCCTCGCCGTGGCAACGAGATCCGGAAATCGAGGTTGGGCCACCGGATCGGGCCCCACCCGTGGACCAGGGAAATTCCCTTGCTGCGCGGAGGGTCTGGTGTTGTGGGTTGCCTGCGACTGGTACTTTGGCGAGGTCGGCGGGGCCGGAGCGGCCCCAGGAAGCAGCGTTAGGCGGCCAGGGTGAGGATCCGGGGGCCTTCCTTGGTGATGGCCACCGTATGCTCGAAGTGCGCCGCCATCGACCCGTCGGCCGTCACCACCGTCCACTTGTCGGACAGGAGCTTGGTCTTGTAGTCGCCCATGGTGATCATCGGCTCGATCGCGATGGTCAAACCCTCGAGCAGCCGCTCGCCCCGGCGCGGCTTCCCGTGGTTGGGGACCTGGGGATCTTCGTGCATCCGAGTCCCGACCCCGTGCCCGACCAGCTCCCGAATGACCCCGTAGCCCCCCGCCTCCGAGACGGTCTGGATGGCATGGCCGATGTCGCCGGTGTAGTTGCCGAGGAGGGCTTGGTCGATCCCGGCGGCGAGGGCCTTTTGGGTGGTGTCGAGGAACCGGGTCGTGGCGGCCGAGGGGGGTCCGACCGGCACCGTGATGGCGCTGTCGGCGTGGAACCCGTCGATACAGACTCCGCAGTCGATGCTCACGATGTTGCCCTCCCGGAGAACCCGGCGGGGCGAGGGGATCCCGTGGACGACCTCCTCGTTGATCGAGATGCAGAGGCTCTTGGGGAACCCGTAGAGGCCTTTGAACGACGGTTTGGCCCCCTTGTGGCCCCGGATGAACCGCTCGGCCTCCCGATCGAGATCTTCGGTGGAGAGCCCCGGTCGGACCAGGTCTCGGCAGAGCTGGAGGGCGGCCGCCACGATGACCCCAGCACGGGCCATCGTGTCGATCTCCCGGGGGGATTTCAGGGTCACCATGGGGGGAAATGTAATCCGGCTGGCGGGGAGGGCGGGCCGCAGCCGGCGCCCCCCCGCTACGGGACCTTGTTCCCGGACACGTTGACCGACCCCCCCACACTGAGTAGAGTGGCCCAGTTCAATGCCGCCTGGTTGGACAGGCTGGCATTCCGGGTCACCGATCCGGTCCGGCCGCGTTAGATCCCGACGACCTTCCGGACTCGATTGGCGATTTCTTCCACCGTGCCCACTGCCGGGACCCTCGCGACTCCACCATGGGTGGCGTACCAGTCGAGCACCGGCGCGGTCTGCTCTCGGTAGGCCTTCAGCCGGCGCTCGACGGCGGTCGGGTCGTCGTCGGCACGGCCCTCGATGGTTCGCCGTTTGGCGATCCGGGAGAGAAGCTCCTCGTCGGTGACGTCGAAGAATAGGACCTGATCGATCTGGCGACCGAGGCCCCCGAGGAGCTTGGCCACCCCCTCCGCCTGGGGGATCGTTCGGACCACCCCATCGAAAATGACCCCCCGGGAGAAGGCTGGCCGGGCGAGTTCTTCGCCCACGATACCCATGATTATCTCGTCGCTCACGAGGGCCCCGGATTCCATCACAGCTTTGGCTTTCAGGCCCAGAGGAGTGCCATTCTTGACCGCATCGCGGAGCAGGTCGCCGGTGGCGATCTTGGGAATCCCAAGCCGCTCGGCCAGGAGCACCCCCTGGGTACCCTTGCCTGCTCCGGGTGGGCCCATCAACAGCAGGTCCATTCGTTACGGCCCTTTCTAACGGCAAAGGCGGGCTTTTCGCCCGCCCCCGGCCCCGATCGTCCGACCCGTCCTATCCGTCCTATCCGTCCTATCCGTCCTAGATAAACCTCTGCTGCCGGCCTCGGAACTTCACCCGCCCGGTCTTCATGAAGCTGTCATATTTTCGGAGCTGGCGGTGCTGCTCGATTTGCGCGATGGTGTCGAGGAGCACGCCGACCACGATCAGCACCGAGGTCCCGCCAAACGCCGACTGGTAGTTGAACTGACGGCCGATGATGGTCGGGATCAACGCGATCAGGGCGAGGAAGAGGGATCCGGGCAGAGTGATCCGACCCAGCACCTGATCGATGTAGTCGGCAGTGGCGGCGCCGGGCCTCACCCCGGGCACGAAGCCGCCCTGCTTTTTGAGGTTCTCGGACAGGTCGACGGCGTTGAAGATGATCGACGTGTAGAAGTAGCTGAAGAGCACTACCATGACGCCGAAGACGAGATCGTAGGGCCAATCACCGGGGGTGAAGAAGGTGGCGATCTCGCGGAGGCCTTCGTTCTGGGTAAACGTGGCGATCGTGCTCGGTACGATGATGATCGTCTGGGCAAAGATGATCGGCATCACGCCGGCGGTGATCAGTCGGATCGGGATGAAGGTCTTCTGACCCTCACGGATGCGACCCCGCCCCATGACCTTGCGAGGGATCTGAATCGGGATTCGGCGGGCGGCGATGGTCATCGCGACGACGGCGGCGATGGCCCCGACCGCCATGGCGACCACCAGGATCGCCACCCCGAAGGAAATGGCGCCGACTCGAATCTGTTCGGCCATCTGAAAGCCGGTGGGCCAGAACCGCTCGAGGATCGAGACGGCGATCAGCAGGCTCATCCCGTTCCCGATGCCGCGCTCGGTGATCTGTTCGCCGAGCCACATCATGAAGATGGCGCCGACGGTCAGCGTGAACCACATGGTGATGCGCGCCACCAGCGTTCCGGCCATGGCCCCGGGAATCGTCTCCACGAACGCCGTGAATGTCACGGCCTGCGAGAAGGCGATCGCGATGGCAGCGTACCGGGTCCACTGGGTGAGCCTCTTTTTCCCCTCCTCGTCCTTCTGCATCTTGCTGACGGTCGGAAACACCCCGCCCATCAACTGGAAGATGATCGACGCGGAGATGTACGGCATGATCCCGAGGGCGAAGATGGTGGCCCGGTAGAGGCCGCCGCCGAGGGTGTCGTACAGCTGGAAGAAGGTGCTGGTGCCGGCGTTGTTGTTGATGAACGCCTGGAGGGCCGCGGTGTTGACCCCGGGCGCGATGATGTGGGCGCCGACCCGGTAGATCAAGATCGCCAGCAGCGTAAAGCCGAGCTTCCGCTTCAGTTCCTCGTCGATCCCGAACGACGAGAGCGATGGCTTGGGACTGGTCACCGTTAGCCTTCGACCGTACCGCCGGCCGCCTCGATCTTGGTTTTCGCTTGCGCGGAGACGGCGATCCCCTTGACGGTGAACGCCCGTCCCGCCTCACCCGAGGCCAGCAGCTTGATTGGGCCGGTCGCCCGTTTCACCAAGCCGGCGGCCGCCAAGGACTCCGGCGTCAGGTCGGTCCCGGTGACCTTGTCGAGCTGACGGAGGTTGACGACTTGCGCCGTCTCCTTGAAGGGGTTGGTGAACCCCCGTTTCGGGAGCCGCCGGTACATCGGCATCTGACCGCCCTCGAACCCGGGATTGGTGGCTCCACCGGTCCGGGCCTTGTGACCCTTGTGGCCCTTGCCGGAGGTCTTGCCGAGGCCACTCCCGATTCCTCGACCCACCCGGCGCCGGGTGACGTTACTCCCCTTGGCCGGCCGGAGGTTCCCGAGCGTGATTTTGTCCGTCATGCGCAGCTATCCTTTCGCGGGCGGGACCCGGGGGTCCGGCTACCCGTCAATACGGCTTACGGCCACCATGTCGCGCACCTTCGTCAACATTCCCCGCACCGAGGCATTGTTGACCAGCTCGACGACCGCCTGATGTTTGTGCAACCCCAGGGCGCTCAGCGTCCGTCGGGCGGTATCGGGCCGCCCGATGGTCGATCGGATTTGCTTGACCCGAATCCGCTTGGCCTGTGCTTCCGTCGGAATCGTCGCCATGTAGTGCGCCGGCCCCTGTCGTCCGACCGCCGGATTTCGTCCCATCGTTAGGCCTCCTGGCGGGGTCGATAGGGCAACGCGTCGACTTCGATCCCTCGTTCCCGGGCGATCTGGGTGACCGACACGAGGCCCTGGAGCCCGTTGATGGTCGCCCGGACCATGTTGTGGGGATTGTTCGACCCCAAGCTCTTGGTGAGGATGTCGGTGATCCCGGCGCATTCGAGCACCGATCGCACCGCGCCCCCAGCGATCACGCCGGTGCCGGTCGCGGCCGGCTTGAGCAGCACCCGACCGGCCCCGTGCCGTCCGAGGACCTCGTGAGGAATCGTGGTCCCGGTCCGGGGAATCTCAACCATAGAGCGCTTGGCCGCCTCGACCGCCTTTCGGACAGCCTCGGAGACTTCGTTCGCCTTGCCGGTCGCGAAACCAATCCGGCCTTTCCCATCGCCCACCGCCACCAGGGCATTGAACGAGAACCGCCGGCCACCCTTCACGACCTTGGCGACCCGGTTGATGTCGACCACCTTCTCGACGAACTCGCTGGGCGCATCGCGGTCCCGCCGGTCACCGCGATCCCCACCGCGGCCCCGGCCTCCTCGATCTCCGCCGCGTCCCCCGCCCCCGCCGCCGCCGCCCCGGCCACCGCGGCGGCCTCTGGGTGGCTGCTCGGTGGGGGTCGGGGTCTCGACCACCTCGGTCGTCTGCACAACTGGTTCAGTCATTTAGAACTCCAGTCCACCTTCGCGGGCGCCGTCGGCCACCGCCTTGACGCGCCCATGATATCGATAGCCGGCGCGATCGAAGACCGCCTTGGCGATCCCCTGCGCCTTGGCCTTGCTCGCCAGCAATTTGCCCGTCGCTTTGGACCGGGCGACCTTGCCCGACCCCTCGGTTTCGACGCCTTCGGATCGATCGGTCACCCCGAAGAGCACCATACCCCTGGTATCGTCGACCAATTGGGCCGTGATGTGCTTGATCGACCGGAAAATGACCAGCCGTGGTCGTTCCGGCGTCCCGGCGACTTTTTTTCTGACCCGAAGGTGCCGGCGGTACCGCCGCTCCTCTCGAGTTTTCGGGGCATGAATCGCGCGCATCGTTACTTCGCTCCTGTCTTCCCGGCTTTCCGGCGGACCCGCTCGCCCTGGTATCGAATCCCCTTGCCCTTGTAGGGCTCGGGCCGCCGAATCGCTCGCAGCTCGGCCGCGACTTGGCCGACCAATTCCTTGCTGGGGCCCGCCACCCGCACGATCGTGTTGTTGTCGACCGTGAACTTGATGCCCGCCGGCGCCGGGTACAGCACCTGATGCGAGTAGCCGACATTGAGGGTCAAGCCCTTGGCCGTGGCTTCGGCCTTGTAGCCGACGCCCTGGATCTCGAGGACCTTCTCGTAGCCCTTGGAAACGCCTTCGACCATGTTGGCGACCAGAGTACGGGACAGCCCATGGAGAGCTTTCGACCGCTCTTCATCGTTCGGCCGACCGACGGTCACCATCCCGTCAGCAAACGCGACCGACATCGCCGGGTGGAGGGTCCGGGACAACTCCCCCTTGGGCCCTTTGACCGACACGGTGTTGCCGCTCAATCGCACGGTGATGTCCTTGGGGACCGGCACCGGCTTCTTTCCAATCCGCGACACGGAATCCTCCTACCAGACGACCGCGAGGAGTTCGCCGCCCAAGTTCGCCGCCCGTGCCTGGGAATCGCTCATCAACCCCTTGGGGGTCGAGACGATCGCCATGCCGAGCCCGTTCTTGATCCGGGGAATCTCACGGCTCTTGACGTAGCGGCGCAGACCGGGAGTCGACATCCGCCGCATCTCCCGAATCACCGGCTGCTCGTTGTGGTAACGAAGCGTGAGTCGAAGGACGCCGCGGCCGTCGTTCTCGACGACCTTGAAATCCGCGAGGTAATGATGGTCGTGGAGGATCCGCGCCAACTCAGCCTTGAGTCGCGAGGTGGGCAAATCCACCCGCCGCTGTCCGGCCGCACACGCGTTGCGAATCCGGGTCAGCATGTCCGCCACAGGATCTGTCATGCTCATGCGCGATCCCTTCCCTTACCAGCTTGCCTTGCGCACCCCGGGGATGTGTCCCCGAAGCGCCAGTTCCCGGAAGCACAATCGGCAGAGGCCGAACTTCCGGAGTACCGCGCGCGACCGCCCGCATCGCTGACAGCGACGGACGGTGCGAACCTTGAACTTCGGGACTCGCTTCGCGCGCTCGATCCAACAGGTCTTTGCCATGCCATTTCTCCCAGAGGGCCGCTGCCGGCCGTCCCTTCGTTGCCTGGCGGGATGTCTCCCGCCCACACCAAACCGCTACGCCGCGGCGACCCGCTTCGGGGTCTCGCCCCGAAAGGGCCACCCGAACTCCCGAAGCAGCGCCAAGGCCAGATCGTCTCGGCCAGCGGTCGTCACGATCGTGATATCCATCCCGTGGATCTTGTCGACCCTGTCGTAGTCGATCTCGGGAAAGATCAGCTGCTCCTTGATCCCGAACGAGTAGTTGCCCTGGCCGTCGAAACTCCGATTCGGGAGACCGCGGAAGTCTCGGATCCGGGGCACCGCGAGCGAGATGAACCGGTCGAGGAACTCGTACATCCTCGCCCGCCGGAGCGTCACCATCGCGCCGACCGGAACCCCGGCGCGGAGCCCGAAGTTCGAGATCGCCTTCTTGGCCTTGGTGATGACCGGTCGTTGGCCGGCGATCATCACCAGTTCCTCGGTCACCGCCTCCAGCGCCTTGGCGTTCTTGCTCGCCTCGCCGAGGCCGACGTTCAAGACGATCTTGACGAGCCGGGGAATCTCGTTCGGGTTCGTCAGTCCGAACTGCTGCTGGAGCCGCGGCCGGACCGTCTTCTGGTAGTGATCGAGGAGTCGGGGGGTGCCCTCGCTCACTTTCGGGGTGGCGTCGGTGGCCCCGGCCGGGGCCTTGCCGCCCTTGCCAGCTTTACCGCCCTTCGCTCCCCCTGCCCCTTTGCCACCCTTGGCCGGCGCACCGGCCGGGCCGCCCTTGCCAGGCGCCTTGACTGCCTTGTCGTCCGCCATCGTTACCGATTCCTCGGGATCGACTGTCCAGACTTGACCGCGATCCGCTCAATGGTGCCGTCCTGGTCCTTCCGCCGCCGAATTCGAGTCGGCTCGCCGGTTTTCGGGTCGATCAGCATCACGTTGGAGTGATGGATCGGCGCCGGCTGCTCGACGATACCCGACTGCTGGTTCTGGGTCGTCGCCTTGAGATGGCGCTTGACGAGGTTGATCCCGTCGAGCGTTACCCGGCCGGTCTTCGGGTGGACCCGAATGATCCGCGCTCGTTTCCCCTTGTTGGCGCCGGACACCACCTGGACGGTATCGCCCTTGGTGACCGACATCTTTTGCCGCTCGACCGGCTTGACCCCGACCCGCCGACGGGCCTTCCGGTATTTCAAAATCCGCATGTCAGATCACCTCAGGCGCGAGCGAGACGATCTTCATGTACTTCTTCTCGCGCAGTTCCCGCGCTACCGGCCCGAAGATGCGGGTGGCGCGTGGTTCTCCCTGGTCATTGATCAACACGGCCGCGTTCTCGTCGAAACGAATGTACGATCCGTCCTTGCGACGGGTCTCCTTGGCGACCCGCACGATCACGGCCTTGGCGACTTCGCCCTTCTTCACTTGTCCGGTCGGGATCGCGTCCTTGATGGTCACGACCACCACGTCGCCCAATCCGGCATAGCGACGCTTCGATCCGCCTAACACGCGGATCACCAGCGCCCGTCGAGCACCGCTGTTGTCCGCGACTCGGAGTACCGTCTCTTGCTGCACCATACGTCAGCGCCTCGTTCGCCAGTCCGCCTGCCCGCTTGCCCGCCCGGCTACTTCGCGCGGGCAACGATTTCGATGACCCGCCACCGCACGGTCTTCGCGAGCGGCCTCGTCTCCATGACGCGCACCAGATCGCCCGTCTTGGCCTCCATCTCGTTCCGCGCTTTGATCGACTTCTGCCGAGTGATCTGCTTGCCGTACACCGGGTGCGCGAACCGCCGCTCCAGGACCACCGTGACGGTCTTGATCATCTTGTCGCTCTTCACCACCCCGATCCGGGTCTTCCGACGCTGCCGGTCGCCCGCGTTCTGCTCGGTCATCTTGGTCTCCACTTACTTCCCCAATTCTTTCTGTCGCAGCACGGTCTTCACTCGGGCGACGTCCCGCCGCCGAGCCCGAAACTGAATCGGATTTTCGATCGCCTCCGTGGCCGAACGGAACCGGAGCCGGAACTGCTCCTCCTCCAGCTCGGCCAACTTGAGGTGGAGGTCCTCGACCGACATCTGAGCCAGGTCGCCCGCGTTGAGTGCCTTCATCGGAGCTAGTACCCCCCCTCGCGCTTCACGAACCGCGTCTTCACCGGGAGCTTGGCGGACGCCAGGGCGAATGCCTTCCGCGCCATCTCTTCGGGAATCCCCTCGACTTCGAAGAGCACTCGAGCCGGCTTGACGACCGCGACCCAGCCCTCGGGGTTCCCCTTGCCGCTCCCCATCCGGGTCTCGGCCGGCTTCTTGGTGATCGGCTTGTCGGGAAAGAGTCGGATCCACATCTTCCCGCCCCGCTTCATCGCCCGGGAAATCGCCACTCGCGACGCCTCGATTTGCCGGTTGGTGATCCAGCCCGGCTCCAACGACGCCAACCCGAACTCCCCGAACGCGATCGTATTGCCCCGAAGCGCGATCCCCCGGGTCCGACCCTTGAACTGCTTGCGGAACTTGATCCGCTTCGGCGCGAGCATCGTCAGGCCCCCGTACTGTACGTCTTGCCGGTCATGTCCTCGACCACCTCGCCTCGGAAGATCCAGACCTTGACGCCGATCGTCCCGTAGGTCGTCTTGGCCGTGCTGGTGGCGTAATCGATGTCGGCCCGCAAGGTGTGGAGCGGGACCCGACCTTCATGGTACTTCTCGGTCCGGGCGATCTCGGCGCCGCCCAGCCGACCGGACACCCGGACTCGGATCCCCTGCGCCCCCATCCGCATGGCGCTCTGCACCGCCCGCTTCATCGCCCGTCGGAACGATATCCGCTGCACGATCTGATGGACGATGTTGTCGCCGACCAACTGGGCCGAGATCTCCGGCCGCTTGATCTCCTCGACGTTGATGGCCGCCTCTTTGCCAGTCAACTGGGCCAGCTCGTCGCGCAGCTTGTCGACCTCGGTGCCCTTTTTCCCGATCACCACCCCGGGCCGTCCGGTGTGAATCGTCACCGTCACCTTGCCAGGCCGCCGCTCGATGTGAATCTCGGCGATGGCGGCGTGCCCCAGCCGCGTCATCAAGTACTTCCGCACCAGCTGGTCCTCCTTGAGGAGGGCCGGCATGTCTTTGTCGGCGTACCAGCGGGAAACCCAGGGCTTGACGACCCCGAGCCGGAATCCTACCGGATGCGTCTTCTGGCCCATCGGTTACTCCTTACCCCGGACGTGGATTTCGAGATGGCTCGTCCGCTTCTTGATCGGGGTGGCGCGCCCCTGGGCGGCCGCATGGATCCGCTTCAGCGGCGACCCCCCGTTGACGGTGGCCTTGGCCACCACCAACTGATCGGCATCGAACCGCTCGTTGTCCTTCATCGCCTTCTGCTCGGCGTTCGACACCGCGCTCTTGAGGGTCTTGCTGATCTGTTTGGCGGCATTGCGCTTGTTGAACTTCAGGATGGCCAACGCCTCGTTGACGTCCTTGCCGCGGATCAAGTCGACCACCAGCCGCATCTTCCGCGGCGATTGGCGCACGTATCGCTGAATCGCGTGTCCCTGTGGCATGGTCACTCCGGCTTCGCCTTCTTGTCGGCCACCAGCTTGCCGCTGTGACCCTTGAAGACCCGCGTCGGCGAAAACTCGCCGAGCTTGTGTCCCACCATGTTTTCGGTGACGTACACCGGGACGAACTTGTTCCCGTTGTGCACCGCGAAGGTGTGCCCCACGAACTCGGGCAAGATGGTGCTCGCCCGACTCCAGGTCTTCACCACCTGTTTCTGGTTCTTCGAGCTCAAGACCTGCACCTTCCTGATCAGCGCGTCTTGAACGAACGGTCCCTTCTTAACGCTGCGTCCCATAGTTAGCCCGTCCCGCCAGTCGCCTTGCCGCGCTTCCGCCCGCGGATGATCAATCGATTGCTCGCCTTCTTCGGATGCCGGGTTTTGACCCCCTCCGGCTTGCCCCACGGTGACACCGGCGGCCGACCGCCGGAACTCTTGCCCTCGCCGCCGCCCAACGGATGGTCGACCGGGTTTTTCGCCACGCCGCGGACCTTGGGCCGCCGCCCTAACCACCGGGTTTTCCCGGCTTTACCGCGCGACAACAGCTCGTGCTCGGCGTTCCCGACCTCGCCGATCGTCGCGAGGCATCGCGCGCTCACCAGCCGAGTCTCGCCGGACTTGAGCCGAAGCGTCACGTAGGCGCCCTCGCGGGCCATCACCTGGGCGTATTGCCCGGCGCTCCGGGCGATCGAACCGCCCTTCCCGATCTTGAGCTCGACGTTGTGAACGTTGGTGCCGAGCGGGATCTCACCGAGTGGCAGCGCGTTGCCAAGGCGGGCATCGGTTCCCGGTCCCGACATCACGGAATCGCCCTGCTTGAGGCCCGCGGGATGGATGATGTAGCGCTTCTCCCCATCGGCGTAGACCAGCAACGCGATCCGAGCGGTCCGGTTCGGATCGTACTCGATGTGAAGCACCTTGGCCGGAATCGCGAACTTCTCCCGCCGGAAATCGATCCGCCGGTAGTGCTGCCGATGGCCGCCGCCGAGGGCCCGCATCGTGACGTGGCCCTTGTTGTTGCGGCCGCCGCTCTTCCGAAGCGGCTCCAGCAACGACTTTTCCGGCGTCGATCGGGTGATCTCCGCGAAATCCGACACCGAGCGAAACCGGGTTCCGGCGGTGGTCGGTCGATACTGACGAGTTCCCATCCTAGCCCTCGAACACGGCGATCGAATCGCCGTCCTTCAGAGTGACGATCGCTTTCTTCCAAGCCTCGGTCTTGCCGCGGGTCCGACCCCGCACCACCTCGCGCCGCCGCATTTGCATGGTTCTGACGCTGGTGACGGTGACGCCGAACAGCTTCTGGAGCGCCTCGCGAATGTCTCGCTTGGTCGCCACCGGGGCGACTTGAAAGGCGTATTCCTTCCGGCTTTGATAGGCCGCCGAGCTCTTCTCGGTGACCAGCGGCTTCACGACCACGTTGTGAAGGATGGCCATCTACTTGCTCCCCTTCTTCTTCGCCGCCGGCTTTTTCGGCGCCGCCTTCTTGGACCCTTTGGAGTCCGCGGGCTTCTTCTTCGCCGCCTTCTTGGCCGCCGCCGCGCCCGCGAGCTTTTGCTTGGGGAGCGGCTTCTTGGCGCCGGTCCGCGCCGGCTTCGCGGTCGCCGCTTCGTCGCCCGGCTCGAACGGAACCAGCTCACCCGACAACGCTCCCCGCTCGACCACCACCGCCTCGGACCAGAGGACGTTGTAGGTGGCGGCATCCGAGTAGGGGAGCACTTCGACCGACGGCAGATTGCGGCCGCTCAAGTAGACGGTCTTGTTCACCCCGTTGGTGAGCAGGAGCACTTTCTTGCCGCTGAACCCCATCGTCTCGAGGAGCCCCGCGAGCGCCGCCGTCTTGGGAGCCGAGAACTCGAGCCCCTCCACCACCGCCAACGATCCCTCGCGAGCTCGGGCGTTGAGGGCCGAACGACGGGCCAATTGCTTGACCTTCTTGGGAATGTCCTGCCGGTAGTCGCGCGGATGCGGGCCGAAAACCGTCCCGCCGCCCGGCCACAACGGCGACCGGGTGGTCCCTTGCCGGGCCCGACCGGTTCCCTTCTGCTTCCACGGCTTCTGGTTGCCGCCGGTCACCCACCGGCGAGTCTTGGTCGCGTGGGTTCCCTGGCGCTGGTTGGCGAGGAAGACCTTGACGGCCTGGTGCATCACCGGCTCGTTGACCTCGCCGTCGAAATAGTCTGGCGGAAGCGCGAACGCCCCTTGCTTCTTGCCATCCGCCGCGAAATGAGGCGCCTCAATCATGGCGGCTCCTCCCTCCCCCACCCTGTTTCGCCACCGTGACGATCCCGTTCTTCGCTCCCGGAATCGCTCCGCGCAGGAACAACAGGTTCCGTTCGGCGTCCACTCGGACGACCCGGAGACCCACCTCGGTGTGCCGTCGATCGCCCATGTGACCGGGCATTCGCTTGCCCTTGATCACTCGTGACGGATCGGTTCCAGCCCCGATCGAGCCCGGTTTCCGATGGCGGGTGTTCCCGTGCGAGCCCGGGCCGCCACCGATGCCGTACCGGTGTACGACGCCCTGAAACCCGCGACCCTTGGATCGGCCAGTCACTTTCACCGTCTCACCGGCGGCGAACATCTCGACCGTCACCGTGTCGCCGGGTTTGGGCGTGTCACCGGCGGCCGCGAAGGTCCGCACGACGCCGGGGGCATGATCGAGACCCGCCGCCTTGGCGTGACCGACCTCGGCTTTGGGAGCTCGAGTCGGCCGTTTGCGGCCGAATCCCAGCTGGACACCCTGATCACGAACCTGGAGAACGCGACAAGGCCCCGCTTCGATCACGGTCACCGGAACCGAGGTGCCGTCATCGACGAAGACCCGCGTCATCCCCACTTTGCGCCCAATCAATCCAACGGTCATCGCTACTCAACCTTGATTTCGACGTCGACGCCAGCCGGCAAATCCAGCTTGGTCAACGCGTCCATCGTCTGAGGACGAGAGTCGTTGATATCCAGGAGCCGCTTGTGGGTGCGCAGCTCGAACTGTTCCCGACTCTTCTTGTCGATGTGCGGGCTCCGGAGCACCGTCCACCGTTCGATCTTGCTCGGCAACGGAATCGGGCCCGATACCTGAGCGCCAGTTTTCTCGACCGTGCGGACGATGTCGGCCGCCGCTTGATCGAGCACCTGGTGATCGAACGCCTTGAGCCTAATTCGAATCTTGCTCGCCATTCCGTCAGTCCCCTCGTTTCCGTCCTAAGCCGCCCCATCCGCCCTATCCGCCCCAATCCGTCCTATCCGTCCTATCCGCCCTATCCGTCCTATCCGTCCTATCCGTCCTATTTCAGAATCTTCGTGACCACGCCCGCGCCGACGGTCCGGCCGCCTTCGCGAATCGCGAACCGCAACCCCTCGTCCATCGCGATCGGGGTGATCAAGTCGATCTTCATTTGGATGTTGTCGCCCGGCATCACCATCTCCACCCCCGCCGGCA